>Ga0208461_1000001_pt1 | contig 402704 bp, 437 predicted proteins | sample AD_JPNTR4_MetaG_FD_184448 | JGI IMG/M metagenome (GOLD analysis project Ga0208461, IMG submission 184448) | Active sludge microbial communities of municipal wastewater-treating anaerobic digesters from Japan - AD_JPNTR4_MetaG (SPAdes) (version 2) | ecosystem: Engineered > Bioreactor >...
AGATGAGTATAAAACCACTTAGCGAAAGCTCTAAAATATGGGTTGGCCAAAAAGATAAGGCCGACAAAATTGAAGATAATTCTAATTTTTGTTATATCGAATTCTTACAGGATGTCCCTGAATTCAAAGGGGAAGATCTAAACAATTACGGGCCTTTCAACAAGGGACAGGTTGAGAAGGTAACACCTAAAATAGCAAGGATACTTATTGAAAAGGGGATCGGGAAAGAGTTTGTCCCTGAAAATAAAAATAACAAAGATCCTCAGACTCCAAAGGATTGGGCCTTATATTACCATTCTCTTGGGTTCAACGTTATTCCAATAAAAAGCAAGGGGAACACCAAGGATGATTACAAAAGGCCACTATTCAATGAATGGAAACCCTACCAGACAAGAAGAGTAACTATTGAAGAAATCAATAAATGGTGGGACAGGTGGCCAACTGCAAACATTGGTTTAATATGCGGCAAGATTTCAGGTTTTGCAGTCTTGGACATTGATGCAGACAAAGGGGGGCTTGAATCCCTACAAGAAATAGCCCCTGCAAATTTTGAGCCAGATGATCTAACAACCCCTACTGTCAAAACCGGAAGGGATGGCGGAGGGCTGCATTTTTATTTCAAGATAGAAAATCCGCCAAACAAGGTAACTGGCCTAAAAGATGGTATAGACTTTCAGGGTGAGGGAAGTTACGTTATCGCCCCGCCTTCTGTTCATTTTACCGGCAGATACTACTCTTGGGTTAAACCTCTGTCCATTGGACTGATGGAAATACCCGATTGGTTACTGGAAACGATCATAAACCACAAGGAAGCAAAGGTCAGGGACAGACAACACGATGTTAGCCAAAATGGAATAATCAAGGTGGGTTCAAGAAATACAACATTAACAAGCCTTTCAGGGGAGTTATACAACAAAGGTTACAACCCCGACACAATAAAAAAAGTCCTTCATGCGGTCAACAAAGAGATATCAGAGAATCCCTTACCAGAGAGAGAGGTCGATGCAATAAAAACAAGTTGGCCAAAGAGGAGGTTTCTGGAAAATGATGTAGGGAATGCCGAAAGGATGGTTTACTATTTTGGGGACAGGTTTCTCTATAATCCGGTTGAGGACCAATTTTATATATGGGATGGAAGGCGTTGGGCAAAGGACACCATGAATGTTATCTGGGAGTTTGCTCTTGAAACTATCAAGAATATTGGGAAGATTGAAGTTGAAGGGATCAATGACGAACAGGAGCTAAAAAAACTTTTGGAATTGGCGAAGTCCTCATTTTCCAATGTTAAAATAAAAGGCATGATCAACTGCCTGAAAACTCAAAACGAAATAAAAATTAACCCCGACCAGTTTGACAGGGAAAAATATCTTTTATGTTGTGAGAATGGAATACTTGATCTTCTAAACATGGAATTCAGGGAGCATCGACAAGAGGATTTTATCACGATGGTGGCAAATGTCAGCTATGATCCTTCTGCAAAATCAGATCTTTGGGACAGCTTCATTAAAAGAATATTACCGGATGATGATGTCAGGTTGTTTGTCCAGAAGATCGCCGGATTGACTTTGAACGGGGCAATACTCGAACAGAAATACTATGCGGTATATGGAAAGAAGGACAACGGAAAGTCAGTATTTACTGGGACAATAAGGAATATATTGGGGGACTATGGTCAGATAACACCTTTCAGCACTTTTGAGAAAACAAAAACTCAGTCGGGCCAAGCAAGGGCCGATCTTGTCCGAATGAAAAACAAACGGTTGATAGTTGCCCATGAGATACCGGCAGATGCCAAGTATTTGGATGAGAACCTGATAAAAGCTGTAACCGGTGGGGATGCTGTTGCAAACAGGGGGCTTTATAGTAAGGAATATGACGAGTTCAATTCAACTGCAAAACTTATATTTGACGGGAATCACAAGTTAAAATATTCTGGCTATGAACCGAGCTATATCAAAAGGACAATATTCATTCATTTTGAGGTAACAATCCCAGAGGAAGAACAGGATAAAGAGCTTCCTGATAAATTGAAAGATCCCTATACAAAAAGCGCTATTCTAAACTGGATGTTTGAAGGTTGGAAGGAATATAAAAAAGACGTTGAAACAAATCAAAAATTAACAATACCCTCAAAGGTACAAAAGATAACAACAGAAACAAATCTTGAAAATGATCCTGTTGGGTTCTTCATTCAAAAATGCTGCACAACTGAAACGGAAGAAAAAGAGAGCAGCTCCGATCTGTTTAATGCATATACCAACTTTGCAAGATTGGAAGGATTAATCGAATACAAGATCCAGAAGTTTGGCAGAATCATGGCCGAGAAATCTTTTGAAAAAGAAAGATCAGGAAAGGGGGTATTCTACAAGAAAATCAAGGTAAAAGAGGAATGGAGGGAGAGGCTAATGCCCATCGTTTACCAAGAGAATTTAGGTTTTAACCCTGAATTTGAACAGGTGGAGGATGAAGCATGAAGGCCGATTTGTGTAGGTTATGTAGGTTTTACCCTATTTTTACTAAACTATTATTTTTAATCTCTCTATGGGGAGTTTATGGAAAATGCCCAATATCCTACATAACCTACATTCTTTGGGGGTATAGCTGATGGCCATTAAACTACACGATTACACGATTTTAGCCATTTCCAATTCTAATAAAATATTAACTCTCGTATGGGGAGCTTTTGGAAATCGTGTAAATCGTGTAAATCATGTAACTCTTTTGGAGGTGTAATTATGGAAGATGAAGGAATTAAAATTAAAGTCGAAAAACAACCAAAAAGAGAACCTGAAAAGGATCTCAAAGTTGAAGAAAATAAAAAAGAAATGCATGAAAGAAAGAAATCCAAAAAATAACCGATTATATGACTAAACCGATATTTGAAAATTATTGCTCACAACCTAACGTTTGGCGTAATTTTAACTCTGTTAATTCTAATGACAGGGCCAACCTTCTTTTTTGTTTTCCCGTATGTTCTGGCCCTGATATCAAAGAAGTTGAGAACAATGAGAAACGAAAACAAAGCAGTTGGGCGAAAAGCCCCACTAACAGCAGCTATAATATTGGATCTGTCCCGACAAGAATACCTCAAAAAAAGAGGATTGTCGGAAATAGGGACAGATCTGGCAAAGCTAAAACAGGAATACAAATGGTATCAAGAAAATGGCAAGAGGGAAGAATATGCCATTGAAAGGGAAAAAGCCCTATTGGAAGAAATCAAAAAACAATACGGAGAGATCCCTGAATGGTTGAAACCTCACATAAGCCAAAATCTTGGAGAAGAACTCACAAAGATGGGCGAGGAAATAAAATCGATAAGGGAGGACATAGCGGTAATAAGGGAACAAAAAATGTTAATGATTGGTTAACAAGACTGTATGACGACAAAGAGCTTGACGTGGTTCGATGGCAATTTTCCCTTTTTATCGGACCATACCCGTATTGCGGGGCATATAGATCAAATGGGAGGGGGTTCTGCACAAGGCCGAGAAATTGGAGGACAGATGGAAAAACTGGCCGATGCTTTTGGCATGGCGGAGCTTCAACCCAGATTAGCAAAGAAGGTAGGAGGAATGTAATGATGGCGAAAATAATGAATGGCAGTAGGTCGAAAAAGGATATATCTCTTTTGAATCCAACCGAAATGAAATTATTTGATGATTTGCAAGAGATGATTAAAAGAGAGTATGAGGTTTATGATCCGATAGCAATATCTCAAATTGCAAGGCTTCTCATATTCCAATCGTTTCTAATGGATAAATTGGAGCAAGGGTTCAATGTCAGCATAGAATCCAGCTCACAGGAAATAAGGAAGTGGTTGGCGGAGTATGGGCTAACACCAAAGAGTAAGGCAACAACTCTGAATATTGATCCAAGTGGGTATCAACCATGGTCATGGGCAAAGATGGTAGAAGAGTATTATGAAAAGTATGAAAAAAATAAAGAGAAAGAAGTGGAAGAAAATGGTGAATGAAGAAGAAATTATCCGTTTGGCAAAGGAGGACTTTTGCCGCATAACCGCACAGAAGATAATGACAAAATGGGAAGTCCACAATTCAGGGCTTGAAGATGAGCTAACTGATATATTGTTTAGGATATTAGATACCAAGAAATTGGAGATACCTTATGAGAATTGAAAAAATCAAAGTGGGCCGATGGACTGTCCCTATATTTGAGATGCTAATCTGCGAACCCAACAACGATCCGAAGGTTAGGCAATCTGGAACACACAAAGAAGGACTGTTTGGCCTTAGATATAGCTACGAATTTCATGAGAAGATGCCCAAGCCTAACGAGTATGTCCCCGACGTGATAATTGCGGTTTCAGATGATCGGTTTGAATTGCAGAGATTGATAACTCAGATAGCAGAAGAGAAGGGTTGGTTATAAAATGGATGAGAAGCCGAAAACCCACAAGCAAGTCATGGATGGGATTGTCAATACGGATCTATCTGACCACCGAAAGCTCATGGATGGCTTACCAGATGGCCCTAAAAATGAACCCAGCTTGGCGGACATGATTGCAGATAAGCCAGACAAAGAGCATAATAGAATTATGGTCGAGTTAAAAACAAGGCCAAACACCAAACATAAAAAAATAATGGACTCATTGAAGGGATAGCTTTTGAATTTTAAAAAGAACAAATTTGAAGTTTATCGGGATCTCCAGTTGAATGGTGTCTGTTGGTTCGTGCTGCCCAAGTGTCCCTTATGTGGGGCTAAGCATTGCTTTCTATCTGATGGGGCGGACCTGAACACAAAGGTTAGGGAGGAGTTAGCGCCATGCAATCCAAGAAAGACGATAAAAATTCAATACAGAGGAAACAGCTACGAAGGTAAGGGAATGATCATGATGCCAGTTGAGATTTGGAGGTAAAAAATTATTTTTTTCTTTTAATGTTTTTTTAGGACAACACAAAACCGAAGGGATATCGATGCGACAGAAAAGGAAATGCGGAAGGCCGAGTATGTTCGATGACAACCAGAGAAGGTTTATTTTTGAACAATTGGCCGCCGGAAGATCAGCTTGGCAGATCGCAAAGAACTGGCAAGGCGAGGTCATTGAGCAAAATATATCCTATTACAAAAACAAATTCAAAAAAGATATTATTATGATTGAATGGATGTTCAATATTGGCATGGATTAAAATAAACAACACTAAAAAAGAATAGAACAGAATAAAAAATAGGGACAAAAAATAAACTAAATTTAGTATCCAAATGCAACCCAATATCCCGAAGCATTGGCCGGTGTTACGACTGTAACATGCGCCCCGCATGGGAAGCTTTCATTAACAACAGGGACAGTTGCCGAAGCAGTCGCCCCAGAAATATCCAATTTTATAAAAACGCATTGGGCCAGAGCAGTATCAATATCCCCGCCGGTTGAACCGTCATCGTTTGCCCACTTTCCATAATGCATCCGCAACGCCCTACTTACAGCTTGGCCAATAACCCCAGAGTCGATATAACCGACTTCACTTGTAAACGTCATTTATTCACCTGTTTTAACTCATTCTTTGTGTTCACTATTTGAAAAATAAAAAAGAAAAGGCATTGTCGGATGCCAACCGCCCCCAGAGGGAACACGACAGAATTGAAGTGCCAGTAACCGAAGGGAATTCAGATATCAGCAATTCATAGTATTATAATAACCCAAAATAACTTTTATATTTAACCAAAAATATTAATTTGGTAAGTTAGTTTAACCTTTTGTTAGGTTATTATCCTATCCTTTTCGCAACTGATACCCAATCAGGGATTAAATATTTATACCTAAAAAGCAAAAATACCAATGGCGTATAGATAGTAGTCTATTCCCTCACAACACGAAAAAACACCAATCCCAAAGATTAACAAATAATACTAAAAAAAGGCATAAATTCATAAAATATCCCTAACTTACTTTTATTAGTTGTGTATATTTAACGAAAAAAGTGCGGGGGAAGGGATTTGAACCCCTGGACCCCTGCGGGAATAGATCTTGAGTCTATCGCCTTTAGCCATGCTCGGCAACCCCCGCGTAATGGAAAGTTGATTATGGGGGTATAAAAAGGTTTCTAAGTCTTAGTTAGGTTTTTTGAGATGTAATAAAATCTTGTAAAGACAGTTATATAAACAACGATAAGTAGCACATAAAGCCCTAACTCTAAATTGATAAAGGAAAACACAAATATTATTAGTATCCTCTCTGCCCTCTCCCCAATTCCTATACCTATCATTTTTATTCCAAGAGCCTCTCCTTTAGCACGCATATAGCTTATTAGATAGGCTCCTATCATTATAATAAAGCAAATGGTAAGATCATATGACAATCCAATTCCTAAAAGTACAATTCCATCTCCTATCCTGTCAAATGTCGAGTCTAAAAAACCACCTAAAATTGTTGTTCTATTGGTATACTTTGCAACTGAACCATCAACTAGATCAAAAAATCCTGATAAGGCAAGTATAATTGCACCAATATGTGCTAGACCCAGATAATAATAATACCCTGAAAAAAAGACAACTATTAAACTGATAGTAGTTATAAGATTCGGCGGGAGAAAACTAAAAATCCGCCCTATAAACTCAACAATTGATACAAATGACTTATTTTTACGGATGTCATTAAGCATGTTAATTGAATAAATTAAACATTTTTAAATCTTTTTTATTTTAGGCTTAGTTGCATAATTTGGCCAAATTGCACCAAATCTAGCTTGTTCATTCTTTTGTACTAACTGTTGTAGTTTTTTATATTATTTCTTAAAGTATATTTGTATAAAAGAAGGAGATTTTTATTCAAGATGTTGTTTTTAAGTAAAACAAAAAGCTCACAAAATGAATTCATATTAATGCACCTTTACGTATGGCGTTATTTTACTTTAACATTGAATAATCTATTAAATGGAGCTAAGTTTCTGATTAATTATTCCACAGAAATTCACTTTTGAAAAGAAAAATATGGTAAATTTTTCCACCAAAATAATAAATCTTGTAATTGAGCTTATAAAAAATTTATTTATAGCATGCAATATAGTTTTGTTACAGCATATTTATTATAATTTAAGTTTGTAAAATATAAGAAATTTAATGGGTAATCCGTTTAGAATTTATGATATTAAAATGTGTTATTAAATAACTAGTCGAAAAACATATAAGAAGACTAAATGCTTAAGTTCAATGTGATAATGGGGGCATGATATTATAAAAATAATTACTTATTTAACTATTGGAATGTTATTACTTACATTTTTTTCTTTCACATCCGCATCTGATAAAAATTTCGATATAATCGTAATTCAAGGTCACTCTCTTAAGGCAGGTACAGAAAATAATCTAATCACTGTTACAATTAATAATGAAACATCTTTAGATTTTCAAACTGTAAAAATTTATTTATATTTAACTCATCCTTTTTCTAAATCAAACAAAGAATCTGATCAATTTGTAATTGGAAATCTTACTACAACTCCAAAAGGTGCATTTTTTGTAGTCGATGTTGATAGTGGAGCTACATATGGAAATTATAAGATCCCTGTGATCGTTGAAACGAATAGGGGAAAATACCATGAAGAAATAGAAATTAAAGTTATAGGGGATACACTTGTCAGTGTTGATGATTTTACAATAAATGGAGTTAAGGGCAAAACAGTTGACCCCGGAGAAACATTTAACCTTAATTTGAGATTGAAAAATGTCGGAGGAAATAGGTTACAGTGGTTAAAAGTCACCCTAGATACCAAAGATCCAGAAATTGTTCCTGTTTCTTCATCCCTAACTAAAACTTTTCAAGATATTAGGGCCGGAGAAGTTGTCATTGCAAATTATGATTTATCCGTTGGAAAGGCAATCCTTCCAAAAAATCATATAATGGTATTGACTTTAACTTTTCAAGACAATCTAGGAGTTACTTTTACTCAAAGTGAAGTGTTAGGTTTAAAAATAACTGGAGCGCCCCAATTAGAACTTGGTAGGAGGACTACAGATCCTACCAGAATAATGCAAAATCAGCCTTTTATTTTAACTTTGAAAATAGAAAATATCGGATCTACAGATGCAGACAACGTTAAACTAAAGATTGATTCTCCGTTTACAGGAGATAGCGAAGCATACTTAGGTAAAATATCCAAGAATGATTATGCCAATGGCGTATTTGCTTTAAATTCAGGAATAAATAGTGGAGAAATTAAATGCAATCTTATCCTAACCTATAATGATGATAAGGGATTACAAACTGTTGAAAAAGAATTTTTTATTTCTGTGAACGCTGCCCCTCAGGTAACCTTAGGACAAATGATAGTAGGATCTATTTTTCCAATTATACTATTGATTCTAATTATTACCGGAATATACATTTACAGAAAAAAGAGAAAATCAAAAAAAGAATAGTATTTCAAAGAAACATCTGTACACAAAATTGAAATAAAATTTTAGAAGGCATTGAAAAAAATGGAACAATCAATAATTGATGCAATATCCTTATATAAGTGTTATACCTTAGGAAATACTCAGATTCCTATTCTACGTGGGATTGACCTTACTGTGAAAAAAGGTGAAATTGTTGCATTAATGGGGCCTTCAGGCTCTGGTAAGAGCACTCTTCTAGGAATTCTCGGAGGATTGGATATACCCACGTCAGGTAGAGTTATAATGGATGGGATTGATATAACAAAGCTTCCTGAAAGCAAACTTGCAGAAATTAGAGGTAAGAAAATTGGATTTGTATTTCAAGCATATAATCTCGTTTCGACACTTACGGCTATCGAAAATGTGATGTTACCCTCATATTTTGTCAAAGGAACTAAAAAAGATCCTGAAGAACTTTTAGAGATAGTAGGGCTTAGTCACAGGAGAAATAACAAACCTAGTGAAATGAGTGGGGGGGAGCAACAAAGGGTGGCAATTGCAAGGGCATTAATTAACAATCCTAAAATTCTTTTTGGTGATGAACCTACGGGTAACTTGGACTCTAAGACTGAACTCAAAATATTGAATTTATTCCAGAGATTAAGAGAAGATTTTGGTTCTACTATTTTCTTAGTTACACACTCTAGCGAGGTCGCTAAAATAGCAGATCGTATCCTTTATATTAGAGACGGTAAATTAGAAAGGGAGACAAATGTTGGAAAACTCAAAAATTAACATTTTTTTGAAATATGCGTTTACCTCTCTTCTAAGAAGAAAACAAAGAACACTATTTTCTTTACTTGCAATATCAATTAGTGTTGCATCTATAGTTGCAATTAGTCTTATGGGAGTTTCTGTTGAAGATACTCTTCAGAGTAGTGTAAAATATTACTTTGGCGGTGATTTGAGGCTTGATATGGAAACCGTAGGATTCCGCATTGGAAAATTTGATTTTAAAGAAACTGAAGATTTTATCATCAAGCTGAAGGATGCAGGATCTATTGAGAATTATACATACACCTTAGATACAATTAGAGGCACAGACATACAAAAGGAGGGAGTTACGCAGACTTTTTTAGGATTAAGGGGCATAGAAATTGGAAATTATCCTTTATATGATGAGATCCCAGTAATCGAACCTAAAGGTGTAAAATTTAATACGTTAATTCGTGAACCTTATGATATTGCAATAAATGATATATTGGCTCAAAATCTTAAATTAAAGGTAGGGGATACTCTACCAATCTTATCAGATAATGGAAGAACAGAATTTAAAGTAGTAGGTATTATAAAAGAAGGGGGAGGAGTTGCAGAGATCTTTGGTATAGGATTGATAAAATTTGAAACAATCATGGAACTTCTTAAACTAGAGGAAAAAGATGCATCTAGTATATTCATAAAAACACAAAATGATATTTTAATGTACGAAGCCGAAAGGTCAATTAAAAATCAGCTGGTAGATAGGAACAAATTTAAAATTAGTGTTTCGAACTACGTAGAACAAAATGAAGCAACTATTGAAATACTAAGGCCGGTACTACAATTTTTTAATCTTGCAGGTATTATTTCTCTATTAGTCGGTGCAATTGGAATAATCACTACTATGTTCATATCTATGAAAGAACGAAAAAAGGAAATTGGAACAATGAAAGCAATAGGCATTAAAAGTTCCCAAGTTGTCAACTTCTTTCTATTTGAGGCGATACTTTTAGGTATTACAGGTAGTATTTTTGGTGTTGCTTTAGGTATATTATTGTCAACTCAACTTGTGCATATTGCAGAGGGTATATTTAATACTACTTTACACTTAGTTATTGATACTTATGTTTTATTATATGGATTTTTAGTTGGAGTATTTTCTGTGTTTACTTTTCAGATAATTCCAGCTTATATTGGTAGCCAGATTAGGCCAATCATAGTTCTCAAAGACATAGAAGGAGAAAAGCCTTTTTATAGAGAGCGTGGTTTTTTAAAAATAGTTTTTATATCTTTCATAATTTTTGGAGGAATATTGTACTTGAATTTGCGTTCCTTTTTATTAGTATTGGGTGTTTTCGGATTGATTTTTTTAATGTTTATTTTTACATTTATTGCAAGATATACAATTAAACTAGTTTCGAGATTCCCAACGTTTAATCTTGTTTCACTTAAACTAGGGTTGAGAAGCATTGAAAGAAATCATTGGACTGTTGCAACAGCACTTTTAGCTATTTCAATTGGTCTTGGTAGTGTTGGAGGAGTACTTACTACGGGAGAAGGACTAAAGGATTTCGTATCTGATGCATTTTCTTCATTTGCAGATTACGATATACAAATAAATGGCATATCTGATTCAAAAATTTCCGATATGGAAGAAAGATTATTGCTAATGGAAGAAGTCAAAACTGTGTACAAAACAATCGATGGATTCTCAGGCATCAATCTTACTTTGAACAAAATAAATGGCAAACCAATACTTCGATACATTAGCGATCTTACTAAAGAGAAGAGAATAAAGGCGGAAGAAAGATGTATTAATGTAAATATGGGAGGAAGAAATTTGGAGTTTAATCCACTAAGCTCTGCTACTTTCAAGACTACACAAGGAAGACTATTGGGAAAAGAGGATATTGGTAAAAATAATATAATTATTTCGACACAATGTGTTGATACATTTGGAATTGGAGTAGGAGACACAATTACTTTCCAGTACAATGACTATTATTTTGATATGAAAGTTATTGGGATTTATATGCCAAGTTTCCAAGGGGGGGGTCCACCTTCGTCCAATCTAGGAATTATTACCTCTGTAGAAACTATAGATAAATTAAGAAGATCATCTTCGAATAAAGACTTTAATATATTGGAGATTAATGGAGTTAAAGTAGTAGACTACATAAAATTATTGCCGCAAGAGCACTCAAAATCAATACTGTTTTTATCTAAAACTCGAGTGAATATAGTAGGATTGGGCAATGAATCAAAATATTTTGGGCCCCATAATAATGATAAAATAATTATTTCTAAAAAATTAGCTGAATCATTTGGATTGAGAATTGGCGACTCTATTACATTAGAAGAGAATAATTATAGGAAAACATTTTTCATTCATGGCATACAAGAAGGCCCTTTCAATATTGATTCAGAGATAATAATCCCCTATTCTGCACTTAACGGAGCCTTTCCAGACATATACACTTATACCTTGAATATTGTGGCCAAAGAAGGTCAAGTACCTACTTTAACTAAAAAGGTCAAATCTATGTTTTCACCAGAATTTTATGTGTTTGAATCTTCAGAAATTCTTTCTATTGTGAATAGACTTATAGATCAGGTTGTAATCCCTATATCTTTGCTAGCTTCATTTTCTCTTTTTGTTGCCATCATAGTTATTTCAAATACGATGTATCTATCTATAATTGATCGAAAGAGGGAGATAGGAATTATGAAGGCAATAGGTGCAAGTAATTTAACAGTATTAAAAAATTTAGCAATAGAAAATTTAACCATAGGTGCGATTGGAGGGATACTCTCTTTAGTTGTCTTATATGTTTCATTTTTTGGAATTTCTGTAATTTTACAGATAGGAAACACCCCAATTAGCTCATTTGTTTTAATAGGTATATTTTTATTGTCATTAGTTGTATCAGTTATTGCTTCAATTATTCCTGCATACAATGTCTCAAAAATACGGCCACTGTCAGTTCTAAGGTATGAATAATTATTTTTTAACATTATTTAAACAAAAATAAAATATAACCGAAAATTTTATAAATGGATTGATTAGATTAACTTTAGGTGAACTTAAGTGGCCATTTCACAAAGCTGTCAAATGAACGTCTTCATAACGGATTTCAACAGATTTTTTGAAATACTTAAGAAAATCATAACGTACATAGGCTGTGTCTAAGCTTTCAAAAAGAAATCAATATATGAGTAAATATAGGTGTTTTAATGGAAGAAAATAATGAAAATCTTGAAAATAAAGTCACTGAACTTGAAAATAAAATCATGGAACTTGAACAACAGCTTTCTGAAAGTGAATTAATACAAAAAGAACAGCATGAACGGTTTCTACGGAGCGAAGCAGATTTCCAAAATCTTAAGAAACGAACGGAGAAAGAAAAAGAAGACACTAGAAAATACGCATTACAAGATGTGATAATGGGAATACTAAATGTACTCGATCACATCGAAAGAGGAATAAAAGCATACAAAGATTCTGAAAAAGAGTTACTGGATCGGGAAGAAGTTCTTATGGGCTTAGAATTAGTTTATAAAGATCTTAAAAACGTTTTACGTTCACATGGTTTATGCGAAATAGAATGTCTTGGAAAAGAATTTGATCCATACTTCCATGAAGCAATGGCCATTATTTGTTCAAACGAAACGGAAGAAAATACAGTAGTGGAAGAATTCCAAAAAGGATATATTTTAAATGATAGGGTGATAAGACCCTCAAAAGTGAAGGTTACTAAAAAAGAATAATGAAAATAATATTATAATTAAATGAGGTGAATTATATGGGAAAAGTATTAGGAATTGATTTAGGAACAACAAATTCATGTATGGCTATAATGGATAAAGGTCAGCCCCTTGTAATACCAAATGCAGAAGGGGGAAGAACCACTCCATCAGTCGTAGGTGTATCTTCTAAAGGGGAATGGTTAGTAGGCAGGGTAGCAAAAAATCAAATTGTATCAAATCCCGAAAATACTGCTTATTCAGTTAAGAGATTTATCGGAAGAAGATATGACGAAGTTGACAGTGAAAAAAAGATTATTCAATTCGGTATTACCCCTGGAAATAATCAAGAAGTTAGAATTGTTCTTAGTGGAAAAGACTACACCCCTGAAGAACTCTCTGCAAAAATTCTAAAAAAATTAAAAGAAGACGCAGAAACGTATCTGGGAGAAAAAATAACGGAGGCTGTTATCACTGTACCTGCATACTTTAATGACTCTCAAAGAAAGGCCACTAAAGATGCAGGGGAAATTGCAGGATTGAAAGTGCTAAGAATCATAAATGAGCCTACCGCGGCAACATTAGCTTATGGATTAGATAAACAACATGAGCAGACAATTCTAGTTTATGACCTAGGTGGAGGTACTTTCGATGTTTCTATTCTTGAGATAGGAGATGGAGTGTTTGAAGTTAAATCCACTAATGGAGATACACATCTTGGTGGAGACGACTGGGATCAACGTATTGTTGAATGGTTAGTTGATGAATATAAAAAACAGTATGGAAAAAACATAACTAACGATAAAATGGCAATGCAACGATTAAAAGAAGCTGCTGAAAAAGCTAAGATAGAACTATCAGGGCTTGCAGAAACTTCAATAAATTTACCCTACTTGACTGCAGATGAAACTGGTCCAAAACATCTTGAAGTAACTATATCTAAGTCTAAATTTGAAGCAATGACAAAAGACCTATTAGAAAGAACAATGAAACCAATTCAACAGGCAATGTCAGACGCTAAAGTAGAACCTGAAGATATTGACTCAATCCTCCTTATAGGGGGGTCCACAAGAATGCCACAAGTATATAATTATGTGAAACAATACTTTGCAAAAGAGCCTAGAAGAGATATTAATCCTGATGAATGTGTTGCAATTGGTGCAGGGATTCAAGGAGGGGTACTTAAAGGTGAAGTAAAAGACGTACTTCTTTTAGATGTCACCCCACTATCTTTAGGTATTGAAACCTTGGGCGGAGTATTCACAAAATTGATTGATAGAAATACAACTATACCTACAAAAAAGAGTGAGGTCTTTTCAACAGCAACAGATAATCAATCTTCAGTAGAAATACACGTACTCCAAGGAGAAAGACCAATGGCAGCAGATAATCACACTCTAGGTAAGTTTACTTTAAGCGGGATTCCTCCTGCGCCAAGAGGCATTCCCCAAATAGAAGTCACATTTGATATAGATGCAAATGGAATTTTAAACGTTACAGCTAAGGACAAGGGAACTGGAAAAGAACAGAGTATTACAATTCAAGCATCAGCAAATCTATCTAAAAGTGAAATAGATAATCTAAAGAAAGAAGCTGAAGCTCATGCACAAGAGGATCTCAAAAAGAAAGATTTAGTAGAGGCAAGAAATCAGGCAGATACAGTGATTTACACAACAGAAAAAGCAATGAAAGACTTCTCAGAAAAAATAGATCCTTCCAAAAAATCTGAGTTAGAAGGATTGATCACAGATTTAAAAAATGCAATGAATGGAACAAATCCCCAGGATATAACTACTAAAACAGAAACACTTTCAAAAGCAATGTATGAAGTCAGTGCTAAAATTTATCAACAGACTCAAGACACAGCAGAGCAATCACAACAAGAACAAAAAAATGATGGCCAGCCTAATGCGGGTGATAATATATATGATGCAGATTTTGAGGTAACTGATGAGGATAAAAAAGATTAATTAATTTTTTATTTTAATTTTTGAGGTTTTAGGATGGCCAAAAGAGACTACTATGAGATTCTAGAATTAAGTAAAAATGCAACTGAAGAAGAAATAAAAAAATCATATAGAAGACTTGCAAAAAAATACCATCCTGACTTAAATAAAGGCGATAAATCTGCAGAAGAAAAATTCAAAGAAATTTCTGAAGCATATGAAGTTTTGATGGATAAAAATAAAAAAGCTAATTATGACCAGTATGGGCATGCAGGAGTAAATAATAACTTCGGTAGAGAAGGATTCGAATGGAATCATTTTACTCATTTTTCAGACCTTGAAGACATATTTGGCAGAGGATTTGGTAGTGGAGGATTTGGAGACTCTATATTTGATATATTTTTCGGATCTTCAGGCCAAAGGGGTGAAACGTACCGGCCACAAAGAGGTAGAGATCTAAAAACTAGTTTATCTATAACTCTTGAAGAAGCATATACTGGAATCAAAAAGTCTATCAAAATGACTAAAGGACTAAAATGTTCTGAATGCCATGGAACTGGATCCAAAGGTGGATTACCTCCAAAAGTATGTCCTGCGTGTGGGGGTTCTGGAAGAATTCAATCTAGAAAAGACACAGTATTTGGTACATTTGCAACAGTTACCGTATGTAATACTTGTGGCGGTAGAGGCAAAGTAATTGTTGAAAAATGCCATAAATGTGGTGGTACAGGTAGCGTAAGAGGGGAAAAAACTATTAGCATAGATATTCCAAAAGGCATTGAAAATGGAAATACCCTTAGAATACCTCAAGAAGGAGAAATGGGGTCCGTTGGAGGTCCCCCAGGGGACTTATTCGTCGAAATAAGGATACTTCCACATAATATTTTCAAGAGAGAAAATGCAGATTTAATATATTCACAATCAATTGGAATAGCGCAAGCAGCCCTAGGATGTTCTTTATCAGTGCCGACAATAGGTGGACGAGCAAATGTTAAAGTTCCAGCTGGCACTCAACCAGACACAATTTTGAGATTGAAGGGTAAAGGTATGCCCAAGCTTAGGGGTTATGGATCAGGAGATTTACTAATAAAAATAATTATTGAAATACCTAAAAATATGACTTCGGAAGAAAAAGACCTATTGAAAAAATATGCACAAATTAGGAAAGAAAATATTAACTAATACTAACATATAAATACTGGCATATCTATTTTAGTATGGTGTATTATGAGGGGAAAAAGATGGATTATCTTAGAGAAAATATTGGCCTCAATGGAAAAAAAACTAGTCCTAAACTGATTGAAGGTCTGAAGAATTTCATTATTGATATTGATGGCGTAATTTGTGATGATATTCCAAATGAGGAATCAGATAGAATGGCTACTGCAAAGGAGATACCTAATGCCAAGGCTACAATAAACAAATGGTATGAAGAAGGCCACATTATAACTTTTTTTACCTCAAGAACTCAAAAAGAGCGAGACGTTACTATAAAATGGCTTGAAGAACATGGATTTAAGTATCACAACATTATCTTTGGGAAACCCAGAGGTGGCAACTATCATTATATTGATGACAAAGACATAAGGGCTACAAGATTTGAAGGAAAATTTGGAGAATTTGTTAAAAAAACTAGAGAAATCCAAGTCTTTGAATAAAAATATATTATTTCAAATATGTATATAAGATATAATTTTTATAACGAAAAAAATGGAAAAATATTAATACTATACGGCACATTAAATCTAAAAATATATCATAAATACTAGTCCAATCCACAAGTTGACTACGATTAAAAAATTAACTTTCTAACTATATATTTATCTTTAGGTAATTTTTTATAGACATTAGTATTTGATTATTCATGGAGAATGAATTAAATCCACTAATTATTAATAATAAAAAACGTTTTAAATTCTATAACTCTCTTTCCAAAAAAATAGACACTTTAGAGTTTAAAGAAAACACTGAAGTAAAAATGTTTACATGTGGCCCTTCAATATATAGAAAACCACATATTGGTAACTACAGAACTTTTTTGTTTGAAGATATACTCCAGAGATATTTAGAATATTCTGGTTACAAAGTTAAAAGACTGATGAATTTTACAGATATAGAGGATAAAGCTATTGAAGAAGCTAAACTTAAAGGAATAACAGTAAAAGAATTGACTCAAGAAATAGCAAAACTATTCCTTGAAGACTTAAAACTTCTAAGTATAAAAGTTCCAACTTTCATTGTCAGATCAACTGAAGCAATTGACGAAATTATTTGTATAATCTCAAAACTTTTGGAAAAGGGATATGCTTACTACTACAAAGGGGACATTTATTTTGATCCAACAAAGTTTAAGGGATTTGGAAAGCTATACGGGCTCGATATGACTAAATGGCCTAAGAAAAAAATTCGATTTAAACGAGATAACTATTCTTACAACATGTGGAATTTAGGAGATTTTATTTTATGGCATTCTTGTAAAGATGAAAACTATCCATGTTGGGATACGCCAATAGGCAGAGGCTGGCCAGCATGGAATGCTCAAGATCCCGGAATAATTCTTCACTCTTTAGGAACTAAAGTTGATATTTGTTGTGGAGGAATAGATAATAGATTAATGCATCACGACTATAATATCGCCATAATGGAGAGTTATTCTGGGGAAGATTTTTGTCCCTTCTGGATGCATGGACATCACTTATTTGTTAATGGGAAGAAGATGTCAAAAAGAAAAAAGAATATATTATATGTTGAGGATCTTATTGAAAAAGGATATTCAACAAAAGAAATACGATTCTTTTTGATATACTCTCATTATAGTGAAAAAATGAACTTTACATACCACAAATTTGAAAGAGTTTCTAAAAAACTCAATATGTTTTCAAAGATGATTAATAATATAATTTCGAAGAAAAACATTGAATATTCCTCTCCTGAAGTTCCAAAGTTGATTGAAACCATATCTCCCGTATTTGAAAAGAATATGGGAAATGATCTTAATGTAAAAAAAGCATTTGATGATGTTTTTGAAATTATTAAAAAACTAAATTCTTTCAAAATGGAGGGCAAAATTAGCGATAAAGATTCGGGAAAGATTAATGATATAATCCATAGGATAGATGATGTATTGAAGGTAACTTTTACAAATTAATCTATGTGATAAAATGATAAGAAAATCCTTGTTACTAAGACTTTTTGATTCTGCCTATATGCAGCGATGGAATGACAAAATAAGGCCTGTAGAACTAGTAGAACTTGATAAACAAGGGCACAAAATGATTATCGCCTATGTTTTAGGTAAATATGAAGAAAAGAAGAGTGATTTCAGTTGGACTGAGATTATTGAAGGAGGAATATTCGAACTTCTTCAAAGAATAGTTATTACTGATTTAAAACCCACGATTTTATATGAATTTAAGAAAAATGAAGATAGATATAAAAAATTAAATCAGTGGGTATTTAAGGAGCTTGAATCTGTGATATCTCCGCTAGGCGAAGATTTTTCTGATAGATTTAGGACATATTTTGAGGATAGCGATAATACTTTAAATAAAAGAATTCTTAGTGGGGCCCACTTTTATGCAACTAGATGGGAATTTGATATTATTAGGCAATTAAATGCATATGATCAAGAAATGAGTATAATTGAACGAGATCTTCAGCAAAAACAAAATAGATATTTTGATCTTGAAGGGATAAAAGCTGGCGCTTATACCAAATTTGGAAGATTTATTAGTTTCGCAGGACAACTTAGATTTCAATCTAGGTGGGCACATGTACATAGAGTTCCAAAAACATCTGTATTAGGCCATATGATGTATGTCGCTGTATTATCTTATCTTTTTTCATTAGAAATTGGGGCTTGTGAGAAGAGAAGAATAAACAATTATTTCACTGGATTGTTTCATGATTTACCAGAAGTACTAACAAAAGACATACATTCCCCTTTAAAAAGATCTATTGAAGGATTAGATAAATTAATTAAAATGTATGAGAGGGAACAAATGCAAGAAAAGATATACCCCTTACTTCCAAAAGATTGGCATACTGAGATTAAAATGTATACAGAAAACGAGTTTGAAAATATTATTCTAATTAAAGGAAAACAGGAAATTTTAGAAGAGGATATAGGGAATAAGTATAATCTTGATAAGTACTCACCAAGAGATGGTAAATTAATTAAAGCAATAGATAAAATATCTGCATTTATAGAATCGTATGAAGCAATAAAAAATGGTAGTGCTAGTCCTGAATTACATAAAGCAAGATGGTCTTTAAAATTTGAATCTGAAAAAAATCCAATTATTTCTGGTATTAATTTTGGGGAGATATATGCAGATTTTGATTAAGGTGTTTTCATGAATAAACTTAGAATATTGTCATGGAATGTAAATGGGCTTCGTTCAATAGCAAAAAAAGGATTATATGAGTTTATAGAAAATGATGGCCCAGATATATTATGTATCCAAGAAACAAAAATCAGGTCAGAAGATGTGCCCTTAGAATTAAAAGAAATACAAAACTATAAGTCTTATTTTTCATCTCCAGAACGTAAAGGCTATAGTGGCGTATGCGTATACTCCAAAGAAAAACCTTTATCAGTAAAAACTGGATTTGGGATAGATATATTCGATGCCGAGGGAAGAGGATTAATACTTGAATATCCCGAGTTTATATTATTTAATGTTTATTTTCCAAATGGCAAAATGTCTAAAGAAAGATTGCAATATAAATTAGATTTCTATAACATGTTCCTCGATTATGTTAAAGACTTACAAACTCAAGATAAAAGAATAATAGTATGTGGAGATGTAAACACCGCACACAAAGAGATTGATATTGCAAGACCAAAGGAAAATGCAGGGATATCTGGATTCTTACCTGAAGAAAGGGCATGGATTGACAGATTTATCGAATCAGGTTTTATTGACACATTTCGCTATTTTAATAAAGAACCTAACAACTATAGTTGGTGGGACTACAAAAGTAAAGCAAGGGATAGAAACGTTGGATGGAGAATCGATTACTTCTACATAAGTAATAATCTAATAGATTCTTTAAGCTCAGCTTTTATTCTTAAGAATATCTTTGGCTCTGATCATTGTCCAGTTGGAATTGAAATATCAAGTAAAATAACAAAAAGAAATAATACAAATTAAATAAAATAATTAAATTAATTAAAATAGATTTACTTTTTCATTAATGATGTCTTCCGTGACCTGTTTAATATTGTCCAACCAATCAGAAGCTATTTTTCGAACTTCTTTTTGGGCTTCCGAAGAAAGCTCTCTTTCTGTGGATATGTCACATACTAGTGGCTCATTAATTGGTTTTCCAATCTGGCTTAAAATTTTGACTTGAGTTTCGCCAGCATTAGTATTATGATATATGTCTCTTGCAATATACAAGGATAAAACATTGTAAAGCTTTCCTACGTGATTTATCGGATTTTTTCCAGCTGCAGCTTCCATTGACATCGGTTTATATGGGGTTATAAGTCCATTTACTCTATTTCCTCTACCAACTGAGCCATCATCACCATTTTCCATAGACGAGCCTGTTACGGTAAGAAATGCACTTCCTCTTTCCACGTCATCTGCAGTATTTATATAATAGTCAACATCACAACTTCCAAATTTATCTTTTAATATTTCTATTATTTGCTCTTTGAAAGTGACATACTCTTTAATATTTTCAACGTATTTGTCTACAGTAGCCAAAGCGATAGTAATTTTAGCATTGTCTTTGATTCTTGCCCCCATAACTTTTATGTCTCGTCCTATGGCGGGGTATTTTTTATTCATCTTATCTGAATTAAGAAAATTTTCTATATCAAATACTAACTGTTCAACTTTTGTGAATGGGTAAAAAGAAACTCCAAATGAAGTATCATTTGATAGCGGAATTGAATTTTTCCTTCCAAAAACGTCTTTTAGATCGGAAGATCCTTCTCCCATGAAGGATTCAATTCCTATTCTGATTTCTCCTCGGAATAACTCTTTAAGGTATTTATCTGTAGCTTCCTTAGCAATTTCATGAATTGGGACTATTTCGTCACCTACTTTTTGAGTTGCTCTACCAGAAAGAATGATCAAAGGATCTTTTATTATCTCTCCGCCTCCAAATTTAGAGATTGATGTCCCACCAATGACTTCTACTTGGTCAGTATTGTGGTGCATTATTCTGCCGAATTTTTTAATATAATACTTGGATAATTCATTGCTAACCTTTTGAGCTATACCGTCTGCAATGGAATCAGGATGGCCAACACCCTTTCTTTCTACCAATTCAAATTCGCCTTGCTTAATAAACTTTGGAGAAATATATATGTTTTTCATGGTTATCACTATTACTCTTGTAAAATTTTTCCTTTTGATAAATTTATAAAACTATCGGGCATTAATGCCTTTAATTTAATACCAATACATTTTTAATATTATGTATTATATCTTAAAATAGGGATTATGTGGAAATTGGAGAATCTGAAATAGTCAAACTTAAAGTTGCAGGTGCCAGCCAGCAAGATGTGGGCAGGGGTATTGTTAGGATAGATAAAGGATATCAAGACAAGATAGGCATAAAAAGAGGAGACATTGTTGAGATTTTTGGGAAAAGGAAGACTGCTGCTATAGTAGTCGATTCATACCCAGATGATAAAGGTCTTGCTATAATCAGAATGGACGGGCTGATACGAAAAAATGCAAAAGCAAGTATGGGCGAATATGTTGAAGTTAATAAAGTTGATGTAAAAGAAGCAGGAAGAGTCGTTCTAGCCCCAATCGAAAAAGGAATTCATATGGTTATTCCTGGAAATATCTTACAAAGGAACATCTTAGGTAGGGCACTAGTAAAGGGAGACAGAATAAGTGTAAATAGCCAATCAAGAATGAAAGAAACTGGGGATCCTCTTTTTGACAAGATGATTGGCAATCTATTAGAAATGACTCCTTTTTCATTGGGCGAAATGAGATTCATTGTTATTTCAACTAGTCCACAAGGGATAGTAAGAGTTTCAAGTGGAACGGAAATTGAAGTTAGGACTCAATATAGCGAAAGTGAAGAAAATGAAATAGCAGGTATTACTTACGAAGATGTTGGCGGTCTTAAAGATAAAATCCAAGTTGTTAGGGAAATAATCGAATTACCTCTTAAATATCCAGAAATATTTGATCGATTGGGAATTACCCCCCCTAAAGGAGTTTTACTATATGGCCCTCCAGGCACAGGTAAAACTTTAATTGCAAAAGCAGTCTCTTCAGAGTCGCATGCCCATTTTAAATCAATTAATGGGCCTGAGATTATGAGTAAATTTTATGGACAATCTGAAGAAAATCTTAGGAATATGTTTAAAGATGCCGAAGCAAATGCTCCAGCAATTATTTTCATTGATGAAATTGATGCCATAGCCCCTAAAAGAAGTGAAGTTACTGGGGAAGTTGAGAGGAGGGTAGTTGCTCAGCTACTTGCTTTAATGGATGGTTTAAAGTCCAGAGAAAAAATTATCGTTATTGCTGCCACAAATAGAATAAACGCAATAGATGAAGCCCTTAGAAGGCCTGGCAGATTCGATAGAGAAATAGAAATAGGTGTTCCGGATAAGGAGGGAAGGAAAGAAGTCCTTCAAATTCATACAAGAGCTATGCCTCTAACAGACGACGTAGATCTTAATATTCTTGCTTCAAAAACACATGGATTTGTCGGTGCAGATCTTGAAGCATTATGTAAAGAAGCTGCAATGGCTTCCCTTAGAAGATTGTTACCTGATTTAAACTTAGGGGAAACAAGAGTATCAGAAGAACTTTTAGAAAAAATTAAAGTAACAAAAGATGACTTTGAAATCGCATTAAAGAAAATAGAGCCTTCTGCAATGAGGGAGGTTATGATAGTTATGCCAAATGTTGGCTGGCATAACGTTGGTGGACTTGAAGACACAAAAAGAGAGTTGATGGAAGCTATCGAATGGCCAATAAAACAATCAGAAGCTTTTACTAACATGGGAATAAGGCCCCCCAAAGGGATTTTTTTATACGGACCTCCAGGATGTGGGAAAACACTTCTAGCAAAAGCAATTGCAGGCGAATCAGAGGCGAATTTTATTTCTATAAAAGGTCCAGAAATATTAAGCAAGTGGGTTGGGGAAAGTGAAAAAGCCATGAGAGAAATATTTAGAAAGGCAAGACAAGCTGCTCCAACAGTCATATTCTTTGACGAAATTGATGCGATAGCTCCAAGAAGAGGAGGAGAGGAAGGAACTAGAGTTTCTGAAAGATTAGTAAATCAACTTTTAACAGAACTGGATGGATTAGAGGAGCTAAGTCAGGTAGTAGTAGTAGGAGCTACAAACAGACCTGATATGATTGATCCTGGTTTACTAAGGCCAGGAAGATTCGATAAAATAATACTGGTAAATGCGCCCGATATTAAAGCAAGGAGAAAAATATTTGAGATTCATACTAGTAAAATGCCCTTGGATAATGACGTAAATTTAGATGAATTAGCTAAACTAACTGATGATTATTCAGGAGCCGATATTGAAGCTATTTGTAGAGAGGCTGCAATGACAGCATTAAGAGAGGATATTAACTCAAAACTTGTAAGTAAAGAACATTTCATGAGTGCATTAAAGCATGTATCGCCAAGTTTACCTGAAGATGTCAGACGCGAATACGATAAGAGAAAATATGAAAAGCTTGGGCAAATATACGGATAACTAAATTTTTCTATTTATCAAAAATTCAGAAAATGCCTTTAAATATTGTTTTGCCTCACTTTCTTTTAATTCACTGTTTATATCTTCCCAAGACTCCAGAACTAGATTATTTGCCATTTCTCTTGATGATTCTATTGCACCTGTTTCTTTTATCATAGATATAGCTTCCATAATTAATTTTTTATCTTTTGTGTGAGCATTCAATATCTTTATCAGTTTGTCTTTCTTTGATTTTTCTAAAGCTAACAATGCATATATGACTGCAAGACTTCTTTTTCCTTCACTAATATCATTTCCATAAGATTTTCCAAAGGCTTCTCTTTCTCTATCGGTAGTAGTTAAATCTAACAAATCGTCTTGTATTTGAAATGCAATACCAATACTCTCCGCAAATTTTCCAAAGGTGGCTTCTATTTTTTCATCTTTTTCTGATAAGGCCACAGCCATTCTAGCAGCCATTCGTGATAAAGTTCCAGTTTTAAAAGCAGTCATTTGCAAATATTCCTCAACATTTGGTTCTTTTTCCAATATCCCTTTGTGCCAGGTTATATCTAAAGCTTGTCCATAATGAAGATTTCTCATTTCTTCTAAATAAATGGAATATACTCTATATAGAGTTTCAATTGATAATTTTTCTTTATGATCCTCGACAACTTGGAGGGGCAAAAAATACATTGCATTACCGCAATTAATTGCAGTGTCAACTCCATAAACTTTATGCAATGCAGGCTTTCCCCTTCTTAAGTCTGCATTATCTTCGATATCATCAATAATTATTGTACCATTATGCGCAATTTCAGGTATAACTAAAAAATCACTTATTTTGTCCATATTTGCGCCAAGAGATTCAGAAATTAAGAGAAAAAGAACAGGCCTCCATCTTTTTCCACCATAACTAAGAAAATCCCATAGAGGATCAGAAATACCGTAATTTAAAGCGCTGAAATCAATTGTATACCTTGATTTGGATTTAAAGTTATTTGCATCTATTTCTTTTGGGATATATTTTTCTATAGTCATTTCAATGAGATTTTTTCTTTCTTCAATAAACTTTATCACATCTATTTTACTCATAACTTAACTATCAAATCATCTTTTATATCTTTAATGTAGAAAAATATGCTATCGAATAAAGATATTTTTATATTTGAATTAACATATTCTATGTACAGAGGGGATTATTTGAAAGAGTTATTAAAAAAATTGTCGGAAGCTCCAGGCGTTTCAGGCCACGAAAATACAATTAAACAATTAATTAAAAACGAAATAAATGGACATGTTGATGAAATAAGAGAAGACTCTATGGGAAATTTAATTACAATTAAAAAAGGTACGGGAAAATTTAATGTAATGATTGCGGCACATATGGATGAAATAGGTTTCATGGTAAAACATATAGATGAGATGGGATTTATCTCATTTGAAACTATTGGTGGATTTGATCCAAGGAGCTTAGGATCTCAACGAGTTAAAATTCATTCAGCTGAAGGGGATTATATAGGCGTAATTGGAATTAAGCCACCCCATATAACCCCCCAAGAAGAGAAAGACAAATCACTAAAAGTTGAAGATTTAAGAATTGATATTGGAGTTAATACAAAAGAAGAAGTTGAGAAACTTGGAATTAAAATAGGGGATCCTATCACTAGAGATACTTCATTTATAACTTTGGGAAAAGATAATATTGTAAGTTGTAAATCATTTGACAATAGAGCAGGTTGCGCCATTTTAATAGAAATTTTAAAGAAAATTAAAAATCCAGACTTTACTTTATATGGAGTTTTTACTACACAAGAGGAAGTTGGACTAAGAGGCGCTAAAACAGCTTCTTATAGCCTTGATATAGACTTTGCCATAATTGTAGATTCAACAGTTGGAGGGCCAATTCCAAAAGTTGAATCGGATAAAGTTTCAATAAGACTTGGAAAAGGCCCGTCTATTGATCTTATGGATAGAGGATTTATCCTAAATCAAAAAGTAAAAGAAATTCTACTAAAAGCCGCTAATGAAGCAAACATACCATACCAAACTCACATCTCAAGGGGAAGTACTGATGGTGCGGTAGTACATGTGAATAAAGATGGAATCCCAACAGCAGTTATTTCGATACCTTCAAAGTATATCCATTCAACTGTCGAAATAGTGGATTTAAATGATTTAGACAATACTTTAAATTTGGTAATCAATTCTATAAAAATAGCAAAAAATATTTTATAAATTTTATTTTCCTTTTGAGAAAAGATAGACAGAAATTGTAGTTGTTAAAACACATACCAATGACAATACCATTAAATCTAAGGCAGGATTTCTTTCACTAATTCCAGTCATCACCCACCTCATAATATCTACTCCATAGGACAGTGGATTAATACTAACAATCATAGATAGCCATTGTGGTAAATTAGAAATAGGAAAAATTGCTCCACTTAATAAAAACATTGGCATTATAACGAAGTTTACTATTAAGTTAAAACCTTCAAATGATTCCATTCTTGCAGCAATTATTATCCCGATACCAGATATGGTAAAGGCTATAAAAAACATTAAGGGAACAATTAAAAAAAACTTTTGAATCGTTATGTTTATTCCAATTAATGGTGAAAATACCAATATTATTATACCTTGTATTGTGCTTCTTGAAGCCCCTCCGATAGCTTTCCCGATTGCTATAGAAGTTCTCCTTATCGGTGCAACTAGCATTTCTTTTAGAAAACCAAACTCTCTATCCCATATTATCGATATGGCAGAAAACATGGAAGAAAATAGAAGAGTCATAACAAGTATTCCTGGGAACATAAATTGGATATATTGTAAATCGCCCACTTTACCAAAGGTTGCCCCAAATCCAGTTCCTATCAAGAGTAACCAGATTAATGGTTGAGCTATTGATGATATTAATCTAGATCTATCTCGAATAAATTTCTTTAGTTCTCTTAGCCAAATAATGTATATTGCATTTAACATTTTACCTGCCCCTAGTTCTTTCCCTCATCCTTCCAACTCCATCCATTGTTTCCTCTCTGATTGCTCTTCCTGTAAGTTTGATAAATACATCATTTAATGTGGGTTTTCTAACACTTACTGAAGTAATTTCGAAAGTTCTTAATGCCCTAAACAGTTTAGGGATGAAATTTTCACCATTTTCAGCGTAAATAAATATTGAATCGTCTTTTATATATGGATTAATTGAAAAGCATGTTTTAATTAATTCATTAGCTTTTTGATTATCAGAAGTCTTTAGAGTAATTAGATCTCCTTTAAGATTTTTTTTTAGATTTTCCGGAGTATCTAAAGCAATTATTTTTCCATGATCAATAATAGCTATCCTATTACAATTTTCAGCTTCTTCCATATAATGAGTAGTTAAAAAAATCGTTATGCCGTTTTTTTCTTGAAGTTCTATAATATGTTCCCAAATCCTGTTTCTAGTTTGGGGGTCTAAGCCAATTGTTGGTTCATCTAAGAAAAGAACTTTGGGGTGGTGAAGAAGCCCTCTTGCGATCTCAAGCCTTCTTTTCATCCCTCCAGAATAATTTTTTGTTCTTTCATCCTTTTTGTCAAAAAGATCGACCATATCAAGCAAATACTTTATTCTGTCTTCCCTTATCTGTTTAGGGATTTTGTAGGCCATTCCATGAAATCTTAGATTTTCTTCACCAGTAAGGTCTCCGTCCAGAGAGGGATCTTGAAATACTATGCCTATTGAATTTCTCACATCATCCCTCTCCTTTGTGACGTCATACCCTGCAATTTTAGCAATCCCATTAGTGGGTTGCAAGAGGGTACAAAGAATACTAATAGTGGTAGTTTTACCTGCTCCATTTGGGCCCAAAAAGCCAAATATCTCCCCCTCTTTCACTTCAAACGAAATATCGTCAACTGCTAACTTATCTCCAAATTTTTTTGTCAAATTTTTTATTTCGATTATACTCATTACATTGCACCACTTGCAAGGTCCTCTAAAACTTGGGAAGGATTTTTTGCTTTAGTAACACCAGATGCTAAAAGAACTCCTTCGGCACCCAATTCAATAGCTTTTCTAACATCGTTTCCATTTTTTATCCCTGCACCACATAATACTTTTACCTCTGGTGAAATAGCTTGAATCTCTTTTACAGTATTTTTTACTATGTCTGGATCTGCATCTGTGACAGATACGTTACCTCCGATTAACTCTGGAGGTTCAACAGCAATAAATGTTGGATTAAACATTGCTATAGCTTTACTAACCGAAATATTATTGGTACAAACAACGGATATCAAATCCAACTCTTTACTTTTTTTTACAATTGATTCAATATCTGATATAATTACTCTATTTTCGGAATGATTAATGAGAGTTCCAACGGCATTAGAAGCTTTAATTCCTTCAAGAGTAATTTTTCCAGTTCCATTGCCAGGTTTCATATTATGCACATGTTGGGAGAATACAGGAATGGAAATCTTCTCAGCTATATACCTTAAATCAATCACTTGAGGAGCAATTGCTATATTTATGCCAGTCTTTTCAGAGACTTTTTGACAAACTCTAGCAAGTTCAAGCCCTTTAATTCCATATATTTCATCATAAATCTTAAAGTTGACAAGAATTATTGGGGTGTTCATGATATCACAATCAATAAAGCTAAGATTTATTTTTATCCTTTTGCATGAATGCCTATACAAAAAGATAATTTATAATTAAAATCATTAAAAGGCTTGGTAACATATTAACTACTTTAAATTTTTTAATTTCAGTAATATTTATCCCAAGTCCCAAAAGAAGAATCCCTCCAACTGCACTAAGTTCTACAATTAGCGCTTCGCTTAGGTAATTACCTAAGTAGCCTGCAAATAACGTAATGCTTCCTTGATAAAAAAATAGAGGTATTATTGAGAATATTACTCCAACCCCCAATGCAGATGCTAAAGCAATTGATACAACCCCATCTAAAATAGATTTTGTATATAATATGCTCGGGTAATTACCAAGACCTTCCTCAATTGATCCAAGTATTGCCATTGGACCAATGCAATACATTAGTGTTGCTGTTATAAATCCTTCTGAAAATTTGTCACCTGAATTCTTAACTTTACTATTCAGTTTTTTATTTATCACATTCAGACATTTTTCTAGATCTATGGCCTCACCAACCAATGATCCTAAAAATAAGCTAAATGCAACTAATAAAAAATTACTTGTCTTTATTGCCATAGAAATTCCTAGGGTGATTGTGAACAAACCCATAACTTGGAAAATAATTTTGTTTATTTTTTCAGAAAAACTTGATTTGATTAGAATACCAAATACACTACCTAAAATGATTGAAATAACATTTAATAAAGTTCCTAACATAAAAAAATAATTAGAATATCCTTTAATAATCTATCTAATTATATATTTTAAAATATACTTCTTAAACGTTATTAACCTTAAATTAAGCAACAATGAAATATTTCCGAAAAGTTTAAATATGGCGCTCTTTCTCGTAATCAAAGTGTAACAGAAGCAAACATTTATATAAAAAAACGACATAATAAATTATTACTTTGAATTTTTTATTGAAGGGATATAATGGAAGTAGATCAAAGATTATTATTTGATTTCCTTGAGGAACTGCTAGGCGAAGAAGGTGTCGAAGTTGCGGATATTATCTACGAAAAAGAAGCAACTGATGAGGAAATTTCAAAGGACACACATTTAAGAATTAATAATGTTCGGAGGGCCTTATACAAACTTTATGATAATAGACTTGCAACTTATAGGAGAATAAAAGACAAAGAAACAGGATGGTATATTTACTACTGGAAGATGGATCTCTCAAGAGCGCCAGAAATAATCAATAAGAGAGAAAAAGATTATGCAGACCACTTAGAAGAATTACTTGAATATGAAAAAGAAAATATGTTTTTTGTATGTAAGAATAATTGCTCAAAAGTACCTTTTGATGTGGCAGAACAACTTAACTTCAAATGTAACGTCTGTGGAGAAAAATTAGACTTTTTTGATAACTCAGAAATGATAAAAGAATTAGAAGAAGCTTTAGGGAAACTAAAAAAAGTTGGGAATTATTAAGATTAGTATGATATCCCGAGAATACGCAATATTGCTGTTAAAGACTGAAGGCTGTTCTGACAATATTATAACTCATTGCATTGATGTCTCGACCTATGCCCTTGATATAGGGAAAAAAGTATCTAGGGACCATGAAGTTGATCTAAACTTAATAGAAATAGGAGGCCTCTTACACGATATTGGAAGGTCGAAGATTAATGGGATACTCCATGGGGTTATTGGTGCCGACATACTTAGAAACAAAGGTATTGATGAAAAAATTGCATTAATATGTGAAAGACATGTTGGATCAGGAATAAGTAACGGCGATATAGAAAAATTTAAGCTTCCTCAGCGAAAATACGTGCCCGAAACATTAGAGGAAAAAATAGTATGCCACGCTGATAATTTTTTTATTAATGGGGAAAAAGTGTCTTTTGAGATGGTTTATGAAAGATTCATTAATGAATTTGGTAAAGACCACCCTTCTATTCAAAGACTTATACTGCTTCAAAAGGATCTAGGAAAATATCTTTAATATTTTTATATAACTTCAAGATATATTAAACCTTATCACAATCCTTATATAGTTTTTACAGACTTGATAGTTGGAGGCGACATACATGGAATCTGAAATAATATATGGTGTTATTGCAATTATCTTGGCACTTGGATTGATCACCGTTGCAGTATTAAAACCTTCAGTACAAGGGCCACATGATCAGTTACAGGTAAATGGAACTGCTGTAATAAAAGAGGCTCCAGATCAAGCCACAATATATGTATACGTTGAAACTAGAAAAGAAACGGCCTTGTTATCACAAGAAGAAGCATCAAAAATTTTGGCCCAAGTAATTCAAGCTTTAAAAAAGGAAGGCATATCTAGTGACAAAATTCAGACAGACTCATTTACTATATATCCGGAGTATTACTACCCAAATGATAAAGAACCTACCTTATTGGGATACAAAACAGTATATGGATTGAAGGTAATTACTTCCAATATAGATCAAGTGGGGACTATATTAGATTCATCAATAAAAGCTGGTGCCAATAGAATAAACAACATTGAATTTGGATTAAGCGATGAAAAAATGGAAGAAGCTAAAATAAAAGTTATTAAAGAAGCAATAAAAGTTGCACAGGTAAAAGCAAATGCTATGGCCGAAGCAGGTAATTTAAGGATTGGAAAAATATCCCAAATAACAGAATCTTCTTATAATATAATTCCATACAACAGAGCTTTAGGTGCAGATCTAAAAAGTTCAATAGTAGTCCCGCCTGAAGATGTCCAAATAAGTGCTACAGTATCTGTTACTTATAATATTTAGTATATTTATTTAATATTTTCTTATTTTATTTATTAGTATTTCTTAATAATATTAGTAAAAGCTTTTATATTAATTTTAAATAATATTCACGGTGGGTTTCATGGATGAACTAGATAAAAAGATTATATCTGAGCTTAATAAAGATTCACGCCTTTCTTTTAGAGAATTATCAAAGAATCTCAACATTGCAGTAGGTACAATTTCACACAGAATTAAAAAAATGGAGGAAGATGGGATAATCAAAGGATATATACCCGTAGTTGAGCCATCAAAAGCAGGATATGATCTAATAGCTGTTATTAATGTAACTATAAAAAGGGGGAAATTACAAGATGTAGCCTCCCTTCTTGATAAATTTAATAATATTGTTTCTATTTATAATGTTACTGGGAACTATGACGCTGTCATCATTGCAAGATTTAAGAATAGGGGCCAACTTAATAATTTCGTTAAAGAACTTCAAACTTTTGAAAATGTAGATAAAACTAATACGTCTCTTGTATTGAATACCATTAAAGAGGATATCCGAGTAAAATTTGATTAAAATGAATAAAAAGAACATTTTGTCTTTTGTTTCGTTACCGGATATTTTTACTATTGCGAATGGTATTTTAGGATTTATTGCCATATACGTAGTGATTATTGGAAACACAATCCTTGCTGCTAGAATTGTATTTATTTGTATCTTTTTTGATAGTTTTGATGGTTTCTTAGCTAGGAGAAATAATAATTGTGAAAACTTTGGTAAGAGTTTTGATTCCTTAGCGGATATTATATCGTTTGGAATTGTTCCGCCTATAATTTTTATTGTAAATTCAAAAAATACAATTTTATCCTTGGCATTAGGAATAATTTATGTTATATCTGGATTGTTAAGGCTTTCAAGATTTAGCATTACTGAATCAGAGGATTATTATGGTCTTCCCATTACTCTGGGAGCAATATTTATTGTCTTACTTTTTCTTGGGAATATTCCATTCTATATATATTCTGCCTTAATAGCATTAACTTCGTTTCTTTTTATATCTAATTTTAAAATGAGAAGACCCTCAAAAAATGCAAAATTGTTTGTAGCATTTAGCACTGTCTTTGTTCTTATTTCTCTAGTACCTTATCCGTCAATTATTATACTCTCAAGAGTTTTGTTAGTTTTACTACCTTTAATCCTATTTACCTACTTAATTAGATTTAATCAATCTTAAATCTTAATATAGCCCCAATTCCTCCTATACCCTCAAGTTTTTTCCCCGCATCATGTTCACTTGATATAACGTGTACTGAAGCCCTCTGTTCTCTTGATTTCTCAGTTAGTGCTTCAAATTCATTTTTTTTAAGATATTGATCAACAATGAGTAGTTCGCTGATTGCTCCATATTCTAATGCCTTTTCAATAGCTTTTATACCATATACCCCATCATTTTTTAGTATAGCCACCAATAATCTCTCAACTGCGTTAGTTTCGATAGATATTCTAAGGTCTTTTTGAGCTTTTTCTAAAGTGCCTCTCTTAATACACTCATAAATGCCCGATCTTCCTCCTGTAGAAACATTTTCAGTAACTATATTATTCAGTATCTCCGATTTAGATTCTTTTAAATAATTAATAAATTCATCCTTGTAAAATCCAGGGCCAGCCATAATAACTGTTTTTAAGTTATATTTCTGTATGATCTCAATTATTTTTAAGGAAATTTCTGCAAAAAATTCGCGCTTATCCTTATCTCTTGAAGATGTTTCGTGTTTCCCAGCAATGCTTTTGGAAACAGAGACTGGAAAATCAACCCCATATTGGGTGATTATTCCAAAATCTGCATCTCCTTCTTCAATACATATAATAAGAATTTTTGGAGTCAAAGTATCTTTTATTGCCCTATCTATTCTTTCTAATTGGTAATTTTTCCATTTTTTGGTGATAGTAATCGTGGATCCCTCGTCTATATTGAAAGTGTGATAACTCCCTACTTCTTCTCCTTGTGTAATGACTCCTGTAGCTCTGAGCCTTATAACATCTTTAGAAAACTCAATTTTTTCTACCATTATCTCTAATTTTACAGGAACTCTTTCGAGTTTTTCACTCCTTATTTTGTCACTTTTTTTCATTTCTTTTCGATATGTTTTTCCAAATAACAGATCTCCACTTTCAACTATATGGGATAAATGCCAGAGATCGTCTGCATTATCTACTCTTAGCTTAATTACTCCCTTGTCAAGTTCTTTGTGTAATATTTTCATTTAATCTCGTTCTACAATAATCGATTCCCCATCTTTTACAAAATTTAGATTATCTAAAGGACTAATAATTTTACCAAAAATGTTAACAGCGCTAGCAGGCCTAATCTCATTTTCAAGAGATGCGGGAGTTTTTCCAAAGAATATGCAAAAAGCGTCACCATTTGGCCAAAATGCCAAATCCCCTTTAGCTACTATTTCCTTTGGATTCTCGTATTCTACATGAACTGGGATTGAAAAATAAATTTCTCCGCCCCACCTAAATCCTTTAGCTTTAACTGGAAGCGATTCATAAATAGCTTTTGCAGTTTTCGACTCATTTAGCTCTGCTTTAAATTCAAATTTATCCGTTTTAATTTTTATTCGCATAAAACATAATTAGTAGAGAGAGATTTAAGATTTTCCTTTCTTAAATTTAGTTTTAATAAATTTCTTTTTTTGCCTGTCCTCACTTTTCCGTGTTGACACTTTTTCTTTTTTAGGGGGTGCATTAGGGTATTTTTTTTCGATTTCAGCTATCCTTTTTAGTACATTATTTTTTAATAAATCCCCTACATAGTCTCCCCCTTCATTATCCACTCTTGCTGCAATTGCAATTTTTGCTGCTAAAGTTCTTGCAATTTTTCCCTTTTGCCACCAAGGGGCCTTACCTATATCTGGATATTGAAGTATTATCCCATATTTAGGTGGATCTGCACCAGTTTTTATATGCCTATAGAGAGCTTTTTCAGCACCCATTAACTGAATAGTAGAAGAGGGTTTCATAGATAAGTTTTTGAGGCCACCAGCATGAGATATTAATTTTGCTGCAATGATCGGGGTAGCGACAACCGAGGTATTTGGAGCTACTTCGTTTACAATATCTATAATGTATTTTTCCAAATCTTCCTTTTTTTTATAAAGTAAATCAATCAACAGTGCAAGTTCTTTAATTTGGTGTAAATCTTCCCTTGATAATTCTGCACCTAGCGATCTATCAACTGCCTCATTTGTTAAAGTCAATTCATAGGATAGTAAATTCTTTTTTTCATTGTACTGATTTTTATTGCTTATTTTAATAATAAACTCTATAAAATTCTGATTGTCAGGAATAGAATCAACTGATTCAGGGAAATGTATCGAATACCATTCCCTAAGTCTTTCAAGAAATAAATTGATTGTTTCTTCAAATTCGTTTAACGAATATACAGCATGTATTATCAGTTTATCTTTTTTTCCTAATAAATCTGTAACTTTTAATCTGGCCAATTCTTGAAGAATCGATTTTTGTTTTTTTCGGTATTCCTTTTCATCCATCTGAGATATCTTTATACATGCAAAATAATTTTCCCTAAATAACAAGCCACCTTTATTTGGAAAAACAAAATGAAATTTCTTTTTGTCTTTTAGTTCATATTCTGAAACTAAAGTCTTTTCAGGATGTCTTTCTATTATTTTTTTTAATTCAAAGGGGATTATCCCTCTTTCGAGTTTCAGAATTGACTTAATTGAGGATTTTGAACTTTTTGAAAAGGCTTCAAAATCAATAATTGTGCCGTTTTCATCAAGAAGATAAATGCCATTTACATTAACACAAATAAACATATGTTCACTATATTTAAAGTATTTCTCTTTCTTAAATGTTTTTTGGGTGAATTATTTTTTTATTTGAAGAAATTCAAATTAATTAATATAATAAAATTAAACCTAACATTAAAGTTAAGTCAATAAAAAAAATTAAAATACCCTATAAGTTAAAGTGATTAAATATCTTATTCTCTATCCTGCTCCAGAACAACTATCGTCTCCAGAAGTATATTCTGCCCTTGTACCAACTATGGAAGCTGTAGAATATTTCCCACAACACTCTTCAATTAACTTTTCTTCTTTTAGCATGTTACCACATGCTTTCACATCTTCAATTGATATTTTTGTTATCTCAGATATTTTTTCAGGAGAGATTTCCCCTCTTTGATATATTATTGTGAGAATTTTTGATTTTTGTTCTGCATTGCATCCCATATTCACACCCATAAAAAAAATAGAAAAATAATATATAAATCTATTCACCAATTGGAAGGACTTTTCTTTCGAATGTTTCATTGATAACTTCTGCTGCAGACAAGTACAATGCAGACAATGCTGTGAATATACCTTCATATCCTGCAATAATGTGTACAATGGGATTAAATTGCCCTATAGCTAAAAGGAAGAACAATATTGTCAAAGAAATGAACACTACTTGTAGTGCCTTAGGCTTCTTTAAAGTAGCAATAGTCATATAAGCCGTAAATAGTCCCCATGCACCCAAAAGAATTGCAAGCCCTGCTTTTGGCACAGGTGAAATAATTCCAACATATTGTAATAAAAACATAAGTGAAAGTCCAAGCCAAAATGCGCCATATGATGTAAATGCTGTAGCACCAAATGTGTTGCCTTTATTCATTTCCCACATGCCGGCATATATTTGGCATGCACCACCATAAAATAAGCCCATAGGTAAAACCATTCCTATACTTTCAGCAGGAATGATTTCTGCATTGACAAAGTTTAAAATAAGGGTGGTTAGACCAAACGCTGCAAGTCCCAAAGGACCTGGATTTGCAATTTTTCCTGACATAATAATCAAAATGTAGAAAAATAGTATAATATAAAAAGATTACTGTTTTTTATGAAGTAAGTCTTCAATTACCTCATGAATTTGTTTTATTAAAAAAGGTTTTTGTATAACGGTAGCCGCCCCTGCGTCAATTGCTTCTTTGAATCTTTCCCTGTACGCTGAGACTCCAATTACAATAACATCGGGATTCTTTGCCTTTGCATATTTTGTAACTTCAATTCCAGATAGGTCAGGAAGTCTTATATCGACAATTAATATTTTGGGATTTTCCCTATCAATTATTTTGATAGCTTCTCTACCGCTATCGGTAGTAAAGACTTTATAGTTTTTACTAAGTATCAAATCATAAAGTTCAAGAAGCTCAACTTCATCTTCAACGACAAGTATTTTAAGCATTAGACATAGCTTGTCTTACTGACTTAAAACATTTACTAGTTTGATTTTCTAATATAAGTTAATTTTTTATATTTAATTAAATAGATTTGTTTATGGGAAAAATAAAATTAGATTTTCACATTCATTCTTACCATTCTCCAGATGGGAATATGAAACCTATGGATATCTTAGAAAATGCAATTACAAACAATCTAGATGTTATTTCTGTCACTGATCACAACTCTACAAAAGGAGGGATCGAAACAAGAAATCTAGCTGAAAAAAAAGACATGCCCATAAAAGTAATAGTTGGCCAAGAAGTACTAACTGATTCTGGAGAGATTATAGTATTAAATATAGAAGAAGAAATACCTAAACATTTAACACTAGAAGAAACTTTATCTTATGGAAAAAAAGGATTTATAATTGCACCTCATCCTTTTGATAAATTTAGAAAAGGGATTGGGCACGCAATAAATTCTGTAAAAGATGAAATTGATGCCATTGAAGTGTTCAATAGCCGAACAATAATGTCCAATCACAATAAACTAGCTAAAACATATGCGAAAATTAACAATATTCCCGGAGTAGCTGGATCTGATTCACACTTTGCTGAGGAACTTGGATCTTCTTACTTTATTCTTGATTCAAAAAAATCAATCAATTCTATTTTTAAAAGTATTGAAGAAGGAAAAATATCTATTTATGGTAGGCAAACTGGAATAAAGCCTCATTTGAAGACGAGTATGATTCACTTTTTCAAATAGGCAAGCTTAAAGAATTCTTTTATCTGATTTGAATAATCAATTAATGTATCATTTGTAGCTGTAACTGTTGGAACAGAAAGCAAAAGAAATGATAGGAGGATTATTATAAGCCCTATATACATAAAAGCAAAGTTTACTTTTGTTCCAATGTACTCTTTAGATAAAATATATAGTATGATTGTAGGTATGGACATTCCTAATATTAATAGAAATACTACTGGAAAAGCATACATAAAGAATGATGCTAGTGTGAATAAAAACATAATTAGTGAAAGAGGATAAACTCTCAACTTATTATCTTTTATTATCTTTTTAGCATTTGTTGTATTATTCTTATAATACAAAAATAAAAGCGAATAACCTACTGACAAAGAAATAATAAAAGGAAAGGGGAATTCTTTGAAACTGGAAGTGAATAAAAACCATCCGCTTGAAAACTTCAATATTTGAATCAATGTGATAACAATTAGTGAACTGTTTTTATGATTTTTGAGCCTAATATTTGGATATGAATATATCAAGTTCAAAACTACTATGGCAGTATATATAATGAAAAAATTAACTCCAGACAAAAAAGATAAGGTAGTTCCAGAAATTGCTAAAAACACAATAAGATATTTAGCTTTTTGGATAGATATGCTACCGTTGGCTATGGCTTTCCACGATATCTTCATCTGATTTTTTTTGTCTTCTTCATAGTCTGTGAGATCGTTGAACATGTATATTGCCCCTAATCCCAAGGATAATCCAAAAACAGCCACTATTATTTTCATAAGATGGTATTCGCCGTTTAAACTAGCATACAGTATAACACCGAAGAGAAATTGAAGTATATTTTTAGGGGCATTAAGACTGGCAGAATTGTAAATAATGGCCCTATAGTTCATAATATTACCACTTATAATCTATTTATAAATATTCCGTCCAAAAATATATAGATTATAAAAAAATATAGAATACTATATATTATAACTAATATAAACATAATGATAAACTAAAGTTACTATCAATAAGAGAATTTAACATACTCCTTGAATTTTCATACCAATCTGGGTCATCTTCCTTTTTACGAGATAAAAATCTTTCAGAGTTTTTATCAATAATAAAAATCATGTCTTCTTCCTTCTTTTCCCAAACTTCAATTTCGTCTTTTAGTGAACAAATACTGCCCAAATAATTACAAGATTTAATAACAAACTCATATGCTTGGTCGAATTCATTTGCCATATATGGGCTACTTTGGGCGTTATTAAAAGAATATTCTTATAGTATATTCCTAGTTGTTTTAACTTAAAAGTTATTTAGATGTTATTTTTTAAGCTTTGGAGGCCATTAAAGCTTCAAACTAGTATTGAGTAATCCCGCGGTTTACATTAATCATATAAATAAATCTCCTCCTTTCTCTGAATGATGCGTATAGTAATGAATAGAAATAATTACATTATCCTTATAGTGATAATATCCACTATTTCGTTAGCTTACTATGTTCCGCATTATGGGCTTATATATGACGGGGGATTGTATGCATCTTTAGGTTATTCCCTTTTTAGCGGAAATGGCTATTTTTTTAACGGTTATCCCGGTGATGTACCCCCCATTTTACCCATATTTCTTGCTCTTTTCATAGGGATTTTTGGAGAAAACGGGATATTTCTTGTTGTTCCTTTATTTTCAATTATTAATTCAATAATTATCTTCCTCATTTTTGATAAAAAGTTTTCATTAGAAATGTCATTTTTAGGTTCATTGTATGTATTCTTTTCACCTATCATTTTTTATGACTCAATTAACGTAATTCGTGAAATTCCGATGCTAACTTTTGTAATGGCAGCCTATCTACTATTTTTAAAAAAAGAAGATTCTTATAAAAAACATGTACTATTGGGAATCTTAGTTGGATCGGCATTCTTAACTAAATCTGTGGGATTTATTTATACATTCCCCATTTGGGCATATTATGTGTTCAATAAAAATAAAAAAGTTGGAATTAATATTGCATCATCTGTACTATTTGCCCTCCCCTGGGCAATATGGTCATATTCTCATTTCCAGACGCCTTTTGTCTCCCATTCTGCATATTTATTGCCTAAGATAGGATCAAATATTTCTACTTTTTTCACTAGAACTTTACCCCTATTTCTTATTAGCTCATTTATACCAATTGTTCCAATTTCAATTATGGGGATCAAAAAATCAGAAAATATATTTTTACTATTTGGAGTTCTTATTATAATCTCAGCATTACTATGGCCCGTCCAAGAGCCGAGGTATTTATTAGCTGCATACTTTCTTATTGCCTATTTAGCACTGATATATCTTAAAGATAAGAGAAAAGATATAACTTTGACATTTATGATCGTAGCTGTGTTGTTCCAGTTTGGTACAACAGTTTCTATATTAGACTCGAATGTAGTATCCTATGGTCTTTTGGACGATGCAGGTATCTGGCTTAGAGAGAACACGGATTCAAATTCAAAAATTATGGCCCAATCATTTAGACAAATTCATTATTTTTCACATAGGAAGACTTATCAAATACCTCAAGATCCATCTCTTTTACAAAAAACTTTAATTAATAATAAAATTGAATATATAGTAATCGATTCTTATGAGAAAACAACTCCGAAATACGCAATTGAATTTTTTAATAAATTTGAACCAATTGTTACTTTCAAAGATGAAGGAGGGATAGTTAATATTTATAAATCTCCTTATCATGATTAATAGAAATTTTCCAACACCTTAAAAAGGAAAACATTATAAAGAAAAACGTCAAACGTCTAATAATATATCAACATTTGGGGATATTTATGGCTTTTGGCGATAGATGCGATGGTAAACAGATTAGAACACTCTCTAACTATAGAAGAATTTATCCTTTCGTAATGAAAACGCGAACGGAATCTGCAATCTATGCTGACTTTGAATTAGAGGTTGGAAAAACTATAGAATATATGGAAAGAGTCAACTTCGGGCTTAATGAGAAAAAAGTTAAATTTTTTCACATTTTTCTTGCTTCTTTAGTTAGAACTGTAGCGATGAGGCCCCAGCTTAATAGATTTGTAATGGGGAGGAGATTATTTCAAAGAAATGAAATACAAATTTCAATGATTGTGAAAAAAAATTAGATGAAGAGTCAGAATATTCAAATATCAAAATTACTTTTGATCCCAGAGATACATTAGATATTGTTATTAGGAGAATGGCGGAATCTCTTGACTATGGCAGAGGAGACGAGAAGAAACATGAAGAAAAAGAGATTGACTTGCTAATTAAATTTCCAGATATTATACTTAGATTTATTATGTGGATCTGGAGAGGGCTAGATTATTACGGGATTTTACCTGCCTCAATTGTTAAGAATGATCCTATGTATGCTAGCGTTTATGTCACAAATCTCGGTAGTTTAGGTCTTAATTCAGTTTTTCACCATCTATTCGAATATGGCAACACTTCAAATTTTATAGCTATCGGTAAAATTCATAAAGCCCCCATAGTTGATGAAAATGGCGAATTAACTATAAAGGATGTAGTTAGATTGGGATATACTCTCGATGATAGAATAAGTGAAGGAATATATTTTGTTAAAGCAATTGAATTATTTAAGAACTTTATGCAAAATCCAGAGATTCTTGAAAATCCTCCCTCTGAAGAGGATATTAAGGATTATTTAGAGGCTACGGAGGGTAATAATGTACGAAAAGAAACCATGGCTTAAATATTATGATAGTCATACTCCAGAATCCATAGATTATCCAAAAAAAACAATTTATGAAGTTGTTTATGATGCCTCTATAAAGAATCCAGATGGAATAGCCTATGATTTCTTAGACTATACTTCAACTTATAGGGAGTTTTTAAGTGATATAAATCGATTTGCCAATGCCTTATACGCACTCGGTATTAGAAAGGGAGATAGAATAACAATCTGCATGCCAAATTGCCCCCAAGCACTTATTTGCTTCTATGCTGCAAATAAAATTGGAGGGGTAACAAGCATGATACATCCACTTTCCCCTCCTAAGGAGCTAAAATTCTACCTCAATCTAAGTAAAAGTAAATATGCTATCACTCTTGATGCTTTTTATAATAACTTTAAAGATATTATGGATGATACATCAATCGACAAACTTATTCTTGCAAAAATTAATGATTATTTACCTCCTTTAAAAAAGATTGGATTTAAATTGACAACAGGGAGAAAAATAAAAAAAGTTCCTTCTAATCCAAAAATTTATTGGTGGAATGAACTAATTAAAACAAATTATCCTCAAGCAGAAAACACTGAAATAGGATTTGATGAACTTGCAGTTATACTTTATAGTGGGGGGACTACAGGAGTTCCGAAAGGGATTGAACTTTCAAATTACAATCTTAATTGTTTATCTATGCAGGCTATCGCACAAGGATCTATTGTAGAAGAAGACTCTATTCTTGCAATCCTTCCAATATTCCATGGATTTGGGCTCGGTGTTTGTGTACATACATTTTTTATGAGTGGATCTAAGTGCATATTGGTTCCCAAATTTTCAGCAGATACAGTTTTAGATTTAATAAAGAAAAAAAGGCCAAACTACATAGCTGGCGTTCCAACTCTTTATGCAGCACTTTCTAGAAATCCCAATATCTCAAAAATTGATTTTAGCTGTATAAAGGGGGCATTTTGTGGTGGGGATCGTCTTCCTCATGAAATTAAACTAGAATTTGAAAATGCGGTTGCAAAGTCTGGTGTAAAAATTATTTTAAGAGAAGGATATGGATTAACTGAGTCTGTATCGGGTATTGCAATTATGCCTCGAGATACTTATCGTCAAGGGAGTGTTGGAATACCACTATCCGATACGATGGTCAAGATAGTTAAACTCGGCACTTTTGAAGAGGCCGTTCCTGAAATGGATGGTGAGATCTGTATCAGCGGGCCTACTTTAATGATAGGGTACTTAGACAATCCCCAGGAAACAGAAAAAACAATTAAAATTCATCCTGATGGATTAAAGTGGTTGCATACCGGAGATTTAGGATCTATGGATGCTGATGGATTTATCTATTTTAAGCAAAGACTTAAACGAATTATAGTTTCTTCAGGGATGAATGTATACCCTTCTCAAATTGAAGATGTCCTAGATACTCATCCTGCTGTTGCATTTTCTTGTGCAATTGGAGTTCCACATCCTCATAAAATGGCTAGTGTGAAAGCTTTCGTATCCTTAAAAGATCCCTCTAATGAATCAGAAGAATTAGAAAAGGAACTTATAAGATATTGTCGTGAGCACTTAATAAAATGGAGCTGTCCGGAAGAGATTGAATTTAGAAAAGAACTGCCTTTGACTTTAATCGGGAAAGTTGCTTATGGAGTTTTAGAAAAAGAAGAGCTAGAAAGACGAAAGAATGTTGAAATGGATAAAATGACAAAAGGAGATATTTTTCCTGAACAAACTATGGACATATCCTGCTCATCAAGTTTGGGACTATCAGAAAATCCATAAAAGCATATATTTTTTTATTTCGTTATGTGGCAACTACTATAATGTAATGAAATAAGCATACAGAAAACTAGGGACATCTGGAATTCAAAGAATTAACTATTTATGTACACTAAATAAGGATCTGTTAATGCATAGACATTGTTAAATCCTTTGTTTGCTAAAAACTGTGCATTTGATATGGCCGCTTGGCTTGTACTGCAATACACTATGATTTTTTTATCTCTTGGTATACTTGAAAGTACAGAGCCTAATTCGATTCCCGTTATATTGACTGCACCATAAATATGTCCAGCTTTATACTCATCAGGACTTCTTACATCGATTATAAAAAGAGACTCACCACTAGCGATTAACTGTTTTAACTGAGAGGAATTAATTAATTTATACGATACTGCCTGACTCCCGGTATCCTCTACAATCCTATCTATGAGTGTAACGAGATTATTTTGAACAGCAGATCTTGTATAATCTCTATCACTTCCCGCAACAACAAAAACTTTCTGTTTAGAAATCCATTGATCTCGTTTTTCATAAAATACCTCATACCCTTTAATACTTTTCAGATTATTTGTCTCATTTGAAGGTAATATTTGAAAAGCTAGTGTGCCAGTGTGTTCCGGTGCATTAGGTCCGCCTATAATAATAATATACGGATAAGATTTATAGTTAGTATCAGTTTTTCCAAAGTATGTTATTACCATTCCTCTACTTTGAAGTATTGAAATAATGTTACTGTTTAAATTATAATCAATAGTGTTTGCAACTAATGCAACATTTTTTTGCCCAGATACAGTTCCTAAGCAAAATACAAACATTAAAGCAATAAAAACTAAACCTAATGTTTTTTTCATGAAATCCCCAAATATAGGATGTAATACATATATAAAAAACTTGTGTGGCTAATTTAGGATAATCAAAAATATTATATACTTTAAATTGATTTACCTTAATGAAATAATGGAAGTAATCTATTCAAAAGAACTTTTTGTTTCCTTATTACAAAAAGGAGACATAATACTCAGTAAAAATAGGAAAAATCTTATAGAATCAGTTATTTGTAAGGCTGTACCTAATGCTAGATGGCCCCATTGTAGATTGTATATCGGGGGTGGACAAAGTATTGAATCTACTGTCGGCGGAGTACAAATAAGAAATATCCAGGAATATTTGGATACAGATGAGTTAATGATTATAAGGCCTCCAAACTACATCGATAAAGATAAGCTAGTTAAAGATTGTATGGAGTATTTGGGTATTGGATATAGCTATTTACAATTCATAAGAACAGGCAGTCTGTTTCTTCTTAAGAGATTGATTAAGAAAGACTTGAGAAAATATTTTAGGATAGATCTTGATAAAAATGTTGTTTGTTGCGAATTAATTGATTATGGACTATTGAAACAAGGGTATAAATATGAAGTTGCACCAAATTTTTGTTTTCCAGATCAATATGAAGAGGATATACGAATGAGCATTATAGTAAAATATGTTCCGCTCATTTATAAAAATACAGAATAATTAATTATATTATTAGTCGTTTTTTCATTAATTTTATTGATATTACAAAAAATATTAATGTAGCAGCTAGAATCCATATTAGGCTTGCTAACAAAGAAATACTATAAACTCCTAGAGTTAACTCCCTACTTATTATTACAACATGTGCCAAGGGCAATATTGCTAAAGCCGTATACTGAACCACTAAAGGCAAAACATCCATGGGAAAGAATGTTCCGCTAAACAAAAACATTGGGGTAATGAAGAGAAAGCTAGGGTAGTTCAATGTGTCTATTGTGGGACTTAATGCAGTGAAACACATTGCAATACACGAAAATAACAATCCTCCTAAAAATGCAAAAGGTATAATCAATAGAGAAGAGGGCATTTTAATTATCCCAAATATTAGTAAAACAGGCAACATTATTGTAGCGTAAATAGTACTCCTAGTTGCACCCCAAAAAAGTTCCCCTGCTATCACTTCCTCTATAGAAATTGGAGTTGAAATCATTGCATCAAATGTTTTTAAGTAATACATCCTAACAAATGAGGTATAGGTACACTCAAAAAATGATGCATTCATTACTGATATTGACACTAAAGCTGGGGCAATAAAATTTGCATAGGGAACTCCATCAACGCTTTCTATGAATCCTCCTAATCCAAATCCTAAAGCCAAAAGATATAATACAGGTTCTAAAAACGGGGGGATAAAATTAAGTTTCCAAGTTTTAATAAACGTGACCATATTACGTCTCCATGGCTTTATAAATCTATAAGTTAGTCCGAACATATCATTCCCTTAGTTTTCTTCCTGTTAATTTTAAGAATACATCCTCTAAAGTAGCGGGTCTTGCTGTAACGCTACTACTAGTACATTTTTTTAGGATTAAATTAGTTATATGAGGTACATTTTCACTATATATCTCAACACTCTCATTTGCAACTTCATATTCTATATTATTTTTTTCAAGGCATGTTTTTATCTCAATTGTATTTTCTGCTTCTATAATGTGATCTCCTACATATTTTTTGATCAGGTTTTTTGGAGTTCCTTCAACTAGGATCTGCCCATTATCCATTATAACTATTCTATCACATAGCCTAGCAGCTTCTTCCATATAGTGGGTAGTTAGGATTACAGTAATTCCTCTTGAGGAAAGATCCTTTAACTTCTCCCAAATTAGATGTCTTGCCTGTGGATCAAGGCCGGTAGTTGGTTCATCTAATATTAATAATTTAGGATTGTTAATCATCGCCCTAGCTAAGACGAGTCTCCTCTTCATTCCTCCAGATAATTTATCAATTGAACTTTCTTTTTTGTCATTCAGCTGGACGTAGTTTACTAGATCGTTAGCTCTCTTTTTTGCCTCTTCTATAGGTATATCAAAATATCTTGAGTATTGAACTAGATTCTCTATTACAGAAAAATCAGGATCTAAATTATCCATCTGTGGAACAACGCCCATATGTTGTTTTATTTCTCTAGGATGCTCATTCACATCCAATCCAAATACTTTAAGATCGCCACTTGTTTTTGGGGATACACATTGAATTATCTTCATTGTAGTGGTTTTACCCGCTCCGTTTGGCCCCAAAAATCCAAAAACTTCTCCTTCTTTAACTTTGAAATTGATTTTATTGACTGCAACAAAATCTTTGAACCGTTTTTCTAAATTTTTGGCTTCAAGGACTACGGCCATTATATCACTTGTTTATGTTAATATCTTTTATTTTAAAATCTTTCAATTGTAATTATTTTTGGAGATTTATCTTTTAGTATGCTATGAAATGATAAATCTTTCGGAAAGCGATATCGGCAAAGTGATATAATAGATAATCTCTTTAGGATCTTCCAAGAAATCAAACTCAATAAGAATTCAAGGATAAATCCTTTTTAGCCAGTTGATTAAAGAATATGCTAGTAAAAATAAACTTCGGTAACTATTATATAAGATAAACAAGAAATCAAGGTATATATGGTTGAAAAAACAAAACTTACTGGGGTAGGTATTATTGCACTTACATCACCTTTTCGCTGGATAGTTGCAATGGGGGCAATATATCTGATTGCTTCTGGCAGTATCGGTATATTAAGGGCTTGGGCATACATCGGTGTTTACACTGCAGGTTCATTGGTTAGTTGCGTTTTATTGGTAAAAAAAGTTCCCGGGTTATTAAACCAAAGAGGGAAAATTCAAGAAGGAACAAATAAATTGGATAAGTGCCTTATTCTAATATACTTTCTTTTCGCTATTGTCGTTACACCTTTAATCGCAGGATTGGATTATAGATTTGGCATCTCTCCATTGCCATTTTATTTTTTGTATATTGGAATAGGGCTTTATTTTGTATCACTCGTTTTTTCAATATGGCCAATGCTCCATAATCCTTTTTTTGAAGGAACTGTCCGTATCCAGAAGAATAGAGATCAAAAAGTTATTGAGAGTGGGCCATACAGTATTGTGCGCCATCCTGGCTATTTGGGGATGTTAATAGGGTCCTTGCCTTTGCCATTTGTATTTGGTTCTCTCTTATCTTTTATACCTGTAAGTGTAATGATTTCTCTTGTGTTTATCAGGACATATTACGAAGACAGAGTGCTCCAAGGCGGATTAGAGGGGTATACGAGATACTGTCAGAGAATAAAATATCGTTTAATTCCTTTGGTATGGTGAAACTGCATATAACTATATTTCAACACTTTTCATATTAGGTTTTATTTAAATATTAATTTCCTATCTAAAAATGGCAAAGAATAATTTTCAGATTCGTTTACCCTAACTTAATTGACTAAAAAACAATTCTTTATACACTTTCCATATAAAACAAACCCAGATATCACAATATATATCCTATGCCATACAATTAAAAATCGTGCTCGTCAAGCTTCCATTTTTCTCAAAACTCAATTAAAATTTACCTCATCACTCTATTTTTAAAATCACCAAAATCTAAAATTTTTCCATTTAGTAACAATATATATTTTGAATAATATATGATTAAATAATTATTGCAATTATTTTTAAAAATATTAGGCTATGCTAAAACTATATTTCTGATAAATTTGTTAAAAATTATCCGAAGCTATGCCAAAGAAAAGTTTAAAAACATTAAAATAACAATATATATTTTAAAGAATATATTTTTGAATAATTATTGCACTAATTGAAAATTTTAGCCATTCCTAATTTTATATTTTCTAAAGATCTAGAGATTGAAACTCAATCACCATATTTTTATTTTGTAGTTTCTTATTTCTAGCAAGCTACTCTATTAATTCACTATTCTCAGGTATTATCTTACTACTGCAAAGTACCTTGTGTTTTCTTGAATAAACAAGTAATATGTTGAAAATGTGAATGTCTTATGCCATATTGACATAATCATAATTAGCGTAAAATGCAATAATTATATAAAACTATATTCCATATAATATAATAATGAATAATAATTGCAATTTTTCATTAACACTGGATTAAATGTAAGTATTGGGACTAGATTGACATTATATTTAATATAATTTTTTGAATATGAAAATGGAATTGGAATTCATTTACCAACTTTTTAAAGATAATAATGAATACTTTAACGTCATAGATAATGTAGTGAGAGCATAGGATTAATGTCTTGGATAAATAAGAAATCAGGAAAAATAAGCCATGGGCTATTGCATTTGTAAAACTTGGTGTGATGATCTTTGGTCTTATTATTGGGACTTTCTTTCCTGTTTTGATAAAACAGTACGTTATACTACGTATAATACTTTTTATACTATTTTCCACGAAACTGTTTTATGCAGCATTTAAATAATTTACTAAAATTCGTTTTATATCTAATTAACAGTGCTTATTTGAATAAATAAGAAGGCCTTAGATATGCTAAAAATTAGTTTACCATGACGTGTCCTAATTGAATAGTGCCGAACGTAACCATAAGGGCCTCAACCTAATGCTAGCCTTATTGTAGCCCTAAGTACTACTAAAAAGTTCTAAGATTGTCCTTTTTTATCGAAAATAGTGCCAAAACTGCCTATGCTACGTATAATATACATTATACGCAATAAATTAGGGTATAAATAATAGAAAAAAGCTAGGTAAACAGGCTATTTAGGCCCTATTTACCTCTAGTTCATAGTATCTAAAGAAGTTAAAAATCTTATTATTTTGCAAAAACGAGTTTTTAGTCGTTTAGGGTAGCTTAATTAAAGTATATAATGCATTCTAGAGGGGTTTTAAAGTTTTAAAGAATAATATAATGATATTATTACCGAAGCTTCGAAAGAAATATGCGAATATATTAACAACTTACCAGAAGACAAAAAAGATATTGTAATAGCGCTAAGAAACATTATTTTATCTAGAGATCCTAGCCTAAACGAATCATTAAAGTGGAAGCAGTCAGTTTATTCAAAGAAAGGAGACATATGCTACATTTTCCCACAGGTGGCTATATTAATCTAAGATTTTATGGGGCAGTAGAGCTTAAAGATCTTAAAAAATTATTTGAAAAATTGGAAAGAACATGAAACATATCCAGATAACATCCCTAGAAAGGATTGATTAAGAATATTTTTTGGAATTGGTATCCGATGCCATTTCCAAAGATAACTAATAATTGCAATAGATTTACATTATTATATTTTATAGTATATTGTTTTGAATAATAATTGCATTAATATTATTGCAAATATTATTCATTATTATATTATATGAAATATAGTTTTATATAATTATTGCATTTATTACCTATTTATTTTTTTAGTTTATCATGAAGGGAAAAGTTTCCTAAACAAGTAAAAAATGGCATCAAAAATGTAGAAAAATAATTAATAGATCAATTAACGTTGCATCCTTCCAAGTATAGATGGTTTTTACATCTGTTGTTCTTTAGTATCTTTAGGAACCTATCCATTGGTAAAGAAGGTCTAGAGGAAATCTGAACATCGTCTATTTTGGTAATTAAAAATTAGAATTATTAATTAGCGATAATAACTAAATATCATCATAGCTAAACAGTAATTATATGAAAAATGTTAAATCATGATTGCAATAAATATTTAATTATATATTCTATATAATATATATTGTTACAAAATATTTTTTACGTTTAAAAACAGAGTGATAAGGGAATTTAGTTGAATTATAATAAATTTAATTAATTAAATATAGACCAATTGGAACAATATAGTGTAAAATATATGTACTACATTAAAGAGTATTAAAAAATATATAAATATAGTTGATTTGTATATTATGGGATTTTTAAAGAGCTTCTAGTGCTTGTCTGAATCTACTTGTTTATCCAGGAAGTCAGTTTATACTGCAACTATATTATGAATGAAAATATGGTAATTTGGATTTGTATCGCCAATAGCCTTGGAAAAGAAAAAATTAATAATTAAATTATTAAATCTTGATTTATCCAACAACAAGTAATTTAAAACTAAAATAATTAACACCTATGTGGTCTAAATGATTTCAACAAATAATCTGACAAAAAAATTTGAAAATTTGATAGCAGTCAATAATCTTAATTTAAACATTAATGAAGGTGAAATATTTGGCCTACTTGGACCAAACGGTGCAGGAAAAACGACTACAATTCTTATGTTAACAACATTAAAACTCCCAACATCCGGAACCGCCACTATTAACGGATATGACATAGTTAAAGATTCGGATAAAGTAAGAAAATCCATTGGGATAGTATTCCAAGACCCAAGTTCTGATGAGATATTGACTGGCTATGAAAATTTGAAACTCCATGGATGGCTCTACGATATGCCCGATAAGTTAAGAGAAGATCGAATTAAAGAGGTTCTTGAACTCGTTGACCTTACTGCTAGAAAAGATGATCTAGTTAAGAAGTACTCAGGAGGTATGAGGAGACGATTAGAGTTAGCAAGAGGGCTTATGCACCATCCAAAAGTCTTATTTTTGGATGAGCCTACACTAGGCCTAGATCCACAATCACGAGATTATATATGGTCATATATAGAAAAATTAGCAAAGGAAGAGAAAATTACTATTGTCCTAACTACCCATTATATGGATGAAGCTGACAAACTTTGTGATAGACTTGCAATAATAGATTACGGTAAGATTATTGTTTTAGGAACGCCAGAGGAGTTAAAGAAAGAGCTAGGCGGGGATATCATCAAATTAAAAGCGAATAATTTAAATATTGAATCACTAAAAAGACTAAATTATATAAAAAATATTGCTGTTTCAGATGGTGAAGTATGTTTAACGGTTGAAGACGCCAATAAGCACGTCCAAGATATTTTAAGTATTGTTGGAAAAGTTAAATCCACTGAAATACGTTCACCCACTCTTGATGATGTATTTATTCATTATACGGGAAGAGGAATGCGAGAAAGCTCCCCGGAAGGCGGGTGGGCTGAAAAGGCTATGCATGCGAGGATAAAAAAATGAGCGAATTAAAAGGGATATATGCGCTTTGGTATAGGGAAATAAAGGTATTCTCAAGAGAACGGTCAAGAATTATCTCCTCAATTGTGAATCCGATTCTATGGCTTTTAGTCATAGGTGGGGGACTTGGATCTGCAGTTTCATTCAAGGGAATATTTCAAGAAATTGATTATCAGTCATTTATTTACCCGGGCATTCTTGTTCAAACAGCCTTGTTTTCATCGGTATTCTTTGGGGTATATATTGTATGGGACAAAAAAATTGACTTTATGAAAGAAGTATTAGTTTCACCTTTGAGGCGAACATCTTTATTTATCGGAAAAGTGCTTGGAGGGTCTACAGACACTTTAATTCAAATAGTAATTCTAATTTGTATTGGTTTTGTCTTCATATCAATTGGGATAATGCCTAAACTAACTCTAAATATTATTTCTATTCTTATTTCGCTTATTTTTTTGTTTGTTACAACTACTGCGCTTGTAAGTATTGGACTTATTATAGGATCTCAAATGGAGAGCCCTGAAGGATTCCAATTAATCAGTAGTTTTCTTATTTTTCCACTATTTTTTTTATCTGGAGCACTATTCCCAATAAGTAATTTACCTCCTTGGCTATCACCATTTATTTTTATTAATCCAATCACTTATGCTGTGGATGGTATAAGGGGGGCCATGATTGGAATATCCCAGTTCAGCCTTGCTTTTGATTTTTTTGTTATAAGCATGTTTGCATTCATAATGATTCTCTTAGGTACTTATGCATTCAAGAAAATGAAAATATAGTTTTAAGAATCCAAAGTGATATAAGTTAGAGTTTATTGATTTTTAATATGGTAAATATTCTCCAGAATATTCTCTTAGGAATTTCATTAGCAGCACCAGTTGGACCTGTTACAATTGAAGCAATTAAAAGAGGGCTTAATAGTGGATTTTCTCCTGCATTTATTTTAAGTCTAGGGGCAGCGTCTGCAGATGCCACTTATCTTATCTTAATTTATTTGGGATTATCAAACTTTATCCATATTCCTATAATTAAAGGGTCAATATGGGTGTTTGGAGGCATAGTCTTGATGTATTTGGGAGTTCTAAGTATTAAAAAATACTACCAAAAAATTAATTTAAAAGGACCCAGTAATTATTTGAACAGAAACTCATATTTTACTGGTTACATATTAAATATCACAAATCCTATGACAATTATTTGGTGGGTAGGTATTTTTGGATCAATACTTGGAACTTCTATACAAAATTATTCTAAAATTGTTGCATTATTACATAGCTTATCCATATTATTTGGTGTTATAATTTGGTCTTTTTTACTTTCTGCGTCACTCCATTGGGGGAAAAAAATCATAAATGAAAATAGTTTGAGATATATTTCTTTGATTTCGGGGATGGTACTTATTGCGTTTGGAGTATATTTTGAATATAATGCGATCACTTCTTTATTGTAAAATCATATTTTACGGTACATTTAATAAAAATGATTAAAATACGGGCTTCATATTTTTTTATGCCAGCCCATTATTTTTTCAATAATATCCAAAATCCAAAATCTTCGTTTATTATCTCATAAATCGGAATTTTTGCTTCTTTAAGTATTCTTTCCATCTTAGAAGCATCGTCATTTTCGAGCCTCTTCTTACGATTCTCATCCCACATCGGATCTATTTCTTCCATTTTTTTCTTCACTTCTTCAAATAATTCAGCTGTTCCAAAACCGCATCCTATATAAGCCATTCCATTTGGTTTTAGGACGCGATATATTTCTTTAAACACTTTTGTTTGATCATTCCAGAAAAACATAGATCCACGGCTAACGATTAAATCAGCAAAATTATCTTCAAATGGCATAGACTCCGCATCATTTAGCATTGGCTTAATCCTATTTGACAGGCCCTCAGTTTCTATTTTATCTTTTAGGAGTTCAATTGCTTTAGTCGATATGTCCAATGCATAAATATTAAGATCAGTTATTTTTGCAAGCATAAGGGATAGTGGTCCTGAGCCACATCCAACATCTACAGTTTCCCCACTTGTTATCTGACATTTATTAATTATTTGTTTTGCAATTACTGGGTATATTGGAGCAAATGCACCTTTCACAATTTTTTCAAAATCGTCTTCAAATCCTGCCATAATAATCCTCTTGAATAGTATATTGTTTTACCATATGCTCATTTATTCATAACGAAATAATTTATAATGTTATTGGTATGATGGAGATTATTATATTATCTGCTTATTTGATAATTTTCTAAATTCATCTGCTTAATTTGTCTATTTTACTTAAAATAAATAAATTAAGTTGGATATTTAAATTGAAAATTTAAGAAAATAATATAAAAAAATAACTAGAAAATCAGCAATCCCAATCAAATACTCCGGATTCTGGGCCTGTTCTTTTATTTGTAAAATAATTCCACTGTAGTCTAACTTCATTTTTTATTTCGTATTCCTTCAGTTTGTCAATAAGATCTAAGTACCCTCTGGCATCAAGTGTAGTTATTCTAAAATTTGTACTTGAATCATACATTCCATAGGCAATTACCGGACCATTTCTACATAATTCACGTATATACACCTGTTTTAAAGGCGCCGCACTTGCAAAACCTACTGTTCCAAATAGAAACATCAACCCTAAGATTCCTACTAAAATCTTTCTCATATTAATCCTCCAATTAAATCCAATTATATTTTATCGTTTACATTTATAAATGTATAGATATAAAATAGATGTTGTTTAGATTTTTTAGAAATAGATTATTTGATTGAGCACAATAGCTACAAAATATTTTGAAGTTAATCGTAATGTTTAAAAGATATCTGAGGATAAGGGTGGTAGAGGTGGGCATATGGATATAAAAAAAAGAGCAGGACTATTTGTTGTCTTTGGAATATTGATTTCCAGTTTAAGTCTTGGATGTATTGATAGCGGAAAAAATCTTGAAGGCACTTCTTGGAATTTAGAATCATACCTTAATAATGAAGGAAATCTTACAAATCTAATACCAGATACTAAATCAACTATTGCCTTCGATAAAGAAAAGATATCAGGAAATTCTGGTTGTAATGGCTTTTTCTCTATCTACGAAGTTAAAGGTAGTTCAATCAAATTAGGAGCAATTGGCAGCACTTTAATGTATTGTGCAACACCAGGGGTCATGGAGCAAGAACAAACAATACTTATGAGGCTCGACACAATAAAATCCTATAAAATTGAGGGCAATAAATTAAGCTTTATAGATGAAAATAATAAAGTAGTATTGGTATACTCAAAAACTTAACTAAATTCAAGGTTAATTCTCTTTTAGAGATGACCTTTAAAATTTCTTTTATTTATTTTATTAATTGAATTAGTATAAAAAAAATGAAAATTGTTAAACTTAATCAGAAGACTCTATATGTGAATTTGTACCCATTTTGTCGTGATTTTGATTCAAACTCTTTTCTTATAGCCCTAAACTCAAAATTGTATTGATATTTTTTATCAAAAAGTCTTGATTGTTCTTCTATGTTCCCTGTTCTTGAACCTAACATAGTATTGTAGGATTCTTTTTTAAATCCGAATCCAGGACTAATATCGTTATCAATTCTACCAGAAGACATACCGGCACCAGATTCTTTTAACATCTCTGTAAAAATAATTTCTTTATTTATATCATCAACTTTAAACTTTGCCGAGTAAACTAGTTTTTGTTTTGAAAGAAAAGCCTTTCTTTCAGCTACTATTACTTCAAATTTGTAAATACCATTCTTTTCGCTAATTTTGGCAGGAATTTTTGATACAATACTTCGAAGTTCATTAGCAATTGGCATAATCTTCTTTTCCAATCCCTTCTAGTTACTATTGGTAACATATATGTAAAATGTTAGGACATATATAACAATTTGCTTAGATTAATTAAAATCTTCAATATTTTTATAAACTATACTGGGATTATTTCACAGGGGATGTCAAATGGAGTTTATTGATGAAAAGGATGAATATAGTAAATGGGAATTAGATACACAAGCTTATGTTGAAACTTATACTAAAAAAATAGTTTTAACTGGTAAAGATAAAATAGAGTATATTTATAGACTTTCATTGATATCGGATGAAAACTCTTGTAAAAGGTGTGGCGGTATTAGATTTAGTTACCTTGTTGAAGTTTGGGATGATCTAAGTGGCTGGATTCCCTTACCTGAATATGACGGTAACTATTACTGTTCAAATCATTCATGTGATGAAGATGGATTAAAACCTGTGGAATTTGAAAAACTATTCAGATCGATTCAAAAAAAGGCTCAAAGAATTGATTTAGATAAAATATAATAATTTCGCTATATTTTAGAATTCCTCTTTTCTAAATATTTTATTGCTATACCCACTCCAAAACTATCTAGTGATAATTCTAAGATCTCAAAGTCTTATTTTTAATTCTAACATGTATACCTATTGTAGATAGTTATTACATTAATCTTAAAAGGTAATCACGCTTATCGCAAACATTACTAATGGGTAATTATGATTAATAATTTTTTATTATATCATAAGTACCTATTGAGTTAATTGGAGGTTATATAAATGAATGAAAAAACATCTTCAGGAGAACCATTTGGTAATCGGTGGACAATTGTAATTGTGGGCATAATGTTGCATCTTTGTTTTGGATCTATTTATGCATATGGAGTTCTTAGGAATCCGTTACTTGACCACTTTAAATCTTTAGGACTAAATCCCTCTGCTATGGATATGACGTGGCCATTTATAGTATTTTTGACTTTTTTTGCATTATTCATGCCTTTAGCTGGACCATATATTAAGACAATGGGACCTAAGAAAGTATGTATGATTGGTGGAGTTCTTTGCGGAATAGGGTGGCTTGCAGCCTCATTTGCATCTTCACCTCTAATGCTTATCCCACTGTATGGAATTATTGGTGGTATAGGTGTCGGAATTGCATATGGAGCACCTATAACAACCTCTGCCCAATGGTTCCCAGACAAACGCGGACTTGCCGTGGGATTGACGGTATTGGGATTTGGATTCTCTTCTGCCATCATAACTTATATGACAAGATTTCTTTTAGGAAATGGATGGGGAATAATGAACATTCTCCGGATGTTTGGCATAGTATTCATTGTATTAAGTATAGTACTATCTATGATGCTTAGATTACCTTCAAGTGGGTGGAAACCTTCACGTATGACGACTACCATTTCAAGTGATCCTGTTAAGATTGATTTTATGAGAGAACAGATGATTGGCACTTCAGCTTTTAAAGGATTATGGATTTGCTATACAATAGGGGCATTAGCTGGCTTAACCGCCATTGGAATCGCTGGCCCCGTCGGGAAAGAGGTATTTATCAACGCAGGTATGAGTAACGATGCAGCAAACAATCTTATATTTGCTTTAATACTGCCTTTTGCCATATTTAATGGATTAGGTAGACCAATTTTTGGCGTTCTTACAGATAAACTTTCACCAAAGAGAACAGCCATAATAACTTACGTTTTAATAATTCTAGCTTGTTTGACAATCTACATTGGATATAGCAGTATATTGGCATACATCATAAGTTTTTGCATTCTTTGGGGATGTTTAGGGGGGTGGTTAGCAATTGCCCCTACTGCAACTGCAAGCTATTTTGGAATGAGAGACAATGCCAGAAACTATGGTGTAGTATATACTGCATATGGGGCCGGTGCAATCATTGGTGGCATCGTTTCTGCGCAGGCAAAAGATATACTAGGAGCTTTCCAGCCCTTTTTCTTAATCGTGGCCGGATTAGCAGTTTTAGGTATTATCCTTGCCTTGGGATTATTAAAGCCACCGACTATGAAATCAAAATAAATTTATTTTTTCCTTTTTTTAGTTTTTACTTTGAAAAAATAGGGGTTAAATTACCCTCTTAGCTTATTAAATGATTCTTGGATATTATAAAGGTAGTCCTGCTTTTTCGTCTGATGTTGAGTAAAAAATATCGGTCACTCTGATTAATAAAGCTCCTTTTGCTGGGAATCTATCTCCTCTAGTCTTCATCCACTTTTTAGCTTCTTCATATATTGGCCCACTTGTTAGATATTCACATTTCCCTTTAATTTGATATGCTTCTTTGTCTCTTATAACTACAATTGCAACTCTTGGATTTTCAAGAATATTCTTTAATGTTTTTTTCATGAAGTTGTCAACAATAATTATTGTTTCATCATCCAATGTGTATTTTGCACCCACATAAGAGCAATTTGGCTCTCCGTCTTTTGATGCTGTTGCGAGTTGGTGCATTCTTTCTTTATCAATAATATCTCTAATATTTGCAGGAATTTTCATAATACCACGAAATTCTTAAATAAATCTCATATATAAATACTTCTAAAATGCCCGAACTACCATATTGGCAATAAATATGGTAAAAATATTCTTTAACTTAATCCATAGGCAGCCTTATGATTACTACTAATTCGATGAAGGATTTTTAGAAAGATAAATCTTCTAACTACAAATCATCTTAAGGACAAATATACTATTATCTACTTAATAGTACCAAGAAAAGCCCAATTCCGAAAATCAAGAAAATCATACTAGCAATCAAAAGATTTTTCATCATTTTTAATTGACCCATAGTTTTAGGTTTACTTAATCCACCAAAAGATATGGCCATCGATAATCCAATTCCTATTCCTGCAGGTATGCCTAAAATATAATTTTTAAATACAACATGCCCATATGCTGCACCAAGTATTGTTCCAACAGCAAGCCAAAGTTTCATTAGGTTAGTAAATTCTACTCTTTCTGGAGATAAGGCTTCCTTATCTTCTTTTATCGAGATTTTCAATAAAGAGAACAAAATATATACTCCCATTACTATAACTATTGCACCAATTATTAATGATATATTAGATATACTTGCCATAGTACGATTTAGACATAGTTTTTTAAAAGAGTATTGCTAAATCTAAGAAAAATTAAGCCTACATGAAAAACTATATAAATACAATAAAATAAGATTAAGCATGGATAATAGTAGAATTATTAGTTTAATTGGAGGTATTGTCTTAATTGTTTCTGCCTTTTTACCATTTTATTATTTTATAGATGGCATATATTCGCTTTTTCAAATTACACTAGCAGTTCTTACAAATTTTACCAATAACTCAGTAATGCAGAATTTTCTATTGCAAGTGAATCCTTCTTATGGTATGGCTGCCATGATTTTAGCTTTGATAGTAGCGGGTTTCATGTTACTTTCTATTGGAGGGCTAATTGCCATTTTTAGGAAAGCAGGTGGATCTATCGCTGGACCAGCAGGAATGATTGTTCTTACAATAGCAGGTTTTCTTTATTTCAAAAATTTATCTATCGGATTATTATCCATAGGATTCTATACAGGATGGCTTGGAGCAATTATGTGCATTATAGGCGGAGTTATTTCTCCGAACAAAGATAAAACTAAAATTAATGTATCAGTTAGTCAACAACAAAATGTAACAACTGGTAACTCCCCATATACGATTACCTCTCCTGAAAATATACAACAAAACAAAGATGCAAAATTTTGTAATAAATGTGGGCATCAAAATAAGAGCGATACTTCTTTTTGCGCTAACTGTGGAAATAAACTCTAACTTTAATTTTTTTATATCGATTTAGAAAGATTAAAAATAATTTATGCTTATCCTATAGATAAGCAGTATAAAGCTCTACCCTTATTATTTTACGAATTTCGTTAAATATTAATGAATAATAGTAATCAAGGGAAACATTTATTAGTAATTAAAATTACTTTTTAACATACTTCCCCGTGGAAGTACGATAATGGAGGTATTAAATGAAAAGAGTAGCTCAATTAAGCATTGTATTGTTATTGATATTGGCTGTTGTTGCAGCTAGTGGATGTACCAGTTCTAAAGGCAGAAAATTAGTAAAAGAAGGGTATCTTACTATTGGAACTGAAGCTGAATTCGCTCCATTTGAAGTGAGATTGGGAGATGGCAGTTTCTATGGTTTTGATATAGCATTGGGTGAAGCAATAGCTAAGGAACTAGGATTAAAGGTAGACTATATAGATACAGATTTTGCCGGAATTATATTATCTCTAAATTCTGGAAAATTTGATATTGCTATGTCAGCTATGACAATAACAGAGGAAAGAAAAAAATCAATTAATTTCTCTGATCCATATTTTGATACTGGCTTAAGTTTGGCAGTTCCCGCCAATAGTCCTGTCCAAAAATTAGACGATTTGGATGGCAAAATTATTGGAGTACAACTTGGAACTACCGGAGATCTATATGCATCTAGTCTTAAGAATGTAAGGGAAATTAAGAGATATCCACATGCGCCAGATGCATTTCTCGACATGAAAAATGGAAAAGTAGACGCAGTAATTAATGATGATGTTGTTTCAAAGCCTATAGTTGCAAAAGATCCAAATTCCTTTAAGATTATTAGCGGTCTATTAACAATAGAGCAGTATGGAATTGCAGTTCCAAAAGATAATGAAGCATTACTTCAGAAAATAAATGCAGCACTTAAAAAAATCAAAGAAGACGGAACATACGACAATATATATGACCAATATATAATCCACTACTCTGCAGAATAAATCAAAAAAGGCGACCAATATGGCGGGACAAGGATTTCAAATTGACTTATTTATAAAGATACTACCTGAACTACTTAGAGGTGCAGCAATAACTGTTCAATTAACAGCATTCTCTGTAGCAATAGGCACTTTGATAGGATTATTTGCAGGTATGGCGAGAATATCTCATTATAAAATATTTAATTTACCTTCAGCATTTTATGTCGAAGTAATCCGAGGAACACCATTATTGGTCCAAATAATGATTGTTTATTACGGGTTGCCCGCATTAGGATTTAATCTTGACCAGTATACTTCAGGCATACTTGCTTTGTCTATTAATAGTGGAGCGTATATCGCGGAAATATTTAAAGCAGGAATTAAATCTATTAAAAAAGGACAAACTGAAGCTTCGATTTCTTTAGGATTAAATTATATGCAAACAATGAGATATGTAATATTGCCACAAGCAACTAGAAATATATTGCCTGCTTTAGGAAATGAATTTATAGCCCTATTGAAGGATTCGTCACTCGTTTCAGTCATTGCTATATCAGAACTATTAAGAAGAGGTATGATAGTTTATTCAAGAACTTACGATGCATGGACTCCACTCTTAGGTGTTGCATTAATTTATCTTTGTATCACAATCCCATTATCTAGAGCAGTCCAATTCATTGAGAAGAGGTGGGAAATCCATGATTAAAAAGATATCAATGAAAAAAAAATCTGAAAAAAATATCATTTCAAATGGGGGCCCAGTAATAAAGATGGTTAACGTTACAAAATCATTTGGAGAGTTGGTAGTCCTAAGAAATATCAATGTCGAAATAAAAAAAGGCGAAGTATTGGTTGTTCTTGGTCCGTCTGGATCAGGAAAAAGTACTCTAATTCGGTGTATTAACAGATTAGAAAAAATTGACGAAGGAAAAATATTATTAGACGGTAAGGATATTTACTCTCCCGACATGGATGTACATAAACTAAGAACAAGAGTAGGAATGGTTTTCCAACAGTTTAATCTATTCCCACACATGAAAGTTATCGACAATATCATGCTATCTCCAATTAAAGTAAAAAATATACCCAAGGATAAAGCTAAAGAAGAAGCAATGGAGCTATTAAAAAAAGTTGGGCTTGAAGACAAATTCAACTCGTTCCCCCATGAGTTATCTGGAGGACAACAACAAAGAGTTGCTATTGCAAGAGCTCTTGCTATGAATCCTGAAGTTATGTTATTCGATGAAGTTACATCTGCCCTAGACCCAGAACTAGTAAAAGGCGTTCTTGAAACTATGAAAGAGCTTGCAACAATGGGTATGACAATGGTAGTCGTGACCCACGAAATGGGATTCGCAAAAGAGGTTGCAGATAGAGTTATTTTCATGGACGAAGGCATTATAATAGAGGAAAATGAACCAAAGGAATTGTTTGAAAATCCCCAAAACCCACGAACTCAAGCCTTTATTTCAAAAATATTATAATAATTTTTTTACTTTATTTTCTAATAGGTAATTTTCAATAGGCCTCATTTAATTCAAGTGAAATTGTCTGGAGTAATTTTATCATTTCCAGTTCATTATATTTGCTTAAACTTTAAATAGACATATGCATAAAATAAAAATAACTACTGTATCGAGGGATTGTATGGATGTTAAAGAGGCGATTGATAAAAGAAGGGCATATAGGTCTTTAGATCCTATAAAGATAACACCAGAAATCATAGATTCAATGGCAGAAAGCGCTAAATTATCCCCCTCATGCTTTAATAATCAACCTTGGAGATTTATTTTTGTAACTGATACAGATGCTCTAGAAAATATGCATTCTGCACTTTCAAAAGGTAATGAATGGGCTAAAACTGCCTCTATGATTATAGTTGTAATTTCAAAAAAAGAGAATGACTGCGTAATAGGGAGTAGGGAGTATTATCTATTTGACACTGGGATGGCAACAGCTTTCATTATTCTTAGAGCAACTGAACTTGGACTAGTTGCACATCCAATTGCAGGATATAGCCCTAAGAAAACTAGAGAAATTTTAGGGATACCTGAAGAGATGAACGTCATTGCATTAGTTATTGTAGGAAAACACTCATCTAAAATGAATCCACTTATGTCTGAAAGTCAAAAAATTGTTGAAAAAGAACGACCAGAAAGACTAAAGATTAATGAATTTGTGTATTTAAACAAATATCGTGGATAAATATTAAATTAATCAAAATCCAAGAAAACTTATAAATATACAATAATTATACAGATAAGAAAAAATAATAGAATTTTTTAAGTATTGAGGGATTTGAAATGGACGATATATCTATTGTTATTTGTGGTGAAGCTGGACAAGGTATAGAAACTATTGAAAAAATTTTAACCAAAGTACTAAAAACATCCGGATATCATGTGTTCTCTGCAAGGGAATATATGTCTAGAATAAGGGGGGGCGTAAATTCTACTGAAATAAGGATCTCTTCAAAATCAATTAAGGCATATGTTAATAGAATCGATTTACTGTTTGCTTTAAATAATAAATCGATTGATCACTTGAAAGATAGGACATCAGATTCCACATTGATATTCGGAGACAAAGAGATTATAAACAATATCTCTGATTTAATTGACATTCCATTGTTAAAAATAACTAATAATCCCGGTAATTTAAGATATTCTAACATGGTAATTGTAGGAATTATATGTGGGCTGCTTGATGTATCAAAAAACGATATAGATAATCACATATCAAAATATTTTGGTGAAAAGGGAGAAAAAATAGTAAATAAGAACCTAGAGTCCATAAGCGAAGGATATCGACTGGCAAATAAACTTATTGAAACAGGCATTAATATTAAAATAAAGAAAGGTATCGAATTTTCGAGAGACTTAAGTAAAGATAATTTAATGTCAGGCATTACTGCAATTGCACTAGGGGCATTAGCCGGAGGATGTAATTTTATTTCTGGATATCCCATGACTCCGGCAACTGGAGTTCTATCTTTTATGTCAAAATACTCTAAAGAGTTTGAAGTAATTGCTGAACAAACAGAAGACGAAATTAGTGCCATAACTATGGCAATTGGATCTTGGTATGCGGGCGGAAGAGGGATGACAACAACATCCGGAGGCGGATTCGCCTTAATGGAAGAAGGAATTAGTTTATCCGGCATGGCTGAAAATCCAGTTGTAATACATATCGGGCAAAGGCCTGGGCCAGCTACAGGACTTGCAACTAGAACTGAACAAGGAGATCTGGAAACTTCACTATATTCAGGCCATAGCGAATTTGCGAGATTAATTCTATCTCCAGGAAGTATAGAAGATTGTTTTTATCTAACAAAGTATGCATTCTCTATAGCTGATAAATTTCAAATACCTGTATTTATACTAACAGATCAATATCTATTGGATTGCCAATACAATTTTTCTCCATTGGACTATAACAAATATCCAATAAAAAAATATATTGAAAAAACAAATAAAGATTATCATAGATATAAATTTACAAAAACTGGCATTTCGCCCAGAGGTATACCCGGATTTGGGGAAGGCCTTGTAATACAAACTGGAAATGAACATGATGAAACGGGATATATTACTGAAGATGCTGTTCTAAGAAAAAAAATGGTAGAAAAAAGGACATATGATAAACTTAATCAATTAAAAAACGAAGTTATATATCCAGAATTACTTGGTGGAAAAGCATATAGATTTCTTTTGATAGGATGGGGATCAACAAGAAATATCGTTGAAGAAGCTTTGAAGCAAATAAAAGAGCCGAGATTAGGATTTTTACATTTCAAACAGGTGTACCCCCTACCAAGGGAAATCATGGGATATCTTGTCAATGCCCAAAAAGTAATAGCAATAGAAAATAATGCCACCGGGCAATTTGCAAATCTTATAAAAAAAGAAACTGGTTTTGAAATTAAAAATAAAATTTTAAAGTATGATGGCAGGCCATTTTCTGTGGAAGATGTTGCATCAAAAGTAAAAAAAATTTTGGAGGAATGAAATGGAAGCAAAGGATTTTGATTTATTAAATATCGACATAACATGGTGTCCTGGATGTGGTAACTTTGCTTTATTACGAATTTTAAAGGAGACATTTGCAGAACTGAGAATAAATCCTGAAAATCTTGTAGTTGTTTCTGGTATTGGTCAGTCTTCAAAAACTCCACATTACTTTAAGACAAATTCTTTTCATACGTTACATGGTAGGGCCATTCCAATAGCTACAGCTGTAAAAGCTGTCAATCCAAGTCTAACAGTAATTGCGGAAGGCGGAGACGGAGATATGTATGGTGAAGGTGGCAATCATATGATCCATGCTATTAGGAGAAATCCTGATATAACAAACATAATACACAACAATATGGTTTATGGTTTGACGAAAGGTCAAGCGTCTCCCACTACAATGATGGGAACTAAAACAACGTTACAAGTGGAGGGTGTTATACTTGACCCCTTTAATCCAATTGCTGTAGCCATAGCATTGAACGCCTCTTTTGTTGCTCGTGCATTCGTTGGAGATATAGAACAAACAAAAGAAATTTTGAAGAAAGCAATTAATCATAAGGGTTATGCGATAGTAGACATATTTCAACAATGCCCTTCATTTAATAAGATAAATACTTATGAATGGTTTAAAAAGAATACTTACTATATTGATGATAAACATGACCCCTATGACAGAATTGAAGCGTTCAAAAGATCAATAGAAACAGAAAAATTACCACTTGGTATCTTTTATATAAATAATAAAAAATCATTTGAGGAAAACATTGGACTATATGCAGATAATAAAGAGCCAATTTGTTTCAGAGAACGAGAAACGAATAAAATTCAAGAATTTATCGAATTAAATATGCGTTGAATCCATATGATTGCAAAGTTATTTAAACTAATTTAATTTTTTCACTCTAAGGTGATAGTATAGCTACTAAGAAAAAGAAAGATGTTACCGAAAAAAAAGTAACTAAAGCTACAAAAACCGCAGAAAAAAAGGGTATCGCAACAAAAACAATAAAAAAAACTACCACTACTAAAACAGATAAATCATTCTTAAATGACACAAAGAAAATAGTAATAATTGGGGTAGTTGCATTAATAGTAATAATAGCTGCAATAGCTGGCGTTTCCCTCTCACAAACAAGTGAAGAAAAGAAAGTTGAAGAAGCAGTGAGATTACATATTGAATACTACAACACTAGGAATATTGATGCGTATTATGACTTAATATCTCAAAATTCCAAAAACAAGTATGGAATTAAGTTAGAAGATATATCAAATCTTTTAAACAAAGCAGCATTTGATGGAACAAACATCACTATTGTAAATATCAGTCAAATAAAAATACATGGAAATGATGCAGAAGTTATAGGAGTTATAACTGCGAAAAACAATCAAGGATCTGAAACAAGAACTTTCATTGAACTATACAAAAAAGAAAACGGCGTATGGAAATACGAACAAAGAATGTGGCAAGATACTGCTACTTCTCAGATTCCCCAGTGATAATATTTTTTCCTTTTTCACATGGGATAATCTTTAATTTTGCGTTTTTAAATTCTTTTTTGATTTCTTTACCAGAATATAGCCTATCTAAAAAAAGTGTAAGTGCAGATATTTCTGAATGAGGTTGATTAGTGACCGAGAGATTATAATCCGACATTTCATATATATCTTTTGGAACCTTTTCTGCACCTATGACTATCATCAAATTACTATTATTTTTAAAAACTATGTCTTTAATTTCTTCAATTTTATTTTCAAATGGTATGCCATACATTGTTAAATGAACAGAGATCCCCTCAAATTTTTTAAAAGCTTGCTTATAAGTTTCAAAATGAACCGAAAAATTACCTCCCCACCTTTTACATACACTGTCTATACTTTTTTTTATTTTTTCATCTTTTTCCCAAATTGAAATTGAATCTGCTCCAAATGCTCTTGAAACTAATGCAACATGCGTCGTAATCCGATGATCGCGTTCAGGCCTATGACCAATTCTAAGAACAGTTATACTCATTTTTTTATCATCGTAGAAGACATTTGTACACCAGGAACTCGTCTGATGGCGCTAGTGAGAATATCGAGCTCACCTAATTCTTTCACATTAACTTTAACGATCATATCATATTCTCCGTAGAGTTCATGCACTTCAATAACATTTTTCATATTAGATATTTTTTCAATAACATCTTCTTCAGACCCAGGTTGTACAACACATAATATAAATGCTATCATTTTATCCCTTCTTTTTATAAATTATGTATATTTTTAAACTTTTGCCTATACTAGGCCTATATACAGATAGTTTTGTAATATCAGACCTTTTACCATTAAATATACTATCTTTCCGTTGATTTATTGTTTCATTAATTTTCTTATCAACATAGGATATTTCAATGCTAAAAAGATTTTTTCCCTATTAGGACGATGTATCTTCCGAAACTGTTTATAATAGGTAAAAACGTCAATTTTGGGTATAATGAACCTATTTTTAAAGAATAATCCTTGAACATGTTTTGAAGTTCTTTTATTGAATAATATCTTATTCGCACTGATATTTTTTTTCCATCTAAATTAATAGATATTTTACCTTTTCGTTTCTTGATAGCTACCATAGGATTTTTTCCTTGTTTTATTGATTTCAATATCCAATGGATATTGTATATATTCCCCACAGTAAACATTAAAGTTCCATCACGTCTTAAACAGCCGTTTAAATTTAGCTTAAAATTGTTCATGTTTGCGTGATTTAAAGCGCCAAATATGGAAACTACATTATCAAATGCATCTTCCTTGAATGGAAGTTTTTCTACATCTGCTACAATAAAAAAATCACCATTTTGCATACTTTTTGCTTTTTTTACCATTTCAAGTGAAATGTCAGCAGAGACAACGCTATGCCCGATTTCTTTCAAAATTTTAGAGTGATATCCTGTACCACAACCAATGTCTAATGTCAAGCCTAAAGGCAAATTTTTTAGTAACTTCACCTCTTCCTTCCTCATCACTTGATTTAAGCGATTAGAATACTTTATATCATACTCTTTTGAAAGCAAATCGTAAAAATTTCTTTTATTCATCTAATTGTATTGATTATTAATCTGATTAAATCTTTTTGGATATGTCACTATATCAATAAAATTTAAGAAGTCAACTGATAAGTAATTAATAGTGTTTTTATGAGGCCTCTGGGATTACTTTGTATTTTGTTATTAATTATCCCCGGATGTATTAATCTAATAACAGATGATTTGCCAAAAGGGAATACTATAAGCCCCTCAAATGATGCTATTCCTCCTAAAAAGTACTCTGTAATCGATTCAGATATCCCTCTCACTTATTACGGAAAGATTGATGGTGTAGAGATAGGTTACCAAATTGCTCCCCACAATGTTGCTATGAAATCCTTAGAAGCATTTTATAAATACCATGATACAGGCGAGGAATCATATAAAAAAAGAGGATTGTATCTTGCGGATTGGTTATTAGCTAATGCGACATATAGGGGAGCAGGTAATTTTGTGGTCTGGGAATATAATTATCCTTGGCCCCCATATAATCTTGAATCTGGGTGGACAGGCTCTTTAAATCAAGCAACTATAATAAAGGCACTTTCTTTTGCATATTTATATTCAAAAGATTTGAAGTATATTGAGATGATTAATAAAAGTCTGAATGCCTTTGAAGTAGATGTTAAAAATGGCGGGCTTAGAATTACTCGGGAAGACGAAGGAATAGATTATGTTTGGTACCCAGAGTATGCAAAAGAAAATCCCCCTTATGTATTAAATGGATTTATAACTGTGTTGATTAGATTAAGAGAGTATTACCTTATCACTACAGATAAAAAGGCAGAAAAATTATATCTTGAAGGCTTAGAGTCTTTAGTCCATTATTTACCGGATTACGATGCTGGTGAAAAGAAGAGTTACTATGATGCTCTTGGTAATATTGCAAATAAGCATTATCATGAAATGCATATCGCTCAATTATGCTCTCTTTATGAGTATACTAAAACTCCAATATTTAAAGAGTATAAAGAAAAATGGGAAAGAGAATAATAATTAATATCTTCTCTTTTGTTTTCCTTGATTAACCAAGAATAACTTGAGTTCCATCCTGTACTGGCATTTGTGGGAGCTTAACGATATATTTTCACCTTTATATGGGGCCAGTGTTTTAAGAATACTATTGTTTTGACTACCTTCATAGAATTTATATATGTGAAAATATAGGAATATTAAGGTGGACTTCTGTGATAGCTAAAAAAGGCAAAGGCTTTGATATCATTTTAATCACTGCAGAGTATCATGATGATCATCCATTATCTCCCTCCGGGATAATTTCAAGAGTTCTAGAAAGTAAGGGTTACAAAATTGGAATCATCGAAAAACCAATTACTAGGGAAGATTATCTAAAACTTGGAGCACCAAAGCTGTTTTTCGGTGTTACTTCTGGCTCCATTGATAGTATGTTGCATAATTACACGCCATTAAAAAAAAAGAGGTCAGAGGATCCTCATTCAAATATATCATTGATGCCTGATAGGGCACTAATAGTATATTGTAATAAAATTAGAGAATATTTCAAATCAGCTTTAATAGTTATTGGAGGAATAGAGGCCTCGATGAGAAGATTTGCGCATTATGATTATTGGGACAACAATGTTCGGAGGAGTATTATTTTTGATACAAGGGCTAATATACTTGTTTATGGAAATGGAGAAAAACAAATATTGGAGATTGCCGAAAGAATAAAAAAAGGCTTTAGCCTAGAAGGTATTCTTGGCACGTGTATAATAAGCAAAAATATAGATGATAAATTTATATTACTTCCCTCATTTAAAGAAGTAAAAGAAGATTTTTCTAAGTTTTGTGAAATGCAGAGAATGCTTTCAAGTGAAATCAATTTAGCACAGTTTTATGATAATAACTATCTTCTTCAATATCATTATCCTGAATATACTACAGAAGACCTTGATTGGATATATTCTTTACCATATTCCAGAAAACTTCATCCAAAATCATTTTTAAAAATGGCAAAATTCTCTGTAGTTAGTCATAGGGGTTGCATTGGCAACTGTAATTTTTGTTCTTTGAAACTCCACCAAGGAGACAAAATAATTTCGAGAAGTGAGAATTCAATACTAAATGAAATTGAATCCCTTGTTTCTCACCCTGACTTCAAAGGATATATAGATGATCTTGGTGGACCTTCAGCAAATATGTATGGGATGGATTGTGATGACAAATGTAATCGAGAATGTATTAATTGCAATAAATTAAATTTAAGCCATAAAAGATTAATTTCGCTTTTAAAAAAGGCTAGAGAAATTCAAGGAGTTAAAAAAATTTTTATTAGAAGCGGGATAAGATATGATCTAGCAATAGAAAGTAAGGATTACATCAAAGAACTTTCAAAATATCATATATCAGGTTGTCTAAAAATTGCTCCTGAACATTTTTCAGAAAAGGTATTAACATATATGAATAAAAAAAATTCTAAATTTGACGAATTCGTCTCATTCTTCTATACTATTAACAAAAATAAGAAGCAATTTCTTAAATATTATTTAATGATTTGTCACCCAGGTGAAGATGAAATAGAGATAAAAAAATTAAAAGAAAAAATTAGTAAGTTATCAAATATAGATAGTTTTCAGATCTTTACTCCAACGCCAATGACAAATTCAACATGTATGTACTGGACTGAAATGGATCCAAAAAATATGAAAAAGGTAAAAGTGATATATGACTACAAAACTAAAAAGATGATGAAAAGATTAATCCTAGAAGAACTTAACAAACACAATTAAAATTTTTATTGTACTAATTCAACGAATTCCGTAAGGTATTAGAATTAAACTTATTCTTTGATAGCTAGATAGTTCGATAACAAAATTAATCCGCCACCTAGAAAAATATAAGAGTTAAGATCTTGATTAAAGAATGCCATTGCTATAATGGATGCCACTACTGGCTCCAATAAAAGTATTATTCCTGCCTTTGAAGCTTCAACTTTTTCTAATGCCTTATAAAATAGTGCATTTGGTAAAAAAGCTGCAATAAAAGAAAAAATACCAAATGAAAACCAATAACTAATTGGAAATTGATACGTTAATCGTGTAAGGGCATCGTTTTGATAAAATAATTTAATAATTGGAAATAAAAGAATTAACCAAACTAAAGATATTAAAGAATAGGCAGAAACTGTATTTATATAGTACTCTTTACTAATTCCAGTTTTTCTAGCAAATACCACCCACAAAGAAAGGAATATACCTGCAAATAAAGAAGATACTACGCCTTTTATACTTCCAATATTTTCTATATCCCATGGGGAAAGCAAGAAAAATAATCCAAGAAACGCGATAGTCATGGATAGTATTTTCATTTTAGATATCATTTCATTTAAGATTAATCTTCCAAAAAAAGTAGTCCACATTGGTTGCGTGTATAGTAAAAGGGCTACAATGGCGATAGGTGTTCCAAAAATCACGCCGCCAAATTGTGTCAATTGTAACAATGCTCCAATTAATCCATATAAAATAAAAAAAGCCAAATTGTTTCGTCTAAGAGGAATAGTTTTTTTAAAACAAATGATTGGCAATGTTATAATAAAAAGAAATAATAATGAATAAACTGAGATTTCATAAAGAGAAAATCCTAAATTTGAAAAGTATTGTCCCCCGGGAATAATTAATCCAAAAAGTAATGCAGAAATAATAATTATCAAATAATCATTTTTCATGAGATGAAAGTAGATGACCTATTTATTAATTTATTCATTTTTTATAAAAATAAAGTATACTTCTCCTTTATTTTTATGTTCTTATTCTATCAAAACTAAATTTTTTTATGTCGCAATCAAAAATTAATAATTAAAAAGAAAAAAAATAATTATTTTAGAATAGGCCAAATCCACCCAATATTATTATGAATATAGCTACAGGTGCCACCACCCTACATATCCATAACCAAATGGTCTGAAATGCAAAAGGGCCATGTGAGGTAGTTTCTTTCTTGGCAATATCTGGTATTATCCAGCCGACAAATAGAGATATTAATAACCCCCCTACTGTCAACAGGATATTGTTAGAAATGAAATCTAGTAGGTCTAAGAAACTCATCCCTAATACGTTTAAAGAAACTGCGCCTTGTGACAATGCCGAAGGTATACCTAAGAGAAAGATAACTCCACCTATACTTAAAGCAGCCTTATGTCTTGGCCACTTAAGATTATCTATGGCATATGCTACGACAACTTCTAGTAAGGAAATTGCAGATGTGAGTGCTGCTACACATAATAGTAGGAAAAACAATGCAGACCATATTTGGCCTCCAGGCATTAATGCGAATACTTTTGGTAGTGTAATGAAAGTAAGTCCTGGTCCTGCACCTGGTTCTGCTCCAAATGCAAATACTGTTGGAAAAATTACAAATCCAGCAAGAAATGCCGCGGAAGTATCTAGTAATGTAATAATTGCAGCAGCTTTTGGTAAAGAATCCTTCTTTGATTTAATATAGCTTCCATATGTTATCATGCACCCCATACCCAACGATAGTGAGAAAAATGCTTGTCCAAGTGCAGCAAGGATGGTTTTCCCCGTAATCTTAGAAAAGTCTGGATTAAGATAGAAGTCTATACCTGCAAACGCACCGGGTAACGTAACTGCTCTAATAATCAATATTACTAAGATTGCAAATAATGCTGGCATCAATATTTTGCAAGTGTCTTCAATTCCTTTTCCAACACCCCTATACACAACAAATATTGTAATGGCCATAAAAATAGCAAGATACAATACAGTTTGGGGTCCATTTGCTATGAAGTTAAGAAAATACTCTGTCGAATCAGTACTTGTAGAAATCATACCCGTAAATGAACTGATTATATATTTTATTGTCCACCCTCCAATTACAGAGTAAAACGATAGGATGACAAATCCCGCTATTACCCCCATCCATCCAGCTATCTGCCAAGGTCCCCCTTTAAGTTTTTGGAATGCACCAACAGCATTCAGATTTGTATGCCTGCCTATTGCAAATTCAGCCAACATAACTGAAAAACCAATAGTTAACACAAGTAATAGATATATGAAGACGAATGCAGCTCCACCATTTGCACCAGCTAAATACGGAAAACGCCATATATTACCAAGTCCAATAGCGGATCCCGCAGCAGCTAGCCAGAAGCCTAGTTTACCGCCCCAAGATTCTCTTTCCACTTTAAAACCTCCTTTTATCTATAATTATTGTCTTGCTAAACTAAAAAAATTAGTTTAACATGACATTGTCTAAATTTTTGTTAACTAATATATAAGTTTTACCAATTAAGTTGCTTCATTACATAATATCCTAAAATGAATTTTAATGATTAGATTGTTTATAAATTCTATAATCTCATTTCAAGAAATTGCAAAATTAAAAAGAGAAATGTTTTAAATATTAAAAGGAAGAAATAATAAAGTGCACAATTTATAGCGGTTATAATCAGCTTATGATTCTAAACTAGAAAAATAAGGATAGCAATAGATAGTATATTCTGGTATTAATTTTTAATAAGACGAATATATCAAAACCTTTAAAAACTCTTTAGAAATCATTTCATTAGCTTATGGAATGTGGATTCAAGCGAAACGCTTGCCGAACCATAAGGAGGGATTTATTTGGGTTATTACAAATATATGGAAGAAGCTTGGAAAAAACCAAAAGAAGGTTATACGCGAGAGCTTTGGACAGAACGATTAATGCAGTGGAGAAAAGAACCTACAATATTAAAGATTGAGAGACCTACAAGAATCGACAGAGCAAGAAAACTTGGATACAAAGCAAAAAAAGGATTTATTATTGCTAGAACAAAAGTCGCTAGAGGCGGCAGGAAGAGACCCGCTATAAAAGGTGGAAGGAGACCTGCAACTAAAGGTATTTTGAGATATTCACCTAAAAAAAGCCTTAAATGGATTGCTGAAGAGCGTGTCCAAAGAAAATTCCCAAATCTCGAAGTATTAAATTCATACTGGGTAGGGGAAGATGGACAGAGAGTATTTTATGAAGTCATCTTAGTTGATCCATTTGCACCAGAGATATTTGCAGATCCAAGGATTAACTGGATATGTGAAAGACAGCATAAGAGAAGAGTTTTCAGGGGTTTGACGTCTGCAGGAAAACGATCTAGGGGACTTAGAAATAAAGGAAAAGGTGCCGAGAAGTTAAGACCTTCACTTAAAGCCCGAGGAAACAGAGGTAAGTAAGGTTGAATCCGTTTGGTATCGCATGGGTACAATTAGAAACTTTTTCACATGCAACTGAAGACATTGAGAAGGTAAAATTTTTACTTTCTAAATTTTTTTCTTTTGATATTATTTTTATGGAAAATAAGACATATGGACACTTTGGCAATGAAATTATTATGGTCAAAGTTGAACTTACAAAAAATAAGGAGATTAAATATTTTATATCTAATTTTTTATCAATTGTAAACAAAGACTATATACTTGAAACAATAGAAAAGCGAGTAGATGAAGAAGGAGTATTATTTATCAGGATGAACAAAGAACGAGTGTATGAAGATGACTTTACCATTGATGATAATGGGGATATATTACTCTCTATGAAGTTTGTCACATATCCAAAAAGTAGAGAAAGGGTTATTGAAAATGGAAAGTTTTTATTCCGCAATTGATCTTAGAGGTTATCCTTCTCAGTATTTCGCTAAAACGGCAATAGTTAAAGAAGTTAACATAGAAAACTATAGGGATGTTATTGATAGCTTTGTAGATAATAAGCATAAGAATTCTCTTTTTGGAATAGAAATTAATGATGAATCTAAAAATGTTAAGAAAATTGTAAGAAAAGCAGATAGCATGGACGTAATATTTTTTAAGAGTAGGGATTCAAAGGAAAATCGCGAAGCTCTTAAAAATAAAGAATTGACTTTAGTTTCAAATCCAGATAATCTCGATAGTGTGTGTTTCAATCTAGCCAAGGAAAACTCTATTGGTTTTGAATTAAATCTCCAAGAATTTATTAATAATCAAAGATACAGGCGAGTAAAAGTTTTAGAAACTTATAGAGAATTATTGAAGGCATACAAAAAATACTCATTTCCAATAGTATTGACCTCAGGCGCCAAGGATATTTATGAAAAAAAGACTCCTTTGACCCTTATTTCCTTTGGATGTATTCTTGGAATGGATATAAGAGAATCCAAAGCTTCAATAACTACAGTACCTGAAATGTTAATTTACAAAAATCAAAAATCTTTTGCAAGAAGATAAATTAGCGCCCCATATCTAAATATAATTTTCAATAGAATGTCCAGTAATATCTCATTTTTGGTCACTTCTTTTGTAAAAAAATGAAAAAAATGTTATCTATTAAAATATCTAAAAAATAACATATGATATTATTTTTTCTTTTTAAAAGCATCTGATAACATATCTTTAAGACTCTTTTTAGGTGCAGTTGTTTTTACAGTTGTTTGAGTGGCTTTTTGATCAACTTTAATTGCTTCTTGCTCTCGCTTAACCATTATTTCTTCTCCTTTACCCGCTTTGTAGACCACTTTGCCTTTTTCAACTACGTCAACATTCCACTGCGTATTCTTTGATACTTCCTTTTGAGCCATGTTTTCGGCCACACCTCTTATTTTAGAGTCTGACCAATCTGGGTGCTGCTCTTTTAACTCTATAATATATTTTTCTGTAAATTGTTTTCTTAAATCCATTATCATTTTATTTCTTTCAGCCATTGTTATAGTTGGTCTATCTCCCATTATAATCCCTCCTTACTTCTAATTTATATTATTTTCATGAGAATACGACTATTAAAAGATATTGGTTAATTTTACCAAATAGATTGTTTCTCCTAAAACAATCCTTTTCTATGTCTGTGCCTATGCTTACCTTGACTATTAGCTTTTCTTACATATATGTCCTTTGCAATACTTTTTTCTAATGCAATTTGAGTTTCATCTATCTGGACTATGAAAGTAGGAAAGGTTTGCAGTATCCTTATTTTAGACCCTGGGCTTAAACCCAAGGTGGATAGTCTTTGTAATCTAGGATAACTTTTTGTAACTATATATATGATGTTGCCTTCCTCTCCTGAACCCATATCACTAAGAGACTCTATTACAGGCTCTAAGATTTTTGATACATTTTTGCAGCAATTACCAGAGGGAATCTCAAATCCATGTGGGCAAATACTAGGATGGCCCAAAAGAGTACATATTGAGTCTTCAAGTCCTTCAGTTATAGTATGTTCAAGTTTACACGCTGGCTCTTCTATCTCATCAATTGTCATCTGTAATATATCTTTTAGGAGTCTTTCAGTTAATCTATGCTTTCTTATTATTTTTCTTCCGATTTCTTCCCCTTTCTTTTTAAATTTGATTTTATTTTTCTCTATCTCAATATAATTTTCCTTTTTTAGATTATCTAGGACTTCTTCAGGAGACATTCCCTCAGCTATTTCAGAAAAATTGCATCTTACATATATACCTTTGACAAAATTTTCAATCGTTTCATCATTTTGCTCTCTCATAGTCCATATATGTTCAAGTGATTCTTCAATAATCTCTTTTTGCATACGATCCCTCTTTCAAAATAATATCCCAAAATATTTTAGAAATATATTTGTTATTCCTCCAATCATAACAGCATACACTAATACAAAAATGAATATCATCGCCGCTATTTTTGGCCCCCTCTCTTTTATTATTACAAAAAGATTTGCAATACATGGAACAAAGAGAGTTATGACTATTAGACTAACAACTGTCTGTAAGTTGTTCATCAGTCCAATATCTTGTAATTGAAATAATCCTGCGGCACCATAATCTCTTCTAAAGAATCCCATTAAAAATGCTCTAGCTGCTTCTTTTGGTAGTTCTAAAAAATCTACAACAATTGGAGAGAATAGTTTCTCTATTATAACAAGTATATTAAACTCATTCAAGAAAAACAAGAATAAAGTTCCAAGTATAAAAATCGGTATTACTTCTTTTGCATACCACTCTAATCTCATTAAGGTCTTATACAAAATATTTGAGAGTTTAGGTACTCTTAGAGGAGGTAATTCCATTATAAAATCTGAGGATTGGCCCTTAATTATTTTAGATGATAGCGCACCTATAAGAACTAGTTGAAGTAAAACTACTAAAAAAATGAAAAGTAGTGCATAAAATGAAAGTGATGAAGCCATAGCGAAAATAACTGCTATTTGGGCAGAACAAGGCACTCCCAATGCCAATAATAGCGTTGCAATGAGTCTTTCTTTTTTTGAATCTAAAGTTCTTACTGTGATTGTAGCCATTGTAACACAACCACAACCCAATATCAAAGGTAAAATAGCCTTTCCATTTAATCCTAAAAATTTGAGTGGTTTGTTTCCCATTACTGCAAGTCGTGGAAAATAACCAGAGTCCTCAAGAAGGCCAAATGCTATGAAAAATGTTAGTACAATTGGAAAAATAATTGCAATTGCATATGTTAAGGCCATTGTAATTACTCCAAATTCTCCTACAAACATTCTAGAAATAAAATCATTAATAATATATTTTTCAAAAAGAATTTTCATTGAAGGATTAATTATCCTACCAAAAAGATTTTCTTCTAAGAATTCTACCATTATTTGTGCCCCAAGAAAACCAACAAATTCATAGAGTAGTAATACTATGCTTAAAAATATAGGTATTCCTGTAATAGGGCTTAATGTCAAATTACTTAGTTTTTCTGATAAATGTGTCTTTAAAACTTTTTCTTCCTCTTTTACTTTTCTCAAAATATGCAAAACTTCTTCTCTTCTTTTTTCACGGATATAATAAAAAAGAGGTACAGATATCGATTTTTTTGCATGTTCAATTATTTCTTTTGCCTCACTAATCTTTGTTTGATCTTTCAGATTTTTTTCGGCAAATGATTCATCAGATAATGCCATTATTGCTTTTCCCTTATTTCCAAATATTTTTGATAATTTTTCAATGGAATCATTTAACTTTCCATAATTCACTTTAACATGTGCTTTTGAAGAGTTCAGGATAGTTTTCTTCATTTTGTCGATACCCTTTCCTTCTACCGCCACAGTTTCAACTACTGGAACACCAAGTATTTTTGACAATCTATCTATGTCAATAAAGACACCTTTTCTTCTTGCTTCGTCAGCCATATTTAATACAAGAGTAAAAGGTAATTCTAATTCAGAAAGTTCGGAGGATATCATCAGGGCCCTCTGGAGATTTTTTTCGTCTGCAACTTGGACCACAAAATCTATATCCCCTGAAATAAGGACATTCCTAGTAACTTCTTCGTCTTCAGACATTGGAATAAGGCTATTTGAGCCGGGTGTATCAATTATGTCAACTTTTTTTAGTCCAAGTAGTCCTTTACCCTTAGATAATTCAACTGTTGTTCCGGGATAATTGGATACTGTTACATATTTGCCAGTTAGATGTGAAAAAATTACACTTTTGCCAACATTTGGGCTTCCTACTAATGCTATTATAGTATTCATCTGTTACTCCTCTTACAAACGTCACAATTGTTATCAGGATTACATTTTGGTATTTCTTTGCCACAGGGGCATATGGAGGGCCCCCCCATCATTTTGCATAAAGCATCAGTGACTTCGTTAGAGATACAATGCTCCATCCTACATGCTTCATCATGAATTTTCTCTGGAGCAATATATAAATATTCGGAAAGAAATACTTCGGCTATCCTATGTTTTCGTTTAATTTTGTTAGCTATACTAAGTCCTTTTTTTGTTAATGTAGCTCCTTTGTAAGGTTTGTAAAAAATCAGGTTGTTTTTATTTAGTCTCTGGATCATCTCAGTTACACTTGATGGTGAAACTCCCAAATGCTGAGCAAGATCTGTTGTCCTAGCTAAATTCTTTTCTAAAACTAAGTCTAATATAGCTTCCAAATACTCTTCAACGTCCTGTTTTGGCATTAAATCAATAATTAGTTTCGGTTGACCTAATTTATAAGTTTTTTGGTGTATTAAAATAAGAAAACACAATCATTTGTCAAATAAATTACTATACATAACATCTGGCGGAAGTATATTTTTCAAGAAAAAATATGTTTTATTTTTTGGTTTAATGGTAAGTACCCGCATTATATCTTCTTCTGTGTCTAAATCATAATATAAAGACTCAGAATAATGTATTTGAACGGGTATTTTTTTCTTCATAAATTCAGAAAAATGTTTCTGAAAACTTTTTTCTCCAAAATTTAATTTAAATTTTTTATCGAGGGGCAATAGTATTGCTGAAGTCCCATCTCTATTTGAAGGAGAAATGACTCCGCCCGGAGTTTTGGACAAACGGATAAGATCTTTAATATCTTTCTCATTGATGAAAGGAAGATCTATTGGTAATATCAATACTTTTTTTTCTTTTTCTTTTAGGATGTTTATCCCTTTTTCTAAAGCCTTGTTTAAATCTTCTTCATCTTCGAAGATTATTTCAATCCCAAGATTTTGAGGAATTAATGTCATGTTTTCTTTTTTTGTAAGCAAATAAATTTCAATTTCTGGAAATTTTTTAAGCAGCGAGATCATATCCTCTATTAGTGCAATTACTAAGCATGTTTTATTTTCCCCTAAAATACTGCCTAGCCTAGATTTAGAAACATTAACATACTTTAAAGGAAGAATTACGGGCAGGGTCATTCAATCATCTTGTTGAGGACAAATTTAGATAGCCTTGTTCTATCATTTCTTGTATTCATTAGTGTATTTGTCATTAATACTTCTATGTCAAGCTCTCTTTTTATTCGCTCTGCTATATTCGATTCAATCTTGTCAACTATAAATATGTCTAATAAGTCTTCATAGTATTTTGCCACGCCAAAAGAATTAACCTCGTAGTTTAAAGATTTCATCATTGTGGCAAGAGGTCCCTTAACAGCTCTCCCTTGGATAAGGGGAGAAATTCCGATAACTTTTTTTTTTCTTATACGTTTCTTTATACTTTTAAGGGAAAGTATTGTGCCTATACTCACAAGAGGATTGGAAGGTGGTATTATCACCCAATCAGAATCCTTAAGAGTATTCAGAAAATTTTCAGAGGGGCTTGCATTTTTTTTGCCTTTATATATAATTTTTTTAATATCGCCTTCAAGTTTTTTTATATAATATTCTTCAAAATGAACTGTGCAACTCTCCATTTGAATATGTGTTTGAAAGAAATCATCTGTCATTGGTAATATAGGGATGTTGATCCCAAATTTTTTACATAGCTCAGATGTAACTTCTGTTAAAGATTTTCCAGTTTTTAAAAGCTCCGTTCGCTTTATGTGAACTGCTAAATCTTTGTCCCCTAGTTTTATCCAATCTTCATGTCCCAACAATTTCAGGTAATTCTGACATACGAAAGAATCTTTATTTATGCCCCATCCTTTTTTAATATCAAGCTCTCCAGAGAGAGTATACATAAGTGTATCGACATCAGGAGATAAATGTAGTCCATAAATCTCAATATCGTCACCAGTATTCGCAATAACTGAAAAGTTCTGAGTCAGCCTAGAAAGACCGTCTACAAATTTAGCACCTCCCCCTCCTCCAGAAAGAACAGTTATCAGTTTACCACCCATTAAGATGAATTACGTCATTTAAATCTCTTCTTTTTGGCTTTATTGGATCTTCATCTGGTATTCCAATTAATAGAATCTCCTGCGGTAAAATATGATTGGGTATTCTAAGGACATCTCTTATATCTTCTGGGCAAAAAAGAGGCGCACAAAGCCATAATACTCCAAATCCTTTTTCAGTTGCCTTAAGTAAAATATTTCCTGAAGCTAATGCAACACTCTGTACTCCCATAATAAATTCTGCATTATCCCTCTCATCCCCATATTTTTCAACTTTTGAGGTATCAAAACAAGGGATAATTATGAATGGAGCATTATTTATTCTCTCTTTTGATAAGTTAATCTTTTCCTCAATTTCATATTGGGATTTTCCATCTTTTTTTAGATTATTTACCCAGGTTGAAGCCATTTTGGAAGATAGTTTTTCTTTTATTTCATCTGAATCTATTAAAACAAATTCCCATGGTTGTAAATTATGGGCTGACGGAGCTTGAATTGCTGCTTTAATTAAAGATGTCACATATTCCCTTTCAATTGGGATATTTTTAAATTTTCTTACTGTTTTTCTTCTTGTTATTAGATCAAAATCCATATTCTCCTCTTTTCACTTGAAATATTTTTTGACTTCTTCTACAACTATTCCGCCCAATGCAACTAAAGCTATCAAATTAGGTATTGCCATAAGTCCATTGAACATATCAGATATATTCCACACTATATCTACATATGTAACAGATCCAAAAAAGACTGTAAACAAGAAGACTACTTTATATAAAAATTTATTTCTAATTCCAAATAGGTACTCAAAACATTTTTCTCCATAGTAGGACCATCCCAATATTGTTGAATATCCAAAAAGGGCGGTACACAATACTATAACTACCGTTCCGATCATCCCTAAAGTTTGAGTAAATGCAGCACTTGTTAAAGCTGACGAAGTCAAATCACCGCTCCAAATGTCAAGATTACTCTCAAGTATTACAAATCCAGTCATTGAACAGATAATTATTGTATCAATAAATACTTCGACTATGGCCAATGTTCCTTGTCTTACTGGATGAGGCGTCTTTGCTGCAGAGTGTGCTATTGGTGCGCTACCCAGTCCCGCTTCATTTGAGAAAATTCCTCTCGCAATCCCAAATCTAACTGCCTTTGACACGGCAAAACCTGCTACTCCTCCAACAAATGCTGTTGATGAAAAAGCATATCCTACGACAGATGCAAATACATAAGGAATCCTATCATAGCGAATTAATATAATTGTAATTGCTGCTAGAATGTATAATATACACATAAAAGGTACAAGGAAAGATGTAACCTCTCCTATTCGCTTGATTCCACCAAAAATAACAAGCGCTGTGATAATTACCAGTAGTACTCCTATGATTGCTGAAGCTGTGAATACTTCTCCAAAAACAGGCAAAGTAGTTGCACTTCCTTTGCCAATGTTTGATATTAGTACCAATACAACAGAATTGGCTTGTGCCATGCTACCAATTCCAAAAGAAGCAATGACACCGAAAACAGAAAAAAGTATTGCTAAAATTTTTGCATCAATATTATATTTTTCTTTAAATCCTCTTTGAATGTAATACATTGGCCCGCCTGAAAATTCTCCTTTTGGATTTTTTTCTCTATATTTTACTCCTAAAACAACTTCAGAAAATTTAGTGGCCATACCGACTATTGAAGTAATCCACATCCAAAAAAGTGCTCCAGGGCCCCCCATTACAATAGCTGTGGCTACTCCTGCAATGTTTCCGGTACCTACTGTAGCCGAAAGGGCCGTAGTTAGCGCATGGAATGAAGGTATGTCCCCTTGGAGATCTTCTTTCTTAAAAACACATTCTAACAAATTTTTAATCGATAGTACTAGTCTTCTGAACTGAATGCCCCTTAGTATAATAGTTAAATATAAACCAGTTCCAACAAGTAATAGTATCATTATAGGTCCCCAGATAATAGAATCTAAAGTTCCTACTATATTTGAAAAAAATTCTAAAATATCCATGTCAATCATAAAGTATGTATACAGTTCATTTAAAAAATTATCTAAAAATAAGTGGGCCCACTGAGATTCGAACTCAGGATCTCCGCCGTGTAAAGGCGACGTCATAACCAGCTAGACCATGGGCCCGCTAGTTATCGTATTAAAGTTAATATATAAATCTTATGATTTTTTTCCAGTCATTGATTCAATATCTATTCGGAGAATGCATGTTTGCTCTATTTGTTGAATTGAATAGTCATAAGTGTCCCCAAGATAATGAGATATTATTATATTCATGCATTTTCTTTTTTCTTCTAAATTAGAAACAAAATATGCTCTGCCAAATCCGACAACACTTTTATATCTCATAGAATAACTACAAATATTTTTAGATTTGACAAGTTCCACATCTACGTCAGCTTCAAAAGAAACATAATTATTCTTCTTTAAAATATCTATTTTTTTCCCTATTTTAGAAGTATGTAAATAGATGTTATTATTTCTGTAACCAAAATTTAATGGAATGACGTAAGGTATATTGTTTTCACACAAAGCAATCCTTATAATTCTTGCCTTATTTAGGATATCTTCAATTTCGTGAATATTTTTAATCTCTTTTTCGGCCCTTTCCATAGAATAATTACTAAAAGCTTCTATTTATGACTTTCGTTAATTTTAACAATCATAAAAACTACATTATAATGTCCAATTAAAATAATGGGGCCTCTTTGATATAAGTAGCATATTTGACAAGATTTATATAGAAGGGGCAAGAGTAGGCCACAATGATTTCTATATTGATACTCTTAAGCGTATTCATATTAGTTGCCATTAGACAAGTAGGAAAACTTAAATTAGAGATATGGCATTCCATGACTTTTGGAGCAATAGCCTGTCTATTGACAGGCCAGATAACACCTATTGATGCCCTTAAATCAGTTAATCTAGACATAATTCTTTTTTTATTTGGAATGTTTGTGATAGGTGTTGGTCTTGAAGAAAGTGGCTATCTTTCACATATTTCTTTTAATATTTTCAAAAATGCAAAAAACTATAATGAGTTGATGTTTTTAATACTATTTGTTGTAGGATTTTCCTCTGCTTTTTTGATGAATGATACCCTTGCTATTATAGGAACTCCCGTAGCACTTCATCTAAGTAAAAAGCACAATACTTCGCCAAAACTTTTACTTCTAGCATTGGCTTTTGCAGTTACTATCGGAAGTGTAATGAGTCCAATAGGAAATCCTCAAAATCTTTTAATAGCTCTGGAAGGAAATATAAAAAATCCATTTGTCATATTTTTTAAGTTTCTTTTAATTCCAACAATTATTAATCTAATAATTACCTTTTTTATCTTAAAATATTTCTATAAAGATAATTTTCAACTTAACTCTCTTAACCACTCCTATGAACCTATAAAAAATAAGGAACTTGTAAAATTATCTAAAATTTCTCTTATTCTTATATTTATTTTGATATCTCTAAAGATAGCAATAGTTTTTTTTGAAATTAATTTTGATTTTAAGTTAACCTATATATCATTAGTCTCTTCATCACCTTTGTTAATTCTGTCTAAAAATAAAAGGAGGATTCTAAAAAATGTGGATTGGAAAACTTTGATATTTTTTATTTCTATGTTTATTTTAATGCAAAGTGTATGGAATAGTGGATTTATTCAAAAGCTAATCATTAATATGAATGTTAATATAACTAACTTATTAATGATATTTATTGTGAGTATAGTACTAAGCCAGTTCATTTCAAATGTCCCTCTCGTTGCACTTTACTTGCCCATGTTACTTGAAGCTGGCGCATCTTCAAAAGAGATCATAGCACTTGCTGCAAGTAGCACAATTGCAGGAAATTTATTCATTTTGGGGGCTGCAAGTACAGTCATTATAGTTCAAAATGCTGAAAAAAGGTCAAATGAAACTATCACATTTTTAGAGTTTGCAAGAGTGGGAATTCCATTAACAATTCTCAATGCAGCCGTATATTATGTATATCTATCATTTTTCTGACGTACATTTTACTATTCCACGTTTATGGAAGTATTTTTGGTGATATTCTTCTGCCCTATAAAATATATTTTTGGGTAGTATTTCTGTAACTATTTTACTACGCAATTTACCAGATTTTTCAAGTTTCTCCATGTATTTCAAAGCTTTACTTTTTTGTTCATTGTTGTGATAAAACACAATAGACCTATATTGGCTTCCTATATCTAAACCCTGTCTATTCAGGGTAGTTGGATCATGAATACTCCAAAATATTTCCAGTAAGGCATCATAAGAAACTATATTTGGATCAAATTCTATTAGGACAGACTCTGCATGTCCTGTTACATCCTTACATACTTCTTCATAAGTGGGATTTATTGTATAACCACCGGAATATCCGACCTGTGTAGAAATGACGCCCTTAATCTGGCAAAATTCAGATTCTACTTTCCAAAAACATCCAGCAGCAAACGTCGCTTTTTCAATTTCCAGCATAATTGTAACAATCATTACAGTTATTTAACTATAGTTCTTATAGGTAAGAATCAAAAATAATACTGAATACATATTTAAAAGAAAAATAGAAATAAAAAGTTTTAGTACTCTTCACACAGTCTTTCAAAGTATGCGGTTTCATGATCACAAGAGGGGCAAATCTCTGGTGGTTCATTGCCTTCATGTATGTATCCACATTTTCTGCATACCCATAATACTTTTTCTTTCTTTTTGAAAAATGTTCCTTCTTGTAGCTCTTTTAGCAGTTTAATATATCTACTTTCATGGTGCTTTTCTGCTATTGCAATCGCCCTAAGTCTCTTTGCAATATCCTTGAATCCTTCCTTTTCTGCAATATCTGCAAATTCAGGATACATATGTGTATATTCGTAATTTTCACCTTCAATGGCTCCTTTTATGTTTTCAATAGTGTTTCCAAGAACTAATGGTGCTTCCGATTCAACTATTATTTTTGTAGGATTTCCATCTTCTTTTATGGCATTTATCATTCTAAAGAGCCATTTTGCATGTTCTCTTTCATTTTCTGCTGTTAGTAAAAAAAGCTCAGAAATCTGTTCATATCCTTCTTTCAAAGCAATCTTTGCATAGATAGTATATCTATTCCTTGCCATGCTTTCTCCAATGAAAGCTTTAGTCAAATTTTCTATTGTTTTAGTCATTATATCCCCAATTAATATTTAATAGAAACACTATTAAATATTTCTATTGTTTTTCCATTAACAATTAGACACTTATTACTAGATTTTTGATAGATCCAATTAATATGATTTTAAGAATCGCCATTTCAATTATTTGTTTTTATATTAGAGAAGTTATTTAAATTTAAACTATAAAAAAGATTAAGGTGTATTTAATGATGCCTCTTGACGGAATTAAAGTAATTGACTTTACGGGAGCTTTATCTGGGCCTTACTGTAGCATGCTTTTAGGGGATATGGGTGCTGAAGTAATAAAAATTGAGAGGCCAAATAGAGGAGATGATTCTAGAAGCTGGGGCCCTCCATTTATACGTGATAATTTAAGTACTTATTTTGTAAGTATTAATAGAAACAAAAAAAGTATTAGTTTGAATTTAAAAGAACCTGAAGCAATAGAAATCGTAAAGAAATTAATAAAGGATGCAGATGTTTTATTAGAAAACTTTAGACCCGGGGTTATGGAGAAGCTCGGTCTTGGATATGAAGAAATGAAAAAAATTAACGAAAAATTGATATATTGTTCTATTTCTGGATTTGGTCAGAATGGCCCTTATAAATTCAAAACTAGTTATGATCTTATATTACAAGGCATGGGGGGGCTTATGAGTGAGACAGGCGAAACAAACGGCGGCCCAGTTAAAATCGGTATTGCGGTAACAGATATTTCTGCAGGAATGTTTGCATGTTATGGAATTCTTAGTGCCATAATTGCAAGATGTAAAACAGGAACAGGACAGTTTATTGATATTTCTATGCTAGATTGTCAAGTTTCGTGGCAGACCTATTTTGCAACAGGATATCTTTTTTCTGGAATAATTCCATCAAAAACAGGAAGCGCACACTCTCTTATTTGTCCCTATCAGTCTTTTAAAACTAAAGATATTTTCATTAACATTGCTGTTGGAAATGAAGAAACATGGAAAAAATTTTGTGAAGTATTAGAAATAGATATCGCTGAAGATGAAAAATACTTCGATAATGGAAAAAGACTAGAGAATAAAGATCAGCTTGTAAAAATAATAGAAAATAAACTTTCAAAGAAATCAGGAGAGGAGTGGTTACATCTTCTTGAAAAATCTGGAGTTCCTTCTGGTCCAATTTATACAATCGACAGATTATTAAATGACTCACAGGTTTTACATAGAAAAATGATTGAAGAAGTTACTAATCCCTTATATGGAACTATTAAAATTCCAGGATTGCCAGTTAAATTATCTAATACAAAAAGCATGATAAAGCTGCCTCCTCCCGTATTAGGGGAACACACTGATGAGATACTAAAAAAACTGGGATATACAGAGGAACAAATAGAATCCTTTAGAATAAGAAAACTCATCTAACATACTCTTGGAACAGGATCTGCAACAGGAGCCTCTAAAATTCTTTTTCCTCCTATTGCTGTTTCAAGTAATACTTTTTCCCCTTTTTTTACTTCACCTATAATAGTGGCATTCTTGCCAAGTCTATCTTTTCTTAAGATATCAATAATTGAATCTGCGTCTTCTTGACTAACAGAAATCAATACTTTACCTTCACATGCAATCTCCATAAAGTTTAATCCCAGTATATCACATATAGCTGCCACTTCGTCCCTCACTGGAATTTTTTCCTCTTTAATCTCTATTTTAACATGAGATTTTTTTGAAAATTCATTTAAAGCGTTAGCAATACCTCCTCTTGTGGGGTCTTTCATTGCATGAATTTGAAATGGAAGAATCTTTTCTATCATTTTGTTTAGAGGGGCGACATCAGATTTTATATTTGATAAAAAAGGGATATCCTCCCTAATAGAAAGCATTGCTGCCCCATGATCACCTACGGTACCAGAAACTATAATTACGTCTCCTACTTTAAGATTTTGATCAGAATGAAGATTTTTTGTGAATCCAACACCAGATGTGTTTATGAAGAGATCATTTCCTGCAACTTTTGTATCCCCTGTAATCAAAGGAACGCCTGCCTCCTTTAATGTATCGTCCATAGATTTTATAATTTTTTTAAATTTATCTGTAGGAAATCCTTCTGGAAGTATTACTCCAGACGAGATTGCAAGAGGTTTTGCACCCATGACTGCAACATCATTTATAGTTCCAGACACAGAAAGTCTACCGATATCCCCGCCTGGAAAAAAAAGAGGGGTCACAGTATGTGAATCTGTTGTAAAAACAATATGTCCGTTGCAAAAAGGTATTGTTCCAGAGTCATCCATATCCGATATGCCTAATCCGCCCATAATTTTGTTAAGAGAGAAGCCATTTACGTATAGAGACTTAATTAGTGTCTCCATCATTTCGCCTCCCCCGCCATGCTCAGATTTGATGATATCTGAATTAAATTCTCCCATATGTGATTAGAAATATAGGAAAACTTTATAAACATTATCAAATCTTTAGGCCATATATAATGGTGATTATATGTCAATTTGGCAATCTAGATCAAAAAGAAAACCAACAGGTGGACGACTTATACGTTCAAGAAAAAAACTGAAGAGAGAGTTAGGCAGGGAATCTACATTTACAGTAATTGGAGAAGTCAGCAAAAAAAAGGTAAGATGTTTCGGGGGAACCGAAATAATTGAGCTCATGAGGGCTGATTATTCTAATCTTTTAACTAAAGAGGGGTACAAAAAAGCTAAAATAACAGGTGTCGCAGAAAATCCGGCAAACAGACATTTTGTAAGAAGAAGTATAATTACAAAAGGTGCAATAATTACTACTGAGTTTGGTAAGGCAAGGGTCACCTCAAGACCCGGGCAAGATGGCGTAATTAACGCTGTTTTAATCGAATAATTTCTTTTTAGGCTAATATAACGTCTTTTTTAGAGAAAAGTTTAAATAAGATTCTTTATTAGTAATTTTAACTTTATTTTGCCTTTTTTGGCAATCAAGGAGGTATAATTATGAGAGAGCCAGAAGAACTCCCCCTTGCACCTCTTGAGAGGCTGTTAAGGAAAGAGGGGGCTGAAAGAGTATCGGAAGATGCATGCAAAGTATTGGGCGTAGCTCTTGAAGATTATTCAAGAATAATCGCAAGAAAAGCTAAAGACTATTCTGCTCATGCTAAAAGAAAAACAATAAAGGCAGAAGATATCGAACTAGCCTTAAGAGACCTAAATATTTAATTTTTTCTTATGCAAGTGAAAATTAAATATTTGGTAGTTTTTTCAATTTAATAGTTTCTCCGATTGGTGAAGCAAATGCAAAAGAAAATTAAAAAATGTGCCCATTGTAAGGTAGATTTTAACATAAAAGATAAAAATCGTATAGTGTTAGAATTATGGAAAGATAAAAAGCACCTTACTCGACTTTACTTCTGTAGTAAGAACTGTTTTGTATCGTTCTTAAAGGATAAAAAAGTCATATGAGGTTGTACATGTCTAAGGAAATGTTAAAAAGTTTTAGAAGATCTTTTCTTGAACAGAAATACAGATTTGATCTTGGCAGACAATTTTTAGTTTACGTAAACTTTGCACTCCTTGTAATTGCTGCGTCTGATAAGATAAAATTAATAATTGATTTAAAGACAACTGAACTTTTATTTATACTCGTTCCTTTATCTTTTATAGCAACCTATATATTAGGATACATTTTAGACAAATTCGTTAAGTTTTCGCAGGCTACTCAAATGGTCGAGGCTAAAAGAAGCCCTTACACTATGATGACCCAAGATAAACTTGACAAAATTATAGAGTTACTCGAGAAATAATGGGAAAAACTTATATTCAAAAAGCATTATAAACTTATATTATTAGGGGATAATATGGGTAAAATTGCAGCAACTAGATTAAGAGATAAAATGATTGTAACAGAACAAGGACATGAAATAGGTACTCTTTTCGATATGGTGATAAATGAGGATACTGGAGAGCTTATAGCTCTTGTTGTTGAACCTACAACTGATGTTATTTTAGACAATATGATAACAGATAAGGAAAATTTAGTTCTCGTTCCTTTTAGTGCTGTCAGGGCAGTAAAGGACTTTATTATCGTTGATGTTCGAAGAATTCCAAAGAAGAGTGAAAGAGTAGGAATGTTCGCAAAAGTTCCCGAATAGATTATTTTTTAATTATTTTTTAATTCTACTACTCAATATTTAGCTCTCACTGAGAGCATATATGGCCTTGAGAGTAAACTATATTAAGGTATCAAAAAATTTGACAAAAGGAGCGACAGTTATGAAAAAGGAAAAAATTAAACTCCAACAAAAAAGTCAAAATAAATTCAAATCAGAAGGAACAAATATGATCATAGGTATAGGTTTAGGCATAATATTTTACTTAATTTTTGGAAACTACATACTTTCAGCCATAACAGCCATAATAGTAGTTACAATTTTAGGTATTGGAAATAAAAACGACTAGATTTCATAAAGTTTTCTCTGATTCCACTCATTCTTTATATTATACAAAGTCTTCCATTCAGTTCTAACAAAATCTGGAAATTTGTTGTTTTGTTTATAGTAATCAGTTAAAAAATTTATAGTTTTTGGATCACTGGGGTATCCACTACCAATCGAAACTCCAGCACTTTCCTCTATTTTTTTTATGAGTTCATCTCTTTTTACTTTTGCCAGTATTGAAGCAGCTGCGACAACAGGATATTTGTCTTCTGCTTTATGGGATGCTACAATTTCACAGGAAGAAAATTCGCTTCCAAGTAATTCCTTTAGATTCTTAGAAAATCTATCAGGATTCACATCACAAGAATCACATATGATCTTTTTCATAGGAGTCTTAAGTTCAAGTATAGATTCTTTAAAAGCAAGAAGCTCAATGTAGTTAAGGCTAAATTTCTTCATTTCGTTATTAAGAAAAGAGGAATTTAATATTTTAAAAAAATATTTTCCTGGAAGATTTATTATCTCTAAATAAATCTTTTCTCTTTTCTTTCGAGAGAGTTTTTTTGAATCTTTTACTTTAAGATATTCAATTAAGTATAATTTTTCTTCAGGTAGTGAAAAAGAAGCAACTACAAGTGGGCCTATTACTGGCCCCCTGCCAGCTTCATCTACTCCACATATCTGCATTAGACTAAACCTCCGCAGATAATAAAGCATGTCTTACGGCCTTGACACCGGTAAGGCCTTTTAACTCTGTCAAAAATTCTTTAATTATTCTGGATTCACCTTTTAAAATAAATATCTCTAAACAGTTTTTTTCATCAAGATGTGTATGCAATGTAGTTTCAATTACATAATCATATTTATGATGAATTGTATTCAAAGGGCTTTCTGATTTCTTATTTGATATAACCATACCAGTAACTACTAAACGTCCTTTTTCTGTTTCCCATACCTCAGTAGTTATGTAGTTTCGCAGCGCTTCTCTAATAATTTCAGATCTAGTTGAGAATCCCTTAATAGGAAGCAATTTATCCAGTTTATCTAACAATTCATCATTTATCGACATGCTTATAATAGACATCCAATCCCTTCTGATTATTATTTTTTAATTAATGACTTAATACCTAAAATCCCTAAATAAGAAGTTCCTGAAACAAGAACTATTGTTGCCCCAGATGGTTGATTTAGCAAAAAAGACATTCCTATTCCAAGTAACATATAAGATATTCCAATTAAAGTAGATAGTGCTATTATTCTTTTGAGACTATTTGTGAAAATACTGGCTGTAGCTGCCGGAAGAGTCAAGAGTGCCATTGCTAGTATAATCCCTACTACACTTACTAAAACTACGACAGTTAATGCAACAAGAGATAATAAAATAATATAAATTTTTAATACAGGGACATTTGTCACCTCAGAGAATTCTTCATCAAAAGAAAAAGCTAAAAATTCATTATATCTTATAAAAATTATTAAAACAATAATAGTATTTAAGAAAATCATAATATATATATCAATTCTTGAAACAGTAAGGATATTCCCAAAAAGATAGCTTGAAAGATCTATTATATACCCTGGAGTCATATAAATCATAAAAATACCGAATGCCATACCAATAGCCCACATTGCTCCAATTAGGGTATCCTCGCGTTGATATGTTTTTTTTGAAATTACTCCGAGTATAGAACTTGAAATTACACTAAAAATAATTGCGGTAAATAGTGGATTGTAGCCTAAAAATAATCCTAATCCTATTCCCCCAAACGCAGCATGAGAAATTCCACCAGATATAAAGACTAATCTCTTAACTACAACATATGAACCAATTATCCCACAAGCAATTGCAGCTAATATACCTGCTATAACTGCATTTTGAAAAAAAGCATATTGAAAAATCATTAATCTTCATGCTCCTTTAAGACTCTATGAGGTATTCCATGCCCTATTAACTCTACTGGGCACCCATATAATTTTTCAAATAAATCTGGGGAAATACTTTTTTCTCCGTGATAATATAGTGTTTTGTTAATGCAGCATATTGTCTTAACATGAGAAGATATTGCTCCCGTGTCATGAGTAACTAAAATAATTGCCATTTTTTCTGAAAGTTTTTGAAGGAAATCGTAAAAGTTAGTTTCTGCTTGGGGGTCTATGTTAGCTGTTGGTTCATCAAGCAATAATAATTTTGGCTCTGTTGAAAGAGCTCTGGCAATTAAAGTCCTTTGAAATTGCCCTCCCGACAATTTACCAATTTGTGTATTCTTAAGATCTAAAATTCCCATTATTTTCATAACATTTTCTGCAATATCCCTATCTATTTTAGAATATCTTCTCAAAAAATCAGTATGGCCAATTCTTCCACTGAGAACTACTTGTTCAACACTTATTGGGAAGTTTCTATCTATGTGGGCATACTGCGGTACATATCCTACATATCTTCTTCCCTCTTTGGGAGTTTTATTGAAAAGAAGTACTCTGCCCTCTGTAGGAGTGAGTAAACCAAGTATTATTTTCAATAAAGTTGATTTCCCACTACCATTTGGGCCAATTATACCAACAAAATCATCATCATGAATTTTAAGGTTAATGTTCTCTAACACCCTGTGATCTCCATAATCAAAAGATAAATTTTCTATGGTTATAATCTCATTTTTCATGTTATTACTTCTTCTTTATTTTGATAGCAGTTATTTTAAGATTTTCAATATAATTTTCAGCTAGGGGATCTATTACCTCTATCTTTCCGTCAATCTCTTTTGAAATTATTTCGGCCGCTTTACTACTAAATCCAGGTGAGATAAATATTGTTTTGAGGTCGTTTCTTTTAGCATCTTCTATTATACTTACAAGTGATTGCAAAGTTGGCTCTTTTCCTTCGATTTCAATAGCGATTTGTGTTAGATTGTAATCATTTGCAAAATATCCCCATGAAGGGTGAAATATAATGAAAGACCTATTTTCTAATGTCCTAAGTTCCCCTTTAATAAAATTATCCGTCTCTTCCAATCTATTTAAATAAACATCCCTATTTTTCAGATAATATTCTTTATTTTCTGGATCTACTAACACTAGACCTTCATATATATTTTGAATCATTGTTTTCCCGTTTTTTAATGAAGTCCAGATATGGGGGTCTTTTTCTCCCTTTATTTCAGCTTCATTTTCATTTGAATACTTCTTTGATTTAACTTCTATTAATTCAATTCCTTTAGAACTATCTACAATGAGCATTTTTTTATTTAAATCCTTAATTTTATCCATATATCTTATTTCAAACTCAATGCCTGAGCCAATCATAAAATAAACATCTGCTTTAGATAGTTCTATCAGTTGGTTTGGTTTTAATTCAGCATTATGAGGATCACTCCCTTGTGAAACTAGAATTATAACATTAACTTTTTCCCCTCCAATTGCTTCAATCATTTCTTTTTGTGGGGGTATAGATGCATAAACAATGACCCTATTGTTTGAGCTTATTTTTTGATTCACACATCCAAGTGAAAAAGCTAGAATAAATATCATTAGAATTGGTAAAAAATATTTCTTAATGTCATCCCCCTATATACTAGTGTACCTAATATTATTTAAATATTTCTATAATAAAAATTAATAATAAATATCCAATAAATTAATAATTATGCCTCAAATTAATCAATCATTTGATATAATCATTTTAGAGGGGTATGTGGATTATAATAAAAAAATAGATGCTTTTTAATATATTACTTTGTTTAATGAATATTCAATTATTCCTTCTGCACCAGCATTTTTTAATTTTGGAATTAAACCTCTGATTATTTTTTCATCTACAATTGTTTCAACTGCTACCCACCCATCAGAACTTAAATTAGAGATTGTAGGTTTTCTTAAAGCCGGTAATACAGATACCACTTCTTCTAAATTTATCTTTTGTACATTCATTTTTACGCCGACCATTGTTTCTGCTGCTAATGCACCTTTGAGTAATAAAAAAAGATCTTCAGTTTTTTTCCTTTTCCAACTGCTTTTCCAGGATTCTTTGTTACTTATAAGTACAGTTGTAGACTCTAAAATGGTGTCAAGAACTCGGAGATTATTTGCTTTAAGCGATGATCCCGTCTCAGTAAGATCTACAATTGCATCAACAAGTTCGGGTACTTTGGCTTCAGTAGCTCCCCAAGAAAACTCTACAGAAGCGTCTAATCCTTTATCTGCTAAGTATTTTTTTGTAATATTAACAACTTCAGTTGCAATTCTTTTTCCATTTAAATCATCTATAGTCTTAATTTTTGAGGATTCAGATACGGCCAAAACCCACCTTACAGGTTTTAATCCTTGTTTTGCGTAGATTAACTTACCAACTGTAATAACATCAGCATTATTTTCTATCGTCCAATCTAAACCAGTCAGACCAATGTCAATTATTCCTTTTTCAACATATCTAGGTATTTCTTGTGCCCTAATTAATAAACATTCAATATTTGGATCATCTATAGAAGGTTTATAAGATCTAGAGGAAACATTAATTGAATATCCAGCTTTTTTAAACATATTAAGGGTAGATTCTTGAAGACTACCCTTCGGTAATCCTATCTTAAGTATCATTATAATCACTTTATTATAAAAAATTCATTCTCAAAACTATTTATATATTTTATGTAAATATTGAAGTAGTTTAGGATTATATTTTTAACAAAGTAAAATATTAAAAAATATCTATTTTTTAATTGGCCGAATAGGTTCTATATATGGTCTTGAAATTGGTTGTTGTGAGGGCCTAACGTTTTGTTGATTAGAGGGTTTGGATATCTTTCCTTTAATATTGAAAGTTCTACCGCCGCCACTTCCACCTTTTCCTCTGATTAATATAATTAAAAGTATTGCCACTATAATTGCAAGTAATATCTCAATTATTGTATGAATAGAAAATGTAGTTAAACTTTCTCCTCCAGATCCCGAAACTCCCCCAAGAATTCCTCCAAGCGGCCTATTGGCTGCATTCATAGCATCTTCACATAATTGAACTGATTGACAGTCATTAATTTCAGTGTAAAGCGCTTTTGCCTCAGAGTAAAATGAAACTGCATTTTTTAGATCTCCTGAAAAGAATTTGTTTTGGCCCTGCATGAATTTATCATTAGCTTCCATTCTTTTAATTAATTTATCAATCTCTTGTACAACTAATATGTTATTATTTTCTTGGTATATTTCTCTTGCTTGAAGTAAAGATATTTTTGCATTTTCATAATCACAAGCATCATAATATAATCTTCCCTGATCATAAAAATTCTTACCAGCATTCTTTACTGTAGCGCTGATTTCTCTGAACATGTCATAATCTGCACCATATTTATCAGAGTAAACAAGTCTAACCCTAATCACTTGAGTTCCTATGGGGGCTTCATAAGAAGCTCGAATATAAAGTGAACCTGTAATTTGCCCTCCAGGCGGTAAAACACTTTGATTAACCGGAGGGTCAATAATCCCTTTAACCATTGGGGTATCTTGGACTACAGTCATTTTAAGATTATAAGCAGATTCAGTATTATTGATATTACTAATCCTAAATGGGATGTTTGGCAAATACGGAACTACTAACTCTACTTCACAAACTCCCTGTTCTATATCTATTTGATATCTATCAAACTCAAGAGTAATTAATGGATCATTTCTTTTAATTTTTATTGTGGAAAATACAGTCAATAATGAGGGTTCACAACCCTCCCTACATCCACCTATTCCAGTAGCTACGACTACAGGAAGTAAGTATTCGCCGCTTAATGCCTTTGTAGTAACTTTCACCACTAAAATAACACTAGACTCTTGTTCAGGATCCATCCTGACTGGGAATAACTTCTTTCCTTCTATTACTTGAAAAGCAGCTTTTGCCTCTTTTGTCATAGAATCTTCATCAATATACGCGAGTGTATCCCACATTACATCGTTTACAGTATTTTTAACCTTAACAGTAACTTTAAGCTCTTGATTCGGCGTTGCTTCAGTGGCATAATCTAATGAAACTTCAGGGATTAGATTTTTTGTATCTTCTTCTGGGGCAACAATAAATGCCCCGAAATTAGAAAATAACACTAATAAAATCAAAATACTCGTTATTGATTTATTCATACTATATAAGTAAGGCATTAAATTCTTTATAAACTTTTGTATATGATATGACATGGTTTAATACGCATATTATTTATATTAGGACCATCTAAAAAGTTTTAAATAGTACTAAGTACAATAGTTTGGTGATATGAATGGTATCGAATCTTCAAGAGCAGATGAAGGCTCAAAAGATGAACATTAACGAAAGAATGTCAAAAATAGGGAAAAAGATTGCTATCGGAAGTGGTAAAGGGGGAGTTGGAAAATCCGTTGTTACATCTCTTATTGCCTCATATCTTGCAAAACAAGGAAAAACTGTAGGAATACTGGATCTGGATATTACTGGTCCTAGTATACCTATGATGTTTGGGATAAAAGATAAACCAATTGCCGGAAGCTCTGGCATAATGCCTGTGGTAACTGAAAGTGGGATTAAAGTAATGTCTATGGGTTTACTTTTGTCAAATAATGAAGATGCTGTCATCTGGAGAGGTCCTCTGATTAGTGGTGCAGTATCACAATTTCTTGCAGATATCGTATGGGAAGAACTAGACTACTTACTATTCGATCTTCCTCCTGGAACAAGTGATGTCCAACTTACCCTAATGCAAAATATCAAATTAGATGGATTTTTGGTAGTTACTTCACCACAAACTCTTGCTTCTACCATTGTAAAAAAGGCAATAGCGATGGCAGAAGAGTTGAATGTCAAAGTACTGGGGGCTATAGAAAATATGTCATATGCGACATGCCCTGACTGTGGTAGCAAAATTAGACTCTTTGGCGATAGCAAAGAAAACAAGATGGGAGTTCCTATAATAGGCACAATACCAATTGATCCACAGATATCAAAATTATGTGATGATGGCAAAATTGAAAATTATGAAATTGACCTGGGAGGTACATATAAAATTTTGGAAGGATTGTAATGCCTGCTAAAATAAAATGTGTTGTAGATAACAATGTCAAGCTCTCCTCAAATTTTTGGGGGGAGCATGGAATTAGTTTTTTAATTGAAAATAAGGAAAAAATTTTATTTGACACAGGAAGAAGTTTTGAAGCACTCAATCATAATCTTGAAGTATTGGGAGAAAAAAAAGAAGATATATCTAAGATTTTCTTAAGTCACGGACACTATGATCACACTGGAGGCCTAATTGAGTTAACAAAACACTGCAATGCAAAAATATTTGCCCACCCTTCTATCTTTGAAAAAAAATATAAAAAAACATCTTTAGGGCCAAAGTATATTGGTGCGCCATTTAAGGAAAAAGATCTAAATAACATTACTCTTACAAAAGACAGTATTGAACTATCAAAGAATATATTCACTACAGGGGAGATTGAACGTACTTTTAAATTTGAAAAGGTATCTGACTTATTCCAGAAAAAAATCAAATCCGAATATATTCATGATGAAATAATAGATGATCAGGCTTTAATTATCAAAACTAATATTGGGGGAATTATAATCCTTGGGTGCAATCATTCCGGGCTACTAAATACAATTGAGCATTCAAAGGACTTAATAGGAGATGATGTTTTCTTAGTGCTTGGGGGCACTCACCTAGTTTCTGCTGATGAAACTAGACTTTCTAAAACAATAGACTATTTAAAAAAATATGGCATTACTTTATTTGGATTCCATTGCACAGGAGACTATGCTTCGTTTAAGCTTCACTATGCACTCGATAAAATGTATTGTAGGGGGTATACTGGATTTGAAGTATTAACAGAATTTGAAGGATATCACTTGGGAGAAGATACAAAGTGCCAATAATCATTTAATAATTTTTAATAGTTCCATAAATAGTAGTGAAATAAATTCAAAAATAATTACTTTTTTATAGTTTAGGACTTATTAATTCTTATGAAGGGTTTCAAAAAACGGCAAAATATTAAAACAGACATAAGGCTTTTAGATGAATTAATTATCACTGGAATTCCTAGAGATTCGTTCATTGTTTTACTGGGAGAAGGTGGAACAGGCAAATCTGCCATAGTAGGGGAATTGTGCTATAGATTTCTTATAAAAGGAGAACCTGTGATATATGTAGCGCTTGACAATTCTCCGTCTTCTGTTTTTTCGGATATTGAGAGTCTCGGTTGGGACTTAAGCCCATTTTGTGAAAAAGGACAATTAAAGTTTTTAGATTGTTATTCCTTTAGGATGAAAGTAGATTATGATGAAAAGTGCATTACTGTATTAAGGGAGCCAGATGATTTGCCCAATTTTACTGACAAATTAGTAAGTCTGATGGATGGACTTAATATGAATGAAAAAGGTTTAGTAGTAATAGACTCTCTTACTGAATTCATGACACTATCGGATCCTTCTCAAGTTGTAGAATCTGTAAAAAATTGGAGAGCTAGGGGGGCAAAAGAGCGAAATGTATTATTTGTTTCAACTCTTCACTTTGGACTTAAAGCTTTTGAAGGATTTGCCGACGTATTTGATTATATTGTAGACGGCATCATTGACTTAAGATATGATCCAAATTATATGGATCAGGATTTATTGCTCAAACAAATACGAGTTAGAAAAATCAAAGGTTCAGATCATTATACAAACTGGGTTAACTTTGTCATACAGAAGGGGGGATTAAAGTCCCTTATAATAGAAACTGGAAAATCAAAAAAGAAAAATTTAAAAAAATCATAAAATGATTAAATTATCAATTAATGCTCAATTTATGGTGTGTTTATGAAAAAAATATTCAAGTATTATCCTGAGGATTTCAAAGATCTGCCTGTAAAAGTAATGCATATGGATTTAGTTTTTGATATTTATGACAAATACACTAATGTATCATCTAAACTTAAGGTCAAATCACTTAATTCTCCACTATCAAAAATTGAGTTGAATGCCAAAAATCTGGAAATATTGTCTCTATATGTTGAAAATTATGAAACAAGCTATGAGTATAAAAAAGAAGACCATATTATTGTTATACATTTTGAAAATCCGATACCTCCAACCACCGAAGTAGTTATATGTACTGAAAATATCTGTAGACCTTCTAAAAATATTTTAGAAGGATTATATTACGATGAAACGCCTCCAGGATCTCCGCCTCAGCAAATTACCCAATGTCAACAGTGGGGATTCCAAAGAATCGTACCATGTTTTGATGATATGATGGCAAAATGCACTTATACGACCACCATAATTGCCGATGAAAGGTATACTAATTTAATCACAAATGGAGATGTGGTTGAAGAAAGACATTCAATTGGAGGTGGGCGAGACAAAATAAAATATGCCAATATGGTAACTCCGATGGCCCCTTATCTTTTCTTTTTAGGTGTTGGAACGTACTCAACTTTTAAGAGGGAATTTGAATATCCAGATGGCCATAAATTTATGTTAGAATTACTCGTACCTCCAAATTCAAAAAAAGAGGTAGCAGAAAAATCGTTGGATGTTTTATACAACTGTGTGATCTGGACATATCTATTTTCAGGCCCAAAACAATATGAAAAAATAGATATAAGAACTGAAATGATGTCATTAATAGAAGAAAGAGAAAAATCTAAAATAAATGGAGATACTCAAAAACTTGAATTGATAAGACAGAAACTGTTTAAATTGGATTCTCAAATAATTCCAGGTTACAAATATACTGGCACAGTATACCGAGAAATTGGAATGCAAAATTCAGACTATGGCGGTATGGAAAATGTTGGCAACACAACAATTAGCACGAATAGGATAATGCCATTCGAGGATATGACAGATAGTGGATTTGAGTATATGGCTTCTGTCAAAATTCACGAATACTATCACAATTTAAATGGCTCTGAAGTTACTGGAAAAGACCCGTTTCAAATTTGGTTAAATGAGGCAGTAACCGTAATCATTGAAAAAAAATATCATGAGTTTCTTTTTGGAAAAGACTATGGGCGATTAAAAACTGTGTTAACACTATTGGCCCCAAGCAACGGAACTTTCGCATTAGACCAAGGCTCCTCTGTAATGCCTATACTTCCCGAAGGTTTCAACGATCCAAATGAATTAATTACTGGTGTTACTTATGTCAAAGCACCCGAATTTGTAAAAATGATTGAAACTTTTATGGGAAAAGATGTATTTGCCGAAGGTTTAGATCTTTATCATAAAAGATTTAGCCATAGAAATGCAACAACTGAAGATTGGATTAGGACAATGGAAGAAGTCTCTGGAATTAAATTTTCAGAAATGGCCAATCAATGGTTGAAACAAACAGGATTTCCCACTTTAGAGATTAAATCAAATTACAATGAAAAAATCAAAAAATTGAATGTTGAACTAAAACAGATAGCACCTATGGAAGAAGCTTTATGGACATTTCCTTTAAAACTTGCAATTTTAAATAAAGAAGGAAATGAGATAATTGAAGAGATTATAAGAATTGATCGCTATGAAACTAACATTGTGTTTGAAAACATACCTAAATCTCATTTTTTATCTCTAAATAGGGACTACTCTTTCTATGGAAAAATAGATTTTGAAATTACATTAGAAGAGATAATTGATCAAATAAGAAAGGATAAGGATATCATTGCGAAATACATCATGTTTTACAAACTTCTAGATAAAGAAAAAATGAGACTATTAAATAATACGAAACTAAAACCACGTGAAGAAATAATTGATATCTATTTCGAACTTATTTCTGATGAAAAATTAATGGAGAATGTAGGGGGGCAATTTCTTACGATATTTGAATCAGTGGACGATAAAAAATATGCAAATCATTATACAAAAATGTATGATGTAAAAATGAGAATAATGGAATCAATCGGGAAAAAATACAAAAATGAACTTTTAGAAATATATAATAGATATAATGTTATGTGCCTAGGTAATAGCTACATTGAAACTAAAAGCTCGGAAATAAAAATGCGACAAGTAAAGAACCTTGCCTTGGCTATATTAGCCACTACAGATTCCCGAGAGATACATAAGATTATAAAGGAACAACTTGAAAAATCAGAGTCAGCAACAGATAAGTTAACAGCTTTCTCTTTATACCTAAACAGTTCTGCAAAAGATAAAATGGAAGTTCTAAAATCTTTTGAGGAAGTATCCAAAAAGAATCTTGTAAGTTGGGAATCTTTCCTTGCAACTATTGCATCAAACAGCAGTAGAGATACCATTGAGATAATTAAAAGAATTCAAAATTCTGATTCATTTAGGATTGAACAATCAAACGACCAAAGGGCACTATATGTTCAATTTGCCCATAATAGAAAGAAATCCTTAGAGACTGAAGAAGGTAGGGAATTCTTAAAGGATGTAATCATAAAATTAGCTAAAATAAATGAATACACAACAGTCAATGCGATGAAAGTGTTTGGGAATATCGATGATATGGAAGATAAGCACCATATTCCTTTAATTAAAGTTCTTGTAGATATAATGATTAACTTAACCTTTGATGCAACGCCAAGTGTCTATAATACTGCCAGAAGACTAATACTTGGAGCCCCAATTGCTATTGAAAAATACAAAGAAAAATATGGGGACATTGAATTTTTAAAATAAAATAAGACTACATATTTAAGTACAATTTTATTAAATTTATTAATAGTATAAATCTTGAAAATAAAAAAATTAATTATTTATTCAACGACGAAAATTAGTTTTACTGTAGCTTTATATTTTACAATTTTTCCATCGACTACATTTCCTGTAAGTTTCTCAACTTCCACACCTTTGATATTGTGAACTGTCTTGGAGGCAGTTAATATTGCTTTTGCTACAGCATCTTCCCAACTAATTTCAGATTTTCCTACAATTTCTATAACTTTTGCTACATCTGACATAGTAATCACATCATATTAACACGTCATTCTATAAATAGCTTTTGAAATTTCAATAAATGATACTAAAAATAAAAGTAAATTACAATTTGTAAAAATGTGTCTAAAAATAGCTGCATTTGTATAGATATATTTTTATTCAATTAAATATTAATGTAAAATATGTCCCATTTAGTAATAGCATACCCAGAATTAAAAAAGAAAGACTATTCTTGGATACAGGAATTAAGAAGTAAATATGACTTACTTTATTATGACATTATAAATCCACATTTTAAATTTATATTTCCAGTTTTTTATCTAGATAAGAAGGAGCTCATTTCTGAAGTAAAAGAAAAATCTAGGGGATTAAAAATAATAAATTTCAGCCTAAGATGTGCCATAATAAATAAGGATCCATTTAATGATTACTGGCATATATTTTTTGTTCCAGATGAGGGTTATAGCGATATCACAAAAGCCCATGATAAATTATATTCTGGGAAACTAAAAGATGAACTTTTCTTGGCAATACCTTATATCCCCCATATAGGGATTGGAAATTCTACCAATGCAAATGACTGCAAGATTCTTGTAGATGAATTAAATGAAAGAAATTTTGAGATTAAAGGTAAAATTAAAAATCTTTCAATTATTTCAATTATAGAAAAAAAGGTGGAAGATATTGAAACAATAGAATTAGAGTAATTAATTGACATTATTTATTTAATGTACTTATCTCAGTTTATCCACTAAACTTAAAAACATAGCCAATATATCAAAGAAAAGAGCTATATTGTATAATTGGTGAGTATATGGGCTATACTATTTCTGAAAAAATCATATCCTCTCATTTAGTTGAAGGTGATATGAAAAGTCAAAGTCTTATAGGAATTAAAATTGATCAAACTCTAACTCAAGATGCAACAGGTACCTTAGCGTATTTGCAGTTTGAAGCAATGGGGGTACCTAAAGTAAAAACTGAGCTATCTGTGAGTTATGTTGACCACAATACTCTTCAGACTTCATTTGAGAATGCCGACGATCATATGTATCTACAAAGTGTCGCAAAAAAATATGGTTTAGTTTTTTCCCGGCCAGGTAATGGAATATGTCACCAGCTACACCTTGAGAGATTTGGGATCCCTGGAAAAACTCTTTTGGGTTCAGATAGTCACACGCCCACAGGAGGGGGGATAGGGATGATATCTATTGGTGCTGGAGGGCTTGATGTTGCACTTGCAATGGCAGGAGAGCCTTTTTATTTGAAAATGCCAAATATAGTTGAGGTATGTCTTGAGGGTGAGCTACCTGAGTGGACTTCTGCAAAAGATATAATTTTAGATCTATTGAGGAGATTATCTGTTAAAGGCGGAGTCAACAAAATCTTTGAATTTACTGGAAAGGGAATTGAGAGTTTGACTGTTCCTGAGCGGGCTACAATTACTAATATGGGAACAGAACTTGGAGCGACAACTTCTATTTTTCCAAGTGATAAAATAACAAAGGCATTCATGAAATCGGAAGGTAGGAGTGATCAATGGCAAAAAATCAAAGCAGATAATGGTGCAGAATATTCTGAAACTATTTTCATTGATTTGAATGAATTAGAGCCCATGATTGCAAAACCACATATGCCGGATAATGTTGTAAAAATAAATGAAATCGAAGGTATTAAAGTTTCACAAGTTGCTATTGGAAGTTGCACCAACTCATCCTATAAAGATTTGGCCCTCGTATCTGAAGTGCTTAAGGGAAAGACAGTTCATCCCGATGTAAGTCTTGTAGTTTCTCCTGGTTCTAAACAGGTCTTTTCTATGATGGTCAAGGATGGATATCTAAAAAATATTGTAGATGCCGGAGGGAGGATTTTAGAATGTACCTGCGGTCCTTGTATTGGAATGGGACAAGCCCCAACATCCAAAGGAACGTCTCTTAGAACTTTTAATAGAAATTTCAAAGGCAGGAGTGGAACAAAAGATGCGGATATTTATCTAGTAAGTCCCGAAGTCGCAGTCGCAGCAGCAATATATGGAGTTATTACTGATCCACGAAAACTGGGAAAATACCCAAAAATAAAGATGCCCGAAAAATTTGAAATAAACGATAACATGTTTATTTTCCCAGGCGAGAATAAAAAAGATGTAGAAATAATTAGGGGGCCGAATATAAAGCCGGTACCTAGAAATGAAGTTTTAAAAGATCCACTGAAAGGCTCCGTTTTATTGAAAACTGGAGACAATATTACAACTGATGATATTATGCCAGCTGGCGCAAAAATATTGCCACTAAGATCCAATATACCCAAAATTTCTGAATATACATTTGAAAGAATTGATAAAGACTTTCCTTCTAGAGCTAAAGCTAAAGGTGGAGGATTTATAATTGGGGGTAGTAACTATGGTCAAGGGTCTTCTAGAGAACACGCTGCAATAGCACCAATGTTTCTGGGTATTAAAGCTGTAATTGCAAAAAGTTTTGCAAGAATTCATCAAGCAAATCTAATTAATTTTGGAATAGTTCCATTAACATTTTCTGATGAAAGAGATTATGACAGGGTAGATTTTGGTGATGAACTAGTAATAGAGTTGGGAGATTTTAATAATATAATATGTAAAAACATAACAAAGAAAGAAGATTATAAGCTTAATAAAAATCTTTTAACACGTGACCTAGAACTTTTAAAGGCTGGTGGGGCCTTAAATTATGTATATAACAAAATGAGGCGATAAAGTGGATGGAGATTTAATCACAATTAAGTCCGGAAAAATTGATGTTCCAAATTACCCGATTATCCCTTTTATTGAAGGAGACGGAATAGGCCCAGACATATGGAAAGTAACTCAAAGAATTATTGATTCTGCGATTCAAAAAGTATATGGAAGTAAGAGGAAAATTTATTGGACTGAAGTATTGGCTGGGGAAAAAGCTTTCAATAAAACAAAAAGTTGGCTTCCTGATGAAACGGTAGAAAAAATAAAAGAGAGTGTGGTGGGCATTAAGGGCCCATTGACTACTCCGGTAGGCGGTGGAATCCGAAGTATCAATGTCACTTTACGACAAGTCCTTGATCTATATGCTTGTATAAGGCCAGTTAGATACTATGAGGGAATTCCTTCTCCAATGAAACACCCAGAGCATGTCAATATGGTTGTATTTAGGGAAAATACTGAAGATGTATATTCTGGGATTGAATGGCCTGCTAATTCTGATGAAGCCAATAAAGTAATTTCGTACCTAGAAACAAACTTTGGAACAAAAATAAGGAAAAACTCAAGTATAGGTATAAAGCCTATTTCAGAATTTGGAACAAAAAGAATTGCTAAAAAAGCATTCGATTATGCTATTGAAAATAATAGAAAATCCGTTACGGTGGTTCATAAAGGAAATATAATGAAGTATACTGAAGGAGCTTTCAAAAATTGGACATATGATCTTGCAAATGTGGAATATAAGGGAAAGATCATTCCATATACAGAATATAAAAATTCTGGAATTGTTCTAAAAGATGCTATAGCGGATAATATGTTTCAACAGATTCTTTTGAGGCCTTCCGAATATGATGTACTTGTAATGCCAAATCTTAATGGAGATTATTTCTCTGATGCACTTGCCGCCCAAGTAGGGGGGCTTGGAATAGCTCCTGGAGGAAATATAGGTGAAGGGTATGCGGTATTTGAAGCAACACATGGCACTGCACCGAAATATGCTGGAATGGATAAAGTCAATCCTGGTTCATTGCTCCTATCAAGTGTCATGATGTTAAACTACCTCGGGTGGAATGAAGCCGCTACATTAATTGAAAAGAGCTTTGGTGAAACAATAAAACAAAAATATGTTACCTATGATTTTGCAAGACAAATGGAAGGTGCAACTGAAGTTAAATGTTCTGAGTTCGGTGAGAGGATAATAGCAAATATGAATATTATTTAATTTTTTTTCTACTAGTTTTTTTCCTTCGAATTACTTCTTTTTTGAATTCTTCAATACTCTCTTCGGAAATCTCAGGAAAATATAAAAGATCATTAATAAACAAGCCCTTTTTGATGCTGCCATATCCACATTCTTTGCAAATATCCCGGACCATGTATTTAAATGATTCAACAGATACATCAGTGCTACCACAATTTGGGCAAACTTTAATATACCCTCTCATACGTGTTCCATCAACGGAGTTACTCTTTTTCATAACATCTGTACTTCTAAATGGTATTTATTGTTTTGATTATTTAAATTTTGACTAATAAGATCATGGTGATAATTATATCCTGTTCAAACTTTTCACGATGATCATATATGCACGATAGCCTATGCATACGCCTACTTTCACACCGTTGACATGTGCCTATTTTTCCAGTATATTGATTTAGTAGTTTTCATATGCATACAATATAAACATAAATACATTTTATAAATAGAAATGTTGTTATACTTTTACTTGGTGGCAAATTTGAAAATTTTAATAATTACCCAGAAAAAATCCAAAGTATTGAGCACCCTTTTAGAATCTAAAGAGGTAGTGGGTATTATAGAGCCAAGGGAAGACAAACATTTAAGCAGTATTGTTGAAAAAGCTATATTTAAAAATATTAAATCTGTAGCCAAAAAATATCACATTCCTTATTTATTGATGAAAGATAGAAAACAGAATATACTTGACTGGATTAGGGATAAAAATCCTGATTTGATAGTTGTATATTCTATGCCATTTTTGCTTAAAGAAGAGGTATTCTCTTTTCCAAGTCTAGGTACTATCAATCTACATACCGCTCTATTACCTAAATATCGGGGGGCCGTACCTATCTTTTGGACATACTATTATTTTGACATGGATACTGGAGTTACAGTCCATTATATTGATAAAGGAGAAGATACAGGTGACATAGTTTTACAAAAAGAGGTAAAAGTAGACTTTGGCGAAAGATATTATGAATTAAGGTCAAAATTTGAAGAAATAGGTGCTGTAGCCATACTGGAAGCCATAAATAATATAGAATCTGGTAAGGCCAATAGAATAAAACAATCGATAGATTCCCCTACTCCGCGCGCAATAAGGGTCAAAAGAGAATATTATATAGAACTAATTGATTGGAATTGGAATTTGGAAAGAATATGGCATTTTTTTAGAGGAACTGAAAATTATCTAAAGCATATCTTAATTAAAAATAAATTTATTTCTAAAATATTTAGGATAGAAATAGGCAAAATGGAAATAGTTGGGCATAATTTTGTAATTGGTAGTCTTCACAAGGATGTAAATGGAAAGTTTATTGCTTGTAAGGGCGGTAAAGTATATTACAAATTTAAATTATGGAATCCTGAAAAAAAATAATCTATTAATTTAATTGTTTTGATGTGGGTAATTCCAAAGGCCAACTTTATTAATTCTGGCATATGTCTCAGCTTTAACTAATATAATATAGTAATCAGATTTTTTTTCTGTATACACTCTTGCAAATCCATTTTTAACTAATTCTAAATTGAAATTACTATTATCAATGTGTATATAGGCTAAAGTTCTACCAAATTGATCTTTTTGACCCTGGATAGTGTCATAAGAGATATTTACTTCTTTATTATATAACCTTTCGTTAGTATAGTTAAATGCATTTACTCCCCATTCTCTCAGATGTTTATCTGGAAGATTATACCACTTACTTTCATTGTTTTTTGAATAAGGTTCTGGTGTATCTATGCCTACAAGTCTTACTTTTTCTATCTTTCCCTCAATTAAAATTTCAATAGTATCCCCATCTATTACTTTAGTTACTAAAATATTATTTATCCTATCGGAAGGGCGATATTTTAAGTTTATAGGATCAACACAGCAAGTTGAAATTAAAAGAAAAAAAATAACAATCAGTATTTTTTTCATATTTTTTTAACTGACAATTACTTATAAAAAGGTATCATATATGTCCTATGTTTACCGTAATATTATAGATAAATGGTAATTCTTTTATTCGATACCGTTAAATAGATTTTATGGAAGAGTTAATAAATGAATCTAACTCTTTTTTAGAGGCCAATAAATATCTAGCTAATGGGATATATGAAAAAGCAATAAAACTTTATGAAAAATTTATTAATGATAATATAAATAACGATAGATTAAAGGATATCGGAAGGGCGTATCATAATATGGGAGTTGCTTACGATAATCAAAAAAAATATGATTTAGCAATGGAATGCTTTAACAAAGCATTGGAATGTCATTCTAAAAATAATAACTTTAAGGGAATGTCTTGGGCATATTTTAGCATGGGGCTTGTTTATGGAACACTTAATAAATTTCAGGATATGGTAGAGTCTACTAAAAAAGCGATTGATTTCGGTTCGAAAGTAGAGGATCTTGAAATAATTATTAAGTCTTGCAACAGCATAGCACACGCATTTACTCAATTGAATGAATATTCTGAATCCATAAAATATCTTGATCAAGCATTAGAAATTGAAAAGGAACTTGAAGATTCATTTTATTTGTCAGAATCCTATTACCTCAAAGGAATTGTGTTAGAAAAACTAAATTTAAAAAAAGAAGCAAAAGATTGTTTTGAGTTGGCCGTAGAAGAAGGTGTTAAAGCTCAAAATGAAAAAATAGTAACTTTAGCACTTTCTACATTGTCTGAAATACAAGCTTAATAACAAAGCGCTAAATTTAATTTTTAGTGAATGTTAATATTGTTTTCCCTTTGTCATCAATTAAGCTGAGTTTGTTTCCTTCTAATTTGAATGATTTAACCAAGCTAAGATTATTTAAGTATGTTTTTTCTTGTTCCATTACTCCAGGATTTTTACATGCCATTTTTGTGGATCCAATTAATCCAAATGAAATAAACTTACCGTTTAGAGTGTAATTTGCGAAAAAAGTATTGCAGCCTGATGCCCCTGATATCCTGCCGTCCTTAAATTCAAGAGTTGCTTTAGTGTTAGCTATTGGACTTACTAGGTGACCTGAATTATTCAAATAAGTATTTAATTTCCAAGAAGTCCCTTCAAGATTTGGAGTAACTTGATTTCCGCATCCAACTAAAAAAATGGGAATCAACAATATTAAAAATAATGATACAGCTCTCTTCTTCATATCACAACACCATACTGTTACTTATTTAAACTACATTAAAGTATATATATTTTTCTATTAGTATTATGATCTTAACTTATCTAAAAATTATAACTTCTGCAACTAAAGAATTCATGTTTCTAACTCGAATTAATCCCGTATTAGGGATTTTAGATTTTTTCATATGTGCCTTCAATTAACAATAAATACATAAAAATAATTCATCTATTGATTAAATGGATTTTATTAAAGAATTTATAGAAAATGACAAATTTGCAAAGTCAGTAGGAATCGAATTATTAGAAGTATCACTTGGCTATGCAAAAGCAAAAATGGAAATAAAAGATATTCACCACAATTCGATTAACACTGTGCATTGTGGAGCGATTTTCACCCTAGCAGATTTCACATTTGCAGTGGCTGCAAATACACACAATAAGATGTCTGTGGCGTTAAATGTGAATATTTCTTTCCTAAAAGCTATATCTGAGGGAGTTTTAATTGCTGAAGCACAAGAAATTTCAGTTAATCCAAAAATTGCTACATACAAGATTCTTGTATCAAATGATTTAGGGGAAATAATAGCAACGTTTGAAGGAATGGCGTATAGGAAAGAAAGATCTTTAGTGAAAGAATAAAACAAATTATTTATAATAGTTCATACTTAGCGTATATTGGTGATGTTATGCCTTTTGTTGAAATATATTTGTGGAAAGAAACAAGTGACGACTTGAAAAAGGAAAGATTAATTAACGAAGTTTCAAAAAAAGTCAGTGAAATAACAGGGGCACCTCTTGATGCAGTTGAAATATTAATCACAGAAATTCCTAAGGCAAATTGGGGAAAAGGTGGAATTCCTGCTTCAAAGTGGCAAATATAATAAATAAAATTTAACTATCAATTTCTATGTTTTTTTATCTTTTAATTTTATAAGTATTTGAAGGCTTCAATGCATCTCTTAATAACGAATAGGAAAGCTTTCATCATTTTATCTTGAGTTAAAGTACTAATGCTATTGATAGCCTAATCATCTAATGCATTATCCCATTCTCATTGACTTTAGCCATCCATCTTTATCACACTTATTATCAATTATCCAAAAATACCAATATTGAATAGCCACTAGTTGATTAGTTATCAAAGCAAGACAAATATGTCTAGAGTGGCTAGAATTCACTATGGATGTGTAAAATATTCTTTCTATCACTCTAGCAATAATTTTTCTATAGATATAATATTAACTGGACAGGAATCTACAGCTGATTGAACACATTCTAACATATCTTCTCCCACTTCCCCTTCCGAGTCATTTTTACCCCTATATTCCTTAGTTATTTTTGAACTTTCACCAGGCTCTAAAATAAAAACTTCGGGACAAGTTGCGCTACAATTTCCGCAAAGAATACATTCTTCTTGTTTTATATGGACTTTCATCATAATCACAAATAATTACTTACCTGATCTTTTATAAAATTTTATATTATTTGGCGTTAAATAAATAATCACAAAAACATCTAAGATTGATGCATACCTGCCCATTTCATGCCCAAGTAAATATAAGAAAAGAGTAAGAGGCAAAAATCATATATTTTAATAAATCCACAATCATATCAAATATAGATAGATTTATAATATAAGTAAATATTTTGAAGTCAATTAATTATTTAGGTCTTTTAATGCCAGAAAAAAATGATTTGATAGAAAATAAAACTCATACCGAGGGGATAAAGACTCTTTTGGGCGACCCTAAAAACGCTATATTAAAGTTATCAATCCCTATGATTATAGCCATGCTTGTTCAAACACTTTATAATTTTGCTGATGCCTTATGGGTTTCATTTTTGGGACCTGAAGCATTATCTGCGGTTGGATTCTTTTTTCCTTTTTCTTACATGATTATGTCTGTTGGTGCAGGTATAGGCATGGGGGGAAGTGCTGCAATATCAAGATTTATTGGGGCACATAAGAAAGAAAAGGCCGATAATGTTGCTGCGCATACAATAGTATTAATGTTGGTAATGGGAATAGTTATTACAATTCCTTTTGTTGTATTTTCAAGAAATATTTTTGAAATAATGAAGGCAGGAAATGTAATTGAAGACGCCACTAAGTATGCACAGATTATGTTTGGGGGTACATTACTAGTTTTCTTTTCTAATGTCGCTAATTCTATCCTTAGGGGTGAAGGCGATACAAAAAGATCAATGTATGCCATGGCATTTGGTTCTATTTTGAATATAATTCTTGATCCAATATTCATATATCCTTTAAAAATGGGAGTCCCAGGGGCAGCTTGGGCGTCAATTATATCCCTAGCAATATCTTCTATGATTTTATTTTATTGGCTTTTTGTTAAAAAGAACAGTTATGTTTCAACTTCTCTATCAAAATTTAGGTTTCATAAATCTATACTAATTGATATACTGAGGGTGGGGATACCTTTTTCACTTTCCCAGTTACTAATGTCATTTTCTTTTTTAGGTTTAAATTTTATCGTTGTATCCGTAGGTGGCACTGACGGAATAGCTATTTACACCACAGGATGGAGGATTGTAATGTTTGGTACATTACCCTTGATTGGTATGTCTACTGCGGTAACTGCTGTTACTGGGGCTGCTTATGGTGCAAATGAAATAAAAAAAATGGATACTGCATATCTCTATTCTGTAAAGTTAGGTGTATTGATAGAGGCTTTTGTTGCAACAACTGTTTTTATATTTGCGCCTCAAATCGCGTCAATATTCACTCAATCGGCCGGAGGGGCGAGAATTTTAGATGATCTGATTTTATTTCTAAGAATTTCTTCAGTATTTTATCCCTCAGTAGCATTTGGAATGTTTTCTTCAGCTTTATTTCAGGGAACTGGAAGAGGTATTAACGCGCTTATTATAACTCTCTTTAGAACAATAATTTTTATAATACCGTTTTCTTATCTATTCTCCATATTTATACAAATGGGACTTAGAGGAGTTTGGTTAGGCATAGTTGCCGGAAATATAACTGGCGCATTTGTTGCATTTGTATGGGCAAGATTTTATATTACTCGATTGTTGAGAATAAACAACATTTCCTGATTTTTGCATAATCTATATGTTATTTGTTATTTAGGTAATGTTATATTGAGAAAATTTGACAGATAAATTCTTATACTAATAATTGCAATAGTATTTGGTGAGTTAATGAAAAAACTAAAACTAAAACTGATTGCAATGTCTCTACTTTTCTTAATGACTATACACGTAATTGGTATAATGGGTGAAGAAAAAATTGATGAAACTCTATGCTACCCTATACCAGATACTGTTAGAAGCTTATCTTTAGTATCAAATGGATTTTATACAGCTGCTGCAGGGGTAGGTGAAAATCCAGAGATATTTATTACAGACCCATACGGAGTTGTTTGGGCATGTCCAAAAAGAGCATTATCAATTTTATTAACTTCCGATGGTAAATATACAGTTGTCGGAATGTATGATGGAGTTGAGTTATATGATAACTCAAATGCAGTAGACACAACTATTACAAAAACAATAATAAGAATACAATCTACAGGCCCCCCCTTTACGCATGTTTTACCTTCAAGAACTATAGAAATAGATCAAACAGAAAGAACTTGCAATCCTTTATGGAAATATATTACTAAGGAAGAAGTAAGAATAATATCCGTATCTGATACAGCGTCACATATTCTTGCTGCATCTGGAGACACGCTTTACGTAATTGACAAACAAGGCAAACTTATTTGGAAATATAGCCTAAATAGTAAAGTAACTGACACTGGAATAGCTGGAAGGTATATAGTGACAAGTTCTCAAGACACAGTGTATTTTTTTAATACTACAGGAGACTTATTATGGACTTACAGGGTAAATGGCATTCCTGAAAAGTTAGTTTTAAGTATGATGGGCCCATTTGTTGGGGTTGGAACAAACTCTGGAAATGTGTATCAAATTGACAAAAACGGTGTACTTGTATTTAATTATAAGCACAATAAAAGTATCAAGGGACTTTCTATCTCAAATTCGGGAAGTTATTTAGTAGCAGGATCAACTGACGGGCATATATTATTCTTCAACAATAAAGGAACAAAGTTGTGGTCATACAAAACTAATGGAGAAGTTAACTATGTTGATATTTCCTCTCAAGGCCAATATATTGCTGCTGGAGCTGACAGGGACAGCTATTACTTATTTAATTGGAATGGACAAAAAATGTGGACAAAAACAAACCCTGAAAATTATTTCTGGTCCATACAAGTACAAGATGATGGAAAAGGATTGTTCGCAGGTTCTGGCAAGTACATGGGTGGCAACTTAGAAATGAAACTTAGTAACAATGTTTGTTTCTTCAATACAGAACAATTTGCAATGGCGGGTGATGCACCTGACAAAAACGTACATACCATACCCACAGAATCTACACAAACTCCCCTCCAAACAACAAATATCTCCCCCATTGCAAATGCCGGAAACGATTTTGAAACAAAAGTAGGCGAAGCAGTTAGATTTGACGGAACAAAGTCAGTTGACGAAGATGGAAATATCGTATCATATCATTGGGATTTTGGGGATGGAAAAACTTCAATTGATCCAAAACCACTTCATCAATATACCTCAGCAGGAGTATACAAAGTAACACTTATGGTGACAGATGATAAAGGGAGTAAAGGGGAAGACGTTCTTTACGTAACAGTTAAAGAATCACATACCCAATCCCCTGCAAAAGGAGTTCCAGGATTTGAATTACCTGCATTGCTTGGGGGCTCTATAGTCGCTTATTTTGTTCTATCACGAAGGAATAGGGACAAATAGTTAGCTTTATATTTTTTTCTTTCATTTTTCCATACTAGGTGGTATAATGTTTCCAAAGATGGATCAAAGGAAAATGCAAAAAATGATGAAACAAATGGGGGTATCTACTAAAGATATTCCGGCAGAAAAAGTAATTATTTTTATGAAAGATAAAAAACTTATCTTTGATAATCCACAGGTTACTGAAACTACAATGATGGGTCAGAAAACCTATCAACTTGCAGGCACTTATAAAGAGGAAATAAAAGAAGTTGAAGTTGTAATAAATGATGAAGATATAGAATTAGTAGTTGCTCAAACAGGAATAAATAAAGAAAAGGCAAAAAGCCTTTTATTAAAAAATAAAGGAGATATTGCAGCCACTATTCTTGAAATACAAAAATAATTAAAATGATTTTTTCATTATTTCTACCGCTTCATCTATCTCTTTTTTAGATACAATTAATGGAGGTACGAGCCTTACAACTTTGTCTCTTGTACAACTTATAAGTAAGTTATTTTCAAAACATCTTTTTACATATTCACTACATGACTCATCAAATTCTATACCTACCATCAAGCCCATACCTCTAACGTCATTTACATGTGGCATATCTAACATGAACTCTAGATTTTTAAGCAAGTATTTTCCCATTTTTTCAGAATTTTGAATTAATTTATCAGATTCAATTGTATTCATTACAGTTAAACCAACAGAAGTAACTAGTGGATTTCCTCCAAAAGTAGATCCGTGGTCACCTTGTTTCAAAACATCAGATATTTCTTTTTTGGCAACAATTGCACCTATTGGTACCCCTCCTCCAAGTGCTTTAGCCAAAGTAATAATATCTGGTTGAACATCGTAGTGTTGAAATCCGAACCATTTTCCAGTTCTTCCCATCCCACACTGAACTTCATCGAAAATTATTAAAATTTTTTTATCCTCTCTAATGTCTGAAAGAACTTTCATGAATTCTTTTGAAGCTATGTTTATTCCACCTTCCCCTTGTATAGGTTCAACTAATAAAGCAGCAGTTTTTTTATTAACTTTTTCAACAACATCGTTGGGGTCATTATACTCTGCTCTAATAAATCCAGGAGGAAATGGACCAAATCCTTCCCTATACTTGTCTTTATCTGTAGCCATTAAAGTAGTAATCGTTCTGCCATGAAATGATTGTGAAAAATAAAGGATTTCGTCTTTACCTTTTTGTGATTGATATCGTCTTGCAAGCTTAATTGCACCTTCATTTGCTTCAGCCCCGCTATTACAAAAAAATGTTCTGTCAAGTCCAGAAATTTCACATAGCTTTTTTCCTAGAAGGTATTGCGAAGGAATATGATAAAAGTTACTTACATGGATAACTTTTTTTGCTTGTTCAGATATACATTTGACAATATTTGGATGTGCATGCCCAAGGGAATTAACGGCAATGCCTGCTAGAAAGTCAAGATATTTTTTACCATCTGTTGAATATAAATAACATCCTTCACCTTTTTCTACAACTAATGGAAATCTTCCATAAGTATTAAAAACATATTTATTTTCAAGATTTTTAGCCTCTTCTAAATTCATTTTATCCCTCTTAAGTATGATATTGAGCATTTATTTTAACATAATTATACGAAAGATCACATCCCCAAGCTCTTGAACAAAAGTCACCTAAATTCATATTAATGGTAATATTTACACATTCCTTCTGTAACTCTTTTTTAGCTTCTTCTTGGGAAAAGCTTACACCAATTCCTTTGCTCACCACTCTTATATTTCCCAAATATATCTCAATTTTATCTAATTCCATATCTGCCCCAGAATACCCTACAGCAGCAATAATTCTCCCCCAATTAGGATCTTCCCCAAATACTGCAGATTTAACCAAACTAGAATCAATAACTGATTTTGATATCCTCTCTGCGTCTTCTTGACTTTTTGCATTAACACATTCACATTCAATTAATTTTGTTGCACCTTCCCCATCTCTTGCAATTTTTTTTGCAAGTTCCACACATACGAAATCTAATGCTTTACTAAAGCTTTCAATTTTATCAATCGTGTCAACTTTTACTTTTGAAAGCCCATTTGCTAGAATTACAACAGAATCGTTTGTGCTTGTATCCCCATCAACTGATATTCTATTAAACGATTTATTAACTGAAGCTTTCAAACACTCACCTAGAATAGTTGAGGATACATCGGCATCAGTAAAAATAAAACAAAGCATTGTGGCCATGTTTGGATTGATCATTCCGCTTCCTTTAGTTACTCCCGATATGACATAGTTATCATTTTCTATAGTGATTTCTTTTTTAACTAAATCAGTTGTGAGTATAGCATTTGCAATATTTTCAGATGCGCCACTGGAACTTTCTAGTAATGGGGTAGTCGTATCGATTGCATTTTTCATTACTCCCATTGGTAAAGGAATTCCTATTACACCTGTAGAAAAAACTAGACAATTTTCTTTTTTAATTCCAAGTTTCTCACTTGTATATTCTGCCATAAACAATGCATCTTTCATTCCTTGTTCCCCAGTACATGCATTTGCAAATCCACTATTACATACTATGGCTTGTGCCTTCCCATCAGAAAGAAATTTTCTGTCGAGGATTACTGGAGCTGCAGCAGCCTTATTTTTTGTAAATACTCCTGCCGCATTGCATATTACTTCGGAATAAATTATAGCAAAATCTAGTTTATTTTTTTTAAAACCGGCATGTATACCTTGACCTTTTATGCCCTTAACTGCAGTTATGCCTGATTTGATAATTTTCATTTAATCCCTTTCTAATGAATAGTGAAAGATATATAAGATTAATGTTAAATTATTGGAGTTTTGAATTGAAAAAGTTAAAAACAATGAAAGTAAGATTAATTTTATTCATTTTTAGGTAATATGTCCTATTTAATATGAAAAGGTATTTTGTATTGTAAGAAGACATAAAATTACTAATAACTAAATCATTAAATGATAAATCATATTAAATGTATTTTATTAAAATATTCTTATACTAGTAATTACCTACTCTAAAATAAAGATCAGTATCGTTATCGTGGACATTTGCATAAGCTACCGTAATATCCATTAATTCTAATCTAGATAAATAACATCCATAATCCAATTAACATTATTGCAACACCCACCACTCTTTCTCTGATATTCTCTTTAAGTATCCGCCCTGCCAAAAGAACGGTAATAATCATGGCAGTCATCGATGCAGGTTCAGCAATACTTACTTCTATTCCTGTAAATGCAATTAACAAAAGTAAGTAAGAATATGCATTTACCCCCCCGCTTAAAGTTGCGATTTTCTTTTTTTCCTTAAATAAATTGATTGTGGTCATTATATTCCCTTTGATTAGAATGTATCCTAGCAAGAAAACTGTAATTCCTAAGTTTAGATAAAAGGCATAAAGCGTTGGACTAACTATCTTTATTGCGTTACCATCTATCGTTCTACCAATTGCGATTAATAGTGAAGCTATTATCATGTATTGACATGGTCTATCCAAAAATATTGCCTTAAACGATTCAAATAAGTTGCTTTTCCTATTTAAGAAAGACACACCATAAAACAGAAATATTAATCCGGCCACTTTGAAAAATGTAATTTTTTCATTTAGGAATATTACGGCCAATATTAATAAAAAAAATACATTAAAATTATACAGTGGGCTTACCAATGAAGCTTCGCCATCGGATAGAGATTTTACATACAACCAAAATGCAATGGAATATACAATGCTACTCAATGCAACAAATGTTAGAATTGACACGTTTAATACAATATCCACAAATAGAAGCGTAGGTACTAAAAATATAGTTCCTAATCCAAAAAATAGAAAAGTGCCGCTAATGCTATCAGATTTTTCGCCAAGTTTTTTTACCAGAATTCTTTCCCAGCCCAAAAAAATTATTCTTCCCAAAAGAGCGAGATAAGAAATTAACATGTCAAGAAGTAGAATAAAGAGTATATAAAGTTAATATAAATTATGCGCAAAATTTATATAGTATTTAGTCAAATTTTATATATGATTGAGGACTACTTGATGGAATTAGAGCTTCGAGGTCAATCCAAAAATACAATTAGAAATTATAGTTATACAATCTCAAATTTTCTTGAATTCACTGATAAATCTCCTGAAAACATTAACGAACAAGATATTAAGAGATATATGATATATCTTAAAAATCAAAAAAACGCGACTAATAGAACAATACATAGACATCTTAATGCTTTACGTTCTTTTTTTAGATATCAGAATATTGATATTGCAGATAAGGTACAGCTCCCCAAGTTGTCCAAACCTCTACCTAAGTTTTTGACAAGAGAAGAAATAAAAATTTTACTTGAAAAAACTGATAGATTACGAGATAAGTGCTTAATTAGATTATTGTATTCTACAGGTTTGAGAGTGTCTGAGTTAGTTAATCTTAATAAAAATGATATCAAAACTGAATCGATACATGTTATATCTGGTAAAGGCGCTAAAGATCGTATAGTTTTTGTTGATCCCGGGACCCAAGAAATGATAAACCATTATATTTCAGAGAGAAATGACGATAACGAAGCTCTTTTTTTGAGTACCCATGGCGATAGAATATCTGCAAGAACTATCCAATGGTTAATAAAAAATTATTCAAAAAAGGCAGGAATTGAAAAAAAAGTTACCCCCCATGTATTGAGGCACTCTTTTGCAACTCATATGCTTGAAGGGGATGCAGATATTGTCGTTATTAAAGAATTACTCGGCCATTCTAATTTAGCTACAACCCAGATATATACGCACATAACTGATGAAAGGCGAAAAAAAGTTTACGATAAAGCACATCCATTATCGAAAGAATAACTTTAAAAACAACTACATGAGTTTCTAGTTGGTGTTTTGATGAGAGTAATTCTTTTAGGACCGCCTGGTTGCGGTAAGGGAACTCAAGCTGAAGTTATATGTAAAACTTTTGATATTCCCCACATATCTACTGGTGATATATTAAGAAATAATGTAAAAAGAAATACAGAAATTGGTTTATCTGCAAAAAAATATATGGATATTGGTAGTTTGGTTCCTGATGAGATAATTATACAGATGATCAAAGAAAGATTATTAGAAGATGATTGTAAGGAAGGATTTTTATTAGATGGTTTCCCAAGAACAATTACACAAGCAGAATCATTAGATAATTTACTTGAGCAAATGAGTATTTCTTTGGACCACATAATTAACATAGATGTACCAGATGAAGATATAATCAATAGGATATCAAAAAGACTTTCATGTGCTAATTGTGGGGAGGTATACAATTTATTATATAAAGTGCCAAAAAAAGAAATGACTTGTGATTCTTGTGGATTTAAACTTCACCAGCGAGAAGACGACAAAGAAGAAGTTATAAGAAACAGACTTGAAGTTTATAGGAAACAAACGGCACCATTAATTAAGTACTATAAAAAGAAGATAAAAAATATTAATGGAAGTAAAAATATTAGCGAAGTTACAAATGACATACTTGATATTTTAAAATAATAATTTTTTTCCCTTTAATACATTGGAGATGCTATATGTTCCATATGTGGGAGTATCTAGTTCCAGTTGAGATTGTTCTTTATAATCTCAAGAAATTACGATAAACGTTTTATTAAATAAAAGATAATCTGGCACACTTATTAACTGTTGGATTCTATCCAGTTATCAATTTTTATGTATTCTGCACCATTAATTTTTAAAAAGGGCGAGGCACTTTTTATCCTAACGCCCAATTTTAATAATTGCTCTCTTTTAAAAATATTATTTCTTTTTCTAAAGTTGATAATTCTATACGCACTTTTGGGTCCAATGCCAGGAACCCTTATAAGTTCCTCATAAGAGGCCTCATTTGGATCTATACCAGAATCAAGAGTATTCAGTGCAATTTGTAATTTAGGATCCTTATTATTTAAGAATCCATCTTCATTAAATGCTATTTTGATCTCTTTTTCTGAAAAATCATAAATTCTATATAGCCAGTCTAATTGGTACAATCTATGTTCTCGCCACATGGGTTGCTCAGATGTTTTCTCCAAAGGAGTACCCTGAATAGGATTAAATGCAGAATAATACACTCTTTTTAACATCATCTCTTTATATTCCCTAATGACTCTATTAAATATTTCAAAGTCACTTTCTCCACACGCACCTATTACAAGCTGTGTAGTCTGGCCATAAGGAAGCTTTTTTTTAAATTCTAATTTTTTAATAAAATTCTGTCTTTTTAGAATATCTTTCATATAGTTTTTTGTGCTGCTCAATTCGGAAAGATAATTGTTATTTGGAGTTTCTATGTTAATACTGAGCCTATCTACAATTTCAGATGCTTGTTTAATATATTCATATGACACGCCTGGCAATACTTTAAAATGGATATATCCTGAAAAATTATATCTTTCTTTTAAGATTTTTATAGTTTCAATCATTTTTTCAGTTGTTGCATTTTCGTCTGAATTTATACCAGAGCTCAAGAAGAGCCCATCTATGTAGTTTCTCTTGTAAAGCGATATCGTTACTTTGGCTAATTCCTCTGGAGTATAAGAATATATTTTTTTATGTCCATTATATTCGGTTGAGTTTTGGCAGTACTTGCAGTCATGAGTACAATAGTTTGTGAAGAGAGTCTTAAACAGTAAAACAGAACATCCGGTCGTTGTAAAAGAATGAAAATTAATCGGCCTGTCTACATCTTGCAATATTTCACTTCGATTAGCGATCCTTGGAGATGAAGACAATGTACACATATCATGTTTAGTTCCTTGGCCTAAAGTTTCTATCTTGGAGAAATCAAAGTCAGTAAATGCCCTACTTTTATCATTTGTACACTCATATTTACTTTGATAGGCAAGATGAATTATCTTCTCAAGAGAAGTCATAGAAAATAATTAGATTATCTTTATTTAGGTATTTAGTGTACACTTTTTTATTTTAGCAATACCAAAATATATATTTATTAAAAATAATGAAATAATTTTAAATGTTTTTCTTTTTTATTATAGTTCCTTTTACATTTCCTTTGATAGTTTCAGATAAAACGCTTTTTTTAGTTAAATTGATTACATCTATTTCTATTCCCATATCAAATATAGTGATTATTTCTGATAATTTGCCTTCCATCCCTCCAGAAGCATCACCAGTATCTTTTGCAAACTTAAAGACTTCATTGATATTATCTTCAGTTATCCTATCAATTAGCTTCACGTTTTCTTTTTTTGGGTCACCCGTATAGATCCCATCAACATCTGTTCCAAATATTACTCTTGAGGGCTTAAGTAGTTTTGAAAGATAAGATACTATTTGATCGCCGGATAATATTGAAAATCCTCTAGCCCTATCAAATACAAGATCTCCAGTAAATACTGGAAGTAAACCAAGCTCTATGGCCCGTAGTAGGGGTTCTTTGTGAAATTCAACGATTCTTCCGTTAGAAGTAATAAAGTTAGAGAAAGTACCTATCCTCACGGGAGTTAATCCATTTTGCATTAGTGATTTTAGTACAATACTATAAAGTTCACTGACACTAGCCCTTGTTTCAGAAAAACCTTTAAGCTGATAGTTGTCTAAATACCCTTTACCTAATGAATATTTCTTTGCGATTGGGTGGCCGTATGAACCTGCACCATGCACCAATATGGATACTATTCCAGCATCTTTAATTTCTTGTGCAAGATTGGAAATTACCTCCATATTGGGGGTAAAATCTTCACTTTTTTTAGTAATTGCCGAGCCGCCTGCTTTAATAATAATCATAAGAAAATATATTCTTATGATATTAAAAAGATTCCTATTGATCTAATAATTTGAATAAAAAGGATTGGAAGATTTGTTTAATGATTCTAGCTTTTCGAAGTATATGCCCATCAGGAATCCTATTAAAAAGAAGAATCCAAGTAAGATAATACTTAGAATTACAGTAGAGGTCATAAATAGATTGATTACAAACATTTCAAATCCTATTATGCAACCTAAGGTAAAAACAATTAAAGCCCTTAAATTCGACGCTTGAATATATTTTTTTGGAGGCACTTTGTCTATAACCTCATCTATAAGTGTCTTGACTTCTGTTATCAATTTTAAATCATTTTGTTTAATGGAAGCCATAAAAAATGTAACTCCTTATTTCATTTATAAACTTTGTGGTTAATAGCTATTTTATATACATAAATTAGTAAATATAAATAATATTCAAATTCCCCAAATAACCTAAAATCTATCATTAAATAACACATTATTATAAATTATTATTTTGTTTATTGATAATCAATAATAAACCTATAAGTTTATAAAGATAGCAAATAAATTGTATGTTGTTAGTTATAGTTCTCCATTATTTTTATTATGTAGAGGATAATAAGATATGTACAAAAAGATGGATGATATGGACTTATTGATAGACAATCACCATATAGATGGAAATTATTCAATAGAAGATATATCAAGAGAATCAGTAATTTTCATAGAGCTGATTCATGGGATAGTCCACGAATTAAGCAATTCTTTGACTTCTGCTATGGCTGCTACTGAAGTTTTGCAGGAAGAAATGATTAAATTAAGAAAAGGATTTAGTGACAATCACATTGATATTAAACTAGTTAATCATATCGAAAAAATCTTTACCCTGTACAAAACAACGACCGTCAAAAATCAAAATATTTTAAATTATTTACTAAAAATTGAATTTAAAATGCTAAGAGACCAATGTTATAAAATAAACTCCCCGCATCCAAAATTTGATCTCCTACAAAATTTAATATCGCTGAATATGAAAAGTAACGAAAAGATAGATTTAATTGTTAAAATTTTAAGAAACTTAGTAAATATTGATGAAGATATGGAACTAATCGATGTAAATGAGGTAATAAATACTAGTATCTTCCTATTACAAGACGAACTAAAAAATAAATACGTCATAAAAAAAGATTTTTCAAAAGTACCTTTAATCAATTTTAGTTTTCGCCAGTTAAACTATATAATCATTTGTATCTTATTAAAAACTCTTGAGATAATGAATTTCGGTGAACTTTCTTTAAAAACATTTGAAACTGATAAAGAAGTCTACATTATAGTTCAATTAAGTGGTGGAGAAATTACCCTAAAGAAAATTGAAGAAATAATAGCTCAGAAGGATTCGAAAATAGACATATGCTCGGTAAACAAATTACTTAAAAATAAAGGTGGCACCCTAACTATAAAAAAACTTAATGAGAAAAGAAGTTTAAATTTGGAAAAAGAATTAGTTGCAGATATAGAGTTTAAAATCAAGCTTAATAAAGCTAATGCAGTAAGCTTCAAATTAAATAAATCTGTTGATTCGAATAATAAAAATGAAAATGAATTTCAAGATTTTAAGCCAAGTTTATCCTATGAAGTAAAAAAGGAAAAAAATCAATCGAAAAATATTCTAATTGTTGATGATAATCTAGAAACGTTAGTTAGCCTATTTTTGACGCTAAAAAAAGAAGATTTTGGTAATAAGATAATTATTGCTAAAACTGCCGAGGCGGCATTAGAACAATTGCAAAAAATTAATTTTAACATAATTATTTCTGATTATAAGCTACCAGGAATGAATGGAATTGATTTTTTAAGCCATGTAAAAAATAATTATCCTAATAGTACTAGAATCCTTTTGACTGCATTTTTAACTAATTCTGTAAAAAAAGAAGCCAAAAATAAGGCATCAGTTAAAACAATAATTGAAAAGCCTTGGAATAAAGATAACTTAATAAAACTAATTAATGAATAATTTAAATAAAAATATTATTATACTAAAAGTTTATTGCCATGCTGAAATTATTTCTGTTTTTTTGTTTCCATTTTCATTATAAGTTATCTCCCACTTTGGAATCCAAACTAAAGATACCATTTTTATTTCTATATCTGATTTCTTTGGCTGTATTGTTACTTCTTTAACTTCGGTTGTCTCCTTTTCTCTTTTTTGCTTTATTGAATCTATTTGCAATTTGAGTTCATTTTCCAAGTACTCCATTTCTCTATTCAATGAATTGATATCTTTATTGACTCTCTCAATTTCTGCTGAGATATCCTTACTTTTTTGATATTTTTTCATTGTAGTTGTGGCAGACCTCGTAGAGCGTTTGCCCATAAACATACCGAGTACAGATTCTCCAGCAGAAATCACTGCTTCTTGTTTTAATGAATTTGCAGATGCTTGTTTTTTTAAAAGAATTTCTTGAGACTTACTTAATTTAGACTTGAGTTTTTGAATTTCTTTAGCGTATTTTTGTTCTATTTTATCAATCTCTTCATCTCTAGCTTCCCTAGCCAGTTGATTTAATTTTAAAATAAATTCCGCCTTTGATTCATTAGATTTTGAATATATCTTAAAATGAGGGCTGTGATATAATTTGAAATTACTATTGTAGAACAAGAAATCATTAAAACTCCTTTTAAGTTCATTAAAATCTTTAGGATTATTTATTTTTTCAGGAATTTCTGAGAACTTTGACTTGCTTTCGGGATCATTAAGAACTTGTGATACTTTTATTTCTTTAGATTCATCCCAACTTAATAATTCTGGGTTATCGATAATTAACGTCCTTTCTTGATCTTCCTTCAAATCAATATTTTTGTCTTGAAAATGGATTATTGCCTTTCCTATTACTCCTGGACTATAAATAAGGGAAGACTCTTCAAACTGCAATTCACTTTGATATTTGTTTTTTATTTCTTGAATAGAAAGAGCTGCATTTTTGACCACAGGCAAAAATATCTGTTGAATGTCTCTTGAAATTGTTGGTGGAGTTAAAGTGAATTTGTCTGAAGATGCCCCAATATAAGCCTTTGTTATTGTGGGCGAAAATTTAATTTCATGATATCTATCTTTCATTACTAACTTAATTTCATTTTTTGTCATTGGCCCTCTCAAATAACTCATAGCCCATCTTGTTTGGAAAATAATAGGATCTTTTGCATGAACATTATGAAGAATAAATACCCTTTTTCCCAAGTTAGATATTAATTTATTCATATTTTCTTTATTCAACGAATCTTTAGAATTTGCGCTAATTATGTCTAATCCTTCAAGCAATCTGAGTTTATCTCTTTCTGTCTGTAGTCTACCTATAAACCAAGTGCCGGTATTTGTAAGCCCTTTATAGTCCAAATCCACAGGATTTTGAGTGGCTAGTAGTACCCCAACTCCAAAAGCCCTCGCTTGTTTTAGCAAAGTAAGGAGGGGTTTTTTACTTGGAGGATTGGAAACTGGCGGGAAATAACCAAATATTTCATCCATATAAATTAATGTTCTGAGGCTATTTGTCCCACTTTGTTTTCTCATCCAAGATATAATTTGGTTGAAAAGAAGGGTGACAAAGAACATTCTTTCAGAGTCATTTAAGTGGGCAATATAAAAAATTGAATGCTTTGGTTTACCATCTTTATTTGAGATGAATTCAGGTATATCCAAGGGGTAACCTTCTAACCAATTTTTAAAGCTTGGCGATGCAATAAGATTATTCAATTTCATTGACAAGTTCAATCTATCTTTTTTTGGAAAAAAGGTATCAATTTCAAATACTCCTAGGGTTCTGAAAGGTGGATCTTGAATTGAGAGTATGAGTTTTGCTATATCGAGATTTTGATTTTTACTCCAGAAATTTTCAAATATGTTTGAAAGTAGAATGTGTTCACGAGAGTTTATTGGATCCGCTTCAATTCCAATTAGGCCCAGTAGACTGCTAACAATACCTTGTATTTGATCTCTAATTAATTCTGAATCTTCTTCCCAATTAAAAGAAGGCGCATCAAAAGAATGTAATATAGAAACAGGATGCCCTGCCTCACTTCCGGGTGTATATATTACAAAATCTGCATTTTCACGCAGCATTTTAATTCTATTTTCATCTTGGCCCCAATCTGCCAATCCCTTTTTCCATGATTCTGCCTGTTGTGCAGCATAGTCATCTATACTCATTCCTTTTCTGTTTGCTTCGTCAGGATCTACCCACGGGAGGAAACTCTCTTTTTTAAGTTCTGGGAAAGTAAGCAATAAATTTGTGATATCTCCTTTTGGATCAATTATTATCGCAGGGATATTGTCTATGGCAGCTTCTTCTAAAATATCAATACATAAACCAGTTTTCCCACTCCCAGTCATACCAATACAGACCGCATGTGTTGTAAGGTCCCTCGAATCATACATAACAAGCTTATCAGTTGGCATTCCATTTTTCATGTCAAATTCTTTACCTAAGTAAAATGAGCCTAATTTTTCAAAGTCCATTTTGTCCACCCTATATAAAATGCTTTAATTGAGTATATTAATCTTATAGTTAATAAACATATACTAGTAAAAATGAGTATGAAACTTAAATCATCCTTATTAACTAGATTCGATATCAATGGGCATAAGTTTCGTGTCTTTAATATTAATATAATACTCTTATTATATTGTTAATTAGTTACCGATATTATCATATGTAATTAACGATGGTTTTCGAAAAATTCGCAATGATAACCATCATCTTTAAAAATCGATAACTAATTTAATTTTTTATGAATAGATATACTATGGCTATTCTCTTTATGTTCATTGTTATTTTTGGACAAATTCCCACCCTATTGGCTAGTAAAGCAGATTGGAATTATAAAACAGATAAGGCAGTTTACTCTGTCGATATATCTTCTGAAGGAGACTATATAGTTTGTGGATCATTGGATAATAATTTTTATTTTTTATCCAAAGAAGGCGATCTTTTGTGGAAATATCCGTCAAATGATAGGGCATTATGTGTAGATTTAACACCTGATGGTTATTATATAGTAGGGGGTTCAAAAGACAAAAAAGTGTATATGTTTTCTAAAGAAGGAGATTTACTTTGGTCCTTTGTTACAGGAAATACAGTTGAATCAGTTGCACTATCATTTAATGGATCAAAAATAATTGCAGGATCTGACGATGGAGCGGCTTATTTTTTATCAAAGGAAGGTAGCCTACTTTGGAAATATGAAACTGGGGCCCCTGTTACAACAGTCGCTATTACCCCAAATGGAGAATATATTGCTATAGGTTCAAATGATAAAAGTATATACTTTTTGTCAGAAGACGGTAAAGTTATTTGGAAAATAAAAACTCTGGGCGAGATAAGTTCAATAGATATGAGTTTTGATGGGGCTTACATTGTTTCTGGTACGAAAAATGGTTGGATTTATACTATATCAAATTCCGGAGAGATATTAAATAAAACTAAGAAAAATAATGGAGTAGTAAACGTCAAGATCACCCCTAATGGAAATTACATAGTAGCCGGCTCAAGGGATGGAGGGGTATATGCTATGTCAAATAATGGTAAACTGTTATGGCAATCTCTTGATGATAAAGGGATATACTCTGTAGCCATTAATCCAGATGGAACTAAAGTTGCAGCTGGATCTATGGACACCATCTACATATTGTCCAAAAATGGAAAGGAAATAAAATGCTACCAAACTTACGATGACAAATATTACTTGTATTCCATTAACTCTTTAGCAATTTCACTTGACAGCTCGACATTGGTATCAACTTCTAGGGAATGTATTTTTTATTTTAATCACGACACGAAAAAAGAATTTGATTTAAATGAATGCGTACCAACTAAGAAAAATGAATCGACAGACACATGTTTTCAAAAAAAATTATCCGAATTAAACGAAAATCCTAAGAGAAAAACTAATGAAATAATAAGCATTCTGCTTAGTTTTTTTAGAATTAGATAAGAAGGTATAATATTAATCATATTTTTGACACACTGGACAAAAATATGAGGATGACCCAAGAATATTTTCTTTTAGTATTTTATTGCCACACAATTTACATTCATTGGTATTTTTACTCACGAGCCTAACATATTTTCCCGAATTACCATAAAGATCGTATTCGTCTGAACTTCCACCAAGTTCAATTGCAGAATTTATTGTCTTGATGATAGAATCATAAAGATTGTTTCGCTCTATTTCCTTAAGATCAGATACTTTTCTTTTAGGATGTATTTTTGCCATGTAAAGAATATCATTTATATAGGCGTTTCCAAGGCCAGACATTTCTTCTTGAAGATTTAGTGCAGCTTTAATTGATTTATTTTCATTATTTGATAAAACATGTAAAAAATAGTCTAATGTAAATTCTGATTCATTTGGAGAAATACCAATATTGCCGGCATATCTGTGAACTTTTTTCTCTTCTAATGTGGCAACTACTATAAATGCGTATAGGAAAAGATTTAGTGTGACTATGGAACCATCATCAAATTGAAAACTAACATGGTATTTTGGAGGTAATGGCAAATCTTTTTTGATATACAGAAATTTACCTATTATTTCGCCAAACATTAAAATACTGCCATTTTCAAACTCTAAAAATATCCACTTACCTTTAGGGATTATTCTTTTTATTTTGGAATTTAATATATCTTTAGTTCTATTGTCAAGATTTGACATTCCCTGTTTAATTGTGGATTCTAAGTGTTTGGTCAAAATGATGTTTGTAATTTCTTTTCCCAGTAAATTTTCTTTCATTTGTTCTGATATCGTTAGTATCTCAGGTATTTCCAATCCCATAAAAACAATTAACTAAGGAATTATAGGTATATAGCTTTATTGTTTCCAAAATGTGCTATCAAAAAAATACAGGACCGGGCATATTTATTTATTCCTAGCTATATTGAAATAATATGTACAACATACCTATTCTCACTCTATAGGGCTCTAGAAATTTATTTACAAAGGACTCATGGCATGAAATCTAGATATACTAAGAATATAGGTATTGGTGAAATCAAAATGATTATATTTATCAACTATTTTCTATTAAAAGATCCATTAAAAGAAAAGATCAGTGATTTAAAGGGATCTGGCATTAGATGAGGTAAAAATTACTAACTGAATTAGAAAAATATTTAAACGTAACTACTATTAACTTGGATGTAATAGGGGCGTAATTATTATGAACAATAAAATAACTGCCATTTTCATAGTAGCTATATTCTTGATGTCTTTTGGGGTAGTTCTTGCAGCTGACGGGGATGTTATCTGGAAAAGAGAGTATGACGGCAATGGTCCTGACTACGCAATGGGTGTAGCAACAGACTCTTATAACAACGTCATAGTAACAGGTTATTCTTTTATGGGCGATAATTTAGATAATTTAAACTACTGCACCATAAAGTACGACGCAGCCGGAAACATTATCTGGAAAAGAGAGTATGACGGCGGCGATGAGGACGGAGCAAAAGGTGTAGCAACAGACTCTTATAACAACGTCATAGTAACAGGTATTTCTGAGATAGGTGGCAGGCGTTCTGACTACTGCACCATAAAATACCAAGGTGTTCCTCCAAGAAGTAAATCCCTTCCAATAGACAAGTTCTTGAAGATACTTAAGAGAAACAGGTGCAAAAATCATCCAGATGCAGAAGACTGTAAAGTTTAGTGACTTTATTTATTTTTTATCTTTTTTATATTAAACTTAATACTAAATACTATTTTGCTCTAGGATTTGCATAATATATCTGGCCCTAAAATTAAGGCCATGAGCAACAACTTGACGCAGACAAGGCTTGATTTTTTCTATAGGATTCAGGTCCAGAAGACCATACCTGAGTTTATTAGCATCAGAAAGATGAAGGTGCATGACAAGCGTATAACGATAGCATCCACAAGGAACGATTGTGAAAGCTTAGTCTGCCCCCATGTCAAAAGATCGCATGTCAGTAGATCATTCTCATACATCAGGTGCAACTATTCTAGCAATTTCAAAAAGCAGAGCCCGGGCCCATGTCACATCTGCCCGATGAAAAAGATTAGAAACATTTGGATCCCCGTTAGAACAGAGTGTCGGGAAAAAGAGTGGAAAGTGATGCCAAGCAACAAGTTCTGGAACTGGAAGAAAGAATGATTTCTATTTAAAAAATAATTTCTTCCTTTTTTCCATATTTTTATAAAAGATGAAACTTATAATTATACGTGGTAAAGATGGAAGAAATAAATTGTAAAAAATGCGGTAAAATTATTTCCAGTGAATTCCCACATTGCCCTTATTGCAGAGAAAGTTTGTCAAAGGAAAAACAAGATCGGGCTAATTACTTTTCTTTATGTAGGCATTGTGGCAGGGGATTAAGAAGGATATGGATAACTTGCCCCTACTGTAACGGCATATTGGATTCAATATCATATGAAAAGTATAAACATATGGAAAGTAAGAATCCTGAAGCTGTAGAATCTAACAGAAAGGGAAATGAGTATCTTGAGTCGCGTGATGCTGCAAATGCAATCAAGTGCTATGAAAGAGCTATTGAACTGGATCCAAGCTATACAGTCGCATGGCGTAGCAAAGGAATATCACTTTTAAATATAGGGAGAGACTCAGAGGCATTGTCGTGTTTTGAAAGGGCTACTGAGCTAAATCCAAATTATGCACCTGCATGGCGTAACAAAGGAGTGTCACTCCTTAGGCTAGGGAAATATCCAGAGGCATTGTCATGCTATGAAAGAGCTATCGAACTGGATCCAAATAATGCGTTTGCATGGCGCAATAAAGGAATATCTCTATTAAATATGGGAAGGTATTCAGAGGCATTGTCGTGTTTTGAAAGGGCTACTGAGCTAAATCCAAAGGATGCACATGCGTGGTGGAACAAAGGAGTTGCACTTCAGGAACTCGGTAGGGATACCCTAGCAAATGAATGTTTAGATAAGGCCAAACAGCTCGGATATAAGGAATAGTATCATTAATTGATTATTTTGATTCCTATTTTAAACATAAGGATATTTTTAAAATGGGCTCTAAGACAGGAGGGGTTTTAGAATTTGTTGAGCCATCAAAGGACAAACAATTCATCTATAAGGAGAATGAAAGAAATATCCTAGTAAGATAAGCTTCAGTTAGCAATAAATGGTAGTAACTCTTTATATTATGCATGGGATGTATTTCTGAAGCTATATGCAAGGATTGTGGCACAAGATACGAAGTTCGTATGGGTGGCGGATTCATTGTCCACGACCTGCACTGCGACAAGTGCGGCGAGTTACGATGCGTATCATTTCATGAACTGGGTGAAATCCATTTAAAATTCATAAAAGGAATTAAGATACCTTATTGCATTGCAACTGGGGCTTCCGACAAGTATATCCAAGAAAACTATCCGGGAGAACCAATAGACGAGGACGAGTACCATAGATTGGTCGAAGAGTTTGCAGGAAAATGTAAGTGTGGGGGGAATTACACATTTAAGGCCCCTATAAGGTGCCCTAACTGTAAGTCTATTAATTTTGAACATGATCCTACTAAATTTACCTTATATGATTGAAAGTGAATTAAATTACTCTAAATAATATCCTTTCGATCTTTTCTCATTCCAAAAGCTATAATTGAAATTAATGAACTTCGGGCTCAAAATAACTTATTTGAAATAAAAAACAACATCACATTAACTTTGTAAAGTGTGCGGGGGCCGTGATTTGAACACGGGAACTCCTACGAGACAGGGTCCTAAGCCCTGCACCTTTGACCAGGCTCGGCAACCCCCGCGTATTTATAAAATCCAAACCATATATTTTGAAATTCTTTATAAATGTAACGATAATTGTTACGTCAATTAAATACAGTGAAACTTTTATATTAAGCCAATAACTTATTTTTAGGTGTAAGAAATGGAACATTTAATGGCCGATAAGGCGAAAGATATTCTTGGGATAATGAAGGTCTTTTCTATTGACCCTCTTGAAGTTAAAAATTGTAGTTTCCCGGGGCATAAAGGAAGGGATTCTGGGGATAGTAGTATTGGTTTTTTAGAATATACTGATGATAAAAATATCTACACCATCCATTCTGTTCATTATTGTAGACAACACAGGAATATATCTATATTAGAAATACAAAAAAGATTAAAAGATAAAATTAAAGGCATTACTGAAGATAAAGGCACAGTATTAATAACAAAAATTAAGATAGATCCTGAAAGCTTTCCAGAAAAAGATATTCTTGGTAAAAAGGTTAGTATTGAAGAAACTACTTCAATTCTTATTAACAAGGGTAATTTAGGATTTTTAATAAATATTTCTGAAGAATCAAAAAATATGACATTGAAGGAAGTTATTGATAAAATAATGAATCTAGAAATTGAATTTGATATCGCTTGGGAGGAATTCTAAATTTGAAGAAAACTAAGATAATATGCACAATAGGGCCAAGTGTTTCAAATTATGAGATGATAGCAAAACTTGTTAACTCTGGAATGGATGTAGCAAGATTAAATTTCTCCCATGGCACCCACTCCGAACATCTCAAGGTGATAAAAACAATAAGGGAAGTATCTGAAGATACAAACAAAAGAGTGGGTATTCTGCTGGATACCAAAGGCCCCGATATTAGGATTGGAGAGTTCAACAATACAATCCGTATATTCACGGGACAGGAATATGTATTTTCTTCAAAAAAACAAAATGGTATTATCCAATTACAAAATGATATATCCCAATTTTTGAAATCTGGTGATAGAGTCTTAATTGATGACGGTACACTAATCTTTACGGTAGTTAAAATTGAAGATGGAAATATTTATCTCAAAGCATTGAATGAAGGATATCTTAGACAAAAGGTAAGTATAAACATACCTGGGGATGCATATTGTCCTTCCGCCGTTACTAAGAATGATATAGTTGACATCAAATTTGGAGTGAAGAATGATGTAGATTTCATTGCACTGTCCTTTGCATCGACTAAAGAGGATATATTGAAAGCTAGAGAGTTAATAAATGGGGAACAATGGATTATATCAAAGGTAGAATCAAATTATGGAATAAAAAACATAAATGATTTAATAGAATATTCTGAAGGAATAATGGTTGCGAGAGGGGATTTAGGTGTTGAAATTGATCTTTCTAGAATCCCAAGCGTTCAAAGATCTATAATAGAAAAATGCAATGCCAAAGGTAGACCAGTCATAGTAGCAACTCAAATGTTAAACTCAATGATAGAAAATCCAAGGCCAACTAGGGCGGAAGTAGAGGATATAGCCAGTGCAATTTACAGTGGTGCTGATGCAGTTATGTTATCAGGTGAAACAGCAATTGGGAAATACCCGATTGAGAGTGTGGAAATGATGGTAAAAGTGGCCATTGAAACTGAGAAAGAACTTAAACCGAGAACGGATTATGGGCCATCTAAAAGAATTGCAGACGTGATATCTTCTCTTGTCGCTAAAGCCGTATTACTTTCTGAAGTTAAAGCAATAGTTACTTCAACTAGATCTGGGTATACTGCATGTATGGTGTCTCGACATAAACTGTCTGTACCCACCTATGGTATGACAAACAATCCCGCAACTGCCAGAAAGCTCTCTTTAGTTTGGGGTATAAGAGAAGTGCATTTAAACAGAGAGAAAGAGGGGATTTCAGACGGAGCCTTTCATGCTGCCAAATATTTAAAAAGTGAAGGATTACAAGATAGTGATCTTTTCATTTTTACAGCAGGAGTTAGTAATTCAAAAAAACAAAGAACTAATCTGCTAGAAATTAGAGAGATAGGAGAGGTCTTATCTTCTTGAAAGGAGCATTAACGAGATTGTTGCTATTAATCCAGATAATGTTAGCACTAAAATGGCTTCTTGTAAAGTACTAAAAATTGATTTTTGAGCTTTTAACTGAGGTGTTGTTTGTTCCAGAGTTAGATTTGTATCGTTTGCTTCATTTGTTTTTAATTCACTTGGAGAGTCCAATTTCACTACTTCTATAGGATTAACAATTAATTTAATTGGAAATTTCAAATAAGTGGATTTGTCATATATATCTTTTATTTCTAGATTAAGATATATAGTATGCTCTCCAGGGGTATCTGGAATTTCAGTAACTACTATTTCTTTTTTAACTAATGAAATAATTGCACCAACATCTTCGGTATAATCTAGATTAAATTTAGATTTATCATATTCCATTATCATATATGAACTCTTAACTGTAGATCCTCTATTGGTAATATAGATCGGTAGTGAATAAGGAACTTCTTTTATTTCAAAGCTTCTTTTATCTTTTAAGTCAACTATAGGCGTCCTGACCCCATCAATTCTAAATGGAACTTCTTGTAAAAATCCTTCAGACGCATAACTACACTTCAAACCTGAACAATATACTTGATAAGAATATTGAGTTGTTACCTTTAATGGATATGTTCCAGGATCAATAGCTTTGACTGTATAACGAATTCTTTCTATTTTCTTTTCACCTGGCTGTAATTCTCCATAGATAAATTTATTTTTATTAAGTTCAAAATATTCATCTTTTACATAAATATTGATATTTTTTAAGACATTATTGCTTGCATTGTCAAAAACAATTGAAAATTCTCCACTGTCACCTGAATAAAAAGAAGGTGTTTTTTCGAAGTATATCTTCATTTTCTCGTTTGGCGCTGTTATCCCAGTGATTGTAAGGAAACTCAACGTTAAAAAACCTATAAATATTATAGTATAGAGTTTTCGCATATAATAAATAGTAAATAGAATATTTTAAAAGCTTTATTCTTATAAATTATGTGATGGATACAAATATGTTTGAATATTTTGATGTTACTGCAGATATTGGCGTCAAGGTATGGGGAAATTCTATTAATGAATTATTTGAAAATGCGGCTATTGCAGTCACAAGTTTAATGATAGATCCAGCTAGATTGAAAAGAAATATAACTAAAGAAATTTTCGTCGAAGGAAATGATATTCCTTCCCTTTTAATCAATTGGATTACGGAACTTTTAATAATCAGAGATAGTGAAGCGATTCTGTTTTCATCTTTTAAAGTGAATGTTTCAAGTGATGGAAGAACTCTAACCGCTAAAATTCTGGGGGACCATATTATTGGAAGTACTATAGAAATGGATATAAAAGCAATAACATATTCTCTCTTTGAATTAAAAGAGTTAGATAACAGCTTCCATGTGCAATTTGTTCTCGATATATAAAAAGTGCACATTCAATAAGAAGATTAGATATGCCAATTTATAACGATTTATTATAATAAATCTATAATGTATGAAAAAATTTATATATGTAGAACTCAAATATAAAAATGGCGATATTATGGTTGAACTAATAAAAAAAATGCTAGTTCCAGTAGATGGTTCTAAAGCTTCTGAAAAAGCGGTAGAATATGCATCATGGGTAGCTAGTAAAACAGGAGCAAATGTAACTATAATACATGTGCTGGATGTAGATAAGTTACAGATGAATTATGAGGCAATGGATAGATTTTTGCCTGATTGGAAAGATAAGATAAAAGGAACAGATGATATAAAGAGGTACTCTCCTTTCTTCGAAAATCAGCTATCTTGCATGATGGACGATCCAATATGCAAAAGAGGAAATAATATACTAAAGGAAATGGAAAAACTTGCAGCAAAGAATGGAATGAAAGTAAAAACAATGCTTAAACTTGGAAGAGTTGTTGACACAATAGTACAGATTGCAGATGAAGAAAACTTTGATCATATAGTTGTAGGTAAGACTGGGCTCACAGGAATCCGAAGATTAGTTATAGGCCATGTTGCAGAAGATGTTGCAAAATATGCTTCAGTTAGAGTAACAGTAGTTCCTTAAACATAGTAATTTAATTTTTTTATTTTTATACTATTCTGTTAATTTTGTATAATAAAAAGGATAAGTTTTTTAATAGAGAAATAAATTTATAATATATGCCTCGAGCTAGGAAAAAAAGATGTATTTATGTAGATACCTATACCCGTTACTTTAAACCTCGTGGAGTACCATTAGAACAACTAGATATTGTTAGGCTTACTTTTGAAGAACTTGAGGCAATTAGACTCAAGGATTTAGTTGGATTGGAACAAATAGAAGCTTCTGAAAAAATGGGAATTTCCCAGCCAACTTTTCATAGGATACTAAAAGAAGCCAGGAATAAAGTATCAGACGCTCTCGTTAATTCTAAAGCTATCGAGATATTTGGCGGGGATTATGAAATCGGCATTACACAATTTAAATGTCAAAATTGTAATCATATATGGGAGTTGGATGCTAGTTCAAAGATTGATAGAAAATGCCCAAATTGCAATAGGGAAAAAATTATTAATCTCATGAGTAATATGTACAATTGTAAAAAATAGGAAAAATAGTTAACTGTATAACTCTCTCCAATAAGATTTAGAGGAATATTATGAAAATTGCAATACCAACAGATTTAGAAGGCGGACTTTCAGACACTGTTTTCAATCATTTTGGTATGGCCCCTACATATACTATCGTAGAGATAGTTGATAATAAAATCAAAAGTATAGAGGTCCTAAAAAATACAAGTGATCACTTTGGTGGATCTGAGAGTCTCATAGACTTGTTTTTCAGAAAAAATGTTGGGATTATAATCTGTTCAAATTTAGGGCCGCATGTTATGGAAGCTCTTAGAAGTCAAGGATTTGATATTTTCTTCACTAAAAGAGAAAAAATTGAAGACGTTATTAGTAAATTTATCAAAGGCGAATTAGAAAGATTTTCAAACGGAAAAGCATCCTGTAATGCCCAATAATATCATTCAAATTTGTAGTTTTTTATCTTTTTAATCCAGTAGTTTGAATAAAGCGCACCTATTGGATTATGAGCTAAAATCCTATCCTTGACTATAAGAACTGTAGTGGGAGCCTTTGAATATTTGATAAATAGAGAATCATGGCCTACACACAATCCTACGACAATATTGAATTCGGTACCTTCTTTTTCTAGTAATTTAGCCTGGCCTATAGGATTGCATGCAGATTCACTTAAATTGTTAGATAAAGTTTTAACTACACCGAAGTCACCTTTACCAATTCCGTGAGCTTTACAAATAGCAAGAGATACTTCAAATCCCTTTTCTTGAAGCAAATCGGTCAGGATCTGAGATTCATTTTTTAGCCCTATACAAGATGCAATACCAAGTTTTTTGTAATTCATTCTTTTTGAAAATTCAATTAACTCCAATACCCGTGGGAGTTTCATATATGCATCTACTTCAAGTTCAGTTGAAGTTATGTAAAAATTACTATTTTCTTCTTTTTTTATTTCATTTTCTGCATAGATTCGGATATCCTTACCATAACAATTTATTCCTTCCTTACAGAAGGAATCTTCACAATCATTACATCTCATAGAAAAAGTAAATATCAATAGTTTAAAAAGATAATTATTTTATCCCAGTTATAATGTCTGTTTTAAAGTCAAATAGTGTTTTTTTCTCATTTTTATCTTGTATAGTCATAGTATTACCATTAGTAACTTTCCCTACAATTTTAGCTTCTATTTTTTGCTTTTTAAAAAGAGATAATATCTTATCAGAGTTTTCAGGTGCAGATGTCAATGTAAATCCATATCCTGGATAAATTTTTAACCAGTCTATAAAATCTATATTTTCAGGTCTTTGTATTTCTTCAATGTCAATTACCGCTCCCTTTCGTGATGTTTCAAGAAGCATTCCAATTGTGCCTAATATACCAGGATTAGATATATCTTTAGCTGCAAAGGAAAGTTCCCTTTCTGCAATTTCATTCATTATGCTAAGTTTAGATAAACATTCTTCGGATGATTTATTTAGAGTGGTATCCCAATTAAGAAAATTATTATACTGCCTGCCATCCATATCCATTGCCAAGATAATATCTTCACCTTCTTTTGCAGAAAAACTTGAGAGTATTTTTGATGCATTTCCCATTATTGAAACAGATACAGTAGTAGACTGGGTATCTGGGTGGAGGTGTCCTCCCACCATTGGAACTTTAAATTTATCACAACCAGTTTTAATTCCTTCAAGTAAGCTTTTACAATTATCCGTCTTTTTTAAAGACATAATATTAACCATAGCAATAGGCTTACCTCCCATTGCATAAATGTCGTTGACATTTACAAGCACAGCACAATATCCTGCCCAAAAAAGATCATTTAATAAATTTGCCCATATCCCATCTGCAGCTAAAAGCAAATAATTGTTGCCATATTTTAAAACTGCAGCATCATCGCCGAAATCAATAACAGTGTTTCCATAATTAGAAAATGGTTTAAATTGATTAATTAGGTATTTAATAGGATTTTTTCTTTTAACACCTTCGTAATTTCTAATTTCTTGAACAATTCTATTTAGATCTGTCATACATTTCAACATGCGGTTAAAGGATAGATTATTTATAAAAGTTTTTATTTTATGATACTTTCCATAAATTTCCTAATCTCAGTCGGTGTAGAAGATTCAAGGCCATATATTTCAGAAAATTTTGAAGTTGTTTTTAGCATTTTAGTTTTTCCACATGGTTCAGCGTCAACTAGGCCTGCTTCAACTAAGGATTTGACATGTTCATAACATTGACTTCCCCTATATTTTACTAAATCAGATTTTTTTAATGGTTGTTTGTATGCAATAATAGCTAATGTCTTTAAAACAGCCCCTCTTATCTCTGATTTAGGGGCAAAATCTGCAGTTAACAAGGAAAACTCGTTTTTTACCTGCATTGTATACCTATCCTCAACGGCCCGTATAACTTCTATAGCGCTACCTCTATCCCGATAATCTTTTGAAAGACTTTCAATCAATCCCTCTACATAATCTCTTTCTTTTATACCTAGTTTTTTTAGTAATTTAGAAATCGGAACAGGCTCACCAGATATGAAAAGAATTGCTTCAATTGATGCTTTGTCTTTTGATATATCCATATATCTCCTAATATTGTTTACATTTAAATGGTTTACACGTCAAATAATAGTAAAAACAAAAATAAATTAGAAACTTTTTTAATGTTCAAAGAAATGTCAAATTAGGTGAGGGAATGGATTTGGAAGAAATAGTCGATAAAACAATGAAATTTATACATTCTGAAGGGGAAGTATTTGCCCAAAAAATAAAAGTTATTTCTTATGATATAGAAAAAAGCAATATTGAGATTGGTGAGGAAAAAGAGACAATTGGGATTGGAGTAAGAATAATTGAGGGAAAAAAGCAGGGATTTTCATTTACAAATAATCTTAATAGTTTAGAAGATTGCGTTAAGACAGCGTATAAAGTTCTTAAAGTGTCTAGGGATAAAGAAGATTTCATTAGTCTTCCCACTCCAACTACAATTAAAGAGAGAAAATTAGTAGACAAGTCTTTGTATGATATAACTTCTAACGATTTAATGGAATTCTCAGTAGACATGATTAAAGGATGTAAAGAAAAAAATGGAATTCCTTCTTCGGGAAGTACTAATCTTACATTCTATGAAGAGTCAATTTCGTCGACAACAGGAATTTCTTTACATCAAAAGTATGCGACTCTTTTTGGGTACCTCTCTTCCATTTATAAAAATGAGGATGTATCTACTGGTTTTGATTATAATATTATGAGAAAAAAATTCAATTTTGCTCCAATTGGGGAATTAGCTGCATTGAAAGCAAAAGAAACGAGTAATGCAAAAAAGATCCGTTCTATGCATTGTGACGTAATATTGGGGCCTGAAGCGATTTCTTCATTATTATCAAATACATTTATACCTCATCTTTTTGCGGAAAGTGTTGACAAAAATAAAAGTTTTTTAAAGGAAAAAATAGGCAAAAGGATAACAAATCTTACAGTGATAGATGATGGTACACTTGAGTATGGTGTTGCTTCTACAAATTTTGATGGAGATGGTAACCCTACAAAAAGAAACATAGTCATAGACAATGGTATATTGAAAAAATATCTTTATGACGATTTTTATGCAAAAAAATATGGAATTGAATCTACAGGTAATGCAGAGAGAAATTATAACTCCCTTCCCTCAATTGGCATTACTAATTTCATAATTGAAGGAGAGCCATTAGAAGGAATACAAGAAGGATTTATTATAAATGAATTAAGAGGCGCACATACAGCAAATCCAATTTCTGGAGATTTTTCCGTAGAAATATCAAGTGGATTTTACATTAGTAATGAGGAAAAACAGCATCCAATCAAACATGGAATGATGGTGGGAAATATTTTTGAATTCTTAAATAAAGTTAAAGGAATATATGGGCAAGTAAAAAATACGGGCGGTATAATTACTCCTTCAATTATATCAGAAGCGAGGGTAGTCGGATGATAGGAATAGTCGGTATGCCAGGTTCTGGAAAAAGCGAATTTGTTAACATTGCACTTACTTTAGGGTATAGATTCATCTCGATGGGAGATATTGTAAGGGAAGAAACTGTAAGAAAAGGATATCCGTTAGAAGAAAGTGGAAAAGTTGCTCAGAAACTTAGAGATGAAAACGGGCTTGATATCATAGCTATTTTGACTTTAGACAAAATAAGGAAGATTCATGACAATAAATTTTTGATTGAGGGCATACGGGGAATAAAAGAAATTGAAAGATTTAGAATGGAAATGGATTTTTTTTTAATTGGTATACACTGTTCGCCTAAAATCAGATTTGAAAGATTGAAAAATAGAAAACGAGACGATGATTATCAAACTTATGAAGAGTTCTATACTAGAGATCTAAGGGAGCTTTCGTGGGGGTTAGGTGAAGCATTGGCCCTATCTGATGTTATTATTAACAACAACAGCACTTTAGAAGATTTTAAGGAAAATATCTATGCGGTGATTAAAAATTATGAGCTTTAGATTAGAAGTCTCTGCAGATGTAAAGAAAACTGAAGACCCGGAAAAAGTAAAGATATCAATAACTAATATATTTCCGGATATCAATATAGAAAAAAATAAGGATATAGTTATCGGATATTCTGAAGACGAAAATGTCCTTTCAAGGTTCATCGAATTAATACATTCTGATGCTATAAGGGATAGTGTCAATATGATATTAAAAGAAGGTATCCATGAATTAAACATATCCTTTTTGATGAATAAACAAGCTGCGTTTGCGGGCAGAGTAAATTTATCAAAATTATCCCCACTTGGCTCAATAAGAGTAAAAATATACGTAGAAAATCCATATGAATTTATAGATAAAATAGCGCCTAAGACAATTTGATTTTTAATAGTTTTGTAATCTACTTTTTGTGATTCCACTCTTTTGAGTTATATTTTTCATAGGCCAATTTTTTTGCAAGAGAAAGCTCTTCTTTAGAAAGTTTACCTTTGTTTGATTTTCCATAAATTTCTTCAAATCCTTTTTTTAAATTTTTGATTAATTCTTTTTTGTCAATACTGTATCCTTCCTTAGAAAGAGTTGTAATCCTCTTTCTTATTTCCATTTTTTGATTGGATACCCTAAGAGCTTTTTCCATTAATTCAATATTTGTATTAAACATAAGAGTTCCATGTTGTAGGATAATCCCATTTTTTCTAGTTTGGGCCGAGCCAGATATTTTTTTTGAGTTGAGGGTAAGATCATTAAGAGGTTTGAATTCAACGTTTATACCCATATTCTTCAACCCTTTTATGACTCCCCCATAAATAAATTCAAATGAATCAAGGATATTATAAGGAGATTTTTTTTCAGACACTATAACAGAATAAGTTACTTCCCCCATATAGTCATGAAAAACATTCCCTCCCCCTGTTATTCTTCTAACATAGTCAATGTCATTTCTAAGACAATAATCTATATCAATTGAAGAATTTAGTCTTTGAAAATAACCAATTGAGATGCATGAAGGAAAAAAAGAATAAAATCTAAATGTGTCTTCCACTTTATCTTCGATCCTTAATAATAGTAACGCCTCATCCAAACCCATTGAAAGATATCCATTTTCTTTCCTATAAGGTAAATATCTCATAGAATGATTACTATAGAAAAGTATTTATAGGTTTATGTAATTGTTATCGATGGGAAGGGAAATGGAGGAAAAAGTTAGAATCCTCTCATATTTTTTCACCTCTAGTGCTAGATTTCCCTTCCCTCGTTATGGCTTTAGGAGGCATTTATGTATCAAAGAATTTTAAAATTACTTGAGAATGAAGAATCACCTATTTCTGCAGAAAACATCAGTGAAAAAACAAAAGAGAGTTTAATTAAAACTAAGTCTCTTTTGTTAAGATTGCAAGAAGAAGGTAAAGTTGAAAGTAGCAAAAAAGAAAATAGTATAGTGTGGCAGATAAAGAAAAAAGATGATATTGAAAAGAAGTTAGAAAAGATGGTAAGATAATGCCTTTGTCTCATCCCTTTATAAAAGGGGAGATTTCGCCTAGACCCTATCAAGAAACAATTTTTGTAAAAAGTAAGGATAAAAATACACTAGTCATACTGCCAACAGGTCTTGGAAAAACTTACATTGGAATTTTATTAGCAGCATATACCTTACAATTACTGAGAAAAAAAGTGTTAGTCCTGGCTCCAACTAAGCCTTTGTCAGAGCAGCATTTTAAAACTTTTTCAGAAATATTGAATGTTGATAAAGAGAGCGTTGCCATTCTTACCGGGGTTGTGTCACCAATAAATCGAGAGAAAATATATAATAAATCTTTAGTTTTGATGGCCACCCCCCAAGTCATAGAAAATGACATTTTAAATGGGAAGATAAATTTAAGCGAATTTGGGCTTATTATTTTTGATGAAGCGCATCGTGCAATAGGAAATTATGCATACACTTACATAGCAGAAAAAGCTATTTCTAAAAATGTTAGAATTTTAGGTTTAACTGCTTCACCTGCATCAAATAAAGAAAAAATGCAAGAAATAATCAAAAATTTAGGAATAGAACATATAGAGTTAAGAAATGAAAACTCTCCAGATGTTAAACCTTATGTTCAAGATATTGAAATTTCTTGGATTACAGTTAAACTACCTGATGAGTTTTTAGAAATTAAGAAGTTACTTGAACTTTTATTGAACAGAGAAATAACAAATCTAAAAGATCTAGGATTTGTTTCATCCCAAGAAGTCACAAAAAAAGAAATATTGGGCACTGTACTTAAAATTAATAATAAAATTAAAGAAGTGCCAATCCAAGAGAAATCAGTTTATTATGGAGCACTCAAATCTCAAGCAAAGGCAATTAAGTTATACCATGCTTTAGAATTATTAGAAACTCAAGGCATTTCTTCTTTGATATCATATTTTAAAAAAATGCGCGAGGGAAAAAGCCGCTCTTCATTAGAGCTACTTTCTGAGAAAAATGTAATGAAAATTATAGCAATGGCAGATAATCTAAATCAAATGGGCATAGAACACCCTAAACTTTCAAAGTTATATGAAATCGTCGCCAATAACGTAAGCGAAGGAAAAAATTTAATTGTTTTTTCGCATTATAGAGACACTACAATTAGAATCGTTAATGAGTTGAAGAAAATAGATGGAGTAAAAGTTGAGAGATTTGTTGGTCAAGCTTCAAAAAGGGGAGACGAAGGTTTATCTCAAAAAAAACAGAAGGAAATAATAGAGAAATTTAGATTGGGCGAATTTAACGTACTTGTTGCTACATCAGTAGCTGAAGAGGGACTTGACATACCAGAAGTCGATATGGTCATATTATTTGAACCCGTACCTTCAGAAATACGAACAATTCAGAGAAGAGGTAGAACTGCTAGAAGAAGAAGCGGCCAAGTGATAATTCTTATTGCAGAGAAAACTAGAGATGAAGGGTACTATTGGGCAAGTAAACGAAAAGAAAAATTAATGAGGCACACCGTAATGGAATTGAAGAGAAATATCAAGAAAAGTGATGAAGCTATTATTGCTGGAAAAGGACAGAGTAAGCTCAAAGATTTTGTTGAAATGCCCCACATCATAGCAGATGACAGGGAAGATAAGAAGTTTTTAAAAGTCTTATCAGAAAATGCAAATGTTAAGATTAGCCGTTTGGAAGTGGGAGATTACATCTTATCAAATAGAATTGGGGTTGAAAGAAAGTCATCAAATGATTTTATTGAATCATTAATCAAAGGAACTCTTTTTTCTCAAATTATGTCCCTTTCAAATACATTTGAAGTTCCTATAGTGGTGGTAGAGGGAAGCGATATTTATTCAATAAGAAATATGGATGAGAAATCAATTCGAGGTGCAATTATATCTGCTATAGTAGATTTCAGAGTTAGGATTATTTTTACTAAAACGCTTGAAGAAACAGCAAATTTTCTTGTTGATATCTCATTAAGAGAACAGAAAGAGAAAGATCGGATGCCTGTAATACGTGGAGAAAAAAGAATAATGAGCTTAAGAGAAAAACAACTATACATTATTGAAGGTCTTCCAGAAGTTTCATCCATTCTTTCTCGAAGATTATTAAAAAAATTTGGCAGTGTTCTGGGAGTTTTTAATGCAGGCGAGATAGAACTTAAGGAAGTTGAGGGTGTTGGAGATACTAAAGCTAAAAAGATAAGAGAGGTAATAGACTCTCAGTATGAAGAAGTATAATTCCATTATTGTTAATCAATATATAACCAAAAGATTTAAATATTAAGAAGCAATAATGCCTATTACCACTAATAGGTGATGACTTATGAGAGGACGTAACGATTCAGAAGCAAGAAAATTCTTTAGACAAGCAAAAAAAATGAAAGATAGAGCTGAAGCAAATATAAAAAAAAGAAATTTTGTATTAGCTTCTATTGAAATAGATGTTGCAAATAGGCTTCTTGAAGAAGGAAGTAAATTTCTCTAAATTTTATTTTTTAATTGATATTTTTAGATAATATCTATTTAGATTTACTCACTATAATGTGTAAAAGTAATAAAATCTAGATTGTGTAAAATCAGATGGTAAAATAGAAATGGCAAATCTTCAAATTCTAAAATTAAAAATAATAAAATATTTATTATAATTTTTCAAATCTTTTTTCAAGCTCCCTTAATACTTTTGGAAGTGTTGTATATTCCATATCTTCAGGGGGCAATCTATGGGGCTCAAATGGCCCATGCCGCCTCATATAGTCTGCAACTCTTTGTGCTTTTATCCTAGCATTGTCATATGCGGGGTCATCGAACAGATCGACAGGTCCAATTAGTTTTCCATTTGCTATTTGGAACCCTAAAGCAATGACTCTTGGTGGCCCGTCAAATCTTGTGCATACAGCATTTTTTTGACTTACAGGCATTATTGGTCCATTATGCGATCCTCTCATCCATCCTGCTACTAAGTGTGGAAAAGCAAAAGGCTCAAGGACTTCACCTACTGCAGGGAGCCCCGATTGGGCCCTTACTAAAGCCACAGGATCATCTTTTCCTACATATTCTCCAGCAATTTTGTAAAGTTTCTCAGTGCTTATAGTTGCTACTGCCTCATCTGCGGATAATTTTCCTCCTTTCTTAGGGTACACTCTTTTTATTACATATCTTGATTTGGCACCAATTAATGCGAGCATTTTGTAAAGTTCCTCAGGGCAATCCATAAACACTTTTTTACTATCGAATATGTCCCATATTTCAAATCTAAATCCTGCCACAGCGTTAGGATCTATTACAAGGCCTATAGTATTAAATGGATCTGCAAACATCTTATATATGGGTAGATTAAAAGCTCCTGGATCTGTTTTATCCATCATAAATGCAATTAATGGTTCTGCTTTCCTTTCTTCGAATTCTAGTTCTGCCACACCAGGGCCCATCCCTCTAACATTTCCACTGAAAGATTCTGCTAAAAGATCTTGGCCCGCACCATAAAGTTTCAGTTTTTTGGCCATTTCTGTTGCTTTTTCAAAAGTATCCCAAGCAAGGTGGTGAACTTCCAAACAATCGACACCTTTTCTGTGTGTCATTATTAATTCTAAATCATCTCCACAGTTTGTAACGTGGAAATCAACTAGTAGTTTACCTTTTTCTTTTTCTAATTCTTTTTTAGCTGTTTGAATTAAATCAGGATGTACCAAAGCGTGGCCTGGCCATCCCCCAACATCTGCTTTAATAAGAGAAACTGTTATTTTTTCTCCCATTTAATCCTCCTCATCCTTTGATTTAAAATCATCAATTGTGAATGGAGGTTCCTCACCATCTTTAATCTGCCCTTTCGCTTTCATCATTTCTCTGGCAATGAGATAATAAATAAGCGCTAAAGCTTTTTTACCTTTGTTATTTGTTGGTACAACTAAATCAACATTTGATAAGTAATTTTCAGAGTCACATAGGGCAACTACTGGTATTTTTGCAAGTCCCGCCTCTCTTAATATTTGATAATCTGCCCTTGGGTCTGTCAATATGACTACTTCAGGTTCAATAAAATCGTCACAGTTTGGATTTGTGAGAGATCCGGGTATGAATCTTTTGGTAATTGTTTTTGCCCCCGTTTTTTGACCGAAAGCCAATACAGGTTTGAATCCATAGATTCTTGATGATACCACAAGGATTTTTTCTGGCTCAAATTTGGCAAGAAACTTTCCAACTTTTTCTATTTTCCTGTTTGTTTCATTTATGTCCAATATATAAAGACCATCTTGTCTTATCCTAAATATATACCTTTCCATATCTTTTGTTTTTTGGGTCGTTCCAATATGAATCCCTGATGCAAGGTATAAATCAAGGGGTACTAACATTTCATCACTCATTAAATCTCCTCTCCTAAATATTCTTTAATTCTTATTAGTTCATTTATAATAGGAATATTTTCTTCTGTTATATCTAGGTACTTTAGATTAAATGCCAAGGCTAAATGGCAGATTCCTTCATCAACTGCAGAGATAATGCAATTATTATCCTCTTTTGAAGAAACATATATCTTTGATATCGTATCTAGATCAATTTTCTTAGGCCTATGTTTTTCCTTTAGTTCATTCAAATCTATATCAAATATTTTTTCTCCGATGGTTAGAAATGGCATTTGACCTTCGTAAATACCACCAAGATACCTAAAAAGGGGTAAGGAATAAAAGGAAGATGCTGCTTTAGCAGATGCCAAAGACAATACAAATCTTATTTGGTTATATGGCGTTATTTCACAAAGTAATTCATCTAATGATTTTTGTTCTATTGCATCCAATCCTACAAGTTCAGGCAAAACAACTTCCTCTATTTCGGAGATATCTCCTTCAAATGGTACGGAAGCTCTTCCAAAGCTTGAATTCGTATAGATATCTATCTCTACTATTTTCTTCTCTCGACCACTGTTGTAAATCATTCTTGCTCTTATATCCTCTATTACGGTCAATCTTTCCTCTCCTTTTTCTATTTCCAATGGTGGGACCGTCGGGATTTGAACCCGAGTTTCCACCACCCCAAGGTGAGAGGCTAGTCCAAGCTACCCCACGGTCCCATGTGAAATCAACTATAAACTATTAAAATATAAAATTATATTTTATAGTCAAGCAATTCGTCTATGAGGTCAACATGGGTAAGAAGCATTCGTCTACAGCAATATCTTGTCAATCCCATGTCATCCAATATTTTTTCTGATAGTTCCCCTTTGCTTAACCTATCTAGGTATGGCTCATAAAGATGTCCAATCACTTTTCCACAAGTAAAACATCTTACAGGGATTATCAAAAGATCACCTGTAAGATTTTTGTCTTCTTGCTCTTGGCCCTTTAGAAGACTTACTTGGTTTGTGTTCCTCAGTTCTCCTTGAATCCCCTCTTAATAGTATTCTATCATATCCTAAATAAGCTTCTTTCAAAGAGTTGTCTTGGGTGAATTCTACAAGACCCCTTGCAATTGCTATTCTGCATGCATCGGCTTGTCCCATAATACCTCCCCCTCGAACATCAACATCAATGTCAACGGTGTTGGCTGTATCGCCTGCAAGGATAATTGGTTCAAACATTTTTATTCTAACCATTTCAGGTTCTATTATTGGCAGGGGTTTACTATTAATTCTTACTCTTCCCTTACCTTCTTTTACAGTTGCTCTTGCAACTGCTTTTTTTCTTTTGCCAATTGATTGAATTATTTTCATATACGGCCCCCAAGGAAGCTTGATATTTCTTTAACTTTAAAGTATTTTTTAGTTCTAAGTTTTGAAACATCTGCATCATTGAATCTAATATATTCCTTCCCAGTCAAATCATCAGGAACTCCAACATATACCTTTAATTTTCGGTAAGCCTTTCTTCCCTTTTCCTTTTTCCAAGGTAACATTCCCCTTATAGCTCTTCTGACTATTCTGTCAGATCTTTTAGGGAAAAATGAACCTCTTAAAGGATTAGCTAAATCTTTGAATTGAGCTCTTTTTTGATAAAGTTCAAAGAAATAGTCCCTATTGCCTGTAATTATAACTTCTTCAGCATTAACTATGAAAACTTCTTCCCCTTCTAAAAGTTTTTTTGCAGCAACTGATGCCATTCTACCTAGAATCTGATCTTTTCCATCGATTATCATAAGATCACTCCATTATTTTTACACCGCTACCTCTTGGGTTTTCTTTGTAAAGATCATAAAGATTTATTGCTCTTCCCTTTTTGTTTATTTTTTCTAGGGCAGATTTAGAGAATTTGAATGCTGAAACAGTGACTTTATGGTCTAACTCACCGCTGCCTAATACTTTACCGGGGATTACAACTGTATCCCCTTCTTGTGAATATCTGTTAATTTTTGACAAATTTACTTGAGGCAAATGCCTTGTAGGTCTTTTAAATCTCTTAGAAAGATCAATCCACAAGGGTGTTTTTTCTGAATATCCTTTGTCTATAAAAAAATCTATAAGGTTCAATATATTGGGATTAGTTTTATTTAACTTTTTCATTAATTTCACCTCTCAAACTCATACGCTTCCGCTCGCCTGAGATTAACATTGATATTTTAATACACTATTTAAACGTTTCTATAAAATTTAGTCTATATATCGATATCTCTAAAGGAAACGCAGTATTATTGTTTCCTATAGTTTTGATATTGGATTTAAAATTGGGGTAAGCTCAGTCTTATACCCTAAATCTTTTAATGCCATCTGTAAACATGCCACAGTGGAGATTATTTCTTTTTCAGTAATACTGCCCATATGGCCAATTCGTATTATCTTCCCTTTAAGATGATCTTGCCCGCCAGCTATGATTATATCATGCTTCTCTCTCATTAGTTTAATGAGTTCAAGGCCATCAATGCCTTCTGGAACTTTTATAGAAGTAACAGTATTCGAACATGTCTTTTCATCTTGTGGGAATAGTTCTAGGCCCAATGCTTTTGCAGCCTCTCTAGTGGCTTTAGCCAGATTTTCATGCTTTTTAATCCAGTTTTCAAGGCCGTATTCATCGATGATGTCTAAAGCTTCTTTTAATCCATAGGTCATTGATACTGGTTGCGTAAATGGAGCTTTATATTTGTTATTTTTATATTTTTTAAGGCTAAGATAATAGCATGTTGCATCTGTTTTTTCAATTACATCCCATGCTTTTTGACTAATCGAAATAAAGCACATTCCTGGTGGTAGTCCAATACACTTTTGGCTGCCTGATGCACATAGGTCTATCCCCCAATTATCAACTTCAATATTGTCTCCTCCAAGGGAAGAAATTGTATCTACTACCAAAAGAGCTTTAGTATTTCTTACAATTTTGCCTAGTTCTGCAACAGGATTTCTAACTCCTGTTGAAGTTTCATTATGTACCATTGTTACGGCTTTAATGAACGGATCCTTTTCTAACGCTTTTTTCACGTCTTCTATATTTATTGGCGATCCCCATTCGTATTTTAGTTCAACTACTGTTCCCTTGTAGGCTTTTACTATATCCCTAAACCTCTCTCCAAATTTGCCTGAAGTAATACATAGGACCTTATCTCCCGGTTGTATGATATTAGCTATTGCAGCATCCATTGCGGCAGTTCCAGACCCAGCCATTAAAAAAACATCATTATTTGTTTTGAATAATTTTTTCATTCTTTCTGATTGTTCCATAAAGAGTTTGTTGAATTCTTCGCCCCGATGAGGCATGATTTTCATTGACATTGCTCGAAATACCCTAGGATGTACAGGTATAGGGCCGGGTATCATAAGTAAAAAATCTTCATTCATATAATCACGACATTATTTTAACCAAAATAAACATATATAAGATTATCCTATCTAACTACTAGTTAAAAGTGTTAGAATAGAATTAATCCCAAAGATATTAAAACAAATCACATTATTTCTTTATGTGTCATTAGTCTTGTTGTGTATCCTGCAATGCGATTCAATAGTTTGTGTGTAGGTACGTCTATTAAATCTTTAATTATTAATTTATTTTCTTCAAAGTCTTTTGTTAATTCGGCTCTGTGTTTTTCAACTAATTGTCTTGAAATTCTTTTTAAGAACGATGGCCTAATTCTTCCCAATATTACACCTCCATTTTAGATGAAATGACCTTATTCGCTTTTTAAAATTATCGCAAATACTTTGTTTTTCTTTCTAGGGGCCCTTATTTTAATATAAATTACAGTAAATATTTAAGGTGAGTAAGCGAAAAATACTCATGCTCAAGATTATAAATAGTCGAATTAATTCAAATATGACTATAGGGATAGGTGCTTATGAAAATCCAGATAAAATTGAAGAAGTTGCAGACAACATCAATTTTTGTAATGTTAAAGTTTTTTATAACTCTGCAAAAATAATATCTTCTCTAAAAAAGGGCAGTGTAGATGCAATAGTTAGAGGCACCTTGCCAAGTTCTGATTTTTTAAATGAGGTGAAAAATAAATTTAATATAGATAAAATCTATAGAATTGGTCTTCTAGGAACCTATGACAAAAAATATTTCTTTTTTGCGCCCCTTGGTATAGATGAAGGAGAGAATCTTAGAGAAAAAGAGATGTTTATTGAATATGCCAATGATTTATTAAAACAATTTAGAGTTGAGCCAAAGATATCTGTACTATCGGGCGGGAGATTAAAAGATATTGGAAGATCTAAACTAGTTGACAAAAGTATCATTGAAGCAGACGCTTTAGCAAAAAAGTATGCAGTTAAACACGCCCAAATATTAATTGAAAATGCAGTAATAGATTCAAATTTTATTCTTGCCCCAGACGGAATTTCTGGGAATTTAATTTATCGAACTTTAATTCATCTTGGAGGTGGAAGTTCACATGGTGCTTTGTACTATCCTTTAGCTATTAACAACACAATTATTGTGGACACGTCAAGAGCTGCGCCCAAAGAAGAGTATATTTCCTCAATAGCACTTGCTAATGCCATTAAAAATTAATAATTAAACGTATCAATTATTTTATCTAAGTTTATTACATCCTTCCACGATCTAATTTCATTATGATTTGTCGCATCTAGATGTATTGGCGTCAAAGAAATTTTATTCTGTAGTAGTGCAGAGTAGTCGGTACCATCTTCTACAAAACCCCCCGGAGCTTTACCGAATACTTTAAAGACCATCTTACCTCCCTCGTTATCAGTTTCGAATGGTTCATCGTAGTACACCCTCCTACCTAGTCGTGTTACTTCAATACCCTTTAGTTCATTGAAGGGCACAGAAGGAACATTTATGTTAAGAAGCGTATCAGTTGGCAACTTAGAAAAATTCCAAGAATTGAAAAGTATTTCTAAAAATTTTGTTGCAGTTTCAAACATAGGATTAAAGTAGTCACTTGAAGAAATTGCTATTGAAGGTATTCCGTTTATTATGCCTTCTCTTGCAGCTGAAACAGTGCCCGAGTAATATATATCATAAGATATATTCTCTCCGTGATTTATTCCAGAAAGAATCAAGTCAATTTTTTCTTTCATGAAATGCCTTATAGATAGAGCGACACAGTCTACAGGGGTCCCAGAAACAACATAGTCTGTTCTTTTTTTATTTTCTAAGTATACCTCTTCAACTCCAATTTTTTTAAATATAGAATAACTATGCCCAATACCACTGCAGTTTTCTTTGGGGGCTACAACTACCACCTCTCCCAAAGATTCGGCAATTTCTATAAGGCTATTTAGTCCTTCTCTTCCATAACCATCATCATTAGTTACAAGTATTCTCATTTGAACTAAAAAAGATATGAGTTACTTTTAAAGGTTATTCTCTAATAATTTCAAGTACTGCCTCTTTTGGTACCCTTAAATGAATTAAATTTTGTTTACCGCGACCTCTAGATTGTGCCCGTTGAATATCTATGAGCTTAAGATTTTCAAGTTTTGTTGTCACTTTTCTAAATAGTTCATATGACATTTCTCCAGATAAAATATTGAAGAAATCATTGGCTTTTGTAAATTTACCGGAATTTAAAGCTATAGTTTTTAGAACCCTTACATCAGAATTGGATAAACCATCAAAGACATTTTCAACATGAAGAAAAGAGCTTATCCGATCAATTGCCTTTTCAACATCATCAACAGTTATTTTCCGTCTAGCTTCAAGCTCTGCTAACATTCCTGCTTCTTTTATTCCCCTTATCCCTAGCCTTAAATCTCCTTTATCAAAAGTTATCTCCGAAATTTTATCTAAAACTTCTTCATCCATTACTCCCGGATATAGCCCGATATCACAACGATATCTAAGAATATCCGATATTGTAGATCGTGAGTAGGGCTTAAAGTGAACTTCATTTGGCATGAATACTGTTCTAATTTTTTCAGAAACTTTAAATGAAAATGCATTATCTGTAACAATTCCAATAATTCCTGTTTTAACACCAGGAAATATCTCATGTGCCCTTAGAATTTTATAAAGAATATTTTCTGCAACGTTGACATGGAATAAAAAATCAACATCATCCAATGCAACAAGTAATCTTTTATCCTTTTTTTGTAATTCTCCCATAGTATATTCATATAGTGTTGCCAAAGGTTTACCAGTTTCTACTGGAGGGTATCCAAAAATTCCTTTAAAAATTTGGGCCATTATAGAAAACTCTCGGTAATGAAACTGACAGTTAATGTAGACGGGTACGACCTCATTTGAAACTTCAGTAATATTTTTGAATAGTAACTTGACAGAGGTAGTTTTTCCAGTACCTGTTGGCCCAAGAATTATAGTATTTGTAGGGAGATCTCCTTTGATTAAGGGTTTTACATTATGGGATATAGCCTCAAGCTCATTGTCTCTAAAATTGAAAACCTCCGGTACATAACTAAGATCGAATACTTCTGGGCGTCTAAACAATGATTCGTCCCACATCAAGATATTTTTTATTTTGCTTGACATAACTAAATAAAAAAATTATTTTAAGTTTTTATGCTTTAGCTATCTCCATAAATATGTTCGATAGTATAAAGTTTTTTTCCTTTTTTTCAGCATTTGCATGTTCTATTGCCTTTTCAATTATTAGTGGAAAAGGTACTTTTTTCAAATTATTGTTGTGTGTCATACAATCACCAATTAATATAAAATTAGAAATAATATAAAGTAATCCTAGACAGAATATTTTATTTTTTATTAAATTATTAGTTTAATATTACTCAAAATAGCCAAATACCCCTAAATAATCCTTATTTTTAGATTTTAAAAAATATTACGTATTAGAATCTTATAAAAAACAGTATTTAATCTTAAATAAATTAACATATATATGGAAGTAAAAAAAAGAGAGTCATAATAATAATTATTGTAGTATATGAAATGCTTTTATTCTCCTCTTTACACATTTTTATATTTTAGATAGTGTTATAAAAATAAAATCATGAAAAAAATTTATACAAAATTTTCGAAATAGTAACAAAGGAAAACTGCCACTACACTAATAATAAATATTGTATATCCAAATATTAATTCTACAATGTCTTCAGCTTTCAAATAATCGCCCTATTAAAATAGGATTTAGAGTAAATAAAGTTTACTATGAGATTAGTAAAAATAAAAAATATGTCAGACCGCCCATCTCTCATCATTCATCAGACGCTGTCGGTTTCCTCATCCATACATGCCAATAAGTGAATTATTTGGATATTCCGATGATGTAATTCTAGATACTGAACATTTAAAGTCTTCGGAAGTTACGTAATCTCGATCATCTCTTATAGCAGCCATTCCAGCCTCTGTGCATAGAGACCTAATCTCTGCACCAGATAAACCATCTATTATATCAATAATTTCTGAATAATCAAGATTTTTGATATTCATGTTTCTTGAATGGATTTTGAATATATCCAAACATCCATCTTTTGTAGGCGGAGGTATTTCAATTAGCCTATCAAATCTACCAGGGCGTAGAAGTGCGGGATCTAATATATCAACCCTATTTGTAGCTCCCAATATCTTAACTTGCCCTCTCGAATCAAATCCGTCAAGTTCAGCTAAAAGTTGCATCATCGTTCTTGCAACTTCCCTATCTCCACTTATACCAGTATCTACACGTCTTGCCCCTATAGCATCAATTTCATCAATAAATAAAATTGAAGGAGATTTTTCTCTTGCGAGATTAAAAACTTCTCGCACCATTCTTGCTCCTTCTCCAATATACTTTCTAACAAATTCCGATCCTACGACTCTAATAAAAGTGGAATCAGTTTCATTGGCAACAGCTTTAACGATTAAAGTCTTACCGTTTCCGGGGGGGCCATACAGTAGTACTCCGTTTGGAGGATCTATTCCGACTTTATCAAATAATTCGGGTTTTTTAAGAGGTAGCTCTACAGTCTCTTTTATTTTATTTATTTGATCTCTTAATCCACCAATTTCACAATATGTAACTCCAGTTTTATCTAAAACTTCCATTCCACAAACTTCTGGATCTTTTGTAGAAGGCAATACTTCCATTATTGAAAGGTTTCTTTGATTGCAAGCTACTAATGCGCCAGGAACTAGATCTTTCATATCTACATTAGAACATGCGCCCACTACAAACTTGGGCCCGCTAGAGCTTTTTATAATTATTTTGGAAGGATCTATTGCTTCAACCACAACACCCGTGATTAATGGAGGTGCATTCAATCTATCCAGTTCTTTTTTGAGATTTTCATTCTCTTTTTCCAATCTAATTTTTTCCGTAATAAAACTTCTATTTTGAATTTCTAAAAGCTTTAATCTTTCTATTATTTTATCATTATATTGAACATCATTCTCATAAACATCTTCTTCGTCAAGTCTCTTTGTCCGATACTTAATACTACTGTCCACTATTAGCACCCCGAACATAATATATTAGATTTCACTGATTTATAAATGTTTCTGCATTGAGTATCATTGGTGTGAGAAATATTTTAAAAAAAACTTACAATAGTGGATATCACTTTTAATAAGAGACAGAAGTTCAAAACCCTTATAAATATTGATATTGAAAAACTATTGATAAGATGATATGTGAAATATGTGGCAAAATTATACATGGAAAAGTGTTCAATATTAAAGTTGAAAGTGCCAGCATAAAAGTTTGTGATAAATGTTCAAGATTTGGAGTAGATCATCAAAGTTGGTCAAAGTATGGCAAAGGTGATATAGGTTCAGAAGGGATAGCCTTACCTTTGAAGTCTCGGATAAGTGCACCAGTTAAAATGAAAGAAGAATATACGTTAGTAGAGGACTATCACAAAGTAATAAAGGATGCTCGAGAAGCAAAAGGATGGTCACAGAAAGATCTCGCTAGAAAAATGAATGAAAAAGAATCTATTATACACCATATTGAAACAGAAGGTTTTGCCCTTTCTAATGAGTTAATACAAAAATTAGAGAAGATTTTGAACATTAAATTAAAAGATAAATCTGATGAAGTCATAAACATATCTAAGTCAAAACAAAATTTAAAGGAAACAACAATAGGCGATATAATCAAGATAAAGAAAAAGTGAGATAATCTAAGAATACTGTTGCATATTCTCCTTTATAAAGAAAAAACATAAAGTTAGCCTTATTTTCATCAATTTTATATGAAAGATCCTTATACTTTCCTAAGATGTTTCTATATGCGCCATTTGATGCTAAAAAAGGAGCCTCTTTAACTTGAAAATTCATTCTACTAATTCCGTCTTTTTCCAAAATATCAACTAATAATCTCCCTAAGATAGATTTGGGAATAAGCGAATTAAATCCCACTAACGGACCTATAACGTTAATATTGCCTTTTTTTATTCCATCCTTAATCCTTTCTATATTGGACTTTGTTGCCTGTGTTCTATGATAGTTTCCTTCTTTTTCCATAGAAACTAAATCACCAATCTCGACATCATTAATAGGAACTTCCTTTATCCGATCTAAAAGTGCGTCATTGAATATCTTTGCTTGGTATGCATGAACAAAAAGGGAATAAGTTGAAGGAGGGAGTATTGAAAAAGCTTTTGAGTAATTGGAAGACTTTGACAAATACTCTAAAATATACCTCTCATTTCTCAACTTGGGGTAATATTCAAGTGCTTTAGCATACTTCCCTTCTATAATCAATTCATTTAGCTCTGAAGAAAGATTATCCTTTATTAAATATTTTTCAACTGCTTCCTTGAATTCTCCTCTTAAGATAAATCTACCTACTTCTTCGTTTCCTCCAAATCTCTGTTCTCCAAAAAGATTTGGAAATCCAAAATTTTTTTCAATTTCTTGAATATTGGATTGTACAACATTTTCAAAATTTTCTGGAATATTTCTAACAAGGATGTTGAAATTATTTCCTACTAAGTCACCTATATTAATCTTCTGCCCTTCAGAAAAATCGGATAATTCTACACAATTGATAGTAATTCCCTCTAGTATATCCCTATAATGTTTATCAACGGAAAAATACTGGGTGGTAACTGCATGTCTATCCTTAAGTCCCGCAAATCCAAATTTTCCAAAAGGTATTCCAGTCTTCTTTGAAATTTCATGAATTACATCTATCGTATCTCGATTAGTTTTTTTCACTTTAAATACTAGGTATTTTCCATTTTTAATATCTATTACTTCATCTACTTGAAAATCCTCAGGATACTTCTTTATTTCCATGAGCGCAGCCCTAATTAACCCTAGTACTTATTTCGGTTAAGGTAAAAAAATCTCCGATGCCAGTCCACCTAACTCTCAAAGGTCCACTGTATAATCCAGATGATTGTGTGCTCAAAATTACTTCAAAATTTAATGTTTGATGTGGACCAAGAGAATCTATTGAAATTTCGTTATTGATTAGCCTTGCTCTTGGATCTGTTACTCTTACTACTTGAAATCCTCTCATATAAGATTCAGGTAATGAAATTCTAATATTTTGAGCATTTTCATTCGCAGTATTTGTTAAATTGAAGGCAATCCGGACATTATCACTTGGATGCAAAATTGAAGAGGTCCATTGAACTTCACTAGATACCCAGATTACAGGGATATCCCACGACTTAAGTTGAAGTTGTAAAACTTCATTTTTCTTCAATAAATCTTGAATTTGAGAGGTATAGTTTCTAATAACAGAATCATATTGAGATTTAGCAACTTCAAGTACGGCAATCTTATTTTCAAGGATTGTTTGTTGGCTTTGAAGTCTTGTTATGTCTTGATTAAGTGTGGTTATTTTTTGACTGAGCATGGTATTTTGAGTATTTAGAAGACTAACGTTATAAACTGCTACTGCAAGCCCTACAGCCAAAATAAATGTAGCAACTACAAATACTTCTTTTTGCATAAAATCCCTACCTAATTATATTGACAACAAAGTCCATTATGATTCTACCAAATCCTTCTGGCAATGAGTCCATTAGGATAAGAGTCATATTTTTGTTATAAACTTTTATTTTGTCCTCCCTATATAGTCTAAGTATTTTATAATATATATCTTTTCTTGTTGTCTTATCATATTTGGCTTGATCAAGTAAGCTTATAGATATTTCTCCAATTATCTTGCTTTTTACCCTCCAAAGACTTGCCTCAGGTATATCTCTTATACTTGTAGGATCAACTATTGGAAATGCTTTTCCTTGAAGAATCTGCTTAGCCATGATGCCATTAACATCTCCTTTTGCAATAATATCCCGTTTTAATCCAAGTATGAGAATCTGTTGATTGAAATCAACGGGGACATCTCCAACAACATCAACCAATTCTTTTAATGTTTCAGAATCTATAACAACAACTCTGTGTATATCAATCTTTGATTGATCTTTTGAAATCTCTTTAGCATATTCGATTCCTTGTTTTATGTCATGAGCTTTAATCAATGAGTTGTTTATATTTATTCCTAGATAGTTTAAAGTAGTGTTCGTTGATAAAGGGTCTATATCAATGCTATTTCCTTTAGATCTTAGATTTGAGAATGTGATAATTGAAGACACTTCAACTAAGCCTGGATCCCCTTTTTCCTCATCTACAAAAAGGAAAAGTACATTTTCATTACCAAGCTTGTAGACGTCACAAAAAATCACAGTAAACATTAAACCCAGCAATAAAACTATAAGTATGAAGATTTTCCACTTTTTAGTTTTTTTCTTAGATTCCTGTTTTGGAGTTTCACCATTATTTTTTTTCATCTTTCTCACCAATGTCTCTTAATTGCCCCTAATTCCTAAAAATATTTAAGACTACCTATTACAAGTACTATTATGAAGATACTTTGCCCTAATTGTAGGGCCGCTATCATTTTCAAGGGCGATGAAAAATACTTAAGTTGTCTAAATTGTAAGTTAAAGATAAAGATGCCTAGGAAAAAAGACTCTATAAAGATAGAGCCAAATCTTATTGAAAAATGTTCTATCTGTGAAAAGATAATAAAAGCTTCCAAAAATAAAAGAAGATGTCCTGTTTGTGGGCAAAAGGTATGCTCTTCTTGTTGGAATTATTCTAGACTTGTCTGTAAAAAGTGCCTTGAAGAGGGCATAACTACAAGACCACTTTATACTTTAAAAGAGAGAAGTTCAAGACCTAAGCTATTTCTAAGAGAAGAGTTCATAGAAGAAATAAAAGAAAAAGAAATAACTTCAATTTCTCTCAAGATTAAAAATTTAGGAAACGAAGATGCCCTATATGTAAAGGCAGATATAAGATCCTCTCCAAATGTCACAACAATTGAGTCTGCAGACATAGGTAAAATAGAAATAGAAAAAGAAAAGAAATGTATATTGAGATTCACCCCGAAATATAGTGGTGAGGGATATATAGAGATTCTTCTGAGCTATGAAGATTATGAAAAAAACAAGTTTTTTGAAAGTATAAAAACAAAGTTTGAAATTAAAGAAAAAAAGAAACGTAGCGATGGGACGTGGAATTATCAAAAATGGGAATATCGTTCAAAAAATGAAAGACAAAGAGAAAAGCCAATAATAAAAGAAGGTGATTCTCTAGAAGTGTTGTTAAAAAAATTTGGATGTCCTCCTGATGCAACAATCGAAGAAATAAAAAAGAGAAAGAAGATATTAAATATGATGTTCCATCCAGACTTTAATGTAAATAAACCTGATCAAGTTAAGAAAGAAATGGAAGATATGCTTAAGGAGATAAATGAAACTTATCAAAAAATTTTAATTAAAAAGGGAGATTTAAAATAAACTAACGCATTACTCTAAAATCAATACATAAATTATTGAATTAGTTGAATATTATGTTTACCCTTTACAAATATTGGAATTTTTTTTAATTTAGCTGTAGGATGAAAAGTATGGTTCATAAATTCAATATTAAAGAAATGCACAAATTAGATTCTTTTGAAAGAAGAAAAGTACTGCCTCCGGAAGAAATTTTAATTAAAGCCGGCCTGAAAAATAAAGATATCTTCATAGATATTGGGTGTGGAATAGGTTATTTTTCAATACCTGCTTCTAGGATTATAGGAGAGGGAGGTAAGGTATTTGCCCTAGATACTTCTAGTGAAATGTTAGAGGAATTTGAAAAGAGAATAAATGAAAGAAATATAAAAAATATTACGCCAATTCTTTCTGATCCTTATAAATTTCCTTTAGAATCTAATGTCGGAACATTTGCATTAATTTCGAATGTTCTTCATGAAGTTGAGGATAAAGTAAGCTTTCTAAACGAAACAAACAGAGTTCTACGTGTATGTGGAATACTTTGCATAATCGAATGGCAAAAAAGGAAAACAGATAGAGGGCCTCCCTTGGAAGATAGAATAGATGAATCTGAAATAAAAAATTTATTAGAAAAAACTAATTACAAACTAATTAATAAATATTTAATAGGAGAGTTATACTCTCTTTATATATCAAGGAAGTTAATTAAATAAGTTATAAGGGATATGCCATCTTCTTGTTAAATTTTTTCCAATTATGACTTTAATACACAAATATCAAATTTAACTGTAATCAAATATTTAAACGTTAGATGTTTCACAAACTAGTTGTGTTCTTAATTTTAATTTCAATAATCTTACAAACATATTCTTCAAAATAATTAGTATAGATTTTAAAAAGTATAATTTCATAGTTCAAATTTTTTTAAAAAAACTGTTTTTGAATGTGTCTTAAATATCAAATTATAATAGTTTGTAGCCCTAAATTTCTCTAATGGTTTCAACTGTATCAACGTTTTAATATTAAATTTAATTATTCTGCCTCTTTAAGATATTTGATAGTATATTTGTTGTCAAGTCTTATAGCTTGTAATAAAAAGTCAAATAAGAACTACAGATACCTTCACATATCTTTTCTTAAAGATTTAAAGGATCCTATGGGCCTCTTTTTTTTAAATGGAATACCTACAAATCTATCTTCACTAACAGATTTAACATCTTCTACTGAAACAAAAGAATCAGGGATATACTTGTTAATTGCATCATATATCATGTCTAGTTTTTTTCGTTTAACTACTGTAAAAAGAATCTTTACATTTCCTTTTATTCCTTTGGCATCAATTATGGTAACTCCACATTTTTCTTTCTTTAAAAATTTAAGGAAATCATCAGTTTTTTCTTTTGTTATAATTCTTGCAATCACATGCCCAACAGCAAGCCTTTCCTCAATCACGATTCCAACATAATTTCCCGCTGCAAATCCTGCTGCATACGATATATAATGTATGACACTGTTTACATTTTGCATTACCTGGCCGATTACATTAATCCAGATAAAAACTTCAAAAAATCCTACTAATGGCGCAAGTTTCTTAAGATTTTTTGATACGAAAATAATCCTCATAGTTCCTAAGCTAACATCGGCCACCCTTGCAAGAAAAATTAATACGGGTAAAACCCAAAACATCAAATTCATCCAAGTCCCCATCAGTAGAACTAATAATTAGTATAAAAGTATTTATGTAGTAGTCCAAATACATGTAAAAAAGTTACTCATAAGTCATTATTATTTCTTACAAGTCGAAATATTTTTAAACGATTATTCAATTAATTAAAATGAGAGCGTTATGCCTAAAGTATTTCCAGAATACAGAGAAGAAGCAAAAAATAGAATAATAAAGCAATCTGTAAAGTTCTTTTCTGAAAAAGGATATTATAAAACGAAGATGGCTGAAATTGCAGAGTGTCTTGGGGTTAGCAAAGGGGCAATATATCAGTATTTTAAAAGTAAAGAAGAACTTTTTTTGGAAGTAATAAAATTTTATGTCGAATACACTCAAAAAGATTTAGTGACATTTTTGAATTCAAGACCTCCCCAAGACATATCTACGGATGAATTTTTTGACATTATGTTTAACTTAGAGCAGTCTGCATCATTTGAAAATTTTAAAATATTGGACAAATTATTCCCTCCTCTTGACTTTAATTTGGCAATGTCTGAGCTCATGACAAGTAATCCTTTGATGAAAGAAGAAATGACAAAATACTACAAAGATTCAATTAAACTAATGGCAGACTACTTTGAAAGTTATAAGACAAAAGGATTGATAAAAAAAGATATTGATAGTTTTTCTCTTTCAATGGGAATAACTTCTATCCAAGATGGACTCATGGCAGCTATGCAAATGGGAATTGAAATTTCTGATATAAGAAAATCGTGGAAAGAAATAACTAAAATGATTTTAAAAAGCACGTTAGTTAAATAATATTTTAATTTTAAATTTGAACTTACAAGTCTTCATTAAGAGTTCTGTCAAAATATTTCAAACTCCATAGCTTTATCTTAAATTTTAAAAAGTATACTAAATCCTTATATATAAAATCGACACATATCGTTACTTATGTATGTAATAGTCGTAGGTGGCGGCCTTACAGGATTCAATATTGCAAAACTCCTTATAGAAGAAGGCATTGGGGTAGTTGTTATTGAAAAGGATCTTACAAGATGTCAAGAAATATCAAAGAAGATAGATGCTCTTGTAATACAGGGTAATGGCTCGAATCCTAAAGTACTCGCTGAGGCTGGCGTGAAGGATGCGGATCTTTTAGTTGCAGTTACCAATTCTTCTGAGGTTAATCTAATATCTTGTATAACGGCAAAAAATCTTGGTGCAGTAAAAACTGTTGCTAAGATTGCAATTGAGTATACATTCGCTGAAAATATTGATTTAACTAAAGTTGGAGTAGATTACTCTTTCTCTCCTGGCACCATTATAGCTTATGATGTGGAAAGAATATTAGAACTTCCAAGTGCACTTGCTATCCAAGCTTTAGCAGATGGAAAGGTAACTATGGCAGAGTTTTTAATTAAGAATGATTCTAAATATATTGGCAGAGCTCTAAAGGAAAACATATTTCCAGAAGGCTCTATAATTGGTGCTGTCATAAAAGGAGAATACACAATAATCCCTACAGGAGAGTATGTTTTTGAAGAGGGGGATAAAGTATTCATACTTGGTAAACCAAAGCTAGTTGAAAGTATTATAGAAAAATGTAGCGAGTGTCAAAGGATAAGGAAGGTAATGATAATTGGTGCAAGTAACACTGCGGTGCAACTTGCAAAAATGCTTGAAAGAAGTATGTCTGTTAAACTGATTGATAATGATACAAAAAGATGTGAAGAAATATCTAAAATCCTACAAAAAACGCTTGTTATCAACGGGAATATAATGGACCTTTCCTTATTGAAGGATGAAGGAATTGGAGATGTCGATGCTTTTATCTCTTTAACTAAATACGACCAATTGAATTTATTTTCTTGCCTTATAGGAAAGTATTTAGGCGCTTCAAAAACCATTTCGAGAGTCGAAAATCTTGAACTCATTAGATTTTTTGAAGATATGGGAATAGACATTGCTCTAAGTCCAAAAATTTCAGCTGCAGAACATGTTATGCGTTTTATTAGAATGGGTGGACTTAAATCACTTATAATACTTCCAACAGGGCAAGCAGAAATTATAGAACTATTACCCACTAAAAATGCAAAGATACTTGGAAAGACTTTAAGGGACATCACTTTACCGGAAGAAATTCTGTTTTTAATTATTGTAAGAGATAACAAGCTTATTATTCCAAGAGGGGACGATATAGTTCAAATTGGTGATAAAGTTATTATATCTGCAAAGGTAGAAAAAATTAAAAAAATAAGAGAATTATTCGGCCAATATTAATTATTTTATTTTTTATTTTTATATGCAACGCAGGATATTTCGATATCCGAATTTTTAGGTAATTTTGATACTTCTACTGTGACTCTAGATGGTTTTATTTCACAAGAAAAAAATCTCGCATAGGTTTTATTAAATTTATCAAAGTTATCCAAATTTTTAAGATATACCTCTGATTTTATAACGTCTTGAAGTGAAAGATTTTCTTCTTTTAAAATCGATTCAATATTCTCTAAAACTACCTCTGTAGCTTTTTCAATATCATTTAGGACAATCTCCCCAGATTTTAAAATTGGAAGTTGTCCTGAAATAAATACAAGATCTCCCGCAACTATGCCTTGGGAATAAGGCCCAACAGGAGCGGGTGCATTTTTAGATTCTAATTTCTTGATCATATTTACCCCTAACCTAAGTAATTCAATAATAGATAAATATACTTATTAAACTATTCGTATAGGGTTAATTTAAAGTTTTATAAAAAATCACCTGAAAAGGAGAAGAATTAAAAAGTGAATAGACATGCCAAAATTTTAGATATTTCTAATTATAAAAAAAATAGAGGCATTATTACCCATATAAATTCAATTTTTTTAAATAATTTTATAAATAAAACAACAGTAACTAATTAGATTAAATGAGGCTAAATCCAGTTTTACATATACTTGGACAATTACTACAAGTAGTAAGCATCTCAATGATACTCCCATTGCTATGCGGGATCTACTATCATGAAAATGAATCATACATATTCTTACTCTGCATTTTAATAACTTTAATTGCAGGAACTTCATTGAAGTTATTATTCAAAGAAGAAAATATACGCCTCATTGAAGGTTTTAGTGTCGTTTCTTTTTGTTGGATAATAATACCAATTTTTGGATCACTACCACTTTACCTCTCGGGCAATATTAGTTTTATTGATGCCTACTTTGAAACTATATCAGGATTTACAACTACAGGGGCTTCTGTTATTAGTAATGTTGAAATATTGCCAAAATGTATTTTATTTTGGAGATCCTTTACAATATGGTTGGGTGGTATTGGAATAGTTGTTCTTGCACTGGTAATATTGCCCGCACTTTCAGTTGGAGGCAGACAAATTTTTCTACCAGAGCAATCCGGACCAAAATTGGATAAATTGAAACCTCAGGTTAGAGAGGTTGGGAAAATTATCTATGGAGTATATATTTTTTTTACCTGTGCCCAGATTTTTCTATTAGTTTTGTCAGGTATGAATCTATTTGATGCATCATGCCACTCTTTTGGTGCTCTTGGAACAGGGGGATTTTCAACTAAGAATACTAGTATTGGATTTTATAATAGTTTAAAAATAGAAAGTGTAATAATTTTATTCATGTTTTTAGGTGCAACAAGTTTCTCTTTGCATTATACGGCATTGAGGGGAAAAATAACTTATTTAAAAGATAGTGAATTTGTGTTATACCTATCTATTTTGGCCTTTTCCATACTACTTGTAACATTAGACATTAGCTATCAATTACATGAAAATCTTTCAGTTGCATTTAGGCATGCTATTTTCAATGTAGTGAGCATATCAAGTACTACAGGATATGCAACGACAGATTTTAATTTATGGCCAGACTTTTCAAAGCTGATTCTTATCATTCTTATGTTAATTGGGGGGTGTGCAGGAGGAACTGCAGGAGCTATTAAAGTTGTAAGAATACTATTATTGGTAAAAGTGAGCTTAAGAGAACTCTATAAAATTATACATCCAAATGCAATATTTCAGATTAAATTAAATGGAAAAATTATCCCCGAAGATATCCTTCAGGGAGTAGGCGGATTTTATTTTTTGTATATGATAACTTTTGGGTTGTGCAGCCTAATTATGCTTGCATTTGGAAATGATCTTCTCACATCTATATCTTCAGTTGCTACTACTTTGGGAGGGGTAGGTCCAGGGCTAAGCTTAGTTGGGCCTATGGCCACGTATGGTTTCTTACCGTCAATACCAAAACTTGTATTGTGTTTTTGTATGCTAGCCGGCAGATTAGAATTAATTACTCTGTTTGCATTATTTATTCCAAGTTATTGGAAAGAATAAGTTTAATAAATTATTGGATTAAAAAAAACTAAGTCTTTAACTTCATTGGGGTCCATCTATGCGAAGTAAAATTGTATTAAATATTATTGGAAATCTCCTTATGATGATAGGTATTTCAATGATATTTCCCCTAATATGGGCATTTTACTATAGAGAAAAAGAGATAATTGTGTTTATTATTTCTATCATTGCTACTTTTTTATCAGGATTTGTATTAAGTGAAATAAAAAGTCAGGACGAAGGATTAAGACTTATAGAAGGTTTAGGTGTTGTATCCCTGGGGTGGGCAGCATTTTCAGCGTTTGGTGCACTTCCATTTTTTCTCTCTGGAACTTTAGGATATCTTGATGCCTATTTTGAAACTATGTCCGGATTCACTACAACAGGCGCTACAGTCATCCAAAATATTGATATTTTACCTAAATCAATAATTTTTTGGAGAGCAATGACCCAATGGATTGGGGGAATGGGAATTATAGTACTTGCAGTTGCAATCCTTCCTGCCCTTTCAATAGGAGGTATGCAATTATTTAATGCAGAATCCCCGGGCCCCAAAATAGATAAATTAAAGCCACAAGTAAGAGATACTGCAAAGATCCTTTATGGAGTATATCTTATTTTTACCGCTGTAGAGATAATTCTTTTAATAATTGGAGGAATGGGATTTTTTGACGCTTCATGCTATACTTTCTCCACACTTGCGACCGGAGGATTTTCAACTAAGAATTTAAGTGTCGCGTATTATAATAATCCATTTATTGAAGGTGTTATAATTTTATTCATGTATGTATCTGGGGCAAATTTTATGTTACACTATGCAGCATTAAAAGGGAAAATAGAATATTTTAAAAATAAAGAATTCTTATTTTATTCAGCAATTATAACAAGTTCAATTATTATTATAGCTGCTGATTTAAGATATAGTGTTTATACTAATATAATTGATGCCATAAGGTATTCTTCTTTTCAAGTTGTCAGTATAATAACAACAACAGGATTTGTTTCAAGTAATTTTGATGCCTATCCCGCTCTTTCAAGAATGATACTACTACTTCTCATGTTCATTGGTGGCTGCGCTTGTTCAACTGGAGGAGGTATTAAGAATATAAGAATATTAATACTCTTAAAATACTTTTATAGGGAAATATATCAATTTATACATCCAAATGCAATTTTAGCAATAAAAGTTGGAGAAGATACAATTTCTGACGACGTTATAAAGGGAATAATGGGATTTTTTATAGGATATATATCCATTTTTATTATAGCAACGGTGCTTGTTACCTCTTATGGAATTGATTTAATAACGTCAATTTCTAGTGTGGCTACAACGTTAGGTAATGTTGGCCCAGGTATGGGATTAGTAGGTCCAATGTACACTTTTTCATTTTTACCTAATTTTGTTAAAATAGTCTTAACATTTTGCATGTGGGCCGGAAGATTAGAAATATTTTCGGTGATGATACTTTTTATGCCTGATTTTTGGAAAGAATAAAAATTAAATTAATTCTCTTTCAACAAGATTTATGGCTTCATCTATTTTTTTCTTTAAAGCGATGGGCAGCCCCTTAATCTCTATATCTAAAAAGCCCCTAACTATTGCAGCAGTTGCTTCATCTCTTGTAAATCCCCTAGACATTAAATAAAAGATTTCTTCTTCAGCAATCTTCCCAATTGCTGCTTCATGGCTTAAATCAACATTTGGATGTTTTGCTTCTAATTCAGGAATTGCAATTATACTGCCTTGTTCAGATAACATCATCCCCATGCACTCTAAATGTCCTTTTGCATCTGGGGAATCTCCAACTATATCCCCTCTAGAATAAATAGTTCCTCCTTTGCTGATAGCCCTAGAAAGGATTTCTGCACTAGATCCTTTTCCTTTAATTATAACACGGCTTCCTGTGTCAACTATTGAATTATCCATGGCCACAATAATGCTGCTCATTATGGCAGTTGAGTTATCTCCATTTAAGTGAACTGTTGGATATGATTGGACTATTTTAACAGGATTCATGATAATATAGTTACTTATGTAGATTCCACCATCTTCAACAATTGCCGCGCTTCTTGGCCTTACCTCAATATTAGTTTCCCAATTGTGGATCATAGTGAATGACAATTTAGCATTCTTTTTTACATAAAACTCTGAAATACCTAAATGCATACCTGTTGTAAGACCAGGATGAGATGCACATCCAGATATTATATTTAATTCAGAATTTTCTTCGGCGATAATAATATTATGAACTTTCTGTTTTTTAGGTGATTTTAAGTAAAGACATGCTTCAACTGGAAAATCAACTTTTGTTCCAGGAAGTGATCTAATAAAGTATCCATTTACATCTTCAACATCTACTTCTTTAGTGTATTGGTCCTTATCTTTCGAAACTACTTTCCAATAGTAATCATGAAGCCAATCGTACTTCCCAAGGGCTTGTTTAATACCAATCATTTCTACGCCTGACGCAAAACTTGAAGAAGTCTCAACATTCTGATCTACTTGGAGAAAAATAGCTGATCGCTTTTCTTTATCCATTTCAATTCCGACTTTCTCAAGTTTATCTTTTATGTCTTTATCGAGTTTTGGAATCCTTTCAGGCATTTTTCGACACACCCCTCATAACCCTTTTTACTTATCTCATCAAGCATATCATAAGGATCTCCCACACAAGCAACCATGCCCTTATAAAGTATTAATCCATAGTCTGCATCTACATAGTCAAGAATATGTCCTTGGTGAGTAATAATAAGGCCTGATTTTTTTCTATCATCTTTATTTTTTTTTCTATCAAGCAAATCTCCAACGGCACTTCCAATTATAGCAATATTGTCCAAATCTACGCCACTGTCAGGTTCATCAAATAACACTAAATCTGGATTTAGTGTCAAAAGCTGAAGCACTTCAGAACGTTTCACTTCGCCTCCAGAAAATCCTACATTTAAGCTTCTATTAAGAAATTTTTCCATATTAAGCATCTGGGCATATTCGTATATCTTACTAGGATCGGTACCGCTTTGTTTGGCACAGTTAAACAACATATCAATTAATTTCAAACCACTAACTTTTGGCGGATATTGGAAGCTTATCCCCATCCCCATTTTCACTCTTTGATCTGTAGATAAATCGTTAATGTCTTGTCCTTTAAATATGATTCTTCCATAAGTTATTTTAAAAGAAGGATTCCCAATTAAAGTCATTAAAAGAGATGTTTTTCCATTACCATTGGGTCCAAAGAGGACGTAGGTCTGGCCTTCTTTTATATATAGGTTTACATGATTAAGTATGGGGGTACCTTCAACTTCCGCCCCGAGATTTACAACTCTCAGCATAGTAATCCCTAATGTATAAATATACAAACCCTATTTATTTCTTGCGATTATTTATTATAAGGGCAAGGATTATATCGTGAAAATTTAAATTTTACATAATGAACAAGGTGATAATGCATATTGACCTTGACTCTTTTTATGCATCAATTGAAGAAGTTAGAAATCCTTCCATAAAGGGTAAACCAATAGTGATATGCGTATATTCTGGAAGAACAGAAAATAGTGGTGCAGTCAGTACTTCAAATTACAGCGCACGAAAATTAGGAATAAAGTCAGGTATGCCTATAATCCTCGCAAAGAGGATTGCAATGAATAAAGAAGTTGTTTTTTTACCTGTTGATATTGAATATTACAAAGAAGTGTCCGATAGTATAATGAACTTAATTGAAGAAGAATCAGATATCTTAGAACAAGTCAGTATTGATGAAGCATATATAGATGTTACTGAGAAAACTAGCGGTAATTGGAATAAAGCCATTCAAGTAGCAAATACAATAAAACAAAAGATATTATCTCAAGAAGGGCTAACAGCATCAATAGGTATTGCTTCAAATAAGTTTGTTGCAAAAATGGCATCTGATTTCCAAAAACCAAATGGCCTTACACTAGTTAAAAACGAGGAGATAATACCATTCTTAGAAAATCTAAAAGTCTCTAAGTTACATGGAATTGGAGAAAAGACTGCAAGTGCTTTAAATGAAATTGGAATTGAAACGTCAAAAGATCTAAGTAGATATGATATTAAGATTCTTGAGGGAATATTTGGCAAAAATAAGGCTAAATTGTTACATGATAAGTCTTTAGGGATTGATAATTCCATAGTTGAAACTAAAAAGAAAAAGCAATTGTCTAAAATAGGCACTCTTAAAGAAGACACAAAAGATAAAAAAGTTATTTTTGAAAAAATAATGGAGTTATCTAATGAGTTAAATCAAAAGATAAAAAGAGATAACGTTTCGTTTAGAACTGTTTCTTTAATTACAATCGATATTGAATTAAAAACTCATATAAAAAGTGAAACAATATCACGAGCAAATGATATCCAACGAGCCATTCCAGTTTTTAAACAATTGCTGGATAACTATATTGAAGAAAATCCTGAAAAAAAATTAAGAAGAATTGGGATAAGAGTTTCAAATTTAGAATTCTTTAACAGTCAAAGAACCCTTGATGAATTTTAATAATAGATTTTAGCTTCATTTACTTTACCATCAGATAAGAAAATTCCTTCATTTTCTAATAATTTCTTTTTCATTTCTAATCCTCCGCCAAATCCTCCAAGTCTCCCATCTGAACGTATTACTCGATGACAAGGTATTATCAACGGAAAGGGGTTATTGGCAAGCGCGTTGCCTACAGCTCTTGCACCTTTTGGAACTCCGATAGATTTTGCTATTCTTGAGTAAGTACTTACATATCCCATTGGTATGTTGTAATCAGCAATTAATACTTTTTTTTCAAAATCGGTACAAAGGTCAAAATCCAATAAACCTAAATTAAACTTTATCTCTTCACCTGAAATAAGTTTTTTGATTTCAGATGCCAGTTCCTCTAACGAATCAGATTTTTTAGCAGAAGGATATTCATTTTTTATTTTAAGAATTAAATTGGGCCTAGTTTCAGGAAGAAGTACTCTGACGATTTTTATTTTGTTATTTAATTCAATCCAGACTAAGCTAAATGTTCCTAAATCGGAGCTCTCTAACGAATAAAAATAGCGCATTCTATCATGAAAATTATTTGATTAGTTCTTCAACTTCTTCTTTACCTTTTTGCAATTCTTCTGCTTGTTGTTTGTCTAAAAAAAGCAATAAGGTTTGAAATTCCCCAACATGAGTCTTTTCCTCTTTTGCAATATCCAATAAAATCATTTTTATTTTTTTATTCGTTGTCATGGATGCAAGCTGTTCATATAGATTTATTGCATCCAACTCAGCCATTATCCCCGCCCTTAAGATTTCCTTATCTAGGTCTTCTTTTTTTACTTTATCAAGATTTATAGGTATATTTGAAAGCATTAATATCCCCATATGGTGTTATACTTTAATCTTTAAATTTCTTTTGAATTTTATAATAATCCAACAGTTGGTTTAGAAGAAGATGGTTGGCACTCGATTCTGGATATACCGTCCCTCTTTGTTACTCTTAAGACATGATCGACATAACTTTCAATTTCTGGTTCATGAGAGACTATTATTACCTGGTCCATCCCGAGCATATCTAAAACATCCCTTACCTTATCAAGTTGTTTTCTAGAAAATCCATCTGTTGGTTCATCAAGAATAATTAAATCTTGAGTTTTAATTTCATCAATTAAATTGTTTATTACTCTATTTAAAGCTAGCCTGTAAGCAAGAGCAACAGAAGTTCTTTCCCCTCCCGATAATGAATCATAGTCCGCATCAAAGCCTTCCTGTCTCAAAATAGGAGTGAAATCTTCATCTATTGAAGCTTCAATGTCATTACCTTCTAGCAAACTTTCAAGCCATTTTGAAAAATAAGATTCAAATTGAACTCTAAGAGATTCCATAAACTCTCGTTCCATTATTTCCATTAAATTAATAAAATAATTATCAATCCAGTATGACATTTTTTCAAGTTTTTCTTTAATTTGGGCATTTTTTTTCTTTTCTTTAATTTCATTACTTATTCTTTGCAAATCATTTCCTAAAAAATATAGTTCTTTAGATTTCTCAGCTTCTTCCCTTTCTTTTTTAATCTTTTTATCAGAAATTTGTATTAATTCTTGATTAATCTTTTGTTTTTCAGAATGAATATCTGAGTATTTTTTTACACTTTCACGTAGGACATTAATTTCTTTAAACAAATTGCTCTTGTTAGTAGTAATTGCTTCTATATCCTTTCTTATGTTCAGTGCTTCTTTGTAGTTCCTTATAAGATCAAGATTAGAATCTTTTCTACTTTCTAATTCTAATGTTTCTGTATCTATTAATGCAAACTTTTTTATTTCATCTAGAATTTGTTTTTGCTCTTTTGATTTATTTTCAATTATTTTTTCTAATAGTTCCTTTTCCAAAAAAAGAGAATCTAATTCTTTTGATATGCCATTAAATGATTCAGTCTCTCTAATTTGTTGTTCTATGGCTATAATTTTATTTTTTTCAGAAGAAATAATATTTTTTATTTTGTTATCTATATCACTATCAATTTTTTTTATTTTGAGCTCTACTTTTTTGATTAATTCGTTTGTTTGATTAAAATCTATTAACAGCTTATTTTTTTCTTCATCCATTCTTTTAATTTCATTCTGACGGTGCTCATCTGAGATACTTTGCTTGCATAAAGGGCATAGTGCAATTCCTTTTAAGTTATTCAAAGAGTACATATCAGATTCGATTGTTTTGAGCCTACCTATAGTCATTGAGTTTTTTTCTTTATATTCCAAAATTTTTGTATTGTATCTTTCTCTTGATTTTATTAATAAATCAAGATCTTTGTTAAATCCTTCTTTCTTTTGATAAGTATATTCAATATTTTTTTCAGCTATTGCAATTTCCCTTTTTAATTCATCTATGGACGTATCATAACTTCCTTTGAGGGAGGAAAGTAAATCCTCTTTCAGTGCAATTTCCTTAGAATTTTTCTCAAATAATTCTCTTTTATTTGATAGTTCAACTTCAATTTTACCTAGAGTAATGTTATAGTGATTTAGTTCTTCTTTTTTTTCTTTACATTTTGTTATTTCCTCCATTATTTTTACATTATCTTCTTCAATTAAAAGAATCTCTTTTTCTATATCAATGCCTTCTCTACCTGCAATAAGTTGATTTAATTTTAAATTAAGTTTTGTGTAATTATTTTCATATGTGTTGTATTCAGATTCCTTTATTGCAATCTCATTAGAAAGATTTTGATATCGAATATATTTTTCATCAATCTCTTCAGACTTTTTAAGAAAAAAGGATTCATTTGTTTTAATCTCATTCAGAGATTTATTAATTTCGGCTATTTCTTCACCTAGTCTTTCTTTTTTTTCTTTTATTTCCTTTAATTCATTATTTCTCTCATTTAATCCTCTAGAAAGTTGCTCATAACTAAATGCTTTTCTTTTAAGGTCGAGTCTTAAGGTATTAGAATTATCTCTTATGATTTTATAACGATCAACGCCGAATATTCTTCGTAGTATTTCCATTCTATCTTCTCTTTTAGACAATAGAATTTGCTTCATTTCCTCTTGAGGAGTATACACTGTATACCTATATATTGGATTTTTTTGTTTTGTGGACAATTCTTTAGGGTAACCTAATAAAGATATTATCTCTGCTTTAAGTTCAGTCGGAGTCATTTCTTTTCTAATGCCATCAATAGAAATGTATCCCGTTACTTGAGATATCGATTCTCCTTTTTTTTGTAGACCTCTACTAACAACTATATTTTTGCCATTAAGTTCAAATTCCAAACGCACCTTTCCTTCTCGTTCCCCTCTTCTTAAAAGAGAAGATGCTGTTATATCTCCTAAACCAAAAAGTGCGAACTCTATTGCCAATAGTATTGTCGACTTCCCAAATCCAATGTCCCCAGACAGTAAAAAAGATCCATCAGGAAATTGTATTATTTGATGTTCGTAGCTTCTTATGTTGAACATCTCAAGTGTTAAAAGTTTCATTAAAATCCTCCAAAAGATTATTTTTTGAAAGATATTCAATTGAATCATTGAGGACAGAATTTGTATAATCTTCTTTTTTTTCGCCCTCTTTTTTTTCTCTAGATAATAGATTCATAAAAGATTTTACAAATGATACGGTTTCCATCCGACAATCTTTAAGCAGAATTTGATCTTTATGTCGAGTTATAACGTCTTCTTCCAGTTTTTCTTTAGTCATTGAAGAATTTTTTATTTCTTTAAATTCTTTAGTTTTTATTTCCCGAGTGTCCCTTTTAACTAACAGTGCTCCTTTATCTTCTAAAAATAAGTTAATCTTCTTAAAATTGATATCTGAAATATTGCCATCCAATTTACCTTTAAATTTTACAATAACTATACTGTCCTTTAAGCATGTTTTGTCTATTGAATTTCTAACTTTTTCCTCAACATTAATAGGATTGGTATATTCCAATTTAACTTCTAAAAGAACTACGGGAGCTATGGTAACTGGGATGTATGTTTTATTAAGAAGTCCATCACTATGTTCAACTAGATAAAATCCCCCTCCTTTAAAAGATAAAAGCTCATCGATGTTATTCGGGAACAGTGCCCCGGGAAATACTATATTTTTGTATTCTCCTAGTTCAAATTCCCCCCTCTCATGAATATGTCCGCCTGCATAATAAATAAATCCCTTAGGAAGAAAAGATATTGGCATTGACTCCATATGATAAAAATCATTCGATTTAAATTCCTCAATTGCTGAATGAAATAGAAATATTTTTTTACCTTCTTGTTTTTCCAATTCATCTCTATTGAGTGAATTATATGTTGTTTTCTCTAAACTACCTCTGAGACCTGGTATGCCATATAGTTTAGTATTAGTTTTTTCATTTAGCACTCCTTTCAATGTTAATTTTCCTTCTTTTTCTTCTCCTAACGTAACTCGTTTTAATAATCCTGCTTCTTGGAAAACTTTAAGAATCGTTCTACCTGTAGGGGAAAAATCATGAGAACCTTCAATAACATATACAAATATTCCTTTTAGTTTAAGCTCGTATAATTTTTTTGCGGCTCTTGCCATAACATCGATTGTAGGATTAGAAGAATCAAAAAGATCTCCTGAAATAAGGATAAAGTCAACATTTTCATCGATAGAAATATCAATAGCTTTCTCAAACGCTTTAATTCCCACCTCTCTTAACGTATCTTCTCTCCACCCGCCCAAATGAAGATCGGCCATATGAGAAAATTTCACTCTAAGTCGACCCCTCTTATAACAGTTTTATCTTTTATTATTTTTTTATTGTTTTTAATAATCTCGCCAAAGTCAGGTACTTTTAAAGGTATTGCTATTTTAGAAAAAGTTGATGTTAAAAGTGCCTCGCCTATATCAAGGCTTGCTATATTTCTCGATTCTTCAGATATATCTTGGGGAGAACTATCAATTAAGGCACTTCTCTCATTTGACATTTCAGTTCCCATTATAATTTTTGTATTCATATTTGCAAGTATCTCCTTAGGTATTAAGCTTGGAAGTTGAGTTATTGCTACAAGCCCTATTCTAAATTTTCTCCCCTCTCTTGCAATTGTACCAAAAATATTTATTCCCTTATCTAAAACATCTTTTCCTAAAACTCTTGGAGCTTCTTCAATGATAATGCCGATACAAGGTTTTTCATAAAGATAACCTTTAAAGCTTAGATCACGATATTTTGAGAAAATACCTTCAGCAAAAATCCCTCCGATCATAAGTTCGACTTCGCCTCCGAGTTTTGATGTATCTAAAATAACAGTTTTCCCTTTTTCCAAATATTCAACTACATTTTTTATTGTTGTACTTCCGCTAGTATTTGAAAATAAATTATTTCTAAAGGATAATTGTCCATTTTCTAAAGATATTCCAAATATATTGTTGAATTTTCTCTTAAGCACATCTAAAGTAACTATAGAAACGTTATCGTCTTTCTCAGCAAGCATTATATTCTCTATCCAATTTTCTTTATCCCTATTGTAAAATAAGTATATACACTCTATCTGCGCTTCTGTTAAAGGAACTATTCCAGTTAAGTGCCAAGGTTTAATTGTTCTTAAATCAAGTACTAAGGTATTTGCTCCAGGAGGAGGATTAATTGAGTAGTATACCACTTTATTCATTGCATTTGGATGATCTTTTAATCCTTTTTTTGTTCTACCATAATATTCGTCATGAGGGTCAATAATTAACAAACCTGCATAGTTTTCATTTAATAAATTGTAAGTTAGAACTTTAACTAAATTAGATTTTCCTTTGCCTGTAGAAGCGGAAATAAGCATATGGTGTGTTAACACATTTTCTCCGTTAAGGAAAACATCAATATTTAATATTCTTGATCCGCTTCTTATTTGGCCAAAGTAGAGTGGCGAGTCGGGCTTTTCAAGGAATTTCAAATCTCCTTCATTAATTCTTTCAACTGCAGCAAAAAATTTTGGTAGTCTTTTTGGAAGATGGTATTTATTTTGACTGACAAAAAGAATTGGCTTAAGAATAATGAGAATAAAATTAGAAAGTTCATTTTCTAAAAATGATAAATTAGATTCTTCCTCTAATTTTAAACCTGCAGCTAAACTTCTGATTCTTTCTGGTATTTGGGACCCATAAGAAACATCAAAAACTTGCATTATAAAGTAATCATTACATTCCCTTGTTACGAGTAATTCTCCTAATTCTATGTCAATTCCAGTTTTTTGTCTAATTATTATGCCACTAAAATCCCCAGATACAATTTTTCCTACAATGTCCATATTATAGCACCTACATCCATTGTAATTTGTCTAAAATATCATGTGCATCTTCTACACTAATATTATCTTCAATAAACTTTAAAACATCCTTATCGTCACAGAGAGACATAAAAAGTGCTTTCTGAGTTTCCATTTCATCCTTTCGGAGTCTAGCTATGTAATCTGCATCTACAAGCCCATATGGGTAACCCGGGAATCTAAGGTCAATTGAATTGGAAGCTATTATCCCAAAAAGTTTTTCAATTTTTTCCCTTCCTAAGGATTTCGCTATATTTTTTTCTATTTCAAATCTAAAAACATACTTTGATGAGGGATAAAATTTAACAAAATACATTTCAGCACTATGATCAGGATGATTAATTTCAACTACAGGATGGTAATACCATGATTTATTTGGGCACACCTTATTTCCTAACAATTTAATTGCATAAACTAAAGATCTTCCCTTTGACGTGTAAAGTTTTGACCTTTTTGCAATACCACAAAAAATGACACCTTTATTTTCTGCTGCTTGATATGCCTTTTTAGAATAATTAGATTCTCCTGTAATTGCAGTTTGAAGTGAGCCGTCTCTCACCAATATATCCCCTTTATCCAATTCATTTTGAATTACTAGTTCTGAAATCTTCCATTCAAGAAATCGTCTTGCAACGCTACACACAATCCCTAATTCAGCCCTAAAATTTCCATTAGAAATTGTAGGATCGTGAGAGTTGATAGTTTTATCCGCTTCTTCAAAATCAATTTGGTAATCTTTAGAAAAAGGAAAAAGTTTGAACTGAAAATTAATATCTTTTTCTTTCCCCGAAGATGAGCCAAAAACATAGAATTCATATTTCTGGGGGATATTTTTTGGAAGAATTATCTTATTGTTCTTAAATATGTTAAAATATATTCTTACAAGCCCTAGATACATAGAAGGTGAAGAAAATAAATCAATGTTCCCTCCATCAATATACGTGACTTTATTATCTCCACCAATAGTAGGCAATTCATTTACATTATTCTCGTTTAAAATAATTGGGAAATATCTTTTATCACTAAATTGAGGTTCTTCATCAATCAAAACGTCGAGACTATACTTTTCTTCACTTTTAATTAAATTAATTATGTCTTTTATTGCTTCAATATTCATCTTGTGTCAGAAATGGAAATTGAATATAAAAAACTATCTTTTAAATCTGTATATGTCATTCGTATAAGTATGACAAATATTTTTCATGAACAAATTTAGATAAAAGAAATATTGAAGAATCCAAATCCAGTTAAAACAGTAATACATTATATTTAAAAAAAGTACTTAAAATATGTCTCAATTTATGTCGTCCTTAATTTACACTAATGATAAGTAATAATTAGAATAAATAAAAATTATAAATAATATTTCATTTCAAGAGAGTTTTCAGCAAAACCACAAGCTTTGTAAAATCTCTTAGTCATAGGATCGCCGCCCTCAATTGATACTGTTATATATTTGCACTTAATTCTTTTACCATAGTTTATTGCTGTTTCAAGAAGTCCTGCCCCCACACCCTTTCCCTTGTATTCGTCTTTAATAACGATATCTTCAATATGGCAAACATTGTAACTATAGAAAAGTATTGGTTTAATGAATAGTGATAAGAATCCACAAATTTCTACGCTATCAAGTAAATTCTCTTCCGCAACAAAAATTTTTATGTTTGGATTCTTAATGTATTCAGTAAGTACTTTATTGAAATTAGAAATTTCTTCCGGAGATTTTAATGGAACGTTGTGCAAACTATCAATAAGATCATATATACTATATCTATCTCTAAACGAAGCTTCTCTAACTCTCAACAGATTCACCTTATCAAATTTATTATATAAAGTATATAAAATTAATTTATATTTTATCTCTCTATTTAAATATTAATCTGTTTCTTTATCATTATTAAAGTTAATCATTCTATTTCTTGCTTCAGATTTCATATTTTTAAATTTATTTATATTATAGGAAGCTATAATACCAGCGAAAACTAATACAAACCAAAAAGATATAATTCTGTCAAGAATTGTAGCAGTTACAGCTATATTTTTTCCTACATTCAAGGCAGCATACAATATGGACATCACAGCTTCAACTATCCCTATGCCTCCCGGTAAAAAGGGAATCAATCCCATAAGAAGACTTACTGTAGTCACAAGAGTAACGAAAACAGGGTTTAATTGTTTCCCCAATGCTAAAAAAACAAAATAAGTTCTTAGTATCCAACATATCCACATTATTATTGAAGCTCCAATCGATTTATATAGATTGTTTCTACTTTTCAATATCAACTGAAATTGATTATGAAAGTTTTCTACCATTGAGAGCATAAGTTCTTCATATTTTTTTAGTCTGTTGGAAAACTTTCCAAGTATCTTTAAAAATTTAAAAATAAATTTTTCACCAGCAGTTTTATTAAAACAGATATATGAAGCTACAATTAGTACGGCTATGTATGCAACAATTATGATAGAAAGCATAATAATAATTCCCCATTGAACGGTAAAAAAAAGATTGACATACATTACTGAAAAAACAGCAAGAACAAAAAAAGGTAATGATTCAACTATTCTGTCTACTGTTACAGTAGCAAAAACTATTTCGATTGGACTAATGTTCTCTTCTTGTGAAATAATAAAAGTTTTCATGGGCTCTCCACCAGTTCTGGCACCAGGAGTAATATTATTGAAGAAAATACCAATCATGGTAGCAATAAAAACATTTTTCATAGATATATTAGGCTTTAAGGATTCCAGAATGGGTTTCCATTTATAAGATTCAAAATATAAGTTTATTAGTTGAAAAAATATAGCAAGATATAGGTAAAATGGATTGGCATTTTTAATTAAAGAAATAAATTCATTGTAGCCAACAAATTGTACAAACAAAGCAGTTAAGAGTATCCCAACTATAAATGGGAGAACAATTTTACGTTCTGCCATCTTTTTTTACCTCCAGTTTAATCCTCTTGTCTACTTGTTTTAACATTTTATCTATAATTGAATTTTTTGTTTCAATTTCGTTTCCCAAGAGGTAATATTTTATAAAAACTAAAACGATTCCAATTGCTATTGGTCCAACAAAAATACCAACTGGGCCAAATGCTAAAAGTCCACCAAAAAATCCAAATAAAAATACCATCGGATGTAATCTGGCATGATTTCCTGCAAGTTTTGGCTTTATGTATAGTTCAGGAAGTAAAGTAACAAATATTTGACCTATAACAAAAATTAAAATTCCTGTCATTATTTTGCCATTAATAATGTAAATAACTGCCAATCCAGTGAAAAGCATCCACGGGCCTAATATCGGTGCAAAATCCATAAAGCCCGAAATAATTCCTAAAAAAACAGGGTAAGGTACACTAAAAATTATAAATATTATGAAACTCAAAATTGATGTAAGGATAGCTTTTAAAATATTGACAAGTATAATACTTTCAAATACAAGATCAATTCCTTGTAAAAGAGAGTAAATTGTCTTTTTTTTATTTTCAGGCAACAGACCAACAAAAGTATCTCTTATGATGGGCCCTTCTTTAATTAAATAAAATGCAAGTATTGAAGCAAGTAAGAGTTTCATTGCATACTCCGGAATATGAATTGTGATGTTAAAAATTTCCTCGGAAAGGTAGATAATTAGTTGATTCAATTTTAGAGAAAGCATATTTGTTATTTTATCCAAATAAGGGGAGTACTCGATATTCAAATAATTTAATAGGGATAACGTTATTTTTTCTGAAAAGGTGTCAATATCATTATAAATTAATATTAGCAAGTCTAAGATTTTTTCTTTTGTGAAATAGTTTAAAATAGCAACTACAATATAAAAAAATAAAATAAAAGCAGGAATAACTACTGCTATTCCAGAAAGTAGTGCAGCATATGATTTATTCATATATTTTACCAATATGTTATTTATTGGACGCATAAGGTACACTAAAACAAAGGTTGCAATTAGTGCATCTATAAGTGGAAATAAAGTAAGTGCAGCAATTACTAAGAAAAATATGAATATTGAAGCAATTGTAATTCTATATTCATTTATTTCCATGTCATCATCTCTTTTTAACAATAAGTTAGGCATTAGTATATAAATCTAAAGGAAAAATAACTCAGGATGACTAATTATTGTATTAACAATTCTTTCTGCAACTTTATTATCCCATAGAGGAGGCTTAGGATAAGATCTCTTATTTTTTTGAATTCCTTTTATAGCTAGAGATAACTTTAATGGATCCATTCCTACAAGAATATTTGCATTTTCTTTTAGTGTCACTACTCTTTCTGTATTATTTCTGAGAGTAATGCATGGAACGTCAAGCATTAAAGCTTCCTCTTGAATCCCACCCGAATCAGTTAATATAAATTTAGAATTAGACATCAGTTGCAAAAAGTCAATATACCCCAAAGGTTCAGTTATCTCGATATTTTTCCCTATTTTTCCCAGATAGGCATTTTCTTCTAAAATTATTTTAGTTCTAGGGTGTAACGGAACAATGATTTTTGTATCAATTTCACTTAAAGAGATAAATAGTTCTAATAGCTTTTTTGGATCAGCAGTGTTTTCTGCCCTATGGACAGTCATTAATCCATAATTCCTAGAGTCTAACGAAAGAGTTTCTAAAATATTAGATTTTTTAGATTTTTGAATATTCGATAGCAATGTCTCAATCATAATATTTCCTACAAAAAAAATTCTTTTTTTATCAATACCTTCCGACACTAGATTATCTACCGCATCCTTTGTAGGGGCAAACAAAAACTGAGATATTCTATCTACAAGTATCCTATTTATTTCTTCAGGCATTTTCAAATCAAAGGAACGATACCCGGCTTCTACATGTGCTACTGGTATTTGCATCTTAATTGAAGCGATAGCTCCTGCAAGAGTTGAATTTACATCGCCTACAACAATCGTTAGATCAGGTTTTTCTTTTAACAATACTTCCTCCATTTTAGACATCATTAAACCTGTCTGAACTCCGTGTGTTCCGGAACCTACTCCAAGGAAAATATCGGGTTTTGGTAATTCTAAATCTTCAAAAAACACCTTACTCATGTTCTTATCATAATGTTGGCCAGTGTGAACTAGAGTTTGATTTATTTTTCTTTTTTTAAACTCTTCATATAATGGTTTAATTTTCATAAAATTGGGCCTTGCCCCCACTATTGAGAGTATTTTCATAATAAAACACTAAGAAATGTCCTTTTAAAAGTTTTGATTTGACTTTTTCATAAAATGAAACAATCTAATTATTATTTCATCTAAACTCTTATATATTGTTTCATGTTTAGGTATAGTGTAATTATTAAAAAGAAAAATAGGAGGTATGCTATGAACAATGGCGATGGATTAAAAATATTATCTGCAGTTCTTGCAGTTCTGTTATTAGTATCAATAATAGGGAATTTCTTTTTCTTGTATCGTTCTTTGTCTGATGTTGGACAAGGAAATCAATACAATTTGTTACTAACTGATAAAATGGGTCTTGAAAATAAAATATCTTTATTAGAGTCTCAAATATCGGATAAAAATAAGAAAATATCAGATCTTGAGTCTGAGGTAAGATCTCAAAAATCACAGTATGATGCGGCCCAAAGAAACGTTGACTTAAAACAAAGAGTAATTGATAATTATGAAACTAGAGTAAAATCATTAGAAACTCAACTTTATGAATGTGAGCATAAAACTCCAAAGACATATGTTTCCTATTGCTCATGTGGCTACTACAAGTATTACTGTACTTGCAACGGATACTGTTATTATGACTGGTATTGTCCAAGCTCATGCTCATGCTGTTATACTAGTACTTGCGTAAACTGTTAAAAGAATTTGAGGAAGAATCTTATGAGTCGAAAAATCCAATGGAGACTCTAAGTTCTCCCTCAATACGTTTCTTTTAATTATATTATATATATTTTTCCCTTTGATTATTTAAATAATTAGAATTATATTTATATTTATAATTTTTTTAATAAAAATTATGAGAAATCAAGTAGTGGGAAGTTTAATAATTTTTGTTGCGCTATTGATGGGATATATTATTTATGCCTTTAATACCGCAATGACAGAAATAATAAATGCTTCATGTGAGCATGGATTAACATGTCCTATGTGGGGCACTATTGATTTTCAAACTAATGTCAGTATAGCTATAATGAGTTTTGTAATAATTATTGGATTATATGTTATGTTTTCTGAGAAAGAGAAAAATAATATGGCCCAAACAAAATTTCAGGATAATTGTATTAAGAAAGATTATTATGAAGAAATTTTAAAAACATTGAATCATGAAGAAAAAACTATTTTTGAATGCATTATAGATTCAAATGGAACAATATTTCAATCTGCTCTAACTGAAAAAACTAGTTATAATAAAGTAAAAATATCAAGAATTTTAGATAAATTAGAAGGCAGAGGCTTGATAGAAAGAAGAAGACACGGCATGACAAATGTTGTGATAATAAAACATTGAAACAGCCTTGAAACTAGTTTCAAACAATGAATAATAAAGCGTTTCTAAATTATTTTTTTTATTAACTACTCAAAAAAGGAGGTAAGTTATGAAAAAAATAATAGAGATTGAAGGTATGCACTGTAAGAGTTGTGTAAATAAAATTAAGACAAACATTTCCTCCCTTAAAGGGGTAAAGTCAATAAAAGTAAATTTGGAAAGTAAGAATGCAATTGTAGAGTATAATTCTAAAATTATTTCAATAAAAGAGATACAAAGTGAAATAGAAAAACTAGATTATGTGACAGACGATAGCTCTAAAAGAAAAAATAATATTTTAAAAACAGTAGCTTATGGAGTATTTCCCCATATAGGTTGTATTGGCTTTATAATTGGATCAATCCTCGGTGTATCCGTACTTATGCGATTTTTTAGACCACTTTTGATGAGTAAGTACTTTTTTTATGGACTTATATCTCTTTCAATCGCATTTGCAACAATTTCTGTAACTATATACCTAAAAAACAATGAATTGTTATCATTAAAAGGATTAAAGAGAAAGTGGAAGTATGTATCAATCACATATGGATCTACAATAGGTGTGAATCTTGCTTTGTTTCTTGTGATATTCCCAATAATTGCAAACATTTCGGCATCTTCAGGCGAAAATCAAATAGCGATAGGATCAATAGAATCAATCACTCTAAAAGTTAATATTCCATGCTCAGGACATGCTCCGCTAATTTCCGAAGAAATAAAGACAATAAGAGGGATTCATGAAGTAAAATATAAAGTTCCAAATGTGTTCACAGTTAAATACGATTCAGGCAAAACAAATTTTAATGAAATATCGAATCTTGCAGTTTTTAAAGAATATCCTGTGACATTACTTAGTAAAACATAAAGTAAAAAGAATCAATAAATCTAGATGTTTTATATTTTAATTTATTTTTCAAAGATAGTTTTAAATATATTTACTTGCGTATATAATAAAGGAGAAAAGAATGACAAATAAACAAACGAAAAAGGCCGAAATTAAGGTAGCAGGTATGACTTGTGCAATGTGCGCTTCAACTATAGAAAAATCACTTTTAAATTTAGAAGGAGTTAGTAAAGCTGAAGTCAATTTAGCCAAAGAAACAGCTTCGGTGGAATATGATTCAAGTAAACTTAAGATAAATGATCTCGATAATGCAGTAAAAGACGCTGGTTATGATGTAATAAATGAAAAGGCGATATTAAAAGTTGGTGGTATGACATGTGTAATGTGTGCCAATGCTATTGAAAGTGCATTATCAAAAATGGAAGGGGTAATCGAAGTAAATGTGAATGTTTCTTCTGAAAAAGTATATGTAACTTACAATCCAAAAATAGTTTCAATCGCAGAAATGAAAAAGAGTATCGAAGAATCTGGTTATCAATATCTTGGAATTGAAGGAGAAATTGTCGAAGATTTAAAAAGAGATGAAAATCAAAGAAAGAAAAAAATCAGGATAATTGTGGGGGCCATAGATTCTGCTATATTGATGGGGCTTATGTATGTCCCAATGACAATGCTTCCGATATCTATGCCATTTCTAATGCTTTTGATTGCACTTCCAGCATTTTTATACTTAAGTTTTCCGATATTTAATGCTGCGTATAGGTCGTTGAAAAATAAGACTTTGAATATGGATGTTATGTACTCTATGGGAATAGGAGTAGCTTTTTTTTCAAGTATTCTTGGAACTTTCAATATTTTATTGGGTAACGAATTCATATTTTATGAAGCGGCTGTAATGCTTGCAACATTTCTTACCTTTGGTAGATTTCTTGAAGAGAGGGCTAAAGGGAAAACATCTGAGTCAATAAAAAGACTGATGGGGCTTCAAGCAAAGAGTGCAACTATAATACGTGACGGAGAAGAAATAAATATACCCATTGAAGATGTTATTGTGGGGGACATCGTCATTGTTAAGCCCGGAGAGAAAATTCCTGTAGATGGAGAGGTAATTTCTGGGCAGAGTTACGTTGATGAGTCAATGATTTCAGGAGAACCTATACCTGTTCTTAAAGAAAAAGGAAGTAAAGTAATTGGAGCTACAATAAATAAGAACAGTATACTTAATTTTAGAGCTACAAAAATAGGTAAAGATACAGTTTTATCACAAATCATTAAGTTAGTAGAAGAAGCTCAAGGATCAAAACCTGAAATCCAGAAGATAGCAGACAAAGCAGTGAGCTATTTTATTCCCACAGTGTTGACAATTGCCATTACTTCCTTCGTTGTTTGGTACTTCATATTTAAGAGTACTTTTCTTTTTGCAATTACTAGTTTGATATCTATTCTTGTCATAGCGTGTCCATGTGCATTAGGTCTCGCAACACCAACTGCAGTTACTGTAGGAATCGGAAAGGGTGCAGACCTTGGAATTCTTATAAAAAATGGTGACGCCCTTCAGATATCTGAAAAATTAACGGCAGTATTATTTGATAAAACTGGTACATTGACAAAGGGAATGCCTGAAGTTACAGATATTATTTCATTTGATATTTCAGAAGAAGAACTTGTTAAAATTGCAGGCAGTGTTGAAAAGAATTCTGATCATCCGCTTGCAAATGCCATCGTCAAAAAATCAGAAGAGTTTGGAACAAGACTTGTAAAAACTACAAAATTTGATACATTTGGGGGAAAAGGTGTTAAGGCCAATTTTTCTGGAAAAGAAGTAATTATTGGTAACAGAACGTTAATTAATGAAAAAAAAATCGATATATCAAAAGATAAAGAATTACAAATTACCAAATTAGAAAATGAGGGAAAAACTGCAGTTTTGATAGCCATAGATAAAAAATTTTCAGGAATTATAGGAATTTCAGATACCTTAAAGGAAACTTCTAAAGACTCAATTAAAGAATTGATGAATAATGGTCTTAAAGTCTATATGATCACAGGAGATAATAAACGAACAGCTTCGGCTATTGCAAATATCTTGAATATAAAGAATGTTCTTGCTGAAGTGTTACCCGAAGACAAGGCAAATGAAGTAAAGAAACTTCAGAAAAAGGGGGAAGTTGTTGCTTTTGTGGGGGATGGAATAAACGATGCTCCTGCCCTTGCCCAAGCAGATGTGGGAATTGCAATTGGAAGCGGTACGGATGTTGCAATAGAAAGTGGAGATATAGTACTTGTAAAAAGCGACATAAAAGATGTAGTTTCAGCAATAAAATTAAGCAAAAAAGTTATGCAAAGAATAAAGCAAAACATATTCTGGGCATTTGCTTATAATACCGCACTTATACCTATTGCAGCAGGGGCATTGTACCCTTCGTTTGGAATCTCTCTACGGCCTGAATTTGCTGGTTTTGCCATGGCGATGAGTTCTGTTACAGTCGTTACATTATCACTAATGTTAAAAAGATTTAATCCAAATAAGGAGAGGTGGTAACATAGCAATTGATCCTGTTTGTAAAATGACTGTTGATGAAAAAAATGCAAAATTTAAAAGTAATTACAAAGGTAAAACTTATTACTTTTGTGCACCAGGATGTAAGAAGGCATTTGATCTGGATCCCAGCAAATATTTAAAGTAGATAACCAAAAGTTTTATAAGTATTCTTAAAAATGGTTTGTTACGCCCCGTTAGTCTAGTCCGGTCAAGAATGCGGCCCTTTCGAGGCCGTGGCACGGGTTCAAATCCCGTACGGGGCACTGTGCCCCAGTTTTAATGCCCAAAAATAAATTGGACAAATATTTCAAAATTGAACTTTTTTATATTAAAATTTACTCATAATAAAAATAAAAAAATTAAATTAATTTTGATTTAGAATTCTTTTAGCCGAGATTATTATCGTCATTGCCATGGCCTTAATGTATGGATCACCTATTTTGCACATCTCTTCCAGGAACTCTTTGTTTTCTAGATAATATCTTACAGCCCTCATCTTTGATTCTGGAATGTTTTTCTCCATATTCTCACCCCTAGTAAATGTCTCCTTTCAGGAAAGCCGCCTTCCTCTTTTTCTCATTAACCTTGAATCGGTGCACTTCCTTGACAAGCCCTAGATAATCCTCCATGCCTTTGATGACCGCTTTGGCCTTATCTGAAGATCCGTCGCTTCCAAAGCACAAAAGCAAAAATCTGTACCCCTCGGTGTAGCTTATAGCATGTTCGATGGCCAGGATCATCTCTGAAAGATCAAAGATGTTGAAGCTATACAATGCTTCCCTGGTAAACATGGGAAGAATGCCCTTCAACCTTTTTTCAAAAACATCAACACTTTTTGCCAAAATTTTTCCTCCTTACTTACTACTTACTTACTACTTACTTACATACTACACTACACTACACTACACCCGCATTAATGCGGATCTTTTCTTTTAAGTCTCCAGTGGAAATGCATAGGCCCTTTGAAAAGTTTTTCAACATGCGCTCATCATTTATGACATTCTCAAATCCGTGCTCTGAAATCTTCTTCTTGACGATAGGCCAGATGGAAAATTCCCAGCGTTTCTCTCGCTCTTCTTCGGTCAACTGCCTTTCTTTGGCCTTAATTTTAGGGCCAACTTTATTATTTATCTCTTTTTTAGTTTCTTTCAGGTCTTTCTTCGTTAATTCATCAATCTTGGCCTTAATCCGTGTGGCTTCTAGAATAACGCCCTCGTACTGGCTTTCAAGCTGTTCTAGCTCTGATTTGTTCTTTTCTACGTATTGAAACAATGCCTCAGTTATCGTCTCAGTAAAACCCTTCGATGAGATTTCACAGCACCTGTCTAAAAGATCCTCAGGGATCCATGCCTGTATCAGCCGCTTCCCGTATCGTATGTGGCTTTTTCCCACGCTAAATCACCTTGATTTCATTTTTTTGTGTAAGTAAAACTGGCCCTAAAAATGGCACTTTGTAAGTATGGTGTAAGTAAAATAGGGCCAAAAACGGGTGTTTTGTAATGATGGCTGTAAGTAAACTTATGCCGATTTTACTTACAAAACAGCTAAAGTGTAAGTAAAATAGGGCCAAAGTGTAGTATGAAATCAAGGTGCCACCCTGGCGTTAGCTGTGTTTTCCCGTAGCTTTGAATATGCAAAATTTTCAAAGAAGCAGTTAGAGATCTTCTCACGAGCTTTTTTCAGAATAGCAAATTCATTTGGCTTATTCGAATTATAATTTTTTATTTCAGAATAGTCTTTCATTGAATCAATGGAACTTTCTTCTTTCACCTCTTTTTCATCTTTTTTTAGACAAGCAAGACGGGAGAGCTCGTTTATCGAGATCCCGTGCTTGCTGCAGATTTCCTTTTTTATTTGTTCGTGGGCCATTTTTCATGCACCTTTGGATAGAGCAAATAGCCTAAAGCTTGGCTATACGCTTCCATAACAATTTGGCAACACAGGAATAAAGGGATTTACCGCGTACTGTAGGAGTTTAGAGTAGAGGTGCAATTATTATTTTGGATATAAGTGTTAATTTTAGGGCCAAAATCCAATTAATTTTAATTAAGATTTATGCTAAGAGAAAAGATTGAAAAAGAAACGGGCCAGGCAGCCCTTCAATGCAGTTATTTACGGTAGCAGTAATCCAATTCACCTACTGTACTCTACCGCTCGAACCAGTAAATCCACTGATTCTGGTGACTAAGCGCATTTTTTCGCTTATCATATTTGAAGCCTTGAGCATAGGGCCTATCGGCCTGAATATCAGACCTCAAAATTTTCAACCAATGCACCACCATAGTGTGGCCAAGGTGTACTTCTCCTCAACCTCTTTAGCGGTGAACGGCATTATACCAGATTTGATCACATCTAGAATAGATGTGTCCATTCTTGTATTTGACATATTTACCGGTGCAGTTCAAGAAGGAGCTTATTTATAATTATCGTGCATGAAAATAAAGCATGCGGTATTCCTGATTACAAATTTATTAGTTGTGAGAAATCAAATACATTAACCTATAATCGTGGTTTGAATCACTGGGTGGGCGCCAAGGTGGTACGACGCATCGCTAGGAAGGTTTATTAGCGAGGACCCGATAAAGGGAAGCATGTTAAGTTCGCAGTCGCAAAATCCATACGTCTACTGCATGAACAATCCGCTTAGGTTTGTTGATCCGACAGGCATGATGGGCGACATACCTAGAATGTCTCTTGATGAATGGCTAGGGCCAAGCTATAGATCGGCATCCGATCTACTAAACGAGATGAGGGCAAGCCAAGAGTATTTCAGTGGCCTCATAATGGAGGCATACCACGACATTATGTTCGGCTCAGGCGATTACTGGGACTATGTCAATAATGTTGTTTTGCCTGGATCGCCTAAGCATGTCTATGAAAACAAACTAGACATTGCCGGAATTAGCATTAACTATATTCAATCACCGAATGATGGACGTAATGTCGCTGATTTAACAGTTAGAGTGCCTATCAGTTTAAGCTCATTTGACATAGCAGAAATTATTACAAGTGTTGCTTTCCCATATTCTTTTCTCATGCCAAATTTATCAGGGCATGAAACCTCCTTTAATACTTTACATGAATACGACACAGCGATAATGAATAGGCCTTCAATCACCAGTCCCATCATGCCGATTACGATAACAGACATAAGAACTGAAGTTACAGTAATGTGTGTGACAAGTGACACTAGATTAAAAGAAGGATCGGTGTCACTATTCACTATTTTTGGGGTTCAAACGTCTGGAGAGATATTCCGTACTAGGGTTTATACGGGGGAGTGGTAAACTGGTCGAAGCTTTGATTACAATTACAAGAGAAAATGCAGTATATTGGGGGATAGTAAATATTTTAATTGGATTTTTAATTATTTTTATTTCTGTTTTTTTGTATATTAAGTTTAAAAAGGGCTTTCAAAAGGAATTTGAGCAAAATAGAAGCGAGCTGGAAGAAGCGGGCTTGGCATTTGGGGGTTACCGTATAATGTCTTTTTTTGTTGGATTTGTTACATTGGGCACAGCAATTTATTTTATTGGAGCAGGCTTTTGCTTATACCCAGCATTAAATTATGGCCCCGGGATAAAATTAATAATTGTGTTGTCCCCTCTCTTTCTTTTTATAATTGGCCTAAAACTATTTGCCCAAAAAATGGAGGGAAAACCCATATCAGATCTCTGGAAAGGGGAACCAAGCTAGATACAATGAATCACTCTAAGATGCACATACGGCCTTCAGGAAACGTACTCAGCATGAACGACTGGGAGTACGAGTACGACGGCATCAACAGGCTAGAGGCAGCGACATCGGTCTTTGACATCGACTTCACCTACGACAGCATGGGAAACAAGACGCAAGAAGTAGAGGGTGCGGTCACGACAAACTACGCCTACAGCAACATGATGAGGCCGCTCTCAAAGATAGAAGGCGGGGTATCCACTTCATTTGGCTATGACAGGAACGGAAATCTCACTTCAAAGACAGAGGGAAACAGCTCCTACTCCTACGTCTGGGACTATGACAACAGGCTAAAGGAAGTGAGGCAGAATGGAAATCTGCTATTCAGCTACACATACGACCCCAACGGAAGGAGGGTGAGATCGCTTAACAGCGGCACAGGCGTCACAACGACATACGTCTACGCCGGCATAAACGTGATTTATGAGGCGACTTTAACAGAGTCAACAGACTACCTCTACGCAAACGGCATGCGTATTGCCAAGAAGACAGGCGCAACTGTCAAGTACTTCCACTCTGACCACCTTGGCTCGACAAGGCTAGTCACAGACTCATCAGGCCAGCCGACTTTCGAGAGCGACTACAAGCCCTTTGGTGAGGAGGCAAACGCCACAGGCACAGAGAAGTACACCTTCACAGGCCAGTTCATCGAGGCCGACATCGGCCTATACTACTTCGGCGCACGCTGGTATGACGCATCGCTAGGGAGGTTTATTAGCGAAGACCCGATAAAGGGAAGCATGACCAGCTCACAGTCACAAAATCCATATGTCTACTGCATGAACAATCCGCTTAGGTACATTGATCCGACGGGCATGATGGGCGACATACCGGACTGGTCGCTCCCCGAGAATTATTTCGATGGCTACGTTAATAGCGTGGGATCCTTAATCAACACCGTCGTAAACACAGCAACAGAATTTGCAGCAGGAGTAAATTGCGGTGTCGCCGCAGGCACAACTTCAGCCTCAGGAAGCGCAGGTGTTCCAAGTCCTGGGACAACTTACAGCCCTTCAAGCGAGCCTGGCTACGGGTCAGGCGGCCAGGAGTACTGGGACAACGGGGACATTAATCTCTCAAACAGGCCAAGTGAGTACTTATCGGAATGGGGTGTTGAACTTAGCTTTGTCATTGTTTCTGCTAGCCTTTACGGTACACACAAGGTCACAACGGGCGAGTGGAGATACTACCTTGGAACTGAAGTGGGTAGTGTTGCTGTCGGTGCTAACGCATATGCAATTCAAACACCATACAAAAATTATTCAGACTATGAGAAATGCTCTGCTCTTGTTGATGTTACAGTGGCTTCACCAGTAGTTGGGGCGAAAGTAAGATATTACGAAGGAGAGGGTGTGGTAGCGGGATATGCAGTTGGATGGTCTCCTATAGAATATTACATACCTTCTCTTGGAGCTGGAAATACAGTTAAGGACGTTACCCCATGGGTACAAGAAAATTGGTCTAGGTTAAAGAGGGTCTTTAGATGATAGAAGATTTACTTTTTTTCTTAATTCCTCTTTATTTACTTTTGATGGGTATATGGGGAATAAGGAATGGGGTAGTATATTTCAAAACTGGGGACTATCAAGGGATTGTTACAAAATGGACGGACGAAGAGGCAAAAAGAGCCAAATCGAATTATTTTTTTGGTGGAGGGATAGTTTTTACTGGAATAGGCATAATCCTAATATTTATTTCACTTGCTGGTGCAATAAAATCATATTTCAACTTTGCCAATCCAATTCCACTTCTATTGAGTGGGGCTATTACCTCTTTGATCCCCCTAGCCATAATATGGTACTTCTATAGATACTGGAAAAAAGCAGACGTTCAGAGCACATGAACGACCTTGATTTCACCTACGATCCCAACGGAAGGAGGGTGAGATCGCTTAACAGTGGCACAGGCACAGAGAAGTACACCTTCACAGGCCAGTTCATCGAGGCCGACATCGGCCTATACTACTTCGGCGCACGCTGGTACGACTCATCGCTAGGAAGATTTATTAGCGAGGATCCGATAAAGGGAAGCATGACCAGCTCGCAGAGCCAGAATCCATACGTCTACTGCATGAACAATCCGTTAAGGTATGTTGATCCGAGCGGGATGGCAGTCGGTGAGAGATATACTGACCAAAATGGAAATACACATTGGTTTGCAACTGTACATAATTACAAGGGAGGTTCAGGATTACAAGCAAGTGGAGGATTTGCAATTTATCCAGATCTGATTGGATTAAGCCCTAGCACTCAAATTACTTACAATTCTACATCTGGCGAATATTCTTTCTCCCTTGAGTGCTCCATTCAAGATAAAAATTCAAACTCTGCTGGATTCTTATACCTTGATTTCGTAATATCTAAGGATAGCAACGGCTACAATATGAAAATAGGATATGATATGTCTTCAGTAATGAATAAACAAACTGCAGATTATATGCCTATAAACTGGATGTCAGGAGGAAGAGTAACTTTTACCCTCCTCGAAATTCAAAAAAATAGCTATTTATCCTCTACTGGCGAACGTCGTGTTAGCCACAACCTTATATCTACTAAGACCTCTTCATACAACGGTCTATCCGGTAAGGGGGAGATACTAATGGATTCCCTAAATATTGACACTTCAGCATATAATTACCGTCTTGGGGTAGATGTTTCTGCCTTTACTATATTTATCAAGGTAGAACCTGTTAGCAACGATGTTTCTGCAGGAGGCAATGGAATGGGGGCCATTATTTTCCTTCCAGGATATTCGTCACTAAGAGCAAATGGAACGATTGACATGACCGGATTTTTCAAAGATATATCATAGGTGACCTAATTGAAAAAATATATTTTTTTATTTATTTTAATTCTAATGAATGTGGCATACATCATTCCAAATTCTTCAGGCAACGAGTACACCCTATTAACTGATACTAATACCTCTGATCCACCTTACTGGAGCAATGACAGCGAAAGCATCTATTTTAACTACTGGAACGGTGATTCAATATTATTAAGAGAAATTAACTTAAATAATTTTAAAATAAATGACATTACATCAGGAGCTTTTCTATTAGGTATCAATCCAATCAATGAGAATATTCTCTGTGTTCAAGTGGACGAAGCAAATTCTACTAAATTGAATATACTAACAAAGGAAGGGACATTTGTCAAAACGCTTGAGATTGGAACTCAAGATTATTTTTGGCCTGTATTGTCTCCAGACGGCAAATATGTTTACTATGCTATAATTGAAAGCCCATATACAATGTCAATAGAAAAAAACGTAATCTTTGACATAGAAATAAATCAAGTAGCCAAAGAGTTTAAATCTAACATTATAAGAAACACTGACAATTGGAGCGTTAACAATGAGCTTTTGTTCATATCAAGTAGTAGTTCTTTATTAAAGGGGGAAGACAAATTTCCTATGAACTTATATTCGCTTAATCTAAATAATGGAACTTATAAAAAAATTACTAAAGAAAATAATATACTTTGGGGTGCGTGGTCTCCAGACGGGGAAAAAATTATTTCTTCAATATACCTTACCCATTCCAAATCAGATTTGGCAATTCTGGATCGAAATGGCAATATACTCAAATCCTTTGTCCATCCTAACGATAGGACGTCCTACCAAATGCCGGCATGGTCTCCAGACGGCAAAAAAATAGCCTTCAAAATTGCGGAATCAGTAGAAGGGCAGGATTACCCCAAATACAGCCTCGCCTTAATCGAACTTGACCCATCTCTCCAGTCTGGGCCCAGACCTGAAAAAATACCGGAAATAAAACTAGTGACATTCAATGTATACATTTACGCTGGGGTAGCAATTGGAATACTCTTATTGGCAATAGCCGGATTTCTTTTCATCAGAAGAAAGAAATGACCGCATGAACAGACTCAAAACTGCCGTGTCAGTCTTTGATATCGACTACACATACGACAGCATGGGCAACAGGACGCAAGAGGTAGAGGGTGCGGTCACGACAAACTACACCTACAGCAACATGATGAGGCTGCTCTCAAAGACAGAAGACATACATAAAAAAACTAAAATAATTTTTCTATTCCTTCATTTACTTCAAACTCTCTTCCAGAAAAATAGCCCCACTCCTCACTTGGCCCTAAAACTAGGCCGTAGTAGATTATGTCGTTTTCTGGCTTACCATTAATTATTGAGCCGCCTGTCTCGTCCCCTACTCTCCTAATTTCGGAAACTTCAGTTGCAAACCAGGTCCAGCCTGTAGAGCTCTTCCAAGCGGCTATTATTTCATTTCCACAAACAAACTTCTTCCCGTTCATTTCAATAATTGCTGCCGTTCTGCATCACCTAGTTTTATTAGCACATTAGACTGATTTATACATTGTCCTTAATAAAAGAACTATGTTTTTCCCATATATCATCAAAATCTGTTAGGCCTAGATTTTCAAGTCCTTTGTAATTTAGCCAAATAAAATATTAATCTTCGAGGCCGAAGCGCAAGGCAAGATTGTTGGCCATAGATAGAAAGTGACTTTTAGATTTAGTACATTTGCTTTGATTAAGCGAATTGCATTTAAACAGAAATAATCTATTCCAGGCATGGGTGCTGATTGGATTAAGGGCGCTGCTCTTTACCTCAAGGAAAGAGATCCGATTTTAGCCAAAGTTATCGATGAAATCGGTGAATGCACTCTCAAAACTTCCAATGATTACTTTGGAGCCCTTGCCAGATCTATTATATTTCAGCAACTTTCGAGGCATGCGGCCAGTACAATCTACAAAAGATTTATTGATGCCAGCGGCGGCGCCCTGACCCCCGAATCTGTGCTTTCTATGGAAAAAAGGAAATTTAAGGAATCTGGGATATCTGAAAGAAAAGCAGATTACTTGATTATCCTAGCTGAGAAATTTGCCAGTAAATAAATCGATACTGAGCTGATTGAAAATCTTTCCGATGAAGAGATAATTGAAAAATTAACTGCTGTGAAAGGCATTGGAAGGTGGTCGGCCCAGATGGTTCTTATATTTTCCATGAACAGGCCGGATGTCCTGCCTCTAGGGGACGCTGGATTCAAGAGGGCAGTAAAGATCAACTATAATCTTGGCCCTAGCCCAAGTGAAGAAGAAATTAAGAAAATTGCTGAGGCATGGCGGCCTTACAGAAGCATAGCAAGCTGGTATATGTGGCAGACGGTCAACAGATAAGAAAGCTATTTAATAATTTATTTTAACAATGGCTATATAAATTCAATATTATAATATTAGCCATGACTGAAGAAAACTCATTTCCTAAAAAAGGCGATATAATAATTGAAGGTGTTAGTGATGAGTATTGGATTTACAATGCCTGCCTTTTACCAGGAAGATCAGAAGGATATAGGGCGGGATTTAAGATAGCGGCAGATATAATTGCAGAGAGGATAGCAAAGGATACAAAAGATATAGACCGCATAATTTATCCTTTAGTTTTTTTATACAGGCATTACATAGAGCTTTCCATCAAAGATACAATCATATATTCAAAAGAGTATTTTGGCGAAGAAGTGGATTACAAAAAAATTTCCGGCCACACAAACAGTATTGGAGCAGGCAAAACTATTATGCAAGGATTGGGCTGAAGAAAAATAATTTTTAATTTGTACTATGCCCGAATAATATTTAAATAAGAAACTCCTTATTGAAAATTATGGGAGAATCCTTTACCATAAAAATAAATCCTAAAACACTGGCTTACGCTATAGATAATTCTGGGTATACTCCAGAAGAGCTAGTCGATAAAATATCATCAAGGTTTAAGGTAAAATATTTCAATAATGAATACCTTGCAAACATAATAAAAGGTAAAATTACTCCCAAATATAACGATCTGAAAAAAATCGACTCTTTTCTCAAAAGAGGAGTTCCATATTACTTTTTAACTAATCCTCCAAAAGATAGAACCTTTGTAAAATTTAGAAATAAATACCCTAACTTCAAACTTTCTCCAAGCTTAGAGATTAAATTAAGAAAATATGAACTTCTAAGAGAGGATATAAAAGATCTATGTAACCTTGAGAACATATCTTTTGAGAGGGCCACCCCGATTTATACTTTAAACAATAATCCAATAGAAGTTGCCCACAAGTTCAGGAATTTATTCAACTTTGATGACATTGACATAGAAAACCTAGAATCAAAGGACATATTCAAAATAATAAGAGAAAAAATTGAGGATAACTTAGTTTTTGTTTTTAAGGATGATCTAGAAAATCTTAGGGGATGCATCTTCATTGGGAATAATCTCCCGGCCCTAATACTTGTCAACTCAACAGATGACAAGAATGGGGAAATATTTACTTTACTGCATGAGTTTGCTCATTTCCTACTAAACGACGAAGAACTTGATATTGATATGCCAAAGTTTGAAACTGATCCAACTGTTGAAAAATGGTGCAATAGTTTCTCTTATCATTTTATGATGAAAGACGAAGATGAATCTGAAGAAAAATTTTTAGGTAAAAATATAGACGAACTATTGGATCTATCTTATCTAAATTACTTATCCGATAGATACAAGATCAGTAAGCTGGCCTTTGTCTATAGATTCTATTTACTTAATTTAATTTCGTCTGACGATTACAATAATTACAAGAAAAGATTCCCATATAAACAGAAAAATACTTCAAAAAAAGGAGGAGGAAATTATTATCTAACTTTAAAAACACGCCTAAGCAACAAGTTCACTTCTTTAGTCTATAGAAATTATATCACGGGAAATATTTCAACTTATGAAGCTTTTAATTATCTGCAGGTCAAGGATCATTCAAGAATGAACGATCTAGTAGAGGTGTAATATTTGGATAAATACGTAATGGACACCTCTGCTTTGATATCTGCAAAAGATTACTACCCGCCTGATAATTTTTCTAGTTTTTGGGAATATTTGCATAAAATGAATCTTGATAATAGATTGATTATTTTAAAAAAGGTAAAGGAAGAATTGGCTGTAGGCAACGATTATCTTAGTAATACTTTTTTTCAAGAGAAGATAATTACAAATGAAGAAGATCAAGAAACTATCGAAAATCTAAAAATAATTGTTAACAAGTTAGAAGAAGATAATAAGGCCGGATTTCAAAAGTGGTTGAATGGGGCAGATCCATATATTGTAGCTTACGCATATGGATTAAAAAAGCAGTTTGGCGACGGTGTCATTTTACTTACAGGCGAAGAAGAAAAGGGGGATATCATCAAGATCCCTTTTGTATGCCGTAAGTTTGGTATACAATTTGGGAAAATTCCAAAGTTAATAACCGAAGAGAAAATTAATTTTTCAATCGATTAATTACTTATTTTAGTTTTGTTTTAATAATTGTAAGGACATAAAAGATAATGTACCAAGTTATATTTCTGCAAGTTCCTTAATCAAATCTTTTCTCTCTTATTTGACTTTAAGATACGATTCCCAAATTCCTTTCGCGCCATATACCCTTTTTTCCATATTAGCGGGGTAATTAATATCGCAAGGACAAACATTAATCTCAAGCAGATCTTGATATTAATGCCGGCATTTGTTGCAAAATTTCATTTGTGGCTTATCAGACATAGATTCCTTTCCCATATATTTCGCTCTGAATTTCTGTTTTTAAGAATGACGCATAACCCAAATTCATCTTCATTATGATTTTATAATAGTTAGTATTAGAGTTACTGGGTGAATTAATTGGACATCTATGAAACAAGAAAAATTGGCGATGAGACCGTTATAAGATTGATTAGATTAAAAAAAATTCATAGTAGATGATTTGTCTGAAATAATGGGTAATCAGAATATTAAGGTAATTGATTTAGGAAATACTGATTTTGTCGTTGAGTTTGTCTCTTAAAAGTTCTATACAATGGAGATGGAAAGAGGTATTTGGATGTGCAGAGCAGATAGAAAATTCACATTAATTTACATTATTTACAAATACTGGTATAAACACAAGCAATAAACTTATTACGTTGACTAAGAAAAGACTAGGAATAATCTGCTTGTGGATCCTTATCGCTAAACTAAAGAATGTATTTAACTTTAATTCTCGTTCAATTGAAGGAATAATGAGCATTTACAAGGATGCAAGAAATGAGATAACAAAGAAACATCAGAGGTAGCTACTATTACCAAATACTATAAGAAATAATTTAAAATCATTTTTCCTTTCTTTTGTCCTTAATTTTAAGTCCCTATACCAAGCGAAACAAGGTATGGGAGGATCTTCGCAAGGACCTCAAAAACCTGTATGTCGGACATCTAAAGTCCTCGATGTCCAATATTATACATTGGTGTTTAAAAAGATTGTCCTTCTAGATTCTTATAAAAATTCGAGACCTGCTTTTCTATGAATTTATGTTTTGATTTTAGCTAGAACGTTCTATAAAAAAGATTAAGGAGTTTATTCTATAGTATAAAGGATGATTTTTTTTAAAAATATTGTTAGGGATAACTATCGTAAGAAGTATTCTAATTATAATTGTGTGGTCATGTTTGATATAGGTGGTATATCTTATAAAAGATAGATATTATTCCAAACAATGTTAACAACTCTGCTATCACCATAACAGTTATGTCTGTGGTTATCCTAACAGGTACATAATGTAAAAAAGATACGAGACAAACCAACATTATCATCACCAATTCAAGAGAAAGGATAAGAAATAAGGATAATAAAATATTATAGTTTATTCCTCCCTTCGGTTTTGTAAACACTATACTAAAACAGATTAAAAATAACCCTAATAAAGAAGCGTTTGCACTGATTATTGAGTTAGATATCAAATGACTTTTTTCAATTAATATATCGGCGGGGATTAGTTCTGTGAAATATGGGAAGAAATCAAACATTATTAAACCACCCGATATTAAAACAAGAAAAACTAGAATTGTATCGAGTGCAAAAAGTAGTTCAAACTTACCTAATTTCTTAATATACTCGAACATGTGTAGGAATTATGTCTTTTATTTATATCTTAATCGTTTTGACCTTGTGAAAATCTTTAGGTCTCGATTCGAATAAGCAGATAAAAAATTATGGCAAAATTAGCAAAAATCCCGAAAATGAATAAGAACCTCCTTCTAATTATTGATTAAAAAAATGAAGACTTAGTTTTCTTAATAATGCTCTTTTTATACTATTTCTTTTATTTTTTTAGTTATTTCTCTTTTTTTCTTAGTCTTTTCCATTGGAACAACCACTTTATTTAAAACATCCTCAAATGTTGACACTATCAAAGAAGCTACAAATCTTTCTTCTTTGTTTTCAATTTTTGAGATATCAAACTTATTATTCTTTTTTCGATATTTTTTAAATGGCCCATAGCCTTCAATGAATTCACTAAGATAATCCAAAATCTCTGTGTATTTATTAATCTTATTCAAATCTAACATCATCTCGCGAAAAATAGTATTCCCATTAATCAGATTATTATTTGATGAATTAATAGAAAATTTTATTATATAATCTAAAACTTTCGATGCAATATTTTTATGTTTTTTTATAATATTTGGAAGTGTAAGGGTATTTCCAAACGGGTATACGTCAATTTTATTCTCTATAAAAAGGTTATTCAACTTAAAAAGGGTTTTTAAGGCATTATAAGAAATGTTTGAGATATTATCATCATATTCTTGGGCTAAGCTCTCATTTAACATTTCTGTAAGACAATCAATAACGTACTCGGCTATTTTTTCCTTAGTATCTTCGTGAATCAAATCAGTTTTAATCGTTTCATATGTTATTTCTTGAATATAATTCAAAGATGTATGAAATTTATTTTTGTAATTATCCCTACATTTATCCATTATCCGATATGATTTATTTAAATTCAAATCTTCATCTTTTGTAGAATTATTCTTTATTTTCTTTATTTCGCTCGTCAATAATGTAATTACTCCACATTCATGTTTTAGTATATCATGCCACGTCCCAACATAGTATTCTATAAAATCTATTTTTTCAATTGAAACATCAAAGAAATGTTCTTTATATTTTGTGTATTGTGTTTTTTCAGGTATGTCTCCATTTGAATATTTTGTAATTATCTCTTCGTTAGAGATTATATAATTTTGATTAATTTGGATTATTTTATTAATAGAATTAGAATAAACCTCTAGATATGTTTCTAGAGTAGTTTCATTTATATTCGCAGTATTTATTTTAGAAAATAGATCTTTGTATCCCTCTAGCCAAGTTTTATTAATTTTTTCATATTTTAGATAATCAAATTCTTTTTTCATTTTATCCTCAATTAATATAGTTTTAGTCTAATAATCCATCCTCACCAATTCTGTCCACGCCTATGTCTTCATCGATGTATTCTACATGCCTGTCCCCTATGAATTTGATTAAATCATTGATATCTTTTTTTTCATTAATCAGATTTTCTATATATGCATTAAATGTCTTAAGTTCTTTACCATAATCAATTTGTAACTTATAGGATTTGGGGAAAAATTCAGTTAAAAATTTAATTTTGTCAAATCTACTAATACGAGGGATAATAAAATAAATGTAGGATAAAAAGAAAGTTAGATCCCAAAGTAATATAAGAAATCCCAAGGAGTTGGGGCTAATTTGAAACAGGGGAATATCCTCAATATAATACCCATGATTTGAAAAATATAATGTTGAAATATTTAAATCTCGATTTGGGTTGTTTATGTTTTCTGTATTAATAGTAATCCCGCTTAAAAATAAAGTGACGAGTAATATACTAAGAATATAGGATATCAAAAATCCATATATAAACTTTTTATTGATGAATTTTTCTATGTATTCGGTGGGCATAGTTCCGTGGCTATAACTTAAGAAAAATATGAAAATTGTCATGAAAATACTCATTATTGTTGCTAACATTGTTGCAATCGTACTTAGAGGGGCATTGCTAGATTCAACAAGATTCAATATATTCATCCTCATTAGACACCATAAAATAAAAATGATAATTGCACCGATTATAAGTGTCAGATATTCTATGGGCATACTGGATTTTTGATACATAATCTCATTTTTCATATAGGTCATGTTCATTTAACTTTTTCCTATGTCTTTTAGACATAATACTATAATATTACTTAGAGTCTCTTATCTAAATGTTTAGAAGAAGGAAAATAACAAGGATTATTTTCTAAAAACAACTATTCTTTCTTCCAGTTCCAGAACTTGTTGCTTGGCATCACTTTCCACTCCTTGTCCCGACACTCTGTTCTAACTGGGATCCAAATGTCTCTAATCTTTTTCATCGGGCAGATGTGGCATGGGCCCGGACTCTGCTTTTTGGAATTACCGGAATAGTTGCACCTGATGTATGAGAAAGATCTACTGACATGCGATCTTTTGATATAGGGGCATGTTATGCTTTCACAATCGTTTCTTGTGGAAGCTATCGTTATGCGCCTGTCATGCACCTTCATCCTCCTGATGCTAACATACTCAGGTATGGTCTTCTGGACCTGTATCCTATAGAAAAAATCAAGCCTTGTCTGCACTAGATTGTTGCCCATGGCCCTAATTTTAGGGCCAGGTATATTATGCAAATCCTAGAGCAAAATAGTATTTAGTATTTCTAGGGCCTAATAGAATATGGAAAAGAATTTTTTTTCCCTATTTCCCTATTTTTTTCCATATTCTTATATAGGGGGAAAGATATAATAAAGTCATTATATTACAAAAAAAGAATTAGGTGATCAATTGAAAAAAAACATATTGTTAATAAGCTTTTTTTTATTCTTTTTAATGTTCGCTGCTGTTAGTTCTTCCTCAGTCCCTCAGAGAACTGTTGTTAATAATAATTTTGAGGGCTCTATCAAATCTATTTCTATAACTCCAGATGGAGAATATATTGCAGTTGGAACCACTAACAACCTAGCATATTTATTATCAAAATCAGGAGAAATAATATGGAGTAAAAAAGTTAGCGGAAATCTATTACATTCAATTTCAATCTCCTCTGATGGAAATTATGTCATTGCAGCCATGGGTGACGGATTTTACTATGTAGATAAATATGAGAATAGATTATTTCAACAATCTGCTTCAAGTTTAGCTTATTCTACGTTTCTAAATACCAATGGAGAATATTTAGCCGTTGGTTCAGGGTATACTGTATATATGTTGCATGATTATGGGGCAAAAAAGTGGGAATATGTTAGGGATTCTTATATTACGGGGAGTGTTGTTTCTTCAGTCGCCTTGACATCAAATTCTGACTATTTAGTGGCTGGTTCAAAAGATATGCATGTATATTTTTTTAGATGTAATAACTCATATTTAAACTATTTGTGGAGATATAATGTTAGTTCTTTTGTGTATTCGGTCTCTATATCCCCGAAAGGGGACTATGTGGCAGTTGGCGCTGGGTCAGGGATATTTTTAATTGATAAAAATGGCGATTTGCTGTGGGAACGAAAACCAGGGAACTCTATCAATTCTGTTTCTATTTCTTCTGATGAGAGGTATATTGCAGTTAGTGCCGGAAGTGGGATATATCTGTACAACACAAAAGGAGATTTATTGTGGAAGGATAATTACCCGTCAAGTATAGATTCAGTTATTGTTTCCCCAAAAAGCAACTACATATTAGTGGGCTCTGGAAAAGTCTTGTATAAACAAGATATAAATGATGATTCAAATGGTAATGGAGAATCTACCAATAGGCTTAATAATGGCCGCTATGTGTTGAATCCCAATTTAATCAATATCCAAGGCAATAAAAGTAATTCTTGGTGGATAGATCCTTATACAGGTAATCCAAATGTCGTTATCGTAGTGGGTGCAGGTGCACCAGACGAGAATGTCAGAACAGCAAAACTATTGGCCACGGCAATAATAAATAATGGAAATTCTAAAATTGAATCCATAGATATTATAAAGCTGGATATCGAATTTAATTCAGTTACAAATAATAAGAACGTAATACTACTTGGCGGTCCAGTAGACAACAGCATAGTAAAGGACTTAGTTGACATGGGGGTGTCCACTGTCGACTGGGCAACATCCAGAGGAGAATGGGAATGGATTGCAGACCCATTTGCCAAAGGGTATGATATACTTATCATTTCAGGTCCTGAAGAAGGCGTATTAGCTAGAAACGGCCAATTTGTAGTAAGAGAAGTTTTGCCTGTTCCTGTGTCTAAAACAGCACCTACACAAGAGTACTATTTTAAAAGAACAATGGTAGTTGAGGATTCTTTCTACAATTTACCTGACAAGGATGGTGATGGCGTACCTGATAAATATGATAATAATCCCAATGGAAGCGGAGGTTCATCATACACATACTTTTCGTGGGATGACAATGGTCAACTTAGAACTTGGGAGTTAGAAGCCCCATATGACTATATTAACTTCTACGATAAAGCTAGGCCCCAATATGATAGTGTGGCACAATGGACCAAATTTATTGTTCCAAATGATAAAGTGTCAGAAATTCTATCTAAGGCTTTTAATAAAATAAGTAATGGGTATACAGAAGAAGAAAAAGTATCATTGGTCTTGAAATTTGTTCAGAAATTGGAGTATAAATCTGACGATACCATAACAAGAGATAACAAGTTTTTTGATTACCCACGTTATCCTACTCAGACGTTATTTGACAGGACGGGGGACTGCGAAGATACATCGATACTATTAGCAGCTTTATTAAATGAAATGGGCAAAGATGTATCCTTAATTCATCTACCAGATCATATGGCCACAGGAGTATATATCCCAAAATTTAATCCTAATTACAGTGCTTACTACTACACATTAAGTGGCAAGGAGTATTATTATTGTGAAACTACTGCGAAAGGTTGGAAAATTGGACAAATTCCAGAGGAATATATAAATGCAACTGCGCGTATCTACGAGATAGATTAGATAAATAGATTTTTATATTTTAAATTTTTGTTTCTTATTTCGTATTTCTTATATTATCCCAATTCCTATTTGTCCAACCCTATTTTTAAGGCCAGATCCCATTAAACAAACTGGCCCTATCTTTTAATAAGGATTAGTTCCATTAAAAAAATAAAATAATTTTCTAAGTTTTAGGTTGGCCCCTCCTTCTCCTTTCATCTTCCAAGCTTTCTTGTATCTCTGCATCGTTTTTAATGATCTCAATGAATTCTAAAGCCTTGTTGAACTCTCTTATTAAATCGATGTTTTCTTCTGCGGCCTTATAGAAGAATTTTTTGAGGCTGTTCTCTTCCTTTTCTATTTCAAATACTTTCTCTTCCTTAAGCGGCATCCCGCACCTATAGCAGTATTCCGAAGTGGGCCCGCAGCTCTCCTTGCACCTGGGGCATTCTACCGGTTTGATATTGTTCTGATGCTTGCTGTCCTCAGTTTTAAGGCCATAGACCTTATTGTATATCGCATTGTCAATGTCCCTGCCCGAGAGGTGGACGTATATCTTGGGCATGTCCGAACCAAGCTCCCAGCCGAGGTAATGGCACATTTCGGATTCGGTCAGTGTTGATGCCAGGTGCGTCGCTCTGGAGTGCCTGAACGTATGGGGGGTGATCCTCTTTTTGATTCCTGCTCCAGCGACCGCTCTTTTCACGATGTTTCTGTACATTGTGTAGGAGAGCGAGTTGCCATAACTCTTGGTGCAGAGGCCGACGAAGAGGGGCTTATCCTCTTCTGGCGCCGGGTGCATGCTCATCCATACCTTCAGGTAGGACTCCGACATTACAAAAGGCACCAGTCTCTCGCCTGTCTTGCCCCTCACCTTCACCTTGCCCCCATAACTGTTGAACTCAATGTCCTTGCATTTAACCGAAGCAAGCTCACCTATCCTAAATCCCCCCTCGTAAAGGAGTGCTACCATGGCCCTATTCCTAGGGTGTCTTGCGGCCTTAATCACGGCCAATACTTCATCCTTGGACAGAATGTCGGGCTTTCTGTCAATCTTTCGGGTCCCTTTGATGCACTCAAGCCCCTCCCAGTCCTTCCCCTTGTGCCACTTGAAGAACTTCTTCAGGGTCTTGTCGTACTCCCTTTTGGTGTGCGGCGAGTATTCAGCGATTTCAATTTTCTCCAGAACTTCAATTACGTCCTTTTTGGTCCAGTCAGAAAATGTCTTATTATTAAATTTCTCAGATATCAGCCTCAGCACCATGATATAACGGACCGTCCGGAGGATGCCGATTCTTGTGGCTATAAGATAGCTTTTGTATTCAAGAATAATTTTTTTGTTCTCTTCATTCATTGAAGAATTTTCTATCAGGCATATCTCTCGCTCAAAAAGCCTTTTCTCATTATAGATGCTCATACATAATGAAATCAAAAGTTTGTATAAGTCGTTTGTCCTAGGGCATTCGACTTAATTTTTTCGGTCCGTACGGGGCATTGTTTTGTAAAACTAATGCCCTATCCTGTTTTTTACTAAAAAAATAAAATTATTACATTTTTATTAATCCTTTTTTAATATTACTTATCAAATAATGATATACTTTATCTAATGACATATTTGTTCCATTATTTTAGTATTTAATAGATAGTAAATGGGCACATATAAACGCAATTTTATACTATTCTTTGGTACCATGTAAATCAATATTTTATAAAAAATAGTATAAGAAATAAGGTATCATTTTGAAATCTTAAATACACAATTTTCATGCCCCATTGCAATACATTGAATTTGCTCTACTTTTTCTGATTTTCCTGTTGCCCATTTGATTACTTCTTCATAGAAACCTATTGGGGTGTAACAAATGGGGGAATCAGATTTTTGCCCTTTGCAATAGGGACACTCAGGTAATTTGATGTAGAAATAACTTTGATCTTCTTCGAGGATATGGACATTTCCAAAAATTTCTTCAAGTTTTTTAAGTACTTTTTCTAGGATAAATTTCTTCTTTTTTTCATTGGACATAAATTTTAATGCCACACCTGCGACTCCAAATAGGGCAGGATTATGTTTTAAAGAATTTTTAAATCCTTCTTTCCCACAAATGTAAAGAATTGCTTTTGCCCCTTTTTGTCCGAAAATATCGAAGATAGTTTGTATAAGTATAATGTATTCATCTACCGTAATAGAAGGTGAATCATCATGAGGAGGTAAATTACCAATATACCTATCTAAGTTAGTCTTTTTTAATAATATCCTAAGCGATCCTTCCCCCATATTTGTTATAACAGCGTCAAACGCCACTCTTGTTAGAGAGGATGGCACCCTTTTTTTTGTAAAACTGACATCAATAGCTTCATCTTTTATTGTTTCAGAAGATTGGGTTAGATCTTTTATGAGAGATATTAATTCTTTCTGTAAAAAAGGTTTTTGGACTAAGGTATATGCTCCTGCATTCACAGCCTCTTTAAGTTTTTCTCCATATGCCGAAACAGCTATAATGATTGCATCTGAGGATTTTTCTTTTATGTATCGAGTTACTTCAATGCCTGAAATGTCGGGAAGTTTAATGTCCATGATTATTATTTTTGGATCCTCTTTATCGAAAATATCGATTGCTTTCTTACCAGTTTCCGATCTATAGACGGTATAATCTTCTGCAGTTAACATTTTATCATAAAAGTCGAGTAACTCGATTTCATCTTCTACAACCAATACTTTTTTGGACATGTTAATGTATTGATATATATACATATAAACATTTCCCCTTAGAAAAAAATCATTGAAAATATTAAAAAACTGAAAAGTATTGTAATTTTATATTTCTTATTTTTGAAAAGCCAATTTATTTGTTTTGTTTTTTATCTAAATTTTAATAGCCCTAATTATAGATTCGTTTAGATTATCCAATATTTGTTTAGTTTATTACACCTTATACCCTCTTTCAAATCAGCTAAGAGATTAATTAAAATAAAAATGATAGAAATCGGGGCATGTCCTCTAAGAATTTCTTACTAGTTTATTGTTGTTTTCTTTTATAAAGAAGCTAGCAATGAAGGCAATTATTGATGAGATCAATAGAACTAAAAAAGCATTGTGATATCCTATTGCAGTATAGGAATCGCCGACTTTGCCGTTTAATTCTAATATATACCCCATTAAGGGTTGGTATAAAGCTCCCATTAAAAACGGGAAAAAATTGGCTATGCCAGTAGCAGTTCCAGCAATCTCAATAGGAAAAAGATCCTTTACCAATGCGTATCCTACTGATACAGTACCAACTGAAAAAATCCCAATTCCTAAGCAAATAAGGTATAGTCCAAAAATTGGAATGTTTGAGGTACATGAAAAAAGGAATATCATCGTAGCAAGCAGTATTCCACTAGATACATTTACCACTATCTTCCTTCTTTTTAGTACTTTGTCAGAAAAAAATCCAATAATAGGGCCTCCAAATATCATACCAATAGCGATCATTGATAGAACTCTACTGGCTTCTACTTTTGTCATCTTGTAAATCTGGATTAAATAAGGTCCTCCCCAAAGACCACTAAAAGCAAGATATATCCCCATAGTACAGAAAATCCAGATTGATACAGGCCAAAAATATTTCAAGCGTAATATCTTAAAAGAATTATCGATTATAGATGCCTTTTGGGATTTAGGCTGATTATTTTTTGTTACGCTAAGTGGGTCATGGGGATTAGAAGAATTATTATTGACAACAGGAGGCATTCCTATATCTGCAGGAGAGTTTCTTACGAAAATCCAAACAAGTAATCCAATTATCAATGTTATCCCTCCCGTAAGAATGAATGGAATTCTCCACCCCATATGATTAGACATTATTGCAAGGGGAACTGTAGATATTAAGAGACCAATGCCACCTATGGCTATTAAAAATCCAGTCATAGTAGCAAATTCGTCTTCCCTATACCATTGAGAATATATTTTTAATGCGCATACGTACAATGTTGAAACACCAAATCCGACTAAGACTCTTCCGATTATGGCAGATGTAATATTCATAGATAATCCAAGGACAACAGAGCCAATTGAGGCTATCAGAAAAAATAGAGTAATAGTTTTTCTAGCACCCCACGTATCAGACAATATTCCCGTAGGAAGTTGCATTATGGCATATGGATAAAAGTATCCTGAAGCTAAGAATCCTATCAATACTGCGCCTGCATTTAAATCAGACATCATATCTATTGCAACAACTGCAGGAGCCACTCTGTGAAAAAACACTAGAAGATAGCCTATCCCTATAATTAGAAAAATCAATAAACGATATTTTTTGAAATCAAATTTTGATAAATTAATCAAAAACTCACCTATATTTTAAAAAGTTCTAACAGATTATAAAAGTTTCCAATATTAATTTTTAACAGTGGATAATCTCTTCAAATTCTCCAAGTTCTCTATTTTTTATCGCCTTGTTCCAGTTGAAGTATCTCCCATTCATCACAATATACACCCCATGGGGTAGCATCTGGACAAAAGCAAGTGCACTCCCTAAATTAAACAAACTATCTGAATTATCAAATTTATATGGAATCATTGCCCCTGTTATGACTATTGTTTTATTTATATTACCTCTAGCAAGTAATCCAGCTGTTTCGATCATTGTATCTGTTCCATGTATTATTAGTATCCGTTCTTCTTCTGAATTATTACAATTTTTAAGAATTATTTCTCTATCATCCTCTGTCATATCAAGGCTATCGACCATCATCAATGTCTTAATATCAACTGGAATTCTACTTCTTCCAATACTCAACATTTCAAGTAAATGAGTATCTCTGAAAGCTAACTCTCCTTTAATCTCATCGTATTCTTTATCAAATGTTCCCCCAGTGGCAAAGATTTTGATTTTCATATTATTATTTTCTTGATTAAACTTAATAAATATAATTCTCACAAGTACATATAACTATATCAATGATTATTTAGTGATCAAATGCCAGAAAAAGAGAGTATTTTTGTAATTCAAAAGCATTATACAACTACCCTCCATTTTGATTTCAGATTAGAAATTGGAAATGTGTTAAAGTCGTGGGCAATACCAAAAACTCCTCCAACAGATAAAGGTATTAAAAGACTTGCAATTCTCACTGAGGATCACCCTTTAGATTATGCAGATTTTGAAGGTATAATTCCAAAAGGGAATTATGGTGCAGGCAAAGTTGATATATGGGATAAAGGTAAGTTTACATTAATTGAAAATCAAAATAATAAAATAATTATTAATCTCAAAGGCTCCAAACTTAAAGGAAAATATTGTCTTATAAAATTAAAAGATCAAGAAAAAAATTGGATTTTGTTTAAGTGTGGTGAAGAGGATAATAATCTTTGAAAATTATTATACAGTTTTATTTTGATAGAAAATAAGTAATTACAAGCTTTAGTCTTTATAATTTATTTCATATATCAATTAATATCTTATAGTATCCTACCTTACTATTTTTCAATACCTTTCCATCATATTTTTAAATTGTATCCCTATATATTTTATTAGGGATAATATGTCAAACACAGTTATTATTGAAACATCTCTTGGAGATTTCGAAATTGAATTATATATAGATAAGGCGCCAATCACAGTTGAAAATTTCTTAGGATATGTAAAAGATGGATTCTATGATGGCCTAATTTTTCATAGGGTGATTAATAATTTTATGATCCAAGGAGGGGGTCTAGATCCAAAAATGAGTGAGAAATTGACTAAAGCGCCAATAAAAAATGAAGCGACAAATGGACTTAAAAATACTAGGTATACTATTGCAATGGCAAGAACTAGTATAATCGATAGTGCTACTTCTCAATTTTTTATAAATGTTGCAGATAATTATTTCTTAGATCATGTTGATAATACGCCTCAAGGATTTGGATATGCCGTCTTTGGTAAAGTTGTTAAAGGAATAGAAGTAATTGATGAAATTAAAGAAGTCCCAACAACTTCTAAAGGATATCATGATGATGTTCCAAAAGAGCCGGTATTAATTAAAAGGATTTATATTAAAAATTAATCTTTCATTGCTATCATAAAATTTTTTAATATAGGATATATTTCTTTTTTTTTAATGATATTTCTGATACGAATAGTTTTGGATAAGATGCTAATTGTAGTTAATAAAAAAGAAATGCACAGTTTGTCGCTTCACTTGAGTATTTGAAGACCCTAGTTTGTTTCGACGTCTCGAAACAATCTAAATCCAAGGAGACAAAAGAAAGAAGATGAAGCATACTTCTTTCATCCTTCAAACGCTATGTTTGATTAAGGATTTGACCATGACTGGGGCATTTTCCAAATGAATTGCAAGCTTTTTATAAGAGGATTTTTTACGTCTTCTTATAATAAAACTGAACAATTACAATGGAATTACTTCAACATTATTCAGCGAAGTTTCGACCTGTGCAACAACTAATATGATTCTTAGATTATTTAAAATTATCTGTTATTAATTATTTATTGTTTCTAGTTTTTTCTATATTTTATTGTAAGAATTCTATTTCTAACAAAAATTGTTTTATAATACTATACATATAATTAGAAGCATTGTCCCAAAAAGAATAAACAATGATGATCAATTAATTATTTTTTTAATATAGCAAAATTACGATCATATTATTCATTGATAAGATTATTATACTACGTTAAATTCAATATTTCTAAAAAAATACCCTTCTACTATATCTATTAACATAGCCTTAAACAGACTTAAAGAATTTATTACCATTTTCAATGATGATTTATCCCGATTAGGTAAAATATATAAATTATAAATTCATATATTAGATATATGGAAAAGGAATTTGAAAGAGTAATAACTCCTGTTGATGGTTCCGAAACATCAAAGAGGTCAGCAAGAAAAGCAATTTATCTTGCAAAGATTATGAATGTTGAATTAATTGCGTTATATGTTGTTCATGTACCAATTAGTGCTTATGTAGGGCCGCCATACTCCCCAGTGATATATACAGATGATACTGAGATTAAAGAAATTAGAAAAAAAATGAAACGGGAAGGTTCCATTTTTTTAGATGAAATAGAGGAGATGGCATCAAGATCTGGATTAAAAATTACTAAAAAACTACTCGAAGGTCGTCCTGATGAAGAGATTATTAATATATCTAAAAAAGAAGACTTAATTGTAATGGGGGCAAAGGGTATATCAGCACTAGATAGGATTTTCTTAGGTAGTGTTTCAGAAAAGGTATTACACAATGCTACTGCATCAGTTTTAATAGTTAGATGAAGTAATGAATATTAAAATAATTGCCATTTTCTACGTATATGCAATAAAAGAAATGATATATCTTCAAAAAGATAACTAAAAGATAGTGCTATTTTTGTTAAACATATGTTGCCATTGAGATTACTTCCTTAATTAATAATTCTTTTAAAACTTTAATAATAAAAAATTTAAATGGCCCTTTTTAATTCAATATATGAAGAGTTATAAGAAAGAATTATGGTTTAATACAAAAAATAAAGTTGAGTTTGTTAATATAACTTCTAGAGTTGAAGATGTATTGAGAGAAAGTGGAGTAAATGAAGGATTATGTCTTGTGAATGCAATGCATATTACTGCAAGTGTTTTCATTAATGATGCAGAAAGTGGTTTACATCAGGATTTTATAGATTGGCTTGAAAAAAATATTCCATCCAATCCTGGAATTTATAAGCATAATAAAACAGGAGAGACAAATGGGGATGCCCATATTAAAAGACAGTTTATGGGGCGTGAAGTTGTAATAGCTATTACTGGCGGAAAATTTGATTTTGGACCTTGGGAAGAGATATATTATGGAGAATTTGATGGTCAGAGAAAAAAGAGAGTCTTGGTAAAAATAATCGGAGAGTAGTTGTTTTATTGCATAATTTTGGCTAAATTGCACCAAATCTAGCTTATTCATTCTTTTGTACTAACTGTTGTAGTTTTTTATATAATTTCTTTGAATTATATTTGTATAAAAGAGAGAGATTTTTATTCAAGGTGTTGTTTTTAAGTAAAGCAAAAAGCTCACAAAATGAATTCATATTAATGCACCTTTACTTATGGCGTTACTTTACTTTAACATTTTATAAGAAATATATTTAAGCATAGGAGAGTATATTTGTTGTTATTGATAGGGCGGTATAATGAAAATTGGAATAATAATTTCAGATAACGATGAAGAGAAATGTTGGAATGCATTTCGTTTTGGAAATTTCTGTCTTGAACAGAGAGATGAAACTAAAATTTTTTTAATGGGAAAGGGGGTTGAATATGAAAAAAACTCAAATGTGAGATTCAACACTATTGAGCAAGCAGAAAGATTCCTTTCCAACGGGGGAAAAATATTAGCTTGTGGAACATGCATTAAGTCTAGAAATCAGAAAGCTTCTGAAATGTGCCCTCTATCCACAATGAAGGATGTCTATGATATCGTAGTGGAGAGCGATAAAGTAGTGTGTTTCTGATTTTTAATGAATATTTTATTTTTTATTTTGTTGGCATAGTTTATTATAAAAAATAATCAAAGCGTTTGGAGAATAATAATTGTTGTCTTAAATCCTATAGAAATATATTCCAAAAGTAAGAAGAACTATGCATGTATAAATAAAAATACCCTGTCTTTATAATCAAAGAACGGCCATAGTACTATGTTAAAGATAATTTAAACTAAACCTTTCCTTCAAGCCATCCAATTCTTACCTTATCATCTGATTTAAATTCAGGAATATATGGCTTGATGTCTATGACAGGAGACCCTTCAATCATGTCTAACCCTTTAATGTTTAATATGTTCCCATTAATTTCCAATAGCTGGACAACTGAGGATCCAACTAAATTTGGCCTATTTGGGAATCTTGTAGCAAATACCCCTTTATAGTTATCATCGAGATAGGGTTTTACAATAAGGCCCGAATATTTCGCTTTATGAAAATAGAAAATAACAATAATGTGTGAAAATCCTTCAAGATCTCTTAGTCCATCTTTGAACTCAGGATAAATTTCAATCGTTCCTTGATAATCCCTCCTTTCAGAGGGAGTTTTTGGTGCCCCACTAAATGGTTCCTTAAAAGGAGAATGTACAACGCCTATTGGCCTAAATCTAATTTCTTCCATAAAGTCGATTTAAATCAAGAGTATATATCTATTTTCACTAAAGAATTGTGTAGTTTACGTTTGGTTAAAAGAATAATGTTTTTAAAAAAAGAACCCTAATTCAATTTATGAAAGCAATAATAAAACTAGATAAAGAAAATATAGAACGTGTTTATGAAATATATACTTGGAAGACTGACGTTAGTAGTCTTCAATTTGTTGTTTCAGAAAAAGATGCAAAGAGTGGAATTGCAGGAGTAATAACTATAGTTATGGAAGGAAATGATATGGATCTTTTTAAAAGATTAATGTTCGGGCCCCGAAAAATGGGATTTTATGGAGAACTTGATAGATTATTAGAATCGTCAGAGGATTAAATCTTTATCCGATAATAAAATTAAGATTCCATATTTTCTTTATTGTTTAGCAAAAATATTTAAAGAAGTTTATTTTTGACGATTAAAGGTGTGTTTATGACAATAAATGTTGAAAAAACTCTAAAGAAAATAGAGGATTTTTATGGAGAGGTACCCTTTATACTTAATGAAATATCGAAAGATGAAAAAGATTTCACCACTTCAGTCCAAAAGCTTTTTCATCTTATGGGTTCAAATAAAGTATTCACACCAAAAGAAACTGAACTTTTTGCAATAGCTGGTGCCGTGGGAAATAATGGCAGTCATTGCCTTGCATTTCATATTAAACAGGCACTTACTTTTGGTGCTACAGAAGAAGAAATATTTCATGTTATTTTAATAGCTGCTTTGATGAGTGAGTCGTCTTCACTTGCAGTAGGTCTTAGAAGATTAAAGGAGATAAAAAATGAAAGAGGAATTACTACAAAAAATTAAGGATAAATATGGGGAAATACCATTTGTTACTCAAGAAATCTCAAAAGAAGAGGAATATTTTGTTCCAAGAACAAAGAGGGTCCTACACTTAATGGGAGGTAGTGCTTTAGATACAAAAACTGCAGAACTAGTTGCTGTTGCCGCAGCTACTGCATTAAAGACGCCTTTTTGTCTTGATGTACATATACGAAATGCAATAAATGCTGGTGCAACTGTGGACGAATTATTCAATGTAATCGAAATAAGCGCCCTTATTTCTGAATCTTCAGCACTTGGAATGTCTTTAAGAGAATGCAGAAAGGTCATTGATTCTATTGAGGATTAAATCCCTCTTTCTTTTTTAAAGGAAGTCAAAATATCATTAAGATTTGGATTCCCAATTTCTTCTAATGAATACTTCACCCTTACTAGTGGTTTATTTATATTCATAAGCTTCCCTATATCAATTGGAGTTCCTACTATTACGGAATCGCATGGAATGTTGTTTATAGTTGTTTCAAGCTCCTCTATTTGCTCTTTATTGTAACCCATAGCAGGTAAAACGTTGCCTAATTGCTGAAACGTATCAAATACTTCTTTTATAGTCCCTATTGCCCACGGACGTGGATCAATTATTTCTTTAGCTTTGAATTTATTTGCTGCTACTGTCCCGGCACCAAAGCTCATATTCCCGTGGGTTAAAGTTGGTCCATCTTCAACAACTAATACATGTTTGCCCTCTATTAATTTTGGATCTTGGACGGAAACTGGAGATTTTGCCTCGATTATTGTAGCCGAGTTATTAATTTTTTGTATATTTCTTTTTATAGTTTGGATTTGTTCTTGAGTTGCGGAGTCAATTTTATTTATAATTAGTAAATCTGCCATCATTGCATTTGTTTCACCAGGATGATATATAAGCTCTTGACCTGCCCTCAAAGGATCTGCAATGACTATATGTAAGTCTGGTTTGAAAAATGGAAGATCATTGTTTCCACCGTCCCAAAGAATCACATCAGCTTCTTTTTCTGCTTCCCTTAATATTTTTTCATAGTCAACGCCTGCAAACACAACCGTTCCATTTTCTATATGCGGCTCATATTCTTCTCTCTCTTCAATTGTACAATCTGCTTTATCTAAATCTGCGTAAGTTTCAAACCTTTGAACTGCACTCTTCAAGAGATTACCGTACGGCATAGGATGTCTAACGACAACAACTTTTAATCCCATGTTCTTTAGTATATCTCGAACTTTTTTTGTTGTTGGTGTTTTGCCACTTCCAGTTCTTACTGCACATATACTTATGACAGGTTTTTTAGATACTAGCATTACAGATTTAGGCCCCAATATAGAGAAATCGGCACAGCTTGAAAGAACTATTGATGCTTTATCCATAACATAATTATGAGAAATATCACTGTAAGAAAGGAATACTTTATCCACATTATATCTTTTAATTAATTCCCTTAATCTACTTTCAGAATATATCGGTATTCCGTTTGGATATAAAGAGCCTGCAAGTTCCTTAGGGTAAACCCTATCTTCTATATCTGGTATCTGTGTTGCTGTAAAACACACAACTTCATATTTAGGATTATCCCTGAAATACGTATTAAAGTCATGAAAATCTCTTCCAGCCGCCCCCATAATAATAATATTTTTTTTCATATATGTCTCCTCATTTCAGATACATGCTAAAGTATATAAAAAGATGCCTATTTGAAATACTGATGGCATTGCCTGAAAAAAAAAGCTTAAAATATTTTATTATTCCAATAGCCTTAATAGTTACACTTTCATTATGTGAAACGTATCCCTTATATGGTAGATTTCGTTATCCGTTATCTTGGGACATATGGTATCATATGCGAATAGTAGAAAACTTTTCAAATGGATTTTTTACGTTTGATCCTGTTTCTTTTGGTCCAGAAGGGAGGCCCCATACGTACCCCCCACTTTTTCATATTATTTTATTAGGATTGTACAAACTATTAAATCAATTTGGATTATCTCTTACTGACACAGCAAGATTAATACCCTCTATACTGTTTCCGCTGTCCACAATTTCAACGTTTTTATTTATAAGAAGATTTTATGGTGAGAAAGTAGGTATTCTAACATCTTTTTTTGTATTAGTCATGCCCGTATCCCTTGATAGAGGGATAATAGCTTCACCACAATCCGTTGCCTTGATATTAATTCCCCTCGGTTTTCTTACGTACTTATTAGGATTTGAAGAAAAAAAATATCTACTCCTATCTGGAGTATTGTCTTCTGCAGTTTTCTACACACATGGACTTTCGTTTATTGTTTTCTATTTATCGATTGCAATGTATACCTTGTTGCTATATCTTACCAATAAGGAAACGAAAATCCAAAACTTTTGTTTTTTTACTCTAATTACAATAATTATATCTCTTCCTTGGGGCATTCAGCTTTTAAAGCATGGTATCGCATCAAACATTCCTTATGGGGGGATATTTAAACTATCATTTTATCCTGTAAAACTTGGATACATCACTATGGCCCTAGCATTACCGGGTGTTGTGTTTTTATTATTAAGAGGGAAAAATGAAGATTTAATGCTACTTTCATGGGGAGTTATAGCGTTCGTATTTTCAAGAAATTATCTTGCAAGCTTAGACCTACTTCCATTTCGTTTTCTTGAATTTTTAGCTTACCCTATAGCTTTTTATTCTTCGTTTGCATTATTTGAATTTGCTAAAGATAAAAAAAAAGAAGCAATTATTGCAGCTATTATTGGAGTTATGATAATTTCATCCTTTTCTGCTGCGGAATATGTATCTAAGGTCAAACCCATGATTGGAAGCGAAGAGTATTCAGCTTTTATATATTTAAGAGATAACTCAATGTTCGGCAATATTACTGTTGCTTCATCATGGTTTACTTCCCCTATTATTGGAAAAGTATCTGGATTAAAAACAGTTGAAGGGGGTTATGCATCAGGTAGTTGGGATTATATTCAGCGAAGCCAAGATATAAAAGCCCTTTATTCTGGAAATTATTCAATGATTGATAATTATAATGTAAAATATTCTTATGTTGGTCCGAGAGAGATTGCTGAATTTAGAAATAGTGAAAGTTATATAAATGCTTCTTCAATTGATAGATTATACAGTACAAGTAAAACCTCTCTGTTAATATTCTGGGGTGGGTAATATAACTAAGATTTTAACGTATCTTACTTTGGCCATTATCACAATCTCAATACTCTTTACAGGTTGTACTAGTCAATCAAGTAATTTAGAAGAGTATGAGGCTAGACTTTCAATAGAAGAGTTTGAAAAATCAAAAGGTATAGTCGGAGAATCATACATTACTCAAAAAATTAACGAGGGTAAAATCAAAAAGGTAGGAGATCTCTATTATATTGATCTTGCATTTAAGGGTTCAAAACGATATTATGACTTCAATATGTTAGTTATCGATCCTTCAACTGATAGAGAATTAACATCTGACCTAAAAACTCCTGAGAATCTTGATTTTTGTAGAAATTATCTAAAATATAGGGGATTTCCTGAAGATCAAAATATTGCAATATTAAATAATTTAATTTCAAAGGACAGTTTCACAAAGACAGCTTTAAATGAAATAATCCTTAATGTAATTACTACTCAGGCCCAATCAAAAGAAAGACAGGAATTATATAATAGTTACTTAAATAAACTTCCCCAAAAAGTATCAGACTTTATGAAAATCAATTTTCCACAGGCCTCAACTGATGCCATTAATCTCGCAGACTTATTCCTAAAAATATTTGAGAAAAATAAATTTTTAATTGATGTCGTTACCGAATCAGATTTTGGTTATGAAATGACAACTGAAAATATAGCAATAACTCTCCAAAATCCCTTTGAGAAATCGATCTTTTTGGATCAGGGAAAAGATGGAGTGCTAGATAAATGGGACCGGTACACCTCTGGAACATTGAGTGAAGAATATTGGAATCTAGATAAGCAGGGAGGATTTGAAGTAAAAAAAATACACAAATATGACTCTCAAGTTTGGAGAAATTTCTCTAATTTCAAAAAAGAATATATAAATGCAGGAGAGTATCCAATTACTACGGATTTCTACAAAGAATGTGTTCTTTACGATTATAAAAGAGACGGGGAGTATGGTATAATCATAGGAGTTATTATAGGCCCATATGTTTACAAACACTATGGTACGGATAAGTATTATCCTTTTGAAGCTGTAATAGATTTTTATGATGGTAAGACTAAAACCTCCGATATAAGTTTTCTATATGATCGATTTGGTAATAGAAATAAAGGGTGGATTTATGTTGATCCCGACCTACCTCCGGCTGAATCTACAGATGCCAAAATTGAAGAAAATGGGAAGATAATAGACGAAGTGGTGAGATTACTAATGAATCAAAATATTCTAACCCCTACAGTTCCAGAGGATAGGCCAAATGCACCGCCAATAGAAATAAACTAAGGTAAATAATCTTCTAATTCAGGATATGCTACTCCTGTTAGAACAATTACAACTTTCAATATATCAGGAGAAGTATCTGTTAAAGATACCCCCCAGATTATCTCGGCACTTTTATGAATCCTTTCTTCTATGTGGCCAGTCACATTAGTGGATTCTTTTAAAGCCAAATCTTTATTTCCTATGATGTTTATTAGTGCGCCTTTAACATCTTCTAGCTCTAAATCAAATTTTGATTTTAAAGCCCTTTCATACGAGTTTACTGTTTTTTGATCTCCTTTTCCTTCCCCTACACCTATGTAACAAGCACCCCCTTTATTAATAACTGTCCTAAAATCAGCAAAATCAATATTAACAAGGCTAGGAAGTGCGAGTGATAAATATAATCCTTCGATTTTTTCCCAAAACGGAGAATACCCTCTAGAAAAAATTGATTTCTGCTCGTCTTCTCGTATAATATAAGAATTTGAATATTTTTTTAATTCTAAGAGTTTTTCTTTTGAGGTTTCTTTACCTACACTAAGTACATTGTTCGCCTTGATGACGGGTATGGAAATGGCTTTACTATCATTTGCCAATTTAAGTAAAATTGAGGCCAACTTAATGTTTGTACTGGATAAATCTGTTAAAATGAAAACTATATTTGCTATACTAAAAAAGTCACTAAACTCATTTTCAATTTTTGAAGCTACTTTTGAGATATCTTGGATATTTTCAGAAAAGTCGATTTTATTTTTTAGTGTATTATTGACATAAAATTTTTTCTCTGTCTTTAAAAATTTTAATTTTTCTTTATCATATCCAATTGCTAGAGTCCTTAGATCTAAGTTATGGGGTTTAGTTTCTAAGATTTTAAAATTTTCATCATCTATTCCAATTACCATAATTTTTAGATTTTGTGAATCGCCATCTTTCTTACGTTGTTTCATTAATGTATTTTTAAGTAATTTTTTTATAAGGGTTATTGTTAGTAAATACATGGAAAAAATTTACTTCATCACCGGGAATAAAGGAAAATTCAAAGAAGCGAAAGAGATATTAAAACATCTTAGTATTAAGTTAATTCAAATGGATATTGATTATCCAGAAATCCAAGCTAAAGACCTTAAAGAAATAGTATTATTTGGTATTGATTTCTGTAACGAAAGGCTTAAAAGTCCCTTCTTTTTAGAAGATTCGGGACTGTTCATAGACAAACTAAACAGCTTTCCTGGACCGTACTCAAGGTACATTCAAGAAACTATCGGGAACGATGGTGTACTAAAGCTTCTATTAAACGAGAACAATAGAAGTGCTTACTTCAAATCTACAGTTGGCCTATACAAAAATGGCCCACATATTTTTGAAGGTATTTCAAGAGGCACAATTTCAAATGAAATACGGGGGAATCGAGGATTTGGATATGATCCTATATTCATTCCAGAAAAAAGCCCTAAATCATTTGGTGAGATGACTACTATCGAGAAAAATAAATTCTCACATAGAGGCAAGGCTCTTGAAAAATTGGCCATGTACCTTGGAAGTGGAGTTGAGTGAATGGCAAGAATGCATTCAAGAAGAAGAGGAAAATCCGGCTCAAAAAAACCGGTAAGGGCAACGATGCCCCATTGGATTGACAAAAGGCCAGAAGAGGTTGTTGATTTAGTAACTACTATGTCAAAAGAAGGTCATGGGCCTAGCATGATAGGAATAGTGTTGAGAGACCAATACGGAATTCCTGATGTAAGACTCGTCGCTGGTAAAAGTATTAATGAAATACTAACGGAGAACAATCTCCAAAGCGAATACCCTGAGGACCTTTTCAATCTTATCGCTAGAGCCGTCAACCTAAGAAAGCATCTTGAGCTTAATCCAAAAGATCTCCATTCAACAAGAGGATTAAACCTCATTGAAGCTAAAATTAGAAGACTTGGGAAATATTATGCTAAAAGGGGAAGAATAGCAAAAGATTGGAGATATCAACCAGAAAAGGCTCAGCTTATTGTAAGGTAATTCTTTTTTTTTATTAATTTATTTTTAAATTATAATGTTATTTCAGATTGAAACTATTTTTAATTTAGAAATTCTTAAAAAGATAAGCTCATATTGCCATATATGCGCAAAAATAGAGTCAAAATAATACTTATTTTGACAATATTAATATTGTGTACCATCCCCTCTATCTACTCAGATAGCTCCGATGAGAATTATATGCTTAGCCTTATAAATAATGAACGGCTTGGTCATGGCCTAAAACCCCTCGCCATCAATCCATCTTTAGCTTCCGCCGCTCGTTCTCATAGTCAGGATATGATTGATAGAGGGTTTTTCAGTCATGTTAATCCTGATGGGCTAACTCCTTCGGATAGAGCTAGAAATGCTGGTTATAGTTTCACTGCATTAGCAGAAAATATATGCGGCAATCCTTCCATAGATGCAGGTCATTCTTCACTTATGAACAGCCCCACTCATAGAGCAAACATATTAAATCCATCGTACAGCGAAATAGGGATAGGAATAATAAATGGTGGGCCTTATGGAAAAATGATAACTCAGTTATTTGGGGCTCAATTGGAACATAATGTGATTCCTCGAGATACGGCTATTCCAAATGAATTACATGAAAAGCCAGACTTAAAATTTTCCACAATAGAAGTAACGGGGGAATATAGACCTCACAAGCAGTTACTTACGAAGATGATTGTGACTAACTCTGGGAAAAAAAATGCTGGAAGTTTTATATTAGCAGTTTTTAATGGGCCACCAGAGTCTGGAAATCAATTAAAAACAATTAGCATTCCATCCCTTTATGTTGGACAAAGTTCAAGCATCTATTTTAGCTGGACTCCGCAAAACGAAGGGAATTTCACACTTTATTTTGTTTTAGATTACGCCAATAATATTGATGAAGAAAATGAAAACAACAATATATGGATATATAACGTATCTATAAAATCTACAAATACTTATCCGGCTCAAAAAGAAAGTTTAAATAACACTCTTACTTCGACAATAAACAATTTACCCGACCTATATATTCCAAAAAGTCCAAATTCCATTATTAATGAAAATGATTCACAAATAAATCAAAAAGTTGATTTAATAATATACCCGTATTATATTAATATTGATGAGCAAGAAAATGGATTATTTGAAATTAAAGCTAAAATAAAAAATAAAAGTAATAGTAAAACTGAAAACTTTTCGGTCACATTTTACGAGATAGATGTAAATAGTTCACTTTTAGAAAAAATATACATGTCTTTGAATCCAGGAGAGATCGTAGAAAAATTTATTTATTTTATTCCGACAAGTGCAGCTGGAGAAGTTTTAGTAATAATTGATGAAGAAAATATTATTAATGAAGTTGATAAGTCCAATAATTTTGCATATAAAAAATTTTTTAAGACAGAAAAATTAGAGAATACCTATGATACTAATGCAAATTTAATTACAAACACTACTCCTGAAGAAGCAGTTGTATCTGATTTGTTTAAAATAACAATGAGGATAAATGATACTAACTCCTCAAATGTTTATTTATATTATAAATATGAAGATGCCAATGACTCATTTTATATTGTAAAGATGAATGATGAAGGAAATGGAGCATATTCATATAATATGGATTTTTTAGGAAAAGAAATGTTGTTCTATTATTTTGAAGTTGATACAGAATATAGTATAATTAAATCGCCTAGTGAATCCCCAAAAAATCTTTATTCTATCAGAGTACAGTATAAAGAAACAACACAAGATAAAAAGGATAAAAATATTATAGAAAATATGAAAAGGATATTCAAATTAATCCAATAGTAATTTTTATTATAGAATATAAAAATATAAGAAATTAAAAAAATATCTTATATGAATTCTCTTACATTGGTTTGGACATGCCTAGGGAATCTAGCTTGCATGAATCGTAAGCTTTAGATGCAGCGCCAACACCATACTTCGTTGAAATTTCTTTCAAAGCAGATTCTATCGTTTTACGGGAGGCAGCATTACTCTTGGCATCGCCCATCTCAGATTTTATTATATCCACAAGATCTAGATAAGTTTTTTCTACACCCATTAGTTTCAACTCCTATAATTATGCCCTTCATGACATAATTATAAATAAATATATACATTTCAGTATATAAATCTTTCGTTAATTGTGGAAAAAAAAATAATAAATATCGACAATTATAGGGAAGGTAAAAATAGTTGTTGTTCCCTAATATTTGAATATAATCATTAAAAATTTAAAATATAAACTATTAAATAAAATAATAAAAGAAAAAAATATTAATATGTACTAAAATAAAAAATATTAAATATTAAATTATTTCCTATTCAGTTAATATTATGTATCCTTTAAATAACCTAAATCAAAAATAAAATAATGTGGAAATTCATTTTTTTAAATTAAGGATTGATACAACCAATAAAAAATCTCATGTCAGTATAGTATAACTTTGTAAAAAAAGTGCGGGAAAGGACATTTTTTCTTATTACAAATGCGGTAGGATAGCGTATTTATCACAACTACCGATGTTTGATATATGAGAATTTACAAAGAAAAGCTTTTGCTTTATAGTGAAGAAAAACGTTTAATAAATTCTGGGATATCCGAGATTAATATTAACACAATAAAGGAGTTCAAAAGTTTTCTGATTGCCAGTAGGATTGGGATACTAAGAACTGTCCGTTATATGATTGATTTAAGGCTCATTTGCCAAAGATACAAGGATAATGATTTTTCTACAGGGAACTCCAAGGACATAATTGAGGTATTGGAAAAGGTAGAAATTGGAAATTTATCAGATTCTTTAAAAAACGAATATCGCAGGACTATGAATAAATTCTTCAAGTGGTTAAAAGGTGAGGACTGGTCTGATCTTAAAACATTGAGAGGGGATAAGATGCACTTAAGAAAACCACAGGTCTTAACTAAAGATGAAATTCTGCAATTAATCGAAGCTTCCAAACACCCACGTGACAAGGCGGTAATAGCTCTTCTCTACGATTGTGAACTCAGACCCAGAGATTAAGGCCAGGCTTATGGACAAGGTAAAGAAGGAAAAGGTCAAATGAAACTATAATTATTTTCATTAAACGATCCTTTAACATCCCCAACTTCCATTAAAAGATTGGGCCAATTATTTTAATTGGATCTCCCTTACATTATGGCAATTACTATCCTTATTTTCGATAAGAAGTTTTTCGTACTCTAAAATTTTTTTTAAGATACAGTTAGAATTCTTACTTATTTCTTTGATACACTTTTCTAGCCCCTCATCAAATCTCTTCATCCTTCTTAGAAGTTCTACCAAAATAACTCCGTCTTCAAGGTCATTGTTTAAAATGTTTTCGCCATTCGATTTTGCTAGTTGAAAAAGATCATATGCTCTTTCTCTGCATTTGATTGCCATCTCTGAATGTTCAGGTGAATCGTCACACGCCCATGCCGCATACAATGATTGAAGTCCGGATTCCTTGTATGATCTATCCCTCTCGGTAAGAAATGAGTTACACAAGAAGCGATTTGCGAGTTGTGGATAATCTTTGTTTTTAAGCTGATCACGATAAGATTCTGTTTTTATTAATTCTGGATATTCCTTATTTGCATAACCAATGTTTTCATTGCAATAGCCACAATAAGGGCATTCCTGGACCCAGTAAACCATGGTTGACCTCCTCATTTCTGGTGGCCTTGTATCCAAGTCTGGAGAGCCAAATGCATTCGTGCTCATAATTAATTCATGTGAACTTTTTTTATTACATATACTACATTCCGTTTCTTCTTTACAAACAGTAGTCATATATTTACCTCAAATCACTATTGTTTCAAGATATATAAAGATATGGAAAAATAGGGAAAAAATTCTTTTCCATATTCTATTAGGCCCTAAAAATACTAACTAGTATTTTGCTCTAGGATTTGCATAATATACCTAGCCTTAAAATTAAGGCCATGGGCAGTAATTTGACACAGACAAGGCTTGATTTTTTCTATAGAATTCAGGTCCAAAAGACCATACCTGAGTTTATTAGCATCAGGAAGATGAAGGTGTATGACAAGCGCATAAGGGTAGCATCCACAAAAAACGATTGTGAAAGCATAACATGCCCCCACATCAAAAGATCGCATGTCAGTAGATCATTCTCATACATCAGGTGCAGCTATTCTGGTAATTCCAAAAAGCAGAGTCCAGGCCCATGCAACATCTGCCCCATGAAAAAGATTAGAAACATTTGGATCCCAGTTAGAACAGAGTGTCGGGACAAGGAGTGGAAAGTGATGCCAAGCAACAGATTCTGGAACTGGAAGAAAGAATAGTTGTTTTTAGGGCCAAATATAAAATGGAAAAAACTAATTTTTCCCTATTTTTCCATAATTTTATAAAAGATGAAAATTATAATTATACGTGGTAAAGATGGAGGAAATAGGCTGTAAAAAATGTGGTAAAACTATTTCCAGTAAATTCTCATACTGCCCTTACTGCGGGGAACATTTATCAAAGGAAAAACAAGATCAGGCTAATTACATTTCTTTATGTGGACATTGTGGCAAGGGATTAATAATGGCATGGGCAACTTGCCCCTACTGCAATGGCATGTTGGATCCAATCTCATATGAAAAGTATAAACATATGGAAAGTAAGAATCCTGAAGCTATAGAGGCTAGAAGAAAAGGAAATGAGTATCTTGAGTTACGTGATGTGGCAAATGCAATCAAATGTTATGAAAAGGCCGTTGCACTGGATTTAAATTATGCCTTAGCATGGGCATATCTTGGATTATCTCTCTCTACACTAGAAAAGGACAGAGAGGCATTGCCGTGTTATGATAAGGCTATCGAGCTGAATCCAAAGGATTCACGTGCGTGGACCAACAAAGGAGATTCACTCTTTAGGCTAGGAAGGCACACAGAGGCATTGCCATGTTTTGATAAGGCTATCGAGCAGGATCCAAATTATGTATTTGCATGGTATAACAAAGGAGATTCACTCTCTAAGTTAGGAAGACACTTAGAGGCATTGCAGTGTTTTGATAAGGCTATCGAACTGGATCCAAATTATGCAACTGCATGGGGCGACAAAGGATTAACACTCTCTGGACTGGGGAGGCACACAGAGGCATTGCCATGTTTTGATAAGGCTATCGAGCTGAATCCAAAGGATTCACGTGCGTGGACCAACAAAGGAGATTCACTCTCTAGGCTAGGAAGGTACACAGAGGCATTGCAGTGTTATGATAAGGCTATCGAGCTGGATCCAAATATTGCACTTGCATGGAACAAAAAAGGAGTTTCACTCTCTAATTTAGGAAAGGACAGAGAGGCATTGCAGTGTTATGATAAGGCTATCGAACTGGATCCAAATTATGCAACTGCATGGGGCAACAAAGGATTAACACTCTCTGGACTGGGGAGGCACACAGAGGCATTGCCATGTTTTGATAAGGCTATCGAACTGGATCCAAATTATGCAACTGCATGGGGCAACAAAGGATTAACACTCTCTGGACTGGGGAGGCACACAGAGGCATTGCCATGTTTTGATAAGGCTATCGAGCTGAATCCTAAAGATGCACGTATATGGAATAACAAAGGAACTTCACTTTCTATGCTAGGAAGGTACCTAGAGGCATTGCAGTGTTATGATAAGGCTATCGAGCTGGATCCAAATATTGCAACTGCATGGGCTGGCAAAGGATTATCCCTTAAATCTCTTGGAAGAGATGTGGAATCTCAAGAATATTTTAATAAAGCAAGAGAACTTGGCTACAAAGGATAATAATCTACGAAAACATCCTAAATTTTAATTGTTGCTTTTATTTAAAAGGACAATCTTTTTAAACACCAATGTATGATATTGGACATCGAGGACTTTAGATGTCCGACATACAGGTTTTTGAGGTCCTTGCAAAGATCCTCCCATACCTTGTTTCACTTGGTATAGGGACCTTTGCAGGGTGGGAGCTTGTGAAAACATAGAAACACAAGCATCAGCAGTTAAAATAGATATTGAAAATAGCCTAGGTAGGATAATTAGTCTTATTGGGAAAATCTTATTCTTTTTCAGATAACCTTTTTATTTCAATAGCTTATTATTTATCGTGAAAGATGATCTTGTAACAGTAACGGCCGGTATAATAAAAAAAGATGATAAACTTCTAATTGCTAAAAGAAAAAAAGGCCATCTTGCAAATAAATGGGAGTTCCCAGGGGGCAAGTTAGAGCCTGGTGAAACTCCCAAAGATTGTCTCAAAAGAGAGTTAAGTGAAGAGTTTGGAATAGAAACAAAGATAGGAAAATATCTCACAACAAGCAACTATGAATATCCACATATAAAAATAGAATTAATTGCTTATGAAGTAGAATATATTTCAGGTGAATTTAAATTAAACGATCATCAAGAAATAAAATGGGTAAAGAGAGAGGAGCTATTAAATTATGATTTTGCGCCTGCAGATATATTAATTGTAAATAAAATATTAGGTGAATAAAATGGTATTTAATCCTGGATTAGAGCCTGGAGACATAATAACAAATGATAAACTAACTGATATTTTTGGATGCTCCTCCCAGGGCGGGATGAGAAGAAGTAAAAAAACAAATACTTTAGTTTTGATTTCAAATCATGACATATTAAATAATCCGTATAATGATCGTTGGATTGGTAATATTTTCCATTATACTGGTATGGGTATGGAGGGTGACCAATCTTTAGATTTTAAGCAAAATAAAACTTTAGCCAATTCTAAAAATAATCCTAATCTAGGAGTTTTTTTATTTGAAGTATTTGAACCAAAAAAATATGTTTATGTGGGTGAAGTTGAATTAGCAGATAGGATATACCAAGAAAAACAGAGAGATGCTAATGGCATAAATAGAAATGTTTGGATATTCCCTCTAAAATTAAAAGATAATTATTTACCTCCTGTAATACCTAAAGAAACTTTAGATGATCTAATCTCAAAAAGAGAGAATTACGTTAAACAGCTTACTGATGAAGAATTAATTGAAAGGGCAAAAAATTCTATTGGTCTTCCGGGAGAGCGCCAAGTAACTGCAAAACAGTATGAAAGAAATCCGTATGTCTGTGAGTTAGTAAAAAGAAGGGCTAAAGGAGTATGCCAACTATGTAAAAAAGAGGCTCCTTTTAAAAATAAAAAAAGAGAGCCATATCTAGAAACTCATCACATTAAACCTTTATCAAAAGAAGGTAAAGATACAATCGATAATACTGTTGCTCTTTGCCCTAATTGTCACATAAGATTGCATGTATTAAATGATTTAGAGGATATTGAAAAATTGAATATTAATAAAAGTGACAAAATATAAGCCAATATACGCTCCATAGAATCAGGCCTTAAAAATCCGATATGCAACGCCTATGTTTTTAATTCTTTTAAGCTTATTCAAGAAATGAATTATAGAAAGAATGATTTTCTATATTTTTCATATTTTTTCCATATTCTTATATATATGAAAAATACAATAATCTTGAATATTAGCTAAGATTATTTGAAAATAAAGCATCTAGGTGTTTTTATGGGCTTAGATAATACCAAACAAGTTGGAGCTTTATGGAAAAGACCAAATAGGGGATATAATGTTTTTTTGAATAATAGAAAGTACCTAGCTTTGCCTCCCCTGAAAAACGAAGGAACAGTAGAATTTATTATATGGCGAAGAAAAAGTAATGCAGATTCTTCTGCAAGTTTCCTTGAGAATTATTCTAGAGTTGGCAGTATTGTAAAATCAACAGAAAATATACTTTTAATGAAAATAAATGAGGATAAATTTGAAATCATTGAAAATAAAGAAAAAACTTCTAATTATGGTCCTGATTTAGTTGTGCTTAGTTTAGAGTATGACAAAGAGGGCTATGATAAGTATGGATATGATATAGATGGCTTTGATAGAGAAGGATATGATAGACTTGGGTACGACAGGGGCGGATTTAATAAACAAGGATACGACAGAGAAGGATACGATAAGGAAGGTTATAATAATTGGGGTTACAACAGAGAAGGATACGATAAGGGAGGCTACGATCGATTCGGATACAACATAGTAGGCATCAGTAAAGATACTGGAACTATATACAATAGAGAAGGCTATGACAAGAAAGGCTACAACAGAGAAGGATACGATAAGGAAGGCTATGATCGTCGAGGATTTAATGTAAATGGAATACATAGATATACTGGAACGCCTTATAGTATAGATGGCTTTGATAGAGAAGGATATGATAGACTTGGGTACGACAGGGGCGGATTTGATAGAGAAGGATACGACAAAGACGGATATGACAGAGAAGGATACGATAAGGAAGGCTATGATCGTCGAGGATTTAATGTAAATGGAATACATAGATATACTAGAACGCCTTATAGTATAGATGGCTTTGATAGAGAAGGATACGACAAAGACGGATATAACAAGTATGGCCCTGGCTGGGGTGAATATGACAGATGGGGATTCAATGAAAAGGGTATCCATAAACTAACTGGAACAAAGTATAATCCCGTTGGAAAAACTAAATGGGATTATAAATAAAATATCTGGATAATCCATATAAACTCTTTACCCAGTCTAGATAATCTTTGATTGTCTTTTCTTGCAAAAATTAATCCTTATGGCGCAGCCATTTCTGGCCCTAAAGTTAGGGCCTGACTGGACTAGGGATAATGTGAGGTACTACAAGAGGAAATATGAAAAAAATAGAGTAAAATAAAAATACAATAAAATAAATAAATCAATAATTTATTTTGGCTTGATCCTCTCTGCTTCTTCAAGCAATATTTTAGCTAACACTAGTATTCTCCCAATTGAATCGCTCATCATAAGAATTTACGCTCCAGATCCATAAATCTAAAGATTTTGCATTTCTCTCGATTTCTATACATTTTCCCCAATAGTATTCTGCATTATTTCCCAGTTTTATTCTCATATTGGCATCATGTGGAAACTGATAAGTCAAGTTATTATAGTAAACGAAATAGTAGTGGTAAACATTATAGATGGCCGTATATACGTCTACCAACAATAGCCTCGTTTTATTAGATGTCGCTCTTTTGTAATAAAATACCCCACTTTTTTCTTTTACTAGTGCTTCTTTATATTTTTTTAGATATACCTACTATTATAATATAATTAGAAATAAGTAGTTATTAGTTTCTAATTAAATTTGATTAATAGCTTTAGAATTCACAAGTGCAACACAAACTATATTGACATATAAAATAATTATCAATTCTTGAAGAGGATAGTTACCGCATTTGTATTAAGAATAAGTGCGGGGGATGGGATTTGAACCCACGAATACCTACGTAACAGGACCCTCAATCCTGCGCCTTTGGCCATGCTCGGCAACCCCCGCGCCTCTAAATATCAGTTTTAATAAGATTATTTAAATCTTCCAATTTTTTAGACATCAAATCTAAGGCTTTAGAAACTAAGTCATTAACATTCATATTCAAATAGGATTCAACAAAAAATATAAACGCATCAGTTTCATAAGATATTTTAATTGCTTCCTGTTCACAAGCTTCTTCACATGCCCTACACATAGTACATTCATAAATATTTTTAACTTTAATTTGATTTTTCTCTTTGTAAAGAATGTTTTTTGGGCATTTTAAAACGCATTCGTCACATAGATCACATTTGTCTAAATCAAAATCTATCTTGGGAACATACTTATACCCCGCATTTGACACTTGCCATTTTGCATGATCTTCTGCCGTTCCAAGTCTAGCCACAGCATCAAATTTTAATTCTTGTCCTTCACCAAGTTTAGTAAGTGGTATGTCTCCAAAAATTGGATATATATCTGGATCTCCTGAAACTAAGTCTTTGGAGTATACTATGCAAGGGCCAATTTTTTCAAGAGATAGTGTGACTGAGCATTTTTCACATCCTTCTTTACATCCACACTCTTCAGGAGTAATGTAAATTTCAGATGCATTGTTTAGTGGAATTAAACCTACCCTATGTGCTATAATTTCATCAAAAACGGGAGAATTATTTTTATAGAATTTTAAATAATCAACAGCTATTGAAGGCATTTCAGAAATAAATATGCGCCTCAAAGCATTAACTAGAGGTACAGAAATACCTTTGACCAAAAATTTTAATTCTATCTCATCTTTTTTTAAAATCTCGATCTCCATTATACTCTTCTACCTCTCTTGCCCCCTTTGGCTCTTGTACCATCATGTGGTATAGGTGTAGCATCTTCAATCTTTCCGATTTTAAGCCCTGCCCTAGTAAGAGCCCTAATAGTTGCTTGAGCTCCCCTCCCGGGAGTCTTTGCCTTGTTTCCACCTGGGGCCCTAACTTTTATGTGAACAGCTACAACACCTTTTTCTATAGCCTCTTCCGCTGCTTTCGCAGCTGCTTTCATTGCAGCATAGGGAGATGATTCGTCCTTTCCTGTCTTTACTATCATACCACCAGATACTCTGCTTATTGTTTCAGCACCAGTTAGGTCTGTTATGTGGATTAAAGTATTATTATATGAAGCATATATATGGGCTACTCCCCATCTTCCGCCTTCTTTTGGCATTAATTACCCTCCTCAACGATAGTTTTTTTAGGAACTTCAGGATGACTTGGATCATTCAAAGCTGATCTAGCGGAGTATCCAATTGAATTCTCAATTGCTTTAGGAACTAGATAACTTGGAATTGATACCTTAGCGCCATTTAGAAGAATATGTTTATGAACAATAAATTGCCTTGCCTGTTTAGGTGTTTTTGCTAAGCCTTTTCTCAATACAAGTGATTGTAATCTCCTATCCAAAATGTCCTCTAAAGATAATGTCAATACATCTTCCAATGTGGACTCATCTTTTAATATACCATATTTTTGAAGCATTGATATAAGATCTTTAGTTTGACTCATTGAAGCTTCATCATGACTTGCCAATAGTTCTCTTGCCTGTCCTCGTACATTTCTAAGAAAGCTTAAAGCTTTCCAAATTTCTTTTTTATTTACCAATCCGTATTTTTTCATTAAAACGTTTTCAGAATCAATTCTGTCTTTTTTCCATGGATGAGATGGTTTATTATATTTACGCCTAGTTTTTCTTGGATCTCCCATTCACATCACCTTGCAGCCTTTTTCCTCTGAACACCTAACGATGTTCCTTTTCTAAATGAGGATTTTGTTCTTTGTCCTCTTACAGGAAGCCCAAGCTGGTGTCTAATACCTTTATAGCTCTTTATCTTTTTCATCCTGTTTAGGTCTTCTCTTAGTGACATTAGCAATTTAGGCCCAACTACGTGTAAATTCTCTCCTGTTTCGTAGTCTTTTCTTCTATTAACAAGCCATATTGGAATGCCATATTTAATTGGATCCTCAATAATTGTTTCAATTAGCTTTAATTTTTCTGGGGGTATATTTCCCACTTTTGTTTTTGAAGATATACCTGCCACTTGAGCAACAGCCCTAGCCATAACTGGCCCGATGCCCCTTATATTTAGTATTCCGACTTCAAAGATGTCGTTTCCCATTATGTTTGTACCTAGTACACGAACAATACCTTTCACTTCTTCATCCATATAATCACCATAGCGCCGGGGATGGGATTTGAACCCATGCACTCCAATGGAGAACGGGCTTTCCAGGCCCGCGCCGTCCCAAGCTCAGCAACCCCGGCTATGAAGCAAATATAATATAATATCCATATTTTTTCTTTATATTCACCTTTTCAAAGCTTTTTTCTAGTCTCTCTTTTACAATATTTACTCCTTTTCTTATTACAAGTTGTAGATTTCCACCTTCATATAAATGTTTTGGTGCTTCATCTATCATAAGCCCAACTGTTTCCATCCCTGAAGATATGGGTGGATTTGTCAGTATGCTATTAAATCTGTCAAGCTCATCATAGAGGTATCCTTGACTTACCGATGCGTTTTTGATATTATTGAGCTTTATATTTCTTTTTGTCAGATATACCGCCCTTTTATTGATATCCCTCATATGTACTTCTGAAACAAAAGATGATGCAACGATTCCTATTACCCCATATCCACATCCCAGGTCAAGTACTTTGTTATCTTTATCTAGTTGCATTAATTCACATAAAGCCAAAGATCCTTTGTCTACTCTCTTTGAAGAGAATACTCCTGGGGCAATATCAAATTGATACATTTTTCCCAAAATCATCTCTGAAACTCTCCCTAACTTAAGAGGAGTTAAGACATCTTCAGAGTAATAATGTGACATTAATTCCACATCCTAGGGTAAACACCTGTTTCCATTAAAACAGACAAAGGTTTTGCTACAATGTCTGTTTCTTTTTTGAAAATCTCTTCTGAATTCATCTTGGCTTCAGAAACTGAAACTGCTTCATTTTTAAGGGTCATTACAGCTACTGTATCACCTTTTAATATTCCCTTATGTAATTTAGATACTCCAGGGGCTGTAAGCATAGATCCTTGGCAAATAGCTTCAACTGCTGTGTCTTTAATCCATATTTTTTTCAGTGGCCCAAGAACAACTTCATAAGGAGCGATATATTTTTTTAAAATATCCTCATTGTTCTCTTCAACAGAGAAAATTTTGGCATCAAGAAGATCTTGGAGCATTATTGTAGATTCCTCTCCAAAAACTCCAGTTTTTGTTCTTCTTAGTTCTTTCATGCTGGCTCCACACCCCAAGGATAATCCAATATCATAACAAAGTTTTCTTATGTAAGTGCCTGCATCACACCCCACTTTCATAAGTACATCTTTTTCTTCTATCTCCATAGGAGTTATATAATGTACCTTTCTAGTCCTAACTCGTCTTTTGACAGCACTTTTGACTGGAGGTTTTTGATATAATGTTCCTTCATATTCCTTTAATACCCTCATAAGATCGTATTTTGGTATATCTTTTTGGAGATGAAGTGTACATACATACTCTTTATGCGAAGTCATTAATAGTTTTACAAGTTTTGTAGCTTTACCCAAAGTTACAGGTAATACTCCTGAAACATTAGGATCAAGTGTTCCTGAGTGTCCTGCTTTTGATATACCGAGAATCTTTTTTACCCAAGAAGTTACTTCATGTGATGTGGGGCCCCTAGGTTTATCTATATTGACGATACCTTTCTGTAAAAGTTCATTCAAACTTCGTTCTTCAGGCCTTTTTCCATATTTTGAACTTGTCTTGTCCTTTGATTTGTATAATATGTCTCCATTGGAGCCCTTCAACTGTACCCCTCTATCTTGGCCTTTAAAATAGCCTCCTTCAGGGTATCGTCAGATGCACCTTTTTCGACATTAATTTTTGTATCCCATGGCTCAAGATGTTTAATGTTACATCTCCTTCGTTTAACACCAGTTAATTCTTTTGGCCCTGAAACAACAACAAAATTTTTGTTTACAACTTCTACAATAACGCAGTTTTTATCTGCTTCTCTTCCTAAAAGTTTTGTACAAACTCTTCCTACTTCCATTGTCATTATGTCACCTCCAATTTATACCCGGTCGCCCTTTGGTACCGGTGATATGTAGTTTATGGCTGAAATTATGATCTGACTTACTCCCTCTGGACTTAATCTAAGTGAGTTAATTACAAGATCATATGATGCCAAATTATATATATCCACATTATAAATCTTTTGATATCTATTTTTTTCGCTTTTTTCTCTCAATTCCGTATTTTTAAAGACATCAGAGTATGGGAGATTTTCCCTTAAAGATATTCTCCTAACTCTTTCCTCAATTGGAGCCGTTATCCAAACACTTAAATCTGGATCAATCATAAATCTTGCCATTCTTCCCTCAAGAATTACGTTATCATTAGCTCCTAATTCTTTCTGTCTTCGGTCAATCTCAATATCTATAGAGAAATCATTCTCAGCTAATTTGGAAAAATCTTCTAAAGACATATCTCTTTCTTTTGCTAGATTTCTAAAAATATCGCCAGTGTATACGTGAACATATTGAAGTTTATTTGAAACAATTTTAGCTACGGTTGTCTTCCCACTCCCGGGAGGACCACCTATAGTAACACGCATTAGATTTGTCCTCTTACGTCCTTTTTAATTAGGTCACTTGTGCATGAAGGACAGAGAACTCCTCCAAATTTCCTTTCCGGTCTCTTTTTAGTTTTTGGAAGTTTTTTAACTTCATATGGTCTCAACCCGCGTGGTACACCACCTAAAATGGCCCCACACTCGGCACAATGAGGGGTACCAGTTCTTTTTTCCGTGTAATGAGTAACTACATTTCCAGATGGAGTACAAATTTTCTTTCTTTTTAGAGATCTTGATCTATACATTGGTCTCGGCATAATTTCTCACCTCTAAGCCATTCCCATTATTTTTCTAAGTATGTTTGATACAACTGAACTTGAAAATATATACCATCCAAGCCATCCTAACCAGTCGCCTGTTTGTAATCCCGTTGGACTTCCTTTGTGAAACAACTGCACCAACATAGTATCAAAAGGTAGTTTAACGACTACAGGGTCCACTATATCTGCAGCAGGGGATTGTCTAAGCCATGAAAAGAAAATAAGTATGGGGATCATAGTTATGTATAGTGGTTTCATTGACATTGTCATTAGTTTACTTTGCATTTCATCAATTCTACTTTTCTTTTTTTGAAGTTTTTTAATTTTGTTTTTGTCATTTGATTTTTGTGCAGCAAGCATTTCTTTCTGAAAAGCTGTAGTTTCTTCTCTCATAGATTTTAATTCTTTTTGATCTACTAGGAGATATTGGACTACTGTTAAAGTCGTTCCTATTACTATAGCTACTCCTAAGATAGCATACATTGACCCAAAGTCAAACAACCAACCGAACAGGATGTCAAGTACTTTATATATAGGATTTACTAAAGTATCATAAAAGCTCATATATTAACACCTACCCTAAAAATTGCCTTAATCCTGGCATCATTTCTCCCATTTGCTCCTTTGCTAGTTCTTCGTACATCCTATACACAATACCTACTGTTAAAAGTATTCCTGTACCTGTACCCAAAGCGCCTGTAAAATCGGCAAATGCAGCAAGAAGCCCAACAAAGATACCACCCATTAGGGTTATTGGTGGGATGTATCTATCTAAAACTTTTTCTAAAATTCTGATATCTCTTCTAAATCCGGGAATTTGCATTCCTGAGCCTTGCAATTTTTTAGCTACTTCTTTTGGTCCCATTCCTGTTAGATCTATCCAAAGGGTAGCAAACATTGCACATAATGCTATAAATACAACTAAATAGATTATTGCCCTTAAAGGTTCATTTAGTAAAACATCGATATTACGGGGTGGAGTTAAATAATAGATTAATCCACTCTTTGCACCGCCGTATTCATTAAAAGTTCCAAGCCAATTGATTCCCCTGCTTGTTAAAATTCTGGCAACTAATTGGACATTTGCAAATAATGCTGCAGCAAGAATAACTGGAATATTTGAAGCATACAAAAATTTGATAGGATATCTGCCTCTAGCCCCTCTAAATTTTCCATATGATAAGGGTATTTCTAATCTCATACCCTCCGCATACACTACAATTAAAAATACTAGTATTGTAAAGAATACCTGAGTTATATCGGGAAGTATTCCCCCCCTAATCCATACTGGTTGTCCACCAATAAATGATTTGATGAAAGAAGGTATTGCACCAATAAACTCGTCAGGATTAATTGGCGATTTAGCAAAACTAAATGCTTCCCATAATATTTTTTGAGAAACGTTTGCGGCAATAAATAGGGATATGCCAGATCCAAATCCCCACTTTGTAACAACTTCATCCATCATTAGTACTAAAAGTCCACCTATGGCAAGTTGTAAAATCATAAAACCAATTAAAAAGGAATTATTTGGTCTTCCAAATGCACCGCCAATTATCCATATAGCAGCTTCGAAAAAGCATAAGAAAATTGCTAATATTTTCTGAGTTCCTTGGAAAGATGCTTTTCCCCTAGAAGTAGAAAGATCAAATTTAATTATGTCAGAACCTGCAAGTAACTGCATTATAATTCCGGCAGTAACAACAGGGCCTATCCCTAAAGTTAAAATTGAGCCGTTTTCACCAGCCATTATAGCCCTAAGTCCAGCAAAATAATCAGTCTGTTCCCCAGTTATTCCGTAGACAGGCAATTCTGATAATATAAAATATATCAATAACATTAGGGCACTCCAAATGATTCTTTTCTTTAGATTAATACGTTTCTTAGGTAAAGTAACTTCGGGTAAAAATCTAAATATGCTTTGCTGAAATCCTTCAATGGCTGAACTCATCAATTGTCACCTACAATAACTGCTTCTCCACCTGCCGATAAAATTTTTTCTTCTGCTTTTTTAGAGAATTCGCTTGCAGTAACAACATAACTTCCTTTTACATTGCCTTTTCCACATACTTTACTAATGCCTAATTTAGATATATCAACGAATATTTTTCCTTCTTTCTTTTCGGCAATATTTTTTTCGATTAAGGAGTTAATTTGCTCTTCAATTGCACCAACATTAATAAAAGAAGAGTCCTTTCTTAGATTAGAATTCCTAGAAAATCCATAAGATCCAATGTGATAAGGCATTGTGACAATTGTTCTTGTCCATTTAGTCTTCTTTTTCTTACCACTTCCTGCAAGTCCTCTTCCACCTCTGTGACCAGCTCCCCTCCGCTTCTTAGAGCAGCCGCCGCCACATGTTCTCGTTCCTCTCATTTTGGTACTTTTCTTTTTTATTCTGATCATCTTAAAACACCTAAATCATTTTTTGGATAAGGCCGTTGATTTCACTATACCTTGGGCCTAAAGTTCCACCCAAAGTGTAGGGCTTCTTCGTAGCTTCATATCCTTTTTGGGGAGGGTGAAGTCTAAATACCTTCTTAATAGCTATATCTGAAAGTTCGCTCTTAAATTCTAGAAAGTCTTTGCAAAAGGACTCAAGACTCTTTCCTGTTTTCTCCTTAATGTATTCTTCCGTAACTCTAACATCTCCTTCAAGTCTTCCCCATTTAAGAATAAGCTTAGATAAGGTATCAGAATCAATCGGCCCATATGTAACGTAATCTTTAACTTTTTGTAACATTCCTGCAAAAGAATCTCTATCATCTATTATTACGCAATGATTTGTTTTAGTCAAATTAAGCATTTTTAGAGTATCTTGGACGTCTTTCTTTACGTCCACTCTTCCTCTTACTCTTATAACAGCTATCCTATTCATACCTCTCACCTATTGGTATTTCCTGTGACTATACCTATGGCCTCAATATCTCGCTCTTGGAAACTCATTGTGTTTGTTTGGTAGAGTGCATCTATGACTGCATTAGCAAAATTAACTGTTGTTTGTGTTTGGCCATCTGTTTTTGACCACGCATCTTTTATTCCAGCTAGAGCTAAGATTTTCTTTCCTACCCCCCCTACTGCAAGACCCAAACCATTGGGAGCAGGTATCAAAGTCACAGTAACACTACTGGCTTTTCCAGTAACTTTGAATGGAACTGTATGAGCTGTACCACATTTACATTCCCAACTTCCACAGCCCCTCTTAACTTGAATTATATTTAGTTTAGCATTGTTAATAGCTTTTCTAATTGCAGGGCCGACTTCTTTTGCTTTGGCCTTACCAATTCCCACATAACCATTTCTATTCCCAATAACAACCATTACTGAAAATCTAACTTTTCTTCCAGAGTCGGTCATTCTCTGAACCATGTTGATGTTTAAGACTTCTTGGTTGTTTTGGTCTGTCACTTCAGGTAGTAACACATCTATGATCTCAGGCTCCATTATTCTAAGATCTTTGCTTAATATCTGATAAATATCGGTAATTTCCCCATTAGCCACCATTTTACCAAGTTTTGTTTTGGGAATCCATCTGTTCCCCATAGATTTCTTTTCTTCCTCAAGTCTTTTCTTTTCAGCAATGGATAATTTCTTGATTACTTCTTCTTCAGATACTGTATCCTTAATGATGTCATCTTCATTAATTTCATCTTCCAATGGGATTTCGTCCAATGTTTCTTCAGGAATGTCTTCAACTAATTCATTTGGTTCATCAACTATCTCTGCATCATTGGTATCTTCTAAGGATTCTTCCTTAATTTTTTCAATAGGTTCTTCAATGATTTCTTTTTTCTTTCTTGGCATTATACCCACCTCATAGTTTATCTATTTTTGATTTAGTCTCTTCAAACATTCCTGGCATTTTTGAAGGATCGGCCTTATTTTTTAAATAGTTAGAAAATATCTTTTCTTTCAAAGTTCCATCGAGATTTTTATAGTAAGAGGAAATGTCTTCTCCTTTTATTCTCTCTTCAGAAGGAAAGATACTCTCGTCCACGTTAATATTACATCCTGCATCTACAAATCCTTTCAATGCTGCATAACTCCTTCCACCTTTTATAGACCTTTGAAGGCCAATATCTAATATGAACTCATCAGCAATTTTTTTAGCTCTTTTCCCACAAAGGTACCCTGTAAGATATGCAGAGGGCGTATTACCGCAGTGGAAATTCCATCCCATATCTTTCAATTCTCCTGAAAATGCAGTTGTAATTGTTTTATCTCCCTCATAATTTGAGCTAACAATTTGAACGATTATATTATTTAATGATTTTCTTATAACGACCCTATTCTTACCAGATTTGACTAAAGCTAATCTCCTTCTATAGTTAGTACTACCCTCCCTTCTTCTCTTGAAAGGTACTCTTGATCTTGGTCCAGTTGACATTGTTTCACCTCTTCCTCTTCTCTGACATAAGGCCGCGTTCTTTTATGTAAGTATTCATATAAGATACACTTCTAAAAGCTCCACCTTTAGCCATCCTATAAAGTTTTCTGTAGGAAATCTTATCTATGTTTTTGGATTCTCTCAAATCATTCAAAGCTCTTCTGAGGGGCCTAATTGTATTAATCCATCTTCGTTTTCTTGGGTATCGAGCTGTGGATTTTCCTTTTCTAGAACCGAATCCACTCATTCTACCTTTTTTTCTTTTTTCATGCCTTTCCCTAGCTCTGTGTCTCGATATTCCAACTTCGGGTTTCTTTTTTATTTTACCGCTGTTGATTAATTTTCGTACATCATCTCTTGTGATTGCCATAGAAACTTCTGAAGCGCTCTTGCCATCAATCCAAACTCTACCTTCCCCACACTTTAGTAGTTGTGCAGCAAGCCTTTTTTGAACACTTAAATCCATATAATCAATCCTCCACCGATAAGCCTATATCTTCTGCCTTTCTGACAATCTCAGATCTTATTTCACTGTCAATGCTAAGGGGGACCACCAATTTTTTAATGTAATTCTTAATAGGTTCTATAGCTTCAAATTCTTCAACTGACCTGACTTTAACATATGTCAATGTGGGATTTGCTATTTTAAGATTGGATTGGACTGCTCTTTTAACAATTTCAATTTTCTTTTTGTTTCCAACTGAGGCATTAATTCTAAGGATGACATTTTCCAAATTATCGATTTGTCCAGGTGTTGAAATCATAACCTCTTTCAATCCAGACGCATGAGTGCCTCTGACTTCTTTTGGCCCACGGTATCCAACAGAAACAATAGATGGTTTTCCACTTCTTTTAATTCTCATCTTATTATCTTTACCCCTAGGTTTTCTCCATTTAGGGTCATTTTTAAATGATATGTGTTTCCATGTTTCTGTTCTTAAAAACTTTGGCCTCTTGCTATTTAGTTTTTTTCTAATTCTTAATAATCTTAAACTCATTTCTCTCACCTATATTGGAACCCCATCTCGTTCATACAAATAAATCCCGTCTTGAAAAACTCTTGGGTCTCTCTTTTTTACTCTGGTGGCAATTTCTATATTGGCCGCAGTTTGACTGACTTCTTCTAAGTTAATACCATTTATAGTAACAAATTCACCAGACACTTTTACAGTAACATTACCAAAAAGATTTGCTTTTCTAGGGCTCTTTTCTCCAAGAAAATTAGAAATTATAAGTTGTTTACCATCTAATTTAACATTCATTGGAAAATGTGCATAGATAATTTTCATTTTATATTCGAATCCTTCTGAAACGCCTTTTACCATATTTTTTATATGCGAGCTGATGGTACCGATCATAGCTTTTTCTTTTTTGTATGCATGAGGCATTGATACTCTAATTATTTTATCTTCATCTATTTTTTCCATCACAAGATTTTTTAGGTGAAAATCTCTTTCTAATTTACCTTTTGGACCTTCTACACTAACCCTAGCCCCATCTAATATAACGTTTACAGATTCTGGAATATCTATTAACCACTCGACATGCTGTACCATAAAAATCACCTAGTAAACATAAGCTAAAAGAATGCCTCCGATATTTTGTTCTTTAGCCTTTTTATGAGACATGACTCCATTAGGGGTCGTCATTATCAATATTCCAAATTCTTTTGCTGGGAGATACCTCATTTCCCAATCTTCAATTTCATATTTCTTAACCGGAGTTGTTGGTTTTATAACTCCGCATTTGTTTATAGCGCCCAACAATTCAAGTTTAAAAAGGCCGTTTTTACCATCATCTATAAACTCAAATGCCCCTATGTAACCCCATTTCTGCATAATTCTTAAGATATTACCCATAAGCTTTGATGCAGGGATAATGCATTCGGGTTTTCTAGCATTTTCATAATTATAAATATTTGAAAGTGCATCGGCCAAAGGATCTAATTTCATCTTTAATCACCTAATGATATTTTTTGAAGCCAATTTTTGAAGCAACTTCTCTAAAGCAACGTCTGCAGACCATAAGATTATATCTGCGAATAATTGCACGGTGTGTGCCACAGCGTCTGCAAGTTCTTGAGCCAATCCCAATTTTATTCATACAACGTTCACCCCAAACTCCTGTTTAGCGAATATAATCCCCTCATCTTTAGTCAATTGATGTCTCCTAGGGACGTGGCTTTTTTTAACTCTTCTCTCCTTGACTCTATATCCTCTTTTTTGAAGATTAACACATACATCCATTCCGAATATTCCGACATCTGGATCATATTGAACATCAGGAAGATCAATATGTTCTTTTATACCAAAAGAGAAATTGCCATGAGTATCAAAACTTTTTTCTTTTATATTAAATTCAACAGCCTCTAAGGCCCTCATAAGAAATTTAATTGCCTTTACTCTCCTAAGGGTAACGGAAACTGCAATAGGCTCACTTTTTCTAATAGCAAAATCTTTATTCGTTTGCCTAGCATTATTTTTAATTGGCTCTTGACCGGTAAGAAATTCAAGAAGTGCCCTAGCTTTTTCTAGTTTTTCTCCGGACTCTCCTACCCCTATATTTACAGTTACTTTAGAGAGGTATGGTTTCCTCATAGGGTTTTCCCATTTTTTCTGTATTTCTTCCATTTTTACCAGCCTCATTCTAGTTTGATTATTGGCGAATCCTTTCCAACGACAAGCACATAGTCTTTCAATGTCTGGAATTTATCGTTTCCAGATTCTAATAAGACTGCATCCTTGTATATGCCAAATCCAGTAATTTTTGAGATTTTACCTATCCTTGAAACGTTTTTACCTTTAATTACTAACCCCACGTATCCTTCTTTAAACTCAAGTGTGTCTACAACTTTCATCTCTGGAACCTTCATAACTAACGTCGAGGATGTTGGATAACCTTCTTTAGACAATACATTTGATCCGTCATGAAGATTCAATTGAAGTACATTCCCCTTCACCATTGTTTTATTAATTAATTTGAAGAGTTTCGTATTCTTTTCAGATTCATCAATCTTAAGGAGAGCAATGGATCCTTTTTTATCGAATAATACTCGGAAATATTCTTTTGTTTTAGGGATTTCAATAACATCCATAATTCCAACAGGGAAACTAGAATCTTTAATTACTCTCCCATTTACAAGGACGTCTCCGTTATGTAAAATATAGTTTACTTCTCTTCTATTGGTAGCATGTTTTAGGTAATCCCTTAGTAATATAGTAATTGGAATAGACATCTCCTTGGAATGCGGGCCAGGAATAGGTTTTATGGTCCACTCTTTGACTTTTCTCTCAATTCTCCAATTTTTTGGAGCAAATAATCTTTTTAATGATCTTCTCTGTCCTTTTCTCCCCACTTTACCACCTTATTCTCCCTTTCTCTCAATAGCTTTATCTCTCATTTCATCTTTTCTATTAACATCAATGATCTCTATATTTGATGGATGTATAGGATACTCAATTCTAGTTCCGTCTGCTTTCTCCACAACTGCACCGTCGACGTACACCTGGATTGCTTTGAGGTCAACTTTTGTAATTTCGCCCTCGTAGTCTTTAAAATCTCCCCTCATTATTCTAACTTTGTCACCTTTCCTTAATGGTAAAGATCTTGCGTTTATCTTGCCTCTAAGGCTTGCAGCTAAGTGAGCGGACATTAAGTTGTGTTTTTTATGAAAGGGTGCACTAAAGTGCCTTTTTCTCTGCTTTGATGGTTTTCCTGAGTATTTTTTCATCATTCTTATCTCCTCTATACAATGATACTTGAAACGTTGGCAATTCTAACCCATTTTTCAACAGCTTCTTTTGCAACTGGGCCCCTAACTTCAGAGCCTTTTGGAACGCCGTCTTCGCCAGTAATCACGGCTGCATTATCTTCAAATTTAATTCTAGTACCATCTATCCTCTTGTACTCTTTTCTTTGCCTGACTATAACTGCAGGTAAAACTTTCTTTTTTATATCGGGTTTTCCTTTCTTAACAGATACCATTACCATATCACCAATGCCAGCTTTTGGATATCTCCTGGATGTACCTTTGTAGTTTATTACCGCAACAATTTCAAGTTCTTTTGCACCAGTATTATCTGCACAAACTAATTTTGTTTTAGTAGTGTGAAATCTTCCAGGTCTTACAGTTGATCTGCCACGAGTGGCTCCCGCACCTTTTGCCATCAGATCACCTCAACTACAACAAATTTTTTTGTTTTACTTAATGGTCTACATTCCATTATTTTTACATTATCCCCTGTTTTAGCATTTATACAATCGGGGATGTGTGCTGAAACTTTAGTGCTTCTCTTTTCAAATCTTTCATATTTGTCAAGTTTAGCCAAATATTCTTTTTTAACAACGACAGTATTGTTCATCTTATCGCTAACAATTTTCCCTTCCATTAATTTGCCTCTGACAGGTAAAGTTCCGTGAAATGGACATTTTTCATTATTACAACTTTTTTTAGGTTCTTTTACATCGATGCCTATCATCACATCACATCCTTTTGATCCTTTCCTCTTCCTTCCCTATAAGTAAATTACCATCAACTTTTTTATTGTTAATCATTAGGATTATATTTTTTTTTATAAGTATTTTAACTTCTTTTTCTACCCTTAATTTTATTGTATTTTTTGTATCTTCAATGACTATTCCTTTAATGCCAACTTCATATCTATTTGAGCTTTGGATAACTTCAACTGTTTTCCCAAGGAGTATTATGTGATTCATGAAACTACAATCATATTTTTACTAAATCCAAGGTCAATTAATATTTTTTTGACCTTGTTTTTATGATCCCCTTGGAGTTCAATTTTTCCATCCTTTGATGTTCCGCCACAAGCGCATTTTGTCTTTAAGGTTGTACATAAATCCTTGATATCAATATTTGATGAATCTATTCCTTCAACGACCGTCATAAGTTTTCCAAATCTTCTTTTTTCAGTGAAAATGCGTATTTGTTGTTCTTCCCTTGCAATTTCTTCGCAAACGCAAAGATCTTTGGGAAGTCCACAAACTGCACAAATATCACTCATTTTGTTGCTCCTTTTCAATCTTTATAGTTTTCAATCTTGCTATAGTCCTCCTAAGCTCCCTTATTCTCCCGGGATTTTCAGGTGCGCTACCTGTAGCAAGTAATGACCTTTCCTTTGATAATTCGCTTTTAAGCTCATCTATGTTATTTTCAATTTCTTCAATTGAAAGGTCCCGTATATCATCTACTCTATATATTGCCATTACTATTCCTCTATGACTTAAACTTAATTTCATCAGGCAATGATACATCTTGAGGCATTATTTTAATTACTACCCCTATTATCCCTAATTTCTTCTTGGCAGGTGAATATCCAACTCTGACATGCTCAATTGCAGGATCTCCACATTTCTTTAGATACCCCTCTGCAAACCTCATTGAACGAGCTCTTTCACCACTAAGTTTTCCTGAAATCTTAATTTCTGCCCCTTTTGCTCCAGACCTCATTATCCGTCTAAGATAATTATAAGCAGCTCTTCTGTAATGCTCTCCTCTCTCGATTGCGCTAGCAAGTTGAAATGCCATTACATCAGCGTTGAGATCTGGATTTTCAATTTGCTGCACCTCTATTTGAGGATTTTCAAGATTAAAAGGAGGCTTTTCAAGTTGCTCTGTTAAATCTTTAATGGCCCTTCCTCTTTTTCCAATAACAATCCCTGGTTTTTGGACAAAAACAGTGACCCTTGTTCCAAGAGGATTTCTTTTTATATCCATACCTGCATAGCCAGCCCTCTTAAGTGAATCTCCAAGAAATTCATCAATCGTCAAATTGGAAACACTTTCCTCTATAAATTTCCTTTCAATGGCCATTATCTCTCCTCCACAATTATCTCGACATTAGTAAGTTCTTTGTTAGATGGCGATGCTCTTCCAAAAGCTCTTGGTATAAATCCTGGTATGACTCTTCCCCTATACGCGGAAGCGTGAACTATCCTTAGTCTAGATGAATTCAATCCTTTATATTCTGCATTTGCCTCTGCTTCTTTGAGAAGTTTAAGTAAAGTTTTTGATGCTTTTACTGGATACCTTCCCGCAAACCATTTTGAAAGCCCTTTTTTGTGGCCAACTTTTTTATAATATCTTTTGAAAGGTATTGGAGTCTCTAATTTCATCGTGCTTTCCAATAATTCCTTTGCTCTTTCGATCTTCATGCCTTTAATTGTATTACATATTTCCCTACTATGCTTTGGGGATATGTCCATATTTTTTCCATATACTTTTGCAGTTTTTGTATCATCTATATCAGTTTTTGAGTAAGGCATATAGATCACCTCAATGGAACATATTGTGACGACTTTGTAGAACCTACTCCAGGTGCGCCATGTGAAACTCTTCTTCTCGTAAGTGCAAATTCTCCCAAGTAATGGCCTATCATTTCAGGTGTGATCTCTACCGGAATGAATTCTTTGCCATTATAAACTCCGATTGTAACTCCAAGCATTTCGGGGAGCACTATCATATCCCGGCAATGAGTCTTAACAGAATATTTATTTCCAGCTTCCATCTCTTTTTTTGATTCTCTGATGTTTTTAAGTAACTTTTTCTGTCTCACTGGAAGTCCTCTTTTAAGAGATCTTCTTTGCCTTGATGGCAAAAGTTCAATCAACTTATCCATAGACATTTTTTCCATTTGATCAACAGAAAAACCCATGAAACTAAATTCTTTTTTAGCCAAGTTTAACGCCTCCTACCAGTTCTTCTTGCTGCTATGTGGCCAACTTTTCTACCTGGTGGTGCATTTCTAGAAGATGTGGTACCCTTGCCTGCATGTTTATGATTACCTCCACCAAATGGGTGGTCATTGTGATTCATTGCAACCCCTCTAACTTTCGGATAAATTGTTGACTTGCTTCTAAGTTTGTGGAAGTTTTTCCCTGCTTTGATTAAAGGCTTCTCTTTTCTTCCACCACCTGCAACTACTCCAATTGTACATCTGCAATCGGGATTCAATGTTTTCATTACTCCTGAAGGAAGCTGTACTATTGTTTTTTGACTATCATGAGCTATTAAAGTAGCGTACGTCCCTGAAGACCTAACAAATTTGCCTCCATCCCCAGGTCTTGACTCGATATTATAAATATAAGTTCCTTCTGGAACATTTCTCAAAGGAAGAGTGTTTCCTACTTCTACTTCTGCCATGGTGCCAGTAGATATCGTGCTACCTAATCTAATCCCTTCAGGAGCTAAGAATATTTTCTCCTCGTTATTGTCAAAAAGAATTGTTGCTACTGGTGAAGTTCTAGCAGGATCATTAAATAATTCTCTAACAACACCGCGTGTAACTCCTTCTCTCTCAAGGCTATCATAATTCCTGTGTTTAACTTTTCCATTGTATCTGTGGGAGGGTGCCTTATAGGTATTTGTTCCTCTTCCCCTTCTCTGTGAAATAATTCTTTTACCCAATCATATCACCTTAAAACACACCTATTTTTGTTGCGACTTCATCAGCAGGATACTCTTCTTTTAACTTAACATATGCTTTTTTCTTTCCAGAGGGCAATACAGTTGTGCTAACTTTTTCCACCTCTACTTCATATAATTCTTCTACGGCATTGTATATATCCTGCTTGTTGCTATTAATCGTAACAATAAAGGTCAATACATTATCTCTCTCCATAATAGCTACAGTTTTTTCTGTAATAAGTGGATGGACAATTACATCGTGTGGATTTTTCACTTGAACACCTCACTGTTAGAAAGATACTTTATTGCATCTTCTGTCCATATTGTGAGTCTTCCTGCATGAGTACCCGGGGCAAGATGTTCTGCACTTAGCTTATCAACCATTACAATATCCACACCAGGGTGATTTCTTGCAGCTTTCATTATGCTTGCGTCCTTTCCAATAACTATTAATGGGCCTATCTTATTTTTGTATTTTCTCCCTCTCATCTTTCCCCTTCCGGCCCTTATTGTCTTAGATTTTGATCTAATTATATCGTCCCAAACTCCAAGATTCTTGAATATGTCCCTTGTTTCTTTTGTCTTTGTTATATTTTGAATCTTATTTTCAACAATTATCGGAAATTCAACATTATCAGAAAATCTGTGGCCTCTTGACATTACCATTTCTTTATTTGCCGTTATAGATATGGCTGATTTGATTGCTACAGTTCGTTCTTTGTTATTGATTTTCTCACTGATTACTTTCCATGGTTTTGGAGGATGTGCTACAAATCCTCCCACCACATGAGGCGCAAAAGCAGCTCTTCTTGGTCCAGACTTCATTCTAGGAACTCTTGATATTCCAAGATTCTTTCTTCTTGGGTGTGCAGAAGTCATTCTTCCTGCAATTGGACTAACTCCCCATGGTTGGATTCTATGAGTTATAGATGCTAACACTGCCCTCTTGATTAAATCTGGTCTGTACTCATAGGAAAATACAGATGGAAGATCTATTGCTTTCATCTTCTCTCCAGTTATTGAATATACATTAGATTTCATATTTATGCCTCTCCTGCAGAAGCCTTGTATAAGTAAGTAATCTCCGGTACTCCTCTAGTCCTCTTTATTAGCACCCTTACAGATTTTCTAAGTCTTAGGATTCTCTTAGTAGATCCTCCTACACTACCTTTTAACATAGCATAGTCAGATTTTAATATTCCATAATTCTTAAATCCTTCTTTTGGAGTGATATTGAGATCTTTTGGATTTGTTATCCTAAATATTCTTTTGTTAAGTTCAGTCCTAGTGTGGAATCCCATCTGCCCTGCGTAGGGAATTGTCCACATGACTTTTGGAGGATGCCATGGGCCAATTGAGCCTACATGTCTTCTTGCATCGTTGACTTTTCTACCCTGAATCTTAACTCCCCATCTTTTAATTACGCCTTGGAATCCTTTTCCCTTTGTGACTGAAACGACATCAACGAATTCTCCCTCAGTTAAAACATCCTTTACCTTTAACTCCTTTCCAAAGACTCCTTTAAGATATTCAAGCTTAGCTTTAACATCTTTCCCGCCAATCCCACTTTCCATAACTTCTGGTTTCTTTTTTAAATTAATCAGCTTTGGTTGAGTGCACACAATAGCTCTTAAATCATCAACACTCCCACTTTCTATGAGTGATTCAATTTTAGAAAGGTCCTTTTCTGGATTTTTTGAAATCGTTTTTGATCGTGAAAGCTCTTTTGGGCCCTCTGCCCAAGATTCTGTTACAGTTTTTAATCCATATGGGGTCTTCTTGTATGCCCTAATGCCACAAACATAAATTGGTGGAGTTTCTACCAAGGTAACAGGCACTACCATTTCTTTTCCTTTAGTAAGTGTATATCTTCTATCATCTATTCTTAATACGTGAGACATCCCTACTTTATAGCCGGGAAAGTCTAAGATCTTAACTTCATCCACATCCGGCCAACTATTCAAAGTTGGCACTATCTTTGAAGCCCTCTTTCTGGGGCTGTATCCTAAGGAACCTCTACGGGGTCTTTTATTTCGTCCACTACCGCCCATTTTTAAGCCTCCGGCTTTAAATAAAGAGTACTGAGCCTAACAGCCCATATCTCTAAATTTTATTATGTACTACTATTAGTCAAGAATTGAGGAATAAAGTCGCTTTCACTTTATCCCCGTATGTAATTCGTAACGTTTTTATTAAGCAATTTCTGCTATATTGGCAGTATTTTATGGGATTTATAAATGTTATGGTAAGTCAATTTTTCATCATTTAGTGTCATCTGCCAATATTATCCAAACTACATTGCTAAGACTAACAATGAGTTCTTTACCTGTGGAACCACCGATATCTGTTACATCACCAAGACATATCATATCTTCATCGAAATCTATTAACTTTCCTTTAAAGATACTGCCATCAATTGACACTACTAGTTTTTTACCATCATAGTATTCTAGTTTTTTTAATAGTAACTTCGACAGGGTATCACCGGAATTGAATATTTAGAAAATAGGTATTTAAGTGTTTTTATTGTTAGTGGTCTTTCATTAATCTAAATGCCAATAGAAGTAAAATAATAACGATTTTGTGGATCTCTTATAACATATCCTTTTTTGTGCATCCAATCTAAGAGATTCTGAAGATCATATTCATCCTTAAATAAATTAGTCGATTTTACTTCAAGGAATATTTCAAAAGTGGTGAGATAAGGAGTATTAATTAAAGTGGCTTGAACGACATTATACCTCTCATCCGATTCATAGCTTTTTATGGAATCTATTTCCTTTTTAATTAAAGGCTCTCCTATCAATCTTTCAAAGTTATCAAGTGTGATTTTTCTTGAATCTTTTAGGTGTTTTTTTGTTATCTCATCCTTATCTTCGGCTCTTGCAAAAGACTGAGCCAGTCTCTTGATATTTAAGCTAGTTTCATTTATTATTGGGCGAATTATCGTTTCTCGTGTTGTTTCCTGTTTGATTATATCTGATAAAAGGACATCATAATCTTTAGACAACAAATTCATAATACTTCTGTAATTTTTACTAAAATTTTTTCCATCCATAGGATAAATGTAGTGTGCGTGTACAATTTGTATCCATAAATTTTCGTCAATAGATTTCAGTAGCGGTCGAATATACATATCATCTTCAGTTAATAGTTGATCGATATCTGCAAGAGTTATTTCCGTATAGGTAAAATTCTTAAAAGTTTGCAAAATCTTCTGTCTTCGGGTTCCGTCATTTACTTTAATTGAAGAAAATACAGAGTATTCTCCTTCAAAATTTTTCCTCTCCAATAAAAATTGATGTAGTTTAGTATAATTATCAGAATAAATTCTTGTGAGAAGATTATGGCCAACTTTAGGTTTTTCTGCAATTTTATAATGAAATGTGTTTGAGTCAAAACTTATCCCATTAATGGCCTTTTTTGGGGGATCCATAGATCTATACTCTGGTGGCACCATTAACTGAATTATCTTCATTAATTCAATTGCAAGCTTTGAATTCCATGAAAGAGATGATAAAGATATACCGCCCACTTTTCCATCATATGGTGCACTTAGAATAGGGGCTTGGAATGATCTTGAAATCTCTTTGTCCAAAGGTAAGTTTTCTATGAATAGATTCTCAATTAATCTTTTTTCGTAAGGAACATCTAAGTAAACAGAATCTGTTGGCAACTCTTCCCATTCTTCAATTAAGATAGCAGATTCACATTTGTTTAGCTTCTCATTAAAAATATATGTTTTTTTTGATTTAATAATGTTGATTAGACTATATTCTTCAGGTATCTTTTTATCATTAGGGATTAGTCCTACGTTAATCGCAATTGGGGTATTATAAAGGGCAGATAACCCTATTGATTTAGAATTGGTCTGAGATTCAATAGCCACGTTCCAAGAGGAATCCATAGATACGGGTACAACATAAAGAGATATCTCTTTCAAGTATTTTTTATTATCAGATCGATTAAAGTCCTTATACCATTCTTTTACCTTGCAAATCCTTTTCTTTTCATATTCTAAAAATTCAATGTTGAGATACGCTCTTTCCCAAGGATAGCAAGAGTGGGTGGTGTTTTTTTTCCATATGTAATAGTCATTTACCCTCAAATATTCTTGAGCCACCATTATATCTTAAATTTATTATTTGAAGATGTATATAAATATAGCACGTTCTAATTATCTTATAATAGTAACAATATTTATTTAAGTAAATGCGTCCAATTTCAATTGGTAGACAGAATGGTTATTTTTGAGCATAAGAGAATTAATGGAAAATTGGTTGTTGTTTCTTTTGACTATAATGGAGGTATTTTTTCAAATGTAGTCATATCAGGTGATTTTTTTGCCTTTCCTGAGGAGGAAGTAGATAACTTAGAGAAATCAATTAATGGGAGGAGTTTTTTAGAATTAGAAGATATATTGGAAAGATTTTTTACTTCTAACGTTCGAGTGTATGGAATAACAAAAGAAGATTTAACGGAAATTTTCAGGAGAGCCATCAATGGAAACTAAGAACTTATGTTATCCCTCTAAAAAATCATTCCCAAGTATCTCAATCACAGGAGAAGAATGTCATTTTTCGTGTACCCATTGTAATCATAAATATTTAAGGTATATGATACATGTTACTCAGGAAAATCTATATCAAAAAGCAATTGAGCTTCACAACAAAGGAGTTAAAGGATTTCTTATTAGCGGTGGTTTAGATGAAAACGGTAAAGTTCCAGTTGATTATTCAATTCTTGAAAAAATTAAGCGGGAGACATCTTTAATTATTAATCTCCATTCTGGATTTTTAACTAAAGAAGATGCCAAGAATATTAAAAAAAGTGGGATAGATGCCGTATCGGTTGATTTTGTCGGAAGTAATGATACAATTAAAAATATACTAAAGATGCCATTTAAAGTTTCAGACTATGAAAATACTGTAAGATATTTAGTTGAAGAGGGTGTTAACGTTGTTCCACATATATGTGTGGGGCTAGACAGGGGAAAAGTTATTGGAGAGTATAATGCAGTTGAGATTTTAAAAAAGTATCCAATCAATTCACTTACCCTACTTGTTCTTATTAAAAACGAATTTAAAGATAAAGATAATATAATATACGATATCGAATCGATAAAGGAATTTTTTCTTCATGTGAGAAAGTCTTTTCCCGACACAATACTTTCATTAGGTTGCATGAGACCTAGGATACGTGAATTAGACGAAATAGCCCCAATATTTGATAACATTGTAAATCCATCAAAAAATATGATTAAATTTATAAGAAACAAGGAAAGTATTGTCATAACGAAAGTATGTTGTTCTGTATGTTAGTGGTCTTATGAAAAATATACCAAGCTTGAAAAACAGCACAGAATTAAAAAAAATTCTAAAATGTGTATTTGATTTAACCGATCTAGAGGCTAACATTATTTTGATGTTGCCTTTAGAGGGTATGAGGGTGAGAGAGATCCAAGATATCCTTGCGAAAGACAGAACAACTATCCAAAAATCATTGAAAAATTTAGTTAAGAAAGAGCTTGTTTTTAGAGAATCTAAATGTTGTGTTCAAGGAAAAAGAGGAAGGTACTTTGTCTACAAATCTCTAGAACGAGATCTAATTAGAAAACGAATTTTGACAAATATCGATATTTGGTACACAGATCTCAAAGAGTCCGTCAAATCTCTTTGAGATTATATGAAATAAATATCACACCAAAGATTTTTAAGTGATTATGTTTTTTTGAAATTTAGGTGAATAACATGGGAACAAATACAATTGAATTAACAGATGAAAATTTTGATCAAGAAGTATTGAAATCCACTAAACCAGTTATAGTTGATTTTTGGGCTTCATGGTGCGGTCCATGTCAAATGATCGCTCCAGTTATCGAAGAGGTTGCGGGAGAGTACCCTGAGTGGAAAGTTGGGAAACTAGATGTTGATAAGAGTATGACTATAGCTCAGAGATACGGAATTAGAAGCATTCCAACGATTGCAATTTTCAGAAATGGACAGGTATTCGACACTATAATCGGTTTTGTGCCTAAAGAAGAACTTGTAAAAAGAATACAAAAAAACGTATAATTTTTTTTTAATACTTTTCTATTATACTTTTTAAGATAAACAAATTAAAGAATGCTCCATCTTATAGTTGTAAATACTGGCCCTCTAACATCAATTTTTCCTTTTCCCCTTAGATATTGATGGATATAAGTCGGTAAAGTTATGTTAATGTCAGAAATACTTCGGACTATAGGAATTCTTTCCTCATACTCCCCATATTCTTTTGTAGATTCAATCTTTGAAATAACTTTCCTAAAAAATGCCTCGAGATATGATATATTTGTATCCACACCATTTTTTATTATTTTAAGTGAATTTTCATCTTTAGAATCTGGAAGTAATCCCACCATTGCTTTTTCATATACATATATTTGATTAAATCCCGCGGGCCCAATTAACTTCGTATTGTTTTCAGGTTCAACTATTTTGATTTCTATTTTTTTACCTAGAAACTCGCCTTTATAAGAAATGAATTCACATGGAGACTGTGCATCTTTATTTTGCTTTGCAGTTTCAAGTAAAATCTTTAACAATTTTTCTCCATCTGGAGTATTAATGTTTTGAATAAATTCAATAGATTTTGCTATGTCTTGATCTGAGAAATCAACTTTGTAAAATTGTGGGTATATGAGTTCTCGAATATCATTTATTTTGTTTCGAATCATTGTTATTCTCTCAGCACCTTGACCTATATTCAAAACATCATATGGGATTTTATATTTCTTTAAAACATCCTTCGAATAAAGTCCAAAGTCGGCGATTTCAATCCAATCCCCTAATTTAATGAATGCCTCATGCTCAGTTCCGGCCTCATAGTAACTTGCACTCCTTTTTTTAACAACAAACTTTACCTTATCAAATCCTAGTCTTTCTGCAAAATTTGTAACAATTTCTTTTCCTAATTCAGGTGTTAGTTCCTTATCCATGACCACGCATGATGCAGAGAAATGACTTCTAAGATGGGTCTGATCTTCTCTTTGCTCACGTCTGAAACATCTATCAATTGAAAATAGCTTCAAGGGTAATTCACTTCTGCCAGCAAGTGCTTGCAACGTAATAAACCATCCTGACGTCATATGTGATCTTAAAGTAAGATTTGTTGGAACAGGTATTAACTCTTTAAATTCTTTGAAAAGATCTAATATCTTCTCAGAAGACTCAAAATCTATACCCAGTCCTTTTGAAATCGATTCAACAAAATCATCGCCTTCTATATTTCCTCTCTTGTAATCTTGGAGGACTCTCTCCAAATTCCTACTTCTTCTCTCATCAAGTTCTACGAATTGTGAAATCTTATCCTTGACTTCCTTTGAAAGACCAACGTTTGGTCTTGGAAGCCCAGCAAGATAGTATACCCTATCTAATATGGCAGGAGTTTCAGACCCCCATTGTTTATACATGTCTTCATCAGTTATAAATAAAGGATTGAAAACTTCATCAAAATCAAGATCAAGATAAATATGTCTAAGCATGGATATTGTTTCTTCTAGAGCATGCGGTTTACCCATAAACTAATCCCTCTCCTGGCTCAATCTCTTTCTTTACTGAAACTGTAGGTATAGAAACAGGAGATGGAACATTAATATCCTTAGAAACACCTACGGCTTCAACAAAACATCTGTACAATATCGAATTGTGAATGAAAAGAAATTTATCAGTATCAAGTCTCTTTTTTTCTCTCCATTCATTAATTAGCCCCTCTTTATCAGGCCCATCAAAAATAAAAACACCTTCAATTTTAATTGAACAAACATTGGGGGTGTAATTACAGCAGAAAACAAACTCTACAAAAACATTGTGATTATTGCTAGAATACACATCTGTTAAAGTCAAGTTACTTGAGATACTAACAGATGGCGCCCCTTCATCAACTCGGATGAATCTTTTTGCTTCTATGCCAGTTAAAACTACGCCCCCCATAGTATCAACCAAATGTAAGGAGTATTATATATAAGATTAACTTATAGTATTAATTTCTAGATAATAAAATTACACGCGAGTCTTTTGCAAAATCAATAGATTTATACCCTGTTTTTTCCTCCAATTCTTTGCAAAACGCTAGGACATCTTCAAACATGGGCATATTTTCAACTTCAAGTCTCTTTCTAGAGTAACCAACAAACATGTATGCCTTAGCTTCAATGTAGTCAGGATTTGTTTTTTCTATTAATTCTGAATACCCTTCAATGTCCCCCATATTAAAGTCTTTTACAAGTGTCAGCCTGAGAATTCTTCTTTTTGTTTTAATCTTTTGAAGGAGTTCTAAAGATTCATTCAATTTTTCCCAACCATCTTTTATTTGGGGATTGCATATATGTTCATATATCTCTTTTGTAGGCGCTGGAAGTGTAATGTAAAGATTATCTGGATAACTATCCATTGAAGATAAAACATCGGGGGTGGTACCATTTGTAACAAGAAATGTAGAAAATCCTCTTTTTCTAAATTCTTCGATGAGTCCGGATAAGTCCGGATAAAGTGTAGGTTCGCCTGCTAATGAAATTGCAACGTTTGTTGGATTCTCTGCTTCTTTTAATTTATTTATGTCAACTTTCTCAAGAAATCCGTGGTACCCAGAAAGGAGTTCTCTTTGAGCAGCTATACATCCCTCAACTATTGCCTCTGGAACTTCATAATCAAGGGGTGGATCTTCATTATACTCGACAGGTCTCCAACAGAACAAACATTTATGGGTGCACCATGCAACAGAAGGAGTCATTTGAAGACATCTGTGGCTTTCAATGCCATAGAATCTCTGTTTATAACACACCCTATTTTCAACTAAACTTTTCTTTGTCCAGTGGCAGATTTTTACTGCACTATGTGCCCCAACAATCTTGTATTTCTGTCTCTTCAGTGTACTCCAAACGTTCTCCATTGCTTTGGCCCCCTAAATCTTGAATAAAGAATTCTACGCATTTTTTTAGCCCTTCTTCCATGTTAATTTTGCCGTTAGCACCCGCCGCACCTTTATGGCCGCCGCCTTCACCACCGATTATTGGAGCCACTTGAGACATTATTTTCGCAAGATTTATGCCCCTATCAATTACTGCCTTTTTAGCACGGCCACTTATTCTGACTTCACTTCCATTGTCTGCACCTACAAATGCAACATCTGCCCCAGTTGATAAAATCGTTTTTGCTGCAAGCGCCTCACAGCTTGAAACATTTGAAGTCGCAATGATGAATTCAGAAACACTATAAAGCTTCATTCTCTGGTGTGCTTTTAGAATCGCTATTTTCTTAGATATGTCATCTTCGACTCTCAAGAGCTCATCTACATCAGATATATGGTATCCTCTCTTAAAAATTTGTATCAAAGTTTTTAAAGTATTTACATCAGAAAAACGCAAATGGCCGGTATCAGTTACAATTCCAGTAAGTATGCCTCTAATTATTTTATCGTAATTTGTATTTTCTTTATCTAACAATCCCTCGTCTTGCATTTTTAACATTATGTCAAATATAATTTCTGCTGTGGAGGTCCGTTCTTTGTTGATAAAATAAGTATATTTGGTACCCTTAAATTTACTTGTTTCAAATGTTTCATGATGATCTATTGAAATCACAACTTCCGCCTTTTGGATCATGTCTTCAAAAATTCCAAGCTGAACTGGGGTAGATGTATCGAGAATTATTAAATTCTTATGATCGGTAGGGGATGCAACAATGAACTCCCCAAGGCTAGAAAGTAAGTTCTTTGATAAATTATTTAGTGTTTCAGCTCCAATCATTACGTTTTTGCCTTGAGATTTTAGAAGCTCTTTTAATGCAATTGCACTCCCTATGGCATCAGGATCTGCATTTTGATGAAGTAGTATTATGTACTGATCTTGTCTCAATAAAATTTCCATTAATCTAGTATACTCTACATTACTTAGCATTTATTCATTCTCAACAAAATTTATCAAAGCTTTAGCTTGATGTTTGTTGTCCACCTAAAGCCTTCTGAAGATTTTTCTGCATCTCTTCAAGCTTCTTTTTCACCCTATCTTCTTGTTTTTCGATAGTAGTAATCCGGATACTGATGGACTCCTTCTTTTTGTTAAGATCATCCAACATATCTGCTTTCTCAGATTTAACTAGGATGCTACCAATACTTTTATACACAACAGGATTTTCAGTTTTTGAAAGTTCAGCTAATGCTGCCTCTGTTTCATTGATTTCCAATTTCAAAGACTGTAATTGGCTTACTATTATCTGATATTGACTCTGCAACTGCTGAAATTGCATTAGTTCCTGTTGTATATTTTCTGGAATATTCTGCAAAAAACCACCTCAATATTATCTATACTATAATCTAAAAAAATAATAATTATAAATCTTTGGGTAGCATAAATTTAAATAATGGTAAGAGAAGTAAGAATTTATGAGAGCTTTATATATTGGTAGATTCCAACCATTTCATTTGGGTCACCTTCATATTGTTAAATATATTCTAGAAGTATCTAAAGAGGTTATTATTGCTATAGGAAGTTCACAGGTTTCACATACTGTACACAATCCATTTACTGCCGGAGAGAGATTTCTAATGATCAAAAAAACGTTAGAAACTGAAGGAGTGGATCTTAGACGAGTTCACATTTTGCCTGTACCAGACATATATAGAAATGCATTGTGGGTAAAACATGTCGAAACTATAACCCCTACTTTTGATGTGGTCTATGCAAACGAACCTGTTACAGTAAGACTGTTTAAAGAATCAAATTATAACGTAAAAGTAACAGCTCTATACAAAAGAAACGTTTACTCGGGAGAAGAAATAAGAAATAGAATTTTAGAAAACAAAGATTGGGAGATATTAGTTCCAAAAGCTACTGCAGAGGTAATAAAAGATATTGATGGAGTAGCACGACTATTAGAAATAATAAAGTCTGATAAAAAAGAAACGTCATATCAAGAGATGACAAATTCAGTTTAATCGATATCCTTAAATATTGTTTTTTATTAGATTTAATGGATTATATTATGAAACACAGAAGTTTGTTTACTGCTAGAGAAGTATCTGAAATGGCAATTGCAATAGCTCTTTCTACGGTTCTAAGTTTTATCAAGGTATTCCAGATGCCACAAGGAGGATCAATTACTGCAGGAAGTATGATCCCAATTATTTATCTTGCCTTACGAAATAGACCCAAAGTTGCAATTACAGGAGCAGTTCTTTATGGGGTAGTTCAGTTTATGGTAGAGCCTTTCTTTGTCCATCCCATTCAACTTCTACTAGATTATCCTTTCGCATTTGGCGCACTTGGTATCGCCACATTGATAAAAAAATATCCCTCAGTAGGGGCAAGTATAGGGATTGTATTAAGATTTATTTGTCATTTCCTTTCAGGATTTATTTTCTTTGGTATGTATGCTCCAGAGGGCATTAATCCTCTCTATTATTCGGCTATTTATAACGGGTCCTATTTATTGCCGGAGCTTATTGTAACAGCGATATTTATTTATATATTGTCTAAAAAGAAGCTAATAGATGCCTATAAATAAAAAAACTTTGATCATACTAAGTGAGTCAGAGCCTTGTAGTCTAGAGGATACTTTTGATATGATATTGGCCTCTGATGGAGGTTACATAACTTCCAAGAAAATGAATTTAGAAGTAGATGTTCTCATTGGGGACTTTGATTCAATAACTAGTGAGGATCTCGAAGAAGCCAAAACAAGAGGTATCAAAATCATTCCATTCCCAATTGAAAAAGATAGAACAGATGGAGAATTAGCTGTGGATTATGCTATCAGTTTAGGTTCAAACGATATCACCATACTCGGAAGTTTCAAGGAAGAGCTCGATCATGCCTTGGGAAATTTATTTCTACTTTTTAAAATTGATAAATTTGGAATTAAATCAAAACTACTCACCCAAAAATACGATATAGAAATAATAAACAAAGAAAAAGAGTATCTTGGAAAAGTGGGACAAGAATTATCTCTCATTCCTATTTCTGAAACTGTAGAAGGCCTTAACATTGTAGGTAGCCGATATAATCTCGTAAATGCAAAAGTTCATATGGGTCAAACCTTGACATTGAGAAACATGATAGTTAAAAAAAGGGCAAAAGTTTATTTTAATAAAGGTAAAGTTTTATCTATACTAAAAAGATAATATATTAAGGTGATCCCATAACAGACCTTTCAGATGCAGAATTTCAAAGATATAAAAGACAATTAATATTAAAAGATTTTGGAGAGAAATCACAAAAGATTTTAAAGGATTCCACTATCACCGTATTTGGTTGTGGGGGTTTGGGATGCCCAACAGCAACTTATCTTGCTGCAAGTGGAATTGGAAAAATCAATCTAGTCGATTTTCAAAAACCTGAACTTTCAAATCTCAATAGACAGATAATGCATTTTGAAGAGGATATAGGTAAAAAGAATAAGTCAGATTCACTTAGAGAAAAACTAGAAAAACTAAACAGCTCGATAAAGATAAAATCATTTTCTTTAAAAGTTGATGAAAATAATATTTCTAAATTTAAAGAAAGTGATGTTTTAGTTGACTGTTTGGATAATTTTGAAACAAGATATCTTTTGAATAAGTTTTCATTAAAAGAAAAAATCCCCTTAATTCATGCTGCAGTTGAAGCTTACTATGGTCAGATAACTACCATAATCCCAGGAAAAACACCGTGTATACAGTGCCTATTCCCTGATATGCCAAATAAAAAGGATGTCTTTCCTATAATTGGTCCAATATGTGGCGTCTTAGGATCGATTGAAGCTATGGAGGTTATCAAAGTACTTTTAGGAATTGGGGATACACTTTCTGGAAAATTGCTCATTGTGGATATTAAATGCATGGATTTTGACACAATTAATTTTAAGAGAAGAAATGATTGCCCAGTTTGTTCTGAATGTTTTTCATAAAACTAATTTTTAATAATTAGAAATACTTATAAATGATTGAAAAAGCGTAAGAGTAGATGATTTCAAATAATCCAAAAAAATTATTAATCCTTCTCGGTAGTATTGCTTTTTTAGCCCAGGGAGATAATTATGCCGCGGCTCCATTGATTATAAGTATCGCAGAAGACTTGAATCTTTCAATTCCATCGGCAGCATTATCTATTACAGCATATATGCTACCATTTGGCATTTTCACATTATTTTTTGGACCATTGGCGGATAGATATGGAAAAGCCAAGATACTAAATATTGCATCTTTTTGCACCGCTATTTTTAGCATATTGTGCGCATATTCATTTGACCTAATATCACTTTGTTTGCTTAGGGCAGTCAATGGCGCTTTTGCAGCAGCAGTTTTACCCGTCGCAGTATCCTTAGTCGGCGATAGTTTTGAAGACTCAAAAAGGCAAAATGCCCTAGGTACTGTTATAGGAATGATGTTTTTTGGTGGGGCTGTATCCCCTGGAATTGGCGGGATAGTTTCTTATTATGGGTCATGGAGACTATTATACCTAATATATGGTGTTGCAGAACTTATAGTAGCATTAATTATGATAAAAAGTTTGGAAAGAAATCCTGGAGTTATTCAAAGTTTGAATTTCATAGATGTATATAAAAAATCATTTAGTAATAAGAGTTTGATAAAAGTCGTAAGCATTCTCTTTTTTGTAGGATTTTCTGTTTTTGGTAGCTTCATGTTTTCTGGAAATTTTATTCAAGAAACTATGGGATATAATATCCTTTTTGTAGGTGCGTTGTTATCACTATTTGGGCTATCCACTGCAATCACTGGTAGAAAGGCTGGAACATTAAGGCAAAAAATTGGTAATAACTTACTTATTTATGCAGGTATTGTTGGATGCTTTTCTTGGGGATCTATGATTTTATGGAAAAATCCGATCCTGATGTCTTTATCCTTGATTGGATTTGGATTTGCATTCATAATAATCCAATCTACAATAATTCAAACTGCACAGCAATTAATGCCTAGCCAACGAGGTACCGTTATGTCCCTTGCCTCGTTTAATATGTTCATAGGTGGCGGAATAGGAACTTTTGTAAATGGAAAAATTTTGAGTTCATTTGGATTTTTACCCATATTTCTAATAGCTTCGATTATTATCTTTATGGCAGGATTAGTAATTAATCGTCATTTGAAATCTAGAGCTTAAAGACATTATAATGAGGCAGTATACTGTAAGATTAATAAAACAGGGATATGTGTGTCCTACGTAATGGATAATCAAAGTTAATAAAATATTACATAAGAAGCATTTTTACTTATTTGTCCCCCAAAAATCCTACCTCAATATAGTATTGATCACTTACGCCGATCATATAAGTTCCACTTTTATCAAACTTTAATTCATATCCTTTCATGGGCTCAAAGTTCTTCCAAATAGTTCCAAAATACTCAACAGTTTCATCTTCACTTCGCTCAAATGGATCATCGAATTCAGTATAATATACAGTTGGCGGATCTGTACACAATGAAGTTCTGCACGTGACAACTGCTCTAATGACTTGATCACTTCTTATGGAGTAAACATTAGCAATTATTCCAACTTCCCTAAGGCGATATCTTGCTTGGGGATTTAATTTATAAAAAAACTTTGGTGCACAACCACATTGAACGGAACATTTTTCTTTAATAGTATCTGGTGTGCATAATCCATCTACGCATTTGTAAGTCCAAAGATCCTCATTTCTACACTGATCACTACACTTAACCCTCTGGCATAGATCAACAATGCACCCACATTTTTCAGAGCATGATTCAATTCTTACAAAATCAACACAATTCCCATCCAAACATTTCTGGCTCCACAAATCTTCGCCCTTACAAACATTAGGGCACTCTATATTATCGCATAGATCTTTATTGATTACGGGAGGCTTTTCTTCATTGGGCTTGTTACAACCTGAAGATAAAATAAGTATCCAGATTAAAGTAATTACTGTAAAAATGGCAGTTCTACTTTTTTTCATGCACCAATAAGCATGTAATTAGATATAAATCTTAAGGTTAAAGTAAACACATTCTTATATACCTAGACTTATTTTTCCCACTATGGAAAATACTCCCATTAGATTTTGGGAAATTGATTCATTAAGAGGAATAGCTATAGTAATGATGATTATATATCATTTATGTTATGATCTTTATTTTCTATGCGATTTTCCAATAAATATACACTCATTCCAGTGGATATTTTTTCAGAGGATGACTGCGTCTTTATTTTTATTACTTGTAGGGATATCTCTTACCATTAGCTATTCAAAATCAACGGAGAAATATTCAAAGAAAGAAATATTTCTTAAAAATATGAAAAGAGGTATCAAGATATTTACATGGGGAGTAGTCATAACAATCTTTACTTTCATTTTTTTGAGTAACGGTGTTATTCTCTTTGGCATACTTCACCTAATTGGTGTTTCTATAATAATATCATTTCCCTTACTAGACTACAAATACAAAAATCTTGCATTGGGGCTAATAGTGATATCAATGGGGGTATATCTAAGTAATTTCACATTCGATACAACTTATCTCTTGTGGTTGGGATTTGAGCCAAACTTTTTTTTCTCATTTGATTACTTCCCGATACTGCCTTGGTATGGTGTTGTCCTGATTGGTATTTTCTTGGGTAATTTGATCTATCCAGAATCTGAAAGGAGATTTGGCATACCTGATTTCTCAGGCAATATAGTTTCTAGAAGTTTATCTTTTTTAGGAAAACATTCCCTAAAGATATATTTGATTCACCAGCCAATAATAATCATGTTATTATACGCCCTGGGATTTGCCAATTTATCTATTTTTTGAAGATAATCAAATATACCCTTTTCTGGAAAGTATTCTTTTTATTACTTTAATATTGAAAGGTGCCCCATGCCCAGGGTATAATGTGTTGGCCTTATTTTCAACTAGCTTCTTCCAGCTTTGATATACTTCTTCAATATCATCACCAAATATTGGTTCCCCAGCGCCTAATCTAAGGGGAAAGCCATTCATTGCAAGATCCCCTATAAAAGCATCGCCAGAATTCAATAAAATAGAAACTGAACCTTTAGAGTGTCCAGGTGTATGGATAATCATTCCATTTATACCATATTCAGCAAGATCAAATTCAGAGTCAATTAGTATATCAGGAATTACTTTACTAAATTTTGTATCAATTGAAGATATCTTACGCAAAAGAATATTGCCCCACATATTTAGGGGCTTTGTACTTTGATTAGTAGTAATGCCAGAGTCTAAAAGCGGTAAATCATCTTTATGCAAAAGTATTTTTGCTCCAGTCGCCTTTTTCAATCCTAAAGCATTTCCAACATGATCATAATGTGCATGTGTCAAAATTATGAGTTTAATGCTTTTAGGTGAAATTCCCAAACTTTGAATATATTCCAATATTATTTTAGCTTTGCCTTTGTATCCTGTATCAATCAGGATATTTGAACGGCTAGATTTCAAAAGATAACAATTTGTTACTCCAACTTTAATAATATTAAAATTATTTTTCACATTTTTTAATATATTGGAAAGTCTTATAAGTTTTATAGTCTATTCGGATTATAGGTGGTTATGTGGAAGAAGAAATATACAACGATGAAACAATTGAAGACAGTCAAAAATTTCCTTTGCCCATGGGTACAATTGTAAGGCTTATGAGGGGACATCTCGATAGCGATAAGATGATCTCAAGGAAAGTTAAAGAAGAGATGAATCTTTTTTTAGGCAAGATAATTGAGGACTTATCTACTAAATTAAATGATAGTCCTTATGTCACTGTAGATGAAGTAATGTTTAGGGAAGCTGTAAGGCCCTATGAAAACATGAAATCAGTTGAGTTGGAAAAAAAGAGGATAATAAAAACTCTAGAAAAAATAAAGGCTGATTGTGACGTCTTGATAGAAGAAGTAAACAGATCTTTTAAATTATAGAAAATTTAATAAAAATAAATATTAAATTTTTCTTAATATTCGTACTATTGTTGCTTTTTAAGGCCATTTACTATTCTAATAGTATCCTTTTTTTACATTTTGGATGCTAAATCATAACGAAGTAGTTTTAAGAATAAAATAAAACACAATTTATCAACTTATATCTTAATTTCCATAAAATCTTCTGCAACTATTGCATTTTCACAATATTTTTTTGATTCTTCAGCTACTTCACTTGTTTCATATCGCTGACTTATATGAGTCAAGATAAGTTTTTTTGCTGATAGTAGTTTTGCAACTTCACATGCTTCTTTAACTGTTGAATGATATGTTTCTTTTTTATCCTCTTGGGAAATAAAAGTTGATTCGTGAATTAAAATATCGCAATTGTAAGCCTCTTCTGGGAACGAATCTAGTTTTTCCGTATCACCTGTATAAACTATTTTTTTCCCTTTCTTAATTTTTCCTGTAACTTCCTCGATGGATATTCTCCGGCCATTGATCTCAATTTCTCTATTTTTTTCTAAAATGGCAAACATCTCACCTTTTATACCAAGTTCATCACAAAGTTTCTTGTTAAATTTTCCTCTTGAATCATTAACTCCAAACACATATCCAATTGCAGGAACGCCATGGGATACAGGGAACGGCCTTATCCAGTAACTATCAAATTCTATCTTCTCATCAAATACCTCTGTAATGAGTATATCAAAATCTGCAGAAAAATAAGGTATTGAAAATAATTGATTCATATATTCGATGGTGTCTTTCGGAATAAATATATGAAGCAGTTGTGTTCTACCGTTCAACTTCATAGATTGAATTAATCCTACGAGGCCAATTATATGATCTGCATGAAGATGAGTAATAAAAATTTTAGATATTTTCATGGGAGATACTTTCTTTATCATTTGTCTTTGCGTCCCTTCGCCACAGTCAAAAAGTATGAATTCGCCATTATTGTATTGTAACGCTATAGAAGAGGGATTTCTCTCTGAAGTCGGCTTAGATGCTGATGTTCCAAGGAATATAATCTTCATCATATTTAAGAAAACTAAAGAAGTTTAAATTATTTGTTATAAAATTTCTATTTCAACTTCGCCTTTTTCAGCAGATTCAGTAACAACAATGAAGTACCAATGCCCAGGATGTGGAACCTTGTAACTTGTATTCACCAAAGGTCCTGTGTTAGAAGGCAGCTGTATCCCAGTTATTCCTTCAGAAGAAAAAGGAAGAAACCAATTGGCCCTTAAAAATGCATCGTAAGAGTCTTTATCAATGAAGTAAATGGAAACATCACCAGAAATAACTTGATACTTAAACTCTAAATTTTGATCTTTAAAGACTTCCATTTTAATGGAATCAAATTTTTTATATTGTGAAACAGTCATAGTTTTTTTAATATTTGGGGAATCATAGATACTTGAAGGTAAAATTATCTGTTTTGAAGTGAGATTCCTACTCAAGGTATAGTCATTTAGTTCTAGCCCTAGCATATTGTTACAATCTTTGATTCTTTCATTTGAAGCATATGCTAAATAATTGTTTCCCACTTTTACTGCTTCATTATAGGAATATATGAAGAAGTCTTTAGCCTTTAGAAACTCTTCTCCCCTCATAAAAGTTGCACCAGTGTTGTAAAAACTCTGTGCAACTTGGTTTTTCTGAGAATTTGTAAGGGATGAAACTGCAAGTACATTTGAAAAAATTAAAAAAGCAGCTAAAAAGAGAGTTAAATATATTTTTTTCATAGAAATATTATTCCTTAATATTATTTAAATTTATCTTTATTTTTCTTTGAGTAGAATACACCCCGTCCAGATAATTTTATCAGAATAGAACTTATTATCAAGACCAAAATTTTCAAGTAACTTTTGTACATTAATTCCAAGTGATTCTAAAGAAGGTCTTGCCTTGTGTGGATGTTTGCAGGGCCTATTTGTTATTGCCTTGCATTCAATACAAAAAGAACAACTGCCTCCGACTAATCCCAAGGCATCGATACCTTTTTGATTGAAAAATTTTTCTATTTCCAGTATCTTCTTGTGAAAATTGATTTTTGATCTTTTGATTTGTTTTTTGTCTAGTTTTACATCAATTTCTTCCATATATCTTATGAGTATAGCTTTGTTATAGCTTGCCAGCTTTACTTTAATGTCCCCAATTGAACCAATAAGTGGGGGGCACATCCAATGATTTCCATAATTCCCACATATATTCTCATAGCAATATTTCCGTATATTATCCTCTGGTAAGAGTAACAACGGGTCAAACTCTGTTAGATCTATTAGATTATGGCTAAGTGACAATTCCCTTAATTCATCAATATAGCTTCGCACAATGTTTAATTTTAGGCAAATCTTATAAAAGTAGAGTTTTTTCTCCGGTTATGATCACCTTCACAGTTAACGGTCATCCAAAAATCACTGCAGAGCACAAAAGTACTCTGGAATTTACAAAAGAGGAGCATATTAAGGGAAACGGTGACTGTATATTAGGTGTATCCTCTAATCACAATGTTAATGATCTTAATAAATTGAGTGGAAGGGTAATTTTTGTGATGAGTGTAGATGGAATAAAAGATTCTTTTGAGGCCACTATCCCAAAAAATCATAAATTAGCAGATAACAAAGAACTTGTGATAAGAACTTCCTCTTTTGTATCTGAAAGGACATATGCAATAGCATCTACTAAAGCCTCGATTAATATTGACAGAAAAATAGTTGAATCCTTAAAAAAAGGTAAAAAAATAAAAGTAACGGTCTATGAAAAATAAAAATCCACACAGTATATGTCTGTGTTAGGAGAATAACTCTTTACAGTTCTTTCAAAAATAAACTCTACCTTTTTATCATGTTTTTTTGAATTTTCGATTATTTTATCCATAACAAAATCAATATTTTCCGAAACTGAGTAAAAGTGAACTATTGAACTTGCATAAGTTGAAAATACATCTGGTAGAAAATCAAATGATGAATGTGGAAGATTCATGATTATCCTATCTGGATTTTCAATATCCTTAATTTCTTTTCTTGAATCTCCATGAATAGGGAATATGTTGTAAGTCTTATTTAATGCAACATTTCTCTTTAGATAGAATATAGCAGTTTCATTTATATCAATTGCATATATCTTCTTGGCCTCTGATTTTTTAGATATCATTAAAGAGAAAGGACCAACACCACAGAACATGTCTAAGACAATCTCATTTTTTTTGACTAGAGAGGATATTCTCTTTCGTTCTTCAGATAGTCTCGGTGAAAAGTACACTTTAGAAATGTCAAGCAATATCCTAACTCCAAACTCTCTATGAATCGTCTCAGTTATATTCTCCCCTGCAATTAATTCCAATTTTGGAATCCTATATGCTCCTTCAATGACTTCTTTTCTAAAAACTGCCTTGATAAAAGGATTTAACTCTAAAAAAGCCTCTCCAATTAAACTCTGATAAGGAATAAGCTCATCTGTCAAATGAATTAATGCTATATTTCCTATTACATCAAATGCTCTAAGTTTTAAAAGGTAAGACTCAGGAATCTTCTTTGAAAGCATCTCTCTCAATGACTTTTTTCTTTTTTCAAGAGGTGTAAAGTCATAATCAATTATTTCATATCCTGAAATTTCTTCTTTCAAAGGCAAGATAATAAAATCGCCATCGTAGGCAATTTTATAATTGATATCTAATATTCCTCTATCCAAAAGAGTTTTTCTATGTTTCTCCCCTTCTAACAAAGAGACTCTTGCACCTTTCATAAGCATCTTACAATTAGCCTATTTCTGTTCCTTTATGCTTTCCCTTTATCACTGCCCCAATATTGCTTAGCTCTTCTTTTCCGCAAACGATTGTTTTTATATTAGACCTCTTTAAAATTTTCGCTGCTAAAGGATCAATTACTGTATTTACTCCAGCCACTGCTTTTGTATCTTCAACAATTGCAAGGAGATCTTCATGACTAATTTTATCAAGTTTCTTTGCATCCTTAAACTTTCTTGGATCTTTATCATAAACTCCATCAACATTTGTGAATCTCAAAAATATATCTGCATCGACAAATTCTGAGAGCATTGCTGAAACTGCATCGGTAGTATGGCCCGGATGTGTTCCGCCAAGAACTGGGATCTTGCCTAAATAAACAGTTGCCAATGCATGTTTAAAATCACTTGAAACTTCAACTGGGGCCTTATCTTCAAATGCACCCATGAAAAGAGAGGCATTCAACTTTGCAACTTCCATCCCAATGAAGTCAAGGAAAGTGTCATCTTTTCCTATCAACTTTAGAGCACCAATGTATTCTCTCGCTATTTTTCCTCCACCAACAACAATCAAAAATTCATGATTTTTAGAAAGTGATACAATTTGCTTAGAAACATTCTTTACAAGTTCAACGTCAATTTTATCTGAAAAAACAAGAGATCCACCAATCTTTAAAACAATTCTCATAAATCAAACCTCAATTGTAATTCTCACCACATCCCCGTCCTTTTTCTTCAAGGCCTCCTTAAGATTCTTAGGGGATATTATTTCAATAACGTTTGGTGGGTGGTGAGTCCTCAAAGGAATAATAACAGCCCCTTCCACCTTATCGTCAATCAATGCTTTGTAACACCTGACATGGCCAAAGGATCTTCCCTCATCAATCCCTGATTTTAAATTAACTGAAGGATACCTATCAAGAAATTTTGTAAGTAAGATATCTGTTTCATCTGTTAGTTTAATGTTTAAAGTGCCAGGGTATGGGCTAAACCCAAGAACATCTTCAAACTGCTTTTTGTAAAAAGGCCTGGTAACGTAATATTTTCCTTCACCAATTCCAGAAACTATTGTTCCATCGATAACAAGTTCATCATTCTTTTTGTTGAATAACCCACACATGTCGACAAATAATGTCTTAAGATAGTTTTTTCCTTGCTCTGTAATCGTAATTGTCTGCCCCCCTCTCACAAGCTCTCTTTGTATTGCACCAAATGATTCTAATTCTTTTAACCACCTTGAAGCGGTCTGTTGCGATACTCCAAGCTCCTTACCAAAATCTTTTGAAGAGATATAAACAGACCCTTTTACTTTACCTTTTTTAGCAAGTGTTAAAAGAGGAAAAAGGTGGCTATTTTTCATATATTAAAGATTATTTTAATAAATTTAAAAGGTTATTGGGATTTTAAGCAATGTTTGCTACGGAATGAATCAATTCATTTACACCTTTTCCCATTTTAGCGGAGCCCACTATAACTGGAAATCCGTTGAATTTTTTATTTAAAGTATTTGTATCTACTAGATCACTCTTGTTCAGGAATATGACACATGGAATTCCTTTATGTTTTAACTCTTGAAGTAGTGACATATCCATTTCATTAATGCTCATTGTAGAATCCAAAACCATAACACCTGCATTTGCGCCTTTTGATAAAATGTCTCTCATGAAATCAAATCTTTCTTGACCTGGTGTTCCATAAAAATGTATTTTTTTTCTACCTATGATTACCCTTCCGTAATCCATAGAAACAGTAGTGTCTTTTTTATCAATATTTATCGCATCAGGTTCTATAGCTTTTATTAAGGTACTCTTACCTGCGTTTTCTTTTCCAAAAACAATTACTTTAACATCATCCATAATTAGTCTCCTCAAAGATTAATTATTATTGCTAATCAATATAGTTAACTAATACTATATAAATCTATTGGTAATGTTGAATGTAAATATAAAAAAATCAGATAAATATTTAATCTTGTGATTCATTATATACAGGTATGGAACTTTCTGAAAAAATTGTTTTGTTGACGGGTGCCAGTGGAGGTATTGGGAAATCTCTTCTTGAGCATTTAAATGGAAATGTCAAAGTTCTTGTAGGGAGTGGAAGAAAAAATTTACAGGATTTCACAAGAATAAAAGAAAGTGAAAAATTCGACTACATTCCTATGGATCTAATTTCAGAAGATAACATAAAATTTCTCTTAAATTACATAGTTGAAGAGTACGGAAGACTAGATATATTAATCAATACTATTGGTGGAAGCCTTTTTTCTCACCCGATTGAAGAGTATCCTATAGAAGAATATGATAAAGTACTTGATATAAATTTAAAAATTGCTTTTATGTTGACCAAAGAGTCGATTAAATTTATGAAAAGAAATATTCATTCGGGAGGCAATATTTTACACTTTGTTTCATCATCTTCAAAGGATGTAGCAGATAATAAAGCGCCTTATGGAATTGCAAAAGCTGGACTTGAAGCCTTAATAAAATACTCTGCATATGAAGCGGCAAAGTACAACATAAAAGTCAATGGCATATCCCCCACTTATGTTTTTACTGAAAGGCATGAAAAGGAAATAGAAGTGCAATCAAGGAGGACAGACAAATCCATATCTGAAATAGAAGAAACAATAATGAAAGGCCAACTCTTAAAAAGAAAGCTATATCCTGAAGATATTTTCCCTCTTGTAAACTTATTAATACAGACCGAAGTAATAACTGGAAAAGTTTATGATTGCACCTTAGGAAAAACTTAAATAATTATGGATATTTTATTTTGTATTTTTTTACATGAATTTATAGATTGTTTAGACTTAAGATAAATAAACATTGAGGAATATTCCCAATCCGGATTAAATGTTTCAATGGCTTGTAATTATAAAAAAATTAATCTAAAAATAAAAATTTAAATTTATTTTACTTCATCTAACGAAATTCGTAAAGCATCAGCTACGCCCTTGCCATATAAAGGATCTGCCTTAAGACAATTCTTAATATGTCTGATTTTAATAAACTTTGGAGCATCGCCCATAGCATATGCTGTGTTTTCAAATAGTGCTTTTTGTTGAGTTGGGGACATTAGCCTGAATAGAAGCCCTGGTTGGGTAAAATAGTCATCGTCATCCTCTCTAAAGTTCCAGTTGTCTGCAGGACCAGTTATTGGAAGTGGTGGATCTTTAAATTCCGATTGCTCTTGCCACTCCCCGTAGCTATTGGGTTCATATCCAATAGTGCTACCAGCATTACTATTCACTCTCATTTGTCCATCTCTGTGATAGCTATTTACAGGACATCTCGGAGCATTCACCGGTATCTGGTGATGATTTACTCCAAGTCTATATCGCTGAGCATCCCCATATGAAAATAATCTACCTTGTAGCATTCTATCAGGGGAAAATCCAATTCCTGGAACAATATTTGCAGGGTTAAATGCAGCCTGCTCAACTTCAGCAAAATAGTTATCAGGATTTCTGTTTAGTTCAAAGTAACCGACTTCAATCAAAGGAAAGTCTTTTTTATACCATACTTTTGTCAAATCAAAAGGATTATAGGGCATCATATCTGCCTGTTCTTCAGTCATTACTTGTATATACATTTTCCATTTAGGGAAGTCACCTCGTTCAATACTTTCGTACAGGTCACGCTGGTGGCTTTCACGATCTTTAGCAATAATTGCTTCAGCTTCAGCATCGGTCAGATTCTTAATACCTTGTTGACATACAAGATGAAATTTCACCCACACTCTTTCATTCTTAGCATTAATCATGCTAAAAGTATGGCTACCAAAACCGTGCATATGCCGGTAGGATGCAGGTATGCCCCTATCACTCATTGTAATTGTCACTTGATGAAGAGCTTCAGGGAGTGAAGTCCAAAAATCCCAGTTATTTTTAGCACTTCTCATGTTAGTACGTGGGTCACGTTTTACCACACGATTTAAATCAGGGAATTTAAGAGGATCTCTAAGAAAAAATACAGGAGTATTATTTCCTACAAGATCCCAATTGCCTTCTTCAGTATAGAATTTCATAGCAAATCCACGGATATCCCGCTCTGCATCCGCAGCCCCTCTTTCGCCAGCAACTGTTGAAAAGCGGACAAACATCTCAGTTTTTTTCCCTATTTTGGAAAATATCTTGGCTTTAGTATACCTTGTTATATCGTGGGTAACTGTAAATGTACCATATGCACCTGAACCCTTAGCATGCATTCTTCTCTCAGGAATTACTTCTCTGTCAAAGTGTGCACGTTTTTCAAGATACCATACATCTTGCAGTAAGATAGGGCCTCTTTTACCAGCAGTCATAGAGTTCTGATTATTGGCCACAGGCGCACCTGCAGCTGTAGTCAATTTTTTCATATCTTTTTGATCTATTTTAAAACCTCCATTCGCCATTATATTTCAACAAATTAAATCAGAGGATTAAATATGTTACTATAATAGTTTAAAGTAAAACTACGTAAAAATAAATGATTATCAATTCTAAATAATAATTATTATTATTTAATAAAGTTTATTTTTATGCCATTAGTAACTCTCATAGTATTTGTAATATTTCAAGATGTCCTAATAGCTAATTTTATTGCTACTAGTACCAAAAAAGCTATAGGAACTTTTTTAAGACGTTATCCTTATACCCCTCCAATGGATAAAAAACAAATTGGAGTCTTGGCTATTGTTGGTGCAAGTATCATGTGGGCAATTGAACCCATATTTGCAAAACTGGCTTACTCTAACGCCAGCGTAGTTCAGACTTCGGCATTTAGAGCAATATTTGTAACAATTGTTGCATTAATATATGCACTCACTACAAACGGGAGAAATATAAAAATTACAAAAAAGGAATTTTCTGTGATTTTTTATATCGCTGTTGTTGGTACTCTAATTGCAGATCTATTGTTCTATATAGCGCTTACGAAGATTCCCGTCCTAAACGCGGTGTTAATAGGCCATTTGCAACCAATTTTTATCATATTCATAGGTTATTTTATACTAAGAAATGAAAAACACTCAAAATATGACTACATCGGAATATTTGTTATGATTGTTGGTGCACTACTTGTTACTACCCAAACTTTAGAGAATCTCCTTGTTTTAAGAATAGGGACTATTGGCGATCTTTTAGTCATTGGTGCGACTGTATCATGGGCAACGACAGGGGTAATTGCAAGAAAATATTTAAAGACAATGAATTGTGGAATAATAACGTTTTATAGATTTTTAATTGCTGCTATATTTTTCTCAATTTATTTGATATTCAAATCAGAATTTCAGTTTGGAAGTGTTAATCAGATTATAATTGGGGTAATAGTTGGTGTTGGATATATCCTATACTATGAGGGCCTTAAGAGGGTCAAAGCCGCCCAAGCGGGCGCATTGGAACTATCCACTCCCTTCTTTGCTGCAATTTTAGGATTTCTCGTTCTAGGTGAGATTGTAACTCCAATGCAGATTATAGGAATATTAATATTGTGCGTAGGCGTGTATTTACTTTCAAAAAAGGAATAATAGATTTTTTCTCTCCATCTTCTTGGATTTAGTTTTTACAGAATTGAACAATACATTAAAATGATTAAGTTTTTATATAGAAATTTCCAAATTATGCTAAATTAATATGGAACAAATTTTTAGCTTTACAAAAGTCTAGTCATTATTTAATTTAGGAATAAGGAGACTTCTAATGAGTACAGAAGCTAATGTAAGAGAAGATATTGATGAGCTGCTTATCAGCTGTGGCTGGACTGTCCAAGATTACAAGATGATGGATCTCAGCGCTTCAATCGGTATTGCCGTAAGAGAATTCCCTTTACTTACAGGATTTGCAGACTATGTTCTTTTTATTGATAGGAAAGCCTGTGGAATTATTGAAGCGAAAAGAGTTGGGATCCCCCTAGGTGGGGTTGCAGATCAGTCTATAAAATATGTAGGCGGCTTACCGGAGAATATACCCTCCTACGGTGCACCGCTTCCTTTCGTATATAATAGCACAGGAAAGGAAACCTCATTTGTTGATCTAAGAGATCCAAGACCACGCTCAAGACGAGTCTTTTCTTTTCATAAACCTATAACGCTAAAGGAATTTCTATCAGATGAAAAAACACTTAGAAGAAAGATGCAGGAGATGCCCCCTTTAATAACTGAAGGATTGAGAGACTGCCAAATTGAGGCTGTAACAAATCTTGAAAAATCATTTAAGGATACAAGACCTAGGGCACTTATCCAAATGGCAACTGGTTCTGGTAAAACCTTTACTGCAATCAGTTTTGTCTATCGTTTGATAAAACACACAAATGCAAAAAGAGTCCTCTTTTTGGTAGACAGAAATAACCTAGGCAAGCAAGCTATGGTTGAATTCGGCCAGTATAGAACTCCAGATGATGGAAGGAAGTTTACTGAACTCTATAATGTTCAGCATCTCTCTTCAAATGTAATTGATCCTGCAAGTAGGGTCTGCATTTCTACCATACAAAGAGTCTATTCGATGTTAAGGGGAGAAATTGAGATGTATGATGAAGCAGAAGAGCAATCACTCTTTGACCAGGATATTGATGGCGCCCCAGTTGATGTATCGTATAATCCCTTCATTCCAATTGAAACATTTGATTTTATTATAACCGATGAATGTCATAGGTCGATTTACAATCTTTGGAGGCAAGTTTTAGAATATTTTGATGCTTTCATTATTGGCCTTACAGCTACACCTTCAAAACAAACTCTAGGATTTTTCAATCAGAATCTTGTCATGGAATATAATCACGAGAGAGCAGTTGCAGATGGAGTTAATGTCGGGTATGATGTTTATAGGATTAATACTGCTATAACTGAAAAAGGTAGCACAGTTGAGGCAGGATTTTACATTGACAAAAGAGATCGACTTACAAGAAAAGTTAGATGGGAATCCCTTGATGAAGATTTCAGGTATGAAGGCCGAGATCTAGATAGATCTGTTGTTGCGCCAGATCAAATAAGAACCATCATAAAAACATTCAAAGAAAAATTATTTACTGAGATATTTCCAGGTAGAAGCATAGTCCCTAAAACTCTAGTTTTTGCAAAGGATGATTCGCATGCTGAAGATATTGTAAATATAATTAGGGAAGAGTTCTGCCAGGGGGATGAATTCTGTAAAAAGATTACCTACAAGACAATGGACGAGAAACCTGAAGACTTGATAGCAAGTTTCAGAAACTCTTACAATCCAAGGATAGCTGTTACCGTTGATATGATATCAACTGGAACGGATATCAAACCATTAGAGTGCCTTATATTCATGCGAGACATTAAATCAAGAGTTTATTTTGAGCAGATGAAGGGACGGGGAACGAGAGTGATTAATCCCACAGATTTACAGATGGTAACTTCTGATGCAAGAAATAAAACTCATTTTGTAATTATCGATGCTGTTGGTGTTTGTGAAACAGACAAAACTGATTCAATGCCTCTTGAAAGGGTAAGGAATGTGCCTTTAGAGAAGTTGCTTATGGATATGGCTCTAAGAAAAAAGAACAAAGATAAGATATCCTCCCTCGCAGGGAGACTCGCAAAAATTGATTTACAAATGAATGAAAAAGAAAAGCAAGATATTCAAAACATAACTGGAAAAAGTATGAATCAGATAGTAAACGAACTGCTTGATGCAGTTGACCCAGACAAAACTATAGAAAAAGCAAAAGAGATGTTCAATACCGATGAGCCCACTAAAGAGGAACTAAACAAGGCTACTGAAAAACTTTTAGATAGGGCGAGTAGGCCGTTTGACAATCCAAAGTTTAGATCCAAAATTATTGAGATTAAAAGGAAAAATGAACAAATAATCGATAATGTAAGTAAGGATGAAGTTATATTCGCAGGCTTTAATGATTTAGCAGCTGAGAAAGCAAGGATAATTGTAAATAACTTCAAAAATTTTATTCATGAAAATAAGGATGAGCTAACTGCACTTCAAATTATCTATAGCAATCCCTATCCAAGAAGATTTTTGACATATGATGCAATTAAGGAACTTGCCGAAGCAATAGAAAAACCACCTTACTACCTTACAACTGAAAAGTTATGGGCGGCTTATGAAAAACTAGAAAAGTCTAGAGTAAAAGGTGCTGGACCGCATAAATTACTTACTGATATTGTATCTCTTTTAAGATTTGAGCTTGGTGAGAGTAAAATACTTGAGCCTTTTTCATATACTGTTGACAAAAGATTTGAAGATTGGATTTCTAAGAAGAAAAAGCAAGGAATAGCTTTTACTGAAGAGCAAATTGAGTGGCTTCGGATGATAAAAGACCACATTGCAACTTCAATGAGCATCACTAAAGAAGATCTTGAGCATACTCCATTCCACAATAAAGGCGGACTTTTTAAAGCTAACAAAATATTTGGTGGAAATATTGATAATGTAATAAAAGAACTGCAAGAAGCACTGGTGAGCAAGTGAAGGAAAAATTACCCAAAGGCTGGATTTTAACAAGTCTTGGGGAGATTACAGATAAATCTCAATATGGTTGGACAACAAGGGCATCCTCAAATGGCAATCTTCACTTGTTGAGAACAACAGATATTACTTCTGGAAAAATAGAGTGGGATTCCGTTCCCTTCTGTGAAAAAGAGCCTGAAGATATTGAGAAGTATTTACTTGAAGATGGCGATATTGTTATATCAAGGGCTGGATCAGTAGGCCATAGTTATTTACTGCGCAATCCCAAAAGATCAATTTTTGCTTCCTACCTTATAAGATTTAAACCATTAGTAAACAGATTTTATTTTTTTTATTTTTTAAGAAGCTCTTATTACTGGGAAGCCATTTCAGAAAAAAGCATAGGTGTTGCAATGGCAAATGTAAATGCATCAAAATTAAAGCAAATCGAAATTCCGCTCCCCCCGCTAGCCGAACAGCAAAGAATTGTAAACAAAATAGAAGAGCTTTTCACAAATCTTGACAAAGGCGTTGAATCTCTAGAAGAGGTCAAATCAAAACTCAAAGTTTATCGCCAAGCCATTTTGAAATATGCGATGGAAGGAAAACTAACTGAAAATTGGAGAGAAAGAAATAAAGATAAAATTGAGCAAACACCAAATCCTTTAAAAAATATTAAAATTAATGCTACGGGAGAATTGCCTTATGGTTGGATCACAACATACTTAAAAAATATAGCTTTAGAAATAAAAAAAATAAATCCAAATGAAAATCCAAATGATTCCTTTACATATATTGACATAGCATCTATTGACAATAAAAAACAGATAATTAAATGTCCAAAAATTTACCTAGGAAAAAACGCCCCATCGAGGGCAAGACAATTAGTTAAGGAAGGGGACATATTATTCTCAACAGTAAGAACGTATTTAAAAAATATTTCTATAGTTACTAAAGAATATGATAATCAGATTGCTTCTACTGGTTTTTGTGTATTAAGAACGTTAAGTGTCAATAATAAGTGGCTATTCTATCTTGTTCAAACGAATTTCTTTTTAAACTCTTTAAATGTAATTCAAAGAGGTACTAATTATCCTGCAGTAAGGAATTCCGACATTTTAAATCAAATTATTATTGTACCTCCTTTAGAAGAACAGAAGGAGATAGTGGATAGAGTAGAAAAGCTATTTTCTCTTGCAGACTACATTGAAGAAACAGTTAACTCTAAATTGGAAGAATCCAACGCTCTTCGTCAAAGTATCCTAAAAAAAGCCTTTGAAGGAAAACTTGTTCCTCAGGATCCAAATGACGAATCTGCAGAAATTCTTTTAGAAAAAATAAAAATGGAAAAGTCAAATAAAGTGAAACTTGTTCAGGAGAAGCTGATATAATGGGTAATGAAACACTTGCAGTCCAAAAGCTCTGGAACTATTGTAATGTCCTAAGAGATGATGGGGTAAGCTACGGCGATTATGTGGAACAACTTACATATTTATTATTTCTTAAAATGGATGATGAGCAAACTAAACCTCCATTCAACAGAGAAACAAAAATTCCAAATGGCCTCAACTGGGAGAGCCTTCTAAAAAAGGATGGGGATGAGCTTGAAGTTCATTATCGGCACATTCTAGAATCCTTAGGTAAAGAAAAGGGGATAATTGGCGTCATCTTTAGAAAAGCCCAGAATAAAATTCAAGATCCTGCAAAACTAAAGAGGCTTGTCATGTTGATAGAAGGGGAAGAGACCTGGATGGGTATGGGGATCGATGTCAAGGGTGCAATATATGAAGGATTGTTACAGAAGAATGCTGAAGATATCAAAAGTGGGGCCGGCCAATATTTCACTCCTAGAGCGCTAATAAAAGCGATGGTCGAAGTTATAAGACCGAAGCCAGGTGAAACTATCTGTGACCCCGCATGTGGCACTGGTGGATTTCTTCTAGCCTCGCACGACCTAATTTCAAAATATCCTCTGAATATTGAACAGAAACAATTCTTAAAGGAAGGAACATTCCATGGTTGGGACATTGTTGATAGTGTTGTAAGGCTCTGCACAATGAATCTTTACCTTCACGGGATTGGCGGCGAAGAGAGCCCAATAATAACTGACGATGCACTTGCATCCGATCCTGGAAGCCGGTTTGACATAGTCCTCACAAATCCTCCTTTTGGAAAAAAGAGCAGCATCACAATAGTTAACGGCGAAGGAAAGATTGAAAAAGAATCCCTAACTTATCAAAGGAATGATTTCTGGGCAACTACTTCTAACAAACAGCTTAATTTTTTACAGCACGTTAAAACCCTCCTAAAAATAAATGGTAGGGCTGCAATTGTTGTTCCCGATAATGTTCTATTTGAAGGTGGGGCTGGAGAGACTGTAAGAAAAAGATTGCTTCAGCAGTGTGAAGTCCATACTTTACTTAGGCTTCCAACGGGCATTTTCTATGCACAAGGTGTCAAAGCTAATGTATTGTTCTTTGATAAAAGGCCTGCTAGTGAGAAACCATGGACAGAAAAACTATGGATATATGATCTAAGGACCAATATCCATTTCACTCTCAAAACAAACACCCTACAGTATGAGGATTTAAAAGACTTCATAGAATGCTATAATCCAGAAAATAGATATGAAAGAAAGGAAACTGAAAGATTCAAGGTATTTACCTACGAAGATATTATAAAAAGAGACAAAACAAATCTAGATATTTTTTGGTTAAAGGATGAGAGTCTAGGTGACTTGGAAAATCTACCCGATCCAAAAATATTAGCTTTAGAAATCGCGGATAGCTTAGAATCGGCTCTTGAAGAATTTAAAAGAATATATGAGGTATTAGAAGAATAATTAATTAAAGAAGCTTATTTTCCTTTAATATTCTAACTACCTCATCATAAACTGCGTTTAGCTCTTTTTCAGTCTTTGCACCTGTAATGATGTACTTCCCGTTTTTGTATATTGTGACATGTTTTCGTTCCCCGTTAACCATAACTTTCACAAGAAGTGCGGGATATGTCTCAGGATTATATTCGGCATGCACAAAGTCAATAATTCCATAAGCCTTTACTATATCTACATCGTTTGGAAATCTTCCAGTTGCAACAATATTTGTTATTATGGGCCTTGTTCCAAAAGGTACGTCTTTCTTCATCATAATCATCCTTTATCAGTTATATTAGTTGTATTGTTGGCACTAGTATATAAGCTTTTATTTTTAAATTCTTCAATATATACTCCAATACTTATTTTTTATATAAAAATAAATTAAAAGCAAAGGTGAATATAGATTTAAGATTGATGCAATTATATTAAAATAATATATTGTTTTAGGCAGTCCCATAAATAGCCAGTAAAACCTAAAGATAGTAATGCATCTATCAAAAGATACAAGATTAGTAGTTGAAATTGCTTTTACCTAGATTGTTCTTTAGACATACACCCATTCTAACTTTAATCTAGGGGTAATTAATAAAATCTATAAAGGAATTAGATTCGTTTGATTGCGAATTCCGCAAACCTTAAATAGTAGAATACTTCATTTTAGGCGGAGGTGTAAAGATGAAGAAATCGTATCCAATAAGCTTAGCAATAGTGACTATGCTATTTTTTTCCAGTATGTTAGTACTTTTAGCGCAAGGAGAAACTATTCTAGAAACTTGGCGTAATCCCCAAACAGGTGCAGAAGTATTTGTAAATCCATATAATCACGATAATTCTGTTTATAAGGGGCCAGAATATCAGGCTAAAATTTTAGAATTAGCAATAAAAGGCTTTTTGCATAAAAACTACTCTATAACAGAGAATTCCGGAGGTTATGGTAATGTGTTTGACTCCTATGAAGAGTCTTATGTATTAACAACAATAAAAAAACTATCGACAGACGAAAAGGATGAAAGCTATTACCGTATAAGCAGATTTTTGTGGGGCCGATCGGAACAAACTCAAACTGCCGATGGATTCTTTGTTAACGGGGAATGGGTAGATATTGATGAGGAATGGTATGGAGAAAATATAGACCTAGATGATATAAAAGTTGATGGCCATTTCACTGAAAGACAGATACATTCTGAAGGAAGAATAGGATTATATTCATACAACTGGACGATGGACCTACCAGATAGCACAAGAAAAGAAGGCACAATCTATGTGATAAGAGAAAATATTGATGAAACACATACAGTATGGCACATTGGTGATGATATAGAAGGAATCTTAATGACCCCATCAATCCTGCCAGATTGGGATGATCTTGTAGTTGAGGGTGTTGAAGAAAATAAAATAAGAACAATCTATTTTGGAACCCCACAAAGCCCAGCTGGCTCACCACAATTACTACCATTATACTATGGAGTTCAAATTTTAGGAACTTTGTACGGTCCCCAATCAATCGATGAAATTCCTGAAGAACTAATGATTTATGTAAAAGAAATAAATGGTCAATACTATACTTATAGTGGATCACCTTTAGATATATGGATATATGAAAATATCTACAAGCCAAATCATGCAAAAAGTTATATTAAATAATTAATTTTTTTATTTTTTAATAATCCAATATATATGATATGGCCCTAAAAATACCCCTTTTTTATTATCAAAATATTAATCAATTTAAATATAAGACACAGTATATTAAGTGCAATTAATTAACTAATCTGGCTTATATGTTCTATTCAGCTGATTAAATTTAAAATAATTGAAACTGTATCCTCAAAGCTAATTGAAATCTACCTATGTGATTTTAGACATCCTGATTTACAAGTTTAAATATATAATAATTAGTAATGTTTATAAAAGAATTATCACCAGAAAAATTATTAAAATGAAGTTTTTTTAAAAATTAAAGGCGATCATAATGAAATCAAATTTTATAAAAGGATTCATAGCAACTATTCCCGTTGGCCTATCTGTCTGCGCTTATGGTCTTGTACTTGGCGTTCTTGCATTTTCAAAAGGCGTTACTTTTTTTCAGTTATTCTCTATGGACCTTATTACTTTTGCAGGCTCTGCACAATTCTTAATGGTGGAGCTATGGAAGAATCCTTTACCCTTTTCAGAGATACTCTTTGCAGTATTTGCTATTAATTTAAGGTACCTCTTAATTGGAGCTTCACTTACGCCATTATTTAAAAATAGTTCAATATTTGAAAAGATAGCATTGATGCACCTTGTTGCTGATGAAAACTGGGCAGTAACAATGTCAAGATTAAAGGAAGAGAAAATCACGCCTTATTTTCTTTTTGGAGGGGGTATATGTCTTGTCATATTTTGGTTATTGAGTACCTTGGGAGGCCATACCTTTGGATTTATAATATCAGATCCCTATTCGGTAGGCCTTGACTTCGTAATAATAATAATATTCACTGCATTAGTTGCAAGTTTTTATGATGGAAAAGATAGTATCTTTCCTTGGATAATTGCTGCAGTATTTTCTTATTTTTCATTTTTATTTATTCCTGGAAAATGGTATATAGTTACAGGTGGGCTTACAGGCGCTTTGGTATATTCATTTCAAAAATACTTTAAGGAGGGCAAAAAGTGAATAATTTTGATATGCTTGCATTAGTCCTAATAGTTATATCGGGCATCATCACTTATTCTTTGAGATTCGGGGGATTATTAGTAGGAAATATGCTTTCAAAACATAAATTCATTGAAAATTTAATCAAAGCGTTACCAGGAACGCTCCTTCTTTCCTTTATTTTTCCAAGTATAATATCTGAAGGCATATCTGGCGTAATAAGCGCTCTTTCAGCAGGCGTTATTGCAAAAAAAACAAACAATATACTAATTGCATTGTTAGTTGGAATGTTAATCATAATTACATTTAGAAATATATTATAAATGGTGATTAGTTTCTTCCCCGGCCAAGCATGTTAAGTAAAGCATCAAAAGGCGTTTCTTTTGGCAATATTCTAACTGTTGTCTTAGAGTCACAATTTTCGAAAACTATCGTTCCTGAGCTCTTTGCTTTATATATACAATAGTTTCCGTTAATAGCAACTAACTCCACACTACCTGTAGAAATATTTTGATTGATTTTAGCATATGCTGGGCAAACAAAAAAGTTTCCACCGACTTTTAAAGTATCTTTCTCAAGAATAATAGCTACACAATCATCAGCTAATGCAAACGTCGCCCCTGCAAAAGAAATTAAAATTAATAAGCCTAAGCCGATTGAAATTTTTTTCAACATAATGTGCCCCTTCTGATGTGGTGTTAATACCTTGTCTAAATATAAATCTTTCTGAGGTAACTCTGGCTAAATCAGTAATAATCGCTTAGATTAAGCTCTATTTCAGGATCTACCGGATCTTTAAATCCAAGCTTTCTATATGTATTAATCCCGTCTTTTGTAGCATGTAAATTTAAAATATCCAAATTCATCTTTTTTGCTTCTTCAATGAGTTTTTTTATTAATTCAGTACTAATGCCATTTCTCCTGGCTTTTGGAATCGTATACATATTAGATATGTATCCATAACGCCCATGCAAACAATCGTACCTTGGAGGGACTCTCCATAAAATTAATCCGCTTGTTGCTATTATCTCACCTTCGTATTCAGCAAGCCAGGAAACAAAGTTATCGGATTCGATATACTCTTTAAAGAATTTTTCTAGCTCTATCTTTAATTTTTCCAAGTCCTTTTGATTATCATGTTCATTTAGTTCATCAAGTAAAAGAAGTTTAAATCTAATTAAGTCAGGGATGTCTTCTATTGTTGCCTTTCTAAAAACAAGAATATTTTTATCAATGATCATCTTACAATAGTTTAGTTTAGATTATTTATTATTATCTGTATTTGGTGGAGTTACGTGTTGTTGATCGTATGCCATTATTCCGCCTTTAAGAACATATACATTGTCAAAACCTTCATTGATCAATAAATCTCCGGCAACTATACTAAGCTTTCCAGCAAAGCAGATTAAAATAATTTTTTTATTTTTTAATGTTTTGATTTTTTCTGAAAGGCCAATTCCATATGGAACATTGATTGCACCATTGATTGGATTCTCAAAAGAACTTCTTTTATCTCTAAGGTCGAATAAAACGATTTCCTCACCATTATTTATAATTTCCCTGAACTCTTCTACTGAGATCATTTTAGGTTTAAATTGAGAAAGAAAATCATCAGCTGGCTTCATTAATTTCTTTACTGTTTCAACATCATCGTTTATAATCGCTTCTTTTACCCCTTCAGGCCATTTAACATTATTGAGAATATCCATAACTATCTTATGCAAGAAAGAGGAAATGTTTATTAAGTTTACTATAAGTCCATTTAGAATCTCACGACGAAACAAGAAAGAAGCGCCGAGGGGGAGATTTGAACTCCCGCATCCCGAAGGGAAACCGGATCTCAAGTCCGGCGCACTAATCCTAGCTATGCGACCTCGGCTTAAAGTTCCATCAGATTAGTTAGTTTATAAAATTTGTGGGCAGTTAGAGTCTAATCTGGTATAAAATTTCATATTCATCTTTATTAGATACTTGGTCATGATATTTTACTTCGCCGATCTCTGTAAATGAATAAGATTTCCCTTTAGCATATTTAAAAAAGGCATTGTAGCTGGACATATTTTTAGGGGAAATGGAAACATGAATTTTGGAACAATTTAGAAGAGCTACTGATTCAACAAAATAATCAATTAAAAGTGAGGCATAGTTTTTTCCACGATGATGTTCAGACACCCCAATCTGCCAGAGATAAACAACATCTTTATCGATAGAGCTTTTAATGCCAGAAATAAAGCCGATTGTTTTTTCATCTTCTTCTATCAAAAAACATAGATTTGAAAAGTAATTAAACAGTGTCCAATAAGTAAATGGAGTATGCAATTCTAACGGCTTACATTCGTTGACAAATTTTCTTATTCTGTCAACGTCCTTTATAGTACAGTTCCTTGTTATCATAAAATTTCCACCATAAATAAAAAATATTAAAAAATACCCAAGTTTGAAATCCCATACCCTAATACTATAAGAAGTGTTATTGAGAGAACTATAAAAGCAACAAACGCTATTATTAATGCCAAAAAAGCCTTTCCCCATGAAGTATCATACCAAGTCTTTACAACCCATAAAGTAACGAGAAAGCTAAGTAAAATACCAATAAATCCTAAAGGACCAAGTGCAGATCCAAGAATAGCACTAAGTACCATCATAATGATAACAGCTAATATTGCCTTTCCAAAAGACGCCTTGTCAATTCTTGCAATTTTAGTTCCAATCCATAAAAATATTGAGTCTATAACTACTAGTGCAATAAATCCAATTATTCCAACGAATCCTAATGCAGCTATAGTTATTAAACTGATCAATTTTTCCCTCCACTAGTAAAAATTTACAGTAAATATTTAAGTTTTATTATGTTATAGTTACAATAGTTGCATAAACTCAGAAATAAAGCAATCGATGATTCTGCATCACAAAGAATTAGTTATATTACAATTTTATCAAAGAAGAGTATTGTATTTTTTAAATACAATAAAGATTAAGACAATAATTCAATTTCTATATTTACTCTTTCTGGAACTTTGACCCTCATTATCTGTCTCATTGTTCTTTCATCAGCGTCTATTTCGATGAGTCTTTTATGAATTCTCATTTCCCATCTTTCCCAAGTGGCTTTACCATCCCCAGAAGTTGATTTTCTTACTGGAACTTTTAATTTCTTTGTTGGTAGTGGTATTGGTCCAGCTATGTCTACACCTGTACGCTCCGCTATTTTCTTAACTTGCGAACAAACTTCGTCAAGCTTATGGGTCTCCATTGCAGTCAATCTGATTCTAGCTTTTTGCAACTATATCGCCTCATTTAAATAAAAATAAAATATATATTATTTAATTTTATGCTTTCTGGATAGACTGAACCATTCCAGCTGCAACTGTTGCTCCCATATCCCTTACGGCAAATCTGCCTAGCTGAGGCAATATTTTAATTTCCTCAATTACCATAGGCTTTGTTGGCTTTACTTGAACGATGGCAGCACTACCGCTCTTTAGGAAGTCAGGATTTTCAGTCTTTACGTTACCAGTCTTTGGATCAAGTTCTGCAATCAATTTTTCAAATGTACATGCTATTTGTGCAGTATGGCAGTGGAATACTGGTGTGTATCCAACGGTAATTGCAGTTGGGTGTCTTAAAACAACTATCTGTGCTTTAAATGAGTCATTTAAAGTAACAACTGTTGGTGGATTGTTTGGATGTCCTAAAACATCTCCTCTCTTTATATCATTCTTTCCAACGCCTCTAACATTGAATCCAACGTTGTCTCCAGGTAAGGCTTGATCAAGAGTTTCATGGTGCATTTCAATTGTTTTTACTTCTCCAGCAATCTGTTTTCCAAACACTGTTGAAGCAGGTTCAAACACAACTGTATCTCCTTTCTTCATTACCCCAGTTTCTACCCTACCCACAGGGACTGTACCAACACCGGTGATTGTGTAAACATCCTGAATTGGAAGTCTAAGTGGTTTGTCTGTTGGTTTATCTGGTTCTTTGAATGAGTCTACAGCTTCTAAAAGTGTTGGTCCTGTATACCACGGTGTCTTGTCAGATTTAGTAACAATGTTGTCCCCATTAAATGCTGAAGCAGGGATAAATCTTGTTTCTTCAACTTTGAATCCAACTGTTCTAATTAATTTTTCTACTTCTGCTTTAATGGCATCAAACTTCTCTTGAGAGTAATTTACTGTATCCATCTTGTTTATTAATACCGCCAATTGTTGAATACCAAGTGTTCTAGATAAGAAAACATGTTCTTGTGTCTGTGGCATGATACCATCATTTACTGCGACTACCAAAACTGCAGCATCTGCCTGAGATGCCCCGGTAATCATGTTTTTAACGAAATCTCTGTGACCTGGACAGTCTACAATTGTAATATATTTTGAGTCAGTTTCAAATTTTTTATGAGAAAGATCTATTGTAACTCCTCTTTCTCTCTCTTCCTTTAAATTATCCATTACCCAAGCAAACTTAAACGTCTTACCTTTTTCTCCCATTACTTCAAACTTCTTTACGAGATCTGATCTTATATCACCGTGCATAACTAGTAATTGACCTACGGATGTTGATTTACCATGGTCTACATGGCCGATAAAGGCTACATTTAAGTGTGGTTTTTGAGTTGCCATAATATATCCTCCTTTTTTTGATGTATTTTTATTATATCTGGTATAATCCTCTAAATTATATTCATTTTTAAGCTTTTTCCATTTTACATACTAAGGTAATCTTCAGGTTTTGGAGGCTGAGGTTTGAGTCCCTTTCGTTTCCTAATTGACTCAACTGTCTGTGTTTGAAGTTCTGCTGGTAGTTTTTGGTATCCTGCATATTCAGTTGACCATATTGCTCTTCCTTCAGTTGCACTCCTAATGTCTCCGGCGAATCCAAACATTTGGGAAACTGGTGCAATTGACACGACTGTTGTGGAATCTCCTTCCTGAGAGATATCTATTATCTGCCCCCTTCTAGACTGCATTTCTCTTGTTACCGCACCCATGTAGTCTTGTGGGCATGTGATAGTTACCTTCTGCATAGGCTCATAAATCACAGGTTTTGCATAAAGCATTGCTGCAAATAAACCCTCCCTCACTGCAGGTATTACTTGAGCTGGACCTCTGTGGATTGAATCTTCGTGAAGTTTACAATCAATTAAGCTTATCTTAAGTTTCATTACTGGTTCCCTTGAATATGGGCCTCCATCGATAACTTCATGAATTGACTGTATAACAAGTTCAATTACTTCATTAATATACACAATTCCTTTGGTCATATTAAAAAATATGTTTCCATTATGAACATCTGCAATACCCTTAACTTCTTCAGAACTCATTCCAAGCTCTCTAAGTTGTGGCCCTAAATCCTTGCCTTTAATCCTGCCTTCCGGAATTATTCCTTCTTTTACTGCATTGTAAATATTATCTTCAAGTGGTTCAACTTGCATGTAGAATTTGTTGTGTTTATTTGGAGATTTACCTTCGATCGCCTCAGATTTTCCATCAACTGATTCTCTGTAGATAACTATTGGTTGAGATAATTTGATATCGATTCCCCTATCATGGGTAATTCTATGACCAATCACTTCCAAGTGTAATTCTCCCATACCAGATAACAAGTACTCTCCGCTATCTTCATTAATCTTTGCAACTAAAGTTGGATCTTCCTTTGATACTTGTCTCAAAACTTCAACTAGTTTTGCTAAATCTTTAGTGTTTTTTGGCTCAACTGCAACTGTGACTACTGGTTCTGAATAATGTTTTATTGCTTCAAATGGAATTATTGGCTCCTCGCCAGTACATATTGTCTCTCCGGCTATAGCCTCTTTCAAACCTGTAACAGCGACAATGTTACCGCATGGAACTACCTCTAAGTTTTCTCTGTCAGCCCCCATAAAGACACCAACTTGTTGAACTCTTCTTTTTGTCTTGGTGGCTACAATCCATACCTCTTGACCAGTTTTAATTGTTCCTGAAAAAATTCTGCCCACACATATTTCTCCCGCATGAGGGTCTTGAACTATTTTCGTAACAACCATTCCAAGATTACCCTTTGGATTGCAAGTTAACATATCCTTTCCAACTGTACTCTCAAGATCGCCCTTCCATATCTGGGGAATTCTGTATTTTTGAGATACTAAGGGATTTGGAAGATGTGTAACCATCATGTCAAGAAGAATCTCATGTAAAGGAGATTTTTTAGAAAGCTCCTTTTGTGTATCATTTAAACAATGTTCTATAATTTCTTTAAATGTTATGCCTGTCTTTTTCATGTAAGGAACATTAATGGCCCAATTATAGTAAGCTGAACCAAAGGATACACTGCCCTCAGTAACGCTCACTTGCCAACTATCTTTAAATTCTGGAGGTGCTGCACTTTTAATTAACTTATTTATTTCATTGATAATCTTGACAAATCTGTTCTGCAACTCTTCTGGTGAAAGTTGAAGTTCTCTTATTAATCTGTCAACTTTATTTATAAAGAGTGTTGGTTTAACTTTTTCTCTTAGAGCTTGCCTAACAACGGTTTCTGTTTGTGGCATTTTTCCTTCTACTGCACATATTACTATAATACATCCGTCAATAGCTCTCATCGCCCTAGTGACGTCTCCTCCAAAGTCAACGTGCCCAGGGGTATCAATTAAGTTGACTAAATAATCCTGCCCTTTATAATTATGCACCATTGAAACGTTAGCTGCATTGATTGTAATACCTCTTTCCTGCTCCTGCTCATCAAAGTCCAAGACTAGCTGTTTTCCAGCAAGATCTTCTGACATAAGCCCAGCACCAGAAAGAAGATTATCACTCAATGTAGTCTTACCGTGATCAATGTGTGCAGCTATTCCCGTATTTCTAATATGTGTTGGATCAATCATTAACTCCTTAACTCTTTTTGCCATCTCTTCCTTTCTGCCCATAATGAATCACCATAACTTAATTATCTGGCTGATTTTGCAATCCTCTCTATTTCTTCTTTCTTGTTAACAGAAAAGCTTGCCATGTCTCCCTTAGAGGCAAGAATTATTTCTTCAGCCAAAGATTCGTAGAATTTTTTCTTTGTTTTAAAGGTTTTTATACTTGCACCAAGTGCAATATTTTTAAGTGCCATATCGAGTCTTCTTTGAGACCCTGTGTCCACTGAAAGGTGATATTTAATTCCTCCATAAGAGAGCGTTGTAACTTCTTCTCTTGGACCCGCATATTCTAATGCTTTAACCAAAACTTCCAATGGATTTTGTTTTGTCTTTTTATTAATATCATCAAAAGCATATTTTAGCGTTCTATATGTGGCTTGTTTCTTACCGGTATAGCCACCATGTCTTCTCAAAAATCGCCCGCTAGTTTTTCTTCCTGCTGATCCGGATCTCATCATTTTGTTCCCTAATCTTTCCACGATGTTAGTTCTATTTTTCCAAAATCTTCTTTTTTGGTGTCTTCCGGCAGTATGAAGAACAATAACTGGAGTAAGATTAACGTAGCTCTTTATCCCCAAATCTTCAACAGCAATATCTGTGTCCCATTTACCAAATACTTTAAGATTATCGGGAACGTAAAATCTTTCTTTAATATCCATAAAATCTACCTTACTGGTTTCTCTTTTCTCCCTTTAACCATTTCATTAAGTGAAACTCTATTGACTTTTATAACTTTAAATCTAACCCCAGGGATATCTCCCATCGATCCACCTTGTCTGCCTCCAATGCCTTCAATTACAACTTCATCGTGCTCATCAATAAAATTAATGGCTCCATCCCCGGGACAAAATGCAGTTATTTGTCTACCATTTTTAATGAGCTGAACTCTAATACATTTTCTAAGTGCTGAGTTGGGCTGCTTTGCTTCTATCGGTACTTTTTCAAGTACAATGCCCCTAGCTTGTGGACTGCCTTCTAATGGGTCAGATTTGACTTTAAGATCAAGCTCTCTAATTTTATAAACTTTATCTTTCCATCTAAATTTTTTTCTCATGCCTTCAATCTTTCTCGCAGCATTTCTACCATGTGGTTTGCTCATATTTTCGACCTCTACATGATCATTATATCGTCAAGATTATGGTGTCTCTTTAATAAGTTTTTGATTCGATCTATATTTTTTCCCTCTTTTCCTATTACAAGGCCTTTATCCTTTTTATTAATATCAAGAATGGCTATTTTTTTGCCATCTTTTCTTTCGGAAACATGAATACTTTTAACTTTTACTGGCCAAATAATATTCTTAATAAACTTAACAGGATCCTCTGAATATTCAATTATGTCAATTGGTTTATTCAGAGTTTCTTTTACTTTCTGCGCATTTGTACCATTTTTTCCAATGGCAAGGCCCATGTCGCCTTCTTTGACAACATACACAATTTTATTTTTATTATCTTCAAAAATACAATCTTTAACAGTTGCACCAGTCATGCTCTCAAAAAGCCCAATATATTTAATCTCATCAGTTGAAATTTTAATTCCCATAAACCTTACCTCCAGAAAGTATATTTGACTCTCCGGGAGACATGACTACCATTACCGAAACAAGAAATGGTTTACCGCAAACTGTACCAAGCTCCAATGACGTACCACCAAACTCTAAAAGGGGTATGTTTGATATCTTTGAGTAGTATAAAATATCTTCTTTTATACTTTTGGGACAGTTCTGAGCATAGATAATCATCTTAGCATTACCCGTCTTAAGAGAATTAATGGATTTATTGGTTCCAAGTATTACCTTTCCGGTATCTACTGTTCTTTTAATTTCCCTATTTATGTCCATTGAATAACCTCCTACTTTTTCATTATAAGTTTAACATTTCCAGTACCCATAGGTATCGGTTGCCCTATAATAACATTCTCTGTTACTCCTGACAAAGAATCTATTTCTCCAAATTTCGCAGCTTTCATAAGGTGATTAGTAGTAACTTCAAAAGATGCTCTAGCAAGAATGCTTGACTTCTCCCCACTTATCCCATGCCTTCCTATCTGCTTTATCTCTCCCTCCATAGTCATTAAATCAGCAAGTAACATTATATGCCTAACATCAACTTCAAGACCTTGTTCTTCAAGAGTTTTTCTTATTTCAACGACGATGGCCTTTCTAGCCGCTTCAATCCCAAGCACCCTCTGCACTTCATTTATGTCATTTGATATTGATCTGGATATATCTACTCCGGGAATTTTGAATGTTTCCCCGAGATTGGATCCCTCTGTGTATATTACATATTCGTCTGCTTCTTTCTTTATCAAAGCTCTTTTAATGTTCTTTATTCCTTTAAGTTGATGACCTTTCACTCGATTGAAAAATTTTCTAAGTTCCATGAGAGAAACGTCACCGGCCTTTAAAGTTAAAAAATTGTCTTCATCTTCGATGCTCTCAACTTTTTTTAATTTATAAAGTTTTTCTTTAATGTCCTCAAGCGTAAGTCCTTGTTTTTCCATTTTATACGTATCAAGCTCAATTACGATTGACATGTTAATAACATCAATCTTGGAGCTTCTTGAAATACTATCAATTGTTGTTCCTTCAATTTCCTTAACTATTTCTTCAGCTTTATTCCTATTTTCCCTTATGTCTTCATCAAGATAAATCCTCATGACTGGCGTGTTTGGATCTTTTCTTGCATCTACAATTTCAATAATCCTAGGTAGGCCTAAGGTAACGTTAATATCTGCTACACCAGCATAGTGAAAAGTGTTCAAAGTCATTTGAGTTCCAGGTTCCCCTAAGCTTTGGGCTGCAACAGTTCCAACTGCTTCCCCAGGATCAACAAGGGATATTTCATAAGCCTTTATGCATTCTTCAATTATAGTGACTACTTCTTTATTTGACAGATTATGTTTTTCGTTTGCTAGGTAAAGTTTTTCTTTTAGTTGATCTAGGATACGTTTAGTTAATTTTTCAGAATGTTTTTCAAGTTGCGAATCAATATAAGATAAATCTGACATTATTATACCACCTCATGATTTCCTCAATGCCAATGTTTTGTGAACTATCCAATCTATATCAACAGCTTCTCCATAAGCACTTCTAGATAAGTCAACTCCATCTTCGCCGTATTCAAATTGGATAATATTATTGCTATTGTCTCTGACACTTCTGTCTTTCTCAACTTTCAAATCTTGTAATGCGTTAATTAATCTTCTCTGCATGTAGCCAGATTGCGCTGTTCTAACTGCAGTGTCTACAAGCCCCTCTCTGCCCCCCATAGAATGGAAAAAGAACTCTGTTGGTGAAAGTCCCTCTCTATAGCTTGAACTAACAAATCCTCTTGCCTTTGCAGAACGATCGTCACGTTTGAAATGTGGTAAACTTCTACCTTGATACCCTCTGTGCAATCTCTTTCCTCGTACAGTCATTTGACCTAGACATGCAGCCATCTGAGTCAAATCTAACATGTTTCCTTTGGCACCAGTTTTTGCCATTATTACAGCATGCCTTTTCATTCCAAGATACTGTTCTGCTACCCCACCTGCATTGTCTCTCGCTTTTGCAAGTTCGGCCATAATCCTGTTTTCCAAAGTATCTTCCAAAGTTTGGCCTGGCTGTTTTTCTAGTTCTCCGCCTTTGTAAGCTTCAATGTTCTCCATAACTTTATTGTGGGCATTTTCTAATATTTCATCAATTCTTTCGAGCCCTTCTTCTGGTATATCGACATCGTCGATTCCTGTTGTAAGGCCTACTTTCATTATAACAGAAATTATAAGTTTTGTAACTGAATCTAAAAACTCTCTTCCTTCATCAGACCCATAGCCTTTTACAATTTTATCTAATAGTTTACAGCTTGATCTAGCTTTGAATGCTGCTCCGTCAATTACTCCTTTTAGAAGCTTTCCTTCTTTAATCACGACATAATTGTCATATTTACAATTGGCAAATTCACATTTTTCACATTTTTTACAAGTCTTTGATCTAAACTCAACGCTCAAATCTTTAGGAAGTAAGACTTCAAACATGTTTTTGCCAGTCCATGTTTTTGATCTTTCTTGGAATTCTTCCATGCCAATCTTTGTAGACAGTATGTCCGACTCATAAAAGCATTCTTCCACTTCTTCAGCAGAAAACTCTGCACCGTCTCTAGTCATGAGATAAGCACCAGAGATATAATCCTGCATACCTCCAATTACAGGCTCACCATACCTTGGCGAAATAATATTCTCTTGAACTTTCATAATTATTCCGGCTTCACTTCTCGCCTCTTCTGTTTGAGGAAGGTGTAAATTCATTTCATCTCCATCAAAATCAGCATTATATGGAGGGCATACACATAGATTAAGTCTAAAAGTTTTATATGGCATTACTTTTACTTCATGTGCCATTATAGAAAGTCTGTGGAGAGAAGGTTGTCTGTTAAATAATACAATGTCCCCATCTCTTAGTTGCCTTTCAACTATAAATCCAATGTCTAGCTCTTCAGCTACATCATCTTTGGTAATGTCAGTAATTTTTTTTCTTCTTCCATCATTTCGTATAACATAGTTAGCACCGGGATGTTTATTTGGTCCATTTCTAACAATTTTTTTCATTTCTTCCAAGTTGTATGCTGTTACTCTTTCAGGAACAGTTAATTCTGAAGCTACAAAATCAGGTACCCCTACTTCATTAATACTAATGTAGGGATCAGGGGAAACAACAGTTCTCGCAGAAAAGTCCACCCTCTTTCCAGACAAATTAGATCTAAATCTCCCTTCTTTTCCAGACAATCTCTGAGAAATAGTTTTTAGTATCCTACCTGATCTATGTCTTGCAGGAGGAACACCCGAAGTACTATTATTAAAATAAGTTGTCACATGATACTGTAAAAGCTCCCATAAATCTTCAACAATAAGTTGTGGTGCTCCTGCATCAATGTTTTCCCTTAGTCTCTGGTTAATTCTTATTATATCTACTAGTTTATGAGTTAAATCATCTTCGCTTCTCACACTTGATTCAAGAGTAATTGAAGGTCTTACTGTAACCGGCGGAACTGGTAGTACTGTTAATACCATCCATTCAGGTTTTGAAACTTCTTTGTTGACTCCAATTAGTTCATATTCTTCCTCAGGTATTTTTTCTAAACGTTCTCTAACATCTATTGGAGTTAATTTGTTTCTCTCTTCCCCCCATTCCTCATAAAAAGTGTATGGTTTTTCAAATTTTATTGCCCTCTTATCGCTACCACACCATGGGCATACGTTTTTAGCAGCTTTGTCCATTGCCTCTTTTACAATTATTTCTCTGTTTTTCAATCTATCAGTTGCATTTAATAATTGCCCTTGGAAAATTTCCCTTTGTGATGCATCTAATTTTAATTTACCGCAGTCCCTACATACCGCCTTTAGAGTCTTATAAACATCTTTAGCATGACCAACATGAATTACAGGCCTTGCAAGTTCTATGTGTCCAAAATGACCGGGGCAATCACCAAACTTCTGTCCACAAGTCTTACATTTTAATCCTGGATCTATAACACCTAGTCTCTGATCCATCAAGCCTTTTTCAATTGGATATCCATCATCATCATAAGTATCGGCCGTAATTACTCTTAATACTGACATCTTTCGTATATCATCAGGAGATAATATTCCAAATTGGATTTTGTCGATAACTTTTGGTATTTTAAACATGACAATCACGCCCTATCCCTAAGTTTTAATTTTGGATCTAAACACATAGATTTTAACTCTTCAAGTAAGAGCTTAAAAGCGTAGGACATTTCAACTGGATAAATATCAGACTCCTCCTCACAAATGGGGCAATATTCTCTGTTTCTAAGTTTATCATATACTGCTAAAGAGCCACATTTTCCACAGACAAGTATATCGGCTTTATCTGAGGCCTCCAATAATCTTTCTTTTAATAATAAGCTTGTTCCATGCCCCACCAAACAATCTCTTTCCATTTCTCCAAATCTAAGGCCCCCTTCTCTAGCCTTACCTTCAGTCGGTTGTCTTGTAAGCATTTGCCTTGGGCCACGAGATCTTGCATGTATCTTATCTGCAACCATATGGTGCAATTTCTGATAGTAACAAACTCCAACAAATATATCTGCCTCAATCACTTGCCCGGTAAGTCCATTGTATAGTCTTTCTCTTCCTGTGTTTTTAAATCCAAAGTCTTGAAGTATCTGCCTTATGTCTGTTTCTTTTTCACCTGAAAATAGAGTTGCATCTACTGTCTTTGCTTTCAATGATCCAGCTTTGCCACCAATCATTTCCAATAATTGGCCAACTGTTTTTCTTGATGGTATGGCATGCGGATTAATAATAAGATCTGGAGTTATCCCATATTCATTAAAAGGCATATCTTTCTGTGGACATAAGAATCCTAAAACTCCTTTCTGACCGTGTCTTGATGAAAATTTATCTCCAAGCTCAGGTATTCTTTCATCCCTAGCTTTTATCTTAACTAATTTGTTCCCATCTTCTGTTTCACTCAATAATACTAAATCAACGATTCCTTTTTCTGAAGGCCTAACTCCTATTGAGGTTTCTCTTCTGCCTTCAATTGCAGTACCAAACTCATCAAGCTCCTCTAAAAATCTCGGTGGACTTGTTCTTCCAATTAAAACATCTCCCCCTTTTACTTCAGATTCTGGTCTTATGAATCCATCGGTATCAAGATTTTCATAAGCATCGGGGCCTCTATATCCACTTACAGATTCATCAGGAACTTCAAATTTATCTTGCTGACCTCCCGGATATCTTCTTTCATCTGAATCATAAGTTCTAAAGAAAGTAGTTCTTCCAAGTCCTCTGTCTACCGAACTCTTATTAATAATAAGTGCATCTTCAATATTGTAACCCAAATAAGAAAGAACAGCAACGACGAAGTTTTGTCCTGCCGGCCTGTTGTTAAAACCAACTGCATCCATTATCTTTGTTTTGACAATAGGCATCTGAGGATAATACATCAAATGGCCTCTTGTTTCGACTTTAAGTTTAAAGTTGGACTGTGAAAATCCAAGACTTTGTTTACCCATTCCGGCCCCGTAGGAGTTTCTTGGAGCTGCGTTATGTTCTGCAAATGGAACAATTGAGGCACATACTCCCAATATCGAAGGAGAATATATTTCAAGATGCGTATGTTCTAAAGTCAAATCTTCCTTTGAAAGCGCAATAAAAGTATTTTCTTCTTCTTCTGCGTCCAAATATTCAATGACTCCTTCAGAAATCAAATCAGACCATGATTTTGACCTTCTTTCAATAGCTTTTACATGATCTTCATTTAAAAGAGATTTTCCTTCTTCAACTACTATAAGAGGTCTTCTAACTCTCCCAGGATCACAGTTTATATGAATTTCATTTGTTGTTTCATAGTAAACAATATTTGCTTCGTTATTAATCTTCCCTTTTCTTCGATCTTTCCTTACGGTCTCGGTAAAAGATTTCCCATCTCTTACAAATCCAATTAAATTACCATTTAGGTAGACGTAAGTCATTACTTTTAATCCTGATACGTCTGTTATTTGCTCCAATCCATAAGAGATTAAATAGTTTTGAAGATCAGATTCACTGGATCCTATTGATATATATGACATCAGAGCCATATTTTTTACAAGACCACAGTTTGGACCTTCTGGAGTTTCACTTGGGCATATCCTCCCCCAATGTGTTGGATGAAGATCTCTAGCTTCAAAGTGAGGTTGTGTTCTGGATAAGGGTGAGAGAACTCGTCTTAAATGTGAAAATCTTGACATAAAGTTTGTATCGTCCATAAGCTGGCTTATTCCCATTCTACCGCCAGGCCAGGTTCCAGTAGCCATTGCATACCTAATTCTTTCTGTCAAAACATCAGCTCTTACTGATTTTTTAACAAAATCGCCCTCATTTTCATCCTCAAATCTTCCTCTTGCATATGTTCTTTCAAGTTGATACTTAATGTCTCTTGTAAGTTGAACAAAAGATAATCTGAATAAATTTTCTAATAGGTCCCCAGCTAATTTTAATCTCTTATTTGCATAGTGATCTTTGTCATCTGCTTCTCTCTTACCGAGGGAAAGTTCAATGACCCTATTGGCCATTATACCAAGGTAGTACGCTTTCCTTAATCTGTCCGCTTCTTCTGTACCTATATGTGGTAAAAGGTATTTATCAAGAGCCATCTCAGCCCTTTTTAATCGGTATTCTTTTTGCTGACCCATTGCAAGTCTCTTACCAAGATAGTCCAATGCAAGTTCTTTGTCTGTTATATCCATAGATTCTTCTAGATTATCCAATAACTCTTTCTGGATATCTTTTTCAGACGATACCGAATTTACTATATCAATATCTTTCTCAAGCCCTAAGGATTTCATTAATGTAACAAATGGCATTTTACCCGGTAGAGAGGGGAAAGAGACTCTAAGAAGCCCATCTTTTTTCCTCTCAATTGTAACTAATGCCCTAAATCCACTTCTAGTTGAGAAAACTTTAGCAATAGCAACTTGAAGTCTTTCGTCAATTTCGACTAATATCCTGTTTGGTGCCAAATCCTCTATAGCCACTACAACTCGTTCTGCACCATTAATTATGAAGTATCCGCCTGGATCCCTTGGATCTTCCCCTTTTGCTATTAACTCTTCTCTCCCCAAATCATGAAGACTACAGGCTTGTGATTTCAACATAATGGGGAGTTTTCCTATCTCTACTTCAACGGGTTCCTTTTCCTTTTCATCTTTTACAGGTATAAATTCGAGATAAAGAGGAACTATATAAGACAAGCTTCTGAGTCTTGCTTCTTGTGGATAAAAGTCTCGCTTTGAACCATCTGCTTCTTTGTATATGGGCTCACCGGCCCTTATCTTGCCAAATTTAACATAGAATCCCTCAATGTCAGTTTCAATCTTAGCCTGCTCATCAATTACTTCTTGAAGTCTTTTTCCAACAAAATCATTAAAAGAATCAAGATGTTGTCTTACAAATCCTTTTTCATTAAAAAATGATTCAATGACTACCCAACTATCCAACTAATATCACCTCAATTCATTCCTCTACAGGCTCATCATCAATTATTTCATCAACTAAATCTTCTTCCAATTTTTGCTTGGAATATTCGCCTATAACATATCTATAGAAAATACTTTTTCCAGCGGGAGAATCAGATCTTACGATTTTAACTATATCGCCAGATTTAGCCCCAATGATTTTTGCAACTGGGTCTGTTTCTAGTATGAGGGGAAGCTTGTCAAAAGTAACATTAAATTTTTGTAATATCTCGTTAGATTCTTCTTCAGTAAGAATAGTATGTTCGGGAACAAATTCATTATCCAATATATTAATCTTTTTTTTCGTCATTATTACCTCTCCTTGAATATAGCGGGCTCGAGGGGATTCGAACCCCCGACTCCCGGCTTAAAAGGCCGGTGCTCTAACCAGACTGAGCTACGAGCCCGTGTAAAAGGAGTTCTTTTTACAAAAAGCCTCTTCAGGACGCAGATTTCAGTTTTTGGAATTGAAAATGGAGTGCTATTTAAGCTTTTCGGTGACTTCCTGAAGACACTTACAAGAATTTTATCACCTTATTTTCATATTAGTGGCTGATGCCTGTTATATTGATCGGGATTATTATGGCGCCCGAGTCGGGATTTGAACCCGAGTCACAAGAGTGACAGTCTTGGATGATGGGCCGGGCTACACCACTCGGGCATAATAATGCAAATTCCTCAATATAAATTGCATATTTAAGCCTTTCCATTTTATATCACAGAAACTCTTTTAAGATATTTTTTAATAATTTTGTAAAGGTGATTTAGTGAACTCAAAAGTAATGACACAAAGTAAAAATATTGCAAAGGAAAGAAAAGGCAGAGGATTCTCTTTGGGGGAATTAAGAGAAGCAAAAATCCCCGTTAATCGTGCAAATTCTCTAGGCATAATCTTAGATTTTAGGAGAGGCACAGTACGTGAGAGTAATGTGGCTCTTCTAAAGGAGTTACTTACAAAAAATATAGAAGCTAAACGTCAGAGAAAGTTAAATGTTCAAAAACAAACTGAAGAAGTAAAACAAAAAGTAAAAGCTAAGAAAACAGAAGAAGAATCATCTACAAAAAAAGTTACGCCTAAAAAGGATGAGATAAAAACTAAAGTAAAATCTGTCGAAGAAAAGAAAACGACTACAAAAAAAGTAACACCAAAGAAAGAAAAAGTTAAGGAAGACGTTAAGAGTGAAGTAAAATCAGTAAAAGAAAAGAAAACAACTACAAAGAAAGCTGCTCCGAAGAAGAAAACTGTCGAAGAGTAAATCCTTGTTTTCGAATAATATTAATAGAGGTTCTTATTAAGCCTCTATATTATTTTTTAATCGTATTCTCTCCAAGTATAGCTACACTTCGTGCATCTGTAAAATTTTGTGGCGGGCTCATCTCCGCTTCTTGTCTGGAGCATCCACCAATAAGCCTCCCTATTATGACATTTTTTGCATTCTTCTTTGACTTTTGGCATTATAATATTAGAATCTTCAATGATAACAACTTCATCTCCAGAATTATTTTTTTCAAAATGTTCAAATCTACTATTTTCATCAATATCTCTCTCATACCCACATCTACAAGAATATAGGGATTTACCTTCCTTTTTATTTATGCGCAAAAGAGTGCCGCATTTTGGGCAAAATTCCATGACATATTCACCTAAGAGAAGGACTAAATGTGGTTTATAAAATTATCCGATTGGCACATGTTTTGCTCTTTTACCAAATTAATTAAAAGAAAAGAAGTTAAAGAAAGTAATATAGAAAAATAAAGAGGGCAATTCATTCCAAATATTTTCCATAATAATCCGGCAGTAAAAGATGCAGGAAATGCCATTAATCCAATAATTAATTGATAAGAGCCCATAAAAGTTGCTTTAAAATCAAAAGGGCATATTTCTGATGCCATGGTCTTTTGTGATATGTCTATGGAAGTTTTGTAAAAACCAAGTATACAAAATACCAGAATTATTTCTATAAGATTTCTTACAAAAATAAGACAAATGCAAACAACTGCGTGGGACAAGAATGAAATCATCAAAACTTTTTTTCTTCCAATAAGATCAGTTAATCTACCTAAGGGATAGGAAAAGATAGTACTAGATAAAGTAAAAAATAGATAAAAAATTGAAACATTAAATATTGAAAATCCAATATTTTTTGCATACAAAAGAAAAAATGAATAACTAAATGATCCCAATGCAAACAATCCATTTACAAAAATGAATAGTTTAAAGTTATTATCAAATAGTTTAAAAGAAAAACTTCTATTTTGAGCTTTGAATTCTTTTTCTCTAATAAAATAATGTATTATAATCACAGAAAAAAAAGAAGGAATTGAAGCAAGCAAAATGAGGCTTCTAAATCCAAAATATTTTAATAAAATTATAGATAGTACAATACCCAAAATTGCGCCAAAGTTATCCATTGCTCTAAGAAATCCAAAATCAGCTCCTCTGCTCTCTTTTGTAGATAGTTCAGCTACCATGGCATCCCTTGGAGCGCTCCTTATTTTACCAGCTCGATCTATTGCTTTAAATGGAATAAGAAATACCCAAGTTGGAGAAATCGCATAACCGCATCTGGAAATTACTGCTGATAAATATCCTGTTGAGATAAATATTTTTCTTCTTCTAAATTTGTCAGATAAATAGCCTGAAAGTGCGCTTGAAATGGAAACTATCGCGTCACCTATTCCATCTATAATTCCTAGAACAATCACATCTGCACCAAAAAAAATCGTAACAAATAGCGGCCAGATTGGATAGATCATATTTGAACCTAAGTCATTCAAAAAAGATGCTAGTGAAAATGCGTACAAATTACGTTTGTTTTTAGAAGGAGTTTCCATGTATTTACATCTAAATTAGATTTATAAAAATTTTGAAGAATGTTTATATAAAAGTAATTAAAAATAAAAAAAGAAAAAAATATATTTTTAGTTTATGGTATAATGAGGTCTCTTTCTCCAGCAGGGATGAACTCCCTCATTGCACCCCTTCCGAACTCCTTTGTAATGTTTGCGAAGTCGAAAGGTAGTGACCTGTCAGCAAATGCAACTTTGACGTGTGGAGATAGTGCCCATGCATCTCCTCTTGCAGCGTGTGCCGCTGCAACGATACCACCATATGCACTCTGATGGCCTACGTTCATTGCATAGCTTGGGTAGTTACCTCCTCTAAGCTCGAATGGTAAACCTTCATCAGATCTGTATGAGAATGTGTTTGCTGCACCAATCTGATCCTGAAGATCGTATCCGTAGAATCCAAATCTTCCCATCTGCTCTTTGTGTACATTACATGCAAGATACCATGCTGAAAGACCAGCTTGAGCATTACCAGTTGCCATAGCTACACTTGTACCGGCTGCTGCAGAGATGCATGTTGCCCTCTGTGATCCACCAAAGTGTGTTTCCATAACTGCTGGATAAAGCTCATACTGTTCTAGACAGTACATAGCAACGTCTGTTCCAATGTCATTTATGAGTTTTACACTTGGTTTCTGTTTAGCAAGGCTTCCATACTTGTCTTTTACGTGTTCCATTCCCCAGTATACAAAGTCTTCTAGAATGTTATCGGTGTATGCAGCTGTGGCATACTGTGTGAATCCAACACCACCAGACATATATGATCCGAGGTATATCTGGTCGTAAATTAAAGCAGCGAGCGCAATTGTTTCAAGTGAATGTCTTGCTGGGTCATCTGGATACTTGGCCAAGGACTGTGCACAGTCACTTACAACTCCATACATAAGTCCTCCTGGCTCGTTTGGACCTCTTGCTCTCCTTGCTGGCATCATGTCAGACATCTGTATAACTGAACCGTGTTTTGCAGCATATGCAAAATCTGCAGTTGCGGCTTCTCCAGCACATAGATTGTATGCACCAATGAAAGCCATACCTATCTGCATTGCACTCCATCTGGAAACAGTTCCACCGTCACAGACTCTTCCAACAATTGTTGGAATTCTAACTACCTGCCACATTGATTTTCCAATGGCCTTCTTAAGTTGGGCCGCTTGGTCTGCAGGGAATTCTTTGTTAATGTCTATAACAAATCTCGAGTCAATTTCATCAATCAACTCATCGTTTCCAGAGTATACCTTAACGTAAGAATCTTTTACCAATCTTGGGTCAGTTTCAACCATATGTTCTTGAATAACGGCTGCACCTGGCATTGAGTGATTAACTACCTCAAGGTAGTGATTAATTGTTTCGGGTGTAACTTCCTTTCCAAGCCTCTTCTCAAGAATATTGTGTGGAGAGTCGAGCCCCACTAAGATGGTCCTTCTCATATCGTCCCAAGCCTGTTGCATGGCGGCATTGTTTACAAAGTGAAGGTCGTCCATGTTAGCTATAATGTCTGTGTGTGAAAGTTGGTAGGGCATTAATACTCTCTGACCTTGAGGCATACCTACTGATGGATTATATCCAGGTATTCCTCTCTCCTTTGCAATTTGTTGACCTGCATCATGAAATTCTACTTTTCTCTTGTTTTGTTTGTATCCACCGTAAACATAGAATTTTGTTTGTTTTTTGTCAGGTGCTTCTTCAAACTTCTTTTTCATTGCTTGCATAAAGCTGTGTTTATCATCTTTATATACCATTCATATCCCCTCCTTAAAACTTAGCCTCCTTATATGGCTCGAATCCACCAAAGGATCTTTCCCAATGGACATTCTGTACCATCTGAAGAACTTCTGCATCATCTCTTATAGTGACACCATCTGCTCGGAATATGGTAGTTCTCTTCTTAAGTTCATCTTCAGACAATGGTTTACCAACGGATATAGGTGCTGGGATTGGCTCTCCTACCATGTTTTTCACATACTGCACTTCTCCAGTGCTCTTGTTGAAAACATATCTCTGCATTGCATCAAACATTATACCGTTTTCATCAAGCCTAAGAGCGTGTCCGTGAACAGTTCTTCCTCTAATTCCAGTTCTTGCAGCGTCAAATGTTTCAGACTCAATAATCTCCTTTGCAATTGCTTCAACATCTCTTTCTCTTGCTTCCACTACATGTCTTCCAGAGAGTGTTCCACTGTCCATCCCTCTGTACCTATAAGAATACATCCAAGATCTCTGATAGGGGGATATAGGAGCAAAGTAAACGGAGTCAGTAAATTGGACGTACCTAATTCTATCTCCTGCTTTTGCACCTGGTGTTGGTTCTACAAGTTCTCTTATAGGACATTCTGGTTCTCCCATTTCTTCTAATGGTGGGTGAACACTCTTGTAGTCTTCTCCAGGTTCTCTGTGACCAAGAACTCTAACAATATCCTCATCAGATACTGATCTAATCTTTTGGAGTTTGTATGAAGGATCCATGTATTTTCTTCTATTTTTTGATGGATCTGATTTTCCGGGGAAAAATTGTGCTTTATATGTCATATTTATTCCTCCTAATTTAGACCTTTAATATAGTCAGACACTCCTTTTTTATATTTTGTAAATCTACCTATTTCAATGTTGTAACCAAAAGGCAAGTATTCATCACATATGTCCTTAATAATTTTCTGGATATCTTCATTGTTATCCTCAACTTCAACCCATATCCATCCCACCATATAGTCCTCATTTTCTTTTGAGTTTATTGGTGGACCGTGTACCGAAACATTGGTAACAAAGTCAAATCTAGTAAGTTCATCTGTAATTCTATCTGCCGTATCTCTTGATATCAGTTTGAAAGGGAATATCTGTATTTCAGGCCTAATTTTCAATATTACTCCTCCTAAATACCTCCCTTTGCTTTAACGGCAGCTTGGTTTACATACTTCATTGGTTCTGCAAACTCAGGGACTGTGGAGAATACTTCTTTAATTAATCCAGATGTGGCTTCAGGTGAAAACATCTGAGTTCCTGCATCTAATGCCATTGCAGCAGCAATACATGGAATAACAAAACCTTTTGAGTGTCTTGTAACGATGTGATTTCCGTTAAATATACCGGGTCCTCCTCCACCATAAATTGAGTGTGAGAAGAAAGACATACCGACTGTTGTTCCTTGGGCCCTTCCAAAGTCAACTCCAGGTAGACCTGTTTCATGTTCAACTAAATCGTTGAAGTATAAAACTGTTGAAGGTAGTCCTTGTCCTGCTCTCATTGCACCACAGTTTACCATAACTGCTGCAAGCATTCCAGATGCAGCATATGCATTCCACAATGGGATATCTTTTGCCTTGTATACCTTATAGCCTGATGGTAAGGTTTTATCGACTGCAATAACTTTATCTTCAATTGCCCTTCCAACTAATGACTCTACAACAGATCCTATTGTACCTTTCTTACCATTTGCTTTAACTAATTCGTAAGTAATATTGTTTGCGTTCATTCCTTGGTATGCAAGCCCTAAGAGATGTAATCTCTCGAATGGTCCTACTGCATCTCCCATCTCAAACATTGCAGTTTGTTCAAGAATTGAAGCAAGTGCAGCTGCGTTCATTGCGTTTTTCTTTGTTGTGGCAACTATGTGATTTACCATAATGTTTCTTAGAGAGTAACCAAGACCTTCGTTTCTCTGAGGAACTTCAAGCATAGCTTGAATCTTTGCACCTTTAAGGTCAAGTGTCTGTGGGTAAGCTCCCCATATTGCAGCTTTTACAATGTTTGCATCAAATATACTAACGTCGAAGACATCTATAATTGCTTGTGTTACAGCGGCTGCTGTTGCAGTCATACCTACAGTGTATTCACAAAACATTCTTTTTGTTGGTACTTGAACCAACATTCTTTCATTGTTTCCCAAAAGCGTTACTAGAGTATCGTCTTTTGCATCAATTTTAAGAATTTCCTCTACTCTTTTCTTGATCTCTGGGGCCTTCCCAACTATATCTAGCTTCATTTCTCTTCCCATGATTACTTGGCCCTTTCCACCTAATGCTCCTGTGGCAAGTGCTGATTGGGTGCCTTTGAGATCGACAGCAATTGTTCTGACAACTTTGGAAACTATGCCCTGTATTGCCTCATTTTTAAGAGGACTAAGAGCTTCCAAGGGGACTCCACTCTCAATGAGTTTACCCTTGTCAGAATACAAATCTATTTTGTCGCTATATTTTGGCATATAGTATTCCTCCTTTATTTTTGATACCCAAAAACAGGATATCATGTCCAAGATTTAAAGTCCATTAACGGACTTCAGTGATACTTACCCTAGATAATATTTAAGTGTTTCTATTTAGAATGTTTTGTTAATAATTGCCCTAAAATGATTCGCAAAGCTAAAACCCATCCAATCCAAATAGACCAATGGTAGACAAGTGGTGCCATAAATGAAAGATATGCCGGTATGGGATAATTTAACATATCCTTCAAACTCTACTTGAAGTAAGAAGTCTTCTCTAAATAACAAAGATAAAATTGGAATGCCCATATAACAAGCTACACTTGTTAATGTAAAAAAGAAACACATTAGAGTTATGCATCATCGACTGAGATTAAACAATGAAACATATAATAAAAATCATAAAAACAAAATGCCTATTAATCCAGAAATTACTATAAAAAAAATTGGATCAATTTTTGTTTTAACAAGTAAAGCAAATATTATGAAAACGATCATTATTGCTTTTATGTCAAAGTTTATGATTAGTTGAAATCCTAATGAATATAGTGTTATGAAAACAAGAGTTGCAGTCCCTAAGACTAGTGAGTTGATTAAAGCTTCCTTTTCTAACTTGATTGATTTCTTTAGGAAGAAATAGGAAATACCAAGCGTTATTGGAGGTATGAGCAAAAAGAAAGTATTCAAAATTGCGCCTAGCAAACCATAATATTTATACCCAACATATGTTGCCATATTGACTGCAATTGGACCTGGTGTAAGTTGCGCTGCAGTTAGAATTTCCTTAAATTCATTGAAAGTAAGGTAATTTTGGGACACCAATATATCTTTAATTAAACCCACAACTGCCCACCCTCCCCCAAAAGAAATGGCACCTATATATAAGAAAATAAAAAATATATCTATCATTTAATCCCTCTTTTTTCATAGAGATAATTAATTGTTACTAAAAGTAAAAATACAAAAAATGTTAAATTTCTATTAAGAACTAACAAAGTGGCACTAACAAAAAAGAGAAAGATATTAAATTTATTGAAATTAAAGTTCTTCAATATTTTATATAAAACATATAAAGTCAGTCCAACTGTTGCAATATAACAACCGTCTAAAAATTTTTGGACATAGAGGCTATCGGAATATTTGTGAATAATATTTGAAACAATTAATATTCCAAAAAAAGGAGGTATTAGGACCCCAACGGAAGCAAACAATGCTCCCCAAAATCCTCGTAATTTACTGCCTAATAACACAGATAGATTAAATGCAATTGGCCCAGGCATAGATTGTGCAATTGACAATAACTTAAAAAATTCCTTTTCAGAGAGTAATTTCTTATCAATTAAATTTCTCTCAATTGCAGGGACCATTGCATATCCCCCTCCAATAGTAAATCCTGATATCTTAAAAAAAATATAAAAAATAGAAAATAATTCCTTATTTTTATGAGTTAAAATCTTCATATTTACTCCTTAAGATTAATTTAACTTACCTTATATAAATAATTTCTCAATAAATAAATTATATGAATTTATATTCGAATCCAAAAACTTAAATATAGCTAGCTATTTATCATCAACATAAACAACAGATGGGGATCAATTTGAGCGAATATCTTTTAGAAGTTGAAAATATATCAATCTCGTTTGACGGAAAGAAAGTTCTTGACAATGTATCTTTTAAAATAAAAGAAGGGGAATCTTTAGGATTGTTGGGAAAAAGTGGTAGCGGTAAATCTGTTCTCATTAACATATTAAGGGGAACAAAGGAATACAAACCTACAGAAGGAAAAATATTCTACAATATAGCTTATTGCCCTAAATGTATGAATATAGATGTCCCAAGTAAAAAAGGTACAAAATGTGCTAAATGTAATGAAGAAATGATTCCAAAAAAAGTTGATTTCTGGGAAGATAAACCTTTTTTTAATCCTATAAGAAAAAGAACTGCAATTATGTTACAGCGTACATTTTCATTATATGGCGAAAAAACAGTGATGGAAAATATGCAAGATGCGTTTACTGGAACGGACATTCCAAAGTCTATGATTATACCAAAAATCATAGAGCTTCTGCAAAAGGTAAATATGATTCAAAGAATGACACATATTGCAAGAGACCTGTCTGGTGGAGAAAAGCAAAGGATCGTTCTTGCTAGGCAACTTGCTATTAATCCAATGTTATTTCTTGCTGATGAACCTACTGGAACACTGGATCCACTAACTGCAAATACAGTCCATAACGTCCTACTAGATTCTGTGAAGCAGGGAATGGCTTTGATAGTTACATCGCACTGGCCTGAAGCAATAGAATTGTTAACACAAAAAACAATATGGCTTGAAAACGGTAAAATAGTGCAGCAAGGTGATTCAAAGGAAGTCGTTAAGGCATTTATACAAAAATTAATGCCTGAAGAAAAAATTAGATTCCCTGGAATTGGAAATGGCATAATAGAATTGTGGGATGTAAAAAAATATTACTATTCTATATCCCGTGGAGTTGTGAAGGCTGTTGATGGCGTTACATTTACAGTAAATGAAAGAGAAATATTTGGATTAGTAGGGAAAAGTGGAACTGGTAAAACTACAGTTTCTAGAATGATTGCAGGAATAACACCATTTACTGAGGGAGAATTAAACGTTAGGATTGGTGATGAGTGGATAGATATGAAAGAGCCAGGATTCATGGGCAAAGGAAAGGCAATGCTTTACATGGGCGTTCTTCACCAAGAGTATACTTTATATCCTGATAAAAATGTGCTGAGGAATCTAACTGATGCAATTGGAATTAAACTCCCTAAAGAATTGGGAAAAATGAAAGTCATGTCTATTCTTGAAAGTGTAGGATTTGAAGATCCAAAGGAACTTGAAGAGATATTAGGCAAGATGCCTGAAGCTTTGTCTGTTGGAGAAAAACACAGAATCGCATTAGCTCAAGTACTAATTAAAGAACCTAGAATAGTTATCCTAGATGAACCTACAGGTACTATGGATCCGTTCACACGAAAAATAGTTGCAAAATCCATAAGGAAAGCCAGAGAAACATTAGGTGAAACATTTTTAATAGTGACACACGACTCAGACTTTATTGTAGATGTTTGTGATAGGGCATGTTTTATGGAAGATGGAAAAGTAGTATTTATTGGAGACCCTGAAAAAATAAAAGAGAAGATGATATCCGATAAAGAAACTTAATATCTAATTAATAGTTTACCATTTTCTATCCCTATATTTATTTTATTTCAAAATACAACATTTTGAAAAGCATTAATGGAAGAACTGTTGACTATCATGACTTAATTTTTAAATTTAATTGTTGTAAATAAATAATGACAACACTATCTAAGATAAAAGATAGAGATGCCTTACAAGACTTTTATGAACTCTAAAACTATAAACTCTATCAATTTTAAATCCAATATCCTCAAAAGAGTACTCTTTATCCAAACCAATTATACATTTTCTTTTGAAAGATTCTTTGATAGATAAAAAACATTCATTATACATTTTTTCTTTATCTTTATCTATCTTAGTTGATCTTCCATAAGGTGCATCTGTAACTATTGATTCAAAAGTTCTCCCAAATATATCTAAAATCTTCCTTGCATCGCCAAGCCTAATATCGAATTTATTTATTTCATAATTTAAAAGATTCACTTTTGTTCCGACAACACTTTTTTCTTCAATATCAAGGCCATATGTGTCAAGACCCATTAATCCTGCTTCAATTAGAATTCCCCCTGTGCCAACAAAAGGGTCCAAAGTTTCTTTCTGGGCTTGTGATATGTTAATCATTGCTCTTGCAATACGTGGGTCTATAGAAGTTGGAGAAAAAAATGGCCTTAATTGAGGCTTTCGTATATTAAATCCTTCCCTGTCTCTCTCAAATATTTTTTTACCGATAAATAATCTACGTTTAAATGTAATCCCTATGATTTCATCCATTGGATTTGTTAAATTTGCTTTTATTTTATCTTTAAAAAAATTTGAAATAGATTTTGCTATAGAAAGTTCTAAATTGCCATAGTCCATTTTATCTTTATTTTTAACTCTTACTTTATAAGTTCTATCTAAACTTAGTTTAGAGTCCCAATCTATACTAGATATATTTTTATTGATTCTTTCATCTATGTCCAAATCACAAATAAGATCTAAAATAAAATGAGTCAATCCCAGTCTAAAAATGAAGTCAATATTAGACTTACTACATTCTAATATTAACAATTGCCCTTCATCATAGATTATTTCATATTTTAGTTCATAAGACTCAAACAATGAAAAAACTTCATCTTTGGCAAAAATAGTATTATTGCCAGACAAAAAAAACAAAGCCCTCATCTATATCTCCATTGGGGCAAGATATAGTGTGAAGCGTCCATCTTCGCCTATTGGATATTCAAGTTTTAAAGGAAGTTTGGTTCCTCCAACAGATATTCTAAGGCTATCAGAAACTGTATACGCATTTAAGAAACTAAGAATATAGTTTAAATTATATTTAGCGCGTTGAATAGTTTTAGATTCAAATTTTTTTATTGATTTTGACTCAGAAGGTATTTCTGCCAAAGCTTTTGAAGTATAATCTTCAGAAGAAATAGAAATACTATTCTTATGCACCGAAAAAAGGATTGTTCCACTAATAACTGCCATATCTTTAATAATGTCTCTAAAGATCTTACTATCAATTTCAATAAAAGTGGAATATTTTGGATTTAACTTAGGGATATTAAAATTGCTTGTTGAAAGTAGAGTAAATTCAAAGTTTCTTTTAAAGTCACTTTCTAATATTAGCTCAATTTTTCCTCCTTTTGGGTTTACATTAATTGATAACGATTCTCCCGGATTAGCCCTTTTGCATATCCTAGCTATAGAATCAATATTAAGCCCAATTGATTCTTCTCCGTCAATCTCAAATTTATCAAAAGAATTAATAGGTAATAGAAATTCAACTTTAGAGATAAGGGAAGGATCTGTTCCTTCTATGTATGCTCCCCCATTATTGAAAGTAAATAAGCATTCACCCGTTAATTCAGATATCGATTCTATTATCGGCGTGATACTTTTTAGATTCTGTAATATTAAGTGAAACATTAAAACACATATATGTTTTATAAAAATAATTATAAAAGAGTTTCGTATATTTAAAAACTAAAATTAATCTTTTTTCTTTCCCTTTATTATTTCCTTCGGATCTGGTGTCGGCACAGAATTATTTGAAAAATATCTTTTATTTGCTTCTTTTTTTCCTTTTATAATTTCCTTTACATCTGGCACTGGAACATATGTATCATTTGAATTAGAAGGAGTTTTTTCTAATAGTTCTTTAATTGACGCAGGTATTTCTGGCGATGTATTATTATATTTAAAATTACTAGTCCAAGAGCTGTTTTTGATTGATTCATTGCCTTTATCCTTGAATGGATTCTCGGGTGCTTCTTTACTCTTTTTTTGTTTATATTCTTTATATGCCATCTCTACTGAAGGAGGTAGACCTAAATCTATTTCTTTAGGAATGACTTTACCCTTTATTTCTTTCAATTTTCTTTCCTCCGGATCAACATATTTTTTTGATTCAAGTTCATTAATTTGATTGATAATCTTAATCTGCAATTCATCAAGCTCTTTTCTATTCAATAAATCTATTTTAGAATTATCTTCCAATTCCATACTTTTTTCTACTAATGCAATGTTTTCTTTTTTCTTTTCAGTTTCTTCCAAAGTTTTAGAAATTTCAGATCTTAAAGACTCTATTTCAAAAGAATCAAAAGCCTCCATTTTAGTTTCATCTTGCACTATTGTTTTTATCTCCCCTAATTCACTCTTTACTTCTTCAGGAGGAGTATAATTAACTTTAGGTGGCCTAATCTCTTTATCTACTGGATAATTAATTGGAGAAGCGTATTTAATCTGTCTTTTACGATAATCGATACTAGGTTTCTCTTTTTGCTTTAGTAAATTATTCTCGGTATTATCCACAGGATCCAATTCTTTTCCTAGATTTCCATTCTCATAATTTTTTGATTGTTGTGATTCATATAAATGAGATAATGAAAAAGGTTTTTTATCTTGGGGAATGCCTTCTTTTTTCTTCGAGAACAAAGAAAACTTACTTTTTTGTACTTTTTTTATTGAAGGCGGGGCTACTTTTTTCCCCAATAATTCTTTATCAATCGATTCCCTTGACATTATACTGTCTTTATCACGTTTTACAAATTCTCCAAATTTTGTTTCTGCATCATAAGCAGGAGAGGTATGAGAACTAACATTTTCCTGAGAGGGCAATTTTTCTTTTTTAACAAAGAATCCAATATTTTTAGCTTCTTCAGCTTTTTTAGTCACAGGATTGAGCTGAGTATCAAGTATGTTTTTGGTGGCTTTCTGTTCAGCTTTTTTTTCTTTTCTCTTTGAGAAAAATCTAAATTCTTTTTTAGACGTAGCTTTATCTTTTTTGTTAGAAATCTTTTCAAGAGGGGTTGTTCCAATTTTTGCTGTCAAAGGTTTTTTAATTGAAGATCCTTTAGGTCTAAATGATTTATAAACAGAAAACCCAACTATTGACAGAAGCACCATAATAATCCCAATTAAAATGTAAGACGCATATGGTGAAGATTTTATTTCTTGTATTGTCTGAGTTACAGATTGTGGAATATTTGGTAAGATAGTCTGAGGCGCTACTTTTGCTTTAACACTTATTGTGGTTCTTTCAATATCAAAAGACTTTACTTCTTCAAAAACATTTTTCCAATATAATTTAGAATCAGTAAATATAAATGCTCCAGACTTAGTGGCCTTAATTTGTATTTCTTTAGATACTTGACTTCCAGCTTTAATCTCTCCGATAACTAGATCGTTAGTTCCAGAGACTATTTCAAATCCTTGGGGAATATTTTCAACTAATTTAACTTCATAGATGTCATCTTTGCCCCAATTTTTAATATCGTATGTTATCTTTAGAATTTCTCCTTCTTCTATTTCATTGTTTGAGATAGTTCTAGCGATTGAAGGTCCCCATACAGTAACTAAGGTTGAGGATAATGATTTTGTTCCTTTAACGCCCCATTCATCCTCATATGTAGACAAAGTCTGGCCAATTTGGTATTCCCCTCCTTGCGAAGGAACTAAAGTATACCTAAGGGTCACTTTCTCTCCGGGCTTTAACTGTCCCCCCCAGTAATTAATACCTGTTGTTACTTGAAGATTTGAGGGTATTTTATCCTCAATCCTTACATTCTTAGCATCTCCATCTCCTGTGTTAGTAATTATGGTTGTAACTGGAATAATATGTCCAATTCGAATAATATCTGATTTATATTCTGAATCTTGCCTAGATAATTGTATTGTTGGGGTTCTTCCACCAACAGTTATATTTGCTAATGCATCAGATTTATTTTTCTTCCCGGCAATATCTTCAAATTCTGAAGAAGTATTAATCGTGAATGTTTTATCTTTATTTTCCTGTCTAACTCTAACTGTAAATTTAGTTGTTTTAGAATCACCTTGTTTTAAATTATCTAAAAAGCCTCCTAACTCCCCATCAACAAGTTCAATGTCCCCAGAAATAGAGTTAATGTAGCTTATTTTTTTCGCAAGACCGTCGCCAGTATTTGTTAAAGTTTGAACAACATCTACATACTTATAATCTGCGAAAGAATAATCTTCATTAAAATATTGAATATTTGAAATTGTAATTTTAGGTTCACCGTTTACTCTAACAGATGTTCCAGATGCAATGTGCTCAAAGCTATGGCCTTCAAGATCATAATACAGTAGTTTAGTATCCCCAATTTTATATTCCCCTGGAAGTGATGCAGTTATGATATATTTGAACATTTTTTCTTGCTCTGGTTTTAATTCTGGAATCGTATATTCTAGTTTTTTAGTTTTAGGGGTATCGATTAATCTGAATCCTTCGGGAACGAAATCAAGAACTTGAACATTTCTTGCAATCTTATTTCCAGTATTTCTGACAACCAATACCACTATAACAGAATCACCCCTAGATATAGTAACTCTATCAAGTTTCTTAAGAATTTCAAGTCTTGGAAATTCTTTACTAACGGTAACTGGTTCAATCATAGATGTTGTTTTGTATTTTTTACCAGCTTCATCTTCAAAAAGTAGTTGTGATTTAAATTCAAATTTTCCCATTTCCAGAGCTTTTACTTTATATATTAAAGTAAATGTTTCATTTTTAGTCATTTTATTAATAGTAGTTGTTGCACTACCATCAATTAATTCAAATCCATCTGGAATGTAGTCAATTAAATTAATTTTAGTTGCTGTTATATCCCCTATGTTTTTTATTCTAATTTCAACATCGGTTGTTTCGCCCACAAATAGATTCTCTTTTACAATATTTCTTGTAATTTGAAATTCTGGTTGTTTTGGAACTATTGTTATTAAAGTTTTATCACTTTTGGAGTAATCTTGAATTATTTCATGTCCTTTTTCATTAAAGTATCCCCTCTGGTAAGACAAATCTATTTGAATAGGAGAAATTTTTAAGTAGTCTGTGTGAGGGGCTTTAAATTTAAATAAAATCAATCGTTTTTCATCAGGTTCCATAGATTTTATTTCTAGACATGCTTCTTTATCTGAGCCGCAATAACATTTATTTCCAGTTAAAAAAATGAAATCTTTAGCAGTTATATGTATTTTAATATTTTTTGCTTGTATGCCCCCTGTATTTTGAATTTCTGTAACATACCAAAAAGTGGTATCTGACTGGGGTTTTTCAATTTCATTTTCAGTTTCAAACTCAAAATCTTCTGGCCTCATTATGGAATGAATTATTGGTGTCCAAAGTACCGAACTCCCACTCATCTCATAAATTGTAAGTTGCCTAATGTTTTTACAACTATTATCTTTTCCAAATGTAACAATGTCTCCTTTGTAAATCCTATCAGGATAAACAAAAGAACCATTTACTTCTTTGAAATTATATACATATTGGATATCCTTATTAATCATGGAAACGTTAAAACTATATGTTTTTCCATCAAATTCAACTGATCCTGAGCTTGCATTGATATCTACTTCTCCCAAAATCACTGGTTTAATCCCCTCTCTACTTCCCCTCAAAAATGTTCTATCTTTATCGTCAATTTCCCCTCTATAAAGAGTTGTTAGATTTATGGAAAGTTCGGGTTCTTTCGTTTTTGTTATGGTAATATTTAGTTTATATCTCCCAAAATAATTAGCATTTTCATGATCATTGATTTCATTTACTTTTATTTTAATAATTTCATCTATGTATAAGGTATCTCCGGGAACAACAACTTGCTGCATCACCATTGTTCCTTTTCTATATACTTCCAATATGCCCCGCTCTGGTGGCATTATAGGGTGCCTTCTTTGGAGATCTTTTAACAAAATAGTATAGTCCCCTGCTACAGTGAGATCGCCAATTTCTATCCAACCCATAAATACTGCATTTGGATCATAATAAGGCCCAGGTAAAAGAACAAAGTCTTGAATAATTACACCAAATGGATGGGGTACGTCAACTCTTATTTTTTGGGGGAGCCATCCAACACCTGAAGCTTCAATTTCATACAATCCTCCTATATTAGAAATTGTATAATTTCCTTCAGAAGAGGTAGTAGAACTTGCAATTACATTTTCCGTCCCGGGGTAGTATGCTTTTACTGTTGCCCCTTCAATAGGAGTTATTCCGTCAGGTTGAAATACATGCCCTATGACGCTACCATTGGTGTCTTTCAGAGTCATATTATAGTCAAACGCGCATGAAGTAACGCAAGTATCGGCTAATGAAGAATTAGTCAGATACCCAAGCGCATATGCCCTAATGATATATTTACCGTGCTCTAATGGATAAATATGGTAGGCGCCATTAACATCTGTTACTGCCATTCCTTTAATAGTTGGGCATGCATTTCTATCATTTGCTTTATAGGCGTCCACTATTGCACCACTAATTCCATGTGGTGTTGCATTTGTATCCGTGATTCTACCGGATATTACTCCTTGGGCCATAATTGGAGTTGCAACAACGCTAATTACAAATATCGATAGTAAAAATAATTTTAGCAAATATGTATAGTTGGATTTTTGCATTATTCCACCTAGTTATGGATATCCACTACCAAATATGATTTAGTAACTATATAAAGCTTTTGGTACTATTGATTAACAATACATATTTTTAATTTTTAGAATTAGTAGTTGATTTTTTTGATGAATAATGAGGAAAAAGGTATTAAGAATAGAATAAAATATTATTTTGAAAGTTTTTTAATTCTAGCAAGGCGAGCCCTTAATATTTCTAGTTCTTCTCTAGACAATCTGCCGCCACGCAATCGATCAAGTTCTTCTTTTTGCAGGTATACTTTAACTCCCAAGATAACATTAATAATTATACTAATTATGGCTATAATAAAAATTATAATCCAACTGTTTATCATCAAGTCTAATAATGCCATAACATCATCTCCCAAATAACCCTCCCATTAATTTATTCATAGATTTGGTAGAAGAATCAAATTCAGATTTCTTTCCTGCAATTTTCCTAGCAATCTCTTTAATAGCAAGCGAAGCAGGAGATTTAGGGTTCAACAAAATAAAAGGTTTGCCAAGAGTAGTAGACTTTTTAACAATTGGATCCTCAGGAATATTACCAATTATCCTAAGCTCAAGGATTGCTTCTATTTCAGGTCCTGAAACTTCTGTTGGATCTCCTCTAACTCTATTTACTATAACTCCAAGTATTCTTGTACCTAATTTTTCAGCAATAAGTTTTATTTTTAATGCATCTGACAATGAGGTAATCTCTGGATTAACCACTAAAAGCATATTTTGTGAAGCTGCAATAGAAGTAACAGCATCTACCTCAAGTCCTGGAGGGCCATCGATTATTAACAGATCAACTTTTTCAACAAACAATTTAAATATTTGATTAATTTTATCGGGGTCAGATTTTTTTAGTCTTCTTAAAGATAGGCCTGCTGGAACAATTTTTACCCCACCCGGGCCATCATAAATTATATCTTCTGGTCTTGCTTTATCTTCCAATACATCTTGTATTGTTTTAGGTAAGCCTTCCATCCCAAATATGAGCTCAAGATTTGCCATTGTTATATCTGCATCAAAAATCAGAACATCAAGTCCGGCCTCAGAAAGAGCAATGCCCAAATTAGCAGCAATAGTAGTTTTCCCAACTCCTCCCTTTCCAGAAGATATGACTAGCGACTCTCCCAATAATATCCCTCCATTGTTTATAAAGAATAAAGTAATTTAATATATAAAATTATCCCCGATTATTAAGAAATTCCCAAAAAAATAAGGAAAAACTTAAAACAACGATTATAGTTGAGAAAAAACAATGATAAAAGGATATATAATTGAAAAATATGGAGTAAATAACTATTCAAAATTCCTATTTCTCATTAAAGGAGCAATAATATCTATATTCATTTATCTTATAAGCGATTATACCCCAATAAGGATATTTACTGCGAAAATTGTACAAAAAGGAATTACATATTTTGGAATTGAAAAATCTTTGATAATATCCAAAAAATATGTAGCTATTGGAAATTATGAAATATCTAAGAGGTGTATTGGTTTAGCATCAGGTGCCATATTTAGTGCATTATTCCTATTATCTTCTCTTAAATTATCAAAAAAAATTTTATATCTCTCCCTGTTTCTATTGATCTTATTATTTCTTAATATAATGAGATTGATGGTAACAATATATCTTTTTGAACAAGGTTACAGTTGGTTTATTGCACATGATATACTTGCATACGTACTCGGGATTGGCTTTTCATTTCTAGTGTTAATAAAAATTAATCCATTTATACCTTTATTCAATTAAGTTTTTTATATACTTCCAATGTATCTAATGCGCATTTTTTCCATGAAAAAAGATTTGATTTTTCAAAAACTTTTCTAGAAGCATCTTCTCTAAATTTTGGATCAATTATTAATTTTATTGTTAATTTTACTAATTCATTTTTATTCTGCGCTATCAGTCCTAAATCGCTTAACAAGTAGTCAGATCCAGGGCTTTTATATGCTACAACTGGAACTCCGCATGCCATAGATTCTAAAATCGATAGTCCAAATCCCTCTGTTCTTGAAGTTGATACTACGCATAGGAATTTGTTCAAATAATTTTCAATATCATTTATTTCTCCTATAAATTTAATGTTAAGGCCTTTGGAAATCTCTTCAAGTTCTACTCTTAAATAACCATCTCCAATTATATAGGCAGGCTCAAGGATCCCTTTTTGTCTAAGTTTACGAATTAAATCTATAAATTCTTGTGGATTTTTTTCATTAACTAAAGCGCCTACAAATCCTATACCCTTTTTCTTAGATTTGTTTGGAATGAATTTAGCATGATCTACTCCATTTGGAATAGAAAAAATTTCTCCGTTTACTAAATTTTTAGCCTTGTCTGCTAAATCAGGTGACACAGCAATTACAAATTGGTAATGGGACAATATCAATTTAACTAATTTTCCCAATACTCTCTTTTTCAAATGAACATTTATGTCACTTCCATGAACAGTCATAACTCTTTTTCTTCTTGAAACTAAAGATAATAAAAGACCAAGGAATCCAGAAGTTGTCGCAAAATGAGAATGAATTATATCAATTTTATTTTTCCGGATGATATAAATACCTTTAAAAAATCCAAATACAATGAAGAAAATTCCTCTAAATTTATTAGGAAACTTTACAGAATAAACATCTTTTTCGATAGAGTTAGAATATGTTAAAACAAAAATATTTTGATCAAGTTTTTTTAATTCTTTTTTTAGTTGACTAATATGGATTGAAATTCCTCCAATTTTTGGAGGATATTCCCCTATCATTAAGACATTCATGAAAAAACTTATATCCTCAACTTTTTTAAACTATTGCGTGGGCGGATTATTGGCTTCCCTTTTTGGGAGGAAGCTCCATCCACCAGACCAGGATGTGGCATCGAAAGATGCTTGGGTAAATCCAAGGTAAAGGAACAGAAAAAAACGGCTTAGTCTGATGAAGATGATGTAGACAGAATATGGTAACATATGCTAAAACTACTGAGAGGGCTAAGAAACGGTGGAACACCTTCCCACATGGTGCAAGACCAAACTAAAACCAATGAAATCTGGTCTGAGGTTTGTGGTAGGTCGCTAAGTTCAATGCCAATATTACAAAAGATGGGCTATAATTCGTCCACTTAGCTCTTTATAGCTTTAATAATATCAAAAAGTTTCCCCTTATCTTTCTCAAGAATTGTTCCTGTAACGAATATATCCGCTCCTGCAATAGCAAGTTTCTTCGCAGATTCGGGGGATCTAATGCCTCCACCTACAATTAGCGGTATGTCAATGATCTTTTTTACAAATCCAACCATCTCAGGAGGTATTATTTCTGGAGCTCCAGATCCCGCCTCAAGATAAACAAATCTCATCCCCATGTATTGGGCAGCTAGAGAATAAGCGGCCGCAATTTGTGGTTTCTTTCTTGGAATTAAATCAGCTTCTCCAATCCATCCTACTGTTTCACCCGGCTCAACTACCAAATATCCGGTAGGTATCGGTTCAATTTCTGTTTTTTTAACTAAGAAACTCCCTAAAGCTTGAGATTTTGTAATAAAATAAGGATTCCTCGAATTTAAATACGACATAAAGAGAATTGCATCTGCCTTAGAAGAAACTTGTGCAACGCCACCTGGAAAAATTATTACTGGAAGGGTGGTATTTGCTTTAATCGATTCAATTAACGTATCAAGATAATTTCCTAAAGTATGTGTAGACCCCCCTATAAGTATAGCGTCACTCCCTGCTTCTTCAGATATTTTGGCCGTACTTTTTGCGTCCTCTATAGAAAAACTATCTGGATCAACTAAGGAAAAGTGAAGTCTTTCCTTCTGCAATTTATCTAAAAGATATTTTTCTATCTTTCCTACCATTTAATCAATCCTTACATTCCAAGCTTTACTGAATCTTCTTTTTTAGCCCTTACAATAACAATATCTCCAATAGCAGAGACGTCTTTAAATGGTACTGCAATGTTTTCTATGCCTTTTTCTTGTCCAACTGCTAATCCAAAAACAACGCCTTCCTTTACCTCAAGAATAATGTCATTAACTATGCCGATGTACTCACCTTTAGTATTGTACAGTTCAAGCCCGTATAATTTAGAAATCCTCATGAATATCCCTTTTATAAATTTTAATAAAAGAGTTTATATATTTTTCTAAAAAAATAATGATAATTGTCTTAAATAATAAAAGTATAACTAAAAAGAAAAATAAAAATAATAAAGTCTTTTTACATTAAAAGTGCCATTACTGCTTTTTGTGCATGATTTCTATTTTCAGCCTGATCAAGTACTACTGAATGTGGACCATCGACAACTTCATTTGTTATTTCTTCTCCTCTGTGTGCGGGCAGACAATGCATGACTATACAGTCATCTTGTGCCTGTGAAATTAATTTTTCATTAACTTGGTAAGGCTTGAATATTTTTACTCTATCCTCGTGCTCCTTATCTTTCCCCATACTCGCCCATACATCTGTATATATTACATCAGCACCTTTAACCCCTTTTGGATCATTTGTTATTTCTAGTTTAAGTCCGTCTTCTAATGCCAATTTCTCTATCTGCCTATCTGGCTCATAGCCTTTTGGACATATTACCGTCATTTCAATTCCTACTTTTGCAGATCCAAACATTAAAGAATGGCAAACGTTATTTCCATCTCCAATAAATGCTAATTTAAGCCCTTTGAATTCTTGTTTCTTTTCAAGAATTGTTTCTAAATCGGCCAAGCATTGGCACGGGTGTAAAAGATCCGATAAACCATTTATAACGGGGACAGTCGAGTATTTACATAGTTCCATAATGTTATCATGAGAAAATACTCTTGCCATTATTCCATCACAGTAACGAGAAAGAACTGCCCCAGTATCTCCAACTGTTTCACCCCTACCAAGTTGGAGATCAGTAGATGATAGGTATAAAGCATGCCCCCCTAATTGTTTCATTCCTACTTCAAAAGAGACCCTCGTCCTAGTGGAAGGTTTTTGAAATATCATCGCTAGAGTTTTACCATACAATAATTCGTGTTTTTCCCCAGTTTTTTGTTTAATTTTTAATGATTCAGCAGTTTTCAAAATTTGCCAAATTTCTTCCTTAGTAAGATCATGTAAAGAAGCAAGATGCTTTCCTTTCATACTAACTACCATTAAATATCACCTAATGAAGAAAATATAAATCCCTTTTAAATCTGATGACCTTGATGCAACATATTTAACATTCAATGTTTTAAATAAAACATTATTCAAGGGTTCTGAGATAAAATCCTCGGTCAATTTTGTTACTAAGTAATTTTCCGTCAAATTTTCCAAGACCTATCATTTCATTTTTTATGTTGGTAACTATCACATATCCTTTTTTAGGTTTATTCACTATGTTCTTAATGAAAACATCACGTCCATATAGAAATAAAGAAGTACCTTTTTCATTTAATTTTAATTTTTTTGTGTCATTACTAAGCATCAAATAACATTCTAAACCTAATAAAAAGCTATCTTTTTGAAATTTACCAACTTGAACACCCATTGAATATACATCATCAGTTATTTTTTCTTTTTGTATTTTCTCAAAAATTAAGTTATTGACAAGAAAAACTTCATCACCAACTATTGTTAACATAGTGTTTTTAGGTAATTCGAAGATGCCCCCATAATTTTCAATTGTTTTTTTTATAATTTTTAATTTTTTCTCGCCAATATTCTTCATTATATCCCTACAAGTTTGAAGTATATGCCATTTCAATACGTATCTTTTGACATAATTCTAAAATTTTTTCTATATCAAAAGAGTCCCCTTCACTACCTATTCCTGGGCAGGATATGTCTACATATAAGTACACCTTTTCACCATTCTTTAGTACATAAGGTGTATCTGATTCAGAAATAGGATTATAAAAAATCCCTAATGGAAAAAGTTTACAAATCAAAGGTTTGAATTCATGGATTGTACAATTTCGATCATTTAAAAAAACACATCCATTATCCCATATTCTTTTTTCAATAACAAATTTTTTTCTAGAAAGATCATACAAAGCGAATTCTTTATCCGTATTTTTTTCTATTCTTTCAATATCAAATAATGTAAGTGGGACGCCTCGTACTCTGCAACATTCACCGCATTGTTTACATTTATATTTTTGACCTGTATACAACACCAATACTTCTTTCATTGAATCCTCTGTTCTATTGATATTTTAATTGCATGTAACTCCTAATTAATATAAGAAAACTTAAGATTTTATTAATTGTAATACTGCATTTCTGGTCTTTTCCCTATCTGCTCCAGCAACAATAATTACGTCGTGTCCGGGATACAATCCATTTGGGATATATTCGACTTCTCCAAGAGATGTATACCAGTCTACTTTTGACTGCCCTCTTTGAACGAGTCCCGCAACTATATTATTCGCAACAGGGCCCCCCACCAGTATGATATTATTATTTTTTGCAGTAGCCTCTATCAATGTTTGATCATTTGTTATCAGTTTTTCTGGTTCCCATATATTGACTCTAACATGTTGAAATGCTCCAGGCTGCTGTTTTTTGAATATTGCGTTGAATCTTATGCTTGTTCCTGGATTATAAAGCCCAGGAAGATTTCCATTGTTGTCCAACAATTCCAAAGAGTAGTCAGGAGAAATTGTAACATTTTTATTAAATTCAGGATTTAAGATGCTTAATGGATTTTGATTTTGATCTACGAATATTTTCAAATTATTTGGATCTGTTGTATCAAATCGAAGGTTAATTAGGCCTATAGACTGATCATATGTGAATTTACCAGTATTTCCTGAACTATCTTTCCAAATTAAATCCATTGAAGACGGATTTAATGTAATTAATTGTCCATTAAAAGCTTCAACTTGTTTTGATCCAGTTATAGTAACATAAACATAATTTTCGTAGTATGCCTCATTTTGAATTTTAGTAATTATTAAATTTCCAGAGATTAAGTCCATAGATGCTGCATTTTTACCTACTACAATTATTGAATGTGGTTGACCATTAGAAGTGTTGACAAAAAAGGATCTTGGAACTTCAGCGGATGCAATTGGATAAATAAAAAAAAACTGAAACACTAATATTATTGAAAGTATTATTTTTAAATTGATTGTCATAGACCTACTATATCATTTTAATTTTTATATCTTGCTATTAAGGCATATATTAATAATAATTTTTCAATCCTTCATATGCTTCATTAATTTCTTTTAAAATACTTTCTTTAATTATTTTTTCTTTTTCGTCTTGAGTTGTATCTGGATGATAGTACTTAGAAAGATCTTTCCATCTACGTTTAATCTCTTCTGCAGTAGTATCTATATCTAATTTTAGGACTTTTAGATAGGAAATCAAAGATAATGAATCTTCGTCTGGGAAATAAGGTATTTCTAATGGATAAACTACACTAGTTTCATAAAATTCATTGCCTTTATAGTTACAAAAAGATCTAATTTCAAATATATCCTCATTTTTAGGTTTAATCGTAACTGTATAGGCTTTATATTCTAATGGTTTAAGGGAGGGTATATTATCTTCAATTTTTGAAAGATTTAAATCTCTATTCTTTTCAACTAAAAAGGAGATGTCATTGGCTTCCATATCGCCGTTATTAATCAAGTAAATATTTATCTCAGAATTTTTTTTCCTCTCCAAGGGATTTAGGATATAAAAAATACATCTAATACTCGGTCGACCTATATCTTCCTCTATTTTGATTTTCAGGGTATCAAGACTCTCAGCTAAATTGTTGGCCCTAATTAAAAGTTCTTTTATAAATACATTAGAAGAAGAAATGGATCTTTTCCCATAGTTTTCTAAAAATGAAGAAAAATCTTCATCAATTAATAAAATATCATGAAAAAGGCCTTCAAATATATCTCTATAAAAATTATAATTTCTGCCTGAATCTTTTTTAGACAATAGATTCTGGCCAATTTTTTCATAGTTGAATATGCAACTTGATAATACTTCTTTTAATGCCTTAATTTTATCTTCTACTTTTTTTCTTTCAGAATAAAGACGCCTAATGTTTTCCACATATTTTTGAGACTGCTGCTCCATATCAAGCATCTTTAATGCATACGAAATATTTTCAAGAGAGGGTATACTTTCAGGATTTTCGTTTAAGCAAATCTGTAACAAATTTATTGAATCTTCAATTTGTTTTTTGCCATTTTCTATCATTAGTTGTGCTCTTGTGTATAAAAAGTCAAAGTCGCCCCATTCTTTCAGAATTGAGATAGCTTCGTCTAATTTACCCATTTTTTGTAGAGCAATTGCAAGATTAATTATAGCATTTTTATTATTTCTTTCTTCATTTAAAACTTTTTTAAAATAGTTTGCTGCTTCAGAATGCTTTCCCATCTTTGAGAGAGAAATTCCTTTATTGTAGAGGGTTTTAGTATCCTCTTGTTTTTTAAGTGCCAAGTCATAAAAATTTAAAGCTTCGTCGGATTTTCCTAATTTATCAAATGATATACCTATGTTAGTGATTATATCAAAATCATCAGGAGAAATAGATCTTGCTTTTTCAAAACACTCTATTGCATCTTTATGCTTCCCCATTCTATCTAATATTATCCCTTTAGAGTTCCAGTAAGAAGAAGATTCAATTAAATTAGACACATGTCTAGGGAAAAATATACATTTAAAAGAGTTTTTATGTATGAATAATTATGTACCAAAAAAAAGATGGCCATTATAGGATGGCAAAGAAAGAGGGGTATAAATCAAGAGCATCGTTTAAATTAATTCAACTTAATAATAAATTTAATCTAATAAAAAAGGGATATAACGTTTTGGATTTTGGAGCTGCACCAGGAGGGTGGATGCAGATAGCATCTGCATTAGTTGGAGATACGGGATTAGTAGTGGGCATTGATTTAAAGATAGTGAAAGATAAATTTCCTAATTCCTATTTTATTCAAGGAGATATATTTGAAAACGACATTTCAAAAAAAATAATAAAAATCCAAGGAGAATACAATACAGTTATTTCAGATCTTGCACCAAAAATTTCTGGGATTAGATCTTTAGACCATCAAAAATCTATTGAGCTTAATTATAGAGTTCTTGAATTATCCTCGATTTTACTTCAATATAAAGGAAATTTATTAATGAAAATATTTCAAGGTGAATTTACAAAAGAGTTAATAGATAATCTAAAAAATGAATTTTATTATGTTAAGATATCAAAGCCCGAATCATCAAGGCCTGCAAGCAGAGAAACATATGTAATATGCAAGGGTTTTAAAAAGAGAAAATTAAAAATAGAAGATATAGAATTATCCGAAGAGAGCGCCTAAGCCTTCAAGTGCTGATTCGTCTGCTTCTTCTTTCTTCTCTTCCTTCTTTGATTCTGCAGAAGGCTTTTGGTCTGAAGCGCCTGTTACTGGTGCCGCTGCAGGTGCATGTGCAACTGGCATTGAAGCAGAGCTTATGGCTTCCTCAATATCTACACCTTCCAATGAAGATACAAGAGCTTTAATTCTAGCTTCATCTACTGCCACTCCCGCGGCCTTTAAAACATTGCTTAAATTTGCTTCAGTTATTTCCTTCTTAGCTTCATGAAGGATCATCGCAGCATATACATATTCCATAATCACACCTCCATATATTAACCAAATAGGGCTCCTAGACCTTCTAATCCAGCGTCCCCATCTTTATCTTTATTATCTTTAGTTTCTTCAATTTTATCCTCAGTTACTTTTTTTTCAGTAGAAGCTGCGGATTGAGATACATTCAACTTATTTTTAAGATCATCATCCAAAGCTGCACTATTAAGTAATTTAGCTAAGCTTAGAGCTTGAGAAACACTTTTTGACATTATTGGACCGATTGTTTCTGGAGAAATAATATTTGCACCAATTGCCAATGATTTTGTTTTGATAGCAGCTTGTTGAATTAACAACTTAACACTGTATTTTGTAAATATTTTTCTATCGAATGTCAATGCTAATGTTTTAGAAAATGCATTGATTATGTTGCTTCTAGTTTGAACATCGTCTATGCTTAGTACTTCCTTCTTAAAGATTAGCCCTTCTTCAAAAGCAGCCGTTAAATTAGCGCCTACTTCCATTGGCTCAATTTTAAGTTGAGAAAGTATATCGCTAACTTTCTTAGATATTGTATCTCCATGTTTTACAAAAACAGTGTCCCTTTCGATAGATATTGATCCTTTGTCAATTTTAGCGGGAATTCCAAGTGATTGGAGTTCACTTACAAGTGGGCCCGGAGGCAATCCTGTGCTCCCTTGATGTAGAACTATGTCTGTCTTTGCAATGTCACCAGGTTTTGCAGGTGCAGGGGATTTTGATTTTTGTAAAAGTCGATATATTTTAAAGGGATTCTCATTAGAAAAAATGAATGCTGCTCCTGCACTAATGTAATCTTTAAGAGATTCTTTTTCTGTTTTTTCAAGAGCTATCTTCATTAAATTATTTTTAGACATTCTAAAGGTTACTTTGTCCCTTAAATCTTCCCTTATATTCTGTAGTTGTTTTGCAGGAATATTTTGAAGATCAACAATTCCTACAACAGGAGAAGATTCAATCATGTCCTTAAGAGATTTGACCTCTTCAGTTTTCCAATCAGCTACGCTCCCTTTAATTGCTACTCTTCCCTTCATCTAAAGTCCTCCAATTTTATTGCGGGCCCCATTGTAGTCTTAATATAAATAGATTTTATATTGTCAAATCCTTTCTCAAGTTTCTTTTCAAAAAATTTGATAACTTCTGAAATATTTTCAGCTAGCATTTCATCATCCATTTTTTCGGAGCCAACTAAAGTGTGTATTACCGGCTGATTGGTACTTTTCAGCTTAACTGTTTTATTCAACTTATTTAACATAGGTTCAAGTGGAGCGGTAGGAGGTAAAGGTGCAGGTGTTTTTCCTCTAGGTGCAAAAATTGGGCCTAATGATTTTCCAACTAAGGCCATATAATCTGTTTGTGCTATGAAAAAATCGTGTGAATTTGCGACTTTTTTAGCAAGTTTTTTATCTTTTGAAAACTTTTCAATGTCTTCTTGATCAAATACAGACAAGTTTTCCTTTTTAGCCCTTAAAGCCATATCACCAGAAGCAAATACGCCAATTTTCACATCTTTACCTCTTCCATTAGGCAAAACAAAGTCTTCTTTGATACGATTTTGTGTTTTTTTCATATCTAGTCCTTGAAGATTTATACCCATCTCCATTGACTGCGTGAAGTTCCTCGGCTTTGAATTTTCCTTTGCCTTCTTCACCGCTCGCATTATGGCATCTTTCAAGATGATTCCTCCTTATTTAATTAAATTATTATATTTTCCTTCTTTAATCTCATTTTGTACTACTCTTGGATCTTTTCCTTCGCAAGTAACTCCTATTGAAATACATGTTCCAAGTATCTCTTTCACAACTCCTGCGATGGAGGGAGACAATGAAGAAGATTCCTTCATTTTAGCTATTTTGACAAGCGCATCAATACTTATATCTCCAACCTTACTTGAAGATGGAGTAGCGGATCCTTTTTCTAACTTAAGGTCTTTTAATATTAATGCAGATGCAGGTGGAACTCCAACTTCAATTCTAAAATTCTTTTTTTCATCAACAAAAATTTTAACTGGTACTTTCATTCCTTGAAAGTCTTTCGTTTTCTCGTTTATTTCTGCAACAACTTTACCTACATTAATACCAAGCGGCCCTAATGCAGGTCCTAAGGGTGGACCAGCGGTAGCCTTTCCTCCATCAACAAGCGAAGTGACAGATCTCTCTTTTCCCATTATACCACCATTAACTCTTTTTCTCTATAATTCTAACATAGTCTCCTTTTACAGTAACTGGTATAGGTACCATTGCCTCAAGAAGTTCAACAGTAAGTTCTTCCTTCCCTTTATCTACTCTTATAATTTTAGCCTTCTCACCTTTAAACGGTCCGGCAATTAACTCTACAATGTCCCCTTTAGTAAGACCTGTTACTGATGGCTTAGCCTCTAAGAAATGACTAATTTCATCAAAGGCAATTTTACCTTCAAGGATACCCCTTACATTTCGAAGGCCTTGAATGGCTTCTTCTACAGCCCCTTTATCACTCGCCTCAATGAAAACATACCCTTTTAAGGTTTCTGGTGCTAAGACTGCATAAATTTTAAGATTGTTAGTTTTTACTTTTCCCTCTATCATCTTTGCTACATTCTGTTCTTGATTAACAGCTACTTTTAACGCAAAGATTGGATTTTCGTCGTCATCCATTACGCTCTCTCCCACAATAACAACAAAATCAAAGGTATTTAAAGATTTAAAAAGTTTAGCCTTAATAAAAGGAATTTATGCCCCTATATTTTGGATTATGACTGAAAAGAATTTTATAATGTAACCTATAATTCCAATCAGAACCATCCCAATTCCAGTTACTTTGGAAGTAAGTGAATATTCCTTTTTTCCAGGCTTCTTAGCAAGTTTAAGTACTCTTGTATATTCGGAAATCCAACTTCTTGCCCTATCTTTTTTCTTTAGATTAGCCTCTGTCATGAGGCTAATAATTAAGAATCCTTTTTAAATGTATTCTATCCCGAGATCTATTCCTCTCACTGGTGTTTCGCTCTCGATTAACATTTCAGTTTCTTTTCTTCCAAATATGTATGGGGACTTAACTCCTGAAAGGACTACCATAACTCTAAGTCCGTTTTTAACGTCTTCATTTATCATTGCGCCCCATATAATCTGGGCATCGGGCTCAAGTTCATTTGTTACATGCTCAACAATTTTTTCAGCTTCTTCTAGCTTCATGTTAGAACTTCCAGTGATATTTATCAAAGCTCCCTTAGCACCAGTAACATCAACATCTATCAGAGGGCTACTCAAAGCTTCACTAATAGCTTCTTTAGCCCTATTCTCTGTATCGGATTCTCCTATGCCTATCATTGCAACGTCTCCTTCTTTCATTACAGACCTAACATCTGCAAAATCAACGTTTACAAGTCCAGGTTTAGTAATTAATTCAGCGATGCCACCTACCGCCCTTATCAAAATGTCATCTGAAACTTTGAATGCAGCGTTTATCGGTAATCCGGGTGCAATGTCTAACAATTTATCATTTGGAATTACTACAACAGTGTCTGTGACTTTTCTTAATTTCTCAAGACCTTTTTCTGCATTTCTTTGTCTTCTTAAACCTTCAACAGTAAAAGGTAAGGTAACTACTGCAACTGTAAGCGCCCCGAGTTTTTTTGCAATTTCCGATATAACGGGTGCAGATCCTGTACCAGTCCCTCCACCGAGTCCACATGTGACAAAAACCATGTCACTTCCTTCAAGTACATCTCTAATTACGCGTTCATCTTCTCTTGCAGATTCTTCACCCACCTTGGGATCGTTACCTGCACCCAATCCCCTTGTGACCTCTTTTCCAATCAAAATTTTTTTATCGGCTCGTGTGTGCAATAAATCTTGGGCATCGGTATTAACTGCTATTGCTTCAACTCCGATTACTCCAGTTTCCATTAATCTATCAATGGCGTTGGATCCTGCTCCGCCTGCTCCAATTACTTTAATTTTGGCTCTTGATTCTCTGAGTACTCGTTCGAGTTCTTCGTCTACAGAAGTATAACGATGATCTTTAATTATTTCTTTTTCTGTTACTGCCCTCTCAATGGCCTCTTCAATAACAGATCTCATTTAACTCCCCCTTATAATTAATATAGCTACATATTATTGGTAATATAAAACTTCTATTTGTAATCTATGTATGTTAATAGTATATAAAGCTTTTGCTTAATAATACTAGTTATAATGCTTCTCTTTAGTGGGAACCTCTATTCTTTTACAATATCACTTGCTTTAACAAATGATATATTCTTATTTATAAGCTTGTCTTTTAAATCTGACCGTTCTTTAATACCTTTCCAGTCTAAAATAATTAAATCAGCATCACTACTTTTTAATAAAAACTCAGAAAGTATAGAATCAGTGACAGGAGTATTGTATTTTGCAATTACATGGCCTATGGCTATATCTGTATTTAGCATTATTTCGGTAAATTTTGGGCAATAATGCCCCCCTCCAATTCCAGCAGCAATTCTAAAAGAGCTTTTATTTTTATCATATGTAATCGAATTATAGATTGCAGAAGCAATTACTTCTCCTGCTTCTTTTATTCCCCAGTATGTTTCGTCACTTCCAATTTCTATAAAAGTAGTGGGAAGTCCAGTTAATGGCCCGTGATGCGTAGCTTCAAGTGAAACTTCAAATGGAATTTCAATATTTTTTGACAGTCTTACTATTTCGTTTAAAACTATTTTTTGAAATATCGGATTAGAAGGAGAAACTTGGCCACTTATCCCCCCATACTCGGCCTTACCGAAATTCCCAGGCGTATGACAAGTCAGAGTAGGTATCCTAGCTACAGATTTATGTCTAGTTGCAAAAAAAATAGAATCTATATGTCCAAGATCAAATTCATTTATTTCTTCTTGGATTATTTTTTCAGGAAAATCCATATATATAGTTTCATTCTTTATTCTGACAAGTAATATCTCTTTATTGGTATCGTAAAAATAATCATTTTTAAGTTGTTCAAATGGGTATTTTTCTAGTAAATTCTCCCGAATATTTTCTCCCGCCTTATCTAATTCAGAGCTAACTATTAATTTCATTTACGTACCCCAAATATCAAAAATAACGCCACACATAATGTTTATAAGTTTAATTAAGATTTAATTAAGATGATTCTAATTTACTTCAATTCCGTTCTCATTATTATTTAAATTAATACTAATGACACTAGATTTAATTATTCTCACAATGGCAATAGATTATCGGATAGAAAAAAACAAGTAGCATCAATAATAGTCAATTAAAAATTAAATGAGGTTAATGAACATGTGTCCCAAATGGCACTTAAACATATGCCCTCTCACTTTTTATAGTGACAATAGGATAAATAAATATATCTAATCGTATTGGAAAATATGAAAAATAAAAATCTTTAGATTTAAGCTTTACATACTTTATATAGTGGTTGATTGTTGAGCTGTTAGTATTAACTCCATTAATGGTTATAATATTGGCAATTGCAGCTTTATTCAAAAAGAAATGTTTGTATTAGGTAAAAAGATAACTTTCTATTCCTGTAATTCCCGGGATAAGATTTACCCTTGTATTTTTTCTTTAAATTGTTCAAATATTGCAGATAAGTCTATCTCAAACGCAGAAACTGGCATTTCTAATTTAAAGTTATATAGTACTTCAGGATTTAACTCCCCCATCCTGCCTACATACTTTCCTCCGACCTCTAAAGAGCAAGATCTTCCTTGTATAAAATAAGGGTAATTATCTTCTTTCACAGAGTATTGGATGCCTAATGATGTGAAAAATCCATTTAATATGCCTTTTATTTCAGAAAAATTAGCCTTAGGGTGGCAGATTGCACAAGAAAGAAATTGTTTTTCAACTAAATTTTGATCTGGTACAACTATACCTACTTCAAAAATATTTTGAGGATATTCGTAATGAGAATTTGAAGCTAGTGTTTTTATTAACAAAGGCAATAAACTACACCTAATGGTGTCAAATTCTGTGTTTACTGCATTCCTTGTCTTTACAATTTTTCTTTTGTTATCAAGCATTTTAGTGATTAAGATATCTTCATTTGAAAGAATATAATTTTTTACTTCAAAGAAATTGAATCCAACCATCACTTCTTCAATTTTTCTAATGAATATTTCAATAGGATTTTCTTGTCCTATGGTAGCTATATCAGGGATTTCTGGTACGAAATTTTCAAATCCATACGCAATTGAAATATCTTCGACTAAATCTATTGGGTGAATAATATCCGCCCTATATGGCGGTATCTCTACAGCAATCTTGCCTTTAGATTTAGAATGAACCCCATATCTCATTTTAAGTAGTAAGTTGGCTGTTTCATCTTCAGATAAATTAAGCCCAAGAATTTTGTTTGAATAAGATATATCTAATTCAATTATTTCTCGATTTAGATTTGGGTATGTCAATTCTTTTCCTTCATCACTTAATTTAAAAGAGTATATATTTCCCTTCCTAATAAAAAGGCCCATCAAAATTATGTTTAGTGCATATTCAATACTTTTTCTATGTGTGCCTGTTATGTCAATGAATAGATTTTTTGTTTTTTCGGTGACTTTTGTGTGGTCTCCATTGATAATTGGAGGCATAGATAATACTTGGCCCTTATTGTCAATCCATATAGGGCACTCTTTAAACTCGGACAATAGATGTGCATATTCAATTCCTTTGGGGTGGAATTTTAATATTTCATCTATAGTAATAGTTTTATCAAATTCTAGAGGTTTAAAGGTAAAATCTCTTGGCATGGCGGTATATTTAATTGGAAATTCAATTTTATCCAAATCATGTACACCTATTGCAACTTTTTTTCTGTTTCTCCCATGAGTTATATGTAGTTTCTCTTGAATCTGCATCAGTGACCTAATTGTATTATCGTCAAAATTTATTCCTTTTACAATAGCGCCCACTGCATAGGGCCTGACTAATTTTACTTTAGGATCTACAATTCCCGCGTAAGTGGAATCATAAACATTAAATTCAATTGGACCTTCTTCAATCCCCATAAATCCCTTCATAGCATTGGTAAAACCTTCAATAGACAACATATCAGGTCGATCTGGAAAAACTTCAACTATTATTTCAGGATCGACTTTTTCTAAATCAGTGCCAATCATAGATATTCTTTCACTTAAAGTTTGATCATCAACAGATTTCCCTAATAGTGAAATAAATTCGGTCTTATCAAAATTAACAGTAGGCATACTCATCATCCTTTTATCCAAATAGGTAGTTTTTTCATCATATCGAGATCATTAGTATATTTTTGTCGTATGTCTGTCAATCCATAATAATCCATTATTAGTCTTCCAAATCCAGGACCCCATGCTAGTACAGGTACATCACTTCCCAGAAGGGGAACGACTACCTCAGGTCTAAAAATTCCTGCACCTAATAACTCTACCCATTCTCCTTTGGCCCTATTATATATGTCCACCTCAATGCTTGGCTCAGTATAGGGAAAATATGCAGGCCTAAATCTAATTTTAGAGTGTCCCAATTTATTTAGAAAGCGTTTAAGGTATCCCAATAAGTGTTTGAAATTAGCATCTTCATCAACCACAATCCCATCAGTCTGATAAAATTCAAAGAGATGCTTCCAATCAAGTTTTTCATTCCGGAATACCTTACCAACAGAGAAGAATTTTGCAGGCAAATCATCTAGTTTTAAAGTACTAAGAGTTCGTGCAGATAAAGAGGTGGTGTGAGTTCTTAGAACATATTCTTCGCTAACTCTTCTATCCCAATTATACCCCCAACCTTTTGAATTTATATTTCCTCCATGTTCATGCATTGCAGAAATTTTATTTGCTATCTTTGGATCTATATGGCCCTGTCTAGGAGACTCTATAAAAAATGTGTCCTGCATATCTCTAGCAGGATGATCTTGCGGTTGAAACAATGCATCAAAAACCCAGAAAGATGTGTCTATCATTGGCCCTGACATTTCCTTAAATCCCATCTCAAGCCATATTTTTCGAATATATTCAATTGCTTGATTTACAAAGTGTTTTTTTGCCGGGTAAAAAGTCCTAACATCAGCTGAAATATCAAACTTTTTTAAAGTGAGATTTTTCCAACTCTGATTTTTCAACATTTCAGGCGTTAATTCTGATATCTCATCAGTTATCTCAATCCCTTTCGATAATTCAAGTTTTCCAAGTTCAGTAAGGTAAACTTTCCTAATTGTATTTAATTTTTTTTCAACAAGTTTTCTTTTTAAAAGAACATTAATTAAGTTATCATTAACAATTTTTTTCTTAGAAATATCTTCTAGTGCAATTTCTTCATGCGTTTTTTGATTCAAAGCAATATTACCTTTATCAGTTATGAAGAATGATAAGGAATCCTTAGTTTTTTCAATAGATATCCATCCATTTTTTCTTGCTATCCCTATAGCAATATTTTTTTCTTCTTCAGATAATTGTATTTTAGAAATGGGAATTTTTTCTTTTAATCCTTTGATAAATATTTTTTCAATCAAACCGTTAGTTATACTTTTTTGACCATCTTCTGTCAAAAATAAATTAGAAACATTCTTTTCTTCAACTATCACTAAATTCTTACTAGACAAGTAAAGGAGGGTTCTCATTACAGCTACTTCAGGTAAATTAGAAGTATTTGCAATTTCTTCAGGATTTGATTCTCCGTTTAATTCACCCAATAGCTTTAGAATAATTTTTTCTTGCTTTGAAAGCATTGAATTCACTTCTTAATCTTCTTAAATTCAATTGTACATGGACCACCGTTTACAAATTGAGGTTTGTATTCCCATTTTTTTGATTCACCAGGTTTAGAATTTTCTATTGCCCCTATTATAACCATTGCTCTATTACATGCTAGCTTATCTACCTTATCTTCAGAGGATAGCAAATTACAATGTTCGTTATATGGACATTTATGAACCGTATACACAAAATTTTCATTATCGCCTTGAATTACGTGATCTTTTTTGTCCATGAATCCTGTTTTAGAAACTTCTTCTACATACATCTTAGCAGCATCAAATCCTTCAAGGTCATATTTAAACTCTGCCCCCAGCTCTTTCCATTTGGCAATAAAGGGTCGAAGAGAAATAATAATCCATTGTCTATAAAATGCTTCAGGTTTACCAAAAAAGCTATTTGCTGTTTTCTCAATACCATAAACCCACGCGTTCATTACAGTCATAACGGCGTCAATTTTTTTTTCAAGGTCCTTACATTCATCAGACAATAAATCACCTACTAATCTGCATAAAGGAGGAGTAGTCGTTTATAAATCTTTTCTAATAGCTTTACATAGCCAAGTATTTAAAGCTCAACAAAGATATAAATATCTTTTTTAGGTGATTAGTTTTCGATCTAATATATTTTTACAAAATCAGAAATATATATTTATGATTTTTCTGTAGATTAAGTCAATCGTTCCCGATAGTAATACCTAATGGATTATAGTAACTCTTATGGTGACTTAAAATAAGCAAATATATAAAATAATTACACCGATATAATAGTAAGATTTTAAAGTAGTAAAATGAATTAGGTATATAGTTGATTTTATGATAGGAAGAAATACTCACGTTGTTCAATGTAGAATGGGAAGCGGTATGGGGCTTGGAGGGGGACTTGCCCAAAGGGGTACGTTTGCAGATGCAGGAAGAGATATTATTGCAGTAGCAATGAGTCCCGGGAGGAGACATATTACAAAGCCAATATGTGAAATAACATATGCTATGAGGGAGGCGGGGATTAAAACAAGCGTCATGGTATTAAATGCTGGAAATGGTGTTCCACCAGAGGCCCCCTCTTCAGGTGTAAGTGTTCTTTTTGGAATTGAGGAAAAGGAAGTGGAAATATTAAACGAATTTAAACTTGCAATAATCCATCTTGGAAATATTAGAACACATGTCATCTATAAAGCAAAGTTCATCTTAGATCTTGTTCCAATTGATGCCATAATAGCCTGTCAAGCCCCTGTTACATTTGAAGATTTTGAGAAAATAGGTGTAAAGACAGTTAACAATAGCAATGGAACTACTAAAGGAAGGATTGTAGATATTGTTAATGGTATTATAAGAGGTCAAAGTTGCCCTCAAGAAAAGCTAGATGAAATTATCTCTAAAGTAAAAAGAAACGTTCATCATGATAGCAATAGTATTTGATAAATCAGGAACACTTGTTGATACCAAAAGAGTATCAAAAGATATGGAAAATAATGAATTTATTTACCATAAATCATGCTTAGAATTAATTGATAATAATCCCAATCTGTATCTAGTAACAATTTCTACAGATCCAAGAGAGACTTTTTTACGGGATGATCCTAAAAAAAATCTCGGGCACTCTATTAGAGATTTTAACATAGGTTTTGAAGTAGTTTTTAAAGGTATTGATGCAATTATTGATAAAAATAAAATTCTTACGTGGGCAGAAAGAATTTCTATTGAAGAGGTAAATGAAACATTAAAAAAATTAAAAAAAGAGTTTGATGTTTGCACTCTTGTAGGGTGTGGAATGGTAATAGATTCTAAAAAAGAAAAAATTACCCATATAGTTGCATCATCTGGGAAGATAAAAGAAGGTGTTTTTGAGTTATTTGACTTTCTTCAGCTTGAAGGCATGGATATTTATCTAGCCACAGGGGACAATCCATGTTCAGTTTATCCTCTAGCAAAAAGACTTGGGATAATGGATAGCTTTGTTTTCTCACAGGTAGACCCAGAAGGTAAGAGAAAAATAATATCAAGCCTAAAAAAGAGCTACGAACAAGTAATTATGGTGGGAGACGATATTAATGACAAAGGCGCTTTTGAAGAAGCTGATTTAAGTTTTTTAATACTAGAGGGAGAGGCAGAGAGAAAAAATGAATTAAAAGCAATAGTTAATTATACGGTAAGTGAACCACTAGAATTAAAAGAAATATTAAAAAGATTTAAGATTTAAAAATACATGTCAAGAGTTTTCTGTTTCAAGGTATTCTCAAGAGAGAATTCTATCCTTTCGATTCCTTTCTCTACCCTCAATTCTGAAAATTCGTACTTGTCACATAGTAAGCTTAATATTTTATCTTTATTAGGCTTTTCAAAAGAAATATTATAGTCGTCAGAAACTTCAGGGTCTAGAAACAAATTAATTATTTGATCAAACTCCCCATATTCTCCAAATTTACCATTTTTCACAATTTCAAGAGCTTTTTTAGGTCCAATCCCTTTTATGCCCCCCGGATTATAATCTGTTCCAATGAGTATAGCAACTTCAATCAGCTGCTTTCTTGAAAGATTTAGAGAATTTAGCACAACTTGATTATCAATAATTTCAGGTACAACATCGACAAATAGTTCTTTTCCCGGAATCTTCCTTTTTCCAGAAATAGTCAAATTTCTTATCAATATGGGGGCTCCAAAAAGAATTGAATCATAGTCTTGAGATGCAGACAAATCTGCATCTCCATTCAAAACTACATATGCAGCCTGGGCCTCTCCTTCTGAGGGTGCTTCAATATAAGGGATCCCCATTGATTTCAAAAGTTCTTTAGAATTAGTTACCATATCCTCTTTTAAAGAGGAGGTCATTTGAGAATATTTTTTTGCCTCTGTTAAATCTCCTCTTGATTTTGCATCAATGAATTTTTCTCTTGCTTCTTCTTTAATTTCTTTTCTTTTTTCAATTGTTTGAAATTTTAGTTCAGGCGGATTGCCATCGAAAACATATATTGGACTTATTCCTTGTTCAATAAAATTAACACTTCTATAAAAAAGGCCTGATAAGTGAGAGGTTATTTCTCCCTTAGAATTTTTTAGAGGCGTTCCATCTCTTTGTCTTATGATGGCCAAAAATTGGTAAAGTGCGTTATAAGCATCAATGGCTACGCTTTTACCTTTTAGATCAGAAAAATCAATTTTTTTCTTAGAAACAATCTCGCCCAGATTTACGCCCATAAGGCTAATCCCTTACAACAGTTATTGGAATTACTCCTTTCTTCATTTCTCCTTGTGCTATTCTGATTGGATCGAGTAAGGATGTTTTAATTAAGATGGGTGCACCTAGAGAAATCTGAAGGGCCCTAGCCCCAATAATCCTAACTTTTTCATACTTTGTATAGTTCAATGACTCCACCGTTGCTAAATGAATATAAAGAGATTATAAATTTTATTGTTATATATAGATTGGAGCAGATCTCTGGAAAGAATAAATTTAGTCTCCTAGCGTATTCTCTCCTTTTTTAATTTTATCGATAATAGTACCAAATAGTTCAATGAATTTTTCCCGATCCTCTGTGTTATACGTTTGCATTATGCTAATGTGTATAGCGAGAACTTTCTCCAGTACTTGTATATGTTCCTCCGCAGTTTTTATGGATTCGATTAAGTCTCTTGTTTTCCTGAGAAGAACATGTTGCGCATACGAAAGTTTTGTTGCAACAAAGTAAACTTTTGCCATACCAATTCGTCTATAATCAACTAATCCAATTGCTCTCATTATTTCAAGATACTTAACGGCGGTGGCCCTCGACATGTTAAGATTATCTGCAATCTCTGAAGGAGTAGCACCTATTTTTACACCTTTAAGATACTCAATAATGGCCTCTTCGGCATTTTCTTCCATTGATGCTCACCATCCATATCTCTAACGTTAATATATATAAATGTTACTACTATCAGTATTCAAAAAAATAGAGATATTTTAAACTAATACTAAAAATATTCAAGTTCATTGAATTTAATTTATTGTAATAATGATAAATATAAATTAAATTCAGCATGAATTATTTATATAGTAATATTAATAATAGTATATGATAAATATCAAATTTAGCATAGTGTCTATTCTATTAAATTAAGGTAAAGCTAAACCATGTTGGATATAAATATTAATAATCATTATCAAATAATAATTTAAAACTATCATAAAGCAATAAATAGAAAGATTTATATACTATTGTATTACAATAGTAATAAAAGGTGATTAAGTTGAAAAAAAAAGCTAAATCTAAAGTCCCACTTGCTATAATAATACCAATAATAGTGTTAGATATATTATTTAGAGGAGAAAAGTCAAGCTCTAGCCGGCTTTTTTGCTAATTTTTAAGTTTTAGAGATACTCTTTGAATATTATTTCCCAAAGGACACTCAAGTTTCTCTTTAACTTTCAAAATAAGAAATTTATCTCCTATTGCTATTCCTTCTGGGATACAAAAATCATGATGTTGGCATATTTCATCGCATGAAAATGAATATATTCCAGTTGAACCCTCAATTGCATATTTCTTAGGAATAGCAGCTTCAATATGAGATTCTTTTACTTCAACTATTTTAACTCCAGAATCATGGATTTTACATGGATGTTCAATATTTCTTACAGAAATAACTGTATATATTCTTCCTGGTTTTAAGTTATCAACACATGTTTTAAAAAATCTGCAATCTTTGCATTCTACATCCCCCCTCCCAGCAACAAAAGAAAATCCGGGTTTTGCGAGATTTTTTGGGAGGAGTGTCAGAATCACTCAATTACCTCCGTAATCTTAGCGAGTTTGGTAGCTGCTTTTTCGGTGAGACCACTCTCTCCAAGTATAGTGTACCTATCTCTAATCTTATGTGCCATTGTTAAAGCTTTAATTATTTCTTGATCCGTAACTCCAAGTTCCGCAGCAGTTGTGGGGGCTTTTAATTTTTCCAAAGCATCTTTTATTGTTCTGTATTCATCTTCTCTGTGGAGGTACATAGTCATTATAGCCCCAACCCCACATTGTTCCCCGTGCATTGCAGGTTTTTCTGCAATCATATCAAGTGCATGTGCAAATGCATGTTCTGCTCCTGACGCAGGTCTTGATGAGCTTGCTATACTCATAGCTACTCCGGAAGATATAAGCCCTTTTAGGACTTTTCTTGCAGATTCCTCTAATCCTTCTTTTATAGCATCCGCATTATCAATTACTACTTTTGCACTCATAGAAGACAAAGCGGCGGCATGTTCACTATAGTATTCGTCTTTTAGTTTATGTGCAAGTTGCCAGTCTAGAACAGCAGTACAGTTAGAAATTAAATCTGCACATCCAGAAGCTAGGAATCGGTATGGTGCTTGAGATACAATTTTAGTATCTGCAATAATGGCTATTGGAGGATGTGCCTCAATAGATAGCTTTTTTTCACCATCACGAATTGATGCTCGAGAAGAAGCTATTCCATCATGAGATGCTACTGTTGGATAGCTAATAAACGGTATAGAAACTTTAAAGGAAGCAAGTTTTCCAACATCAATGACTGAACCACCACCAATTGAAATTAATACATCATATTTTCCTTTTTTCAAAAATTCAGAAACAGAGTTCACTTCTTCCAACGTAGAGGTGGCCACATGATGGTGTTCACAGTTTAAATCATCGCATACTTTTTTCCCAATTATCTTTCTTGTTATCGGATCATCGAGTATAACTGGATTTTTGTAACCTAATTTCTCGACAGTTGTTTTAACAGAGCTCCATAAATCTGAGCCTATTACAACCATTCTTGAAAGATTAATTGTGTGAATAGGATTTTCCATGAAATTTACTGTTTAATATCATTAATAAGTCTTTTGAATCAAAAAAGGGATGGTAATAAAGCATTTCTAAATCCGGGTCCAAATCCAAGTATGAAAATTAATATTTTTATTGCAAGGTAAAAATTATTAATCATGAAGGTTGTAATCTTAAATTTATAATTAGAAATTTTAATTTCTTTTTCTTTAAAATTTCTTTGCTCTTCTTTATGTAGTGTATCTAGTAAGTATATTACAATAAGTATCAATATTAATTTTAAAGGAATCATAATCAAAGCTGTTCCTGAAAGATTTATTAAAAAAAGGGGTAACAAATGTTCTTCTCCGAAGCCATAGTAATCAATTGCTATAAAAGTAGCGCATCCATCAAGTAAATGGCCAAATAATATCGCAGTGTTTTCAAATTCCTTAATTGATTTGTAAAAAAGAGGGGATATTGTATATACGGCTAATGTAATTATTGTGGCCATAGAAAGAGGAACTAAAATTCTTAAAGGATTATTAAAAAAAGGAATTAGTTTATATAGAAAATAAAGCATCCCGATAAATCCAACTGCAAACGTAAGCTTCCAATATGATAAAATACCTCTTTCTTGAAGTTGGGATCCAATCAGTATTGTCAAAAATGCAAGTATGAAAGTAATTACGTAAACACCCGGAGTTATATTCCAAAATTTTGATCGCTCGTAGAATCCAACGTCCGTTAATACCCTTATCGCAATTGCTAATATCATATAAGGGGATATTGCAACTATGAACACCTTATCTATTTTTATTTTATTAAAAAGAAATTTTAATGAAAAAACCAGCAAGACTAAAAGTATTCCTATGTAAATAAAGTAGTCTTGAGGATTATATACTCCCATGGAAAGGTAAATAATTTGTTTATTAAAAAGTTTATGGTTTTTGTCTCAATACATCAATCATCTTTAAGTATACTTCTTTTTCTTTCCCTTCAGTTGTTTTTGACAATCTTTCCACTATTAATTCTGGCGTACTTTTACCGGCTTTGTAGAATATAGGTTGTCTATCAACAATCAATTCTAAGGATTCATCTAATCCTCTTGCTTCAATCCCATCAACCCTCATGTCTTCGGGTAATTTACCTTCTATAGATCTAATCGAAGATATTATCTCTTCTCCAAGATGGGTCACAATCACACATAAAGTATTAGAATTTCTTAAGAAATTCAAGAATGTACCTATTATTTTAGCAGCAGAACCAGGCTCAGTAATAGCCTCAAGTTCGTCTACAAGTAATAATCTCTTTTTTTCTTCTATTGCAAGAGGCACCAGTCTTTTAAGACTAGTTTCAAATGCTCCTTTTGACTCGCCTCTATGTTTTGATAAAAATCCAATCTCATCAAATATAGAGGTAAAAGAATCATTAGCCGGAACTAAAAATCCCATCTGAAATAGAACTTGAATTGTAATGATTAGCTTCAAAAGTGTAGTCTTTCCTCCAGAGTTTGCACCAGTTAAAATAATAACTTTTTCATTTCCCACAATATTGTCCTCTGTTTTACCTATCTTATAGCTAATTGGAATTGAATTTTGAATAAAGACATTTTTTCCATTTCTAAAACTCAATCCACTTTCTGAAATTTTAGGCAAAGAAAGATTTTTTTCAACTGCAAATCTACCCATTGCTACAAAAAAATCAATGTCGTAGCATTCCTCAACTCTTTGATTTAAAAATTCCCATAATTCTGCTATATCCATCATTTCTTTCTTAATTTCAAATTCCCTCTTGGATATTTCTTTTCGTACATTCTCCTTAATTTCAAATAGCTCATTTCGATTAGCTTCTATGGGAAAGGATACTTCTTCTGGAAATAACTCTGATACGTCTAATCCTGTTTTTTGATTCAAATCCTCTATTGATTCTCTCACTATTTTCCTATATGCATCCCCTAATTGTTTCGGTATATAACTTTGGAATGCTTTAAGAGGATCTGAATTTTTAATATCAGAAAGCATAGATAACATGTCTTTTCCAGCTATACCAATATCTTGACTTTCAATTATCTTTGAAAATCTTTCATTGATATCCTTCTCGACTATTTTTACCATTTCTTCAAGATTAAGGGAATTCTTCAGCTTGTTTAATCTTTCATCTGGAAAATTTCCTTTTGAAAATGATTCTACTCTATCCAAAATTTTCTGAAGTTTTTGGACGTAATCATCTAATTTTGCACTTTCTTCGGCAATTATCCCTTTGCTGTTTTTTATTTCTAAAAGTATTTTATACATATCAAGTATAAACTTTATTTTTTGAGCATTCTCAATGAAACGTTCAATGTAAATCTCTGGAACAATATCTTGAATCAAGAAGTCATCTATATTAATTGTAAAATCAGAAATTTCTGAAAGAGTATCATACAATGCTGAATTTTTTCCATATAGATAAAATATTAGCGAATAATCATTCCTAATGCCTCTTGTTTCATGTGGAGACGAAATATATATGGTGTCATAATATTCGGATTTTATTTTATTAGAAACTTCTTCCTCATCGGTAATTATTACTCTATCTCTAAATTTTTTAAGCGAAGGAATTTTTAGATCGGATATCCCACTAAGATATTCTAAAATTTTATGGATTTCTTCTTGGCTTAGTCCTTCCACAAATTTTTTTGCTTTTGAGCAATAATTCAATCTCTTTAAAATTAAATCTTTATCTCTTAAAGGCATATAAAGATTAAATCTATTCTTTGATTTTTCCGTCCTAGGATAAGTTATCAAAATTGAGATAATTTCTTCATATATTTCCCAAGCATCACCAAAAAGAATATCTTCATATTTTTTTCCAGTGATTATTTCAAAAGCTTCTTTTTGGATTTGAAGTACTTTTTTTTTGCCAAATCCAGGGATCTTTAATAGTTTTTCAAGTTCTAGCCTTTCAATTATACTTTTTAGCTCATCTTCAGTATAATATTCTAAAGCCTTTTCAAAACCCTTATCCCCTAGAATCTGGCAGATATCCATTAACGTCTGTACCCCCTAGCGAATTCACTATTTACATGCAACACGCCTTCATTGAATTTGAATAAATCACTAGTTGAGTTAGGCAATTTATCTGCCTTTTCCTGATCCGTCACTACTAATCCATGAGGCACTAATTTATTATCATCAATTTTTACACCGACCACTATTGCACCATGTCCTATAAAACAATCTTTTCCAATCTGTGAACTATGAACAACTGCCCTAAATCCGACAAATGAGTTGTCCCCAATTTTAGCAGGCCCATGGATAATTGCGCCGTGAGCTATCGAAGTATTTTTGCCGATTTCAACTGAAGTGTATTCAAGAGCGTGAACAATCACTCCATCTTGTAAATTACTCCCATCCCCTATAATCAATGGAGTGCCCTCGTCAGCTCTCAAAGATACAAAAGGTGCGACATATACTCCTTTTCCAATTCTAACATCACCAATCACCGAAGACATTTCGTCACAAAAACTTTCTTTATCAATATTTGGAAGCTTACATTCCTTATTAAAGGAACAAACGGGATTTTCTTTTATTGTCATATTTTTCACCTAAAAGATTTTTCATATTTAAAAGATATATAGCATGCCCCTTCTCTAGAAACCATACAAGGCCCTTTCGGATTTTGAGGCGTACATATATTTCCAAACAATGGACATTCCCTAGGCGATATTTCTGCTCTTAAAACTTCCGGGCAGCTACATTCTTTTTCCTCTGGAATATCTTCTGTTATTATATTAAATTCCTTGTATGCATCCTTATTAGAATATTCTTTTTTCAATGCCAATCCTGATTTTGGAATCACTGGGAATCCTCTCCACCTGATATCACAAGGTTCAAATACTTTGTCCATTAATATTTGGGCTTTAAGATTGCCTTCAGCCCTTACACCACGTACATATTCATTTTCGACTTCTGCCCTCTTTTCATTAATTTGTTTTAACAAAAGATATATTCCGATTAGAATATCATTTGGTTCAAATCCGCATATTACCTGAGGAATTTTAAATTTTTTGGATATTGGCTCATATGGTTTTATCCCAATTATTGTAGAAACATGTCCAGGGTCTATAAATCCTGATAGATTAATTTTCCCACTGCTCAACAATAAATCCATAGCAGGAGGGACCACCCTGTGTGCAGATAAAACATAAAAATTATCAGGAGAATTTAAAACTGCAACTGCAGTAGTTGGGCATGTTGTTTCAAAGCCGATAGCAAAATGAACAACTTTTTTAGCTGGATTGGATAATGCCAAATTTATCGAATCGTTAATGCTGTATACTAATCTAATGTCAAGGCCTGAAGCTTTTGCATCAGACAATGAACGCCTAGAAGGAACTCTAATCATATCACCATATGTAGTTACTATAGCCCCTCTCTCAGCGATGTTAACTGCAGCTTCTATTTCTCCTTGAGTTGTGACACAAACAGGGCATCCTGGGCCAGAAACAACTTGAACATTTTCTGGCAGTAGTGCCCTAATCCCATAATGAGTAATTACATGTTCGTGTGTTCCGCATACATGACAAATTTTAATTTCATCTAAATTTTTTGAGATTTTGGATATTTTTTGTATTAATGTATCTGATACACTACGATCTCTATACAGATTCACTAATAATCCTCCTCTGCCTTGAGTAGTTCTTTCCATATGTCTAATGACTCTAAGGCATCCTTTTCATCCATTTTTTCAATTGCAAATCCAGTATGAACAATCACATAGTCGCCTATTTTAACATCAACTAGATCTAATCTTACTTCTCTTTTAACTCCGTTGAAATCAACAACTCCAACATTGTCTTTAATTTTTTCAATTTTTCCAGGAACTGCAAGACACATGAGCTTTACTAATTGTATTGATTAAAAAGTCTTTCTTTAATAAATAATAGTTAAATGTATATGTAGCATAATCTTTAGATAATACTAATTATTATATAAAAATAAATATTCTTTAGATTATTTCTGAATATGGCTATATCTCAAAATGATTAAAGTTATATATATTCAATTAGCAAGATACATATCAACATAATAATTGTTAAGTTGGTGAATGTATGGAAGAAGAATTTAAACAACAAATAGGTATGCCCTTAATTGGGGATGATGCACCTAAATTTAAAGCAAAAACCACAATGGGAGATATTAATTTCCCAGAAGACTATAAAGGTAAGTGGGTTATCCTTTTCAGTCACCCTGCTGACTTTACACCCGTATGTACAACTGAATTTATGACCTTTGCATCTATGCAAAATGAATTTCGGGATTTAAACTGTGAATTAATTGGATTATCAATAGACAGTATTTATGCACATATAGCTTGGCTAAGAACAATAAAAGAGAAGATTGAATATAAAGGCATGAAAAATATTGAAATAATGTTCCCAGTAATTGAAGATCTAAAAATGGATGTTTCAAAAAAATTTGGAATGGTACAGCCTAACGCGTCTACTACACAAGCTGTAAGGGCGGTATTCTTAATAGACCCTAAAGCTAAAGTCAGAGCCATTCTTTATTATCCTCTTTCAAATGGAAGAAACATGAATGAGATTAAAAGATTACTTCTTGCAATGCAAAAATCAGATAAGGAACAAATCGCAACTCCTGCAAACTGGCACCCAGGTGACGATGTAATCATACCACCTCCCGGTTCTTGTGGACTAGCAAAAGAAAGAATGGAAAAGGAAGAAAAGGGCAAATATTGTCTAGATTGGTTTATGTGTTTTAGAAAAGAAAAATAAATTATAAATCAATGAAAATATTGATCTATTTATTTTTTTATATATTTTTTTACCTATTTTAAATGAATCAAAATATAATTTATATTCTCATTTAATGACAATCAAAGATATAAATAAAGTAGCAATCATTTATTTATGGTAAAGTGGTATGAAGAGCTATTTGATAATTATGCCAAAACTTATGAAACTGAAGAATTTGTTAAAGGCACTATTGGAGAAATAGATTTCATTGAAAAAGAAATTAATTACGATAAATCAAAGAAGATTATAGACATTGGATGTGGCACTGGAAGACATTCAATTGAACTTGCAAAAAGAGGGTATACAGTTACAGGTATTGACTTATCTGAATGTATGTTAGAAAGAGCGATAGAAAAGGCCAAAGAATCCAATGTTAAAGTTGACTTTATTAATGCTGATGCAAGATATTTAGAATTTAATAAAGAATTTGATCTTGCCCTAATAATATGTGAAGGTGGATTTCCACTGATGGAAACAGATGAAATGAATTTTAAGATACTTCAAAATGCTGCAAAATCTCTTAAAAATAAGGGCAAATTGATTTTAACAACATTAAATGGCCTCTTCCCATTATTTCATTCTGTCAGAGATCATATTAACTCTAATTCAACTGAAGAAAAGAGTACCGAGAACACTTTTGATTTAATGACCTTTAGGGATAGATCTACAATCGAAATAACAGATGACGATGGCAATACTAAAATAATAAAATACGATGAAAGGTATTATGTTCCCTCAGAAATAACATGGCTATTAAAGTCTCTAGGCTTTAAAAAGATTGGAATATATGGGTGCAAACTTGGGGCTTTTAGTAAAAAAGATCGATTATCGACTGAAGATTTAGAAATGCTAGTAATAGCAGAATATTAGGTCCGTATACTATACATAATATTTAAAAGGGAGAGATAGTAGGAAAATTAGGGGAAGGTACTATTTCAGCCATATCGCCAGTATGCTTCTTATTACCTTCCCTTCAATATCTTTATATAGAAATTTTTATTCTCTATTTCATGGAAATTTGTGTATTTACAGATGTACATGGTAAAAAAAGTATGTTAAAAAAATTATTTGAGTCTATAGATATTACAAAGTTTAATCTTTTGCTTTGTTGTGGGGATATAACGTCATTTGGAGGAGAAAACGAAGCAAAAGAAATTATAAATTTAATACCAAATATAAAATTCTACACAGTCTTTGGTAATTGTGATAAAAGTGGAGTCAAAGAATATATTTCATCTAAAGGAATTTCACTTCATGAAAGAGAAGTTAAACTAGGGGAATATACTATTGGGGGTTTTGGCGGTTCAAATAAATCTCCCTTCGGAACTCCCTCAGAGTATGAAGAACGCCAAATTAGCGAAGGTCTTTCAAAACTTTCATTTGAAAACATGATACTTGTAACACATGTTCCGCCATATGGAACTAAACTGGATAAAATTGGGAATAGCACATCAATTGGGAGCACTGCAGTAAGGAGTATCATAGAAAGCAAACAGCCACTAGTTGCAGTATCTGGACATGTTCATGAGTCAAGAGCCATTGATTCAATAGGAAAAACACATTTATTAAATCCTGGAGCATTAAAAGATGGATATTATGGAACATTAAAGTTAGATCAGAATGGTGTAAATGTCGAATTAAAAGAAGTTGATTAAATATATTTAAATATAAGTAAAATAATGTAGCTGCATGATCTACGAGATTTTAATCAGCACTGTAGTTCTTATTGCAATTCTTTTTGTGATATATTTATTTTATCCCCCTACTAATAAAGGGATCCCAAAAGAGCCAGCTAAAAAATCATATCCTAAGGAAAAAGTTCAATCTGTTCCCTATTACTCGGAAGGGGAAGTTATAGTGGAAGATGAATTATATGGAATGAAATTGATTTGGGACGCTTATGAAGACAGAGTTGAGAACTTTATTAAATTCCTGGAAAGTTCAAAAAAGGTTAGAGAACCTAAAGTAATAAGTACATTTCAAGATATAGAAGGAGATTATGTCAAAATGAAAACAAGAATCAGGCCATTCTTAAGAGATCATATGGAAAAAAGAATGGATGAAAGGATTTTATATGCAAAGGCTTTAATAAATAAAAAATTCCGTTATTAGAAGAATATATAACAATAGTCTTTAATATTAATCCCTATCATTACTATTGATGTTTGGAATCCCTCTAATTATAATTATTTCATCAGTATTACTTGGTATCTATTTTCCAACATACGGGAAAGAGATATCTTCAATTATTCCGCTTTTGCAGAGCATATTAATATTTTTATCTACAATCAAAGTTGATTTTAACATATATAAAAAATATCGTGAGCTGATAAAGCCATTTATGTTAGGATTATTCACTTGTTATCTCTTTATTCCATTGCTTTTTTTTCTAATTGGTAGTATACTTATTAGAATTAATGTTATAAATTTTCCATTGTTTGTTGGAATTCTTATAACAGGGGCTGTGCCTTTAGCCGCAGGGTCTACACTTGTTTGGTCAAAAGAGTTAGGGGGAAAAGTAGAAGTTACGCTATTACTTATAGTCACAACTATTTTAGCCTCACCACTAATAACTCCTTCTTATATCTATCTATTTTTAAGAGACAGGGTAACAATTAATATACAAAATATGTTCTTTGAAATGGCACTTATAATATTTATACCCCTCTTAGCTTCATTCTATTTCAAGAAAAAATTTATAAAAAATCTTAATCCAAATTTTTCTTTTATTATTATAGGAATAATAATTAATATTGCTGTTTCTAAAAGTGCTGAAAAATTAGATTTGGTGAAAGATTATCTTATTATTTCAATAGTTATATCTCTAATTTTTATTGCTATTACTCTTCTAGTTTTATCATTATTCTCAAAGGGTCTAGGATTAAAAAATGAAGAAAAGGAGTCTATATATATGCCTTCTTTTTTTAAGAATGTTAGTCTTGCAATAATCATTGTTTCTTTTTTTGAGCCTGAAGTTGTCTTTTTTCCAGTTATATACTATATTGTTGAGCAGATTATTCCTCCCATATATTATGAAATAAAAAAATATAACTCAGAAATATTTAAATTAATATAAGTATTAGATCTGTGATTATATGGCTTCAAAAAGTAAATCTTGGAAGGAAAAATTAGAAGATAGCAAAGGATTACCTAAAGTTGAACTGATAACAGGTAATATGACTAAAAGATGGGGGGAAGGCACTGTTGTTATTCCTGCTCCAACTGAAGTGAACGATATAATGAAAACTGTTCCAGAAGGAAAACTGATTACAATAGACCAGATTAGAAAAAAGTTAGCAGAAAAACATCATGCAACAGTAGGGTGTCCCTTAACAACCGGTATTTTTGCATGGATTAGTGCACATGCGGCAAACGAAGATGCATTAAGCGGTGAAAAGGATATTACACCTTTCTGGAGAACTTTAAAGACTGGAGGTATAATTAATGAAAAATATCCGGGCGGAATTGATTATCAGAAACAACTCTTGGAAAGGGAAGGCCATAAGGTAATACAAAAGAGAAAAAAATTCATTGTTCAAGATTATGAAAAAGTGTTGGTAGAATAATCTATTTTTTTATTATCAACTTTTAATTCCTTGATTTAAAGTAAAAAGCTTTTTAAAAATACATACTTATTATTGTTTAGAGGGGGATTTTTTGATAGAGATAAGATTCCATGGTAGAGGTGGACAAGGTGCAGTAGTTGCTTCAAATATTTTAGCTGATGCAGCTTTTAGAGAAGGAAAATATGTCCAAGCTTTTCCATACTTTGGTGTTGAAAGGAGGGGTGCACCAGTTACATCTTTTGCAAGAATAGACAAAAATCCTATAAAAATAAAAAGTCAAGTATATCATCCAAATTTTATCATCGTTCTTGATCCCACGCTTATGAATATAGCTGATATAACTTCTGGTTTAAATAAAAATGGAATTGTATTGATAAATTCAGATAAAGATCCCAATTATTATAATCTTTCCTTTAAAACAGCAACTATTGATGCAACATCTATTGCCATAGAGAACAAATTAGGCTCAAAAATGGCCCCTATAGTAAATACCTCAATGCTTGGTGCATTTGCCAAAATATCAGGCGAAGTAACTTTAGAATCCATTATATTAGCAATAAACGAAAGTGTGCCTTTAAAAAAGGAAGAAAATGTTAAAGCCGCAAAAGAGGCTTATGAAAAAGCAATGATCTTATGAAAAAGTTAGAAAAGTTGATGTCAATCGGAGATTTGCCCGAAGTTGCAGTATCAAATGTTCCAACTCTGAATCAAAAAACTGGAACTTGGAGAGTCTATAGGCCAGAGGTGGATAAGGGCAAGTGCATTAAATGTAGTATATGTTGGAGATGTTGTCCTGAAATTTCAATTGATATAGATAAAGAGGGATTTCCCATTATTAAATATGATTACTGCAAGGGCTGCGGCATATGTGCTTATGAATGTCCTACTACGGCTATAAAAATGAATAGAGAGGGAAAATAATGGTAAAGAAAATAATGACGGGCAATGTAGCCGCTGCTTGGGGCGCAAGACTTTCTAGGGCAGAAGTAATCGCTGCTTACCCCATAACTCCACAAACAAGTATAGTAGAAAAATTAGCTCAGTTTGTTTCAAATGGAGATCTTAAAGCAGAATATATCCATGTGGAATCTGAGCATTCTGCAATGGCTGCATGTATTGCGGCTTCACAAACTGGTGCTAGAGCTTTTACTGCCACTTCTTCTCAAGGATTGGTATTAATGCATGAGCTGCTTCACTGGGCGTCTGGAGCTAGGGCCCCAATAGTTATGGTAAATGTAAATAGGGCATTAGCCCCACCTTGGAATGTTTGGGTTGAGCATACGGATATGATGTCTCAAAGGGATACTGGCTGGATTCAATTTTACGCTGAGAGCAATCAAGAAGTATTGGACACTTTAATAATGTCTTATAAGTTATGTGAAGATAAAGAAATACAATTACCGGCAATGATAGGTTTGGATGCTTTTTATTTATCCCATACGTCTGAGATAGTTGATATTCCAGATCAAGACCAGGTAGATAGATTTCTCCCAGACTATGAATCTGCATATCCCTTAGATACTGAAAATCCTTTAAGTATAGGATCTCTTTCAATGCCAAATCAGTGGTACTCTGAATTCAGATATAAAATCTATGAAGCAATGGAAAGAGTATTACCTAAATTAAATCAAATTGAAGAAGATTTCTATAAAGAATTTGGAAGAAAATATACTGGTCCCCTAGAGCTATATAACACTGAAGATGCTGAAATTATTCTAATAATTTCAGGTGCGGCTTCTGGAACTATTAAGGAAACAGTAGATACTTTTAGGAAAAAGGGGATTAAAGTTGGATTAATAAGATTAAGGATTTTTAGACCCTTTCCTTCAGAAGCTTTAGGTAAAGCTTTGTCAAATGCCTCTTTTGTCGGTGTAATTGATCGTTCTTTCTCATTTGGCCATGAAGGTGCAATTTTCACAGAGTTAAAAGCATCCCTATATGGAAGAAAAAGCGTTCCTATGATCAAAAATTTTATTGTAGGAATTGGAGGGAGAGACATTACTACAGATACAATTACCGAAATCTATGAAAATTGTTTTAACTGTTTAAACAATAAAAAAGTTGATGTTTCCGTAGAGTGGATAGATATTAAGGTGTAAATATGAAAAGAGCAGGTATCCCAGTAGAAGAATTTCTGTATTCAGGCCACACAGCATGCCCTGGGTGCGGGGCTATGTTAGTTGCTAGATATGCCTTAAAGGTACTTGGAAAAAATACAATAATGAACATACCTCCATGTTGTTTTGCTGCAGTTCCAGGTACATTCCCAGATACTTCATTGGGAATACCTTTGTTGTATAATGCATTTGAAACTAGTGCAGCTACGGCCTCTGGTATAGAAGCTGCTTTAAAAATAAAAGGTAAAAAAGAAAAAATTAATGTTGTTGCTTTTGCCGGAGATGGCGGAACTGCGGATATAGGCATCCAAGCCCTTTCTGGTGCAATAGAGCGAGGTCATGAAATTATATACATATGTTACGATAATGAAGCGTATATGAATACTGGAATACAAACTTCGAGTCTTACTCCAATAGGTGCTGCGACAACAACAAATCCAGTCGGCAAAAAGGGTGGTTGGAGAGTTAGGAGTAAAAAAAATATGATGGACATAGTGGCAGCACACAATATTCCTTATGCAGCTACAGTCAATCCTTCATATCCAATGGATTTCATTAAGAAAATTGAGAAGGCAAAAAGTATAAAAGGCCCTTCATATATACACGCCTACTCTGTTTGCCCTACTGGATGGAGGTGCCAATCAGAACTTGGTTTAGAGATAGGAAGGCTTGCTACAGAGAGCGGGATATTCCCTCTTTACGAATTCGAAAATGGTAAATACACAATTAATTATAAGAAAAAAACAAAAGGAGTACTGGAATACTACAAGCAACAAGGAAGATTTAGACATTTATCAGAAGATTTCATAAAAGTTATTCAAGAAATGGTAGATAAAGAATGGGCGAAACTACTTTTCAAAGAAGAATGTAGCCATAAATAAACAATAAGTTAAATTGGACAAACTTCCAGTGGAAATAAAGGGGTAATAGACGTTATTTGATTCAAATTATAAATCAATTTAACATTTGTATTTCCCTATGGTAAATAATTTATTTATAAAATATTAAATAAAAAATAATCTAATAGTCGATTAATTTTATAAAAACAAATTAAAAAATGAATATTCAATGTAATTTTTAAGATCAACAAATTTTTCTCAAATCATAAATAAAATTAATCATTAAGCTTTATTTCAATTACAGTATTTTCCAATCCTATATATCTTTATAAAAGCAGAGTATAATCAAAATATATATAAGAACAAAAATAATAGTAACATAGGTGATTAATATTTGTAGTGTAGGTGGAAGTTTTGAAGTAGATATGGCTGAAGGCCCAGAAGGGTATGTGTGTACAGAGTGTGGTTCACAATTTAAAGGAATTGGAAAAGATCCAAAGTGTCCAAAATGCTCTTCGGACAAGATTATCAAAATTGGATAATATTATGTACGTTTCTTTAAATAAAGATGAGATCGTTTTTATATCCCACAATAATTTCTTTTTGGGGATAGTAAAAACATTAGGGAAATCATTCTTATTGGAAACAGACAGAGAAGAGATAGTCTTAGGAACTGGGAATGATGATATACTCGCTGTATCCTCTCTTTTCAAAAATAGCCAAATTAAAGGCATAATGTTGGCATATTTGTATTCTTTAAGAGAGCTTTCATTTCCCCTTGTAATACTTAAAAAAGGCCACCCTGCATCTAAAAGGCTAAAAATGGTTTATGGTTGTGGAAACAAAATTATTTTAGATTCATGTATAGAACCTGGAACTCATCCAGATCAGCATCTTCTTTGTTCGGCAGATGATCTTTCAGGCATTACTATTTTAGGAAAATCTAATGGTATTGAAATAATTGATCCTTTGGACAGAAAAATCAAAATTGAAAAAATATGTTTTGAGTTAAAATAATAAAAAATGATATAATCCATATATGAAATTTAAAGAATTTTTTTGGATAATAATTCTCTTTAACAGAATTATTTTTAAAGGATGAGATAAAGAGAATTATAAATGAAAAAGATTGTTCTTTTTACAGGTGGGATAAGACTATAATAGTGAATCTATACTTCTCTATTTTCTCCTGTGGAGGCGGATGAATGTTTGAAATAAAGGCAAAAGATGGATTAGGCAGAATAGGCATTTTATCTTTAGAAAAGAAAAAAGTTGAAACACCAACATTAATGCCTGTAATAAATCCCAATAAAATAGTTATTGCTCCAAAGGATATGGAACGGTATGGGGCAGAAATGATAATTACTAACTCTTACATTATTTACAGAACTCAAAGACTTAAAGATGCAGCAATTGAAAAGGGAATTCACAAAATGCTTGACTACAAGGGCATTATAGAAACGGATTCTGGTTCCTTTCAGATGGCAGCATATGGGGATATAGAGATAGAAAATAAAGAAATACTACAATTTCAAAAAGACATTGGAGTTGACATTGGTACATTTTTAGATATCCCCACACATCCTGACGAGTCTCATAAAAAAACATTTTCAGATTTAGAAACAACTCTAGAACGAGCACGAGAAGCCATTGAATTTGATCTAAATCTAAATGGAACAATCCAGGGGGGCACTCATCTAGATTTAAGAAAAAAATCAGCAGAAGAGATGAATAAACTGCCATTTACAGTAAATCCTATAGGTGGTGTTGTTCCACTAATGATGGAGTATAGATTTAGTGAATTAGTTGATATAATTCTTACAGTAAAGGGAAGCTTATCCCCATCAAGACCCGTTCATCTTTTTGGTGCGGGCCATCCGATGCTACTATCTTTGTCAGTTTTATTGGGGTGTGATCTTTTTGATTCTGCAGCATATGTACTTTATGCACAAGATTTAAGATACCTCACCTCTTATGGAACAAAAAAATTGAATGAAATGAAATATTTGCCATGCAACTGCCCAGTCTGCAGAAGGTATACTGCACAAGAATTAATTAATGAAAACGAACAAAAAAGATTGGAACTTTTATCAAGTCACAATTTGTATGCAACTTTCGAAGAAATCAAAATAATTAAAGAGGCCATTCATGAAGGGACATTATTTGAGTTAGTAGAAAGCAGAATTAGAGGTCATCCACGATTATTACTAGCATATAGGAGAATCAAAGACTATTATGACATCTTAGAAAAATATGACCCTTTTACAAAAAGATCTTCAATATTCTATACGGGAGAAGAATCAAATTTAAGGCCAGTAGTTAAAAGGACAGAAAGGAGAATAGTTGATATTAAGTCCAAAAAATATGACGAGCATCTCTTCTTTGGAAAATATCCAAAAGAACTAGAATTTACTTATCCATTTGGTCAGTGTGAAATGGAAGAAGAAAGAAAAGATAAGGGAGATCCAGAGATAAACGATGAAGACATTGTAAAAGTGATTGCTGATTATCAATTTGGCCCTAATGTTGGAAAGAGACTGTTCCATGATGTAGTTGTAAAGAGATCAAAAACAGGCATGATACGATATGTATTTGATCAAAATGGGATAATGCTCGCAACTTTAAGGGCTAGAGACGGATTATTCACACCAAATGTCGAGGGTCTTAGAAGATTGAAAGAAATAATCCCTTTCCCTAAACATAGAATTATTGTTGATGATGAGGCTGCAAATTTTATAAAAGATGGTGCAAATGTATTTTCAAAATTTGTTTTGGATATTGATGAAAATCTAAGAGCTTATGAAGAAGTACTTATTGTGGATTCAAACGACAATCTTTTGGGTACAGGAACTTTAATGCTTTCACCAATTGAAGTTAAAGAGTTTGAAAGAGGAATGGCTGTTAGAACTAGATGGGGGATAGAAAAAAATTCTATCCAAGAAAGCCAGTTAGAATATTAGATCCAATAATGAATCTAAATGTTAGATACCCTATTGCTGTAAGGATGATACTATGTTTAATGCCAGAAAATAGTGAATTCGTTGTCATCTTCCCAATCATTAAACCTGCTAATGCTCCATGAATTATGAGCATGTTTTGAAAAGTAGTCTTAAAGGCTTCTTTACTTATTGATTCTTTAGCTGTTGGAAGTGTGATCTCAGAAAATATATCCACGAACTGAGTTTGAAGTAGAAAAACTACAGACAAGAAAACTAAATAGGAAATATATATGATGCCTGTATATTGACTGAGCTTAGATGCCTGTTCTTTTGCAAGTCCCTTCATCATCCTTGCACTCTCTGCTGCAGATTCTAGTATTTTTATAATATTTCCACCGGCATGGTGAGCTATAACAATAAGGGAAACAGTACCTTGGATATTTTCACTTTTTACCTTATCTGCAAATGATGTCAATACTTCATCAAATGGGACTCCCCACGATATTTTTGAAGCCATTATTTTAATTTCATCTGTAAGCCTTCCGTAATCATCTTCCTGTGACATTTTTATCGCTTGAGGTAATGTCATTCCTGCAGCTTGCGAATCTGCTAACGCCCTTAAAAATTCAGGGAACTGATCCTCAATTTCAGTAATCCACGCTTGCTCTCTCATTTTCAAAAAAAGATAAGGCCCTACTGCAATAGCTATTCCCGCAATAGCAAGTTCACTTAAGCCTAAAATAAATAATCCCATCAAGCCTACAATGATTCCTGCAGCTATGCCGCCAATCATTATATATAGGTTATAATTTTTTTTTCTCAAGTTTTCACCTTATTATTACCTCTTAGGGGCCACTTGGTCTACAGCTATTATAAAGACAGCGTAACCAATTGGTAATCCAAAATAAACAACAAGATTATTAATCAAATTTACCTGAGACATTGATGTTCCCATTATACCCATAATTGTTGTCATGATAATGATAAATACGGGCCCTACAACTAAAGCTGTTACATAAGCTTCCGCTATTAGGCCAATTGTTTCTATTGCAGCTTCAGTTTTCATTCTTTCAATTTCCATTAATCTATTCCCTTCAAGATATAAATATTCTTTTAAATTTCCCCCGGTTCTTATCGTCGCAATCATCTTCCACAGAAGCTCACTAAAGAGAGGGGAGGGAGACCTATTTGCAGCCCTCTGGAGAGCTTGAACTAAATCCAACCCAAAATTCTCAATGTCATTCAAAATTTTTTCAGACTCCCTTGATACCTCCCCATATCTTCTAAATTCCACTAGTGACCAAAAAATAATGGCAGGAGGCACACCAGTTCCTGCTATTGTTGCCATTGTATTTACGGCATTAGTTAGAGCTAGATTAATTTTTCTAGCCCTTTCACCGGCCTTAAAAGAGGGATATGTCCAGAAAATCATAAATGTAGAAAATGCAGCCAATATTGGAATAAGAATAATTAATAATATATTAGAAGTCAAATCTGAGGAGGCAGAAGAAGAAATAATACTACTAACAAATTTTCCTAGAAATAATGGTACAATTATTATTGAAATTATTAAAGAAAGCACTCCTACTATAATAGTAGTGAGCATCATTGCACTAACATAAGCGCCAAGATTTAACGGTATATCTCCTTTTCTGAGGGGGGCATGGAGTTCTTCAAAGGCATTTAATCTATTATTTATCAAAAATCCTAATCTTTTATGGGCCATCTTCCCATAATTCATGAAGAAGCCTCTTTTCTCGTATCTTTCAATTTCTTGAACTGCAAGATTTTTCTCTTTCTTCTTACCTAGCATAGATTCAACTTTTTATTTTTTGTAAAATTTTATCTGGATCTCTCATATACTCTTTGATTATGTTTCCAACATCCTTAAAATTAACAATATTATTTTCAGCCATCCATCCCAAGACTAGCGATCTTCTGTTTATCTCTTCCCAAACTTCATCCTGAGTCATGCCCCTTGAGATTGATATCCTTTTTACAATGCTGCTCTCTTTTGTATCATATATGAACTCATCAGTACCAGGATCCCATCTAAAAACAGTCTGGTAAATAGGCTCTCCTTTTTTCAAATCCATCCCTGTTATTTCCACAACTTCTTTTACCCTTCTGATTGCTTTACCCTCTATTTTTGCATGTGTTAACAAGAAACATATATTTAATGACTGAAGAAGTGCGGGAGAAAGATTAATTGGCCTAGTAGTAAGTCTGTTAATTAATGCTTCCATTGAATCTGCATGAATTGTTCCCATTCCTGGGTGACCCGTAGCCATGCCTGTAAACATAACATTTGCCTCTGCACCCCTAATTTCCCCAACAACAAGGTAGTCCGGCCTTTGTCTTAATGCCGCCCTAAGTAAATCAAACATGTCAACTTCCCCTTGTTTCTTTCCTTCCATAGTTGAAGATCCGAATCCTGACCTAGTAACTGCGGGCAGCCAGTGTTCTTGAGGAAGGTTTAACTCTTGAGTATCCTCTATTGTTACTATTTTTGCTTCAGGTGGCAAGAAAATAGCAAGTGCATTTAGCATTGAAGTTTTGCCAGTAGCAGTTCCCCCAGAAATAATTGTAGACGCAGTATAAGAATGTTCAAGCGCCAACCACATATATGCAAATATCCTAGGAGGGCATGATTTGTAGTTTATAAGTTGAATTGGAGTCATTGGATCTGTTTTAAATCTCCTAATTGTAAAGGTAGGGCCATGTTGGGTGACTTCTCTGCCAAAAGTAGCCTGAACTCTTGAATTGTTAGGCAATCTCCCATCAAGCAAAGGCTCTGCAACAGAAATATGTCTATTGCATCTTTGTGCCATTTTTATTATAACACTATTGGCATCATCATCTGATTTAAAAACAATGTTGGAAGGAAGAGATCCATATTTTGCATGATAAACATAAATTGGAATTCCTGTCCCATCACAGCTGATATCCTCAATTAGCGCATCATGAAATAAAGGTTCAATTGAACCAAGTCCAATATAGTTCCTTCTCAAATAATACATAATTTTTTCAAAAGCATCTGGAGATAGTTTTAGATTTAGTTCATCAACTACTTCCAATGCCTTTTTTTCTAAATAATCAACTAGTTCACTTTTTTCTTGAAGACTTTTGAAGTCCACTTCTAACTCTTCTTGGATAATTCCCTGAATAGTAACTAACCTAGCCATTTCAACTTCAGAAAGTTCAGGTTCTTCAATAAGATAGACTAATTTCGATATTTTTTCATCCCATTTTATTCTTGCATACGTATATGGCTCTATCAGCGGGTATCTTTCATTAAATCCCGTATAATCTTGAGTTTTCCATTTCTGGGGTATTATAAGTATATCTTGATCCTTCATTATAACTCGTTTTTCTTCTTCTAATGAAGGAAGTCTGCCCCCCTGAATTGTTACAGGACCTGATATGACAAAAGTTGCACTTCCCACGGTAGATGCAACTTCTTTTGCGACATGACTTGTAACTTCATTCTTTATTTGTTCTGATATTTTATCCTTTGCTTCATTTAACATCTCTTCTGATGGAGGCTTAGATGAGCCCAGTGCTGCTCCTTCTTTCTTTAAAAATTCAACTTCACTCTTTTTTTTGAGTTTTTCATAGTTAGTTTTCGGCTCACTATCTAGCAAAATATCAGATTCTTTGAGTTTTTTTATTATTTTGAGAGCGCCTCTCCTTCTCATAATCCTTCCTCTATTATTAGTTTCTATTAATGTATATAAATAGTTATCGGTATTGGAAAGCAAATAAAGCTATTGATATACTTTAAAGTTATAATATTGACTAGTTTCTTTTTTTATTCCGTCTATTTCAAATGAATAACTATATGCAATTAAATAATCTCCAGGCCTCCTTATGTAAAATTTATGATTAGATAAAACTGAAGTAAATTCATTGATACTAGTTCTATTAATCCTATTCAATATTGGTAAATATTGGTAATAAGGAACTCTTCTTATGAGTACCCTATTTATTCTATCTGGTTTGCCATCATGGTAAGGAATAATTGAAACAATTTGGAATCCTACTCCTTCTGAATAAAAAATATCTCCGGGTTTCAAATAAGTTGAATTTCCCTCCATTTGATGTATATATTCATTATTATTGGATAAATCCCCATCACGATCAGCATCAACAAGAATTCTAACATATTGATTAAATGCATCAATTTCAAATTTAGCTAATTGTTCACCGAGATATATTTGATCTTCATTGGCGGGATAATATAAGTCATATTCTTCAAATATGTTGTCTGTATAATAGGGAAAAAATGACAGAATACCATTTTTTGTTAAACACACTTTGTTTACTGTTTTTTCTAGACTTGAGTCTTTATGAATAATTGTAATATTGCCATCTGAATTAAAATTATAAGTCCAAGTATCAATCACTTTATAATTATCGTTCCATCCAAATAAAAGTCTTGTTTTCCCCATAGGAAATTCTCCCTTATCAGAGGCCATATCAAAATATCTAAGAAAAACATGCCATTTCTCATCTTTGTTAAAAAAATCCATTCCCTCAAAAACTAAACCATAGTCCTCTTTAAATAATGGATCTTTATTTAAAACAAATGGATCTCCAATTAATAAATTGATGTTTTCACCTGAAGTTTCAGGGTCTAAAGTGACACTATATGGCTCAACGTTTCCAGAATTCTTTTTTATATAAATTCTAAAGGTCCTACCTCCTAACTTAAATTTGCCATATTCATATTTATAAGCTTGAGAAGGATTTCCATCTTCATCTTTGTCTATAACAACATCAATCAGTCCAGTATTTTTTCTTAGAAAGCTTACAGATGTTGTTGTTATGTCTTTAACAATATATTCTTCACCAATTAAGCTAAAACTATCCCCTTCACTTAAAGGATAAGCAGATTTGCAATACAATTTGCCCAAAGAATCCCTATAACACGTATTCACATCAACCAAAACATACTGAGATCCATTCCATGTGTATATAGCATTAATATTTTCATTTGTTGTATTGACATTAACTTTATATTGAGAGGATTCGGAAAAGAATATACCTTCATTATTATATAAAATCACATTTACTATTTCCCAAATTTTTAAAGAACTGCCAAGTTTTTTCATGCCAAGGATATCTTTATCAGAAATATTACCCTCTAAATCATTATGTATTAAAGAAGAAACAACTACTCTATCATTTGTAGTTATAGTACTAGTTTTAATACCATTTTCTTTCTGAGCAATAACCTCAATTAAACCATATCTTAAGCCAGGATTTTCATTAGGATCAAACCATTCCCTTCTTCTTTCAGTCTCTTGTAATGATATCTGAACATTTAATATTATGTATTTAACATATTCATCCATCCGCCCGTTGGGTGTGTAAGAAATGTCTGTTATCTTTATAAGATGGGCATCTAGTAAGAAAACATCGCCCACATAAAATCTGGAAATACCATCAAGAACTACATTATTACCATTTTGGTATTTAATTTCTATGTAATTTCCTTTTGCATCAGCCCCCATGACAAGGTAATATGTTTCTAAAAAAGGGGCCAAGTTTTCTATACTGTGCATGCCTCCATAAGTTATCTTTGATTCTGAAATAGTATATAGCCTATCTTTGTAGATTAGTCTAGATTGAGAAGTGTAGTTATTATCTCTGTAAAGAATCTCATTGTTTTCAAAAATATTATTTTTATTGAAATCAATTTTAAGAACAAAAGAATTTAAAGATGAGGGAGGTAACGCCCCATCAAGGGGTTCAACAATAAATAATCCAATATCGGAGTGCATTTGATATTTATTTGCTCCAGTTTTCACAGTATTTGCCAATAGTTTTCGATTAAAATTTCCTACTTCAAAAGTTGAAGGGCCAGTTATCAAAATATTGTTATCAAAATCTATATTAGTCGCCCTTAAATTTTGTATCCCTATGTCCAAATTGGACAAATAATAATTAAGCTCTCTTTCTTCTATTTCATAATGTGCAGAATATATCTCAGAAAAGGCTTGATGTATTAAGTCAAGATTTCCAGTGCGGTATACTTCTTCAAATGCATTTTTTGAGGTATCCCTAACTGAACTTTCTATATAGTTAGAAATAAATGGTATGTCTGAAAAAGGTATGTCTGAAATAGTTTGCGAAACTTCTTGGTGTGACAAAAGAGAATACTGTATTACAAGAAAAGACAATATCACTAAAACAGCAGCAAATATAAAAAATTGTCCTTTGTTATTCACATTTTTCGCCTCCCCATTGTCAAAGAAACATAAAAAGCTCTTACCTTCCCGCCATCCCATAAAGAAAGTATTCTTTTTGCAGTAACAGTAGTTTGCACTTCACCCGGGCTTTCAACAGAAAGAATGGCTGATTTATTTTTAAATGGAATCAAATCTAAAATAATATGCCCGTCCGTCCCATTGTAAGAAACTGAAACTAGTTTTACCTTATAACTTTCTAAATCAATCCAAGTGTTGTTTTTGATATTTGTGACATATCCGCTAAATTGGGAAGGCTCAGATATTTTTTTCTGGATATCACATGCGTCTACAATACCTTCATCTTTTAGAATAAATCTAAATGTTTCATCAAAGATTTTAACTTCTTTAGAATTTGTACCAAGAAAATCAACTGAAATCCTTTCAGATATTAGTGCAAGAGAAATAGAATTGCCATCAATTGAAATATTTGATATCTGATAAATATATTCATAGGATACTCCATCTTGAACAGAGTTAAAAGACAAAGTATCTCCAGTTTTTAGTGGAGTTCTGCTAGATAATTTTGAAGAGTAAGAAGAAAAATCTATATCACTTTCAAGATTCAAATATACAGAGTCGTATCCATTGCTTTGGTTATCTAGGTCAACGATCAATAAATTAAACTTAACACTCCCGCCATCTGGAAAAAATAAGGTATAATCTCCTACCCCTCCACTTTCATGATAATGCCAAATATCTTTATTGTTCGAGAGTGGGCCTATGAGATAACCATTAGTTAAATAAGAAGGATTGCTACTACTTCTAATGGCTTCACCAATTGTTGGGATAAATACTGAGTTTTCTAATTCAAATACATTAAATTGATACACATATGAATTTGATATTAGTGCATCAAGTTTATTGGTTAAGTTATTACGATCATTATTTTTAATATAATATGCTAGTTCAGCTTCGTTTTGAATTCTTCCTTTTTCTAGAATAACTAATACATCTTCTGCAGAGTTCTTTGCATTGATAACATCCCAAGAGGGGTTAGAGGAATATGTAGTACCTCCCTGACTAATCAAAAATGTTATTCCAAGTATCATTATTACTGCTGCAATAATTGCTTCAAATGTTCTCATTACTCCTTTATTATTTAACAATGAAATCTATTTCCCTCCCACATTATCAAGGTAATTTTTTTTTCTTTTAACTCACCAAATTCATCAACTAAAACAAGTCTTGAAATTACTAAAACTATATCAGAATAACCTCTTTTGTAGCCCAAAATTTCATCTGCCGCATCTATGCTCAATATCTCAAGCCCTTGGCCATCTTTGTATATATCAGTTAGTATGTATTTTTGAGAGGATAAATTAAAGTCATCATTCTTGGATAATCCAGATATTGGTATCCCTTCACTATCAAATCCATAAAAACCCCTATCAACTTCATCTTGGAAATTTTTATTAAAGTTAGCATCAATATATACCCTATTGTAGTCTTTACCGTTATTTCCCCTTAGAACTAAGAATTCATAGGATTTATTTCCAAGATATGCCTTATCTGTGTTGTAGAAAATCTTATCCGAAACGGAGTAACCGTTGGGCAGGGAATAATTAAAATCATCAATATCTAACTGTGAAACATTTGCCAAGGTTTGAACTTTAATGTGAGTAGAAGAAATAATAAATTGTAGATTGTATTTAGTTAAATTATTCTTATAGTCTATCAGTCCCAGTTTATTTAAAAGTTTTATATAGCTATTTTGAGAGTTCTCTAAAGGGCAACGAGGGTATTTAGCAGTATCTTCTTTAGAAATAAATTCAACTATTTTATCATAAGATATTACATGATCTCTTGATGCTAATCCATAAACTGGATCAGATATCACCTTTTCAATAGTTGTAAAAGCCGTAAGTTGAACATCAATGTACTCTTCAGTCTCAAGCAGCGGAGTTATAGTGTTAACTGTAGTGTATACTATATACAAAAAAGCTATTGTAAATATTCCCATAGCTACTATATTATCTATTATGTCCTGGCCTCTTTTCGCCTTTTTGAATTTAATTATAATTTTACACATTACCCTGCCTCAGGATTTGGAGAAAGATAAGCTCCATAGCTTGTTATAACTACATATTTGTCTTTAGAAATACTTGAAATAGTACCATAAATCTTTGATCCTTTTACCTCTTTTTCAAAATAAATCGCAGGATTTTTGGGAGAATATATTCTAATTCTATTTCCAAGTCCTTGAATTATATATTCATGATTGCCTATTGTAGAAGGTATGTCTAAAGTAATCCATATCCCATTTTTTATCTGTATATTTCTTGTTGGTGCTGAAGTGTACGCCATAATGTTATCAAAAAGTTTCATTAATCCCCTATCATAATATGTTACTATATATTCACCTTTTATAATATTTCCAAATATAGATTCTACTCTATAGGTACGATCAACAATTTTACCCTCATATGTTCCAATCCCCAATTGGATTAAATCATTTTTAAATAATACCAATTCATCATCTACATTGTTATTATGATTAGTATCAATTTTTAGCCAGTTGTTTGTTATATATGCATCGAATTGATTAGATTCATATGGGTAAGAAAGATTAAAGTGGGCATTAACTCTAAATTTATCATCGTATGGATCTAATCTATTTCCATAATCAATATTTTCAGTTAATGACATTGTATATGTTGGTAAATCTATCTTTGTCATTGTATCGCCAGTCCTATGAAGATTACCTCTTTCGGTATTCCAAGAACTATAGTTATTTGATATGCCAAGCGCTGAAAGAACACCGTTTTCAGCGATAAAAATTACTTCTGACTTGCCATCATTATCAATATCATCAACAGCTACTGAAGACCTTATAGGGCTTCCATGATTATAATCCCACAATCTTTTTAGTTTATTACTAAAATCAATCAAATTTTCATTATTTCCTTCATCCGCTTCACCATTAGTATCGGTATAAGCATGACAATAAAGATGTCCATTTTCCGCACCAATAATTATGTCAAATCTACCTGTTTCATGTTTTCTTAAATCAGTACTGTAGCTATTAGCTTCAACTATGGCAGGTGTTGCATAAGATTGAGTTTTATTTCCAGCACCTGCTTGGGTAATATTTCCATAAACGGTATGTGTTTGTGCAAGATGCCCAATACAAATATAATTATCCATCGCTATTGTAACTTGCGGACCTCTATGGTGGTATCCTTCAGGCCAATGCACTATGGGATGCCCAGCCGGATGTTTGGCTGCTTTTGAAGTGATAGCAGAAATTTGAGTCGAACTACCATTTTTACCATCTAATATGTAAATCTGTAATTGATTACCTCCGTTTGTAACAAATGAGGCAATGACATCATCATAATTTTTTTGATTATTCGTTCTAGTTATTGTAGGCGAAGAAACTATATACCCTAAAAGATTAGAAAAATTATTTGAAATATTTGCAGCAGTTGTTGAACGCCATTTGTATGGGGGCCCTGTATGGTCATATGCATATACCCTTCCATCTACACTTCCCATTGCAATTTCTGGCTTTCCATCTCCATCCAAATCTCCAATCGCAGGTGAAGAGCTTGGAAACATTAAATGTATATGTTTATTTGCAACTGTCGCAAAATATTTTTGGCTGTAGACACCAGAATACTCTGGAGTTTGCCATATGATTCCATGCGTTCTACCTGAAATTACGTAAAGTACATTAGTCAAAGTAACAGGTCTATTATTATCGGAAATAGATGCTCCAGAAGAGGAATAGGTGTATCTAATTCCAGAATTATTACTTGTAGTAGTTTTTAAAGTTTGGACAATGATATCCTTAAATCCATCGCCATCAATATCTGCTATTGCTGGGGCAGATACAACACTCCCACTAACTGGTACCTTCCATTTGACATTGCCATTTTTGTCAAGAACAGTGATGTTTGTATCGCCTAAAGATATTCTAACATTCTTGGAAGAAGTAGATTCAATATAAGCAATTAAATTAGCACTGCCTCCAATTATTTCATATTCACCATCATTGTCTATATCCGCAATTGCAGGCGAACCTATAGTTGATCTACCATAGACAGTATAAGGGCCATTGCCAGAACCTGTATATTTTTGGACTTTATCAAATGGTTTTTTCCAGGTTATGTTCCCAGTCGGACCATCGATTAAAGCTACATTTCCATCTCTAAGCCCTATAACAATATCAATATCTCCATCACCATCAACATCTTTTGTAGTTGGTGAAGAAATATTTATTAAATGTGGATAAGTATATGAGTTAGTGTTTGAAATAGATAAGGGAAAAGAAGGTTCTCTATCGATGTTCTTACTCCATTTCAAAGAAACTCCATTTTCTTCTAGTCTGTATTTGGGCACAGGTTTATTTAGTGAAGGATTAGTTGGATTTTCGATATCAAAATAAATTTCATAGTATCTTTTGCTTCCTTTTGGGGTAACTGAATTAGTTGTACCAGGAGTTTCTCCAGCATATGCCGCAGTTGCACCCATCGGAAAATATATATGCATCGGCTGGTATTCCTTCCAAAATAATACCCACTGTGAAGTTGATTGATTAAAGTATTGTAAACTAAATTCAACATTTCTATACCAAGTTAGAGATGTGCCAGTCAGATGTTCCATAGATAAAATAATCTTATTATCCCCTTTATGAAAATATTCGGCTGGAATTTCTACCTCATAACTCCTTGGACCTTGACACCCTTCTCCCCCGCCACAATCGCCATCTTGTAAATTCCAATACCCTGGTTGCGGGATATTGTTATTTATTTCGTAGTTTCTTTGAAAATCTATAGCATGTGTAACCCATACATCATTTACTTTCACTCGAATCTCATTTTTATAGTTGTCGTTATCTTTACAGGAAGATTCTTTAGGTACGGTCATAACAACCTTTATTTTTGCAGGTGCGTCCAATTCAAACAATAAAGGGTGTGCTAAGGTGTCAATAGGTGCGCATTGATACCTAGGATGTTCCATATTTGGCCTATACATATAACTTTGGCTAGGGATAGCAACTTTATTAGAACAATAGTCTGGAGGTAGTAGTTCAACAACTCTAATTGAATTTAAGTCAAGACGTGAATCTTCTAGATCTATAAGTCCATCCTTTGCAAGTTTATTTATTTCAGCTGTTGGATCAATTATTACTTCAACAGGTTCATTGACTCTAGTAACATTGCCAGCATCTATAATAACAAGTCTTCTAAAATGCCAGTCATGTCCTTGGCCAAGTGTATCTGGGTCCCACCACTTACAAACTGTTGTATTTGTGTCAAGTACTGATTTCTTATCTATGGGAATTGTGGTGGCGATTATTTTACCCGCACCCCAAGTAGATAGTACCAAGGAAGGATTATTATTTTTATAAGGTCCGTAGGGAGTTTCTCTTATAAGAATTTCAGCCCCTGGTGTGTCATAATAAGGCTCAAGGATTGTCCCCATGGAAGAATAGAAGCTACCTGCAACTTCATAAGGAAATAGATTTGATGTAATGGCATGTTCCTTAGATATACCAATAGTATCATAATTTCCCTGATTGAATGTAATAGCAACTGGTAAAAAATCATATCTAGTTTTTTTATTTTGATTTTGAGAGAATAAAATTAAAGATCCGCCATTTTGAACATACTCGTTCAATTCTTCCTTATAATTAGATAGATAAGGAATCATTAAAGATTCGGAAGGAACAATAATGTTGGTGTAGTACCCTATATATCTGCTATCTATTCCAAAGTTTTGAGCTTCAAGTATATAGTAGTTTGTTGGGGAAACGTGATATGAAGGGGGATTGGTACTACTGTCATAGTATATACTCCATTCGCTTTTGGGATACTCTAAAAGAAAGCACGATTTAGCAAGGGATTCAGGAGGCTCACCTGCGTTTCCAATTACGGCTGGTTTAAAGGTGGGAGAAAGGTATGCTATATATTCACTATTATTGCCAAGATTTATTCGTTCTAGATTGGTAAAAAGAAAGTCACCAATAATGTTTTTATCTCTTAAATCAGAAAAAGTAGGATTTGAGTAAATATTATAATTACCTTCAACGTAGAATCTAGTATTCAAAATTACATTTTTTGTATCAACAGTATTCCCAACTTTATTTTTGGTACTTACATTAATGTTTGTAGGGCCAACGTATTCAATTTTTAAAAGTTCATTTTCCCCCAAATACTTTTCACCGTTGTATTTTAACGAAATGGGTATGCTAGTATCAATTAAAGTCCTTTCAATCCAGGCAACTTCATTGTGTGCAACTACATTTTCTATGTATGAGGCTATGTTTTCGTATGTCCTTTTATCAAGTTCATCTGAAAAACTCTTTGAAAATGTTTGGGATGTTCTCCAAAAGAATACAGTTGTTGCCAATAATATTGCAATTAACATTATAGCCATAACTACATTCATCTGAGACATTCTATTATTGAGGAATCCCATATAATCACTAACTAATCTATTAATAAATCATGGCCACACGCCCAGACAATAATGTTCTCTTCCAGATTTCTTGCCAGATCTTCATAAGATTCTCCGCTATGCATATTTTTTCCATGAGATTGCCTATTATTTTTATATCTGTCTAAATCGGCAGTAGTTACAACTATGCTAGATATAAGATTGTTAAAAGGGTCCCGCCTCTCTCTAATTAGTAAAACAGGCCCTCCTTCAGCGGCAGGAGCGTTGATAATAGTATCCCCTATTTTTTCATAAATTCTGACAAATTGTTTTTCTCTTAACATGAAATTATTACTTGTCCATAAAGTATCAGTTGTGTCAAAATATCCATGAACACAAAGAGGAAATTCATTAGGAAGGGCATTCATAATTGGATTTTCAAGTGAGAATTTTTCAATGGTGTTCTGCCTTGTTGCTAATTCAAGAGAGTACTCTTTATTAAATATTAAAGGTATCCTTCCATGATCGATTTCTATTTTATTGTCACTTGAATCAGATTCATCAACTCTTGGTGCTCGTGCACCCTTTATGTATACAACTGGTACCACCCTATGGGCATCGTTTGTTTTGCCATATATTTGATATTTACCCCCAATGGGTTCTTTTGATATGCGGCCTATAGATAAATCAGTGCCATCAAATTTTGGAAGCCATGAATATTTACCATAAGTTGATACTGTTCCTCCTTGCGTAATTTTATTTTTTGTTGTAATTAAATAAAGTGTTTCAGTATTAGTTCTCTTCCAGCCGCCATAGTTTTTGGCTGTAACAGAAATGTTATTTAGGATATCGCCTGCATATTCTGGGACATTGAAAGAAATTGCATTAGCTCCATTGAAGTTGTATTGATAGAGCTCCATCTGAACAGGCGGGGAGTGGCAAGTTGAACATACACCTCCTCCGTTTGCAAAATAGGATACAGTAATTGACGTAGGTACACCGCCTAGATTTGAACGAGATGCATTATAAACTAATTTAGAAGAGCCCGAGCCAGAATTTGAATTATAAACTATTTGGCCTATTTTACCAACTGATATAGTTACTTCTGTTATGGCATTAAATTTATTATGTGGTGAAGGTAATGAAACGTAAGCAGGACATACACATTGTTTAACATCAAATTGTATATTAACAGTTTCCCCTTCTTTTGCACGATTTGTTGATATAGATAAATTATCAATATCTGGTGAGTATGTCCAGATTGTATAAAACCAGCTTTGTGAAGACCGATTACCAATCTTGTCTGAAGCCTCTATGGTGGCGTTAATCCTATCTATATCTTCAAATGGCCATGAAGGCTTGAATTTTACAATGTATCCGCTTCTACTAGCATCACTATACGGGGTAACATTCAAATCAGCTGTAACTTCCACATTTATGGCGCTATCGCTTGAATTAGATTCGCCTAAAATATACATTCTAATTGAATTTCTGTCTACCCCTGCAGCATTTAGATCTTCAGTGACATAAACTTGAATATACTCTGTTGGAGTTCCCCAAGAGTTATGTCCTGGGGAGATATTAGAAAAAACTGGTCCAGAGTTGTCAATTTTTATTGTATTTGTTTTTATTGAAGATGCACTATTTCCAGCCAAATCGACCATAGTAACATTAACGTTGTAAAGACCATTTTGCGCTGAAGGTGAAATATTAGAAATTCCAATTATCTGATGATTACCACTTCCTATAATAGAGTTACTTCCAGGAGTATTGATTTGAGTTGTAGTCTGTCCGATTACTGTTGTACCATTAAATATAGTAATGGTATAATATGCAGGATAATCCTCATTATAACTAAAGATTATAGGTGCGATATCCCCTGCTCTAGCTACTAAAGGAGAAGAAGCTGTGGGCTTATCCACAGTTAAACTTGGTGGGGTTGTATCACGCACAACCCATCTAGTAATGACTGTATTATTGATGTCATTACCTGTTGGATTTCCATCGGCTTTAATTGATATCCGATTTAAACCTGAAACTAAAGAAACAATGTTGCTAGAGACGGCACTATTAACATCATAAGATATCCCGCCTGTTGCATCAGTTGACGCATTAACGGTAATGTTCCCATTTTGGGTAAATGTGAGCATGTTAGCAGGGTATGTGACATTTAAATTTGGTCCAGAATTATTAATATCAAACTGCCATGGATAAACGATTATATTGCCCTTTTTATCTTTAATATAAGCTACAGCGGAGTGGGTTCCTTGGCCAAAAGTACCATTGTATTGAAGTTGAGTACTTCCAAATCCGTTAGGCCCGTCTTTTATACTAGAGTTTGCATAAAGAAAGGCTGTATCAATACCAGATCCACTATCCTGGTAGTTAATTTCTAAAGGAGGTGGGGTAGGTATAGAAATAATACTTGGAGGGGTAGTATCTTTTAATACATTAAAATTCTGGGCCAATATGTTTCCGGCCCTATCATAAGTTACAATTGAATAGGTATTATTCCCTTCAGCTAATCCAATATAGTGGCGCCATGTATGATTATCAAAAAATGACGGGATTCCGTCATATCTCAATCTAGTTAGGCCATACATTATCCTATCTATTCCACTCTTAGGATTAGTGCTGTCTGCTACAGTTGAATTCACAAATATATAATCACTAATTGTACTTGTTGAAGGATAAACGGAAGGCAAAGTTACTTCTATAGGAGGAATATTGTCTCTTTGTAGTTTTAATTGAAATGGAGAATAACCCCATGAATCTGGATCTAAGAACGTAGATTTAACTATAGAATTACCATATTCATCAATAGCAATTATTGACACTTCAAGTGAATGAATATTATCGTCATTAAAAATATCAGATGGAATGCTCCACTCCCCACTATAAGTCCCGTCTCCAGCAATTCTATCTGGACTTAATCCATTGTCTTGTAAAATAATGGCTCCTTTTTCAGTTGTACCGCTTTTTATTTGGGCTGTAACGCTAAGAATTTCATTAGCATCTTTTACATTTGCAGTAATTATGATTTTTCCTCCTGTTGAGCTATTAAAGTATGCTAAAGGATGTGTAGAATAAGGTAGTACTTGCCCATGTTGTCCATCGGGTGCTATAAACACGTTAATTACAGAAGGTGGTTCTTTATCTGCAGTTAAATCAGGATAAAATTTATTTCTTGGAGTCTTATCGGGATCAGCAGTGCTAACTTCAGAAAACTGGCCAAATACAATTAGGCCCCTTGAATAATCAACGCCTTTGAATTTGAGTCTATCTAAGGACAAAAAATTTGACATTTCGTTTTGGTAAATATGCAGCTTCTCTAACAGTCCAGATGGGATATTTGCATTTCCATTCGGGTGCCCAGAGATATCATTACATGCCCCAGATGCTACAATAATCAGGGAAAAATCTTTATAATTTAGGATATCGGGATTACCATCAACTGTGGCTATGTCTTTAAATTTAGAATCTGTTCCATATCCAGCTGCAGTTGGCCCTTTTTGAGCATTTAAATCTAAGAGCCATTCAATTGGGTACATATATACTTGCTGAGTTGTATTTGGGTAAGTAATCCAGTTACCAGTACCATCTCCTATACCTTGTGGTGAATTGACGCTGCCAAAAACAACAAAATAATTGCAATGATAATTGCTTCCGGGAGTGTTATCAAATGCATCCATTGTGTCAAATAAAAGATTATCAAAATCAGTTTTTGTTATATCTAAGCTAGGGCCAGTTGTATCAGGGAGTATTAAAGCAATTGGGACATTTTCAAATACGTCCTGTTTTGAGAGCCGATACATTGGTATGCAAAAGTAGCCATCGATTAGATGTGGAGAAAAATCATTAATATTTTTTCCAATTGACTCATTAATATTTACTTTCCAGGATTCATTCATCAAAATGAAATCTTTATCATATCTGTCTACTTTTGAATATATTGTAGTCGCACCATCATTTTCTTTCATAACATAAGATGTCATATTTACGATAATATACAACTCCAAATCTTTTACTCCATCGGATTTTGGCAATTTAACTGCATATTTGCCTTCAGAATTTGTTTTTGTTACTGCGATTATCTGCTGTTTTTGATTTACGAAAATTACTTCAGCTCCACTGAGTGCAGAATCATCTGCTGCATCAAAAATATTATTGTTGTTATTATTGTCCATAGTTGGTTGCCGTTCATCGCTAGCACCATCATTGTTTCCTCCTTCAGTATTATCATAAACATAACCTTGAAGAACCCATGTATCCCCCGTAATTGGAATCTCAGGAGAAAGACTTAGAAGAATATCATTTGCACCTTCGTTTTTAATGTATATTCTATGTTGTCCAGCATTTAAAACTTCAAATCTTGAAAGAATTTCTATTTCTCCGCCATATTGAAGCCTTATATTAATGGTACTTCCGCTAAAATAAGTGTCCATCCCAACTTGTTGGGGTGCAGACTCAATTCTTGGTGCCGCCATGTAAAACCAAATAGTGTCTTCATTCTGGTTCACACGTATATTCCCTTTATCAAAATTGATATCAATATAGCGTTGAGCCCCCTCTCCTTCAAATCTAACTTCCCTTATTTTTTTATCGAGCTCTAAAAGAGCTTTTTGCATAGAATTGATTCTTGAAACATCCTTTGATCTCTCTATCTGGGGGGTAGCAAACTGGTATGCTGCAAAGACAGCAGCGACAGTAATAGCTAGAATTAACATTATTGTAATTACTTCTACCTGGGCCTTTTTCGATATAGGCCTTTTTTTCTCATCTTTTGTGTAACCCATTGGAAAACCTTTGAGTATATGTAAAAAATAATAAAATATTATTTAATATTTATCCTTTAATTTGCGAATACCTCAAAGACTACATCATTATTTTCTTTCTTGAAAACTCCGTACCCATCACTATAGCGAGGACTGATGAGAAGATAAGTATCAGTGAAAGCATGAGGTCAAGGAATATTCCAGTATCAGGTAAAGGTAATCCAGGAAGCCCTTTGAAAGCTAAGAATAAAGCTCCAGAAACAATCCATAGTGCACCGATGATATAAAGCACAACATTGTCACTGCCCCTTGTACCAGACTGTGTTTTAGCCCTCATCCCAAAAATAAATGGAGGTATTCCGGTGATCATCATTACTATATAAAATACGGCCCCTATGAATCCAGTTCCCAACGTATTGAATATCGAAGAAACTGGATTATTTGTAGAAATTACTCCCATATTATTAAACAAAAAGAATACTGCAAATAACAGCCAGACGAATCCCAAAACATAAAGTGTTAATGGGGCAAATATCGATCCAGAACTTTTTACTTTTGTGGTGTCCTTATTTAGGTCCCTTAAAAGTTCCTTTGTATCAATACCTAACTCTTGTGCTTCTCTTAATATATCTTCCATTGAAGGCTCTTCTTCAAGTAAAGCTTTTTCAGTACTTAGTTCAGTTGGCTTTTTTGAAAATATAGTGTCTACTCTTTCTTCTGGTAAAACCTGATTCACTTTCTTTAGGAACTCACTCTCTGAAAATTCGTCAAGGGTCTCATCAATAATCTTTTCATGTTTTTCTATAATTGAAGGTCCTTTTTTATCTTCAAAGTAGGGCTTCTTATGTTCTTCTATTACCCTTCTTTCAAATTTTTCCTCGGGATCATAATAGGCTCTTCTCTGTTGCTCTTGTTTGGATGCATAGGTTTCCCCCATTGTTTTAAAGGTTTTTTCCATCTCATTAAGTTTTTCTGTATTCATTTTTATTGACTCTGCTACCCGCTCCATAGTAGCAGCTACTTTCGATAGGGAATCCATTAATTTATCTTCTTCGCCCTCTGCACCTTCGATGACCATACTTGATTCTAAAAGATTTATGAGCTTCTCCAGTCTGCCAACAAGAGGGTCTTCGTATTGTCCTCCTTCTTCAACTGCTGCCGCACTCAGTATTTCTTTTATCTCATCCAGTTTTGTGACAATCTCCTTTGATTCCAGAGGGGCACCGCTGTATCCCATTCGAGGCATTATCTGCATGAAGGTATCAAGCTGTTGTTTTAGCTTAACATACTCCATTTTAAGGTCATCATAATCATTGCCAACCATTCTATCATCTCATTAATGCTAATACCCGTTATAACTTATAAATTTGACTATTTAAAGTTTTTCATTAAAAAAGTGTAAAGTTATAAATATTGCTTACCGATTTTCAGTTTTATAATATAGTTACCTTTTTATTGTATTTTTAAGTAATACTTTTGAATGAATGAAAGTATACACAAAATCCTTGAAAAGGGTGAAAGAAGAAACATAGAGTTCAAATCAACTCTGGGGGACTCACACCTATTAAAGGATAGAAGGGAGCGATTATCCTCCCAGATGAAATATAGGCTAAAAACCGGAGGAGGTAGGGCTTACTATATAATAGGCGTATCCGATAATGGGGAGATAGTTTGCCATTCACAGGAGGAATTTGAAAAAACTATTCAAGTAATCCAAGAACTGGCTGAAGGTATTGGATCTAAAATTACGGAAACTGAAAGACACAATGAAAATGGTTTTTTTGGAAAAATTACAATTGAAGAGGTAAACTCTGAAAAAGGAGTTAAGGAGCATATTACAATTGGTACAATCGGGCATGTGGATCACGGAAAATCCACACTCATTGGAACGCTCTTGACGGGAATAGAAGATGATGGTGTCGGGAAAACTAGGATAATTATTGACTACCTCCCACATGAAATAGAGAGAGGATTAACAGCCGAAATTTCACATGCAGTTTTTGGATTTAAAGGAATGGAAAGGATATACCTAAAAAATCCCCTCAATAAGAAGGAAGTTGCCGATTTGATTGATAGATCAACGAAAATAATTTCATTTGTTGATTGCCCAGGTCATGCCCCTTGGCTTAGGACTACTGTTAGAGGAATTCTTGGACAAAGAGTAGATTATGCGCTCTTAGTTATTGCCTCAGATGATGGAGTCACTCCAATAACAAAGGAACACCTTGGAATTGCCATGGCCATGGATATACCACTTATTGTAGTAATTACCAAAATTGATAAAGTTTCATATGAAGAGGCAAAAAAAGTAATATCTGACGTTTCTGCCCTCCTTAGAAAAGTGGGAAAAATTCCTTTTAATGTGAAAGATAAAGAAACTGCACAAAACATTTCAAAAAAAGTTTCTGAAAGATTTTTGATTCCAATAATTAAAGTATCCTCAATTACTCTAGAGGGATTTGATATACTAAATGAGCTTTTCTTATATCTGCCTGAAAAAACATCCGAGGAACTCTACAAAAAACCATTTTTGATGTATATAGATAAGGTCTATAAGGTAAGAGGAACTGGAACAGTTGTAACTGGAAGAGTTAAACAAGGTATTGTAAAAAAAGGGCAGGATCTTCTTTTAGGCCCTATCAATGACACATATAGAAAAGTTTCTTGCCAGTCGATTAAACAACACCACCTTGTTCAAACAAAAGGCGAAGTTGGCGATATTCTAGGGATAGCTATTAAAGGTGTTGATTCTGATCTCATAAAAAGGGGCATGATTTTAAAAGATGAAAATGGAGAGAATACCTCTGTAAGAGAATTCTTAGCTGAAGTCTTCATACTTAACCACCCAACAAGAATCAAAGAAGGTTATGAACCAATAATGCATCTTGAAACGATAGCTGAAACGGTAACATTTGAAAAAATTTACAATCGAGAATATCTTTCAACTGGGGATAGGGCTTTAATAAAAATGAAATTTAAATATAATAGTTATCATTTTACTGAAGGCGATAAATTCATTTTTAGGGAAGCGAAGTCTAAAGGTATAGGCGGAATAAAAAAGATACTATGAATCCACTTCGATAAATGATTTTATTTCTACCTTAGTAGTAATAGAATTACCGATAAAACATCTCTCCTTTGCAAGTTTTATGGCTTCTTCGGCTCGTGGAATGTCTTCTTTTGTAGCAACTGTCACATAAACATTAATCAGTATCTTAGTAAAGATGAATCCGTTGGGAGATTTTTCTAAAAATCCTTTTGATTCACTTTTAAAGCTTTTAAAATTGCAATTGACAAGTTTAGATCTTGAAAGAAAGGTAGTGAATATACATACATTTTCCGCAGCTACAAAAAGATCTTCTGGCGTTATAATACCTTCATGCCCCTTAAATTCAGGCGGGGTTGCAACTTCTATCGATGGTTTTCCTTCCCAAGTTAACTCTCCAATTTTTTCCTTTTTCCAGGTGACGGTGTTTTCATAAGTATAAACATCTTCCCCCATTAAATCACCAATTATGTTTAATGTATATTCGTTATAAAAGTTATGGTATTTGGAAAAAATTGAATAAAATTTAACAAAAATTAGAATAAAAAAATTAACCGACTAGTCTTCTAACATCAGTTACTTCAACTTGAGTAATGTTTTCAATGCTTGAAAAATTGTTTTCTAGCTCGTCAGTTCCGCCTGCTTGATCCTTACCAAGTAACATGACTTTTAAAGATACAATTCCAAATGCAACGGGTATTTCCTCAATTTTGTGAAGTTTCATATTAGAAGGCACTGCAGCCTCAATTGCTTTTTTCATTGCCCCGATATCCACATCAGGAGAATTCGGCATAATCATTGCCGTTATACTTAAGTTAAAATCAGACATAAAAACACAACCTATGGTCCAGCAAACTCCCCGCATTTACATTGGTACTTATTTACAAGTACTCTGCATCTTTCACATCTTACAATAACTTCATCACAAGAAGGGCAGGGAAAGTGAACGGCCTGCTCATTTGAGGTAATCTCTCTCTTACATGATGTACATTTCATGATAGTCCTCCTATCTAGTGTCCTTGATGGGTTTATCTAGCTTTATTTTATATGTCTTTCCTTTCTTTTCTCGGGATATTATGCCTTTAGATTCAAGATCCATTACAAGCCTTGTCACTTTTGGTCTAGAAAAATTAGTTGCCCCAGGAAGTTTTTCCTGTCTCTCTTCCCCATTCTTTAAAGCTTGTACAAGCTTTCTTTCATCTTCTGTCAAGACAAATACCGGAACTGAGTCGTCTTTTTTAAGCTTGAAGATAGTTAATAGCACAAGCGCCCCAATCAACAGTCCGACTACCAGTGATTTAGCTTCGATTTTAAAATTCAGCCCTTCATCTTTGATATCAATGACTTCAGAAATATTGACATCTTTTCCTAACCGCTCCACAGTAATACCCTTTGAAGTCAGAATTTTAATGACATTTTCCGAAATCATCGGGCCCACTACATATACTTTCTTGGTGTTTATCAATTTTAAGGCTTCTTGTGTTGAAGAGGGTAACTCATTTTCATTAGTAATAAGGATTGGTATGCCCCTTTTCATTGCAAATTTTGAAGCAATAAGATAGGATTCTTCAATGCTGCCGTTTATGATCACAGATTCTTTCGAAGATTTCCATAAGTCTATGGTAACTCGAGATGCTGTTCCTGCCCTATCCCAATCCCATATCCTTGTAACTTCATAGCCTATGTTTACGAGATCCCGTTCAATATTTTCTGAAATTGCATTTGTTGTCCCGCCTATGATTAGAACTTTTTTTGCACCTTCATCATAAAAACCCATAAGCTCCTTTTTTGATAGCCCGGATAGTGACTTGGGATCTGTTAAGAGTATTGGGATTTTTTCTTTTTGGGAGTACGCTTGAGCTACTGTATAGTCAATTAAAATATCCCCCCTGACGACAATAATATCATAAGTAGCAGTTTCAGCAATTATTGGGCCCAACAGTGAAACAAACAACAAGAAAAAAAATAGGAGTGAACTAAATTTTTTCATAGAAATAAGTTAGCAATCTCGCTTAAAAGAGTTCTGTTAATTTTTCCAAAACAGGATCCCATCTTCAATTTCAAAGTCAGCTTTTCCAGTGTTATAAAAATAGTGAAGAAATGCTTTAGTTGTTATTGTGACGTAAATATATTTTGTCAAATCAAATTTTATTGAAAGTTTCTCTGCAATTTCCTTTTTCAATTGCTCCTCACTTTTTTTCTCTTTGATTAATTCCAAAATCAATCTTTCTAAAGAAACTAGTTTTTTTCTATTTTCAATTAGTGCATTCTTGAAATCTTTTACGCCTCGTATAGGTAGCCCATGAGACGGAAGGCAATAGTCTATTTCATAGTTAGAAAGTCTATCTAAATCCTTAAATTGATTCTCAATATCTGTATAAAAGGGCATTTTGAACATATTTAGGGAGTATATTGAGTAAAGACAATCCCCGGAAAACAGTACCCCCTTATACAGTATGCCTATGCCAAGTGGGGAGTGACCTGAAAACGGGATAATTTCCATAGATTCACCATCTATCTCTGTAATTCCGCCATCTATCGTTTCGTCTACAATAATTCCTTTAAATCCAATAGGAATATCGGGCATTTTTAGAGGAGATGTTGATGAAAAGTAGGAATAAAACTCAAGGTATGGATTTTCAATGAATGACTTTTCTACGGATGAAGAGTATACCTTTAATTCTGGAAACATTTTCTTTATTTCAGAAATTCCATAAAAGTGATCCCAATGTCCGTGTGTTATTATTATAGAACTGGGGGATAGATTCTCTTCATCAAGCAGTCTGGCTATTTCTTGTCCGTCTTTTTTGCTCCCGCCTGCATCTATCAAAATACATTTTTTATCTAATTTTATGACGCCAATATTTGCATCACCAGAGATATAGCCCATATTTTCCTTTATGTCGAGAAATACCATAAAATCAACTAACAAGGTTCTATAGTCTGTGGAGGTTTGTGGCTTATGAAGTACGCAACTGAAACCACTTCAGGAATTTCATTTGTGATTCTTGTGGAGATATTTTCAAGCAAATCCCAAGGTAGTTTCTTAAAGTTAGCAGTCATTGCATCTTGAGACTCAACTATCCTAAGCCCCACAATTCTGCCAAACTTCCTTTGATCACCGACCACCCCAACTACCCTATCCTCCAATGTAACGGCAAAAGCTTGCCATATGTTTTCAATTGATGCTTTTTCAAGTTCCTCTTCAACTATGGCTGAGGCATCTCTACAAATTTTAATGTTTTCTTCAGTTACTGGGCCGGTAATTCTAACTGCAAGCCCTGGGCCTGGGAAGGGATATTGGTCAATTATTTTCTTTGGAAGGCCAAGCTTCCTCCCCACCTCACGCACCTCATCTTTATATAAATCCCTCAAAGGCTCAATTATCTCTTTGAAGGATATTGATTCCGGAAGCCCCCCTACATTATGATGGGATTTAATTGTATCTGCATGTTGGGATCTTCCACTTTCAATTACATCAGGATAAATAGTTCCTTGAACAAGAAAGTCAGCACCTATCTTCCTTGCTTCCTCTTCGAATATTCTGATGAATTCTTCGCCTATTATCATCCTTTTCTTTTCTGGGTCAGTGATAGAATCTAATTTTTTGAAGAATCTATCCTTTGCATTGATTTTTTTAAAATTAATGTTGTGATTAGAAAAAGCTTTTGAGACTAATTCGGCTTCCCCTTTTCTTAAAAGCCCATGATCCACAAAGACTGCATAAAGCCTATTTCCTATAGCTTTTTCAGTTATTGCAGCTGCGACAGAAGAATCAACGCCTCCGCTCAAAGCAATGACCGCATTGCCGTTTCCTATTTTGTTTTTGATGTTTTTTACAGTTTCTTCAATGAAGTTGGAAAGATTCCATGTGCCTTCACAATTACACACATTATACACAAAGTTTGACAATATTTTGTTACCATTCTTTGTGTGAACTACTTCTGGATGCCACTGTAATCCATAAATTGTCTTGGAATTATTTCTAAAGGCGGCTATTGGGGATGTGTCTGTTTTTGAGGTAACAACAAAATTTGGCGGGATTTCAAAAACCTGATCACTATGGCTCATCCATACTATTTCCTTCCTTTCAAGATCTTTGAATATGCCTTCAGAATCAAGTATTTCCACATTTGCAACTCCGTATTCTTTTCTTTGTTCCCTTTTCACATTCCCGCCCATCTTATATGCAATTAACTGGTATCCGTAGCATATTCCTAAAATGGGGATTTCTTTTTCCACGAGGTAGTCAAAAACTTCATCGCCTATATTAAGAGAGTCCTTTTCATAAACGCTCTTTGGCCCCCCTGATAAAATAATTCCTTTGGGAGAGAGTTTTTTGATTTCTGGGATAGTGATTTCAGGAAACACTATTTTTGAATAAACTCCAAGTTCTCTAACTCTTCTTGCTATCAGATGCGTATATTGACTTCCAAAATCAACTACTAGAATTATTTCTCTCTCCGCACTCATAATGAAAAATCTAAACAATAAGATATAAAATTAACTAATAAACAATACGAGTTATATATAATATTGAAAAATATCAAAATTACCCATATTCCTTAAAATTTAGATTTAGTTTAAGTCAAAAGTAAAAGCTTTTTAATGTGACCATATCTCCTAAAGTTGTGGAAACAACAACTCTTTTAGGATTGGTGGCAGGATCACTTACTACAATATCTTTTATACCTCAGGTTATGAAAACTTGGAAGTACAAAGAAACAAAAGACATATCCTTTTTGATGTACGTCATATTTTTTACAGGTGTGTTGCTCTGGTTTTTATACGGACTTATCATAAAAAATACGCCTGTTATTGTAGCAAACGGTGTATCGTTAATTTTAGTGTTTATAGTTCTAGTACTAAAAATAAGATACGGTTGATTTTCAATTAATTGAATAAAGAATTATTTCAACTCTTTTGCAGTTTCGAAGCATTTCTTGGCATCTAGGGCATCCCCTAATTTTTCAAGAGCAACACCTTTTTTATACCAAGCATCTTTAAATTTTGGATCTAAATCAATAGCTTTGTTATAGCAGCTGATTGCATCATTATAAAATGCCTCAGATAGGACAGGACAGAGGTGGCATTTGACACATAAGCTTACATCTTCAGAATTCTCACCCAATTTCAAGAGTACATTGCCTTTGCCATACCAAGCAAGAGGATTCTTCCGGCCCATTTTTATTGCCTTTTCGTAAAAACTGATTGCATCTTGATACTTTTCTTGATTGAAGGATGACTCTCCTTTATTGAGCAGATCATTGATTTTTCTAAGATCTAGTCCACATTTATCACATAAATGTGAAGAACGTCTAGGTTCTACTTCACATTTGGGACAAAATATAATTTCCATATAAATGCCTTAATATATTTCTTCGTTTAGAGTTTTTAATTTATATAGCATAGCTAAAAGAAGTCCGCTATCTATCACATCTGCAAAAAATCCTTCATTGTGTTTATCATGCCTTACAATCATTGTGAACAATCTCCTCAAAGTCAGGATGTCTGCATCTTCTAAAATATCGTAATAATAGGATATATCGTCTGATTCTTCACTAGAGTCAAGCCAGTTGAAGTTTGTGACAAATCCCTGTTCATGTAATACTCTATAAAATTCCTTAAATTTTGTTGAGTATGTAATATAAAGATAATCAACAATTCGTCCTTCTTCTTTTTTAGGTTTGATAATATCAAAAAAATTCTGACTCTTATCTTCAAAATATGGGATATAGTTTAGTATTACCTCAATATTTTTCTTAGTTAAGGGTACAGATTCATCTATTACTGCCATGATCTCACCTTGCTTCCTATATTCTTTGGTATATTTAAATAATATGCAGTATCTGTAGTAATTTAATTAGTTAAAGCAGTATTATGCTAATTGCCATCACTGCCATGCCTAAGATTACCCCGCTAATAACGGTATGACTGTGACCATATTGATGCGCCATTGGCAAAAGTTCATCAATAGCTATGTAAATCATAATTCCTGCAACAAATGCAAATAGTGAAACTAAAACGATGTCGGATAAAAAAGGAAGGAGGATAAAATATCCAACTATTGCTCCAATTGGCTCAGCTAATCCTGAAAGGAAGGAGTATATGAAGGCTTTTTTTTTACTTTTTGTGGCATAAAATATAGGAATCGATACAGAGATCCCTTCGGGTATGTTATGTATTGCGATTGCAATTGCTATCACAATCCCAAGTCTTATGTCCCCAAGCGCTGTTCCAAACGTTGCAAGCCCTTCAGGAAAATTATGAATGCCAATGGCAAGTGCGGTAAATAGTCCAGTCCTCATTAGGTCCTTTTTATTTTTGGGGGAATTGTTTCCTGAAAGCCCACTAAATGAATGTGGATTCTCTTTTTCAGGTATGGTCATATCAATTATGCCAATGAAAAGTATGCCTAAAAAAAATGCAATTGACCCAAATAGATCTCCAATATTATGAAGTGCTTGAGGCAGCAGCTCTATAAATGAAACATAAATCATGACCCCAGCAGAGAGTCCTAAAGAAAATGAAAGGTAGATTGTCTTAGGTTTATTGATTAGATAAGCAATTAAACTTCCAATGCCTGTTGAAAGGCCGGCCAAGATAGTAAGTAAAAGTGCGATCCCTACATTTCCCATGGTTATCATAATTTCAACTCAATATAGATGTTTAGTTAATGCATTTGTTACAAATTCCGAAGAAATTTGTATTTGTCGACTCAACATTAAAATCCTTCATGTTTTTTATTAGTTGTAGAGAAAATTCAGTAAGCTCTTTAGATTCGAAATCGACAATAGCACCACAATTTTTACATATTATATGGTGATGCGGATTAGTATTTGGCTCAAATCTAGAAACTCCTTTAACATTCACTTCTTGGATTAAACCCTTGCTAGCTAGGAATTTAAGATTTTGATAAACGGTAGCTTTGCTAATCCTTGTAAGTTTCTTCTTTACTCCTTCATAAACATCTTCTACAGTTGGGTGTGAATAGTTATTTTGAAGAAAATTCAAGATTTCAACTCTCTGATTTGTATATTTAATACATTCACCATCCTTCATTAATAAAGTATATCAGTTGATATTTAATATTAATTGTAGAAAGGATAAAGACTAAATTATTAATTGGCATAGATTTAATAATAAAACACAGGTATTCCTAATAATCTAAATGAAATACAGTTTTTTGAGTGAATTCTTAAAGCGTGCCAATAGATAAACTATAAGACTGTATTTAGGGATAATTAGTCCTGGTAATCCGTTTTTGAGACCATTATCCAATGCCATGTGTTTAAAGTAGGATTAGGTATTCTCATTTGAGAATAATGAAATCCAATAACTTTATATATTAGAAGTAATTAATGAGTAACGGTAGTTAACAACTACTGAGCGTGAAATTATGGCAGATAAGAAGAAAGATAAAAAAGTAGAAAAGAAACCAAAGGCAACAGAAAAAGCCAAAAAACCTGCAGCAAAGAAAAAGTAAGATTTCTTCTCACAAATGGCTAAGCTTTTTTTTATTATTAGTTTTTTTATTATTTCATAAATCAGTTATTTCATAATGGCATAATAAGTCGATTTAAAGCTGATATCTGTTACATTTATATTTCTCAAAAACTTATAAATCATATAGCTTTTTATCAAGTGGTATAAATGACACCTAAAGAAATGACAGATGAGTTGATGGGTTTATCAAAATCCCTTGGAGCGGATTTTATAGGAATTGCAGATTCAAAGGGATTCTTAAATCCTGAATATCAAGGTAATAGGCCCCAAGACATAATGGAAAATTGTAAAAGTATTATAGTGGTAGGGGTTACTATCCCAAATGGTTGTTTTGAGCCCCTTCCTAAAGGGAGGGCCGAATATACAAACACACTTATGGCCGGAACAGCAACCCTTAGAATAATAGGATTCAAACTATTAAAGTTCATTGAAGAGTTGGGTTATATCGCCACACTAGCACCTTCAGAGGGAAGTGAATTTGGATACTGGTATGCAGACAAAGAAACACTAAAAGCGGATTTTTCCATGAAGTATGCATGTTATCTTTCCGGTATCGGAAAGTTTGGGCTTAATCATCTAGTAATTACTGATAAGTTTGGTCCCAGGGTCAGGATGACGGCGATAATTACCGATGCTCCATTTGTTGCCAATTCTCGTTCTTCTGAATTTATAGATAGCCGCTGTAAAGATTGCAATAAGTGTATAGACATATGTCCTGTTTCGGCTTTGTCAAGGGATGGAACGATTCAAAGACAGAAGTGCAGGGATTATATGTTCAATGATCTTGGGGGCCTACGCTGTGGGATGTGTATCAAGGTATGCCCATTGTGAACAATAAGAATCACAGAAATTTCATTTTTATTTATATACTAAGCCGAGTGATTTCGAATTAGAATTGTAAGCCCCGAGGGGGATTTGAACCCCCGACTTGCTGATTACAAGTCAGCCGCTCTAGCCAGGCTGAGCCACCGAGGCATAATTTAAAAAGAACTAGAACAATTTATAAATTTAATCCTCCCATGGTTCTTTCTCAAATGAATCCAATCCATATGTTTCTTTCAGAACTAGTATTGCTGCTTGTGGGGGTATTAGCCCTTTCTCGGTAACAATCAAGTCAATATACTCTGGAGGTGTGATATCAAATGCGGGATTTTTTACCTTTAATCCTTTCAATCTTTCATAATCCTCTTTTGAGATCACTTCAAATATGTTCCTTTCTTCAATTTCAATTAATTCCCCTCTATATGTTCGAGGATTAAATTTGTATGTTTCTGCTGCAACAATAAAATTGACTCTTGCCTCATGCGCAATTAATGCAAGAGTTGCTGTGCCAATTTTGTTGGCAACGGCCCCATTTGCAGCTACCGCATCTGCACCAGTAATTACATGATTGGCCCTCTTAATAAACAGTCTTGCTGCAGAATCAACTATTAAGGTAACATCTATCCCTTCATCCAAAAGTTCCTTTGCGGTAAGCAGTCCCTGAAATCTTGGCCTTGTTTCATTGGCATACACTTTTATTTTCTTCCCATCCCTGTGTGCCTTTTTTATAATCCCAAGGGCCGCTGAACTATTGCAATTGACAAAAATTACATCGCCATCCTTTATTCGCTTTGAACCTATTTCCGCTATTTTTTCTAGAGCACGATTTGAATTCTCACAGAAATCATTAGCAGCCTTTGATACAATTTTCTTTAAAGACATTATGTCCTTTCCATCGTTGTACTCTTTTTCAAGTTCAGCCAAGACATACCTAAGGGCATTTTCAAGAGAAACTGCAGTTGGCCTAGTTGCGATAAGGAATCTGGCAGTTTTCTTAATATCCCTTACAAATTCTATAGGATCGTTTCCTTCATAATTTTCAGCTTCTATTTTTAGAGCTTCTGCTACAGTTCTACCTATTTTTGCTGCGCCCCGTATCTTCATGCTTTTTATATCTTCTGCAATATCAACAACTTTTTTATCCATCCAATCGGCTCCTGTATAATTTTTCAATGTCCTCTTTTTTAACTTTTAAGATAGCGCCATAGTTTTGAACACAGAAACATGCAGCTGCATTGGCGTATCTCAAAGAACTTCTAATGTCAGAAGTCTTAATGTAATTAGCTATGAAGGCTGAAGAGAAGGTATCCCCCGCACCGGTGGGATCTACAACTTTTGCTGGAAATGCCTTTTCATGAATATGGTTTTTGCCAAAATAATAAACGCCGTCCTTATCCGCCTTAACAATTGTGTTCTTAACCCGCCTCTTTTTTAGGTATAGGCCCCCTTCTTCTATGTTCATATTACCTAAAAGGGCCGAAAGTTCATGTCTATTAATGAACAGGAAATCCACATTTTTTATTAATTTCATTACTTCTTCAGAGTGAAAGTAACAAAGTTGTTCACCAGGATCAAAACTTACAATGTTGCCGTTCTCTTTTGCAATATTTATTGCATGCTCTGCTATTTCTATGTTTGTAGGGGAAACATGAACAAATCTGTACTCTTTGAATATCTGGTAATTGATCATGTTTTTTTCAAACTTCTCATTAGCCCCCTTGTAAAAAAGGAACATTCTATCATTTCCTTTATTGATTATAAACATCCTGCCAGACGGGGAGTTTTGAAGAATCAAATTGGAATAATCGACATTATAGTTTTTGAATGTACCGATTATTCCATCGCTATCATTCCCGACTGCTGCCATTATCCCGGAATTTAAACCTAGAATTGATGCATTGACAGAAACATTGAACGCTGACCCGCCATACCGGATCTCTAGCCCCTCCACTTTTGACTCTCCGTTTATAACTGGAAATGTCTGAACCCCCATTATTGTATCTATGTTCACATTCCCAATACACAATATGTCTTTCAACTAATACTTCCCCCCAAATTCAATTGATGTAAGATTTATAAAGATTATTGGAGACTTCTTTATAATGATTGAGATAAAAAATCTTTGTTTCAGGTATCATTCACATACAGAAAATACCTTGCGAAACATTAATCTTCATATAAAAAAAGGAGAATTTGTCTCGATCATAGGGCCTTCTGGCTGCGGTAAATCAACGCTATGCCTCACATTAAACGGAATCATACCAAAAACTATAAGCGGAGATTTTTCCGGAGATGTAATAGTGGACGGTATTAATACAAGGGATAAGGAGGTAAGCGAATTTTCAAGGAAGGTCGGGATGATACTTCAGAATCCTGAATCCCAGCTTTTTGCAATGACCGTTGAAGAGGAGTTAGCTTTTGGCCCTGAAAATCTAGCTGTTCCAAGAAAAGAAATTGAGGAAAGAATCTCTTGGGCACTTTCAGTAGTAAATATGGAAAATAAAAGGGACGAATTTCCCGGAAATCTTTCAGGGGGGCAGAAGCAGAGGATTGCAATAGCCGCTTTTCTCACAATGAAACCTGACATTCTTGTTCTTGACGAGCCTACAAGCCAACTTGATCCTGTTGGAAAAAGAGAGGTGTTTTCAGTCTTAAAGGAGCTCCATGAAAAGGAAAAAATGACAATTGTGCTAGTCGAGCATAGAACTGAGCCCATAGCGGAGTTATCTGACAGGGTAGTAGTAATGGACAAGGGATCAATTGTCTTAGAAGGAACCCCACGATATGTGTTTGAAAAAGTTCCCGTTTTAAGGGAACTTGGGGTTATGGTACCAGATATCAGCTATCTCACATATCTTTTGAAGGAAGGAGGGTATGTGAAGGATATTGCTCTGACAGTTGAGGAGGGAAAGAGGCTTTTCATATGAACGCAATTGATGTTGAGGATATCCATTTTAGCTATCCGGAATCTGATGAGATACTAAAAGGCGTCACATTATCCGTAAAAGAAAAAGAATTTGTCTCTTTAGTTGGTCAAAATGGGAGCGGCAAGACTACCCTAGCAAAACATTTCAATGGATTATTACGGCCTACTAAAGGCAAAGTCCACATTTTTGGGGAAGATGCAAAAAATTTTTCAATTGCTGAACTTTCAAAAAAAGTTGGCCATCTTTTCCAAAATCCCGAGAATCAAATATTTGAAGAAACAGTGTTTGATGAAATAGCATTCGGGCCAAGGAATCTCAATCTGCCCCAAGAGGAAATAGAGGCCAGAATTGATAAAGTATTAAAAACTACACGTCTTTCTAGGTATCGGGATACGCACCCATTATCACTTTCTGGAGGGGAAAAGCAGAGATTGGCTCTTGCGTCTGTTGTTGTAATGGAGCCCCGAATACTAGTTTTGGACGAACCTACCACAGGTCTTGATCTTTTATCGATTAACGGAATACTTGAGGTAGTAAAGGGGCTTCACAAAAGAAACGTCACCGTGATATTGATCACCCATGATATGGAACTGGTATCAGAATTATCTGAAAGGGTAGTTGTTATGAACAACGGCCAAATAATTGGGGACGGAAAACCAAACGATATATTTGCAGATGACGAGTTATTAAAAAGTGCAAGCCTTGAGTCCCCGCAAATAATGAAGTTTTCCAAGATATTGGGGTTAAAACCTGAAGTTAAAGTGGACGCCCTCTATAAGAGAATCATTGATACTCTCTAAAGTGATAAATTTCTATTAAAAACTTATTTTCAATTTTTGATTATTAATAATTAGTATTATAGAAATTAATTAACAATAATTTAATAATTAACAACATTATCGAAATATTTATAAATCAATAATGTCAAATATTATTATAGCACTGGAGGTGAATAAATGAAAAAAATAATTGGAGTTGTAGCTGCAGGTGCGATATTAGCCACTGTATCCACAGCACTGATCCTAAAAAAGAAAAAAGAAGTAAAGCACAAATAAGATGCTAAAATATTCTCAATGCTATTTTAGTATTCTATTTTTCTTATTATTTCTTCACCCAAATGAAACTCAATTTCTTTTTTCAGGAGCTCAAAGTCAATCTTTATGATCTTTTTTCCTTTAAAAAAATATGACTGGATTTTATCCCCCGAAATGTCATCACCCCTCACTTCAAAAAGAACAGAGCCAGTGTAAAAGTGCTCACCCTTGATTATCCCGTCCTTGTCGCCATCAATTATCCCAATCAACGGGATCCCAAACCTCTTTAGTATGTATCCGGACATCCTTGTGGTATCGTCACCGATGGTCACAGCCCCTGAAATATTAGAAAGATTTTGGTATATGGAGTATGCGTCATGGTTAATTAGAACAATATTCTCCCCATGGAGTTTTCTTAATGTCTTTGGATCCCTTGTTAGAAATCCTTCTGTGCTATCTATCTTTAAAGAGTAAATATCTATATCTTTTAATTTTTCTAAACCATGTTCTTTTATTTCGACGCCCTGGATTCGATCAATTTTTCCGTCTTTGACATATACTTTGACATCTTTATCTGTGACTTTTCCTACAATGAGTCCATTGAACAATAAAAATTCCCCCGGAACACATCCCCTTACTTTTCTCACAAAATAGCCATCCTCTTTTGTGACCTCTATGCCCTTGCCTACAGAGGATTCATTAAATCCAAGTGAAGTTAAGTAATCCTTCAAATTGGAATTGCCTTTTTTAGCCTCAAACAGCGTTTGAGTCTCGATATCAATTCCCAATATGCCCCCGTCAAATACAGCCCGCTCACCTATTGAGCCGAGAAACACCTTGGCAGTATCAATTGATCTTGCCTTCAATACAAACAATACTGTGTCAAATCCTTTAAGTTCTGATATGGCGGCAGACGGTCTTTTAAAAATCATCTCAACCCCTTCTATCCCGCTATCAAACATAGAAGTTATACCCATAGTTCCGACAATGAAGGATTTCATGGTGTATCGCTTATTCAAAGATTTTAGAATTTCCTTACTCCTCTCATCGTAGAAGATATCAACTCCATGAAATAGTAAAGCTAACATAGGGCCCTCATAAAATCCTTTGTTTCCCGTACAAGTTCATTTGATCTATCCATGCTCTTTGATTCCGCAATTATCCTTACAATCGGCTCTGTATTGGAGGGCCTTATATGGATCCAAGACGAGTCAAGATCAAATTTCAATCCGTCAATATCATTACACGAGTAATCCTTGAAATGATCTTTAATGTGATTTACATTATTATCAAAAGACTTTCTAGAGATGCTTATCTTATCCTTCACCATATAATACCTTGGAAGTCCGGATACTATCGAAGAAAGCGGTAATCCGGATTTTGACAATCCAAGCAGTATCAGTGAAATTGCGGAAAGTGAATCCCTTGCATATTGTATCATGGGCAATATCACCCCCCCATTCCCCTCGCCACCAATAGAAGCACATGTTCTAATCATCTCCTCAACAACATTTATTTCTCCAACTTTTGATCGTATGACTTTTCCTCCAAGGGAGCTTACCACATCATCAAGCGCCCTTGTTGTTGAGAGATTTGTAACAACAGTTTTATTTGTGGGGTTCATGTGCTCAATAAAAAATTTTGAGGCCAGTACAAGTGTGTTTTCCTCTCCGATATACCGGCCTTTTTCATCCAATATTGCAACTCTGTCTGCATCGCCATCCAATGCAAATCCAATGTCAATGTCCTTTCTTTCCCCTATGAAATCAGAAAAATAATGAAGGTTTTCTTTCAAAGGCTCAGGATTTCTGGGGAAAAGTGAGTTTGTGTCACAATTCAATCTGACTACCTTAAATCCAATTCTTTCTATAAGTGCTGGTATTATTTCAGATCCTGCGGCATTGCATGCATCAACTGCAACAGTTAATTTATCTTTACCAAAGCGGTCAAAATTAATCTTCTGAAGGACAAAATTTGTATGGAGCTCCTTTGCATGTGCATCATTAGTCAATTTTCCAAGTTTGTCATAAGTTTGAAATTTAAAATTTTTTTTCTCTAGATTTTTTTTAATCGTATTGATCTTTTTTTCATTAAAGAAAATTCCATTGCCTTCTATGAATTTTAAGCCGTTCCAGTTTTCAGGATTATGGCTGGCAGTTATGGCAATACCGCCTGAAGCATTCTTGGTCTTAGTAATAAACTGTACAGTGGGGGTAGGTGTAATTCCAATATCCAGTATTTCAAATCCCAATGATTTTAGGGAAGACACAACTGCGTTTTTCACCATGCTGCTAGAAATCCTTGAATCATTGCCGATAACAACGGTGCCCGGGGGTATCTCATTTGCAAAAGAGGACACATAATTACAGATTAATTCAGGTGTTAATCCGTTTCCAACTACACCCCTAAGCCCTGAAACTCCAAATATTACATCCATAAGATCACTTCAAACAGAATTTAGTATTATTTACCCCAGACGTCTTTCTTTCATCTTTTGTGAGCTCAAATATATTTTTAATCAGATTGGCATACTCTTTGGTCAAAGCCACGCCTCGCCTTTCTGCAGCCCTGGAATATATGTTTATAGCGGAATCAAGAAATAATTCGGAAGAAGGGGTGTTAAGTGATTTAGCCCATATACAAAAACTCGGGATATCTTCGGTAATTATGCCGTAAATATGGGCTGCAAATCCGATCTTTTTCCCGGTATATATCAAGGTGCCGATGGAGGATTTGGTATTGTCACCTATTACGCATCCAAAAAACTGTTCCCCTGAATCAATCACCTTCCCAGCTATATCGTATTTGATTGTCCCATATGTCCCTTTTAGATCACTATTTGACGTACCAGCCCCAAGATTTACCCATTCTCCTACATATGCATGGCCGATGAATCCATAGTGCTGTTTATTGGAATACCCATGAAAAATTGAGTCCTCTATCTCTCCCCCGATTTTACATACATCCCCGATTGAACAATCCTGGATCCTTCCGCTTTTGATAAGACAATTTTTTCCAATGTATGTTGGGCCTGCAATTCTAGAAAATGCCCTTATCTCTGTGTTATCCCCAATGTATATTGGCCCTTTTCTCACATCAAAGACTATATTGCTCTCAGTTTTCACATTCTTGCCTAAATGGACCAGTTTTTCATCGCCCATGATAACTATATCCTGAATTTTGGTAGAATTACCATTGTTATGAATAAGAAATTCCCTCTTAATTTCATTGCTATTTTCCTTAATCAGATCCCACGGATATTTGATAAGCTTGACATTTGAAATCTTAAATTCCTTTAATCCGATATCCTTCAATTTTTCAATATCATTGAATCCGGAAACACCCACTAAATTCAGTGAGTTTTCCTTAAGATAAATAAACACAACTTCATTGTCAAAATAATAGATGCCTTCCTCTCTGATATCCGGCCTTTCCCGTAGGATGATCCTGCCGTTAACAAACAGTATATTACCTTTAGCAGATTTATCATAAATAAGGCCAGTGTTTGAAAATAAGGGTTTTAAATAATCCCTCATCATTAGACATATTGTTGAGTTTGGAAAGAAGTGTTCTATTTTTTCCCTAAGACTATTAAATCCGCATCTTAGCTCAAAGACTGGTCTTGAGTAAGTGAGGGGTAAAAAATTTTCATAGTAAATATCCTCAAATATACAAATCTTGTCCAAATGATCCCCTGGTATTTTTTTTATGCATATACATTTAAAAGTTGTGATGAAAATAGGGTGGATGCAGAAAATAGAAGTATTTCTTAAGGAAATTCTTAAAAAAAAGTTTGCCGTCCTGGGCGTAGGCAGTAATCTTAGAGGGGATGACGGGGTCGGCCCATATATCTCTGAAAAGCTTTCTGAATACAATAGCGATTCATTTCTTAGCATAAATGGAGATCTTGTGCCTGAAAACTTCACACACGATTTAAGTGAGTTTAATCCGAATTGTGTTTTGATAATTGATGCCGCTTTTTTAGAAAAATCTCCGGGAGAAGTGGATCTTATAAAAGCAAATGCAATAAAAAATGTTTCATTTTCTTCCCATTCAATGCCGCTTTCAATCCTTGGAAAGTACCTGGAGCAAAAAATAGGGGCAAATATTTACATAATGGGCATACAAGCGAAATCACTTGACTTTGGAAGTGATATGTCGGAAGAGGTAAAAAAAACTGCGGATAGACTAATTGAAATCTTTAAAAAAGAATTGGCCTAGTCACCGTTTAATTTTTCTAAGAGTTTTGTTATTTCTGAATCTGTCATTTCTTTGATCCTGTATTTTTTTAATAGCATATCCCTGTGATTAGTTTCTTCAGATTCTTTTTGATTTGTATCGTTAACAATAATACATTCCGGATGGGATATTTTGATGATATCGATACTATCATTTGTAAGCCTTACTATGGAAGCCCCGCATTTAATAAATTCAAATGCAGATTCAAACTTACATTCATTACCATAGAAAACTGTTCCCGAATTAATCAGTTTTCTCTCCCCCCCAATCAGCTCGCCATTTAAAAAGATTGCCTTAAGTTCTTCTTCATAGTCTCCTTTATCGGCCAGCATTCTAGTATATCCTGTAAATCCGTCAAATTCTGAAACAAGGTCATATATAAATTCCTCAAAAGAGTTTAATTTCATGTTGTATTTGACATAAGTTTTTATAATATGTCCTTTGGGGAGCTTCATATCATCACCGTGGCGTATCAGTCTTTAAATCTTTCGAATACAACGTTGCATGGCGCATTTTCATTGAAATCAAAATTGTATTTGTATTTTAATGATTCACCTTCAACATTATAATCTAAAGAGCCAAGCAGGGTGATAGCTCTAAGGCATGCAATTTCATTTTTACTATCGACAAGTTTTTTGCAATGGGATTTATACGGGCATTTGATTGCTTTAAAGGTAAAGTTGTTGTCATCACCGCCAAATTCAAAATCATCTGGATTAAAAAAATGAGCGGCTACAAGTGCATCAATGAACATCTTGACTGTATTGTATGGACTTAATCCTTTCTGAAATTCCATTCCAAGTTCCCCCCAGGATTCAATAAAAGGATGTATGGCTAGGGTCCCCCACTTTCTGTAAAAGAGCTTTGGTCTTTCAAAAAAAAGATTTGATGCTGACTCAACACCATAAAGCCAGGCATTCATTATTATTTGGGTAAATTTTAACTTGTTATCCTCTACCATTTTTTTACCTCATTTTATGATTATTTTTTGTGTTTATTTAAGTCTTACTAAATTTGATGATAAAATTTAAATTTTAGGCCTGTAATAATAACTCTTGGTGGACGTATAATGAACATTTCTAGAAATGATGATATGAAAATGCTTTCATCTTTAAACGAATGGGAGTTGATTGATCTTTTGTTATTCAACATTAGAAATCTTTGGAGAGTTGACGGCCTATATTTCTTAGGCATAGAAAAAAAATACGGGACTGATGCTGCCATAGCAATTGATGCGGAGTGTTGGGAATATATAGCAAAAATTGAAGCCAAATACCTAAAAGAGTTCTTTTCTCTTGACTCAAATCTAGAAGGGCTATCGAAGGCATTAAGATTAACAAGCTGGGCTCTTGACCACCACTCTAAAGAGATTGAGATTAAAGGGGATTCACTTGTCTTTCGAATATTAGACTGTCATACCCAGAAAGCGAGAGAAGAGAAGGGACTACCGGTATTTTCATGTAAAAATGTAAGATTGAACTATCTAAAGGTTTTTGTTGAAAACTTCTCCCCCAATATTGAGGTAAGTTGCAATAAATGCCCCCCTGACAAACGTCAAGATGATGTTTGGTGTGAGTGGTGTTTCACAATGAAATAGCAATGGAAAAAGTTAAAAATAAGGCTGGCCTAAAATCAAAAAGTGAGTCTATGACTACTTGGAAAAATACCTCAAATGATTTGATAAGATGTCCAAAGTGTGGCTTTGTTTTTTCAAAGCAGTATTCAAGAATAGTATCATGCAAAACATGTGCATTTGCAACTTCAGGATGCACTTTGGTAAAATGCCCGAGATGTCAAGAAGAATTCTAAAATTATATCAATAAAATTCCCAGTAGTTATATTGACACCAATAAATATATAAAGGAATGTATAAAAAAAAATTAGGGAGGAGAGGAATATTCCGTTATGATTACCCTCCTTTATGTCCGAAAGATTCAATAAGGATTTGCCCTATGGGCTCTCTCCTCCTAAAATGGGGTAGATACATTGCATTACTGGGATGAAAAAATAGAAACAATGAGAAGGGATGAACTGGAAGAGTTCCAGTTGAAACATCTAAAACGCATGTTAAGCCACGCTTATAACAATAGTGAATTCTATAGAAACAGTTTTAGAGAAGCCGGGGTGAACCCAGAAGATGTCAAAACTCTTTCTGACTTACATAAACTGCCTACTATTCAAAAAGATGACATTCGAAAAGACCAGGAATGCACGCCTCCGCTTGGCAAAATGACTGCAGTGCCTGAAGATGATGTAGTCTATATCTCAGTTTCAAGCGGATCAACAGGAATGCCAACGGCATCCCCGTTTACTTCACAGGATTTTGAAGATTTCATGGACTTTGAGGCCAGATTATTTTATTCCTCTGGCATGAGAAAGAATGATAGATATTGTCATGCTTTGAACATGTCACTTTTTGTCGGGGGGCCATGTGTATTGGGTGCACAAAAAATCGGGGCTTTGTGTATACATGCTGGAACAATCCCTTCAGAAAGATTACTTAGAATTATGATACAATTCCAGCCAACGATTACCTGGACAACACCTTCGTATGCGTGGTATCTTGGTGAAACTGCCGAAAAGCAGGGAATTGACGTCGCCCACGACACCTCAATAAACAAGATATTTGTTGCCGGTGAACCTGGTGGTTCAATTAAAGCAACGAAAAAGAGAATTGAGCAGTTGTGGGATGCTGATGTTTATGACTACTATGGATTATCAGACATATTCGGTGCATGTGCTGGGGAATGTGAGGAAAAGTCAGGATTGCATTTTGCCGAGGATCATATGATCGTTGAAGTGCTTGATCTAAAAACAGATGAGCCTGTTGGAGAAAATGAAGAAGGAGAAATGGTTTTAACAACAATAAAAAAGATGGCAAGACCAATGATACGCTTTAGGACAGGGGACATCGTATCTTATGAAAATGAAAAATGTTCTTGTGGCAGGACCCATAAAAGATTGAGAGGAGTATGCGGAAGGACAGATGACATGCTTATCATAAAAGGCGTAAATGTATTGCCTTCAAGCGTTGAGCCTGTTGTTAGACAGAACAAAAAGCTCTCTGGTGAGTATAGGCTCGTAGTTGACAGAGTTAATCACCTTGATGTTCTAACTGTTGAAATCGAGAGTACTTGCGATTACAAAGGCGATTTAAAAATACTGGAAAGTGAAGTTCAGCGTGACCTTAGGGCAGTCTTAGGTATAACCCCAAAAATAATCGTGTATGAAGACGGTACACTGCCAAGACAAACACACAAGGCAAAGAGGATCAAGGATAACAGAAAGAGTATTTGGAAATAAAAATATTATTTTAGAATACATTTTTTTATGTTGCTCTCATCTTTCTAAACTTTAGTGAAGTTGTTAGAGATTCCCCCGATTTTTTTAACAAGATCCTTGTCCTTATTGTATATTGAAATTTCAATTGGGGATGTCCCTGGAAGACAGTGCGTTGAACATGCAAAGCATGGATCATATGCTCTAAATGCCATCTCAACTTTGTTTAGTATGCCATCATTAACTTTTCCATTTTTGATCATGCCCATGGCAGCATTTTTAACAGACATACAAATTGCGCCGGCATTGTTTGTTGTGGCCACTATCATGTTGGCTTTTTCAATCCTGGCGTCTTCAGTTAATTTATAGTGATGGATCAATGTCCCTCTTGCAGCTTCAACTACGCCTATCCCTTCAGTTGGTTTTCCAACTTTATTCCTTAAGTCTTGCTTTAGAACATCCTTATCCCTACTAAGTTCCAAGGCCCTTTCAGAGGCGTAGAGGAGCTCTATTAATCTTGCCCAGTGGTAGGCCAGCGTTGAATTAACAGGTTTTCCTAGAGTTTCAATTAGCTCTTTATATGCCTCATTTGCAAGTGGTGTTGTAAATCCATCAATGACATTTATTCTTCCCAATGGACCAACGCGATATATCCCGCTATCAATTCCGCCTGTAAGGCCCTTCCACCCAATTTCCTTAAGATATGGGTATTTCATATAAGTCCAGGGCTCTACATGCTCCCCTATATAATCTATATATTTGTCCCCATCAAAACACGCAAACTCCTCGTCAAGAGGGCTCTTCACCCGTATCTTTCCATCATAGAAGTTAAGATTGTTATTCCCATCTACAAGCCCCATGTTGTAAGTTTCAAGGGTGTATGCCTCGCTTTTGATTAGGTCAAGGTATGCTTTGTTTTTCAACACAGTGTCTTTGAAAAAGTTTAAGGAAAATTGGGCGAATTTAACACAAGACTCAGCCATCTCTTCAATCTCTTTCCTTTCCTCCTCATTTAATCCTTTGGAGACCCCCCCTGGAAGTCCACAGACAGGGTGAGTTGGCTTGCCTCCCAAAATCCTTGTTATTTTTTGTCCAAATGCCCTGTGCTTAATGACCTCCTTACCTATCTCAACGCCGACTTTCCCGATTACCCCTATGATATTCCTGTCCTTTTTTGATGCATCAGGCCCCATGACAAAGTCAGGACCTCCTAGGAAGTAAAAATGAAGTATATGATCATATGTTATATATCCGCAAAACATCAACTCCCTAAGTTTCTTTGCAGTCTCTGTTGGCTTGGTATTGAAGGCGGCATCAATTGCTTTGGTTGAGGCAAAATGATGGGATACCGGGCACACACCGCATATCCTTGAAGTTATCTGAGGCATGTCTTCTGCAAGCCTTCCTTCACTGAACCTCTCAAACCCCCTAAGCTCTGGGATCTGAAGATAGGCATTTTCAACATTTCCGCTGTCATTTAGGAAAATTTCAATTTTGCCGTGACCTTCAAGTCTTGTGATTGGATCAATTGTAATTCTTTTCATTTGCTCACCTTCCTCTTTATGAAGGATGAGGCAAGAGAGTATCTGTAAAAGGTCCCGACCGGATCCACTATCTTTGATATTAGTTCTTCAACTTTTTTTTCATCAAGGTCGACTTCATTTTCAACTGCTAGAACTGACGTAAGAGCTGAAATCATCTTCGCCCCCTGATCTGTAATTTCCGGCGTCTTGCCGAAACATCCTGTGCATGGCATGTTCCCATTGATGCACTGATGGCCGCATCCAGATCTAGTGGCAGGGCCCATACAGATAATGCCCTGGTCAAGGAAACATTTTTCAGGGTCAGCCTCTTTTTCATACATCCTGTATATTGTCTCAATGTTTTTATCCTTCTTTATTCGCGGACACTCTTCACACAGCGCCTTTATAGGTGCTAGAACTGCGCCTTTGGGCGGGAGATTGCCGGTCAAAAACATATTGAACGCCTCTTCAATGATATTTGGCGATGGTGGGCATCCCGGGATGTAGTAGTCAACACATGTGACTTGGTCAAGAGTTTTCACTGTATCGTAAAATTCGGGGATGGTGATCCTCCCTTCCTTTACCTCATATGATGGCATTGGTAAGATGCCGTCAGGATTTACGGTAGTTTCTGTTTCTTTATAGGCCCTATCAAATATCAGTTTTTTATTGAATAGATTTGCCAGCGCAGGTACGCATCCTTCATGAGCACAGGAGCCAAACGCGACAAGGAGTTTAGATTTTTTTCTAAGTAGGTGTGCAAGCTCTTCGTTTTCGCTTGTCCTTATTGCTCCATTAAAAAAACAAACATCAATTGACTTATCCTTCATCTTCCTTAGATCTTCATATTTTGTGTCCATTGCGACAGGCCACATCAGAATATTTGCCTTTTCTATAACGTCAAGTATCTTCTCATTGATATCTAAAACAGCAACTTCACAGCCGCCACATGAAGAGGCCCAATAAAATGCTATGTTGGCTTTACTCATTTAATCCCCCATTTAATTTAGAGAGCGCCTAATTCTTTTTTATGGTAATGTCAATTGTAGCCTTTATATATTTGTTCCTTGGCCGGATATAACTACTCCCAAATCCATACACCTGCCAGGAACGCTATAAGAAGTTTAACACCTGTTGCATTTAGCTATACATCTCACGTAAATTATTGGGATTATCTATTTTTTTAAGCTCCCCTTTGTCAAAAACATACATCGTGTCAATGAAAGAGGGTATTTCAATATCGTGAGTTATCATTATTAAGGTTTTATCTTCACAAAATTTTCCTATATTTTGAAGTAGCTTGTTTTTGGTCTCCATGTCCAAGTGGGATGTTGGCTCGTCAAGGATAACAATTTCTGGGTCCTCTAAAAAGACCCTGGCAAGGGCCAATCTCTGTTTTTGCCCCCCGGAAAGCTTTGACCCCCTATCCCCGATTATGTAGTCATATGAAAATCCGTTTTTATTGACAAAGTCATTGCAGCACGCCAATCTGCACGCATTGTCAAGCTTTTCCCTCTGTATGTCCTTTTGACCCCATGTGATATTCTCCTCAATTGTCCCATAGAATAAATAAGGGTCCTGACCCATCCAGCTTAAAATCTTGTGCCAGCTTCCTTTTTTGATATTTTCAATGGGTATGCCATCTATCGTAAGTTCTCCGGATTTTGGGTAAATCAATCCCAGTATCATGTCGACTATGGTGCTTTTGCCGACACCAGTTGGCCCAAAAAATACCACCTTATCCCCCTTGTTTATTGTGAGACTAATATTTTTTAGAACATCGCTATCAGAATAGCCAAAGCTAACGTCTTTGAATTCAATTTTTTTATTGAATCCCTCAATTGTTGTATCCCCGTCCTTTTCAACATTTTTTGAACCTTCATTGATCAATACATCGACAGAATTCATCGAGGGTATTTCAAATTTGATCCTGTAATACTCAGTTTGGATTACCTTTAGATCGCCGCTTAGCTTTAAGAAAACATATATCATTATACCGATGACAGATATCGGCACGTAAAAATACGTCATAGATATGTATATTATTATCAAGATCGGGATGAAGTTTACAGGTTCATGTAGGTATGCGATTTTATTCATCCTGTCATTCATTTCATACCTTATCTGGGAGAGGTGTCTTGTTCTTTCATATAAGAGATTTTTAACAAAGCTTTCCTTAGAAGTCGATTTGATGCTCTTTAGGCCATCAAGAGAGGCTAGAGTCTCCTTCATGAAGAGATTTCTTTGGCGCAATATCTTTGACCCGTTGTATCTCGCATTTTTAACTAGCCTGCCCAGTATCAGTGTGACCCCGCCTATTATTAAAAAAATCAGCACTGTAATTTCAAACGACAGTAAAACTAAAAGAATGACATAAACTACCAAAAGGAATATCATAGGGAGCAAATTTAGCGTCTTTAGGTAGACATCCCTGTCTTTTTCTATTTCATTTGTGACGATGTTTGTCATGTAGCTTTTCATCGACCCGTTAATAAACACCCAGTCAGAATACAAGATGATATCACATACTTTTTTCCTTCTGCTTACTTCATACCAAAGCTTCTCTTTATTTATCAGCGTGGCTAGGGTTATGTTTATCAGGGCCTTAAAAGTGAAAATTAGTGCGATCCCGATAAATAGGGTAAGTATGGTATACTCAACATTTATCAGGGAGTATATTTTTTTAATGTATGTTACAAGCTGGATGTTCATTTCCGTGGACTGATCTAAAATCTGTTCAAGTGCAGGTATCAGCAAACTTATGGACAGCATCTCAAAGAAACTCACAATTATTGATAGAAGTATTATTGCTATCGATTGTTTCCTTCTCTGTTTGAACAGGCTTTTTATCACAGATATTACTGAATATTTTTCAGAGATTGTGATGTTTTGATTTAATGACATTTAAACCTCTATTGATAAGAACGTGTTTACACATCAAAGTTTTCAAGTATTGATTTAAACGTTTGGGTCTGTTGTATTGCAGATAATAATAGGATTTTCTTAATAGAACAATCTTTTTAAAGAGAAAAAGTTAACCTGTGTTCAGGACTCTATTCTTTTGGGAGGGTTAAATGATAGATGAAATCCTAGTAAAGAACACTGTTATCGAACTTCTAAAAGACGCCTCAACAAAACTCCCTCAAGATGTCAAAAATGCGCTGCAAAAGGCCTATGAAATTGAAGAGGGGCCTTCCAAAAGCCAGCTTGAAGCCATACTAAAAAATATAAAAATGGCAGAGAAGTCTTCAACCCCGCTTTGCCAGGATACGGGCATCCACATTTTTTTTGTTGGTATTGGGGACGTAGGAAGTCCAAGTATAGAAAAAAAATTATATGACATTATAACTGAAAGCGTTAGAGAGGCAACGAAAATGATTCCTTTAAGACCCAATGCAGTCCACCCCTTGACAAGGAATAATCCCGGGGATAATGTTGGAGATCACATACCTTATGTTTATTTCACACCTATTGATGCCGATTACATTGAGATAACTGCAATGCCCAAAGGGGCGGGCAGTGAAAATATGTCCCAAGTTGCAATGCTAAATCCGACTGATGGGTTAGAAGGGATAAAGAAATTTGCTCTTGAAGCGGTAGTTAGTGCAGGATCAAATCCTTGTCCCCCAACGATAATAGGCATTGGTATCGGGGGAAGCACTGATGTGTCAGTGATGCTTTCAAAGATGGCTTTGCTAAGGCCAATTGACAGGAGGCATCAAGACCCGGTGGTGGCTTCCTTGGAAAAGGAGCTTCACGAGGCTTTTAATGCGCTTGGTATTGGTGTTATGGGTCTTGGCGGAAAGACCACCGTGCTAGGAGTCAACATCGAGCTTGGTTATTGCCACACCGCATCCCTTCCCGTTGCAGTAAATATCCAGTGCTGGGCTGGAAGGAGAGCGACTGCAAGGATATACAAGGATGGAAGGGTGGAGCACCTTACCTTTAAGAAGTGATTTAATGGAGAAAATATTAGATTTACCACTTGATGAAAAGACTGTCAGGCAATTAAAGATTGGGGAGACAGTTTATCTTAACGGAGTTTTCTTTACAGCCCGAGATGAAGCCCACGTTAAAGCGTTGGAGTATGCTAAGCATGGAAAGAAAATGCCCTATGACTTCAAAGGTTTGGCAATATACCACTGTGGGCCCATAATGGCAAAGGAAGGGGGCAAGTGGAAGGTAATTGCAGCAGGCCCGACAACATCAACAAGAATGAATTCCCTAGAACCCATGTTTATTGAGAAGTTTAAGGTTTCGGCGATTATTGGGAAAGGCGGGATGTCAAAGCCAACAGTTGATGCAATGCAAAAGTTTGGATGCGTCTACCTTGCATTCACAGGCGGGGCTGCAGTTCTTGCTGCTAAGGGAATAAAAGAGGTCCTTGGCGTGGAATGGCTTGAACTTGGCATGCCAGAGGCGTTGTGGGCATTGGTCGGAAAAAAATTTGGACCACTTACAGTCACAATTGATGCCCATGGAAACAGTCTTTATGAGAATGTTATGAAGGAAGTTGAAAAAAATATTCCAAGGGCTAAGAAAATACTAAAAATTTAAGGGAATTTTATGAAAAAACAGTCAAAGGAAAATTTGATAAAGGAGGCGTCAAAACCGGCAGAAGACGCCATGAAACTCCATCCATTTTACAAAGGAAAGATTAAGATTTCATCAAAGGTGTGCATAAGGGATTTTAATGATTTTGCAATATGGTATACGCCTGGTGTTGCAGAGCCCTGCAAAGCAATTAACAAAAATAAGGAGGCAGTCTTTGAACACACAAACAAGGGAAATGCTGTTGCCATTGTTTCAGACGGGACAAGGGTGTTAGGGCTAGGAGACATTGGACCTGAAGCTGCAATGCCTGTTATGGAGGGAAAGGCGCTTTTATTTAAATACCTTGGAGGCGTTGATGCCTATCCGATATGCCTTGACACAAAAGATCCAGAAAAGATAATTGAGGCATGTAAGCTTATCAAGCCAACTTTTGGGGGAATAAATCTAGAGGACATCGAAAAACCAAAGTGTTTCTTTGTTTTGGATAAATTAAGGGCTGACAAGGATATGGATATACCTGTGTGGCATGACGACCAGCAGGGGACCGCCACAGTTGAAGTTGCAGGATCAATCAACGCCCTAAAGGTCGTTGGTAAAAAATTAAATGAAGCAAGTATTGTGTTAGTAGGGACTGGTGCTGCAAACATTGCAACTTCAAGGATTTTAGTTGCGGCTGGTGCAGAGAAAAAGAACATAATTGCTGTGGACTCTAAGGGGATCCTAAATGCAAACAGAAAAGACCTTGAGATGGACAAATCACAAAATCCTTTCAAGTGGGATCTATGTATCAATGCAAATAGAGAGCAGAGAAGTGGCGGGATAAAAGAAGCCCTTAGTGGTGCTGACATCTGCATTGCGGCATCAAAGCCAGGCCCTGGGACAATAAAGAAGGAAGAAGTGTTAGGGATGGCAACAGATGCAATTATGTTCGCATCTGCAAATCCAACACCTGAAATATGGCCCTGGGAGGCAAAGGAAGCCGGGGTCAGGATTGTTGGAACAGGAAGGAGTGACTTTCCAAATCAGATCAATAATTCAATAGTTTTCCCGGGGATTTTCAGGGGCGCACTTGACGTCAGGGCAAAGACAATAACTGATGAGATGTGTGTTGCTGCGGCATTTGAGATTGCAAAGACCGCTGAAGACAAAGGACTTTCTGATGAGTACATTGTTCCAACGATGAGTGAGTGGGAGGTATTCCCAAGGGAAGCTGTTGCCGTAGGTATTAAGGCAATAAAACAGGGCATTGCTAGGGTTAAGTACAGTAAGGATGAACTCTATGAGATGGCTGAAAAAACAATCAGGAAGGCAAGGGATGAAACAGAAATGATGATGAAACGCGGAATAATAGAGATGCCGCCCAAATAAAGAATTAATTTATTTGAAATCAAGGAAAAATAAATGCTTTAATTTACTATTAAATCAATGATCTAGAAGTGTCAATTCAAATCATGTTTCATCTTAATAGCAAAATAAAATAAAATAATTAAGTTATAGAGGCATTTACATCCTGAACAAATTCACCAGTCGATCTGGCACCGCCTAATCCTAGTATTAGTGATATCTTTTCCATGGGAAGCTCTTTCCTAACAAAGGCATTGTAATGCTGCATTACAACTGTAACTCCTGTTGATTCTGTCACTAAAAACTCAGTCTTATTCTGTATCGAGTAACCTAACGGCCCTCCCCAGTAAACAGTTGAAGTGCTGCTTTCAGAGTTTGAAAATACTATATCAAGCCAGCCATCTTTGTTCAAATCACAGATTCCTACGCCTGCCGTCCCTTTAGTTGGTAGGAGAGTCCTGTTTGAAGCAGAGTATCCAGAGGGAGATCCCCAGTAAATGTAAGAATTTACTTTAGAGGCACCACTATAGCTTGTAAGCACGATGTCAAGGTATCCATCCTTATTTAAATCCTCAACAGATGCGCCATAGACATAGGAAGATGGAATTAGCGATCTTTGGCTATTAGAGTATCCTGATGCACTTCCCCAGTAGATATAAGAGTTAGCACTTGAGTCACTGTTACCGAATACGATGTCTTTAAATCCATCGTTATTTAGATCCCTAACAGATACCCCTCCAGCTCCCACTGTATTAATATCACTTCTGTTGGATATTGAAAATCCTGACGCACTCCCCCAGTAAATATATGACTTAGTTCCATTATAGTTACAGAATACTATATCTGGCCACCCATCATTGTTTAAATCACTGATTGTGACACCAAATGCCTTGCGGGTGGGAAGATCGACCCTATTAGATTTTGAGAATCCGCCTGGGCCTCCATAATAGATAAAAGAAGAAGAACCTTCAATTTCATTATAATTAGCAAATACTATATCAAGCCATCCATCTTTGTTCAGGTCACTAACAGATACCGCCCATGCATTTGCAGTCTCAAGTTCTGTTTTTGAGGAGTTAGAAAATCCATTTTTTGATCCCCAATATATGTATGACTTGTCTGAAAAGCAAGCAAAAACTATGTCCTGATATTCATCTTTGTTTAGGTCAGCAACACATACCCCACCTGCACTGGGGGATAGGATATCTGTTTTTGAATCGTTTGAATAGCCTTGTCTTGAACCCCAAAATATTCTTGAAGTAGTTCCTGTTGAAAACAGAATGTCATTGAATCCGTCCCCGTTTAAATCAAGAGGCTTGATCTGATAAGACGTCCCGTTTGGATATGTTGGGAGGAAAAATGAGTTATCATGCTCTGAATCAGGATTTGAGTTTGCATATAAAGGGCTTAAAGTAAAAATTAATGCAAACAGTAAAATTATAACACTTTTGTAATTAAACGACATGAAAAGAGGCTTTTAGATTCATTTATAAAGTTTATGTACTTTGACTCATTTTTTCAAGTTTTCATTGATTAGGGCTATTAAATGAAAAAATTATATAAAATCACTTTTTAGTGAAAAACTCTATCGCTTCCTCTAGCTCTTTATGGGTCTTTGCATATTCTTTGATATCAATTCCCTTTTGATATGCCTCACAAGCTTGGACAAGCGCCTTTGCGCCTGCTGTTGTCCCTTTTGGATGTGCGTGACATCCTGCACCCATCGTTGTGATGAAATCAATATTTCCCATCACATCGATAAACGGCTTTAGCAATGTGGGATTAAGCCCTCCTGATATGATTGGGCAGCATTTTTTAACGCCCCTCCAGCCGTCATCCTCTAAAATAACGTGGCGTGCTGTATCTGCCTGAACAATGGCTATGGCATCCTCGTCGCCCTCAAAGATTTTTGACCACTCCTGTTCAAAGAAATGCCCCTTTGACTTAAAGTGCAGAATGTTCTGCGCTGCAACTATGTCCTCTTTAGGGCTGCCCTGCATCTTGCCCACACCGGCAGTTCCTGTGTGGATCCCGGATGCACCTGAAAGTCTAGCAAATTTAGATAGAACTAAAACTGAAAACCCGAGTGGATTTTCAACCCTGGTAAATGCTCCATGGGCTGCTCTGTGAAAGTGTATGAAAACATCAGGATACTTTCTCCTTAGTGTCTGAACTGCCATCCAACCGGCTGTAATGCCGTCAATTAAAAATGCATAGCTTCCTGGCTCAAATCCAGCGTTTCTTATAAGCTCACACCTTTCAATCATCGTGTCAAAGTCTGAAGCAGAAACATTAAACGAGTGGACCTTTTTACAGCCTGTTTCCCTGACAGCTTTGTCCATGGCAGCCTTGACATTCTTCACCATCTTATCAAATGGTGAGAAGTCCTGATTTGCCTGGGGCTCATCGTTTTTTACAAAGTCCCCGCCGCCTACCCAAAAGTCATATGCGGCCTCAGCATATTCTGCTGAGGTAAGCCCCATCTTTGGCTTGATTATGGTTCCAAGAATCGGCCTATCATAGACATCAAGGTATTTCCTCATGTCATCCAACGTATAGCTTGGGCCATCATACTGCTCAAGCATCGAAGGCGGAAACCATACGTCAAGCAGCTTCAAAGCGCTAACTTCCTTCATTCCAAGGACATTGCCTACAAGGTATGTCAGCACATTCTGCACATTACCCCCCCTATCAAAGAGCCTCCAGGGATAGGCTATCCAGACAAGATTTCTTTCCTGATCAATTTTGTAGACTATTGCATTCATCTCTTTTGAGAAGGGCGTTTCAGTCTTTACATTAAAATTTGTACCTGTGGAGGATTCTGCGGCAACTTCTGCTGCTGCCTGTAAAATGTTTAGCTTCCCCCCAGATACTAAGTGAAAAACGGCAAGAAGGTATTCCCCATTTTTAGGATTTGGAAGATCAAAATTCACATACCCATTTTGATGGATGTTTAATGTTTTAATTAATTGTTCTATGTTTATTTTTTCCATGATAACTAACTGCTTTCAATTATTTATAAAATTACCCCATTTGTAATAGAGATGACACTTAAATAATTACTTGTTAAACATTAAGATTAACTTATTCCTATACTCTGTTATATCTTTTTCTTTAAGGGAATCAATAAAACCAATAATTTCTGAATTAAAAGATTCAGCAATTTTTATCATTCTTTCTAATTCTAATTCAGTAATGTGAAAATCTATGTAATACTGATTGTCTATCCGCTCTCTTTTTGCTTTTTCTAGTTCTCTTGTGTCTATACCAAAGATACCTTTTAGAAGAAGTATACTTGCTGTATGATTCTCACATTTTAATCCAATTCTGTAAAACAGAGCTAACACAGAATAGTACATTGAGTAGTATGTTAAGGCAATTGAATCGTTTAAATTCCCCGCATCAGCTAAAAGTTTTGAAGATGTTAAAGATTCGTAAGACCTTTTAAGATAAGCATTTTTAATGTTCTCACTTGGCTCAATTATCTGAATTTTTTTCTCATCTATTAGTTTAGCTAAAAAATCTGTTTTTTTCATAAAGCTGTTCAATTCCTTTTAGGATTATATGGTTAGCTTCTATCTCCTTTATTAATAAGTTTCCTCTGTCGTATCTACCTATTTTAACGCTTAATCTCGAATCTATTAGCTCGATTTCTTTTTTTAAATCGAAGTTTTCTGATTCTATATACAAATCTATATCACTTGACTCATTGGGCATGCCTTTGGCATATGATCCGAATATTATTGCCATTGGAATATTTTCTTTTTCTATTATCTTTTTGATTACTCCTTTTAGTTTGGGATAATTCTCCAAAAACAAAATAAGACTATAGCTTTCAGACATTATGACAAAGCTTCTTGCCTCTAGGGTTTTCTTGATAAAATAGACATAATTTTTTCCCTCTATCCTGTAGTCAACTATGTTTTGTTTGTATAGCTTATCAAGCCTTCTTTTAACTGACGTCTGGTTTGTTTTTAGTCTTCTTGCTATTTCTCGGATATGATTCTCCCCTTTCAGAAGGATAAGAATTATTTCATAATCGTTACAATTTTGTAACATATGTAATATTAATGTTACAATAATATTTAAATCTTTTGTTGAATTGTCCAAAACAAATATTTTAGAATAGAACAAGTAGAGATTGATTCTATAGGCAGTTCAAGGCATAACCAATAATATTAAATATTAAAGTATTATATAATATACATATGTATACTTTATTAAACAACAATCTCAATATAACAGAAAATCACCTAAAAATTCTTTCTTTGTTTTCTTCTGGATACAACAAAAGCCTCTATATAAGAGAAGTAAACAGAATGCTTGAAATCAGCCCAAGAACAGCACAGTTAATACTAAATGATTTAGAAACTAAAGGTATTTTAGAATCAATAATGCGTGGAAAAATAAAAACATATACTTTAAGAAAAAATCAGATGAGTAAATACTACCTTACATTGATTGAAGTCTATAAAACTACAATCTTTATGGATAATAACTCTTTAGCCAGGGAAATTACAGAAAGAATCCTTCCACTAATCTCTGGAATTGGCCTTATTTTTGGAAGTTATGCAAAAGGAGATCAAAGGGACGGCTCTGACCTTGATATCTTTTTAGCAGGGCATG